>Ga0315294_10000005_pt1 | contig 291168 bp, 276 predicted proteins | sample YL17G13_40_MG_FD_203626 | JGI IMG/M metagenome (GOLD analysis project Ga0315294, IMG submission 203626) | Sediment microbial communities from Yellowstone Lake, YNP, Wyoming, USA - YL17G13_40 | ecosystem: Environmental > Aquatic > Freshwater > Lake > Sediment | place: USA: Wyoming | collected...
GCCGGTGATTATCAGGTAGATGGTAAAAATGTTCATTATGAAGGACTTGTTCCTTGTGGTAAAGCTAAGGTAAGCTCTGGGGAATCAGATGAAGTAACACAACGTTGTCAATTCTGTCATCTTTTTGTGATGTTGGATGGAATCATAACTTTTGTTCTGTTTGATATTCTTCCGCCGGTAGCTGTTCTAATGATGGTTATTGCCGGAGTAATGTTCTTTTTCGGCGGAGGAAATCCATCTTTACTGCTCCAGGCAAAAAAATTAATAACTTCAATAGTCATAGGTCTGGTTATAATTTTTTCTGCCTATTTAATTGTCGGAGCTGTTCTTTCGACAACCGGTGTCCTAGGCTGGACTACTTTAGACAAATGGCTTGATAATGGTGTTTTTATTGTTGATTGCCCAATAGGAGAAGGAGGGAACGGAGGAAATGGAGGGAACGGAGAAAATGGAGATGGAGAGGATGAATGGAGTAATGCTATACAGTATGATATTGAAGATCCTGATGATATAATATGTACTCCTATAGACATCTCTAAAGAATGTGAAGCGGGATTTAAATTAAATAAAGCCAAATGTGAGCCGGGGGATGATACGAAAGTGATTGAAAGTAAACAGATTGTCGGTAAAGAGGGATGGTATTGTAAATTTCAAGGAAAGACAAGCGGATGGGAGCTTTGTTTTCCTCCTAAAGGCACATTATATCTTGATTGTATTGATGACCCTGATTATGTCCCTTCCGTAGAATCTTCATTAACTACTGATCCTAGTGGGGCAGAGGAACAAACACTCACTTTAAACTGTGAAACGGGACAGACCCTTGTAAAAGGAAGTTGCATAATTACAGATCCAATTACTACGAGTATAACAAGCGAAGGGTCCTCCAATAATGGATACTTTTGTACATTTTTCGGTATAAATACTGCTCCTGGAGGAAAAATTACTATAGAATGCACCGAAACTCCAGGGCCTTATCTCAGCCAAAAAGAAGCAATAACTAAATTAACGGAACTCGGCATTGAAGTTTATAATCTTTGCCCTAACGAAAACTGCAACGATAGTGTACTCGCCTGCGGAGGTACTGATGAAACTTATGTTTGTCTTAACGGCCTTCCAAGCACTGTTGTCGACAAACTAGACCAGATTAAAGAAGCTTGTAACTGTAATATTCTAATTACAGGGGGAACCGAAAAATTTGGACATGACGATAATACACCTCATGGCTATGGTAAAACTGTTGTAGATCTTCAGGACTATCCTGAACTTGAAAATTGGTTTAATAACAACAGTTACGAAGACGGTCCATCATGGTGTCCTCAACTTGGTACGGGCTATGAATTAAATGACGGATCAGCAGAGTTTTGTGACGAAGAGAATCATCTCCATTTTGAATTAAAATAAAAAAAGCGAGGCTTACGGTTTCGCTAAGTGAAATTTTTGATTTTTGACTTTTTTAACCCATTTTTGAATATAAATTAAGGGCGAGGGAGCGAGAGAGGGGAATCGAACCCCCGTCTCAACCTTGGGAAGGTTGCATAATACCATTATACTACTCTCGCACCTAAACGACAGTGAAGGGGGAAGAAGAAAATTTATCTTCTTCGCCCATCAAAACCCGATTTTTTGCAACAAGTTCTCCCAAAAATTTTTCTCTTTTTGGACAGCTGTCTCGTCTTTTCCTTCCGGCGGAAGCACCACTACTGCTTCTTCTCCCGGTTTTTTGTATCCCTGTTCATAAAGCCTGGCCTCCCAATAAGCATCGCTTTCTGCCTGAAGGATTCCGGCTTTTAATTGTTCGTTTCTCTCTTCTAAAAGATGGATTTCTTTTTTTATTTCTTCAATTTTGTCTATTAATTCTGTTCTTTTTTGGTTTATTTTTAAATTAGAAAAAAGTAAAAAGCCAACAATTCCAAAAAGAAAAACTCCAATTAATATTGAAAAAAATATATTCTGAGAATTACCGCCCTTTTTAATTCTTTTCTTTTTTGCTAACATAGTGATAGGCGAAGAGGACTTCGTCCTCTTCTTAACCTTCGCTTCCATAAATGGAAGCTCGGTTTATGAAATTAAAGCCAAAGACAATTTTTAGAATAACTTGGATTGTTTTAATATCTTTAGTTGTTTTAAGTATGCTTGTTTTTACGTTAGCTCCATTACTATAATACAAAATTAACTCGTATTAAAGAGGATTTCATCCTCTTTTTTTACTTTCGTCCCGCTATTTGCGGGACTCAGCTTTTGAATATTTCTAAAAATACTCTGGGAGGAATTCTGATCCTTCCTTTTTCTTTAAGTTCTTTTTTGCCTTTTTTTTGTTTTTCTAATAATTTCTTTTTTCTGGTGTAATCTCCTCCGTATAACGGGGCTGTGACATCTTTTCTTTTGGCTGAAATTGTTTCTCTGGCAACAACCTTGCCCGAAACAACGGCCTGAATGGGAACCGAAAAAAGCTGACTGGGCAAAACTTCCTTTAGTTTTTCGGCTATTTTCTTTCCATTTTTATGGGCCTCATCTTTATAAACAATTTTAGAAAATGCCTCTTCCTTTCTGCCGGCAATTAGAATTTCCAATCTTACCAAATCCCCTTTTTTGTATCCTAAAATTTCGTAATTCATTGAAGCAAATCCCTGACTAACCCCTTTAAGATTGTCGTAAAAGCCGGAAATAATCTCCTTAAAGGGGACCTCGTAAATCAGAAGAATTTTATCCGTGCCAAAATATTTTGTTTCAATTGCTTTTCCTTTTAAATTATTTAAAATCTCCAAAACCCTACCAAGATATTGGGAGGGGGTAATAATTTCTAATTTTGCCCAGGGCTCTTGAGCTTCTTTAATTTCGACTGGATTTGGCCAGTCGGAAGGAGAAAAAACAAGAAATTCTTTGTTTCTCTGGTCAATAATTTTAAAAACTACAGAGGGCGTAGAAATAATCAAGTTAAGACCAAATTCACTCTTGAGTCGTTCTGAAACAATCTCTATATGCAAAGAGCCCAAGAACCCGCAGCGGAATCCCCGACCCAGGGCTTCCTTTGATTCCGGTTCAAAAGTAAAAGAAGAATCATTAAGTTTTAATCTGGACAAGGCCTCTTTTAAATTTTCAAAATCGTCCGAATTTTCTGGATAAATTGAAGCGAAAACTACCGGTTTTGGTACTTTGTATCCCGGCAAAGACTCAACTAAGTGACTAGTCGATGAAGTTTGCCCCCTTCGGGGTTTGCCTTCATCTTCACCCTTCGCTGACGCTCGAGTAAGTGACTGAGTCACTGAGTAACTAGTTATTGTGTCTCCTACCCGGATTTTTCCCGGCTCTTTGATTCCGGTAGCCAGATAACCTATTTCTCCGCTTTTTAATTCTTTAACCGGCTGAAATTCCGGCTTGAAATAACCCAATTCTTTAACTTCTCCCTCGCTTTTGCTTTGAATTAAATAAATTTTTGAACCTAATTCTATTTTGCCGTCAACCACTCTTATGAAAGCTATTATTCCTTTATAGGGGTCGTATTTTGAATCAAAAATCAAAGCCCGAAAGGGTTTTTCAATGTTTCCTCTTGGGCAAGGAATTTTTTCAATGATGGCTTCTAATAACTTTTCGACATTGGTGCCATATTTGGCAGAAATTTCAAAAATCTCTTTTTCGGAGACATTTAATAACTGAACTAAAGATGTTTTTGTTTCTTCAATCCTACTCGCTTGAGACAAATCAATTTTGTTAACTGCCGGAATAATTAATAAATTTTGCCTCTTGGCCAAATCTAAATTATGTATTGTCTGTGCCTGGATTCCCTTGGTCGCATCAACCAGCAAAATTGCTCCCTCGACTGCCGCCAAACTCCTTGAAACCTCATAATTAAAGTCAATGTGCCCCGGAGTATCAATCAGATTTAAGATGTAAGGTTTAAGATCAAATGTGTATTCCATTCTTACGGGGTGCATTTTTATCGTAATTCCCCTTCCTCTTTCCAAATCCATTGAATCCAAAAACTGCTCCCGCATTTTTTCTTTTCGCACGGTTCCCGTCAATTCCAAAAACCTATCGGCCAAAGTGGATTTCCCATGATCAATGTGACTTATTATTACGAAGTTGCGAAAGTTTTTCATTTACCGAGCTTCCGAAGAAAGCGAAGGTGAAGAAGAAAACAAAGTTTTCTTCGATTTATTTGGTTTTTCTTTTAAAGGCAAAGTAAAGAAGAATAAATTGAAAAATTGCTGAAATAGAAAAAGCTAAAGGCAGCCCTAAAACAACAGTATTTTCCTTTCTCAAGAGGGAGAAAATTTCAATGAAAAAATTACTAAAAGTGTTGGGAAATTTAAGAAGCCAAATAAAACTCAGGCTTAAAATAATATTTAGCAAAACAGCGGATATAGTAATTAAGGTGGGGGTTTTAGTATCTTGAAAGGAAAAAAAAGCCCGGGATAGGAGAGGAATTAAAGATTGGGCGAAAATTGAAAAGGCAAATATTCCCAAACAAGCTGAAGTTAGTTGAACATTTTCCAAACCAAATTTTCCAGTTCGATAAATAATTTCGATAATTTGAGTTCTCAATAGAAAAATTAAAATTGAAATCGGAATAATAAAAAACAGAATTTGGCGGAAAATCGATGAAAAGTTTCCTAAAAATTCTTTTTTTTGATTTTGGGTCCAGGTTCGAGAAAGAGTTGGAAAAACAGCGACGGCAAAAGAAACACCGATGATACCTATCGGTAAACTCTGAAAATTATTAGAGATACTGAAAATGGCGATAGAGCCCGCGGTTATAGTCGAAGCAATGGCCGTAATAACAATTAAGTTTATTTGCTGGGCTGCCACTCCAAAAACTCGAGGAATCATTAAATTAAAAATTCTTTTTATCGCCGGATATTTAAAATCTAAAAGGAATTTATAGGAAAAACCGCAATTTATGGCCGTAGGAATTTGGATTGCCATATGCAAAAAGGCACCAAAAACTACTCCCATTCCAACTCCAAAGATACCAAAATAAGGAACAAGAAAAAGAATACCAAAAATTATTCCTAAATTATATAAAATTGGAGTTAAGCCATAAATAAAGAAGCGGTTAAAGTATTGTAAAATTCCAGAAAGAAGATTAGAAATACCAAAAAAGATTGGACTTAAAAACAGTAATCTAATTAAAGGAACGGCTAATTTGTAATGTTCGGGACCAAAACCAGGAAAAAGCCATTTAATTAACCAAGGGGTAAGAATAAAAAGAATGAAAGAAATTGAAATAAGAAAAATTAAAAAGGCATTTAAAACATAGTTTGCCATTTGCCAGGCTTCCTCTTTATTCCTGGAAAAATATTCAGAAAATAAAGGCAAAAAAGTAACGATTAAACCCCCTAAAATTAAAATATTGTAAACAAAATCAGGAACTCTGAAGGCAGCAAAATAAACATCTAATTCAAGACTTGCCCCAAAGCGGCCGGCTAAAAGCCGATCTCTAATTAAACCTAAAATTCCTGAAATTAAAGCGGAAATTGAGAGCAATAGAGCAGCAAAAGTAACGGTTTTGGTTTGAAAATTAAAAATCTTCCTAATCATAAACCGAGCTTCCATTACCGAGCTTCCGAAGGAAGCGAAGGTGAAAAAGAGAATGAAATTTTCTTTCGACTATAGAAGCGAAGGTGAAGAAGAGAACTTCGTTCTCTTCGTTTTTATTTTACCTTAATTTTCAAAATAAAAAAGCCTAAGTAGGCAATAAGCCGAATTCTGTTTTAGGCAATCATCTATCTAGGCCAAAGATTGCTCTTTGGCTCAAGCGAATTACTTTTCACCCATATGAGATAGCGATTTATCTCACTGGGGTTTATTCTTGCACCCAATAAGGATTTAACCGTTTCACCCTTCGCATTACTGCGAAGAATTACCCCGTGAAAACGGGGTACCTCAATCCTTTCGGATTTTGGCGTCTCTGTTCGCACCTCTATCCTTGCGGACGACGGCTGTTAGCCGCTATTTTTTTATCGGGCACATAACTAAATTATATGCTCGAGGGTGTTCGGACTTTCCTCCCCCCACCGATATATTGGTGGAGAGCGATTACCTTACCTACTTAGGCGAACTGATTATAGCAAATCAAAAACCTTTGTCAAATGATTAATTTTTGGCTCTTTTTTTGGTTTTCCAAGGCCTCATTTGCCAATCCATCAGCTTCTTTATTTTTTTCTCGGGAAATAAAAGTAAATTTGATTTTTTTAAAGTCAATCCTTAAGTTCCAAATTTTTAAAAAGAGGGGTTGAATTTTGGAGTCTAAAATTTTATATTCTCCCTTTAATTGTTTGATTAGCAATTCTGAATCCGATTTTATTTCAATATCGGTATTTTTTGCTAATTTTTTTCCGAAAAGGGCCTTAAATTTTTGTAAAGCAAAAACTACTGCCTGATATTCGGCTTCGTTGTTGGTTAAATTTTCCCCCAAATATTCTGAATAGCTTTTAAAGGACTGGTGTTTCTCATTGCGAAAAACAATCCCTATGGCTGCCGGCCCCGGGTTTCCCCAAGAGCCGCCATCTGTGTAAATGATAATCTTTTTCATAAACCAAGATTTTATCTATAAAATCGCAGGTGGAAAAGAGGATTTATCCTCTTTGACTAACTAGGTTCTCAATTAAACATTTATTAAATTTTTCTAAGTTTTCGTTTTTTATCCTAAATCCCGAAGCTTGAGCATGACCGCCGTAAGTCAACAAATACTCCGAGCATTTTTTCATCAAAGAAACGCTATTTATTCCTTTTGGCGTTCTGACCGTACCGTGACTTTCTTTTATCATCTTTTTATATAAAAAAGTGGGTTTGAGATGTTTTTGGCAAGTTGCTGAAGCAACGGAACTAATCAATGTTAAATCAAAATCAGTGCCTCCTTCAAAAATTATCGGATCTTCTTTGACTTCTAATCTTTCTTCAACCTCGGCTTTAATTTCTTCAATTTTTTCTTTTCTTCTTTCTGTTTTTCCTAACAACTCTTTAATAATTCCTTTTGCCTCTTTTGAAGAATAAGAACTTAACAGTCTAAAACTGGCCGGCAGATTGCTCTTAACGTCTCTAATATTTAAAATTGAAATAACTTTGGAAACTTTTTGATTTATGCCAGGGTAACTTTTAAACGGCTCTATTTCTAGGAAGGCCTTAATACCCGGTCGCCAGGAGCTTTTTAAAAAAGAAAGTCCTTCTTCAATAAAAATTTTATTTTCTGATTCTTGAGGCATCATATCGGCAACGGTGGCCAGAGCCACCAACTCCAAAAAATTTCTTCTTAAGCTCTCTGTTAATTTATTTCCGAGAAGGGTCTCAGATAGTTTAAACACAACGCCGGCGCAAGCAAAATCCTTAAAGGGGTATCGGTCATCTTTCTGCTTGGGATCAATTATGATTTTTGCCTCCGGCAACTTATCTAAAATTTCATGGTGGTCAACTATCATCACCTCAAATCCCAAACTTTTTGCCAATTTGACTTCTTTAAAATTTCCTATTCCGCAATCTAAAGCAATTAACAAGGCCGGAGTTTCTTTTTTTAAAAAGTTTAAACCTTTTTCTGTGATTCCGTAGCCTTCAATCTCTCTATCCGGAAAATAAACAGCTGAAATTTTCCCTCCCAAGCTTTTAATAGAATCTTGTAAAATAATTACTGAAGTCGCTCCGTCTAAATCAGCATCTCCATAAAGAATAATTTTTTCTTTATTTTTTATTGCTTTAATTATTCGCTGGGCCGCTTTTTTAAGATTTTTTATAACCATAATTTAACGCTTCAATCCCCGGTAACTTCTCGTCGGATAAAAATTCCAGCATCGCCCCACCGCCGGTAGAAATGTGATCAAATTTATCTAACAAATCTAATTTTGATATCAGTGAAACGGTATCCCCTCCTCCAGCAATTTTAAAAGCAGTGTGATTTCTGACAATTGCTTCGGCTATTTCTTTAGTTCCTTTATCAAAAGGTTCTTTTTCAAACATACCCAAGGGGCCGTTCCAAATGATCATTTTAGCTGATTTAATTATCCCAACAAAAACCTTTCTTGTTTCCGGACCTATATCAAAAACTTCTTCTTCTTTTCTCAGAGTTCCTATAGCCCCTATCCTGAAATATTGCTCTTGTAATGTTGAGAGTGCCATTTGACCATCTACGGGTAAATGAAGTTTAGGATTAGCCAAGTTAATTTTTTCAATTTTTTCTAAAACCTCTTTTTCTTCAAAAAAAGGCCGGCCAATCAAGATTCCTTTTACAATTAAAAGACTCTCGGCTGGTTTGCTCCCCAAAAGTAGATAATCTGCTTTCTTTAGAAATTTCTCAATTAATTTAATTTTGGTATCTATTTTTATTCCTCCGATTATCGCCACCAAAGGCCGCCAGGGTCTTTCCAGAACTTGGGATAAAACATTAATTTCTTTTTCTAATAAAAGACCGGCTCCAGATGGTAGATATTTTGGAACGCCCACAATTGAAGCATGAGATCTATGCGAAGCGCCAAAAGCATCATTAATATAAACATCTCCCAAGTTGGCTAATTTTTTGGCAAAATTTAAATCTCCTTTCTCTTCTTCTTTATGAAATCTTAGGTTTTCCAAGAGCAAAATTTCTCCTGGTTTCATCTTTTCGATTTCTCTCTCAACTTTTTCTCCAAGGCAATCATCTAGAAATTTAACTTTTTCATTCAACAATTTCTCTAATCTTTTCGTTAGAAGCCTTAAACTGTATCTTGGGTCTTTATTTTTTGGCCGATCCAAATGGCTCATTAAAATCACTTTAGCTTCTTTTTTAATTAAATATTCTATGGTCCTTATGCTTTCTTTAATTCTGAAATCATCCAAAATTTCCCCTTTATCTGATAAAGGGACATTAAAATCGCACCTTACCAACACTCTTTTTCCTTTTAGATTAAACTCTTTTAGTGTCTTCATCCTGTCGCTAGAAGTCCATCATATATAGCAAATGGCTAATTTCAGACAGACTTTTGTTTATTAATTATACCCCGTTATTACAAAACAGAAAAATTTTTATTACCCATGACTTCTAACGGGGTTCATCTTTTTTTGTTTCTATTCCTTTTAAAGATTCTTCTAAAGTTTTCTTTAACTCTTCTAAATTAACTTCTTTTCTTTTTGTCTTTTTAACTTCCCTTTTGCCAAAAAAAGAAATCGGTTCTCTGCCAACAGCTTCTTGAAGGGAAAAGGCAGAAGATGTTTTTTTCTTTTCAGAAAAATCCCTTTTTTCGTTTTCAACTCCGGCCTCGCTTACCCGAGCCGCAGCGGGGCGAAGAGATAAATCTCTTCTTGATCTTCGCTCGGCTTCGCCTCGCTCGATGGCCGAAGAAGAGGATTTATCCTCTTCGACTATCTTAGCGGGGCGAACTTTTTTTAAACAAGTTTTACAATAAACCGGCCTGGAGGCATCAGGCTCGAAAGTCACTTTTGTCCATTTGCCGCATAAAGAACATTTAGCATCATATAAAACCTGTCGGGATTCTTGTAATGGAACTTCCGGCGATTTTAACGCTCCTAACCATTTGGTGATTTTTTCTTCAACAATTTTCTTTAAAACGCTATATCTTTCCCTGGAAGCCTTAATTATTTTTTCTCGATTTGACTCCTCGGACTTTGGAAACGGCGGCAAGGTTTCAGCCGAAAAGGCGGAGCCGGCAACTCCATCAATCATTAACTTTAAATCAATGTTATACTTTGGCAGATTGACCAAATCTCCGGCAGTAAACTCCGGAGTAAATTCTTTTTCCAAAAACTCGGCATCTTCGGCGCCCACCCTAAAAACAACAATTGTTCCAACGTTGCCAAAAATAGCATCTCTAACATCAGCACTTCTTCCGGTTGGAGTCATCTCTTCTAATTGGGCAATATACTGATTACCCAAAGTCAAACATAACCTATATTTTCTGGCTTCAGATAAAATATTAACAAAAGCTTTAGTGGCAAAGTTTTGAAATTCATCAACATAAAGGAAAAAATCCTCTCTTTTTTCTTCCGGAACATCTACCCTGGACATTGCTGCCAACTGCAATTTGGTAATTAAAAGCGCGCCCAAAAGACGAGAATTGTCTTCACCGATTCTTCCTTTAGATATGTTCATTATTAAAATTTTCTTTTCATCTATAATCTTTCTCATATCAATATTGGATTTTACTTGGCCGATAATGTTTCTAATCAAAGGGTTGGAAATGAACTGTCCCACTTTGTTTTGAATGGCAGCGGTTGCTTCCACTTCATATCTCTGGGTATATCTGGCAAATTCTTGAACCCAGAAAGACTTAACTACGGGGTCGGTTACCTTGTCTACTATTTTTTTTCTGTATTCCGGATTAGCCAACATTCTATTTATTCCCAAAAGAGTGGAACCGGGATATTCCAAAAGCGCTAAAATTGAATTATTTAATATGTATTCCATTCTGGCTGACCAAACATCGGGCCAAATTTTCTTAAAAACCCCCATTAAGCCCGAGGCAACCAAATGCCGATGTTCCAGATCAACCTTTTCCATAATATTAAAAGCAATGGGGAAATCTAAGTCAGCCGGATTAAAATAAACTACATCATTAACTCTGTTTGAAGGAATAAAATCTAATAATTCCTCGGACGCCTCGCCGTGGGGATCAACAAAACCAATTCCGTTCCCTTTCTGAATATCCTGAATTACCATGTTCTTTAACATTTCGGTCTTACCCATACCGGTTTTACCAATAACATACACATGCCGACGTCTATCATCGGTTTTAATCCCAAATTTTTTCCTTTGGTTTCTAAAAGTAGTCAGACCAAAAAAATTAATTTCGTTATTGACCGAATTTTTATCCATAAAAATGAGGTGGGAAAAGAGAACGGAGTTCTCTTTGACTATTTATTACTCAACCGGTAAAGATGGTAGCGCTCCCCTCTTTTTTGCTTCTATTCTAGATATGCCGGGAGCAGGAGCCACTCTTTCACTTGGAAAATGAAAAAGAGAAGCAACCTCTTCCGTATTCAGCATAAAAGTTCCTTTCGGATTTGGAAAAAAGGGGCTTAATCTTTTAATATATTTTCTAAATAATTTTCTGCATCTTACATAGTGTCTTCGGCCGCGAATAAAATCAATATTAAGAAATTGAAAAATCAAAGCTTTGCGTATTTTAGTAAAAGTTCTGCCTTCAGGAAATAGCGCGTTAAGATTATTGGTTGTATATTGATTAAGAAAAGAAAAAGCCAATCTAAAATTGGGCTTAAACCAGACATCTCTTCTGCCGAGATAAATAAACCTGATCGTTGTTTTAAAAATAGGTTTGGACATTTTCTTTTCAATTGCTGCCAGCACTTCTCTTTCTCCCGGAGTTAACTTCATTTCCGGCGGAAAAATTTCTTTTTCTTCTTTTTTTTCTTCCTTAACTTTGCCGGTTATTAAAATATCGGCGGCTTCTTGAATCATGGGTTTCGGACGTCCCAGGACCGGCCTTCTGGCCAACTTATCTCTTAATTCTTCTCCTGACTTTCGCCACTTACTAAGAGACTTTGGCAAATCCACGTCTCCAATTGGATCAATTAAAAACTGAATCCAAAGCTGTTCTCCTTTTTTGATTTTAGCCATTCCTTCCAAGAGAGTGGCAATTGGATCAACCACTTCCTCTTCTTCTTTTTCCCGCTCCGTTTCAAACTCGCTATAAGTTTTAATCGGGTAGTGGTCATCTTTTACCAATTTATAATCAGAGCCGAAAAGATCCCAATCTTTGTTGGGAATGCTTTGCGGAACATACTTTATATAATCGTCTGCTTCTATAATTTCAATTTCCGGATATTGGGCATAAAGGTTGGATTCCACGCTGTCTCTGTATTGTTTCGGGGTTCTGATAAAAAAATGGGGCTGACCATCAATTGAAACCATCTCCAAGCCTATGGAAAGCTGAACCTGGCCATCTATCCATTTTTCCCACAAATCGGGCGGCTGGTAAACGGCGCCATGAATACTTGAAAAAACCACTTCCATTGCTCTGATTGGTTTTAATATTTCTTTTGGCAGTTTAATTTCAAGCAAAACCATCTGCTGTTTTTTAAGAAAGCCATCTACTCTCCACCACCAGTACAAAAATAAAAAAGGTTTCCACAGGATAAAAAACAAAAGAATCCACCACCAGTTTTTAAATATCTGTAAGAGAGTACTTAAAAAAGGATAAATAGACGACAATTCAAGAAACATAATATTTAGGCTTCTCTGATTGTATAGAGACCCTCAGAATTTCTTAAAAAATATTTTTTATTGCTTAAATTCAATAAAACGGTGTTTTCTTTAACCAGTCTTTGTTTTAAAGTCTTTTCTAAAATCTCTTCTTTCTTAAGTGGCCGGCCGGCCGTCTTTAAGATATTCAAAATAACATCTTTAACCACACCTTCTTCATATCCCCATTCTTTTAAGGCGTAGATGCCCCTTCCAACCAAAACAAATTTTGAATCTTTAATCAGTTCGTTATGAACGGTTTGGGGAAGAGCCAAACCAATTAAGTTAGCCACCTGAGTAAAATGAAGAGGTTTTTGCTCTTTTTTGAAAACCAAATAGGCCTTATCCTTGATTCTTTTTGGGTTAATTTCCGGCCAATCTTTTAAACCCCAAAAATTTTCTGCGTTTCTTTGAATTTTTTTTGAAATTTCCAAGATCGAAGAGATAAATCTCTTCTCTCCCTTCGTTCCTTTCGGGAGCTCAGTATAAGAGGTTAAAATTTCCGGACTTAGAAACTTTGATTTGACTAGCTCTTCTAATTTTAAAGGTTTGCCAACTTTCTTAAATTTTTCGTAAGCGGCGTTAATGATTTTTTGAGCAAGATTCCAAGATTTTTGATCAATTGTCCACAAAGAATAAAAGTCCTTTGTTTCTCCGAACCTTTCAAAGTCCTCTCCTAATGTTAATAAAAAGTAAACTTCATTCATCGAGCTTTCGCGCAGCGAAGGCGAAGTCGAAGAAGATTCCTTCTTCTCCACCTCAGCTGAAGCTTCGGTAGATAAAGAAGAGGATTTATCCTCTTCGCTCTGTAATCTCCTGCCAGCCAACTCCAACAAAAGCGACTCTTCTTTTCTTAAATTTCCTGTTTTTTTAAGGCAATCTTTAAAATAATTAAAAATTTTTTGATATTTTTTGATTTCCGGTTTTAACCTTAAAAAGCCGTCTCTTTCAATCTGACGGACTCTTTCTCTGGTAATTCCAAGGTCTTTTCCGATGGACTCCAATGTTTCTCTTTTAGCTCCGCCTTTGCCGGGAAAGGCTAGGGCCGACAAAGCAAAACGGCGCAAAATCACTTCTTTTTGTCTTGGAGACAAAGTTTTTAAAATTTTAGAACAAATTTGTATATAATTAATCTTTGTCATTCGTTTTTTTTAACATTTTATAAAATCTTTGTCAAATACTAAGCTTCTATTCATAAATTATACTATATATGTAGAAGCGAAGGTCGAAAAGAGCGCGCAGCGCTCTTTGAGTGTTTAAATCTTCTTCCTCCACTTTAACCAGCTTACTAATATGGGACTGGCTAAAAATATGGAAGAAGCAGTACCAATTACAATACCGACAATTAAAGTTAAAGCAAAATATTTGAGAGTTTCTCCTCCAAAGAAAAATATAAAAAATAAGACCAATAGAGTACAGGTTCCGGTGCTGAGAGATCGCCAAAGTGTTTCATTTAAACTTTTATTAACCAAACCCTCGAAATTACTTTCTCTACTTCTTAAAAGATTTTCCCTAATTCTATCGAAAATAATAACTTTATCATTAATTGTGTAACCCAAAATGGTAAGCAGGGCAGTAACAATGGAAATGCTGAATTGAATATTATAAAATTTCCCCAATAAAGCGAAAACCGCAATAGGAATTAAAACGTCAAAAGTAAGGGTGACGATGGAAACTACCCCATACATCCAATTAGAAACTGGCCAGGAAACTTTTCTAAAGGAAATGGCAATATATATTAGTAATGCTACTAAAGAGACAATTACTAATATTATTGTTTTTTGGCGGAGTTCTTTACCAATAGTAGGGCCGATGTTTTCAAAACGTAATTCTTTTAATTTAGAAATGTCTTCAAGATTTTTTAATATTGCTTGGTGAGAAACTTCATCAATATTTTTTAATCTCAAAATTACTTCCTGCTCCCCTATCGGCTGAATAATAATTTCTCCCAAATTAAGACCTTCCAATTTTTCTTGAATTACTGAATTTTCTGGCCTATTTTCAAAATCAATTTCCAAAATACTTCCTCCTAAAAAATCAATTCCAAATTTTAAACCAAAAAGTAAAAGACAAGCTAAGCTCCCAATTACTAAAATTCCTGAAAAAATGAAATAAATTTTTCTGTATCTAAGAAAATTAATGTGCATATTTCAATAATGCTTTAACTTTATCAATTTTTTCCCATGTAAAATCAGGATCTTTTCGCCCGAAATGGCCAAAATTTGTTGTTTTGCTATAAATGGGCCTCAAAAGATTAAGTTGTTTAATCATTGCTCCTGGTGACAAATCAAAAATTTGAGGAATAATTTTAATCAATTTTTCTTCAGGTATTTTACTTGTGCCAAAAGTGTTGACATCTATCGAAAGCGGTTTTCTCCCACCAATAACATAAGACAATTCTACCTGGCATTGCTTAGCTATTCCTGAAGCCACAATGTTTTTGGCAATGTATCTTGCCATATAAGCGCCCGATCTATCAACTTTCGTCGGATCTTTGCCAGAATATGCCCCTCCGCCTATTGGAATTTGAGGACCATAAGCATCAACAACATTTTTTCTACCGGTCATCCCGGTATCAGAACAAGGTCCGCCAATTACAAATCTGCCGGTGTTATTGATATAAAATTTCGTTTTTTTGTCTAAAAATTTCTTACAGACGGGCAAAATAACCTCTCTAATAATATCTTGTCTTATTTTTCTCAGAGAAACGTCCGGATCGTGCTGGGCAGCAATTATTACCGAATCTAATCTTTTTGGTTTATCATTCTGATACTCCACCGTTACCTGGCTTTTTCCGTCCGGTCTTAAATAGGATAAAATTCTTTTTTTTCTAACTTCAACCAGTCTCATCGCTAATTTATGAGCTAACATTATTGGCAGGGGCATCAATTCCCGCGTTTCGTTACAGGCAAAACCCACATTAATTCCCTGGTCACCTGCTCCTTGCAATTTCGTGCCGGTTTTTTTCACGCCTTTAGCAATATCTGGAGACTGCCCGTGAATGGTGTTTAAAACTGCCAAAGTATTACAATCAAATCCATATTCTGGTTTATCGTAGCCAATTTTTCTTATTACTTCTCTCGTTAAATTATTTGTATCTACCCACGTTTTAGTAGTTATTTCGCCGCCAACAACAATATAACCAATCCCAATAAAAACCTCGCAAGCTACCCTTGCATATTTATCATCTTTTAATACGGTGTCTAAAACCGCATCGGCAACAGCATCGGCAACCTTATCGACGTGTCCCGGAGTTACTGATTCCGCTGTTAAAAATTTTGTTACCATAGCCATTTAACTTTCTCGAGTTTTGTACCAATAAAACACTTGAGAAAGTTTTTAGTAATGATAATTGCGGTAAACATGCCAACTAAATTACCGATAATCAGGGTTAAAGCAAATCCTTTAACAAAACTTGTTCCGAAACCAAACAAAATTAAACCAACTAAAATAGTGGTAAAGTTTCCATCTCTTATTGAAGGCCAGGCTCGATTAACTCCTTCCTCTAACGCCTGAGAAAAACTTTTTTCCTGCTTTAATTCTTCTTTCATCCGAGCAAAAATTAAAACATTAGCATCAACTGCCATACCCATAGAAAGGATAAAACCGGCAATACCAGCTAAGGTTAAAGTGACCGGAATAAGCTTAAATAAAGCCAATATAAAACCTACATATATTAATAAAGAAACAGAAGCAAAAAACCCAGGAATTCGATAAAAAACAATCATAAATAAAAGAATTGTTAGAAAACCCAGGATACCTGCTTTTAAAGATTCTTCCAAAGAAGTTTTTCCTAAGGTAGGGCCTATGATCTGCTCGGAAATTAATTCTATTGGAACAGGTAAAGCACCTGCATTTAAATTTCTAGATAAAGATCTGGCTTCTTCTATGGTAAAATTTCCGGTAATTTGAGCTTTTCCTCCGGAAATCTTCTCCTGAACTGTCGGCATAGAAATTGGTATATTGTCAATATATACGGCTAAAACTTTTCCAATGTTTTTTTCGGTTAACTCCTCAAAAATTTTTGCCCCCTCATCATCAAATTCAAGTAAAACCAAAGATTTGTAAGTTGTTTGGTCAAACCCCAGTTCGGCTTTTTTCAAATATTTGCCGGTCAGGGAAGTTGATTTAAAATAAGGGTCTTCAAATGCCAGATGCCAGTCAGGAATTTGAAAAACTTCTTCCTGATCCTTTCCTTCAATTTCTTCTTTTTTATCAAGAATCATTTGGGTTTGTTCTTCGTCCCTTAGCTCTTTAAACTCAAGATAAGGAGTCTCGCCAATCATTTTAATGGCTTCAGCCGGATCATGCACTCCGGCCAACTCCACAATTAACCGATAATGCCCTACTCCTTCCTGAACCTGAACCACCGGCTCTTGAACGCCAAAAAGATTAACTCTTCTTTCAATCACATCTCTTAAGCCCTGCATTGAAGATTTGTCATCTTCTCCTTTAATATTGGACAAATCTGCTTCATAAACTAAATGGGTGCCACCCTGCAAATCCAATCCTAACCTAAAAGGAACATCCGGAAAATAAGGAATCTTTAATTGAAAATTGAGAATTGAAAATTGAAAATTGTTAAAATAGCCAATTCCTTGATTTAAATATTTAGGATAACTAAAATTTCCGGTAAAAAACGCCAGAATAAGAATAAAAAAGATTGTTATATAAATTTTCTTTTTTGAGGTCATGAGAATTTTTTTTATCTTAGCACATTTAAAAGCCTGTTAAAAGCGCAGAGACAATGCCTACTAAAAATATTCCATCAAACACTCCGGCTCCACCAATTGATAAAAATCCGCCGTATTTCTGAACTTTTTTCAAATTTAAAATATCGGCTCCAATTAAAACACCCATGGTTCCTGCCACAAAAGCGCAAGGAGCGGCAAAATTGGGTGCAAAAATTAAAGCGAAAATCGCAGAAAATATCGGAGGAATTAAAGCAGGCATTGAAATTCCAACTCCAGGAATAACTCTGGCTAAAAATTTAGAAACTATAATCATTAAAGCAGTAGCTATCAAAATTGGTTTTATTTCAAGGCCCTGCAGCCAGGTTAGATATAAAAAGTAAAAAGAAAGCAAAATCGGAATTACAGCTCCCCCTAAATTTATGGCCATGCCTTGAGCTTTAATTTTTGGAACGTGCCACAATCCAAAAAACCTTGGCTCTTGAACATATATCAACCTTTTCTTAGCCAAAGGAATATTAATGGCAGAACCGATTAAAATTGCCAAAAGCAGGAACAGGGTTGCTTCCGGAGAAATTCCAAGTTTTTCAAAACCAAGAGTTAGAATATGAAAATAGCCCAAAATAAATAAAATGGGTAAGAATAAAATAAAAAGAACAAATATTAAACAACCAATAGGCAAAAAGAACATAAATTTTTACCCGAATGATAATGAAGGGGCGAATAAGAGAACGAAGTTCTCTTCGACTACCCAAATTTAGGATAGCAACACTTTTTGTATTTTATTGGCTTGCCAGTAACTGGATGTTTTTTACCGCAGGGACAGGGGTCATTTCTGCCCACCTTCGCTTTTCGAGCTTCAGTGGGCAAACCAGCAGCTCCTGAAACTTCAACCGGCTGGGGCTGCTGGGGCTGCTCTGCCAAACTAACCTTAAAAATAGTATTGGCAATGCCAATCTCTATTCTGCTTAACAATTCCTGAAACATTTTATGGCCTTCTGATTTATATTCAACCAAAGGATCTCTCTGGCCGTAAGCCCTCAACCTGACCGAATCTCTCAAATAATCCATATTTTCCAAATGCTCCAGCCAAAGCATGTCTAAAATTCTTAAGGCAACAACTTTTTCAACCTGCCTCATTCTTTCTTCGCTTATTTCTTTTTCTTTCTTCTCATAATCATCTTCTTTGTATCCGTGTTTTTTTATTATATTTAAAATGTAATTTCTTAAACTGTTTTCTTCGTTCTTCTCAAGTATTTCCCTTCTCTTTTTATAAAAAATCTCTCTATGCTTGTTCATGACATCGTCATATTCTAAAATATGCTTTCTCAAATCAAAATTCATTCCCTCAATTTTTCCTTGGGCTGATTCAATGGCGCCGGAAAGCATTTTTGCTTCAATCGGCTGGTCTTCCGGAATTTTCAAAGCTGTCATCAAGGATTTTATTTTGTCTGAAGCAAAAATTCTCATTAAATCATCTTCCAAAGAAACAAAAAATTGAGAAGAGCCGGAATCCCCCTGTCTTCCCGTTCTTCCCCGCAACTGATTGTCAATTCTTCTTGCCTCATGTCGTTCCGTGCCAATCACGTGCAATCCTCCCAATTCTTTGACTTTTTGTGCTTCTTTTTGGTCAGGCGGATTGCCACCCAAGATTATATCAACTCCCCTTCCGGCCATATTGGTAGCTATGGTCAATTGCCCTAATTTACCTGCCTGAGCAATAATCTGGCCTTCTTTTTCATCATGCTTGGCGTTTAAAATTTGGTGAGAAATCCCCTCTCTTTCTAATAATTTTCCCAGATACTCATTTTTATCAATTGAAGTAGTTCCGACCAAAACCGGCTGCCCGTCTTTATGTTTTTCTTTTATTTGTTTAACCACTGCCTCAAATTTTCCTTTCTCGGTTTTATAAATTCTGTCCGGCAAATCTTTCCGAATCATCGGTTTGTTTGTCGGAACAATGATTACTTCTAATTTGTAGACCTTATCAAACTCTTCGGCCGAAGTGACGGCCGTGCCCGTCATTCCGGCTAATTTCTTGTAGATTCTGAAATAATTCTGAAAAGTGATTGAAGCTAAAGTCAAAGATTCAGGATTTACTTTAACTCCTTCTTTAGCCTCAATGGCTTGATGAAGACCGCCTGACCACCTTCTTCCCGGCATCAATCTTCCCGTAAATTCATCAACAATTATAATTTCACCGTCTTTAACTACATATTCCCTGTCCTTGGCAAAAAATGGCTTCCCGTCAGCAGGATTAATTGCCTGGGCTCTTAAAGATTGCTCCAGATAACGCAAATATTTTGTTCCTTTTTCTTCATAAATGTTTTTTATTCCCAAAATTTTCTCTAGTTTATTTATTCCGCTTTCTGTCAAAGTAACCGCCTTCATTTTTTCATCCATTTCATAATCTTCTTTCGGGCTCAATCGAGGAATAATCCTGGCAAATTCCTGATAAAATTTGGAGCTTTCCATGTCCGGAGCCGAAATAATCAAAGGAGTTCTGGCTTCATCGATTAAAATAGAATCAACCTCATCAACTATGGCATAGTTAAATCCACGCTGAACCTGCTGAGACAAATCATAAGCCATATTGTCTCGCAAATAATCAAATCCAAACTCATTGTTAGTTCCGTAAGTAATATCAGCCAAATATGCCTCTTTCCTTTGGCAGGGTCTTAAAAAATCCTCAACAATAAAAAAACCTCCTAATTCATCTCTTGTTTTTTCTTTCTCTTCCGGAAGTTTCTTAAAATCGGGGTCGTATAAAAAAGATTGCTCGTGATTCAAACAACCTACGTTTAATCCTAAAAGATGATATATCTGCCCCATCCAAACAGTATCTCGGCGAGCCAAATAATCATTAACCGTTACCAAATGACAGCCCTTTCCTTCCAAAGCGTTTAGATATAAAGGCAGAGTAGCAGCCAAAGTTTTCCCTTCACCGGTTTTCATTTCAGCGATTTTCCCTTGATGCAAAACTATTCCGCCAATTATTTGGACATCAAAATGCCTTTGTTCTAAAGTTCTTTTGGCTGCTTCTCTAACAATGCCAAAAGCCTCTGGAAGAATATCATCCAAACTTTCTCCTTTCTCTAGCCTTTCTTTAAATTCTTGAGTCCGAGCACATAAATCTTTATCTGCTCGGCTCTCGAATTCTTTTTCCAGAGAATTTATTTTCTTGACAATCGGCTCTAACTTCTTCAGATATTTTTCATTAGCATCACCAAAAATTTTATCAATTATTGACATAACACTTTCTTATTTTATAACTTTTTGATAAAAAATAAAGAGCGACTTCCGCTCCCCCTTTTTAACTTTCTTATTAAATTTTTTATCTCTTTATTTTTCCTCTTTTTATTTTTTGAATTTTTACTCTTTTTGGTTTAAATACCTTTTTTAAATAAGCAAGAGCCTTATGAGGCATTGATTTTTCTCCGCAAGTGAAAATATCAATCGCTATATAATTTATTTCCGGCCAAGAGTGCAGAGCAATATGGGATTCTTGCAACAAAACAACCCCGGTTAGTCCCCGGGGTGAAAATTTATGGATAGTCACTTCTAATGGAGTATTCTTTGCTCTTTTTGCTGTCTCAATTAAAATTTGTTTAATTTTCTTTGGGTCTTCAATAATTTTTCCATTCCAAAATTCAACAATCAAATGAATGCCCGCATATTTTTGTTTTCTTTTTTCTATGACCCGTTGAATGAGTCTCTTTGTTTTCTTAGTCATGATATTAAAATTATTTGTAAAGGTCTTTTAAATTCCTTCTTCTCTAATTCTTCCTTTTCTGTAAAATCTTGCCTGGGAAGACAAACGAATTTCTTTTTTTAAAACCATCTCCCCTCTTTTTCTTTTGGAAACTAATTTATTTTTATATTGTTTTAATTGTCTTTGCAACTCATCTTTCACCTCATTGATTGCTGTTTTTAAATTTTCTGATTGAGCAGTTGATCTTAAACTTCTTTTGGGAAATCTCATTTGGCATTCAGCCCAAAAAACAGGTCCTTTTTGATGATGCAAGGTTTCTTTTCCAATCTCTACCCAAGTCTCAATTCTCGGTTTTCCCTTGCCAAAAAAATGATTGAAATATTCTTTCTTATTCTGCAAAATTTCGGCAAATTTTTCAAGAGAATTTATTTTTTCTTCAATAAAATCTTTTAGAGTTTGATCCAATTTTAAATTTTTTGTTTTAATAACTATTTTCATTATATTAAAATAACAAATCCAGTAAAAAAAGCAACCGAGCACATAAAATTTATGTGCTCGGGTGGTGAAAAGAATTTATTTCTTTTTCTTTGCTTTTTTCTTTGCCATGAAAGTATTAACAACTTTTAAAAGAGTTGCAACAAATAGTCGACTAACTATTTGCATCCTTTATTTTATTTTTTCATTTTGAAGAACTTTGTCAAGTGTGGATAAGTAAAATTTTTACAAAAATTGAATTTCTTCATCAAGCAATGTCCCAAATCTCTTTTTTACTTCTTTTTTTATCAAATTTATTAATTTTTTGACTTCTTTTGCCCGGGCATTTCCTAAATTAACAATAAAATTGGCATGCTTTTCAGAAATTTTTGCCTGACCAATTCTTTTTCCTTTCAAGCCGCACTTTTCAATCAGCCGAGCGGCAGCGAAGGGTAAAGAAGAAGATTCATCTTCTTCGCCCAGTTCCCCGGCAGAAAAGCCAGAAGGATTTTTAAAAATACTTCCTGCCGAAGGATAATTCAAGGGTTGTCTTTCTTTTTTATAATTTAAATATTCTTTAATCTTTTTTTTAATTTCTGATTTTTTCCCTTTTTTAAGATTAAGAATAACAGAAAGGATAATTAAATTTTTTTTATGTTTAAAAATACTATCTCTATAACCAAATTGACATTTTTTAAAATCGTAAATCTTAAATCTTAAATCTTTTGTATCCAAAACTTCAACTTCTTTAACAACGTCTTTCATGGATTTTTGAAACGCCCCGGCATTCCCAAAAACAGCTCCCCCAACAGTTCCCGGAACTCCCGAGGCCCACTCAAGACCGGTTAATCTTCTTTCTGCCGAAGCATTAACCAATTCTCCCAATCTCGTCCCCGCGCCAACGATAATTTTATTTTTTTGAAAATTGAAAATTGAAAATTTAAAATTAATTATTAATCCATTATATCCTTTATCCGAAATCAGTAGATTGCTTCCTCCGCCCAAAATAAAAAACGGCAATTTTAATTTCTTTGCCGCTATAATCGCGCAAAATAAATCTTTTTTTGTTTTAGCTATAAAAAAATATTTCGCCCTTCCGCCAATCTTAAAAGTGGTATAATTTTTCAGCGAAACATTTTTTTGAAACTCCATATAAAATCCCGGGTGAGCCGGGAGAGTTAACTCCAAACTAAGTCTTTAGTGAGTGCTACCTCCCGACTCAATTATATTTTAACAACTTTTAGAGAAACTTCAAGCAGCAGAAACAAAAAAAACAGCCCCCGCTCGAGTGGGGGCTGCGACTTAGCAGAATTCCTTGCGGAACACTCACTGTCTCAATAATAGCAGATTAAAGTTTTTCTGTCAAGCTCTCTTCCCATTCGGGATTAATCTCTATTGCCTCTTTAATTTTCTCTTCTATCAAATCATTATCTCCTATTATTTTAGCTATTTGAATTACTATCCAATGGGAATTAAAAACTCGCGGTTCAAGCTCTACTGTTTTTTCTGCCAAAATCAAAGCTTCTTGAAAATTTCCTTGGAAAGCCCGCGTCTGAGCCAATTCCCAATATCCCTGCTGATTGGTCGGGCTGAGCTCTATGGCTTTTTTCAAAACTTCTTCTGCCAAAGGAAGTTTTGTCGGATCAATTTGGGAATAAAAATTATAAATTTTCCCCAATTTAAGATAAGGCCTAAAATCTAAAGGCGATTCTTTTATGCTTTTTTCTAACTCTTGGCTTAAAAAGTCAAGTTCTGTTTTAAACTCTTCTGCCGAAAAATTCTTTGCTTGTTCGCTTTGGGAAAAACTAATTGCTGTGTCGGCAAACATTTCCCTGATTTGATATTTCCCAAGGGGAGAGGTCTCTAAGGTTTTTTCGCCAAGCAAGGCTCTTTCATTAGGACTTTGAACGCGAATAGTATTAATAACACCTCTATTGGCTTTGATCGGCTGAACAACAAATTTAAAAAAGGAAAAAATAAAGAAAATTAAAATAACTGCCAAAATCCATTCCTTAACAGAATTAACCCGGGGTTTAACATCTTGTTCCGGCCCGGAAACGGTCAAACTTCCGACAAATCCCAAAACCAAAAAGAACATTAAATAAGAATTAATCATGTCAAAAACGGTAAGGTTTTGAATAAAATAGGCAATTAAAATTACGAAAAAAATTCCGGCCGTCCAAAAATCAATAGAATTTTTTAAAAAATATCTCCGCCATAAAATATAGAAAACGGAAAGAAAAATTCCAAAATAAGCCAACAGCCCCAAAATGCCGTTTGCCACCAAAGTATCCAGAATAATATTGTGGCCGCGGTCAAACCAAATTTCTCCTCCGCACTCCCCCAAAAACATACAAGGATTAAAGTGCCTGGTAAAAACCAATTCAAAATTTTCCGGGCCCCACCCCAGCCAGGGCCTTTCCAAAAATCCTTGCCAACTTCCTTTCCAAACTACTAATCTGGCATAGGTTGCCTTTTCTACAAACAAGTTGTGAACGATGTTATCCGGTTGGAAAAGATAAAAAGCGCTTATCAAAGAAACCATTAAAATTCCAACCAAGCTAATTTTGCCCAGAATATTTAAATAGCGCTTTTGTGGAACAAAACTCAAATAAAGCAAAAACAACAAAACTAATCCGCCCACAACCGAATAGGTAGCTGCTCTGGCGCCGCTTAAAAATAAGGCAGATAACATTATTGGCAAAGAAATTCCAAGATATATTCTCAAGCTCCCGGCTGATTTCAAAATCAAATACAAAGCTAAAAAAATATTAAACAACAAATAAGTCCCCATAAAAGAAGTATTGCCAATGGTCGCTCCTCCCCGGCTAGCCTGCCCCAGGCCCGTAAGGTCTACTCCCGCTTTAGCAAAAAGACTTATTACGCTTATTAAAATGGCAGCGAAAATTGAAACGGAGAAAATTTTAGACCAATCTGCCAGATTTCTGAAAACAGTGGAAATTACCAAGAAAAAAGCAAATAAATGAAACCACATTAAAAGTCCGGTCATTCTCTCATATTTTGACCAAAAACTGCGAGAAAAATCTTCGCCCAAAAAGGAGCTTAAAATCAAGACAAACAGAAATAAAACTAAGGCTATTGATAAAGCATTTAATTTGGGACGATATTTGGGATTAGAAATTATTAATAAAAGCCAGGCAAAAAAAATAATTTGAGCCAAAGCCATAAAATAAAGGCTCTTTGGTCCAACAAAAGGGAAAAAATATTTTCCGCTTAGAATAAGAGGGGTAAATAAAATTAAATAAGTCCCCCACTTGATGATTCTTAAAAAAATAGAACTACTCCCCTCCTCTTTTTCAAGACGGGGTTTTTTCTCCCCTCTTAACCGTCTTTCTCTTTTTTCTCTGGCTCTTTTACCCATTGAATTTATTTCTATATTGAATTTATTCTATTTTATCATAAAATGAAAGAATGAAAAGCCGACAAATATTGCTTATCCTGGGAGATGTCTTTTTGTTGTATTTTGCTTTGTTTTGGGCTCTCTTTTTCAGTTTCCGGGGAAGTTTTAATTGGACAATTTTTTTAGAGCATCTTTTTCCTTTTTCTATTATCTACTTTTTTTGGTTAATTATTTTTTATATCTTCGGCTTTTACGACCTCTCTCTTTTTAAAAATCCCTTGGCCTTTTATGCTCAGTTTTTAGCCGGCCTCGGCTTTTGTTTAATTCTGGGAATAACCTTTTTCTATCTTATTCCTTTTTTTGAGATTACGCCCAAAACAAACCTACTTTTGAATATTGTATTTTTGGGAATTTTTCTTTTCATCTGGAGAAAATTTTTTTACTTTCTATTTTCTTCTCATTTTCAAAATAAAGTAGCTATAATTGGAGAAAATCCTCAGGCAGAAGAATTATCTTTAACCATTCAAAACAATCCCCACCTCGGTTATAAATTAAGCGCCTTCTTTAAATCAAACGAAAATGTTTTCCAAAAAATAAAAGAAAAAAAAATTGACATCCTAATTTTGGCTGAAAACGTTTTGCCCGATTCTCTTCTTGCTAAAAATTTATATCGATGCCTTTCTTTAAAATTAAATTTTATGGATTTGGCCAGGGCTTATGAAATAATCTGCGAAAAAATTCCAATATCTTTTGTCAATCAAATTTGGTTTTTGGAAAATCTAAGGGAAAAAGAAAAAGGGTTTTATGATAAATTAAAAAGAATAATAGATGTTGTTTTAGCTTCCCTTCTGCTTTTACTCACCTTTCCTCTTTGGATTTTTATTGCCGCGGCTATCAAATTAGAAGACCGAGGTCCAATATTCTATTCTCAAGAAAGAATTGGAAAAGCAGGGATTACTTTTCTTTTAATAAAGTTCAGGTCAATGAGAAAAGAAGCAGAAGAAGAAACTGGACCGGTCTGGGCTAAAATTGAAGACGAAAGAGTAACTAAAATTGGTAAAATTTTAAGGAAAATCCATCTTGATGAACTTCCCCAAATGTTCAATGTGATAATCGGAGACATTTCTTTGGTCGGTCCAAGGCCGGAAAGACCAGAATTTGTTTCTCAACTTGGAAAAGAAATCCCTCATTATCACTTGCGCCACATAATAAAACCCGGCTTTACCGGCTGGGCTCAAATAAAATTTAGATACGGAAGAAGTGTAATAGACAGTTTTGAAAAATTCCAATACGATCTTTATTATCTCAAAAACCGCTCTCTCTTTTTAGACCTCAGAATCTTACTTAAAACCTCCCAACTATTTTTTAAAAGAGAATAATCAGCGAACTTTTTCCCAAGTAGTTTTCTGTAAGCCGAATAATCCTTTTATTACTCCGATCAAGGCAGCAAAGTTAACCATACAAAAATAATAAGCCAGATTAACTATCTGGTTGATTTTTTTATTTCTTTTTTCCTGCCAATAACCCGTTATGGCTAAAAAATAAAAAATAATCTGGCTGATAAATAAAATTAGATAAAAAATATTATCTAGCAAAAAAAAGTTGCTAAAAAATATTAAAATTAAAAAGAAGGAAACAAACCATCTTAAAATCTTATGAGAAATAAGCTGGAAAATTAGTAAGAACTGAAATTTTTTGATACTGTCTTTAAGTAAAATAAATGCCCCCCTAAAATGCCAACCGACAATTACTACTTTCCTCTTAAATTCCTTAATTGTTTCAGGATAAACCTCTTCTTCGGAAACAGCTTCGGGCTCCCAGACTACTCCATATTTTTGTTGGAGAATTCTGATTGGTAAATCAAAATCATCGCTTCGATATTTTGATAAGGGGCTGTAAAGCTTTTTTCTTATAGCATAGATGGAGCCGTTTGCTCCTAAAACCGAGTGGATTTTACTTTCCAATCTTTTTAATAAAATTTCATATTTCCAGTAGATTCTTTCGCTCTCTCCAACGGCCGTCTTTTGGGGATTAATGTATTTTAATTCTCCGGAAACACAACCAATGTAAGGATCGGCGAAATTCCTAGCCAATTTTTTCAGGGCATGCTTTTCAAATATCGCATTAGCGTCTGTTAGAACAATAATTTCTCCTCGACATTGAGGAATTGTTTTGTAAATTGTATATGGTTTCCCTTCCCTGCCCGCAAATTCAATAAGTTTTACTCCCCTTTCTTCATATTGCTTTACTATTTCATTTGTCCTATCATTTGATTCCGAAGCCACCACTATCTCTAATTTTTCTTTCGGATAATCTAAATTTAAACTATTCTCAATTTTTTTTTGAATTATTTTTTCTTCGTTATAAACAGGGATTAGCAAAGAAATAAAAGGCGTATTCTCCGCCCTTTTTACTTCTTTTTTAAGAAAAAACCCTAAAATAATCAAAATTAAAGGGTAACCTAAATAGCAATATAAAATGATAAAAATCGAGAACCAAAAAATAATTTCCATATTTTAGGTCAATTTCTTTTGAATCCAAAAATAAGTTCTTTTTAACCCCTCATTTAAACTCACCTTTGGCTGACAATTTAATAATTTTTTTGCTTTATTTATATTTGCCGTCCGAGAAAGCGGTCCAACTAATTTTTTAAGGTCGTATTTTGGTTTTATGTTTTTTTCTGAAATTTCAATTATTTTTTCAGCTATTTCTCGAATAGAGGTAGCTTTACCCGAACCAATATTAAGAACTAAAGGAGATATTTGAGAAATTTTTTCTTCCAATTTAACTAAGGTATTAGCGCAATCAGAAACATAAACATAATCTCTGGTCTGCTTTCCGTCTCCCCAAACTATAAATTTCTCTTTAGGATAATTTATTGCTTTACGAATAAGGTCGGCAATAGCATGAGATCTTTCATTAAGAGGTTCATTTACTCCATAGACATTGAAAATTCGAGCTATCCCTACTTTTGTATTTTTCATTAAATTGAGCTGGATTTCCGCCAAAAGTTTTACTAAACCATATCCGCCATCAGGATTAATAGAAATTTTAAATCTAAGTTTTGGGTCTTTTACTATGGGTTTGAGATGAAAATCGTCTTCGGAAAAAACAGTTCCAAGAGAAAACTGCTTATCCAAAGGATAAACAGCTGGACTAGAGGGGTAAATAATTTTTTTTATATTTCTTTCTGCACAGGCACGAAAAACATTGGCATCTATTACTAAATTTTCTTGAAGGGCCGAAAGTTCGGCAGATTCACTGCCATGAAGAAATTTTATTCCTCCTATTCTGGCTGCTAAATGAAAAACAACATCTCCTCCTTTTAAAGCTTCTAAGGTTTGGTGATAATTGGTCAAATCCAATTTTTTAAACTCAAAATAAGAGGATTTTAATCCTAAATCTGATAAATTATCCAAGCTACCTGAAGACAAATCATCTATCACAACCACCTCCCTACCATCCTCAATGAGTTTTTTTACTAAATGGCTGCCAATAAAGCCGGCACCACCTGTGACAATAGTTTTCATAGTTAATTAGTTTTTTTTAATAATCTTTGACAGGCGATTCTCACTGCTTCATCCGATGTATGTCTCGGTTGCCAACCTAATTTCTTCATCTTATCAATATTAAAGTGAACTACCGGCGCATCTCCCTTCCAACCTCTTTTCCCGCCCGTATATTTAAACTTAACATCTTTCAGGCCCATTTCTTCAGCTACAATTTGGGCAATTTTTGTTACCGAAGTAAAAGAATTACAGCCTAAATTATAGACATCGTATTGTTTATCCGGATCTTTATATTCCACATTATTGAAAGCGTGAAGCATTCCTTCAATACAATCTTCTACTAAGAAAAAAGGTTTCTCTTGTTTTCCATCACCCAAAATTTCAAGCTCTTTTGGGTTTTTCTTTAATTTTTGAATGAAGTCAAAAATAACGCCGTGGTTCATTCTTGCTCCAACAACATTGGCAAATCTAAAAATCCAGGCCTGAATGCCAAATAAATGAGAATAAGCGCTCATTAATCCTTCACCGGCCAGTTTTCCTGCGCCATAAAGAGAAATTGGCAAAAGGGGACCATAGTTTTCAGAAAGAGATATTGACGGAGCATCTCCGTAAACACAAGCGCTTGAAGTAAATAAAATTTTATTGAGCTCAAGTTGTCTCATTGCTTCCAAAACATTACGGGTGGCGATAGTGCAATTTTTGAGGTCAAGGTCAGTGATTTTGTTACCGGTAGGAATGTCAGTATTTGCTCCGAGATGCCATATTATATCCTGTCCTTTCATAGCTTCTTTTAAAGTGTCAAAGTCGAGAAGGTCGGCTTTAATGAAATTAAAATTCTCTTTATTAAAATTATGCTTGATGTTATCGCCCGAGGTTAAAACTAAATTATCATAAACGGTTACTCTATACCCGTCTTTAAGTAATCTATCTACCAAATGACTGCTAATGAAACCTGCTCCTCCCGTAATAAAATAATTTGTTAAGTTTGTTTTTTGATTATTGTTAGTCATAATAAATTTTAAATGATTAATAAATTTTATTCTACAAACCTTTAAATAATTCTATGATTTCTTTTGTTGTTTTTCCCCAGCTGAAATTTTTAGCCCAGTAATTCCTACCTCATATTATTCTTCTTAAAGTATATAAATCAGACGACATAATCTTTGAAATCTCTTCCTTGTGCCACTCTCTCCAATTATCCCACTTAGCGCTTATTATTTTACCGCTCAAATTATAAGATTTTTCTGAAGACAAAAATAATACCAGATCAGCCGCTAACTGAGGCATATCTCCGCCTTCTTCTTTTTGCTTTTTCGCCTTTTCGTAAAACTCAGCTCCGACGGCCTTTAGTCCAGCCTCAAGCACCTGCTCCAACATCTTAGTATTCACCGCCCCCGGAGAGATTGCATTAACTTGAATATTATATTCTTTCAATTCTTCGGCTAGGGTTTCGGTTAGGCGTACAACCGCTGCTTTTGAGGTAGCATAAGCCGAAAAATTTGGCCGTGGATTAAAAGCTCCGCCACCCGAAAAATTTATAATCTTCCCGCTGTCTTGCTTCATCATAGTCGGCAAGACAGCTTTTATGAATAACATAGTACCATTAAGATTAACATTGATTGTCTCAATCCATTTATTGATATCGTTATTTACAAATGGTCCTATGGGTCCTTGAACACCCGCGGTGTTAACTAAAATATCTATCTTAGAAAATTTTTTTAAGGCAGCGCCAACTGCGTTATCTACTTCTTTTTTGTCGCAAGCATTAGCTGTTATAGCCAAAAATTCACAATTATATTTTTCTAATGCTCTGGAAACTCTGTCTAAACTTGATTTTATGCAGTCAACTAAAATAACACCACACCCCTCTTTAGCAAATGTCTGAGCAATGGTGCTGCCTATGCCACCGCCTGCTCCGGTAATTATTGCTATTTTATTTTTCAATAACATATTTTTGTATTTTGTATTTTAATTTTTAATACCAACACCATAATAATCAAAAGCTATATTTTTAAAAACTTCTGGGTCTAGAAAATTTTTACAATCTATTATTATCGGTTTTCTCATTAATTTTTTGATTTTAGAAAAATTTAAATTTTTAAATTCTGGCCACTCGGTAACCAAAAGAATAAGATCGGAATTTTTTACGGCATCATAAGGATTTTTAAAAATTCTTAAGCCTGTTATTGTCTCTGGAAGAGTATTAACTATGGGATCAAATGCTCTAATATTGGCCTTATTAAAAATTAATTTTTTGGCTATTTCTAAAGCTGCCGAACGCCGTAAAATATTAGTTCCCGGCTTATAGGTAAGACCTAAAATCGTAATATTTAATTTGGAAATTGAACCAAATATACTTTTTATTTTTTTTATAATTTTTTTGTTTTGCTCCTGATTCACTTCTATAATGGCATTTAGCATTCGTGTTTTTATTTTTTTACGTTTCCCAATTTTCCTTAAAACTTGAAGGTCTCTGGCAAGCGTACCGCCAGAAAATCCCAAACCCGGATTCAAAAATGCATATTGGCCAATCCGCTTGTCGCTTTTCATCCCCTCTGAAACTTTCCTGGCATCAGCACCTGTTATTTCACATAAACCCGCTATCTCATTTATAAAACTAATAGAGCCTGCCAAATAAGAATTGATTGCATGCTTTGTCATTTCAGCGCTGCTTAAATCCATATATATTTTAGGGGCTTTAATAAAAGAATATAGTTTCTCTATTTCTTTCTTTACACCCTCATTTTCTAAACCGATAATCACTCTATCTGGTTCCATAAACCCTTTTAACGCTTTCCCCAAATTAAGATTTTCGGGATTATAAACTACTTCAAATAAGAGGTTTCTATTCCTCTTTAAAATAAACTTTTTGATAATTTTAGATGTACCGACCGGTATCTGGCTCATAATCACCAATGTAAATTTCTCTGGCGCAAACTCAGCTATTTTTTTACAAGCGTTATAGATAATCGATAAATCTGACCTGTCTTTTTCATCAACAGGCGTGTCAAAAGCTAAAAAAATAAAACTTGCTTTATCAAGCGCATCCTTGAAAGAATCGGTGAAACTAATTCTCTTGCTTTTTAAATTTTTAACCAATAACTCTTCCAAACCCGGTTCATATAACGGTGGTTTCCCTTTTTTTAGATTATTGATAATTTCGGGAGTAAAATCTACCCCGCAGACTTTGTATCCTGCATTAGTCAGACAAGACGAAACAACGCATCCAAGATGCCATAAACCAATTACGCATATTTTATTTTTCGGTTTCATAAATTTGATTAAAAACTTCTATAATTTCCTCGGTAGTTTTTCTCCAGCTAAAATTTTTAGCTTGTTCAATTCCTTTATTTCTCATCTCTTGGTAAAAATTTTTATCTTGTAACAATTTTAAAATATCATTAGAAAAACCTTCATAATCATTTGGCTCTCTCATCAATCCTCCTCCTCCTTCTTCTCCGATAACCTCGGGTAAAGAAGAAGCATTAGAAGCAACAACCGGCGTACCCGACTGCATTGCTTCTAACGGACTCAAGCCAAATCCTTCATAAAAAGAGGGAAAGAAAAACACATTTGCGAGATTATAGATAAAAGGAATATCTTTACTCTCTGCATCCAAAAAGATAATATGTCCTTCTCTAATTTTTTGGCTTTTTTTAATTATATTTTTATAATCCAAGGCCGGTCTGCCAATTAAAACAAAATAGACATCTTTCTTTTTTTTATTCACCAGAATATCCGCTGTTTCTATTATAGCATTAATATTTTTTCTGAAATCTATAATACCGATATAAAGAATAAAATTAGAAGGTAGATTATATTTTTTTATCAGATATTCTTTCTCTTCCGGTGTTAATAAACGAGGCCTAAATTCTTCTCCTGCGGCTAAATATACCATTTTTATTTTCCCCCCGGGAACTTTATAAAAATTTATAATATCTTCCTTTGAATTTTCAGAAATTGTTAAAACTAAATTACTTTTTTTAATTGAAAGATTCAGAAACAAATCCAGATATTTCCTATAGAAAAAGGGGTGATAATTTTTATTTACTTTATGAAAAACATCGCAAAGAAGAATTACTTTCTTGCATTTAAGATTAACCGTCGGAATTAAGGAGCTTGGAAAAAAGAACAAATCTATATTATTTTTTTTAATATAACGAGGCAAGATAAAATTCAACCAAATTGGAGAATAGATTTTAAGGGGAATTAATTTATTTCGTCCTGTTGAAACAACTTTGAAGCCTTTCTTCCTATAATTTTCCAAATTTCCAAAAGAAAATAAAAAATATTCGTTATCTTTATCTAATGAACGAATATGGTTTAAAATACCCGTAAGAACTCGCCCAATGCCCGTCATTTCTCTCTCTAATAATCTTGCATCAATTCCTATTTTCATAGATTTTCTTTCCAGTATTCTATAGTTTTCCGAAGTCCCTCTTCTAAAGAAACTTCCGGTTTCCATTTGAGTAATTCGCGGGCGTAACCAGCATTTAAACTAAGATAAGGAGCAACTGAAGGGCGCCAGGGATAATCTTTTGGAAAACCAGTTTTAATCTCTCCTTCAAATCCAATTATTTCTCCTATCTTCCGGGCAATTTCTTTCATTGTAAATTCATAACCATTTCCAATATTAAAAGTAAAAGCTATCGGATTTTTCTCCAGAATTTTCTTTCTTTCTTTTGGCTCAGGTAATTCAAATTCAATTGCTTTTAAATAACCATTTACGTGGTCATTAACATACATTAAATCTCTTACCGCTTCCGGGGTTCCGAGCTGAGGACTCTTTCCCTTTAACATTTCGGTAATAATATATTCTACAATGTAACCTTTCTCATTTTTTCGGCCAAAAGTATTACATGCTTTTAGAATAATCGACGGGAAGTTAAACGCTCTACTCAGCATCTGGATATATTTTTCAGCAGCTACTTTTGATACAGCATAAGGACTGTCGGGATGAAGAGATAAATCTTCCGTAAATGGTTTTTTAACCGGCTGCCAACCGTAGGTTTCCATGGTGGAAGCAAAAATAAATTTCTCAAAATCTTTAACTTTAATAGCCGATTCTGCAAGATTAATCGTGGCTAAATAATTAACTTTTTGATAAATATCAGGATTTTCAAAAGAGTAGCGAACAGGCGTGATTGCTCCAAGATGGACAACTATTTTTGGCTCATTATTGAATATAATTTTTTTAACCAAATCAAAATCCTCAAGCCCCGCGTATTCAACGCGAACATCTTTAGGAAGAAGCCTCATCCCTATGTCGCTGGACGGAACAAGAGCTACTACTTGATATTTATCAACCAGTTTCTCAACTAAATGTGAACCGATAAAACCGGTTGAACCTGTGATAAGAAGAGTTTTTTTGTTATTTATCATATGTTTTAAATTGATTATTTATACGTTCCCAATCTTTTATTGTATTAATAGTGTCCCAAAATCCTTCATAAAGACATCCCTTGATTTTGCCTTTCTCAACTAAAATAGGAAAGGTATATTTTTCTAAATCATCTTTAAGGTAAGATTTAATTTCTTTGGAAAAAAGATAAATACCAGCGCTTGTTGGTATTTTCACAATTGGCTTCTCCTGAAAATTAACCACTTTATGCGTCTCAAGATTACATTCTACCTTTCCAAAAGGAAAAGTAGGATAAACAAGTCCAATAGTGGCAATTGGTAAATTTTCATCGGAAAAACAAACTTCAATTAATTTTTCTAAAGGGAACGAAGTCAACTGGTCTGAATTTACGACAAAAAAATAATTATCATTTATTCCCGACTTTTCTATATCTTCTTTCAAGGCATCGGCAGTTCCTCTTTCCGGATTATGTTCGGCATAAATAATTTCTATATCCCACTGTTTCCCATCTTTAAAATAACTGATAATACTTCCTTTTTGATATCCTACTCCGATAACTACTTTTTTAATTCCCCACCTTTTAAGCCACAAAATAGTATGTTCCAAGAGAGGCTTTCCTCCGACGGGAATCATGGATTTGTGCATTGTCTCTGGATTAAAGTCTTGTTTTTTTAACTCGTCCGGCAATACTGAAAAATTAACCATTCTTCGTCCCCTGCCTCCGGCAAGGATAATTGCTGTTTTAATCTCTGGATATTTTTTTATATTCTCCATATATTAAAATTTATTGTCTAGACTTTTGGATTAAGTCATTATAAATCTTTTCATATTCTCTTGCTAATCTTTCTTGGGGAAAATTTTCCCTTATTCTTTGATATCCCTTCTCTCCCATTTCCTTCGCTTTTTCTGGATTTCTTAACAAGAAAACAACTTTTTCAGCTATCGCTCGAGGATTTTTTGGTAGAACTAAAAAACCGGTTTCACCATCTATCACTACTTCGGGAATTCCACCAACATTACTAGCCACTACCGGTCTTTTCATTGCCGAAGCTTCCATTGCTACGGCCGAAGGTGCTTCATATAAAGAAGGAATCACTACTATTGCAACATTAGAAAGCAAATAAATTAAATCGGGATAAAATCCGGTAAATATAATTTGGTCAGCAAGCCCCAATTCTTTGACACTTTCTTCTAATTCTCTCTTAAATTTTTCCTCTTCAGAGTTAACCGTTCCTCCAACAATTAAAAAATTTACCCCTGAGATATTTTCTTTAATAATTTTTGCTGCTTCTATAAAATATTGATGGCCTTTCTGCTCTCGATCAAATCTGGCAACCATTGCTATTATCGGCTTTTTTACTTCTTTCCCATTTATTTCTATGTTACCTTCCAAATTCTCTCTCAATCTATATTCTTTCATATTCAATCCCGTGTAAATGGTTTTAAGTTTGGATAGATTAAAACTATTTTCTTTCGCCAATCTCAAAAAATCCTTGCAAGTGATAATGGTTTTATCAGCCAAGGAAATAAGAAATTTAGTAAAAATTTTATATTTCAGAAGATCATCACGAGTTTGAGCCACCCAAATAAAAGGCCTTCTATAAAACTTTGCTGGAATAATACTAAAGAGAGTCGAATAAAAAAGATTAACATGAATGATATCTGGTTTTTTTTGTCTTATAGCCTGAGTTATCTTAAAATTCATCTTCACAAAATTGGGGAGCTGAAGAACAGCTTTTAAAGGTTTATTTTCTAAAACTAAATTTTTTGTTTCTAAAATGATAAATTCAATTGGTCTTTTTTTTAATTCCTGAATAAATCGCTCATTGTCTTTGGAGCATACTACTAAAGGTAGAAATCTATCTTTATTCAAGCCATCTAACAAACGCAATAGCGTCGTTTGGCCTCCTCCAAAAGTATTGTTCGTGTCAATATATAATATCCTTATCTTTCTCATGATTAGTTAAGAGTCTTTTTTCTTTTAAAGTTTACCCTTAAAAATTTTATGTTTTAAAATTCTAAAACGCACACTTTGAAAAAGCTTTGGGAAACATAAACTCACTAAACAATAAAAGAGATACCTTGGTCGGGGGTATATTAAAAATGCTTTCAAAAGATGTATCCTTCCTCTTTTTATTTCTTTTGATTGGCAAAATAATTTCCCTACCAAAAAATGGAAAAATCCTAAAGCTTTTCTCCCTTGTTGAGAATATAATAAATAATGTTTTTTATAAAACCCTTCTATTTCTTCTACAGGAAGAGCAGTGGATGCAGAAGTTTCGGTGAGTAAAGGATAACAATAATATATTCTTAAGACTTCTGGCAAACATTGCCATTTGTGATTTTTTAGAACCCTAATTCCGAAATCTAAATCTTCACACACTTTTCTTTCGTCATACCAAAAATTCTCTTTTGTAAATATTTCTTTTCTAATAACGCATCCACTTCCAATAGATTGTTCCCAAAACTTATGTGGATAATCACAACGAGCCTCTCCAAGGAATTCTCCGCTTTTACTTCTCATCTCGGCATGAGAAATCACCATCACACTATCTTTCTCTTTTTCCAGTTTTTCTACTGTCTTCTCCAAAAATAGAGGTAGCCATTCATCATCGTCATCCAAAAAAGCAATATATTTTGAATCAGAAGATGATTCTCTCACCCCTTGATTTCTTGCTCGGGGAAGATTAGTTTTAGCTTTATTCCTAATATATTTTATCCTCTCATCATTGAAACTTTCAACAACCTTCTCGGTCTCATCATCTGGACTATCATCTATCGCCACAATTTCAAAATTTTGATAAGTTTGATTTAAAATACTTTTAATCGCTCTGTTAATTAAATTAGCTCGATTGTAAGTTGGAATGATTACACTAACTTTTGATCGCATAATTTTTAGATAAAATGCCCAAACATCTTTGACAAATAAGAAGATTGAAAATCCCACTTTTAATTTCATTTCTAATTTTCCTGTAGAAAGAACTATTCCAGATATCAATTAACTTACTTTTCTTCACATTTCCTAATGGCACTTCATTATAGTAATCATTACAACAAAAACAAACATCGCCATTAGCCCGAATAATTGTGTGTTGCGGGGCGCAATAGAATGGATAAAAAGTCTTGATTTTGAGCAATCCCCCACGATTAGTCAATGTTACCGAATCTCCTTTAACTATTTCGTAAGATATGTATTTCCATTCAGCAGGAGAAATCTGAGCAAATAAATTTTTAATAGTTTCTGATGGTCCTGGATCGTGTTGACTTATATGAAGTATATCAACGCCAGCAGATACCAGTTCTCCAAACTTTTCTCTAGTTAAAAAATCACCATTCGTTGAAATCGTAATTTTGGAACCTAAATTTGCTTTAATTCTTGCTATAAATTCCGCTAATCTTTCATCAAGCAATGGCTCTCCATAATTACTCAAACCTATTTCGCCATGAAAATTTAATTCTCTCAGCTCAGCCAAAATCTTATTAAAAAGTTCATCTCTCATCATTTCTTTTTGGCTTGTATCTTGATCGACCGGACAAAATGAGCATTTTCTGTTACAAATTGAACAAGTTTCAATTGAAATCGATTTAAATAAAAAATCTGTATCCCTTCGGAAATTTCTTAAGATAAATAGATAACGATTACATCTAAGGAGTTTATAAAAGAAACTGTACAATATTTTGTTAGATTTTATTATTCTTTTTAATCTCGTTTCTCTCCCTCTCATCACTTCTTTCGGAATAATATCTGTTGATTTTTGTTTGAAATTATTTTTTAAATTTCCCATAAAATTTTAATATCTTATGCAGCAGATTTTCAAAATAGAATCTCCGAGCAAACCAAGGAAACGACCAAAATAAATAATATATAATGTGACAAGGTTTAGGATGCAATAAAAAAGCTTTTAGAAAAAGCTGTTTTCCTTTTTTAATATGTCCAGCTCTACAATACAACCTACCTATCCGGTAATAAAAAATGCTCAAAGGTTTTTTACCCAAGATTTGGTAATAAGAGAAATGTTTTTGAAACAAATAATCAATGGTTTCCAACGGCAGAGGAACTGAAGAGAGGGTGCTTCTCTTAAAAACAGGGTGGTGGTGATATATTTGCAATGCTTCCTGGATTGATTCAATCTTATGATTTTTCAAAACTCGCACCCCAAAATCCCAATCCTCATGGTTCATTATTTTTTCATCAAACCAAAAATTCTCTTCTGTAAACAAACTTTTTCTCAAAACAGCGCCATTGCCTATGCCGGTGTTCCAACATTCTCCCACATTTGAAGATCTCCCTATTTTTGTTCCGTCGTCAAATATATGTTGACTTTCAGGAATCACTCCTATCAATTCTCTCCCCTTCTCTAATTTTTGTATCGATTTTTCCAAAAATTGAGGCAAAATTTCGTTATCGTCATCAAGAAAAGCAATGTATTTTGAATCTGGACTCGATTCTCTAACTCCTTGATTTCTTTTTGTCGGTAAATTCTTTTCAATTTTAACCCTTATATATTTTATCCTGCTATCATTAAAAGATTTAATAATCTTTTCTGCCTCATTATTCAAACTGCTATCAATAATTATAAGCTCGAAATTACCATACGTTTGGTTCAGCGTACTTTTTAATGACATTCCTATAAAGTGGGGCCTATTATAAGTTGGGATAATAATACTTGCTTTAGGCAATTTATTCATGGTTTCTTTCTAACCAAATTAACATATCGCCATTCTTATGATTTGTCAATTTGTTAAATAAAAGTAAAAAAATAGCTGGGATACCACATAACAAATAATCTTTGAGGTAAGCTCCAAAATGTACCATCCTAGTTAAGATAGTCCCGCCAACGATTTCTTTCCCTTTATTCTCTATATCTTTGTTTTTAAATATTTTCGCAGTTTTTAGCACTAAGCCCAATCTAAATTTATGATTTAAAGATTCTAATAAAAATTTTAATTGATCTGTATAACATATTCTAATTATTTTGAAATTTATTTTTTTAAATAGGTTAGTAAGCGCTTCCTCGTTCCATCTAATTAAATGGTGAGGAGGGAAATCGCATTCCAGTAAATTGGGCAGAACTCGTTCCCTAGAAGGAGTACTCAAAACAATCATTCCGTCATCTTTTAAAAGCTTAGAGATATTTTGAACAAATTCTAAAGGATTGTCTAAATGTTCTATGAGTTCAAAAAAAATTACGATATCAAACTTAGGTAAGTTCGGTAGTCTGAAAAATTCATCACCAGACATTGCATAAGCATTTTCCAATTTAAAATGTTTTTTGATAAAATTAATGGCAACTGGGTCGATATCCACGCCCCATACCTTGCATCCTCTATGTTTTAACTTAGCTAAAAGATCTCCTGTGCCACATCCAATCTCTAAAACTTTAGTACCCTTAGGAAAATTTTTATGAACTTTTAGAAATTTCTTATGGTATCCATACAAAAACTGAGGTTCCATAGTGTCTCTTACTATATAATTTCTCTCATAATGTACTACCCCAGGATTTTTAAAAGGAAGCCAAAATTGGGCTTGACATTCTGGACATTGGTAAAGAGACCATTTTCCTTTTTCATTTCGATGGTCTTGAATAAATTTAAAATTAGCTTTTTCTTTACAAACTGGACAAATTTTTGGTAGTTTTTGATAAGGCATATTACTTATTGACCCATGCGTACAATTTTGTTTTTGTTTTAGTAAATCTATATTCCGGCACAAAATTAGATAACATTTCCTGCAGTATCTGCGGATCGTCAGGCCTATGATAAATACAAATAGCAATCTTGGGCTTAAATTTTTTAATTGTACTTTCAGCTCCAGTTAATAAATTCCTTTCCATTCCTTCGACATCTATTTTGATAAAATTAATTTTTTGAATATTATTTTCTTTCACGAATTTGTCCAAGGTAATCTGTTCAACAATTTCTTCATGCCCACGCGATTCAAATCCGGAAGATCCTCCTATATTATAATCGTCCAAAAAAAATCTAATTTTTTTATCCGCACCTCCAAGGGCATATGGCTCAATTTGAATATTCAAAACATTGTTTAATCTTACAGATTCTCTAAGGGAAAAATCTCTAATCTCTTCTACGGGCTCAAAAGCATAAACCATTCCGTTCTCACCAACTCTTTGAGAAGCAAAAATCGAAAAAATGCCAAGGTTTGCACCGGCATCAATAACATAATCTCCATACTTTAAAACTACAGAATCCTTTTCATAAGGACCTTCGCCAGCCAGAGAATCAACTAATCTTTTTTTTGCATAAGGATATATTAAATCAAAATATTGATCAGCTAGATTTATGTAATAATCTTTTCTATCTAAAATAGCAACTTTGAGTAACCCCGTATCAGCTATTAAATAATTGCCGCTACTGGACACAACCAAGGATTTTCCATACTTTTCTAAGAAAAGCAAAAATAGTTCATCAGAGATAAATTTAGAAAAAATTAATTTCCAGGGATGATATTGAGTTTCCTTAATTAAAGCCAAAAAGATTTTTGGCAAAAGTTTTATCCTCCATTTAATTTTATCTTGGAGTTTCATTTTATTTAGGAAAAGAAATTCCAACGAATTTATTAAATTTTTTTCTTATTTTAGACCTGACTGGCTTTAGTATTCCCCGAAAGGGAAAAAGAAATACACTGTAGATATAACTAACCAAAAAATATAAAAAAGCTTTATAAAAATGAGGATAATCATTCCGGTATTTGATTATTAATTTTAAACCGGTTCTAGCGAATTTTTCACGCCATTTGGTCTTAAAAACTTTTGAATCTTGGGAGTAATGAAAAAAATAATCAGGGAAATTATATAGTTTCCCTACTCTGCCCAGTTTGAGCCATAAATTCCAATCTTCACAATAGTCAAGCTCTTCGTCATATCCTCCCACTTCTTCGTAGGCATTTTTTCTGAATACCACACTACTACTAGCGAACATAGTTCCAAAGAGCATTGCTTTTCGAATCTCCTCATCTTTCTCTGGGTTTAACCATTTCAAGGTAAGAAGGTTTCTAAGATTTTCTTCTCTTATTATTAATCCTCCCCCACAAAGAACATAATCTGGATGGGTTTCAAGGAATCCAACTTGCTTTTCTAATTTTCTTTGGTCACACCAAATATCATCGTCATCTAATCGGGCAATATACTCCCCTCGGCTCATTTCTATCCCTTTTCTTAAGCTTTTTACAAAACCGAGCCTTTTTTTATTCCTTATATAAACCATCCTTAGGTCTTTTTTTTTTGGAGCTTATCCACAAGTTCAGAAATTCTATCAGTTGAACTATCATCAATAATAATTATCTCTCTATTTTTATAGGTTTGGTCCCAAACGCTTTTAATTGCTCTTTCTAAATATTTGTCTCGGTTATAGGTAGCAATAGCTACTGAGACTAAAGGTTGTTCTCTCATTTTATAAAGGTGAATTAAAAATTATTTTTCTTATTCTCGAAGCTAGTGGGCTTAAGAATCGGCGAAAGGATAAAGGTAAAAGAGAATAAAAATAACGAATTTCGCTTAATAAGATAGCTTTAAGAGAATTTGGGTAGTCATCACGGTATTTTTTTCTTAATTTAATATTAGCCTTTAAAATCTGTCGATCGATATAAATGGAGCGATTTTGTTCTCCTGATAAAAGACAGACAAAATATTCTGGGAAATTATAAAATTTACCCAATTTCCCCATTCGCAACCACAAATCCCAATCTTCAGAAACATCGGGATCTTCATTGTATCCTCCTACTTTTTCCCAAGCATTTTTTCTATAAACCACAGTACTATGAGAAAATAGACAATCAAAAAGCATATTCTTTTTAATCTCTTCGTCACTTTCAGGATTTAAGCGTCTACTAGTCTCCTGATTTGCTTCATTTATTGTTATAAGCCCTCCTCCTGTTACTATATATTCTGGATGTTCTTCAAGGAATTTAACCTGTTTTTCCAACTTCTTTTGATTACACCAAGCATCGTCGGAATCAAGAATGGCAATATATTTTCCCTTCGAAATTCTTATTCCATTATTCCTTCCCTCGGCGGGAGTTTTGTCTTTTTTATAGATATATTGAACTCGGAGATCAGCAAGATAGGGTAAAATGACCTCCTTTGTTCTGTCAGTTGAACCACCATCCATTATAATTATTTCTATATTTTTATAAGTTTGGCCTAAAGCACTTTCAATCGCTCTTTTAATATATTCCTCTCTATTTAAAGTAGAGATAATTATTGAGACTAAAGGTTGTTTTTGCATTTTATCTTTTTTATTATTATGGTACGAGCATATTGAGAGAGGGTTTTCTAGCTATACACCAGGTGACTAAATAATTTTTATTATCATTGATTTCAAAAAAATTTTTCACAAGCACCTCATTTATAGGAATTGTTTCACCAAATGTAGTTCCAATCACCGAACGATCAAGAATAGCCTTAACTACCAAATCATTCCCCCACCCTTCTGCTTCCAAAATCTCAAAATCAGAAAATAGACTCCTCCAACCATCCGGAGTAAATCGATAGTAATCCTTCCAGTTTTCGCACCCATGATCGCCAATCATAAAAGGGCCCGTGGCTACGGAAATCCCTCCTGGTTTTAAAACTCTAAAGATTTCTTTTGCGGCAACCCAAGGTTTTTCAACATGTTCTAATATTTGATCTGTAATTAAAAAGTCAAATGAATTGTTATCGTAAGGCAAGTGATGTATATCTACTTCTGGAAAATTATCAGCTACCTTATAATTTACTCCAAACTTCTCTAAAATAGCTTTAATGCTCCCTTCTGAACCACCAATTTCAATAGCAATTTTATTTTTAAGATTCTCTTTTTTAGATAATTGTTCAAAGAAATTGTAAATAGCAGCATACATCGGAACTCTATCCCAATACTGACTAACAGAAAATTTTAAAATGGGAGATTTAATAAGAGCTCTCTTATACCTTTCTTTGTTAATATAAGAATATAAATGACTAACCAAGTCAGAAAAAGGCTTAATAACAACCAGCTTTAATAAAGATTTTTTAATCTTTTTATTCATCTAAAACTTCACAGTCGCATTTTAAATCGGAGGCAATAGTTAAACCAGTTAACCTGCCTCCAAAAATATTAATTTCACACAACAAAACTACTATATTCCATTTTCTTGAGAAATTGCTACTTATCTCAATTCCTCCATTGATTTTTGGGCGTCTTCTATGAATTGAGCCACTGTTTCCTTCGTTCTTGCTCCGAGCAAAGATTTAGCAATTACTTCTGGGGGAATGGTCAAAATATGAGCACCTGTTCTTGACCAATACTCAACATTCTCCGGAGTTCTTACCGAACCAACAATAATTTCAATCCCTTTAAACCGGTGGAAATCAAGCCAATTTCGAAGATCTTTCAGAACCTGGAAAGTCCGCTCCACTCCTTGTTCCTCAGATATCCTTCCGCCAAAAACACTGATAAAATGAGGAATTTTTGCTTTTCCGGGATTTGCTTCCATTCCTGCCCTAATTGCTTTAGCAGCGAAGATTGCCTGGTTGAAAGTAGTCATCGCTGTGACATTAATCCTGACTCCTTCGCTAACTAATTGACGGATGACCGGCAAGAAACTATTTCCCTCTCTATCAGTAATGGTCACTTTAACAGCAATGTTCTCGGCTAATTTAGCATAATCTCTCGCTTGTTTAAGAATCTCTTCCGGATTTTCACTCGTTACCTCAACACTAAGCGTCCGAGGAGCAATTAATTTGGCAATTTCCAAAGAACGCTTTTTAATCCCTTCCATGCCGCCGGTAACTCCGCATTTTAAACAAACGGTGGGGTTAGTAGTAACCCCGTCGCAAAGACCCCAGGAAAGATATTTTTTAACCTCTTCTGTATCAGCTGAATCAACAAATATTTTCATATATTTTTATTTTTTATCTAATTTTTTTATAATTTCGACCGTTTCTTTAAGATTATCAACTTTGAAGTCATAATCCTTTTGAAAATCTCTATTATATTTCCTTCTCACTAAAAATGTTTTACAACCAGCTGCTTTACCAGCTCCAATATCCTTCCAACTATCCCCGATTAAATACGACTTCTCTAAATCGATAGACCATTTTTTAACTGCCTCAAGTATTAATCCCGGTTTTGGCTTCCGGCAGGAACAATTATCTTTGTCATCATGAGGACAAAATTTAATTTCATCTACCGGCAATGTTTCTGATATAAGCTTATGCATTTTTTCTAAATCTTCTATTTTAAAATTACCTCTGCTTATATCCGGCTGATTGGTAAAAATTATATTCAGAAATCCCATTTCTTTGAATGCTTCCAAACATTCTTTAACATCAGGAAAGATTTCAAATTCCTCTAATTTCCAAGGCGAAGAAACTTTTCCCTTCCTCATGATAACCTTATTTATCACTCCGTCTCGGTCTAAAAAAACGGCTCTAGGCTTGTCTAATATTTTCATTTTCTATTTCCGCCAGCAGATTGGAAAGCAAATGATCCATAATCATCTGAAAATCTTCAGTATGAGCTGTTCTCCTTGATGGTTCAGGGCAAGGAGTAATTATACAAGCATTAGCTTCTTGAGCAGTAACTCCGGTGTCTTTTCCTACCACACCAATAATTTTAGCTCCAATCTCTTTGGCATAATTAATAGCTTCCACCAAATTCTTGGAGGTTGTTTCTGTCCCTCCGCCTACAGAAAAAATAAAAAGACAATCATTAGCAGTCAATTGGTGCATTTCTAATTGTCTTTTAAAAATAGATTCCCAACCTTCATCATTAACCAGGGCGGTCAATAAAGCTGGATTATCACTTAAACAAATACTGGAAATTTTGGCAATTTTATTAAAATCATTGGCAGCGTGAGAGCCAGTTCCTGCTCCTCCGCCTACTCCTAAGAAAAAGATTCTCCCTTTCTGTGATTTTACCTCTAATAAAGTCTTTATAGTTTTCTCAATCGTTTCTCTATCTATATTTTTTGCAATTTCTGCTGTTTCCGCCAAATAAGTATTTATATATTGTTGTATATCCATATTTTTGATCTAAAAATTTAATTTATATAAAATCGGCTATTATTTTTACTCCTTCTAAATCAAAGTGAAATAGCTCTTCTTTTAAGCCAAGATTAGTCATCGCTTTTCTTAGTTTATCTTTTTTGTTTTCGCAATAAAATAAGAAAAAACCGCCACCGCCCGCTCCCATTAATTTTCCACCAACAGCGCCAGCCTCTTTGGCTTTCTCATACCATTGATTAATTTGCGGATCAGTGGTTCCCTTTCTTTTTATTTTTTCTTGCCAATGAACGTCTAATAATTCTCCAAAGCGATAGAGGTCTTTTCTGATTAAAGCTAATTTAATTTCTCTGCCAATTTCTTTGACATGGTTAAGATTTTCTATCATCTCTTTTTCTTTGGCCTGAGTGGCTTGGGCTTGAATTTTTAAAGGCTCTTTGGAATCCCTTTTCTTGCCGGTATAAAACATTAAAAGATTATTATCTAGTTCGCTCATGACTTCGGGAGAGATTTTATTTATATAAAGGGGTTCAACTTTTACTTTTCCCTCCGGAGAAACTGAAAATGAAGTTAATCCACCATGGGCAGCAATATATTCGTCCTGTTTACCAGAAGGTTCCTTTAATAAATCTATAGCAATATGGCAGGCTTGTTCGGCAATTTCAGTCTTGGTCGGAGAATCTTCTTTTTTTACATCTTGTAAATAGGTATGCAAGGCAGTAAGCAAGGCAACAGTAAAACTTCCCGAAGATCCTAACCCGGTATTGGAAGGAATATCAGCTGCCGAAAAAATCTCTAATCCGCCGTCAATTCCCAGCATTTTCAAAGCTGCCCTAACAATCGGATGCTCAATCTGATCTGGATTATCTACTTCTTCGGTTTTGGAATAACAGAGTCTAATGGTATTATCAAATCTTTTGTGAACAGTGATATAAACGTATTTATTAATGGCCGCCGAAGTCCATTCCCCGCCATAAAAAGAATAATAAGAAGGCAAATCAGTACCTCCCCCTCCAATTGGAACTCTCATTGGTGCTCTAACAATAATCATAGTCTTGCTTTAATAATAGTTAAATATTGAAATATTGTCAAATTAAATATCGACAAAAACATTGACAATTTTATAAATTTATATTATAATTAGATCATAATTTAAAAAGTACATTAATAATAAAATAATATGGAGGTGTATTAAGTTGGAAGAACAAATAAAATTTTCTGATCCCATAACTGAAAAGGTGTTTTCATTGATTAAACAAATCGGTCCGGAACTCAGAGAATACTTATATCGGCTATCGCTAGAAAGAATATCTGGTTTTACTGACGATGGTGCAACCTTTCACGACATCAAAGAACCGAGAAGTATTATAATTGCTGAAGCTGATTTAAAAATGCATAGGGCAGTTGTTGAAGCTTTTAAAGATGAGCCAGTTACCATTATTAGTGAGGAAGGTTTGGTGATAAAAGAGGAAACTGTATACCGCCTTGTCTTAGATGATTTAGATGGCACATATAATGCCAGTCGAGGGGTTCTTGGTCGATCGGCTGTTTCTCTAGCCGTCGACAAAAATAAAAAACCTCTGGCAGGAATTTGGTATAACCCATACTTTGATGAGATGGTGATTGGAGAAACGAATGGTGTATGGTATTTGATTGGAGATAAGATGGTGAGAGTTGGTGCTATTGCCTCTCCAAAAGTATTTTCTAAGGCTAGGATTATTACCGGGAGTACCGGGACAACAAACGATCCACGCTCAAAGCTGATAAACCTACCCCTTTCAAGGCTCATCAGTCAAATTCTTGCCCCGATAAACTTCGAAAGCTCGGTTGTAAGCCTAATGGATGTCGCACTGGGAAGAGCGGAAGGATTTGTTATAGCTGGCAATAAAGCTTGGGATCTTTGGTCGGCTCGGATAATCTTTCCAAAGCTCGGAATTCCTTTTGCCTTTTTTACTGAATGCTGGCAGAGAATACTTACTGAAGAGGAAGTCAATAATTTTGATCCAAAAAACCATTTGTTTGGCTTTGCCTGTGCGGTTAATGAAGATCTATTCCGGTTGATTGTCGAAATCTTAACAAAGTAATAACTTGGTATCAGAAGAAAGAAGGATTCTATTTTTAATGAGTATACAAGGAGATGAAATGAGATGTCGAAAGTAAAATTCTGGCTGAAATTAGATAAAGAAAGAATACTGACAGAAGGATACAGAAAAACCTTGACCGAAGCGTTTTTCAAAAATCCTTACACTAGTGAAACCACAAGATTTATTTTCTACGACCAGCCCAATTATTCAGTAATCCTGCCCGTAACAAAAGATGGAAATGTAATAACTATTCGGCAGTACTATCATGGGTGGAACAAAATCCTTCAAGTACTGCCCGGCGGAAACACAAATTTTGCAGAAAAACCTGAAAAGGTTGCTAAACGAGAATTGTTGGAAGAAACGGGATATCAAGCTCAAGAAATTATTTATCTTGGGGTGGCTCCTCTCTCGGTCCGCAATTCTAGAACTTACTGTTCTCTTTTCCTTGCTACTGGCTGTGAAAAAATAAAAGAATCATTATCAGATAACGAAGAGATGATAGAATTGGTGATTATGCCTTTGAAAAAATGGATTATTGAAACTTTAACAACCATTGAAGAGGCTCCGTCAAGAGAAGCAACTTATTTGTCTCTTCCCTACTTAAAAAAGTATTTTACACTGGACCTAAATGAAATATTTGAAGAAGCCAGAAGGAAAAAGTAAAAAATAAGGCAAAAGCCTGCTTATTATCAAATAAAGAACAGGCTTTTTCATTTAAGGTAATTACATTGAGTTCTGTATATTATAAAAAAAGAAGGCTTTTAGTTTTTTCTCTCTTTTTTAATATATTCTCGAAATTCCTCTATGCCGGAAAAAGTGCCTATTTGATAAAATCTTTTTCTGACCGGAAAAGCTAAAAGTTGCTTTTTTTTAATTAATAACTGATTTAGTCTTGATATATCGTAGACCTGATTTTTGGGAATATATTTTAAAACTTCTTTTCTGAAAATACTCACTCCGTAATCAATGTATTTCATTTTTTTTGTTTTTCTTTTTTTGCTGTAAACCTTCACCAAATTCCCTTCAACTTCAACATTGCTCGGTTCGTATCTGTTGCAATTTTTATAAACCGTCATCAATCCAAGCTTGTTAAATTTGTTAAAAAATTTTATTGCTTTTTGAAAATCAAAAGGCAAATAAGAATCACCCCAGATCATTAAAAATTTGTCTTCCAATAACTTTTCCGCATTCTTTAAGGCTCCGGCTGTGCCAAGCAGTTTCTTTTTTTCTTGGCTATATTTAATATCTACGCCGAATTTTTTGCCATCTCCAAAATAATCTTTGATTTGTTCTCCTTTATATCCGACACACAATAATATATTCTTTATTTTGTTCTTTTTTAACAAATCTAATTGATGCTCCAAAAAGGGCTTCCTCTCAATCTTTATCATTGATTTTGGAATTTTTTTTGACAGGGGGTAAAGCCGAGTTGCTTTTCCTCCGCATAAAATCACTATTTGCATAATCTTTTATCTTCTCGAAATTTTAGAGAATAAAGAGAAATAACTTATTAATCCTTTTAAAATAACAAGGGAAATAGTATATATTACTGCTCCGATTAAAATTATCCAAATAATATAAAGATTATAAATTTGAGGCCGGGTAATCACAAAATACATTGGAATGGTAGAAAGAACAACTGCAAGAAAAGTCAAAGCCAATTTTAAATTTATGGGCTTAATCTCTGTAAATTTCAAAGTGAACTTAAAACTTAAAAAGAGCATTAAAAAACTGGCTACCAAAGTGGTAAAAGCTGCTCCATAAAGAGAATATTTGGGAATGAAAATTAAATTTAAAATTACATTAAGAATAGCCCCAACAACAATAATCCAAAAGGCTTTTTTCTGCTGATTCGAAACAATTAAGGCGTGGCCGAAGGGACTGCTTATAATAGCAATTCCGCCGGTTATTATTAAAATTTGAAATGCCAAAATGGAGGGAAAAAAGGTCTGGTCGTAAACAAAATCAATAATTTTGGAGGCCAAAACAATCCCGCCAATGACTAAAGGAACGGCAATAAAAATCATCGCCTCCATAAAATAATTCCAGCTTTTCTGAAGTTTTTCTTTTGATTGGCCGAAAAACTTGCTCAAAGCCGGAAAAAAACTTACCCCAATTAAACCGGTGGGAATTAAAGCAACTGCCACAATTCTTTGAGCGGCATTATACCAGCCGGTTTGGATAATCTGGCCCCAATAGCCCATCATTATTGAATCAGTATTAGAACAAATTGAACCCATTATACCCCCTAAAGCCAAAGGCCAGGACATTGCCAAAATATTTCGCCAAATAATGCTGTTGAAGTATATTTTCAGTCGATAAACCTTAAAATGAAAAAAGAATAAAATAAAAAGCAAAGCAACTAAACTGGCAAATAAATAACTCAAGCTTAAATTTTGGACCGAAGGAAAATTAAAAAGGACAAAAAACCCGGCTCCGGTCACAGCCGCCGCCTGTAAAATTTTAGCCCAGGCCTCATATTCCATTTTCTGGCGGGCTTGAAAGAAAGCATAAATAATGCCTGAAAACCCACTTACTATAATATAAATTCCCAAAATCCAGATCATTCCCCGGATTATTGGGTCAAGAGTAATAAAAAAAGAACCAAGACAAATTAAAATTAAGGTTCCTATGCCTAGAAGAAGTTTTAAAGAAAGAAGAGCCGGGAATTCTTTTTCTTTTTCCTTTTCTCGGGCAATTTCGCGGGTGCAAATTGAGGAAATGCCAAGGTCGGAAAAGATACCAAATAAACCAACAAAAGCCAAAGCAAAAGTGAATTTTCCGTATTCCGTAGCTCCTAAAATTCGGGCAACATAAATAATTAAAATTAATTTTAAAAACCTGCCTATGCCCTCTGCTACTGCCAACCAAAAAGTATTTTTAAAAATGGTTTGTTTTATCCCTAAATTTTCAAGAAAAAAATTTCTCGGATTTAAATAAATGCTTCTGATTATGTTTCTAATTTCCATTTTTAAAATAATTTATAGTTTCTTTTAATCCATTTTCTAAACTGTATTTTGGCTGCCAGCCGAGTTCTTTCTTGGCTTTGGTGTAATTTAAACAACTTCTTTTTTGTTCGCCGAGTTGGGCCGGGGCATGAATTTCTTTACACTTTACGCCTATCAGTTTCTTGATTTTTTCAAAAACGGTGTCAATGTCTGTCTCTTTTCCTGTGCCAATATTGAAAATCCCTACTTTTTTGCTTTTCATTGCCAAAATATTAGCTTCCGCTACGTCGTCAACAAAAACAAAATCTCTGGTTTGGCAACCTAAACCATAGATGATTGGTTGTTTCCCGCAAAGCATTTTATCGCAAAATATAGCTATTACCCCTGCCTCCCCTTTTGAATTTTGGCGGGGCCCATAAACATTGGCTAATCTTAAAGAAATATAAGGGATTTTAAAAATTTTCCAGTAATAATCTAAATATTTTTCAATTGTTAATTTTTCAATGCCGTAGGGTGAAAGAGGGTTAGCTGGATAATCTTCCGGAGTGGAAATGATTTTGGCTTCGCCATATATTGCTCCGCCGGTTGAGGAAAAAATTATTTTTTTGATTTTGAATTTTTGGCAATTTTCTAAAATATTCAAACTTCCTAAAATATTAACTTTAGCGCTTTCTATTGGGTTTTCCACTGATTTTCTGAGGTCAACTTGGGCAGCCAAATGAAAAACTACTTCTGGTTTTTCTTTTTTGAAAATTTGAGAGATTTTTGGGCTTTGAATATCAACTTTATAAAATTTAGCTTTGGGATTCAGATTTTCTTTTTTGCCGGTAGATAAATTATCAATAACAACCACTTGGTGGCCATCTTTGATTAATCTATCTACAAGGTAAGAACCGATAAATCCGGCTCCGCCACTAACTAAAATCTTCATAGTTTTTAAAATAGCCGGTGAATCAACTCTCCTTCTCCTGCTCAAAAAGGATTGGTTTCTTCATTAAAACCTTGAAAATGTTTTCCAGGAAATCGCCTCCGGCGTAACCGACAATAAGGGCGATGGCCGGAGATAAAGCCCCAATCCCCTCAAAACCAACTCCTAATCCCTGAACTATCCAGGCAGAAGTCAATCCGATTAAACCAGAAACAGTTGTAACTGTTCCAAAATAGAGCCACTGCATTTTAACACCCTTGTAAGAAAAGGCGTATTTTATAATGCCGATTACGCCTCTTATTGCGCCGCCTAAAAAACCGGCAAGGAAGAATGTAAACATATTAAAATTATACCACAAAATCCAACATGGGGAAAACTGGCTGGAATGTAAAACCTATGATAAAATAAAAGAAGCAAGATTAAAGGTCGAAAAAAATTAATAAATACTAATAAATAAAATGAAAAGAGAAATTTGGTTGTTACTTATTTTCATCTTAATAGCTTTTGGAGTTTTTTCTGCGATAAGGGTTATTACTTACGAACCAATTATCACTTATGAACCGGTTGTTAAGGCGGCTGAAACTGACGAAATTACTGTTGCTGCCCTCGCCATTCGTTATACCCAACGATATCCTGCAGACGATATAAACATACCCACCAGATCTATCAATACTCAGGTCTTTGAAGGATTAACTAATCTTGATAAAAATTTCAAATTGGGGCCGAGCTTGGCTAAAAGCTGGGATAACCCGGATAACCTCACCTGGCGGTTTTATCTCAGAGAAGGAGTTACTTTTCACGACAACAGCAAGTTTACTGCTGACGATGTCAAATTCACCATAGATGAAACCAAAAAAAAGAGTTTTTACGGCCAAAGTTTTCTATCAACCTTAGAAAGCGTAAAGGTCATAGATGACTACACCATAGAAATAAAAACCAAAGGACCGGATCCCCTTTTAGCCAACAAGTTATCTTTTGTCTGGATATTTAATGAAAATTACCTTAAGGAAGACGGGACAACGGTCAGTATCGGTACGGGACCATATGAATTGGAAGAGTGGGATGAAAACGATTTATATGCGATTTTGGTCAGCAATGAAAACTACTGGGGAGATGTAGCTAAAGTAAAGAAGGTTACCTGGAAGCATTTTGATACCGATGAAGAAAGATTAAAAGCAGTAGAAGACGGAGAAGCAGATATTGCTTTTATATCTGTATCAGGTGGAGAATTTATAGACAAAGGGAGGGAAAATGGAAAAGTTGACATACTCACAAACCCAGAGATCTATATCTTCTTCATAGGGTTTGACGTTGCCAACGAGATATCGCCTTACGTTCACGGTCTCAACACCAATCCTTTAAAGGATATCAGGGTAAGAAAAGCCATTTATCAAGGTATAGACGTCAATCAGGTTATGGAGGAGGTTTATGGAGGACTGGCCGAAGTTCAAGATGAAGTAGTAACTAAGGATATTTTTGGCTATAATCCAGAAATAAAAAGATATCCCTATGACCCTGAAGCGTCTAAAAAACTGCTCGAAGAAGCTGGTTATCCGGACGGATTTGAGGTAGACATTGACGCCACTGTTTACGATATGAATATTATTGAATCGATTGCCAAATCACTGGAAAAAACAGGGCTAAAAGTAAATGCGATATTCAGAGGCGGAACAGAAGACGAACCTGACTATGAAGACTATGATGCCTGGAGCAATGGGGATACATCTTTATATACCTTTTGGATTAACACCGATATTGGAGACGCTATTCAAGTATTAGTTGACTTTTTCCATACTCCTGACGCTGATGACTATACTATGCGAACTCTTGGAATGTATAATGTCGGCAGATACAGCGACCCGGAATTAGACGAACTTATTGACAAAGCCAACGTAACGATGAACCCAAAAGAAAGATTAGTTTATATGCAGCAAGCGCTAAAAATGATTCACGAAGACGTAGCGGCTATTCCTTTGTTTACTTCTGAGTGGGGTTATGCCGTAAATCCGAACATTTTATTTGAGCCAAGACCGGATGATGACATCAGGGCTTACGAAATAGCCAAAAAGGAAATTGAATATCAGGCTATAGAAGAAGAGAAAAGCACCTGGGCGATAATTCTCGGATTGTAAAGAAAAATAGAAAAGGTCGAAAAAAATAAATTTCAATAAAAAAATGAAAAAGAAAATTTGGTTGTTCCTTATTTTCATCTTAATAGCTTTTGGAGTTTTTTCTACGATAAGGATTGCCACTTACGAACCAATTATCACCTATGAACCGGTGATTAAAGCAGCTGATATTGATGAAATTACTGTTGCCGCCCTCGCCCTTCGTTATCCCCAACGATATCCTGCAGACGATATAAACATACCTACCAGATCTATCAATACTCAGGTCTTTGAAGGATTAACTGTTCTTGATAAAAACTTCAAATTGGGGCCGAGCTTGGCTAAAAGCTGGGATAACCCGGATAACCTCACCTGGCGGTTTTATCTGAGAGAAGGGGTTACTTTCCACGACAACAGTAAGTTTACTGCTGACGATGTCAAATTCACCATAGATGAAACCAATAAAAAGAGTTTTTACGGCCAAAGTTTTCTATCAACCTTAGAGAGCGTAAAGGTCATAGATGACTACACCATAGAAATAAAAACCAAAGGACCGGATCCCCTTTTAGCCAACAAGTTATCTTTTGTCTGGATATTTAATGAAAATTACCTTAAGGAAGACGGGACAACGGTCAGTATCGGTACGGGACCATATGAATTGGAAGAGTGGGATGAAAACGATCAATATGTAATCTTGGACAGCAATGAAAACTACTGGGGAGATGTGGCTAAAGTAAAGAAGGTTACCTGGAAGAGTTTTGATACCGACGAAGAAAGATTAAAAGCAGTAGAAGACGGAGAAGCAGATATTGCCTATTTAATAGAAGGTGCAGAATCCGTAGATATAGGAAGAGAGAATAAAAAAGTTAACATACTTACAAACTCAGAGACCTATATCTTCTTCGTAGGGTTTGATACCATAAACGACAAATCACCATATGTTTATGGTGTTGACACCAACCCCTTTAAGGATATCAGGGTAAGAAAAGCCATTTATCAAGGTATAGACGTTAATCAGGTTATAGAGGAAGCTTTTGGAGGATTGGCCGAAATTCAAGACCAAATAATAACCAAGGACATTTTTGGCTATAATCCAGAAATAAAAAGATATCCCTATGACCCTGAAGCGTCTAAAAAATTACTCCAAGAAGCTGGTTACCCGGACGGATTTGAGGTAGATATTTCCGTCAATGTTTACGAGATGTATATTGTTGAACCGATTGCCAAATCACTGGAAAAAACAGGGCTAAAAGTAAATGCGATATTCAGAGGCGGAACAGAAGACGAACCTGACTATGAAGACTATGATGCCTGGAGCAATGGGGATACATCTTTATATACCACTTGGCTTAACGCCGATATTGGAGACGCTATTCAAGTATTAGTTGACTTTTTCCATACTCCTGACGCTGATGACTATACTCTGAGAACTCTTGGAATGTATAATATCGGCCGATACAGCAACCCGGAATTAGACGAACTTATTGATAAAATTAATGTAACGATAAATCCCGGAGAAAGATTAATTTACATGCAACAAGCGCTAAAAATGATTCACGAAGACGTAGCAGTTATTCCTTTGTTTACTTCTGAGATGGGTTATGCCGTAAATCCGAACATTTTATTTGACCCAAGAACGGATGATAACATCAGGGCTTACGAAATAGCCAAAAAGGAAATTGAATATCAAGCCATAGAAGAGGAAAAAAGCACCTGGGCGATAATTTTCGGATTGTAAAATAGAGTTTTTCTCCTCCGAGAGAAGTGCCTGTTTTTGAAGTTCAGTCAAAAAAATGAAAAGTATTTTAAAAAAGAAAATTTCAGGCAGCATTGAGACGAAATTGAATATTTTAATTGGATTTTTTCTAATTATTATTTTTATTGGAACAGCTTCTATTTTGATTGATAACAACAAAAAATCCCTTACCGAAAGATTAATATCCCAAGCCAAGAGTTTTTCTCAGCTTTCTGTCGGGCCCATTATAGAAAGCTACGAACTATACTTTGATTCTGGCTATTTCAAATTCAGAGAGTTGACGTTAAAAACACTAGAACTTAATTCGGACATTTCAAGGATTCAAATTGTAGATAACGAAGGAAATATTTTAGCAGACACAGAGTCCCTAAAAAAAGCTGACGTCTGGCAGAAATATGAGCCGGAAGAAGAGCAAATACCAGAGACCCTAAAGGAAAACTTACAGTCATCCCAAGAATATTTTGTTCCCCATCCCCAGAAAAAAGGGCTGATATCCGAGATTCTCTATCCCTATTCCGATGATTGGGGAAAATATTCATACAATGTGAGATATTTTATCTCTTACGAGAGAGTGGAGAATGATATAAGAAAAATAAGAATTCAAATAATAATTTTTAGTATCGGCGCTTTAATTCTGACCATCTATTTAATGGGAAGAGGTGTAAATAAAGTAGTTGTATCTCCAATCAAAGAATTCCAGAAAGGAGTTAAAAAAATCTCCGAGGGTGAATTAGGAGAAAGAATTAAAATAAAAACCGGAGATGAAATTGAGTCATTAGCAGAAGAATTTAATCTAATGATAGAAAGATTGAAGGAATCGGGACAACAAGTAGAAGAAGCAAGAAATGTCTTAGAGGTAAAAGTAAAAGCTCGAACTAAAGAACTGGCGGAATTAAATCAGACATTAGAGGAAAGAGTCAAAGAAAGAACAAAAGAGCTCTTAGAAAGATTAGAAGAACTTGAAGAATACCAAAAATTAAATATGGGAAGGGATTTAAGAGTGTCGGAATTGAACCGAGAGATAAAAAAATTAAAAGAAGAGATTGAAGAACTAAAGAGGCAAACTTAGGGTAAAAACAGCCGGTATTATTCTCCGCTAATCAGAAGTTCATTCAATTTTGTTCTTGTCATCTGACCGACATAGCCGGTTCCCTTTTGCAAACCCAGGGGCGCTAAAATCTCCGCAGCGTATCTTTCCTGAAAACGGATAACTGCCAGCTTAGTTAAAGAAAGAAAGTTGCCGGTAACTAATCCTTCAGGATAAATTTCAGAACCCTGGGTTTTTAAAAACTCCTGAAGGCAGCGAACTTCAAAATCATTCCTTATTCCAAAAAAAAGATCTTTTTCAAATCTCTGGCAGGAAATTTGGCCTCTTTCAATCAAAATGGCGTTTATCTTTGCCTGTGTCTCAGCGATTTGTCTTTTTAATTCTTCTATCTGAGCCAAAAGCCAGCTGATTAATTCGGCTTCTTTTTTCTCTTCTGATTTTTCCTGAACGGTAACTTTCCAAGAAAAAGAAAAAGAATCTTCCCTCCCGTCAAACCCGGAGGTTTTGTTTTTAATAAAAGGAATAATAGTTAAAGAACTGTATTTTTCGTTAAATTCAGTAAAAGTGATTTTTCCTGTTTGTTCGGCAGCATCTAAAGGAAAAAACTCAACAGAGCAATTATCTTTTAAGTCACAAAGCAAATAGGGAATTTCAAATTCGGCAGAACCGGCTCCTTCAAATTCCAAAACAAGATTGCTCAATCCGCCTATAAATCTGTGCCAGCTGGCGCTCCAATAGGTAGCATTGTGATAAGTGGACAAAATAGTTTCTGCTCTCGGAAGATAATAAAAAGTAGGGACGATTCTAATATCTTTGAGGTTTTTATTCAAATAGCAATATCTCTCTCCTAATTGGCAGTCATTAACCAAAACTGTGATTAGCCAATCGCTAAAAATTTGAGAGAAATCTTTTTTTAAACCATTTTTCTCCAAAGCGTAATTTATGGAATCAATTCCGGTTTTTGAAAATTGCAGAGAATCAACCAAAATCTTTACTCCGTAATGGTCAACCAAATACTGGGTAAATAAATTGACGACGCCATAATCTTCTTTTTTATTAAGCCATTCGGTTAAAGAATCGGATGGTTTTGTTAAAAAATCTCTAACCCTTCTTTCAAGATTACTTCCTTTGTAGGTTTCATCGTAACCCAACAAAGTCGGGGCATACTCTGCCCTTGCTTCGTTCAACCAGATTTCTTCGCTTACCTCTCTCAATAAATCTTTTTGATTGAGCGTGATTAAATGGACGAATTCATGGGCTAAAAAACTTTTGGCTTCGGGCTTATCAATATACTGGCTGTTTAAATAAACCATTTCTCTTTCATTTGATTTTGGATATTGAAGTTTGGAATAAATATCGCCTGAATTGAAATAACCGCCGGCTTCTTTAATCATCGGGTGGATTAAAACAGTAATTCTTTCATCGTTATCAATCCCGGGTTTGGGTTCTGAACCAAAAGTTGAAGTTAATTTTGAATAAATATTTCTTTCAAATTCAGTGGCTAAATTATAAATTTCCACATCCAAACTCTGTTTTTTTGAATAATCCAATTTTTGCCACCATTCTTTATCAACGTAAAAATAGATTTGATTGGTAATTTTTTGCAAAACAGCCAAAGCTTCTTTTCTGCCGTATAAATCATAAGAAGAATCAATATTAAAATTGACCTCTTGCCCGAGAGTATCGGCGTTAGCAAATAAAGGGACAACTAATAATATTATTCCAATTAAAATTATTTTTGTCTTGAAAAATCTTGGCATTAATTTTTAATTTCTAAATTCTCAATTTCCATTGTTTTATTTTACAACATATTTCAATATGTCTCAATAATATCTCAATTTTATATCAAAACAAAAAGCCACCCGAGAGGGTGACTTTTTGGTTGCCCCACAAGGAAAGGCTAACTTCCTTATTTCACAAGGAAAGGCTGTTAGGTGCTAAGGTATAGAGCTGTTGTTTTAAGCACTTCTACCATCCAGTTAGTGTCATCCCATCCATTGGTAACTCCGCCATCATCTGTATCCCACGTAAAGAGTGATATATAGAAGGTCTTAAATCCTGCCGCGCTACTGGTGACTGAGTTGTCAAGATAACCAGAAACAGTAAATGTCAATGATTGGTCTTGAGCTATCTTATATGAATTATTAGTTGTTGGAGTTTTTGGCTGGTTAACATCAGAGTCAGTAGATGATGCATCGCTTGTACCAAGTATATCAGTTGAAGTAGCTGAAACATAAATATCTCCTCCTAATGCAGTCACGCTGAATTTAATTTGAGCATTAGCTAAATCGGTTTGATCAGCAACCAATGATATTGATTGGCTAACAAGCTTTAATTCAGGAGCTACCGCATAAAAGTAAATGGTGTTTCCTGCTGCCGAGCCGATGCAAGTAACATCTTCATCATTGTCACTATACCCGACTACTACATCTTCACCTGAGGTATCATCTATTGATGCAACAAGGTCACTTGCAGTGGTTGTGGAATCATATTCTACCTTAACACTTAGGGTCTTGGTAGCATCTTTGGCAATAACTACTTCAAGATCATCAAATGTTACTGTGGTAGATGCCTCTTCACTGCCAATAACTTCAGTCCCATCATAAAGCTTTACAGCATTAATGTTTGCTATGGCATCAGTACCAACAAGAGTGGTTACAATAGTTCCTACCTCAGCGCCGTCTTTTGTTGCTTTAATGTCAAACCTTAAAACCTCATGCTCTGTTACCGCATCTGCATCAATCAAGGCAATACCTTCAGCAGGATTGCTTGCATTGATTTTAGTCTCAAGTCTTGCTCCTACACCAGCGGCTGCTACGGTAAATGTTTTACTACCGGTTACAGTTCCTGAATATTGAGTAATTCCTGCCGTGTCTATTCCTCTTATTCCATCGGTTCCAATAGTAAGAGTAATTAACCCATCTTCACGAGGTGAAGCAGGCACATTAACTTTAATAGTAATGTTCTTTATTCCGTTTTTGGGAACATTAATACCCAATCCTGTTAATCTTAATCTGTCACCAACTGAACTATCAATGACAGTTCCCTTTACAGCACTGTCTCCGTCATAAAGAGCAAGATAATCTATCCATCTATAAGGACGATCTTCACTAAAGGTAATGTCAATTCTGTCAACTCTTATAGCTGAATCTTCTGCACTAAGTTCTAAAGCAGCTACTGCTACATTGGTAGCTCCCCAATTAACTTCAACACCTGTTGGAGATGGAAGCCATCTGGCTGTTAAATCTCCTTCAATTTGTTCCTCTACTGGAACTACCGGCACTACTGGAACGACTGGAACTACTGGAATTCCTCCTGTCAACATCGCGTTTAATTTAGTTCTGGTTGCAGTACCGACAAAACCTGTTCCGGCAGTCAATCCAAGAGGAGCCAAAATCGTAGTGGCGTATTTCTCCTGGAAATTGATAACGGCTGCTTTGGTCAAAGAACCAAAGTAGGTTGTTTCGTTACCGGGAGAACCGAAACTGCTGGCTGCCACTTGTGTGTCGGCGGTCAGATTTAAAATTGCCTGTAGGCATTTTACATCTGTGCCCGTCATAGTCTGGGATAAATTGCGGTCGAAAGTGACTCCGACACAAGCTGCAGGCACACTGGCTGCAGGAGCTCCGGTCAAAGTCGCTAATTGGGCTACAGCTGCATTCAATTGCAACTGTAAAGCAGCAATTGAGGCTTGTAAAGTTGCGATATCCTCAGCCGTTGTTGCCTGAGCAGGAGCTACCATTCCAAACATACTAACAATCGCTAAAACTGCTATAATCTTTTTTAATCTATTCATTTTAGTTTTTTATTTTTTAATTAATTATTTACATCATCGCGTCGACCTTTTCTTCGCGACCAAAGCTTTTGAGTCACGAGGTTCGCGAATCTCCATTTTTTAACATAATAAATAACAACTCCAACCATCAAAATTGTGGAAAACTTTATTCCTCTGCTGGTTCTTCTGTCACTTCTTCTATCAACTCTTTTTCTATTGGTTCTTCTATTTTTTGCTCTTCTAATTCCTCTATCGGCTCTTCTATCGGTTCCGGGCTGGCCGGCTTATTAAATTCTGCGTTAAACATAACCAACGCCTCTGAATATTTTCCTTCTCCGACTAATTCTTTCATTTGATTTAAAATCTCTTTTTGCTCTTCGGTCCATAAAGTTCTTTTTTCCAAATCTGAAATCAAAAGCTCAACCTCTAATTTATCTGAAACCCCCTGCAATTCATCAAATTCTTCTTCTCCGATAACCACGCCCAATGATTTAACTTCTTGTATTTTTCCTCCTAATTCTTTGGTTCCCTCAACCATTTTTTTAATTGCTGCGGGATCTGAACTGGTTGCCTCCATTCTTGATAAATTCTTAGCTGCTTCGGAGACGCTTGCCTGAAATTCATTAATGGCCGGAGCTAATTTTTTTACCTGGTTGGTTTCTGCAATTTTAGTCAATTCTTCCAATCTTTTATTGGCTAAATTAAGGCTGGCTTGGGGCTTATCAATTTTTGAAACAAAAACTGCCTGGCCTCTTTCTGCAATCTTCTTTATCGGGTATAAAAAGTCGCCGGGTAAAGAGTTTTGGGCAAAAGCAAAAAGCCCGAATAGAAGAAAAACAGCAATTAAACTGGCAAAAGCCGGTTTAGCCAACTTAAACTGAAAAAACAATCTCAAACTTTCTATCAACGAGAACTGTTCTCGTTGTTCGCCTAAAATCTGTGTTTTAGTCAAAACAACCCAGTCCTTTCTGGGTTTAATATCTTTGAGGATTTGCAGTTTTTTGATGAGGTCTCTGTCAGTCATCTTCATTATAATTACGACGAATTAGACACGAATCTATTACACCTCTTTTACCTCCCTTTTATTAATCTCATTTTTAAGGGCTTTTAGGGCGCGATGGAGAGTGACCCGGGTGGTTTCTTCTGATTTATCAAGCATTTTCGCTACTTTTGGAATAGGTAAATCGTCCAAATAATGCCAGATAATCACGTTTTGGTAATCTTCCTTCAAATTAGCTAAAACTAGCTTAACTTGGTCCAAATCCGAGTTAAAAACTACTTTTTCTTCTATACCCGGGTTTGGATCAACAATCGGCACTATTTCTGGCGAAACAAAATTTGTCCTACCTTTTTCCCGATAGTAATCAATTGTTAGATTACGGGCAATCCGATACAAAAAAGCTGAAGGATTTTCAATATTGGGATTGTTCTTGTATGATTTCCAGCCCCTTAAAAATGTCTCGGAACACAAATCCTGAGCAATTTCCTCAGAATTCACCTTTAAGAATATAAAACGATATATTTTATTAATACACCGGTCGTAGATTTTACTGAATTCTTTTCGTTTATTTGCCATGATAAATTAAGCCAGACAAGGTAGGACAGCGTGTCCTACCCTATATATATGTCTCTTTTAGGATTGAATATTTTTAATTTGGTAAAAAGTGTCGTTTTTCTCGCCCATTCTCTCAATTAAGCCCTGTTCTAACATATGCTCAAAATCTCGTCTTAAGGTTCTTTTGGTAACTTCGGGCAGAACTTGCTTTATCTGCCAAACCTGGGCCTGGCCGTTTTCTTTTAAAAACTCCAGTATTTTTTCTTGCCTGTCCAAATTATGACTCAGCGGAATTGGCGTTTCTTTGGGATAAACTTCAACAACATCGAGGTTATCTTTCTTTTTTTCTTTTTCCGGCTTGTATTTTTTTAATATCTCCCTTAGATTATCATATCCTTTCTTAATTGCCAATATGTCAGAAGAACTTACCCAGTTTTGAACCAAAGCCACTTCAAAAAAACTTTCCAAAACCTCCAAATCTTTTTCATTGGGTTTGGTCAAAATATCATCAGCCACGTCTCGCATTTTATATCTTAAGGGCTCTTTTTTCGGAAAAAGCAAGGTTAAGCGATAAAGATTATTTGTCAGTTGAATTAAAAGCTCTTTGTTCATCGAAATAAATTGAAAAATTTATTGAAGTCGAAGGTGAAATGAATTAAAAATTCATTGATCATATCCATAATGACGCCAATATTCATTTAATATAGCAAAAATAAAAAACGAGGTCAAAAAAAATCAAGCCCTAACAAAAACCGCCTCCCCGGCGATTTGTTTTTAAATCATTTATTCCTTTATTATCTGTATATTCCTTGACGATGACCGATACGAATAACAAAAACTAAAAATTCTTTTTTATTAATTTGATAAATAATTCTGTAGGGCCAGACACGGATAGAATAATAATCTTTATACTTTCCTTCCAATTTCTTACCGACAAAAGGATTAGTCGCCAGACCAACTAAAGCTGTTATAACACTATAATAATCTCTTCGAGGAATCTTATTTAGTTCTTTCTCGGCTCTTGATTTTAATTTTACGCGATACTTCATATCTTTTGGCGGATTTATCGGCAACTAAAAAACCCTCTTTCGCTAAAATGTCCTCAAGAGTAGTATATTTTTTATAAGCACCGCTTTTTATATCTTTTTCTAGTTCTTTTATGTCTTTTTCTAAATCGGGAAATTCTTTTACCACTTCTAAAGTTTCCTGCCAGGACTCAAATTCATCGGCAGACATAACCACCGCTTTTGGTTTTCCTTTGTCAGTTAGAGTGTAACGAGTAGAAGGCTTCTGCACCATTTTGGCTATTTTGAATATTTTTTTCCTTGCCTCTGATATAGACAAAGTTGTTTTTGCATCCATAGATTTAATCTTGGTTGATACTATATGTACATTATAATGTACATCATACTTTGCTGTCAAGCGCCAAACCTAATACGAACAGCAAGAACATTAATCAAAGCCCGAGGTTGCTTAATTAAAATCTGAGGTTGATTAATTTAATAAAGATCTACTTGTTAGGCATTAAGGCGAAACACACTGGTTATCCTTCATGACATAGCAATTGCAATTTTGGAAATTATTATTCTCAAAGACATTCTGATCCTGCCCGACAATATTAATTGCTATCCAACTATTTTCAAAAATGGAGTTTCTAATTGTAGAAGTCGAATTTTCCAGAAAAAGGGTATAACCTGCCGGACCATTGTCTTTAAAGTGAACATTTTCAAAATTAACAATATTGTTTTCTATATAAACCACTCCTCTTTCAAGGTAGGCACAACAAGATATTCCTCCATAATTGATAAAAACATTTTCAAAAATAGAAGAACTGGCACCGGAAGTGAAATGAATCCTGTTCCAATAAGCAATGGAGGTGGTAGCTCCGTCGTTTTTAGTATCGCCACCGTACTCATCATCATCAATTGAAGTAAAAACAATTTTTTCGGTTGGAGAGCCTATGGCTTCAATCTTTCCTTTTACGATCAAATTATCATCATTACCTGACCAGAAATTATAAGGTTCAAATTTTACTACCACACCTGGATTAATGGTCAAAGTGGAACTGGAAACTATTTCAAGTTGTAAAATAACATAAGGGAAATCATCGTTTGGATAAAGCGTCCAATCTTCAGCAGTTGAACCGAAAAGATAGATGCCATTTAACTTATTATTTTTGCCAGAATTATTTTTTAAAATAGGAGTACTGCTTACAACTAAAATTGCTCCTTGTTCATATTCAATTCCTTCAAAATAATTACCAATAACTTCTGCCCTGCTTTCCTCTTCAATAATTATTCCACTAAGATTATTTTTAAAAATTGAATCTTTAATTATTGGGCTTCCACCTGAAATTTGAATTGAACTATAAGAGCCGCTATCCTGTATTATTAAATTTTCGATTTCGCTATTTGAATTTTTTAAATAAAGGCCGGTGGCAGAGTTTTCAATAACCGAATTTTTTATCTTTATTGAAGTATCTTCAACCACTACGCCTCTCGAATATTCCTGACCAAAATTATAGCCAGCATACCTAACTAAAATGTTTTCTAATTCCGAATCTTGACCGGTTGGATGGAATCGAATCCCTCGCCATCTCTTCTCCCATGGCCTATCTCCTAAACCCTCTCCTCCGTAATTTTCGTCATAAGCAGAGGTAAAAACAATTTTTTCTTGAGAACTGGTGGCTAAAAGAGCGCCTTCAACAATTAAAGTTCCTATCTCATAGTTTTGGTATCCTTCTCTAAATTGTAAAATTACTCCTGGTTCAATAGACAAAGTTTTATTTTCTGGAACTTTCAAGCCCGAAGTGATATAAGGATCACCATAATAAGTAAGAGTAATTTTATCAAATTGTTCAAAAAGTTCGCTAAGATTTTGTTGGCTTATTTCAGTTTGAGATTTAGAAACGCTGTTTTCGGCCTTTGGCGTGCCGTTTATTTTATTCGGCGGACTTCCGGCATCCAGGCCGGTTCTGGTGATTAAATTATTATTTGCCCAATTAGTGGAAGTAGCGCCGCTACTTGTAGCACTAATTCTTTCCATTGAAATATAATTTGGCGCAGCAGTTCCGGCAAACCAACCAGAGGAACAATCAACCAAATCTATTAAAGTGCTGGAAGCGTTTCTTAATTCCAGTTTTCCGCCATTATTATCTAGGGCACCCGTAAAGAATTGGTCGGCTGGAATATCAGTTGGTTTATCGTCACTTCTTTCTAAGAGGAAAAATCCCTGGGCTGAAATGGTAGTGGTAGTATCAGTTGAGGTTGAAAAAGTTAAAGAATGGGTTGTTGTCCCATGAATCCAGACAAGTGTCAATCCAACTAAATCTAAGGTTGAAGTAGTATTATTATATAGTTCAATCCATTCGTCAGCCGAATTGGCTTTTGTTCCCATCCAAGCGATTTCATTGATAACAACCGTCCCGGGCAATTGTTCTTTTTGCCCTTCTTCGTCCTGTGTCGGAGTAGAGGTTGCTTGTTCCGGGTCAGTAATATTAATTTTCCCTTTGAATTCTAAATAACTGCTTTTCCCATTTTCTCTGACCCTGGCAAGAATATCTGCTTTTCCTCTAAAATTATTTTCGCTATCTTTAATTTTTAATTTAAAATTTCCTGAAAAAGAAGTTCCGGAAAAAGTGCTTGTGGCATACTTATAAGATGATTGCCAATCATTTATTTTTTCGTTGTAAATTTCAGAAAGAGTTGTTGTCCCATTTTCTATTGAAATTTTTACATCATAGGTGGCACTTTTTAGATTTGAAGCAGAGAGTTCAACTTTAATTTCTTTATTTACGGGGTTTTCTTCTGAATAATTAAGAGCAATTTGAGGAGAAGAGGAAGAATCATGATTAGAAACGGGAGCCGACCCGCCACCGCCGTAGCCCGAATAAGATTCATCAATATAAGCGCAATCCTGATTTATTATGTTTTGTAAAGTTTTTTCACCAATTCCTTTAACCCTTATTAAATCATTGAGAGAATAAAAGTGCCTTGCCTCTATTATTCTTTGGGCTATTACCGGCCCAACACCGGTTATTTTTTGTAATTCTTTTTTGGAAGCGGTATTGATATTTATGCTTTTAAAACAAACATCATCTTCTTTTTCTTTTTTATCTAAATCTTCGTCTAAAATTTCTTCTTCTTCAATTTCATCAATTTCTTCTTCAGTTTGTTGTTTTTTAGCTTCAATTAATTCAGCCAACTTTTGAGTAAGAATATCTATTCTCTCTGCAATATCATCCAACATTTCTTGAAGTTCTTCTAAGGAAATTTCCGGTTCGCTTGTTACTTCTGATTCTTTTTCTTCAATTGATGAAGATTTGACCTCCATCAATTTTTCTGAAGAAAGCTTTTCTGTTTTTGGAGGCAAAATATTTAAAATATTATCCAACCTCATCTGTTCGTCCTCGCTTATTTCTTTTACTTCTGTTTCAACAACCGCTGCTGGCAAAAAAGATGTAATTTTAGATATAAATGATTTTACCCTGTCCCAAATATCAGTCAGACCCAACGACTTCCCGGTAGTTTTTGTGATAATAATCTCTACATCTTTTATTGTGCTTTCAATTGGTTTTAAGACATACTTTTCCCAAAAAGAAAGCGGCCTAATTCCAAGATCAGGCACCTCTGGCGGGAAATCAATTTCAATTGATGGGTTATCAACCCATTTATAATCTTCTACGGTACCGTGGACATCAACGATAAACGGCGGGAGATCGTGAGTGAGTTCAGTGTAAAACCCCATTATTCCCCCTCCACTTCCTTTATTTTTTGGAGGTTCAAATGGATCCGGCGAATAAAATCTTATTAAAATTTCGCCTCTTTTAGAATCAGAAGGTTGATAAATTATTATGTATTGGAAAAGAACTGCTTTCTTTTCTTCTTTCTGAGAAATATATTTGAATTCTATCGCTCCCGGGCTTATTCTAATCTCATTTTCAAACAAAACACTCATTCCATAAGCAACTGCTTTTTTCACGCTTTCTTTTTCTAATTCATTTAAAATGCCCGAAGGATCTTGAACCAGAAAAACTCTGGCTATTTTTGTTGCGTTTTGAATTATTGCCCAGGTGATTTGTATAGGGGCGTCTATCAAAAGATGATTTAATGCCTGTACTTGAATAACCTTTTTCATAATTATCGGTACTGCCATTTCTTCGGCAGTAGAATATCCAGAAGCCATTAAGTTTGTCCATTCGGAATAAAATATATTAATTAAAGAATGCAATAAATTTTCAACCTTGTCTTCGGGCAATGCGAGATATTTTCCTATTTCTTTTAAATCAATGGTTTCGAAACCCTCTGCTAAACAAATTTTAGGCAAAATTAAAAATCCAGCTAAACAAATTAGCGTTAAAATATAAAAAAATTGCCTATTTTTTAGAAATTTTTCCATTAAAAACTGAAAAATATCAACTTCCCTTATTAAATTTTGATTTTAAAAGGCGAAGAGAACTTTGTTCTCTTCTTCACCTTCGCTTTCAATGGTGAAAGCTCGGTTTTCAAAGAACTATACACCTCTCTCAAGCCGAGGTCCGCTTTATTACTTAAAAGAGCTATTTGATTGAAATTGTTTCTAAAAAACTATCAAACGCTTGAGCGCAATTTTCTTTCTCTTCAGGAGCCCAATATAAATAGAATGAATACGCTTTGTTTTTATAAGGAATGTTAACGCCCATACCCGATCCTATTTTTTGAGTATCAAAAATATTTTTTAAGGCTGGGTAATCATTTATAATAACCTCTTCAAATTCTTGGGATTTAATACCTAACACAGAAAGAGCATATCTTACGTCTAATTTTATCTCAGCAAAATCCATTTTTTCATATACCACACTAACATCAATAATACATCCGTTTTTTAAAGGTAAGTTTATTTTTTCATTTTGCCATTCTATTTCTGTGTATGGAGGGTAAAATATCACGAACCCCTCTTTAGCACTAATCTTTTCCGCCTCCCACCCCTCAGGCGCTTTTACAAGCAATCCTGCCTTTTTATTTTCCACAAATGTTCCTTCTTCTGTTTTTATAATTACATAATCTTCAGGGCTTCCTTTTATTTCTTTGTTCTGCCACCAAAAAAATCCTCCAACAACGAGGATTAAAACAAATACAAAAACAAAAATAACTTTTTTATTCAAAAATTTCTTAAAATTTGCCATATTTTCTTATCATAACAAATCCAAAAACAAAAAAACAACCATCCCCTGTGGATAACTTATTTCAAAAAGTGTTTTCTGGCTTGACTTTTTGTTTTAAATATGTTAAGGTATAAGCAGTTAAAAAGAAGTTTTTATTCTTTTTAAAAATATAGATATGGAAGGGGAGGTGAAAAAATGAAGATTTTGAAAAGGACTATTATGAAGATATCCAGTCTAGTAGTAGGTTGGGGTATTATTTACTTCTGCTCTACAATAGCGGCAGCTAAGGATTTAATAAGGATTTACTTTCCGGATTTTTATAAATGAGCTGAAGTAAAGATAGAAAATGAAACCTTAAAACTCTCGCTAACACTAAGATTAGTGGGAGTTCTTAATTTGTGATAGGAAATTTCCAAGTTTATGATTTGACTTTTTATTTTAAATATGTTAAGGTATAAGCAGTAAAAAAGAAGTTTTTATTCTTTTTTTAAAATATAAATATAGGAGGTGAATAAGACGATGGAACGTTTCAGGATATTCATATCGCAATTTGTAACTATTATTGTTGTAGTAAGATTAGCAATACGATTTTTTCGGGATGTTCTCATTAATACGAATTTAATTAATAAGTTTTACTACCATGAAATTGACAAGGTAGTTATTGTACTATCAATAGGAACAATAGTCACTGCTATTTCAGTTTTAAAGTTTGTGATTTGGTTGATGAGAAAACCGAAGATAGATTACAAAGAAGAAGAAACAGAAAAAAAAATAGATATGGGAGTAATCAAAAATATACCAACAGATAGATAATAACAAAACAAAAAAGCTCACAGAGTTAATCTGATGAGCTTTTTTATATTTTTACAATCCGATGAATTCTCTGATTTTGGAAATGGGAATGGCAATGACCCTCCCTTCAGAATCAATCGTGTTTATTCCCAGAACTTCTCCTTCAATGTTAAAAAGAGGGCTGCCGGCAAAAAGACTGCTTTCAAGGATGTTGGTTTGAATAAAGTTTTCGTCAAAAGATTTAACAATTCCTTCATTCACCAGTTTTGAAGGAATTTCATTTTCAAAGGTAACTCCGATCAAAAAAACCCTCTCCCCCATTTTCAATTTCTCCAATCTGGCAAAGCTGGCCGTGGTTAAGACAGAATCTGAAATTTTTATTAAAGCTAAATTTTCTTTTAAATCTCTTTTTAAAATTTGGAAAGAGACCGGCTCGTTATCTATAAAAAAGGCGAAATTTGAGCCCTGGGGCACGAGTTCAGCCAGGGTAACCATTAAACCGTCGGAAGTAACGATTAAACCGGAACCCTCCAAAACCTTACCTGTTTTGGTTTGAGTTCTCACTCCGGCTACTGTTTTTTTTACTTTCTCAAGCGCGTCTTTAAGGGCGATATTTTCCTGAATAATTATTTCCTTTGTTTCTGTTATATAAGTCGGATTCTTCTCCAAACCGTATTGATAAAAAAGCGGCCTTTCAACAAAATAAGGCCATAAAATTTGATTGGCGAAAATCCCACCAACCATTCCAATAATAAAAATGGCAATAATTTTAAAAATGTTTCTTAACATTATTTAACCAAAACTTTCTCTTTTTTCTCGGTCGAAGAGGATAAATCCTCTTCTTCACCCTTCGCTGCGGCTCGGGTTTTTAAAGAGTTTTTTATTAAATCTCCGCTAGTTCTAAAAATAATCTTGTCTGCTTCCAAATCAACAATTATATTGTCTTTCTCTTTTAGCTCGCCGGAAACTATTTTCAAAGCCAGAGGATCTAAAACCATTTTCTGAATCACTCTTTTTAAGGGCCTGGCTCCCAGGTTTTGGTCAAAACCGCGTTCGGCTAAAAATTCTTTGGCTTGTTCCGTAACCTTAATTTCAATTTTCTTTTGTTTAAGGCGTTCGCTAACAATGGCCAATTGCAAATCAACTATCTTTTTAATTTCCATTTTGCCGAGATAGTTAAAAATAATAATTTCATCAATTCTATTCAGGAATTCGGGCCGGAAGTTTTCCTTAAGAGCGGTCATTACTTTCTCTTTTAAATTTTCCCTAGCTTCCATTGCTTCGTCACCCCCAATAAAACCAAGTGACGCTTCTTTGGCGATAATGTCTGAACCAACGTTTGAAGTCATAATCAAAATGGCGTTTTTAAAAGAAGCTGTTCTGCCTTTGGCGTCGGTCAATCTGCCGTCTTCTAAAATCTGAAGAAGAATATTAAAAACATCGGGATGGGCTTTTTCAATTTCGTCCAGCAAAATTACGCTATAAGGCCTTCTTCTGATTTTGTCGGTCAATTGACCTCCTTCTTCGTAACCAACATAGCCCGGAGGAGAACCAATCATTCGCGACACAGTGTGCTTTTCCATATATTCTGACATATCCAACCTGATCAAAGCGTTTTCGTCGTTAAAAAGAAATTCAGCCAAAGCTTTAGCAGTTTCGGTCTTGCCAACACCGGTTGGTCCTAAAAACATAAAAGAGCCTACAGGCCTGTTTTCTTCTGAAATTCCGGCTCTTGCCCTTCGAATTGCATTAGAAATTGCCAAAATTGCTTCTTTTTGGCCAACGACTCTTTTTTGAAGAAGGTTTTCCATTTTTTCTAATTTTTTAACTTCTTCTTCCAAAAGCCGGGTAACCGGAATGCCGGTCCAGAGAGAAACAACCCTGGCCAATTCTTCCTCTGAAACTTCTTCTTTTAAAATTGGCCTTGATTTTTGGAATCTAACTAATTTTCTTTCAACCGACTTCAATTCTTTTAAAAGGTTGGGAATTTTTCCGTATTTTAATTCAGCCACTTTTTGGAGATCGGCCTGGGCCTGGGCTCTTTCTACTTCAAAACGAGTACTTTCTATTTCTTTTTTAAGATTTTTAATCTTAGTAATAACTTCTCTTTCTGCCTGCCATCTAGCTTCAATTTCTTTCGCTTTCTCTTTTAAATCAGCCAGTTGGCGAGAAATTGCTTTTTGTCTTTTTTTATTTTTATTTAAGGCTCGTTTTTCAACTTCTAGTTTTTGGATTTCATTTTTTAATTGTTCAAGTTCTAAGGGCTCTGATTCAATTTCTAATCTTAAAGAACTCATTGCTTCATCCATTAGATCTACGGCTTTGTCCGGCAAAAATCTGTCGGTAATATAACGGGCGGCCAACTCGGCAGCTGCCACCAAGGCAGAGTCCTTAATTTTTACTCCATGATGAAGTTCATATTTTTCTTTAATTCCTCTTAAAATATCCACCGTGTCTTCAATTGTGGGCTCTTGAACATAAATTGGCTGGAATCTTCTTTCTAAAGCCGGGTCTTTTTCAATATATTTTTGATATTCTTTCAGGGTGGTGGCGCCAATTGCTCTTAATTCTCCCCGGCCCAAAGCCGGCTTTAACAAATTAGAAGCATCAATGGCTCCTTCGGCCGCCCCGGCCCCGACCAAGGTATGCAGTTCATCAATAAACAGAAGATATCTGCCGCCTGACCGACTAAGCTCTTTTAAAAGAGCTTTTACTCTATCTTCAAATTCTCCCCGATATTTTGTTCCGGCAACCAAAGCTCCTAAATCCAAAGCAATAATTTCTTTGTCTTTTAAAGATTCTGGAATTTTGCCGGAAACAATTTTCTGAGCTAGGCCTTCGGCCACGGCGGTTTTACCAACTCCGGCTTCGCCAATTAAAACCGGGTTATTTTTTGTCCTTCGCGACAAAACCTGCATTAATCTTCTGATTTCATTTTCCCTGCCAATTACCGGATCCAACTTCCCTTGACGGGCCAACTGAGTTAAATTTCTGGCATATTTTTCAATAACTTGATATTTTGATTCGGGTTCGGGATCCGTGATTCTTTGTCCCCCGCGAATCTGAGCTAAAGTTTTCAAGGCCGTTTCATAATCTATTTTGCCAAATTCCAAAGCCGAAACGCCGCCGCCCGGCTGTAAAAAATTAGTTTTGTCTAAAATTTCTTTTGCTTTGGTTGAAGTATCTAACAAAGCTAAAAATAAATGTTCAACCGAAATATATTCATCACCCATTTTAGCGGCTTCCTGTCTGGCTCTCTCTAAAACCCTGGCCATATCCTGGGTTAGATACAATTGACCAAAAACTTGGGGGGTGGCAATTACCGGAATTTTATCCAAGGCAACTTTTGTTTTTTTCTTTAAACCGTCAATATCAGCTCCTAATCTTTCAAGCAAATTCAAAACCACGCTTTCTTCCTGATAAAGCAGAGCGTATAAGAGGTGCAGAGCATCAATCTGCTGCTGGCCTCTTTCCTGGGCCGCATTCTGCGCCTGGAGTATTACCTCTTGAGATTTGTGGGTGAAATTACCGTTCATACACCGAGCTTTTATTTATAAGAGCGAAGGTAAAGAAGAGGACGAAGTCCTCTTCGCCTTTCACTTTCTTTATAGCATAAAATTTAAAAAAAATAAAACCTCAAAAATAAAAAAGGGATACATATCCGCTGTTTACGCATCTTGTATCCCCCCTGACTTTTATGCTCCAAGTAGAAGCACAAAAACCCTTATAAAAACTATATTTCTTTTCTTGCCTTTTCTGCTTTAGCTTCAATACATCGGAGTCTGCTCCTAATTTCCTTTTTTTCTTCTGAGCTTATATTATTGTTTTTTAGCTTTTCTCCTAACGCCGTTATCTCGGCCGCGCAGTTTTCATATTGTTTTACAACCTTTAATTGAAGATCAGACAATTCCATGTATCTCACACTCCTTTCCTTTTCTATTTTTAAAATGTGCTAAACACTTAAAAAATCTGGGGGCTTGGCCAGATTCGTTGCGGTAATTATTTTTTTAAATTTTTATTTATTATTCAACGAATCTAACCAAGGGTCGGTTTAATGACGCTTAAAATAAGGAAATAAATGGTTAGATTCATCTTTTCCATATATTTACGACGAAAAAATATCAAATCTATTACACCAGAAATTTATACCTTAATTTTAAACACTTCCCGAGGGTATTTATTTGACAATTTAAACAATCTCGGGCTTTAATTCAATTTTAATTTTAGGAATTTGAAAGTGGAGATTTATTAACCAGTATCGGGTTTTCAAAAAGGTTGTAAAGGTTGCAAGGCTTCAATAATTAATTTCTTAACATTATTATTCTCATCGGATTCAATAATATTATTTAAAGCATCCACTTTAACAGTAATCTTATTTTTAAATATTTTAGTATTAGAAATTAAGTAATAACCACCAATGTGATAACTAATTATACTTTCTCCAGGCTTAATATTTATATTAATCCTTCGAGACGATCTAAATCCTTCCAGATACTCATCGCTCGGCTCCGCACTTATTTCAATATAAAAAGGTGAACGAACTTCTTCTTTCCCCTGATTCTTTATTTTTATGTTGAACCCAATCTCATCTTTATCAAGAAAAACAGAAGAAGGTTTTCTCTCAGGAGAAATAGTTATAATAGTTAAATCAGGATAACCTGCCGGAATTTTAATTGGTTTCTCACAAGTTAAATATCTCGGAGGTTCATCCCAATATTCACAAGTTTTCTCATGACAAACAAAATATTCTTTATTTTCTAAACAAGCATAAACGCAAAACTCTCTGCTATTTCCAATATTGGAAATCCATTGATAATTAACACAAGTTCCTTCCCCGGGATCATTAGGAAATTTAAAATTGTCTATCATAATTGGTATAGTTTCGCTAGTAAAATATCTCTGATTTTTCTCATAATATTCTTTCATAAACTTTGAAATTTTTTCTAAATCATCGGTTCTTATTCCATCTCGAAGTTCCGGAGATAAAATTTGAAGAATAGTCTTAAATTTTTCTGGTGGTTCTATTTTTAGCAGTTGATTAAAATTAGATAAATTCATTTCCAGTTTCGCAAAAACCTTTCCTTTTTCTTTTGGTTCAAAGATAGATATATCAATTTCTTTTTCTGCTTTGATTTTATATAAATAAAAATCTTTTTTGCCAATCCAGATATCGGCATTTATTTCTCCAATTTTTTCAAAAACTTCATCAAATTTTTCTTCAAATCCGGTTGGCAATCCTTTCTCTTCTTCAGATAATAAAGGACTGCCCAATTCTTTAAGTGTTGATTCTTGATATTCTATTATGAGTTTCCATAATTCCGAAATTAGTTTTTTAATCTCTTCTTTATTCAAAACAACCAGATAGTGATAAACCTTATTTTCGTCAATTTTTTCATCAGGAAATTCTTTTTTGACTAAATATAATTTCTTGTTTTCCAACAGATTATTAATCTTCCCGATCATTTCTTTTTCTTTCTCTTTTTGTTTCTCTTTTATTTTCTCAAAATCAAACGGCAATTGTTCGCCTAACAAACCTTTCAAACTTTCCTCATCTATTTTAATCCACTGATTCTTTATTTGTCCAATATCAATACCCATTATCATAAGAGGAAATTGCAGTAATAACGGAATTTCGGTTATTTTCAAATAAAAATCTTCTCCAATATCTCTACTTTCCCCGCTAAGAGAAAACTCCGTTCCTTCGGTTCTTAGTTTTCCATTAAATTGATTGGAAGAATTCATATTTTCCAGATCAGTAGCATCTATATCGCTTAGAATATTAAAGGAAAGGCCATAAATTTCTTTTGCTTCTTCTTTTAGAGAAATGTCTAATTGTATTTTAGAACGAGAAGTTTTGATTTTTTCATTTTCTTTCACCATTCTCTCAATTACCTTTTCTGGCGAGGACCGAAAAGGATTCCATAAAGGATCCCAAAGCCGGGTTGCCAAAGAAGTTGTTACTCCAATCGCTGTTAAAAGAATAACGCTTCCGAGGATTTTCAAAACAAAACCGGTTCCTGATGTTCTCGGAGTCTCTTCAAAAGATGGTGTAGAAAAAGTATCAGGCTTTGAAGACATTTGATTGTTCATATTTGTTTTGTTTAGTAATCATGATTCTAATCCAATTATATTTCTTCAAAAAGTTATGTCAAATATTTTAATATTTGACTTACACAACACCTGGTGTTGAGTAATCTTATTCGCTTATTTCGTCCAGGGTTGCCTGAATGATTTCTTCCTTACCGTTTCTCAAAATTTTCAAAACAACTCTGTCTCCCGGGTTATATTTCATAATAATTTTAGCTAAAGAATTTTCAACAGTAATCCTTTCTTCATTAAACTCTAAAATTATATCATTTTCTTTTAAACCGGCCTTCTCAGCAGCCGAACCGGGAGAAATTGCCGCTTCTCCCTGATCTCCTTTAATAATCCAGGCGCCGTAAGAAACCAGCAAGTTATTGTCTTCCTGAATCTTTTCGGTGATTAAAACGTATCTGACCCCTAAATACGGATAAACAATTTTCCCTAGAGTTTTAATCTGCTCAATGTCTTTTTTGGCTTTATTAATAGGAATGGCAAAACCAATATTTTGGGCTCCCTGAACCATAGCCGTATCTATTCCAATAACTTCTCCCCTTAGATTCAAAAGTGGTCCCCCGGAATTTCCCATATTAATGGCAGCGTCTGTCTGGATAACATCTTCAATAGTTTCAGATAAACTACCTCCTGAGGCAGTAATGCTTCTCCCCAGCCCCGAAACTACTCCCACCGAAACCGTATTTCTAAACTCTCCCAAAGCATTACCAATAGCAATTACGGTTTGACCGGCCTGAAGCTTGTCAGAATCCCCAAACTTTATTGTTGGAAACGGCTCTAAGGTAAAACTTCCTTTTTCATCTACAATTTTTTCTTGGTCAATCTTAATTACTGCCAAATCCTGAACAGGATCGCGAGCTAAAACTTTAGCCGGATAACTCTTGCCATCGTTGGTTAAAACGGTGTATTCGGCCTCAGTGTCCAAAACTACGTGTTTATTGGTTAAAATCATTCCGTCTTCAGAAACAATAAAGCCCGTTCCTCCACCAACTTCCTGCTTTTGGGTTCCTTTTTGACGGTATTGGGGAATTTGAAATCCTTCGCCAAATTCCGGAAAAGGGTTGTAGTAATATTGTTCAATAATTGGCACATCTTTGGTGATAACAATGCTGACCACTGCCGGAGAAGCGCTCTTTACCACATTTATTGTTGTTTCTTCTTGAGTAGTTTGAGAAACGTATTCTTTCTCAATTAATTTTTGAATTTCCGGAAGTTTAATATTTAAGCCGGAAAGATAATCTTTTATTTGCAAATAGAAAATACTGCCCGAAACCATTCCGGCTAAAAAACCAAAAGAAGAAGACAAAAAAATAATTAAAACTGCCAGCCAAAAAATTCTGTTCCTTAAAAACTTAGGAAAGTTAAATTTTGGCAGTTTTATTTTCGGCATCTTAAATTTTGGCAATTCGTAAATAGACATGGTGGTAATACTTAATTTTATCTCAATTTTTTTTCTTTTTCAAATAGTCAAAGAGCACTTTGCGCTCTTTTCCACCTTCGCTCGGCTCTGCCTCGCTCGCTGACCAATGACCAAAATTATACTTAAAAATAGGTTTTTTAATCGGGCCAAAAAAAAGCATATAAATCCCGGCTAAAATATATTTCAAATAAGTTCTCAATCTGCCTTCATACTCAAACCTTCTGGGAGATGTCAAAACGGGTTCGGTTTTTATAAATCCGAATTTGCTAAATTTTGCCGCTTGCTTGACAAAACAATGGTCTTCACCTATTTTTATTTCTTCGTCAAATCCGCCAACTTTTTCAAAAATTTCTTTTTTAACCAAAACCGAATTTGTGGCACAGGGAATTTTAGTCAAACTAACAAAATTATTGTAAATTCCGTAAAGAATTTTATCTATTTTTTTGCCCCTGGGATAAATCGGAAAAGAAGCTACTCCCAATTTCTTTCTTTCAAATTCTGTCAAAAGGTTTTCTAGAAAGTTCTCTGGCAAAAAAACATTATCAGCGTCCATAAACAAAAAAATCTCTCCTTTGGCAATTTTTGCTCCCTCATTTCTTCCTCTGGCCGGCAGGCCGCCTCTAACAACTTGACAGCCAAAACTTTTGGCAATCTCAACTGTTTTATCAATAGAGTCGGCATCAGCCACAATCACTTCATAAACCGAGCTCTCGCCTAGCGAAAGCGAAGGTGAAGAAGAGGATTTATCCTCTTCGCCTCCAGCAAAGTTCTGCTGCTTGATTAAATTAAGCAATAAGGGGAGATATTTTCCCTCATTTAGGGCAGGAATAATAATGCTAAGCATAATTTTCAATTTTCAATAAAGAATTTTTGGGGGATCAGAAATTTTCTTTAATAAAAGAGGATATTCTTTATCCTCCAATCTCATTGTTTTTATTTCTTCCTCTATTAGCTAAGTTTAATCTTTTTCTCATTTTTTTAAATAGTCTTGACTTTTTTGGGGAAAGTGCTAAAATCAAAACAGTAGAGTTTCTAAAAATATTTTTAGAAACTCTTTAAAAATTTTAAAAAAGAAAAGGAGAGAAAAGATGATAACAGTAAGGCAAAAAAAATGTTTTGAAAAGAGAGAAAACAAAAAAGTTTGTAATCTTAAAGGAGGTTTTGTGGTAGTTCTTCAGAAACCCTACTCTCTAAGGAAAAGAGGTAAATTTATAGACCTCTTTCGTGGTAGGGAAAGGATTTCTTTTTTCTGTGAAGAGGTAGCCCCTGAAACAATAGAAAACTATGTTTCTGGATATGAATATCAGAGGCAGAGGAAAGAGAAAATGCTTTTTTTAAAAGCATACTGTGAGGCTCCCGCGAGTTACTGCGAGAAAGTCGATTGGAACTGCGACAAATGCTCTTCCAGTCACAAAGAGTGGGCCCTACAAAGAAAAAAAGAAGGGAAAAAGGTAGTAAGACCTGGAAAAAAGACGGGAGGATTAATGGAAGCTATTGAAGAAAGAAATGCCTTACTAAAGCAAACAGCTCTTAAAAATAAAGAAAATAAAGAAACATTTTTTAAAAGAAATTATAGTGGGAAATGGCGATAATATAAAAATGGCCAGGTGATACTGATTTGTATCCCTGGCTTTTTTATTTGGAAATAAATAGATTTTTTGCTTCGTTCCAAATTTCTGGCTGGTTTTGTTTCTCTTTCATCCAATACCACCATTCAGCTCCCCATAAATAGAATTCTTTTAAGCCGGTTTTTTTGGCATATTCAATATTTTTCCTAAATTGTTCCAAGTTCATTGTTTTTTCCTGTTCTGCTAAAGGCAAATTATAAAGCAGTTTTGGCCCCCAAGGCTCAGCTTGAAATTCAACGCAAATTACTTCCTTATCAAAAAACTTTTCAACAAGTTGGGCCCTTCTCCAATAAAAAACAGGGGGGATAGGATAAGTAACATAAACTGCTAACTGGTGAAACCAGACTTTTCTATACATTGTTGTGCCAACAATGTCGCCAATCCGAGCCGCTCTAAACCAAAAAGACCACTCTCCGCTATCAGATATTACCACCGGTCTGTTTTGAAAATCAAGACTCCTGACCAAATCAATCTCTGCTTTAAGAAATTTTCTGTCATGAAGCCAGGGACAATCGCCAAAAGGGAAAAAAGGTTCATTTTCTACCTGCCAGGCATAGATAGTTTCTGAATCTCTGTAACGCAAAACAATATTTTTAAGCATTTTTAAAATTATTTCTTCTTGTTCTTCTCTGGTCAAATTCTTTGCCCAGCCAGGAAGATGGCATTCCGGCCATCTCGGCGTTTTCATGCCAATTACCAAAAGAATTTTAGCCCCTCTTTTTTCAGCCGCATTTATCTGCCAATCCAGGTCTTCAAAACGAAATTCATCTTTTTCCGGCTCAATTAAGTCCCAATGAACGGCAACTTTTAAATTTTTTACATTTAAATCATCCAGCAAAGCTAGATAATTTTCTTTCCATTCTAATCCCATGTCCCGGCTGTGCTTTTGGGAAAAATTGACTCCCCATTCAATTTCTTCCGCTCGGGGAGCGCTTCCAAGAAAAAAGAAACCCAAAATAATAAGAAGAAAGATTAAAATCCCAAACAAAATTTTCTTAATAATTTTCTTCATTTTAATGCTAATATTACCAATCCCGCCCCAATTAGCAAAATCGCTAAGATTTTTTGGAAAATAGTTTCTGGGGAAATTTTCTCTTTTAAGGTTTTGGGAAATTTTAGAGAAAGTAAAACGGCAAAAATAAATAAAAATAGATATTTCGTTCCTTCTAAAGCATTAACAAAAGCAAGAAAACTTAAGGGAACTAAGGCAATGGCCCAATTTTGCAAAATAAAAGCCCCTCCTCCCAAGGCCTGCACTAAAAGAAAAATACTGCCAGTCTTTTTTTGAAAAGTGAATTTCTTAGCAAATATCTCTCGCTGGACTTCTTTAGTAAAAAGAAAACTCAGGGCAGCCAAAAATCCACCGATTCTCATCCAGATAAATCCTGACCAAAAAGGCTGAGATAAGTAGACAAACTTAGTTAAAACAAAAGATAAACTAAACAAAAAAGCAGCTAGAGCTGAAATTTTAAGAGATTTTAAAGTAATTGTTTTTTTTCTTTCCAGAGTAATTAAGATGCTTCCTATTAATAACGAAGCAAAGGCTAAAATTTGCCAAAAAGATAAAAAACCTTGGCCGGAAAATAAAAAGACTAAACCAAAAGTAAAAAGAGGCAAAAGCCCACCGATGGCTGGCACTACTCTGGAGGCTTCAAAGTGCTCAAAACCAGTAAAAAGCCAGAACTGAGCGAAAAGAAAAATAGCACCAGCCAAAAGACCTAAGACAATCTGGTTAAATTCAGGAATTGAAAAACCAACAAAAGGAATCAAAACTAAAGATAAAGCCCCCAGGGTGCCAACATAAAAAGAATAACTCTTGGGATTGGGTGGACCGGCTAAGAGATATTTATCTCCTAAAGCAACGATAGCAAAAAGAAAATAAGCAGAAAGAATAATAAGTAACCAAAGCATATTAATCAATAATTAAAGCATTATTTTTACAAATTTCAGCATAATAATAGGCACTCGGGCGGGGCTTTCTTTCTAAGGTTTTATAATCAATTTCAATTAAACCAAATCTTGGGCCAAAACCTCTATGCCACTCAAAATTATCCATTAAAGACCAATAGAAATAACCTCTCACATCAATTCCTTCCTGAATGGCTTTATAAATCCAATAAAGATGATCTTTTATGAAATCTTTTCTTAATAAATCTTTGGCGTCGGCTAGCCCATTTTCGGTAATATAAATCGGTTTTTGATATTTTTCTAAATTTTTAAGTACGTAATAAATCCCTTCTGGATATACTTCCCATCCTAAATCGGAAATTATTTTATTCTCATTTTGATTAAATTTAAAACCTTTAATTCGGTTACGGAGATAGTAATTTAAACCAATAAAATCTTGGTAATTGTTTATTCTATCTAAAAAATAAAAGTGATCTAATTTTTCAATAATGCTTTTTAATAAAACGCTAATGGGTCTATTTTTATAAGCCTCATAATAATTATTATTAGTAGCTATGCCCACCTGAGCTTTTGGTTGAATGTTTTTAATAATTTTATAGGCTTCGTTATGAGCTTTAATTAAATTATGTATAACTTTTAAGAAAGAGAGGAAATTTTTTTCTTTAGGAGGCCATAATCCTAAGAAATAAGAAGATGTTGCATATATCTCGGGTTCATTTACAGTAATCCAGAATTTCACTTCGTCTTTTAAATTAGAAACTACTTTTTCGCTATATCTAGTAAAATAATAAATAATCTCTTTTGACTTCCAACCACCTTTGGCTTTGAGCCACAATGGTATAGTCCAATGCCATAGACCGACAAATGGTTCAATGTCTCGCTTTCTTAAACTAGAAACAACTTCGCGATAATGTTCTATTTCTTTTTGATTAAATTTCCCTTCTTCGGGTTCAATTCTTGACCATTCAATTGAAAAACGATGAACATTTTGATTAAGTTTTTTTACTAAATCAAAATCTTCTTCATAACGATTATAATGGTCACAAGCCTTGCCCGCCGGATACACTTTCGCCCAATCGCAATTTTCTATTCCACCCTCAACCTGATAAGCCGATGTTGAAGACCCCCATAGAAAGCCTGAAGGGAATTTTAAAATTTTATCCATTTTTTGAAATTATTTTTTCAATTTTATAGGTTCCTAATTTTTCTCCTTCAATAAAACCCTGCATGGCCGCCTCAGCCAGATATCCTTTTTCCAGCCAATCAAAAAGCCATTGATGAACATAATTTGGATTTTCCTGCAAAAGGCCGAAACCAGATTTTAAAAGCCATCTTTTATTGAATTCTTCTTGAGAACCGATTGGCGGAGCAATAATGATTGGAATTCCCAAGGCCGAATAAAGAGAAAGTTCTGATGGTTTTGTCCATAAAATATCGGTTTTTCTTAAAGTCAGATTAAAACTTCGAAAATAACTTTCTATATCTTCTTCAAAAAGAATTTCAATTTCTTTTCCTAAATGATTTTTCAAACCTAAATTTTTAATATTTTTAAGAAAATATTCTTTAACTTTTTTATTAATTCCAGCAGACAAAATTATTTTAATTCCAGTGGCCCGTTCGTGAAACAAATGTTTTAAAATTTTAATTCCGATTTCTTTCTGCGCCCCGGCTCCGCCAACGGCAAACATTAATGTTAAAGGATGATTGGGTTTCTGGGGCAAGTTTCCCAAATATTTTTTTGTCAGGGGCTCGTAATATTGGAAAAATCTCTTTTGTGGATCAAGATTTAAAAGCCGGTATTTCAAATCATTTTTTAAAATTTCCAAATTTTCACTGCCCGTATTTTCCAAAGGCAGGGGGTAACCGGTTAAAAAAATGTTTTCCTCTTTAACTCCATAAAGTTTTAGCCTTTCTGCAACTCTTTCTGTCGGAGCAAAATATTTAATTCTGCTTGTTTTGGAATTAAGGGGTGCCCAGGCTCTGGAAATATCGGCATCGCAAATAAGGCAAAAAATTTGGCCGGGATAATTAAAATATTCAGCCATAAAAGCCGGGACAAAAAAAGTGCTAATTAAAGGAGGGAGTTCTGGCTGATGAGCGGCTAATTTTTTAATTAAGTACTCTCCCCAGCCCTTTTTTATTAGTGAGAATGTTTGTTTCAACTGAAAATTCGGTTTTGACAAGTCTCTTTTGGGATAAAAACTGAGAATTTTCTGAAACTGATCAAAGATAAAAAATCCAAATTCACCAATTAAAGGAATTTTCTTAAATTTTGATATAAGCTCGTAACCTTTTCGCAGTTTTGCCCAAATTTTTCTATCTTTTTCAGGGATTCCCGGATAATCATTGGCATTAACAATTTCCTCTTCAACCGCTAAATTTCTCAAAGGAAAAGCGGTTCTCTGATGTCCGTATCCCATATTGACCGATATTATCCAAGCCTTTTGTTCCATATTTTTATTCTACCACTAATAGTTCAAAAATTTTAATTTCTGTTTTTCCTGTATTCGCCAAACTAAAAAGCCTAAAAACGCATAAGAAATTAGTAACCAAGCCCAATGAACATTATTTAAATTTAAAGAGGCAAAAGGGATTTTTGAAAACCAATCAATTATGTTCACAATATAACTTAAAACGAGCCAGGTAGGCCAGGATAAAATCCAACCGAAAACTGAGAAAATCATTCCCGACATAGCAAAAATAAAAATTAAAATGGTAATTGGGGCTAAAAATGGAACAATTAAAATATTGGTGATTGGCGATACTAACGGGATATAGCCGAAATTATAAACTAAAATTGGCAGAGTGAAAATTTGGGCAGATATGGTGGCTGAAAGAGTGGTTTTTATCGGAAAAAATTTGGGATTGGGAATTTTTTTAAAAATATCGGAAAAAAATGGTTGGAGATAAATCATTCCCAAAATCGCCAAAAAAGAAAGTTGAAAACCAATATCTAATCTTAAAAGTAGGGGGTTCAAAAACAACATAAAAGTAGCAGCAAATAAAACTGCGCGATGAGCTTTGGACATCCTGCCTAGATGTTGAGCCAAGAGTAAAAGACCGGCCATAATTCCTGCTCTGACTGCCGATGCCGGAGCGCCAATCATTAAAATATAAAGCGTCAGTAAAATAATCGTAAAATAAAAAGCCTGATTTCTCCAAAAACCAAGCATCAAAAGAAAATTTAAAATTAAAAAAGAGATGATTGTAATGTTCATCCCGGAAACGGCAGCAATGTGTCGGGTGCCGGTGAAATTTAATTTTTCCTTCCATCTCTGAGAAATATTTTCTTCGTCGCCAAAAATTAAGGCTTCCAAAATTCCTTCTTGAGGCGGTGAAATAAACTGGCGAGCGATTTCTTTAAATTTATTTTTAAAAGAAAAAAGGGGGTTATAAATCAGATTTCCTAAATTTTGGCTGACCAGTTCTATCTCAGGAAAACTCATCACTGAATAAATCCCATCTTTTTTAAGATAATCCTTATAGTTGAAACCTTCAAAAACCGGCGGCGCTTCCAGTTTCCCAATAATTTTTAATCTATCTCCATATTGATATTCAGGGTATCGATTAGCAGTTACCAAAACCTTTCCATTTATATTTTCTGGTTGAATTGTCAGTTTGACACTTTTTTCTCTAATATCTGGCTCTTCGGTGATTACTCCTACTAAAGTAATAATTTTTTCTTGGTCATTGTATTTTCTTAATTCATTATTCATAATTCTTAATTCCACTTGCTGGTGCCGCCAAACTCCCAAAACCAAAAATAAAATACAAAAACCAAGGACAGCTATTTTTTTATATCTCCAGAAAATTGAAATAAGCAATATTCCAAGGATAACCAAACTCGCCTTTACCAAGGCTCCAACAGGCAAGAATGAATTTAAAAAAATGCCTCCGATAAAAGAGAGACAAATGAATAAAAAAATTTGAGATTGAGACATTTAGCAATTTAAAATCCGGTAGCAATGACCGTTACTTTTATCTCCCCCTGTTTTAAATTTTCATTTTGAACGGCGCCGAAAATTATTTTTGCTTCAGGGTTAACCTCTTTGGTAATAAACCTGGCAACTTCATCAATTTCTGAAAGACTAATATCTTTTCCGCCAGAAACATTAAACAAAACTCCTCTGGCTCCTTTTACCGATACGTCCAATAAAGGAGAGTTGATGGCAGAAAGGGCCGCTTTTTCTGCTCTTCCTTCACCCCGAGCCTTGCCTACTCCAAAAAGCGCGGAACCGGCATTTGTCATAATCGTCTTAACGTCGGCAAAATTAACATTAATAATGCCAGGTAACAAAATTAAATCGGAAATTCCCTGAACTGCCTGGCGCAAAATATCATCGCAGGCCCAAAAAGCATTTACAAGAGTAGTATTGGGATCTAAAGTAGCAAGAAGTTTATCATTGGAAATAGAAATTAAAGTATCAACATTTTCTTTTAATTTTCTAATGCCGTCTTCAGCAATTTTTAACCGAACCTGTCCCTCAAAAGAAAAAGGTTTTGTAACTACGGCCAAGGTTAAAATTCCCAATTCTTTGGTAACTTGAGCAATCACGGGAGCTGCTCCCGATCCCGTTCCCCCACCAAGTCCGCAAGTAATAAAAACCATATCCGAACCTTTTAAAATCTCTAAAATCTCCTGACGATTTTCTAGGGCTGATTTTCTACCGATTTCCGGATTCATTCCCGTGCCCAACCCTTGAGTGGTTTTTCTACCAATCCTTAATTTTACATCCGCCCTGGTTCTGGCTAAATCTTGGGCATCGGTATTAATGGCAATTAATTCAACGCCTTTTATTTTGCATCTTGCCATCCTGGATATGGCATTTGATCCCGAACCTCCCGCTCCAACCACTTTAATTTTTGTCATATTTTTCATGGTAAAAAATTTCTAAATATTTTCTTTATTTTATTAGCAAAACCACCGGAAGAAAAACTGCCTTCCCGCCAAATCTCTCTACCTTCTGATTTACTGCCATCAAAAACTAATCCGCAAACAGTGGCATAGCTTAGCTCTTCTTCTAATTCCGGAAAACAAGCAATTTTTCCAAGCCGACAAGGAAGTTTTAACTCTCTTTTAGCCAACTCAACAATTTTTGGCAACCTTGCCCCTCCTCCCGTTAAAACAAGGCCCCAAGGCAGTAGATTTTGTTTCGAAATCTTTTTTAGCTCTTTTTGAACTTCTCCAAAAATTTCTGAAACCCGCGCCTCAATAATTCCTGTTAATGTTTTTTGAGAAAAAATCAAAGGTTCTTCTCCTTCAACTTCAGTTTTTTCTTTTTTGTCTTTTCCCTTAAAAAGACATTTGCCCAGTTTTATTTTTATTGCTTCAGCGATATCAACATCTGTTTTCAAACCAACGGCAATATCTGAAGTTATATTGCCAGATCCCATGGGGAAAACAGCTAAATGAATCATATCTCCTTCCTCAAAAACAGCCAAATCTGAAGTGCCCGCCCCTATGTCTAAAATTGCCACGCCTAATTCTTTTTGTCTTTGAGAAAGAACAACAGATGAACTGGCTATTGAAGAAGGAACAATGTCCGAAATTTGGAGGCCCGCATTCAGAACCGCCTGGATTAAATTATTTTTATAAGGTAAAAAACTGCTTAAAATTAAAATTTCTGTTTCTAATCTCCCTCCTTGTAAACCCTCGGCGGTTTTTATTCCTCCCACGCCATCAACAATAAATTCTTTGGGAAAAGTTTCTAAAATTTCATTATTTGAAGGCAAAGAAAGAGCCCTGCTAGCTTCCTGTAAAACCCTATCTATATCTTCTTTTGAAACGCTTCTGTCTGCCCGGGAAACGGCAACCATTCCTTGAGACGAAACGCAAGAAATATGGCTGCCTCCGATATTGACAAAAACTGAATTGATTTTTTGGCCGGTTTCAGCCCTTGCCCTATTAAGAAGAATCTGAATAATCCTAGAAACTTTATCAACATCAATTACAACTCCCCTTCTTACTCCTAAAGATGGTTCTTCTCCTTGAAAGAGCACCTCAAAATTCGGCTCTCCGTTCCTTTTTACCGCAATCAAAATTTTAATAGTACTTGATCCTATATCTAAACCGGCAAGTATATTAGTTTTAGCCATAAATTTTTCTTAAATAATGTTCTTGTTTTTCTTCCATCTCCTTGGCAGCTTTCTCTGACTTCTCATGGTCATAGCCCAAAAGATGCAAGATGCCGTGAATTAAAACTTTGGCTAATTCTTTTCTAAAAACAGATTTTAATTTTTTTGCGTTTTTCTTAACCTCTGGAAGGCAAATAACTATCTCCCCCGAATTGTCATAAGCAAAAGATAAAACATCTGTCGCCCGATTTTTTCTGCGGTATTTCTTATTTAATTTTCTTATTCTGGCCTGACCGACCAAGACAATTGATAATTCTAACTTCTCTTTATTTTCTCCTATTAAAACTTTTTTAGCAACTTTTTCTAAAAACTCTTTATCAATAGGGTTGGTGCTTAAATTATTGATTTCAATCATCGAAATAAGTCGAAGAGATAAATCTCTTCTTCACCCTTCATTGCGATTCGGGTAATTGAAAATTTATTGAGCTCAAAGGTAATATATTTTATGTTTTATGTTTCTAATAGTTCTTTAACGATTTTTGAAACTAGAGTGCCGTCGGCCTTGCCCTTAATCTTTGGCATTAACTCTGCCATAACCCTTCCCATGTCTTTTATTTCTTTGGCATCGGTTTTTTCAATTGCCTCTTTTATCAATTTTCTAATTTCTTCTTCTGGTAATTGTTCTGGCAAATATTTCTCCAAAATTTCTAATTCTTTTTTTTCTTTTTCAACCAGGTCCTGCCTTTTGCCTTTTTCAAACTCAAAGATCGATTCTCTTCTTTTCTTCGCTTCAGAAGAAATAACTTCTATCACTTCTTCATCGGTTAACTGAATATCTTTTTCTTCTTTGGCTTTAAATCTTTTTTCTTTTTCTTTATTTAAAATGGCAGCCAAAAGCTGCCTTAAAACTAAAACCTCCAATGTTCTCTTTTCTTTCAGAGCCGAATTAAGGTTTAATTTAATCTTCTCTTTTAGCTCCATAATTTTTACTTTTTGGATAACCCTAACTTTTCAAGCTTTTCGTATTCTGCTTTTAGTTTTTCTCTTCTTAAAGCCGTTCTCTTTTTCATCTCTTTGTTTTTAGAACGTTGACGAAAACGAATCTTTCTCGCTCTAAGTAAAATACCGCTTTTTTGAACTTTTTTTCTAAAGCGGCGAATTAAACTCTGAGAATTCTCTCTTTCTTGTTTTTTTACTTCTAATGACATATGAAATTAAACATTGAAATAAATTAAAAATTTATTGAAAATTGGGCAAAGATATTTTTTCCAAAAATATCTTTTTCAAATGTTTCAATTTTGAAACATTTAACTGAATTGAAAATTCATTGAACATTATACTTTGGAATTTTTTCTTCTCTCCAACCGCCCAAAAGATGAACATGGATATGAGTAATGTGTCCAGTTTTTCCAACATTAAAAATCAGTTTGCAGGCCTCAAAAACTTTTTTCTCTTTTGATATTTTTTTAGCAGTTGAGAGAAGCCGACCTAAAAGAGTCAAATCTTCTTCATCAAATTCGTCTTTCCAAACAATATGCCTTTTAGGAATTAAAAGAAAATGAATAGGGGCTTCGGGATGAATATTTTTAAAACCTAAAATTTCTTCATCTTCGTAAACGACATCGGCTGGTATTTCTTTATTTACAATTTTACAAAAAATACAATTTTTCATTTTTTAAGTCGTTTCTGCATTTCTCTCACTACTTTTTCCAATTTCACTGTTTCTTGCCTGCCTATTTGCATATCTCTGATTATAACTGTCTCTTCTAAGACCTCTTTTTGGCCCAAAAGAAGCGTATATTTTACCCCCAGCCTATCTGCTATTTTCAGCTGAGCTTTTAATGAATCTCTTCCAAAAGATTCTGCCACCTGAATTTTAACTTTTCTAAAATCTTCTAGAAGTTTTAAACTTTTTCTTTTTGCCATTATGCCAAGTTGAGCCAAGAAAATTGGAGGATTGGAGAGCTTTTGGGTTTTTATTTTTTTAGATTTAATTGTGGTAATCACCCTTTCTATACCCATTGCTCCTCCAATAGCTTTTGTATCTTCTCCGCCTAACAATTTTACTAAAGCATCGTATCTTCCTCCGCCTGATAGACTCCCCATTTTTCTTCCTTCTTCTGTGTCTTCAAATATTTCAAAAACTGTTTTAGTATAATAATCCAGCCCTCTCACCAGATAAGGATTTAAACGATAAGGCAATTCAATCTCATCAAGAAATTCTAAAACTCCCTTAAAATGATCATGACATTCTTGGCAAAGATGGTCGATCATTTGCGGCGCTTGACTTACTATTCTTTGACATTTTTCCTCTTTACAATCCAAGACTCTTAAAGGGTTTTCTTTTAATCTGCGGCGGCAATCAACGCACAAAGACAAATATCTTGACTTAAAATAGCTTACCAAAAGTTTTTTATAATATGGCCGACACTGATTGTCACCAATGCTATTTATCTCTACAATTAATTTTTTTAATTTAATTTCAGTTAAAATATTATAAAAAATCTGAATGACCTGGGCATCAATAACCGAATTACCATCTCCAATAACCTCAAGATTAAATTGATAAAACTGGCGATATCTTCCTGCCTGAGGATGTTCGTATCTAAATGCCGGCCCCGATGAATATAATTTTATGGGCTGGGGCAGAGTTTGCATCCCGTGTTCCAAATAAGCTCTTATTATCCCCGGAGTAAATTCTGGTCTCAAGGTTAAATAATTTCCTCCTTTTGTCCGAAGAGTAAACATTTGCTTTTGAACAATGTCGGTTGTCAGCCCGGTCCCTTTTTCATAAAGAGCTGTATCTTCTAAAATTGGAGTGTCTATTTTTTTAAATCCGTAAAAATTAGCCACTGTTTCACAAACATTATAAATTTTTTGAAAATATCCCTGATCTTCCGGTAAAATATCGTGCATTCCGGTCGGTCTTTGAAATTTCGGTTTCTTCATAAAATTAGTAATTGGGGACTTCAATTTTGGCAAAGGTAACAAACGGCCAAACTCTAATTAAAACCCGACCAATAATATTTTCCTGAGGCAACGAACCCCATCGTCTTGAATCTGCTGAAGCAACTCTGTTGTCTCCCAAAACAAAATATTCATTTCCTTCTAAGGTTAGGCGAAGACTTCCCGAAGTTAAAACAGAGGATGAAAGATAATCTGACTCTTCTAACATTCTCCCTCCCTCTTCATTGTAAATTATCACTTTTCCCTCTTCTATTTCTATTGTTTCTCCGGGAAGACCAATAATCCTTTTAATATAACGCTGTGAGGGATCGTTGGGATATTTAAAAACAACTACTTCTCCCCGTTGGGGTGGCCTGAATCTGTAAGTAATTTCGTCAACAATCAGATAATCGCCATTGCCAAAATTTGGCTCCATTGACTGACCTTTTACAAAAAATGGCTGAAAAATAAAATAGCGAATGGGAACGACAATCAATAGGGCAATGATTACTATTTTTGCGATTTCCCAAATAAAAATTAATGCGTTTTTCATACTCTTTTAATTATATCAAGATTTTTATATTTATCAAGAGATAATGCTATAATATTATAATGGCGAAGAGGGCTTTGCCCTCTTCTTCATCTTCGCTGCGCGGAAGCTCAATTTATGATTTTAATTGTCGGTCTCGGCAACCCCGGGCCAAAATACAAATTTACTCGTCATAATGTTGGTTTTAGAGTTATCGACAAGCTTGCTTCTTTAACATTGAAAGGAATTGTTTTGGCTAAACCAAAGACTTTTATGAATCTTTCCGGTCAAGCAGTAAAAAATCTACTAAAAAACCATAAACTAAAACCTGACAATTTAATTGTCGTTCATGACGACATCGACATTCCTCTGGGCAAAATCCGAATCGTTAAAAATCGTGGCGCTGCCGGCCATAAAGGAGTTCAATCAATAATAAAAGAATTGGGTACGAAAAATTTTATTAGGTTTAGAATTGGCATTCAACCAAAATTTGGCAAACCCAGAAGTCCAGAAAGATTTGTTCTTCAAAAATTTAATAAAGAAGAAGAAATTGTCAAAGAAGTTATTCAAGAAACAGTTGAGGCGATTGAATTTTCTTTAAAGGAGGGGGTAGAAAAAGCAATGGCGAAATTCAACGCCTAAATAAAAAGTCGGAGCCACAGATGGCCCCGACTTTTCAATTTAGGAGGACAGGGAATAGAAGTCTCCCTGGTCAGGATCCTTAGGATCCCGGCTTCGCAAAACACGACCCCTGGAATTATGGACAGTTTGAATCATTTTTCTCAGGGGGTCGTGAAACTGACTCCACTCTAGACCAAGCGCCTCCTCCAGCTCGGTGCTAGACATGAACTTGCCACTCTTTTGTAGAACAGCAAGTATTTTTTCCTGGATCTTTTTAACTTCATTTTTATTCATTGGCATTAGTTTCACCTCCTATTCATTTTTTAACTTACTTTTGCCCTCCGGCCTACCTGCGAGCCTTCGTAGTAAAAATACATAAGCATTTCACTATAAAGTTAAGGCACACTAAGTTTAAAGGAGGGATCACTTAGAAATCCATCCCCGAGCATATAACAAAGTTATATGCTCGGTTAAGCCAACTCGCAGATAGACCGCAAGGTAAAAATATTTTAATTTGACAAAGTTCCTACATAAAATATATTATAATTGAATAAAATGAATTTGTCAAGCCAGATTGATAAAGTTCTGATTTGCTCTATCACCCCCTACTTTTTAGAAAAGGGCTTTTTTTGGTTTGAAGAAAATCTTAATAAAATCTTGGAAACAAGAAAGACCCAATCTTTCTTTGAAGATAATACTCTATATTTAACCAAGAACCAAAAAGTTAATTTGTCTCAAATTTTAAGAAAATTAGATGAAATGGGATATGAAAAAATGCTTGAGGTTCAAGATCCCGGAGAGTTTTCTCAAAGAGGAGGAATTCTTGATGTTTTTCCGATAAATTCCAATCAGGCTGTTCGTTTTGAGTTTTTGGGAAATAGAATTGAAAACATTGAAAAGTTGCCAATCGAAGTTAAAAATGAAAAGACCGCAAAAGAATTTTTAAAAAAGAAATTAAAATCTCAAAAATTTTTTTCCGATTTAAGAGAACTGAAGCCCGGAAACTATTTAGTCCATCTTGACCACGGCATCGGAATCTACAATCAACAATTAACAATTAACCATCAGCAATATTATCAACTTGAATACGCTGCCAACGACAAACTATATGTACCAATTGGCTTGGAAAGAAAACTTTCAAGATATGTTGGATTTATTGAACCCAAAATCTCAAGATTGGGTTCTCTAATTTGGCAAAAAACAAAAAGAAAAATAAAAACCGATACGGAAAAAACGGCCAAAGAATTATTGGAAATTTATGCTAAAAGAACTATTTCTTCCCGTCCTCCATATTTACCGGAAGATGAAATTGATTTTCAATTAGCTTCTTCTTTCCAATATGAAGAAACCTCTGACCAAATTGAAACACTTGAAGATATCAAAAAAGATTTGGAAAAAGAAGAGCCGATGGACAGAATTGTTTGCGGTGATGTTGGTTTTGGCAAAACCGAAGTAGCTCTTAGAATAATAATAAGGGCGGTCAAGTCCGGCTATCAAGCGGCGATGATTTGCCCAACCACTATTTTGGCTAATCAACATTTTCAAAATTTTAAGGGACGATTAAAAAATTTACCAGTTAAAATAGCGATGTTATCGAGGTTGCAATCTAAAAAATACCAGAGAGAAATAATTAATGATTTAAAAAATGGGAAAGTTGATGTAGTGGTAGGTACTCACCGAATTTTGTCAAACGATATTGAATTTAAAAATTTGGGCTTGTTGGTTATTGATGACGAACAAAGATTTGGAGTTAAACAAAAAGAAAAATTAAAAAAGATAAGAACTTCTCTGGACGTTTTATCACTTTCTGCCACCCCCATTCCCAGAACTTTATATATGGCTTTATCCTCTCTAAAAAATATCAGTTTGATTCAAACTCCGCCGAAGGGAAGATTACCGGTAAAAACTTTTATTTCACAATTTAATGAAAAAGTTATTAAAGAAGCGATTGAAAATGAAATCTCTCGAGGTGGCCAGGTATATTATTTGCATAATAGAGTAGAAACAATTGAAACAGTAAAAAATTTCTTAGAAAAAATGATTCCCCAGGCGAAGTTCGGTATCGCTCACGGAAGATTAAAAGAAAAAGAATTGGTAAAAGTGATGGAAGATTTCCAAAAAGAAAAAATTGATGTTTTGGTAGCAACAACAATTATTGAAAATGGATTAGACCTGCCCAATGTTAATACTTTAGTTGTCGCCGATTCAACTAAATTAGGTTTAGCTCAGGCCTACCAAATCCGGGGCCGAATTGGAAGAAGTCACATTCAAGCCTTTGCTTATTTTTTGTATCCCCAACGGCTCGCTCCTTTGGTTAAAGAAAGATTAACCGCGCTCAAAGAGGCTGAAGAATTAGGCTCTGGCTACAAAATTGCTTTGAAAGATTTGGAAATCCGCGGCGCCGGCAATGTCTTGGGAAAAGAACAATCAGGAAATATAAACAAAGTGGGGCTAAATTTATATTGTCAAATGCTATCTGAAGCGATTGAGAAAATAAAAAGTGGTCTGCTCTAAAAAAGTACAGGCCACTATTTTGTGCTGTGTTCCTACAACCTAAATAAATGAATAACCTCGATCTTGAGCTAAAATCAACATTCCAACCATATTTTTTAACTCTGCACTGTCTTCTCTATCCTCAATTATTCTTCCGTCACATCGACGTTCAGCTCTATGCTTTTCAAGATCTTCATCGCAAATATTTATTCTCCCGCAGCTACATCTTGTTACATGTATGGGGACTTTTTTATACTTCTTTTTCTTCATTACTTATCACCTCCTTTGGCTATTCAATTTGGAAGATTCTCCCTCCTTCTTTATTTTTGAAGGTGTTATGCCTTCTCTTAGGAAAGATAAAACATTCAATCAAAAAAGTCAAGTATTTTTAAAATTTTAAAAATAATGTTAAATTTAAAAAATGACTGACGAAATAAAAACCACTAATATAAAAGATAAAAATTATCCGAAACTTTTGAAAGAAATTAAAGACGCGCCGGAAGTTCTTTATTATAGGGGAGAAATTTTGCCCGAGGAAAACTGTTTTGCAATTGTTGGAACAAGAAGATACTCTCCTTACGGAAAACAGGTGGCTTTGGAAATGGCCGGAGATTTAACCGAAGCTGGATTAATTATTGTTTCGGGATTAGCACCGGGAATTGATACTTTTGCTCATACAGCAGCAGTTGAAAGAAACAAAAGAACGATTGCGGTCTTAGGCACGGGCTTGGATGAAAAAAGTATTTATCCCCAGTCAAATTTAAAATTAGCTCAAAGGATTTTAGAAACCGGTGGCTGTTTAATTTCCGAATATCCTCCGGGAACCCCCGGCTCCCAATTCTCTTTTCCCCAAAGAAATAGGATTATTTCCGGATTGAGTTTAGGAGTTTTAGTTGTAGAAGCAAAAGAAAAGTCCGGAGCTTTAATCACTGCCGAATGGGCAAGAAAACAAAGAAGAAAAGTTTTCGCTGTTCCCGGCCCAATTCATTCTTCAAATTCCAAAGGACCTCATAAATTAATTAAGCAAGGGGCAAAATTAGTTGAACATACCAACGATATTTTAAAAGAATTGAATTTGCCACAACCATCAACGAGAACTGTTCTCGTTGAAAATGAGTCAGAAGAAGAAAATTTGATTTTTAAAATTTTGAAAGAAGAAGCATTATATATTGATAAAATTATTGAAAAAACAAAACTGCCGGCCTCAACCATAGCCAGCACTCTTGCTATCTTAGAAATAAAAGGTAAAGTAAGAAACTTAGGAAATAACGTATATGCTATTAGTTATCGTTGAAAGTCCGACAAAATCAAAAACCATTCAAGGATTTTTAGGACCAAAATACCAAGTTTTGTCTTCTTACGGCCACATGCGGGACCTGCCGGAAGATGAATTTGGAATTGATTTGGAAAATGATTTCAAGCCAAAGTACATCATCATCCCCAGGGCCAAAAAAAATGTGGAATTTTTAAAAAAAGAGGTTAAAAAGGCAGATTTGGTAATTTTGGGCGTTGATGAGGACAGAGAAGGTGAAAGCATTGCCTGGCATTTAACCCAGATTTTAAATCTAAATAACAAAAAACCTCATCAAAGAATTGTTTTTCATGAGATTACCAAATCAGCCATTGAAGAAGCCCTAAAAAATCCGAGAAAAATTGACATTAATTTAGTTGATGCCCAACAGACCAGAAGAATTTTAGATAGAATTGTCGGTTACAAGCTTTCTCCGTTTTTATGGAAAAAAGTAGCCAGAGGTTTGTCGGCCGGAAGAGTTCAGTCGGTGGCGGTAAGGTTTGTTGCAGAAAGAGAAAGGGAAATAGAAAAGTTTATACCGCAGGAATACTGGAATATTGAAGCCGAACTGACAAAAAATGCCATGGCACAAAAATTCAGTTCTTTTCTAGCCATGTTAGTTAAGAAAAATGGGGAGACGATTCCAAAATTAGGGATTAAAACAAAAGAGGAGGCGGATGGAATTTTAAAAGATTTGGAAGGAGCAGAATATAAAGTAATTAATGTTGAAAAAAAAGAAATAAAGAGAAATCCTCTGCCTCCATTTACTACCAGTACGCTACAGCAAACCGCTTGGCAAAAATTTAAATTTCCGGCAAAACTAACAATGCGAATTGCCCAGCAACTTTACGAAACTGGAAAAATCACGTATCACCGGACCGATTCTCTAAATCTCTCCAATTTATCTTTATTTACTGCGAAAAAATTTATTGTTAAAAATTATGGAAAGGAATACTGGCCGGGCTTTTTAAGAAAATACAAAACAAAAAGCAAGGGTGCCCAAGAGGCTCATGAGGCAATAAGGCCCGCTTATCCTGATAAAACGCCCGATAAGCTCAAATTAGATAACCAACAGGCAAAACTCTATAATTTAATTTGGCGAAGATTTATTGCCTGCCAAATGGCACAGGCGAGCTTCGACTCGACTGTCGTTGATATCGAAGCCCTAAAATCAAAAATATATACATTTAGAACCACAGGGCAAATTCTCAAGTTTGACGGATTCCTGAAAGTTTATCCTTTGAAATTTGAGGAGAAAGAGCTCCCAGTTTTGGAGAAGGAAGAGATTTTGGAACTAATTAAACTCCTCCCCTCGCAGCATTTTACTCAACCTCCACCAAGATACAATGAAGCAACTTTAATTAAGGTCTTGGAAGAAAACGGAATTGGCAGACCCTCAACCTATGCTCCGATTTTATCAAACATTCAAGAAAAAAATTATATTGAAAAGGATGAAGAAAGAAGATTCCGACCAACCGAGATCGGTCTGGTAGTTAATGATCTTTTAGTGGCTCATTTTCCGGAAATCGTTGACGTTGGATTTACTGCCAAAATGGAAGAAAATCTGGATAAAATTGCCGATGGTCAAAAAAAATGGATCAAGGTGATAAAAGATTTTTACAATCCGTTTGAAAAAAATCTAAAACAAAAATATGAAGAGGTTTCCAAAAAAGACATCACCGAAAAACCGACAAAAAAAACTTGTCCAAAATGCGGAGCTCCGTTGTTAATTCGCCTCGGAAAATACGGCAAATTTTATGCCTGCTCCAAATTTCCAAAATGCAGATATACGGAATCTTTGAAAAAGAATATTTTGGGAATAAAATGCCCCAAATGCAAAAAGGGAGAAATTGTTGAAAAAAGAACCAAAAAAAGAAAAATCTTCTACGGCTGCAACCAGTTTCCAAAATGCGACTTTGCTTTGTGGGATAAACCGACCAAAGAAAAGTGTCCGAAATGTAATTCTCTTTTAGTGGAAAACAAAAGAAAACAGATAAAATGTTCAAACAAGGAATGTAACTATAAACTTGAAAAAAAATAAAAATTTATTAAGATAGATTTAGTTTTGCCGCGGTGGCGGAATGGCAGACGCAATAGATTCAAAATCTATCGAGGGCAACCTCATGAGAGTTCAACTCTCTCCCGCGGCACCAATCAAAAATCCCAAGCTTTTAGCTGAGGATTTTTAATATAATTAAGTGAAGTCGGGCTTTGATTAATATTATTTTCGCAAAATTTTTGGCTTTAAAGAGGTTAGATCAATTACTTTTGACGGTTTGGCCGGTTTTAAGTTTCCGGCATCAATAACTAAATCAGGTTTTTGTTTTTGATTTTTAAATTGTTCTATAACTTCTTTTATTTTGGTTGAGGCCGGCCTGCCAGAAATATTAGCCGAAGTCCCGGTCAACGGACAATTAATTTGCTTAGCTAAGCTAAGCAATAGCCCATATTTGGGAATTCGCAGAGCAATTGTTTTTTTATCCACTCCGTACAATCTTGATTTTTTTCTATTAAAAACCACCGTAATTTTGCCCGGCCAAACCGATTTCAAAAATGCTTCTTGTTTTTCATTTATTTTGGCCAATTTTTTTGCCGCGCTAATATCTTTTATAAAAATCGGAACGGGTTTGTTTTTCGGTCTTTTTTTGATTTTAAAAATTTTCTCAACTGCTTTTTTATTAGTGGCATCGGCAATTAATCCATAAACTGTATCTGTTGGACAAACTATAACTCTGCCATTTTTAATTGCTTTTACCATTTTTTTAACCAATTGGTTAAAGTTTTCTTGATCTGTTTTTAAAATTTTCATTATTTTTTCACCTGGGCGAAGAAAATAAATTTTCTTCTTTACTCTGCGCTATCGCTTGAGTGCTCAATGGCTAATTTTACTGCTCCGACAACCGCCTCGTTTTTGGCTTGAATAAATTCTGTTTTTGGGGCAAATTTTTTAACCTCTCTTTTTACTGTTCTTAAAACAATTTTTGATTGGAAAATACCTCCAACTAAAACCAGGGGGAATTTAACTTTTTGAAAGCCCAGTTTTTTTATTACTGTTTTTGCTGAAATGGAGAGTTCTTTTCCTGCTTCTCTCATAATGTTTTTTGCTATTTTATCTCCTCTTTTACTAGCTAGATTACAAAAAATTGAAAAATAGGGAATAATTTCAATTGGATTTTTTGAATAAACTTTAGCCATCAATTCTTCTTCATTTTTTATTTTAAATTTTCTGAAAGCAATTTCTTTGATTTTAGTTTTTTGACCTCTCCCATCTAAATCTTTAAAAACTACCTGAAATGCCTTTTGGCCAACCCAAAAAGCAGAACCTTCATCTGCTAACCAATCCCAGCCACTGCTTTTTTCTTCTTTTCCCTTTCTCCAACCATGAGCAACACATCCTGTACCGGCAATTAATAAAACCCCATTTCTTTCATTACTCCCTGCCCTAAAAGCAACAATCTGATCTGAATCAATTTCCAATTTTCCTTTAAATATCGGGGAAATCTCCTTATATTTAAAAAGAGCTTTTTTAACTTTTTCCTTTAATCTTGGCTCCTCTTGAATCGCTGCCAAACCAATAAATGTTGATAAGATATCACTTTTTTCAGTCTTCCTTAATACTTTTTTAATTGCTTTGGCGATATTTTCAACAGCTATTTTTAATCCAACCTTCCTAACATTGGAAGAACCTAATTTTCCAAAAGCCAAAATCTTTCCTTCTAAATTAGCTAAAGCAGATATTGTCTTTGTCCCTCCCCCATCGACTCCAATTACATATTTTTTCTCCATTTTTTAATTCCTTTAAATTCCGCAAAGAAAGCGGTGTCGTCTTCAAGATTTTCAAAAACTAAGGTACCGGGGCCAATTACGCAGTTTGAGCCAATTAGGACGCCGGGCATGGTTCCTGAATGAATTCCAAAACAAGTATTATCTCCTACAATTGTTCCAAAATATGTTAAGCCGGTATCTATTTTTTTACCCTTAACCGTTGATTTGATATTTTGCCTGTCAATTCTCCTATTGGCAGTAATAAATCCTGCGCCAAAACGACAATTTTGTCCAATAACTGAATCGCCGATATAACCAGAATGAAAATGAGTTCCTTCCTGGACGACCAAATTTTTAATTTCGCAAAAGGCACCGGTTTTTACATTGTTTTCCAAATTTAAAGGACCGCGCAAAACATTATTATGGCCTATTTGGCAATTGTCGCCGATATAAACCTTGCCTTTTATGATGACATTTTCCCCGATGGTCGCTGAAGGAGAAATATAATTTTTAAAATTTTCCGATTCTAAAATTATTTTTGAAATCGCTAAAAGATCCCATGGGTATTTCAGGGAAGACACTTCTTTTGGCCAAAATAAAACTTTTGTTTTTTTGTCTTTAATATAAAAATTTAAAGCATCAATGAAATCTGCTTCGTGATGCTTTGAGAGGTTCTGGTAATAATTAAAAAAATCCGGCTCCAAAAAATAAATTCCGACTTCTTTGATTTTAGAGGGTTCCTGACCGGGCCGGGGATTTTCCACTATTTCCAGAACCTTTTCGCCTTCCAATTTAAAAATACCGTAATCCCAGGGGGCGTTGGTTTGGGCTCCGACTAAAATTGCACTGGGTTTTTCAAGTTGATATTTCTCCAGAATTTTGGCAGCAACCTCTTTTGCTGCAACTTCGGCGCCCCAGACAATAAAAAATGGTTCTTTGATAAAATCCTTAGCCAAACAAATAGCGTTGCCGGTCCCTAAAGGTTTTTTCTGAATAAAATAAGAAAGGTTAACGTTTAAATCTTGAGGAATAGTTTTAAACTCCTCTTTTAAAGTAGAGTCAGGACTGATAATTATGGCTATGTCTTTGATGCTATTCTCTGCCAGACCTTTAATTGTCCAGTAAATCAAAGGCCGACCCATTATTTTAACGAGAGATTTATGTCTTTGATCTAATGGCCAAAAGCGAGACGATTGGCCGGCGGCTAAAATTATTGCCTGCATTATATTAAAGACAAAATAATTTTTGCTAATTTTTGAGGATGATGTTCAATAACCTCTTTTTTCAATAAATTTCTGCCGATAAATTTTTCTTTCGGCAAGTTTTCATTAACTTTTACTAAATCTAATAATTCGGGGTATTCTTTTTTATATTTTTTTATTATTCCTTTTTTGGGAAAATAATTATTATAAACAACATAATTTACTTTACTGCCTAAATATTTTTCTATTTCTTCTGTAAAATCTAAAACAGTAAAATTGTTAGTTTCGCCAATTTTTGTCATTAAATTACAAATATAAACTTTTTTAGCTTTGCTTTTTAAAATAGCTTCTCCAACACCTTCAGTTAACAAAATCTGAGCCAGAGAAGAGTATAAATCGCCAGGGCCTATGATTATTAAATCGGCTTTTTTTATTGCTTTCAAAGTTGGAGGATAAGCTTTGGCTTTTGGTTTTAAAAAAACTTTTCTAATTTTTAAACTCTTATTATGCTTTGGAATATCAATATTTATCTCGCCAGAAATTATTTTGCCATTTTCTAAAATGGCATAAAGATGGGCCTTATCCAAGGTAGCCGGTAAAACTTCATGGGAAACATTTAAAATTCTTTTTAATTCTTGCCGAGTTTTCTCATAATCATTAGTGCTTAATTCTAAAGCAGTAATTAAAAGGTTAGCAAAATTATGTCCTTTCAGTTCGCCCGATTGAAAACGGTAATCAAAAAGTTCCTTAATGACAGGCGAAGTATTAGCTAAGGCAATAAAAGCCCGGCGGATGTCGCCCGGAGATACAATTCTATAATCCTTTCTTAATCTGCCGGCAGAACCACCGGAGTCAAGCATGGCGCAAATTACCGATAGTTTTACAGAATGTTCTTTCAGCCCGGTCAAAACTGCTTTAGGCATGGCATTGCCTCCCCCAAGACAAACAATATTTTTAAGTCTTTTTGACATAGTTGTTTTCAGATGTTTGTTTTTTTATGTCTGCTCCTAATTCTTCTAATCTTTCAACTAAATTCTCATATCCTCTTTCAATTGCATAAGTATTTCTGAGAACTGATTCTCCTTTTGCTGCCAACATTGCTACTAAAATAATGGCTGAAGGCCGCAGTGCCGGAGGGCAAATAATTTCCGATCCTTTTAACCTTGATGGTCCCGTTATAAAAACTCGATGAGGATCAGCAAGTTTTATTTTTGCCCCAAGTCGATTTAGCTCAGCATAATAAATAGTGCGGTTTTCATAAACCCAATCGTGAATTAATGTCTCTCCTTTTGCCTGGGTGGCAATAGGAACAAAAAAAGGAAGATTGTCTATGTTTAACCCAGGAAAGGGTCTTCCGTAAAGTTTTTCAACCGGAGCAGTTAAATTGGAGGGAAAAGTTTTAATATCAACTAACTTAGCATATCCGTTTTCTGCCTTATATCTCTTTAATATCTTAAACTGAAAACCCATTTTTTGCATCTTCAAAAGTTCTAACTCTAAAAACTCTATGGGACATCTTTTTATAACAATTGATGATTTTGTAACAGCAGCAATAGACAAAAAAAGCATGGACTCAATCGGATCTTCTGTCAAATAATACCTAATATTTTTGGATAATTTTCTTCTGCCCCAAATTCTCAAAGTGGTTGTTCCAATTCCTTCAATTTTCACTCCAAGATCGCTCAGAAAATAGCAGAGGTCCTGAACCTGATAATTAGAAGAGGCAAATTTTATGACGCTTTTTCCCGGAATTAAGGAAGCAGCAAGAATAACATTTTCTGTCGCCGTATCTCCTGATTCATACATTACAATTTCAGCCGGATGAAGTTTTTGATAACTTATATTTAATTTATCGCAAAAATCCTTTATTCTTATTCCAAAATTCTCCAAAGCATAAATATGGGGCATTATTGTTCTTCGACCAAGTTGACATCCCCCGGACATTGGCAAATCAAAATCTTTAAATTTGAGCAAAAGTCCGGCCAAAAACAAAATAATACTGCGCGTTTGAGCAGCCGATTTTTTATTTATTCTCTCAAGATTTAATTTTTTGGGAGGAATTATTTCAATACAATGACCTCCTTTCCACTCTGTTTTAACGCCAATACTTTCTAAAACTTCAATGATTCTATAAACTTCTTCAACTTTTGGCAGATTGGCTATTATGGTCTTTTTTTCATTTAAAAGAGAACCAGCCAGAATGGCCAATGCCGAATTCTTTGACGAGTTAACAATAACAGTTCCTTTTAATTTTTTTCCTCCCTGAATAATATAGTTATTCATCGATTGAATGCAAGGTTAAGGGCCTTAAGATTTAGTTCCAGATATTTTTCTGGAATTATTTTTTTCATTGCTTTAAGAATTGAATCTGGTTTTAAAGGAATTAATTTTTTAAAAGCAGCTAAGTTTATTAAATAAATTCCGGCAACTACGTTAGTTCCTAATTCTTTCTGACAGATTTCGGTTGCCGGCACCAAAAAAACATCTTTGCCAATCCTTTTTAATTGGTTTAAAAGTTCTTTTTCGGATAAGTTTTTTTGCAAAGGAATAGGAATAATATATTTATTAACCAAAAAATTTGTTTTAAGGCCGGCAAAATTCGCCGCCATTAAACTTTCTTGCATTTCTAAACCTAAAATTAAATCAGCTTTTCCGGCTGAAACCATTGGCGAGTAAATTTGTTTTCCAAATCTAATATGAATCTCAACCGAACCTCCTCTTTGAGATAAGCCGTGAAGTTCAGAACTTTTGAAATCAAGATTTTCAATTAAGGCGGCTTCAGCCAAAACTTGCAAAAGAGTAATCTGTCCCTGACCGCCGGTTCCAACAATTAACATATTAAATTCTGTTATTTTTTTATTTGAATACATGGTCTTCTTGAAATAATTACCGAAACATCAGGTTTCTCTAAGAAACTTTTTACGGTATCAACAAATTCTTTCTGATTAATTGGATCAATTACCTTAAAATGCTTTACTCCACAAGCTTGAACAATATTTTCTATTTTAATTCCATTAGGAACTACAGGCGCTCCGGGATGGGGTTGATGGCCGGTCATGGCTGTGGTCTGATTTTCCAAAATAATAATCAAGGGATTTGATTTGTTAAAAACAGTATTTATTAAAGCAGGAATGCCGCTATGAAAGAAAGATGAGTCACCAACAAAAGTAATTAGTTTTTGGCCAGTTGCCTTTTGAATCCCATGAGCAATTCCAACCGAAGAACCCATACAAGATAAATAATCCTGTATATTAACAGCCGGTGTGCCGAATAACATGTAACAACCGATTTCTCCCCCGAAAATTACATCTTTAACCGCTTGCCCTGAGCCGTGTCGAAGGGCCTTTTTTATCGCTGAAATAACCAGCCAGTAGGGACAACCGGGACAGAGCCGAGGCGAACGACTCGGAATTTTTAATTTATCACCCTTCCAAGTTTTTGTTTTACAAAAATTTTGGAGGGCAAGATTTTCAATTTTCAATTTATCATTAGCGAATTTCGCAATGGCTGAGGCGACAATTTCCGGTCTAAGTTCGCCGACTTCTGGAAGTAATTTTTTTCCTATTATTTCTAATTTACAATTTACTTCTTTGGCTAATCTTTCAACTTCTTTTTCCAAATAGGGTTCCAGTTCTTCTACTATTAAAACTTTTTTAAGATTTTTGATAAAATTTTGAGTTTTCTTTTCCGACAAAGGATAAAAAAATCCGAGTTTTAATAGCGGTAATTTTAAATTAAACTCCTTTAACACTTCCATGACATACAAATAAGAAACCCCTGAAGTAATTATGCCCACTTTTGAGCTGATAGAGGCCCGTCCTCTATTCATTCTTCTATTTATTTCAGATTTTTCGGAAAATTCTTTGATTTTTTCTATTTTTTCCAAGAGCTCTTTTTTCATTTCTAAAACTCTTGGCGGTAAAGTGACAAATTTCTTCGGATCTTTCTTAAAAAATCCAGAAGCCCGACCTATCTTAATTTTTTCTAATTTTACTAAAGCGCGCTGATGAGCCACTCTGGTGGTAGTTCTTATTATTACCGGTATTTTGAATTTTTCAGAAATCTGAAAAGCTAATTTTACAAAGTCCTTGCACTCCTGAGGATCCGATGGTTCTAAGATTGGAATGTGAGCTAAATAAGCCAATCCCCGAGAATTCTCTTCAGACTGAGCCGAACTGTGACAGGAAGGATCATCAGCCACTAGAATGACTGTCGGCCCTTTTGAGCCGGTATAAACAAAAGGGATTAAAGCATCTAAAGCCACATTTGCGCCAAAATTTTTCATTGCCACCAAGGTTTTCAAACCGGAAAAACTAGCTCCAATTCCTGCTTCCAAGGCCACTTTTTCATTAGTGGAAAACTCAAAATAACCCTTATAATCTTTACTTTGAGATAATTTAAAAAAAACGTCTCCGATTTCGGAAGCCGGGGTGCCGGGATAAGTAGAAACAAAATTAACGCCGGCTTCCAAAGCGCCCCTGATAATCGCTTCATTGCCCAAGAGAATCACTTTTTTTTCTGTTTTATTTTGTAGGATATTTTCAAACATTTTACAAAACTTTAAGAATTGGGGGGACTATTTGTTTTTTTCTAGAAACAACTCCGGGTAACAAAAGTAAATTTTCCTTTGCCTTCCCGGGCGGTAGCGAAGGGGGAAGAAGAGGATTTATCCTCTTCGCTCTCTTCTTGAACGCTTTCTCGGCAATTTCTTTTTCTTTATCTCCGGGCAAAAAGAAATAAGTCTTTCTTTTTAAAATATCAACCAAAGCAAAAAAAATTAAATTTAATTTTTTCCCTTTTTTAATTTTTTCAAGTATTGAAAAAATTTCCTTTTCTTTCTTCAAAAGAACTTCGGGGCTCAATGTCTCGTGAAGGCCTATGCCAAAAGTCAGATCCTTCTCTTTATACTCTTTGTAATCTGAAAAGATTAAATCCTTGAGTTTTATTCCGGAAATATCTGAACGGATTTTAAAAATTTCTTGAGAAAAAGTATTTATGTTTGTTTGAGAAATTCTTGCCAGAATTTCAACAGCTTTTCTATCTTCTTTGGTGGTAGTGGGCGAAGTTAATTTTAAAGTATCTGAAATAATTCCGGAAAGCAATAAAAATGCCTGATTTTTTTTAAGCTGAATCTTTTTTTCTTGAAATAGATTAAAAACCAAAGTAGAAGTGCTGCCAATGGGCTCTATTCTAACATAAATTGGTTCTTTGGTCTTAATCCCCCCTAATTTATGATGGTCTAAAATTCCAAAAATTTCAGCTCTTTCTATCCCGGTTCCGGCCTGCTCTATTTCATTATGATCAACCAGAAAAACCTTCTTTTTAGATAAGTTTTTAACCAAGGAAGGCAATTTAATTTTGGCTTTATTTAAAACAAATTTAGTTTCTTTATTTATTTTTCCCGTCCTGAAAGCTTTGCTTTGTTTTCCTGTTTTTTGGAAATAATCTGCCATAACTATTGCCGAAACAATAGAATCTGTATCCGGATTCTTATGGCCAACAATATAAATCATATATTTTAATTATAACTTAATTTAAAAATCGGAGCAACGCTCCGAAGATAATTTTTCTACAACCCCACCCTATTTCATTACTCCACCGTGCAACTTTTCGCAAGATTCCTTGGTTTGTCTACATCGTGACCGAGCAAAACTGCTATATAATAAGCGAAAAGATGCAAAGGAATAACAGATAACATTGGAGTCAACATTTCTAAGGTTTTGGGAATATAAATTACATCGTCAGCAATTTTTTTAATATCTTTGTCGCCTTGGGTAGCCACAGCAATGACTTTTCCTTCCCTTGCTTTTATCTCTTGAATATTGGAAATCATTTTTTCATAAACCGAGTCCAAAGGACAAATAGCTACGGTGGGGAAATTTTCATCTATTAAAGCAATGGGACCGTGTTTTAATTCTCCGCCAGCCACTCCTTCGGCATGTAAATAAGAAATCTCTTTTAATTTTAAGGCGCCTTCTAAGGCAATTGGAAAATTGTACTTTCTACCAATAAACCAAAAATTTTTAAAGTTTTTATATTTCTTTGCTAATTTTTCAATCTCTGGGGCTGATTTCAAAGTTTCTTTTGCCATTTCTGGAAGTTTTGTAAGTTCAGAAACAATTCTTTTACCCATTACCAAAGCCATTTCTCTCTGTCTTCCTAAATACACCGCTAACATAGATAGGATTGCCAACTGACCCAAAAAAGCTTTTGTTGAAGCAACGGCGATTTCCGGACCCGATCTTGTATAAACTCCAGCATCTGTTTCTCTGGACTGAGTTGAGCCAACAACATTGGTAATACCGATGGTTAAAATCCCTTTTTCTTTCATTTCTTTTAGGGCGGCTAAGGTGTCGGCCGTTTCTCCGGATTGAGAAACAAAAATAGCTGCTGTATTTTTATCTACAACCGGTTTGCGATAACGAAATTCAGAAGCAATATCAACTTCGGTGGGAATGCCGGCGTACTCTTCCAACATATATTCTCCCACTCTGGCAGCATAACCTGCCGTGCCGCAGGCAACCAAGATTATTCTGTTGATTTTCCTTAATTTTTCCTGAATTCCGTCTAATCCTCCCAATTTTACCCTGCCTTCTTCAATCATCAATCTTCCTCTGACGGCATTTTCAATTGTTTCGGGCTCTTCCATCATTTCTTTAAGCATAAAATGAGAATAATCTCCTTTTTGAACTTCTTCTAAATCCCAATCAATTTCTTTAATGTTTTTTTCAATCTGATTTTGATTTATATCAGTAATAAAGAATCTTGAAGGAGTTAAAACCGCTACTTCTCCGTCATCTAAATAAATTACTTTCTTCGTTCTGTCCACAATGGCTGCTGCATCAGAAGCAACAATATATTCATTTTCTCCTATACCAATTAAAATCGGTGAGGAATTTCGCGCCACCACAATTTTCTCAGGATCGTTTCGAGCGATAATCGCCAAACCATAAGTGCCCCTGACAAACTTTAAAGCATTTCTCACAGCTGTTTCTAAGTTCCCTTTAAAAAATTTTTCAATCAAATGGGCTAAAACCTCCGTATCGCATTCCGAATGAAATTTATGTCCTTCTTTTTCCAATTTTTCTTTTAACTCTTTATAATTCTCAATAATGCCATTATGGACCAAAAAAATATTTCGGTGACAATCCCAGTGGGGATGCGAATTTGCTTCTGTAACAGTTCCGGTCGTGGCCCAACGAGTGTGAGCGATTCCTATATTTCCTTCAAAATTCATTTCAAGTAATTTTTGCTCCCATTCGTCTAATCTGCCGGGTCGCTTGAAATAATTAAGTTTATTTTCTTTACCAATCACGCCAAAACCAAAACTATCATAACCTCTATAAAGAATCCTTTTGAGTCCGGATAACAAAAACGGAAAGGCTGGTTTTTTACCAATGTAGCCAACAATACCACACATAAATTAAATGACTATATTAATAAGTTTATTCGGAACAAAAATTACTTTCTTGATTTCTTTACCTTCCACCCAATTCTTAATCTTTTTTTGAGAAACTGCCAGATCCCTGGCTTTTTCTTCGGAAATATCTGCCTCAACCTCAATTTTATCTCTAACCTTGCCATTAACCTGGATAATCAAGGTTATTTTCTCTTCTTTGAGTAATTCTGGCCTGGGCTCGGGCCATTTCTCCAAAGAAATACTTTCTTTATGTCCCAATTTCTGCCAAAGTTCTTCGGTAATATGCGGCGCAAAAGGAGCTAAAAGAATTAAGAATAATGAATAATACTCTGAGGATATTTTTTCTTCTTTTTCCAATTCATTGGCTAATATCATTAAAGCCGAAATTGCGGTATTGTATTTTAAATTTTCAATATCTTCCGTCACTTTCTTAATTGTTTTATGAATCAATCTTGGCAATTCTTTATTCTTTATTTCTTTCAATTCATGATTCACTTTTGATCGCAAGTTCCAAACTTTATCCAAAAACCTGAAAATTCCCACAATCCCCCTGTCTTGCCAATCGCCTCCCTCAGTGAAGGGCCCCAAAAACATTAAATACATTCTCAAAGTATCGGCGCCGTATTTTTTATAATAGTCATCGGGGTTGACCACATTCCCTTTGGATTTTGACATTTTGGTTCCTTCTTTGGTCAACAATCCATGGGCTCGGAATTTTTTAAACGGCTCCTCAAAATCAATAAATCCCAAATCTTTCAAAACCATTGTCATAAATCTCGTGTAAAGCAAATGCAAAACTGCGTGCTCCTGCCCGCCAATATACATATCAACCGGCAGCCACTTTTTTGTAATATTTTTATCAAAAGGTTTATTTTTAAAATTAGTGGAAGGATAACGGAAAAAGTACCAACTAGAATCTAAAAAAGTGTCCGAAACATCGGCTTCTCTTTGGCTTGACCCCTTACACTTCGGGCATTTTGTTTTTACAAAGTTTGGAATTAAAGCCAAGGGTGATTTTCCGGCGCCGGTTGGCCGGAAATTTTTTACATAAGGAAGTTCTATTGGCAAATCTTTTTCCGGCACCGGAACGATTCCGCACTTCCTGCAATAAATTATGGGTATGGGCGGTCCCCAATAGCGCTGCCTAGAAATCAGCCAATCTCTTAAATGATAATTAACGGTTTTTTTGCCTCTGACAAACTTTATAATTTCCGATTTTGCTTTTTCTGATTCTATCCCGTTAAACTTTCCGGAATTTATTAAAATCCCCTCGCCCGTATACGCTTCTGTAAGAATATGTTCTTTACCGTCGGGGCTAATTACCTCAATAATCGACAAATTATACTTTTTGGCAAAATCAAAATCTCTCTGATCATGACCGGGAACTGCCATAATGGCGCCGGTACCATAAGAAACTAAAACATAATCAGCCACAAAAATGGGAATTTTTTCTTGATTAGCGGGATTAATAGCTTTAATTCCTTTTAATTCCTTTCCGGTTTTTTCTTTAATAAGTTCTGTTCTCTCTAACTCGGTTTTTTTCTTTGATTCTTTAATGTATTTCTGGACTTCGTCCCAATTTTTAATTTTTAATTTTAAATTTTCAATTAATTGATGTTCTGGAGAAATAACTAAATAGGTTGCTCCAAAAAGAGTATCTGGCCGCGTTGTAAACACGGTAATTTCCAATTCTGATCTCTGCATTTCAACCTTAAATTTGATTATCGAGCCCTCGCTTCTGCCGATCCAGTTTCTCTGGGCCGTTTTCGTTCTTTCAGACCAATCAATTTTATCCAGATTTCTTAGTAATCTTTCCGCGTATTTGGTAATTTTAAAAAACCATTGCTCTAATTCTTTTTGAATAACATCCGTGTCGCACCTCTCGCATTTCCCGCCAATTACCTGTTCATCGGCCAAAACGGTTTTACAAGAGGGACACCAGTCAACCGGCGCTTTTTTCCGATAAGCCAGACCTGACTTAAATAACTGCAAAAACAGCCATTGCGTCCATGTATAGTAATTGGGCTTTGTCGTATCTAGCTCGTTGCTCCAGTCAAAAAGACAACCAAGGTTTTTTAGTTGTCGCCTGAAATTATTAACATTTTTTTGAATTAAAACTTTAGGGTGAATCTTTTTTTGAATGGCAAAATTTTCAGAATGAATGCCAAAGGCATCAAAACCCATCGGCTCAAAAACATCATAGCCCTGCATTTTTCGGAATCTTCCATAAATATCCGAACCAGTAAAAGCATAGACGTTGCCGACATGCAGGCCCTCAGCCGAAGGATAAGGAAACATCATCAAGTTATAATAGGGTTTTTTCGCTTTTTTTAAATTAACTTGAAAAGTTTTTCTTCTTTCCCAATACTTCTGCCACTTTGACTCAATTTCTTGGGGGTTATATTGTTTCATAATGATGTTATTCTACTAAAAAAAATCGGCCTTTTCAAGTTTATTTTTCTGACTAAATGACAAAATATACTTTCTTAATGCCTCCGCCTGCAGTTTCTGGGTACTTGCGAAAATGAAGAAGCCCTTGGTGAGTAAACCCACCAAGGGCTTTTCGAAGAGCCGAAGGATCCAAAAGTTCTGGAATCCCAGGACCAAAGTTCTACTTGCGGACCGCGGCAAAACGATAGAGCCCGCCCCAGCCGCCCTCGATCCAGTGCAGATCCAGGTAGCGCCTGAAACCGCTCCCGCCAAGGCACGGAACGTAGCGGTTGCCGCCCGAGCTCCGCCACACGGAACCAAGAGCGATGACCGGAAATCCACGCTGAATCTCCGGATACTTCTCGCCGAAAGCGAGAAGCTCATAAAGCTCGGCTGGACGGTATCCCATCCTGTCAAGCTCCTTGAGCGCTTCATCTGTACCGATGCGCCGATTGAAGTGAACGAGATCGACTACAATCTCCGTCTTTCCGATCCGCTTGGTCGGAAAATGCTCGGAAGTAATGTTGTTGCTGGACCAGTCATACCGGCCCAACTTCACCATTTCCTCCACCGACTTCCCATAGTCAACGACTGCGGAATAGGCGTTCACTACGGGTTTTTCGTTCGGCGAGAGTACCTCGCGAAGTGCTTTCTTGAGCGCATCCTGGTTATTAATCCATCCGTCCGCTGTGGTTGGATTAATATCCCGCGGCAACTGGCGAATCACCGCTCCCACAAACTCCATAAACCACCCCTGAACTACTGAGGATGTTCCATGATTTAGCATAGCTGTTCCTCCTTTTTTTTAAACAACCTACACAGCAGAAAAATTTACTGCGTATAAATATTATATAGCACATCTCCATCTTTTTGTCAAATTTTGAACAATTCTCTGGCGTTTCGAGTCGTAACATCAGCTAATCTTTCAAAAGATAACCCTTTTATCCCGGCGATTTTTTCGGTGACATACTTAACATATAAAGGTTCGTTTCTACCCTCCATCGGTGGCGGGGTCAAATAAGGACAATCGGTCTCAATTAGAATTTTTTCTAAAGGAGTTTTCTTTATAATTTCATCTAAATCTAATTTGAAAATGATGCCGTTAAAACCGAGATAAAGCCCCATTTCCAGATATCTTTCGGCTTGCTGCCAATTCCCGGTAAAGCAGTGAATCGCGCCCCGAAGCTTGAAACTTGAAACTTGAAAATTTAATGTTTCTAATAAGTCATCGTGAGCCGTACGACAATGAAAAATAACCGGCAAGCTCAATTCTCTGGCTAATTCTAATTGCTGCAAAAAAACTTCTTTTTGTTTTTGCTTAAACTCTTCCAATTTCTTCTTTGTTTTTGGTTTATACCAATAATCAAATCCAATCTCGCCAATGGCCGCTACTTTTTTTGATTGGGCAAGCTCTTTATATTTTTGATAATCAAAATCCTCTTCTCTAGTTTGAAATTCTATTCCTTCTTGATCTATTTTCGTCTTAAAAATTCCGTCTGATAAGTGAATTGGGTGAAGACCGACCGCCGCATAAACTCCTTTCTCATATTGCTCTGCAATTTTTACCGCCTTTTTACTGGTTTCATATTGTGAGCCAACATTTATCATCCAGATATTATTGTCCAAAGACCGCTTGATAACTTCATCTAGATCATCTTTATAGGCATTAAAATTCAAATGGGCGTGAGTATCAATTAATGTAATTCTTTTCATATTTAAAGATTTTAACAGAATTTCAATAAATTAAAAGGGACGTTTTGTTTTTAAAAACGCCCTTTTTTTCTTAAATTTAACTTACTTTACTACTCAACTCTTTTCCCGTCTCTGAAATTACCTGTTCTCTTAAGGGCTTACCGCATTTAGGGCAAAATTTGTACGAGTCATACTCATCAAACATGTAATGGTCATTTTCACATATTTTGTACTGAATTATTTTTTTTAACTCCATAAGACCTCCGCATTTAGTGCAGTACTTTTCTACTCTATCAGCTTGGTGTCCGCATTTTTTACAAGCCCATTTATATTCTGTACGTGGACCTGCCCTCATCACTATTATAAAACCTAGTAAGGCACAAAATACCCATGGCCAAAGATTTTGGGAAAACTCGCTCAATGCTGCCCCCACTAAGAACAAGATAATACACAAAGGAAAGTTGTATCTTGATAAAAAAACTCTAACTTTCATCTTCTTTCTCCTTTCATTTTTTATTTTCTCTCGCTTTAATTCTTCTCAACTTTTCCCAGAAACCAAAACGGAGATAAACCAGTTAATTTTTCAACATGCCTGATCCACCATCTAAAAAACACTAAGGCAATTGGTATCATACCAGGACCAGCAAGTGGTACCGCTATCCATTCTGGAAGTGAAAACCGCCACATCAAAATCAAAGCTAAAAAGAACCAAATGCCGTGATAAAAACAAGATACAAACAAAACCCGATGGAGTATAAAAAATATCCAGTGACCTGAAAATTTCTCACTCTTATCTCTATGCTTCCTCATAATTAATTCATACCACCCAAATATCACCAGCCATATACTAAAAAGTATGATATCTAAATGAACTAAATTCATTTTAATCTTCCTCCTTTCATTTCATTTTTAATTTAGTATTTTACTAAATTTTTTAAAAAAGAGCTCTTTGCCTCATTTTTTATCCATTCTTATTTAAAAAAATAATACCAAATAAATAAGCTTTTGTCAAATTTATCTAAATTTCAAAACTCAACCAAGAAAAGAGGGTGTTCTTTTGAACCACCCCATATAAATTGTATTAATTTTATTTCATCCCAAAGTCGCGTCCTTAGGTTAAACGGGGAAATAGGGTTTTCTCTTTTTTGACATTGAACTTCCAGTGTTCATCGGTTGGTTTTACGCCCAATTGATTAAATATCTTTTCTGCTGTTTCTGGCAAAAATGGCCGCGATAATTTTGCTATTTCATTGAGAACCAATAACAAATTACCGATAACCTCTTTTTGTTTTTTACTTTCTTCCCAAGGCCTTTCTTTTTCAATGTATTTGTCGCAAAAACTTATTAACTCCCAAATTGAAATTAAAGCTTCATTAAATTTAAAATCGTCTAAAGAATTTTTATAATCTTCCCATGTTTTATTAATCTCAGCTTTGAATTCTTTATTTATTACCTTTGATTCAAAATTCTTGCCTTGCCCAAGCGTAGTGATTCTTGCTACTAAATTTCCTAAACCTGAAGCCAAATCACTGTTATATCTTGTCTCAAACTTATCATAAGTAAAATCTCCATCTTCAGTTGGAGTAATTTCTCTTAAAAGAAAATATCTGACGGCATCGGTTCCATATTCCTCAACCAGCTCAAACGGGTCAACGATATTTCCTAAACTCTTTGACATCTTCTGATCTCCCACTGTTACAAATCCGTGAATTAAAATTTGTTTTGACGGTTTAAGACCTGTCGACATAAGCATTGCCTGCCACATAGAAGATTGTTGACGAAGATTGTCTTTACCAGCTATTTGAATGCCTGGCCAAAAATCATTAAATTTTTTTAAATCATCTGGCCAGCCCAAACAAGATATATAATTTATTAAGGCATCAAACCAGACAAACATTGTATGTTTCTCATCGTCAGGCACCGACACCCCCCAAGGTAATTTTTCTTTTAAACGAGAAATACTAAAATCCTCTAATCCTTTCTTGGTAAATTGCTTAATTTCATTAAAACGAGAGTTAGGTAAAACGAACTGAGGATTTTCTTGATATAAAGCTAAAAGTTTATCTTGATATCTTGAATAGCGAAAAAAATAGTTTTCTTCTTCAATAATTTCCAAATCTTGATCGGGATGAATCAGACACTTACCATCAACCAGTTCTGATTCGGTTTTTTCCATCTCGCATCCTACACAATATTTAACTTTATAATTTTTTTTGTAAATATCATCATTTTTTTGACAGCGAAGCCAAAATTCCTGAGTTGCCCTGACATGATTCTCGTCGGTAGTACGGATAAAACTGTTGTAGCTTAAATTCAGAGCCTGTTTTAAGTTATCAAATTTTTTAGCCTTGGTATCGCAAAAGGTTTGTGGATCCAAACCTTCCTCCTGGGCTTTACGATAAATCTTAAGACCGTGTTCATCTGTGCCCGTATTAAAAAAAACTTCTTCCCCTTTCTGACGATGATAACGGGCAATAACATCTGCCTGAACAATCTCTAAGGCAAAACCGAGATGCGGGTCAGCATTAACATAAGGAAGGGTAGTAGTAATATAGAATTTTTTCTTTTTTTCTGGCATAGGTTACCATCTATTTATCATAATAACAAATTCGCCTTTAATTTTGTCACCAATTTTATCTTCTAGGATTTTCTCGATTATCTGGTTAATTGTTCCCCGGTAAATTGTTCCAAATTTTTTGGTCAATTCGCGGCAGACCACCACTGATAATTTATCATTTATCATTTTTAATTCATTCAGAGTTTTTAGAATTCGATAAGGGGACTCGTAAAGAATTACCGGGTATTTCGCATTTATAACTTCTTCGAAAAACTTTTTTCTTTTCTTCTTTGTTGGTGGAAAGCCCAAAAATAAAAATTTGTCCATTGGAAAACCGGAAATGGAAGCGGCTGCAGCAACTGCTGAAGGTCCGGGAATTGGCACAATTTCCACTTGATCACTTAATGACTTAATAACTTCTTGAACTAATTTATTTCCCGAGTCAGAAATCCCGGGAGTGCCGGCATCTGAAACCAAAGCCAAATTTTTGCCTTCTTTTAAAAGCTGTAAGATATATTCAATCTTTTGAATTTTTGAATGCTGATAATAACTAAGGGTCGAGGTCTTTATTTGATAACGGTCTAGCAGTTTTTTAGTTGTCCTTGTATCTTCGCACAAAATTAAATCAACCTCCTTTAAAACTTCTAAAGCTCGGAGGCTGATATCTTTAAGATTGCCAATAGGAGTTGCAACGATATAAAGAATTGCCATTTTTGTTTCACATTACTATTGCCTTTGGGGGTTGTCTGTCGCCGGACGAATTGTATTCTTCTTTCTTTTTTTTCAGAAAATCCCTTATAAATTCGAATAAAATTCCGGCCAAGGGAATTGCTAAAATTGCTCCCAAAATCCCCAAAAGCTCTCCGCCGATTATTAAAGAGATTAAAACTAAAACCGGCGGCAATCCAATAAATTTTTTAGTTAAAATTGGACTCAAAATATTTCCTTCTATTTGATGAATCAAAATAAAAACAATTAAAATAAAAAGTGCTTTGAACCAGTCTTCAAGAAAAACTAAGATTGTGATTACTGCTCCGGCAAAGAGCGGCCCCAGATAAGGAATAATATTTGTTATTCCGGCAAACAAGCCCAGACTAAAAGCATAATCAATTTTAAATAATTTTAAAGCAATAAAGGAAGCAAGGCCCACAAAAATACAACACAAAACCCTTGACGTAAACCAACCGGAAATTTTTTGTTGAGATTTAGTCCAAACGTCAAAAGCCAAATCTTCCTGTTTTTTGGGAAAAAGAAGCCTTATTGCTTTTTCCATCCATTTTTCTTCTAAAGAAAAGAAAAAGGCAAGAAAAAAAATAGTAAAAGCAGTAAAAGCTCCTCCAAAAACAGCAAACAGGGCAGTGAAAATATTAGCCGACGCCCCTATTAACCATTTTTCAGAAACTTTAACAAAGGCATCAAAACTTTCAAAAGCCTCAATACCTAATCCTTTCAAAGGAGGAGCTATTCTTTCGAAATATTGGGAAAAAAGCTCGGCAAATTGCTGAATTTCAGGAATAAAAGATAAAGATATTAAATAAATCAAAAAGCTTAAAGCCCCAAAAATAAAAAAATAAATTAAACCGGTTGCTAAAACGCGGGGAATTCTCCTTTTTTGTAAAAAATCAATGGCCGGGTTGAACAAAACCGAAATAATTAAAGCAAAAATAATCAAAATTAAAATATCTTTTATTAAAAAAAGAAGATAAACAATAAGAAAAGTGAGGACAACTTTTAAAATACTGTTCCAAGAAATATCTAATATTTTTTCGTTGTTCATACGAGTTTTTATTTATAAGTTCGATGAGATAAATCTCATCTTACGTCTCAATTTATATTTCATCAATCGAACGTCGAAATGAAATTTTTATTTCATTGAGCAAACGAAGTATGGAAAAGAAGGTTTGCCTTCTTTGACTATAGCTTCAACAATTTTTGAAATTTTTCTTCATCTTCAAAAGGACCAATCAAAGCCAAATTTAGCTTCTCTGACTTAAAAATCTCTCTGGCTACTTTTAGAATATCATTTATAGTAATTTTATCAATTTTTTTAAAAATTTCCTTTGGGGTTAAAATTTTTCTTTCCAAAAGTTCCTGACCGGCGCAAAAAGAAGCTTTAGCATCAGAAGATTCTAAATAAAGAGCCAATTTGCCTTTAAAATTTTCTTTTGCTTTTTTAAGTTCTGCCAAAGATATTTTTTTCTGCGAGATTTTTCTATATTCTTTCAAAATGGCCAAAATTGCCTTATCAACCTTCTGATTGTCTATCCCGGCATTTGTTACTAAATATCCGGTGTCGGGATCGCATTCAACTTCGGTTTTGACATAGTAAGCCAAACCCAGCTTTCCCCTTATTTCAACGAACAAACGGGAGCTCATCATTCCTCCCAAGATTATTCCCAAAATCTCCAAGGTAAATCTGTGAGGATGAAAAAGATTAAAAGCCCTAACCCCTAAAGCCAAATGTGTTTGGTCGGTTTTTTTAGAAAAAAGAAGTGTCTTTGGTTTTTCTTGTTTTTCAACGATTAATGCTGAATTTACCGAAGCATCAATAACCGGCGGTTTTGATTTTGGTTGAGTTTTACTAATTCCAGAGAAACAATTTTCAATTTTGTTTATTGCCTGCGGCAAAGAAATGTTCCCGGCTATACAAACTATAGTGTTTGAAGCAACATACTGGGATTTCATATAATCTAAAATTTGTTCTCTGGTAATTTTACTTACGGTTTTTTTGGTTCCGGCAATATCCCAGCCGGCCGGCTGGTCTCCATAAAGTAAAGTTTTCCAAAGTTCTCCAATATATATCATTGGCATGTCCAGATACATATTTATTTCTTCAATTATTACTCCTCTCTCTTTTTCAATTTCTTTTTTTGGTAACAAAGAATCAAAATAAATATCAGAAACCCAATCTAAGGCTGTTTCAAAGTGAGGAGTTGCAACTTTGGCATAGTATCCCGTATATTCTTCTGAGGTAAAGGCATTATAAACTCCTCCCAGTTTGTCTAAAACTTCGGCAATTAATAAGCCAGAAGGTCTTTTTTTTGTTCCCTTAAAATAAAGGTGTTCTAAAAAATGGGAAATACCTTTTGTCTCTTTTGTTTCGTATTTGGAACCAGTCCCGACTAAAACCAAAACCGTCACTGCCGGGGTGCTTTTTTGGGGAACCGTAATTATCCTCAATCCATTTTTCAGAGTAATTTTTTTAAACATCGAAATAAGTCGAAGAGATAAATCTCTTCTTCACCCTTCATTGCGATTCGGGTAATTGAAAATTCATTGAACTCAAAGGTGAAATGAATCGAAGATTCATTGAATATTTATTTTTCTAATTTATCTTTTAAAATCTTAACTAAATCAGAAATATTTACTCTTTCCTGCGACATTGTGTCGCGGTTGCGGACAGTTACCGTATCATCTTTTAAAGTGTCAAAGTCAGTAGTTATTGTCCATAATGTTCCAATTTCATCTTGACGGCGATATCTCCTGCCAATTGAACCCAACTCATCATATTGACAGGTAAAATAGGGTTTTAACATTTGGTAAACCTCTTTGGCTTTTTTAACCAATTCCGGCTTGTTTTTGATTAGAGGCAGAACCGCTACCTTAACCGGAGCCAACTCTCTGTGAAGTTTTAATAAAACCTCTATTTCTTTTTTGGCTTCTGTTGTTTTAGTCCTGCCGCCTTTTACCTCATGGAAAGCCGCAACTAAAAAAGTTAAAAAACTTCTGTCAGCTCCGGCTGAAGTTTCAATAATGTAAGGATAATAACCTTCGTATTTGAGATCCTTGCCAGAGTACTTGGAATGATTGGATAAATCCCAATCTCCCCGATTATGAACTCCCTCTATTTCATGCCAGCCAAAAGGAAAGTGATATTCAATATCTACCTGTCTTTTTGCATAATGAGCCCGCTCCTTTGCCGGAACCTCAACCATTCTCAAATTTTCTTTTTTAATACCCAAATTCAAATACCACTGCATCCTTTCTTTTTTCCAATAATCGAAAAATTTGTCGGCCTCTTTTGGATGGCAGAACCACTGCATTTCCATTTGTTCAAATTCTCGAGTTCTATAAATAAAATTCCCCGGCGTAATTTCATTTCTAAAAGCTTTGCCGATCTGAACTATGCCAAAAGGTATTTTCAGCCGCATTGAATTCAAAACATTTAAAAAATTTAGATATATCCCCTGACAGGTTTCCGCCCTTAAATAAGTAGTGACTGCCTCATCTTCTAATGACCCAACAAAAGTTTTCATCATTAAGTTAAACTTTTTTGGCTCAGTCAATTCTCCCCCACAATCAGAACACTTGTTCTCTTTTAAGAAATCTTTTCTAAAGCGGTGATGGCATTTTTTACACTCAACCAACTCATCAGCAAAACCGGCAGTTAAGTGACCTGAGGCCTGCCAGACCTGAGGCGACATTAGAATCGCTGCGTCTAATCCAACAATGTTTTCATGATTTCTAGTCATTTCTTTCCACCAGGACTTTTTAATATTGTTTTTCATTTCAACTCCCAGAGGACCAAAATCATAACAAGAACCAAAGCCCCCGTAAATTTCCGATGAAGGAAATATAAAACCGCGTCTTTTAGCAAGTGAAACAATTTTCTCCATTAAATTTTCCATTGATTTTATTTTAACCTTTGGCGAAGAGGACTTCGTCCTCTTCTTCACCTACCGAAACTTCAGCTGAGGTGGAGAAGAAGGAATCTTCTTCGAATTCGCTTCTTTCGGAAGCTCGGTTATTGAACAACTCCTGCGCCGGGAGCAATGGCTTGGTCGTCTTGCAGAGTTGTGTTAATGAAAGAAGCTGTAGACTGGAGGATTTCACCGGTCCATTGGTCTTGACCAATAATTTTTGCTTGGCTAATTAATTCCGAGGTTTCTCCTTTTTGATTTTCTTCAGGCAAAAAAGCGATCTGGAAAGAAATATTGGGACCCTGATTTAAAACTCCTTGTCCAACCATTAAATCGCCAACATTCCAAACTATCTCCCGGGATTGCGAATCAAAAGTAATTTTGTCAATTTCTGCTTCGGGGAAAATTTTACCGGTTAAATTTACATTTTTGGGCAGAGTGGCTTTGACCTTTACATCTTTCACCTCGTTATAATAGTTCTTAACCTGCCAAATAATTGTATAAGTTGTGGTTTCTCCAATCTTAGGAGGAAAAGGGCCGGCATTTCCAAAAACTTCATCGCTAAAGTATCCTTTTTGCGAAACAATTAATTTTGAATTAACCTTATTGGCAAATTCTTCTTTAACCTGGCTTAAAAAGATTGTGCTCAGAATTTCAGGATTTTTGTCTTCTAAACCTTTAATTTCCCATTCATCTTTCAATTTCACCCAAAACTCAATCTTGCCCTCTGATTGAGGGGGCAAAAGCTGGAGATCTCTTACCTTTCTCCAATCCCAAATTATGGAATTGTCTCCCGGGGTAAAATCTCCTTCCGGCGCTTGAACTGTCTTAAAATCAAAGGCTGAACCGGTTAAAGTGACCAGCAAAAACATATCGTTTAAAAATTCTTCACCAATATTTTTAAAGAAAATTTCATAATGAAGCAAGTTGCCGGGACTGGCTATAAATTTAGGATTGTTGTTAATCTGCTGAGTAATGTATAAAGCCGGCCTAATAATGGTTATTCCTCTAGCTGCTTCCCTTAACAAAATAAACTCGCCGTCTTGCCAGCTACCTATTCTTGCTCGAAAAACTTTTTCTTCCCCAACTTCACCTATCAGCTTACCCGAGATTTCAACTCTTCCTCCTTCAGCTTTATTCAAAAGCTCAAGATCCCATTCAGTTTTTTCTAAAGATTTTGGGGTACAATCAATAAATTCAAAACCTGAAGGATAATCAATCATTATTGTCAAGCCAGAAAGCGGATAATCTACATTTGAGAAATAATTTAACCTAAATTTTAATTCTTTTCCGGACTCAATTTTTGCAGACAAATCAAAATCAAAATTGAGAGGAACTTTTTTTATTATTGTCGTAAATGAAGTTTTTGATTCATAACGAGCTTTTAAATTCTTTGGTCGATACGATAATGTGACTTGAGCCTCTTTAATTTCTCCCTCTCGGCCCATAAGCCGTGCGGTAAAAGTAAAAGTTTTTTCCTGGCCGGGATAAATGACTCCTCCTAATTCTTCCGATTTTTTAATAACCCTTAAGGACGTTCCGTCTGCGGGTATAGAATAAGAAGGATAATCAAAGATGAGCTCCGGCTCTTCCAACCTGACGTTTCCGTTGTTCTTATACTTTACAATATATTTAACCTCCTGAAGCAACTCTGTCTCTTCCTGGCCCAAAATTTCCAATCTTAAAATATCTTTTGAGTAAATATTCCTTTGATAATAATAAAAACCAAAAATCCCAACTATTACGGTTAAAATAATGATAAAAATAGTAAATTTTTTCATATACCGAGCTTCCATTTATGGAAGCGAAGGTGAAGAAGAGGACAAAGTCCTCTTCGCCTTAAATCATCTTAGCAAATTATTCAGCTTATTCCAAAACTTCAGAAAGGTAATAATTAGAAATTGTTCTTAACGAATTAAGGTCTTTAATTTCAACTTTTAACTTTCCTAAAAAGGCCCAATCTTTTTTTAATAAAATTCTAATTATTTTGACTATGTCGGGAGAAACAATTAAGGTTTCTGACTTTGTTTTTTTTTGACATTGGCTGCAAATTATTCCTCCTTCTTTCGCGCTAAAATAAAGTTTCTCCGGGACCAATCTCTTTTGACACAAAGAACAACGATAAAGCCCCGGTTGATAACCCAATAAAGAAAGGAGATTCCAGAGGAAATAATGATATAACAATTGACAATCAACGGGCGAAGAGGACTTCGTCCTCTTCTTCACCTTCGTTTCCATAAATGGAAACTCGGTAATTGACGATTGATAATCGTTTAATTTAGTGAATGTTTCGTTTAATAATTGCCAGAGTTTTTTATCGGACTCCTGACCCCTTATTAATCTATCAAAAACTTCTGAAATTTTGAAGGCAATAGTTAATCTCGTTAAATCTTTTCTTAGGTTTTTAAAATTGTTAATTAAAATCGCATCCGTCAAGGTTTTGTGGGTTTTGCCTTGAATAAACTCAATTTCTGAAAGATAAAACAGCTCCAGTCCTGCTCTTAATTTTGATTTTATTTTTCTTACGGCTCTAGCCAATAATTCTAATTTTCCGAAATCTTTTGTATAAACGGTAAAAAGACGATCTGCCTCTCCGTTATCTACCTTTTTCAAAATAAAACCTTGGGTTCTGTAATGGGTGAACATTGAAAAAACTATTTGCCTAAAAATTTTTTCAATAAACTCTTAGTCTGGCGTTTTGTGAGGCCAGTCGGCGGTTTAACTTTACCCGTTTCTATTTCTCTTAATAAACGCTCTGGTTCTTTTTTCGCTTTTTCAATAAGGGAACCATATTTTCCGGATTCTGGACCGAATAATTTTTTTTCCAATTCAATTCTTCTTTTTCTTGGCTGACGAATAATTTTATAAACCTTGTCTTCTCCTAACCATTTCCTAACCTGCCATCGTTTAAGAGATGTATTTTCTCCGTATGCTGAAGGATCCTTTTCTTCTTCTTTTGGCGGCGGAGTTGATGTCTTTTCTATCTTTTCTTCCTTTTCGCCAAAACCTTTTTTAATATCAGAAATTCCCATAAAAAATAATAAATTTACAATTTAACAATTAAATCCGACCTTTGATTGCTAACCACAAATTTTGCTGGTCAATTTTAATTTCTTTTTCTACGTCAAAAGTTTCTTTTAATTTTTCTCCTAAAATTAGATTTTTAATTTTGGCTTCTTTTAGAATGAAGTTTTTATTTTTAGTCAGAATTTTGTTCAAATCATCGTTCCCCGAATATCTAACTAAAATTTTATCTTTCGGCTTTAAACCCGCTTTTTTTCTCATTTCTTGAATGTTGCGAACAATTTCTCTGATTATCCCCTCTTCTTTAAGTTCTGGCGTAATTTTAGTATCTAGTTCTACTTCTTTTTTAATTTTCGAATCAAAAATTATTTTTTTGACATTCACTTCTTCTTTAATTAAATCTAGCAGTTCTTTATTTTTGATCTTTGATTTTTGGTTTTTGATTTTAAGCGAAGCGAGTGGCTGACGAACCTTAATCCCTGTTTTAGCTCTTTCAGCCAAAGCCAGGACGACAATCTCTCTTGTTTTTTTCATCATCTTCTCTAATCCAGGATTAATAAGCCTCTTTAAGGGTTTGGGATAATTGCAGAGATGGACCGATTCCGGATCTTTCTTTATTTTTAGAGCTCGATAAATATATTCGCTCACAAAAGGAGTAAAGGGCGCCATCATTTTGCATAAAACCATCAGGCTTTGATAAAGGACCTGCGACGCTTCTTCTTTTTCCCGAGCCGCGCTAAGAGCTCTTTGGAACTTTCTTCTTGACCTCCTGATATACCAGTTGGAAAGGTCGTCCATGAATTTTGTGAAAGGCCTGGATCCCCTGGTAAGCTCGTATCTATCCATCCAAAAGGAAACCTCTTTGTTTGTCGTATTGAGCCTGGAAAGAATCCATTTGTTCAATTCATCATTAACCTTGAACCTGTCCTTGGGCTTAAAGTCCTTGTCTTTATAGGTTACGAAGAAGGAATAACTGTGCCATAAAGTAGAAATAACCTTTCGGTAAGCGTCTTCAACTCCCTTGGCCGAGAAAAGATAATCCTCGCCTATCGGAGTGGAAGAAAGAAGGAAATACCTTAAGGAGTCTGCCCCGTACTTTTCAAAAACTTCGCCGGTTTCGGGATAATTGCTCAATTTTTTGCTTAGCTTTCTTCCCTGGGAATCTAAAATCATCCCGTTGACAATAGAATTTTTGAAGGCGGGCTTGTTTTTTCCCAGCCCCCTATCTTTCAAAGTAAGGGCGGAAGAGAGAACGTGGAGAGTATAAAACCAGCCTCTGGTCTGGTCCAGTCCTTCGGCAATAAAATCGGCCGGAAATGTGCTTTCAACCAGCTTCTTGTTTTCAAAAGGATAATGCCTTTGGGCATAAGGCATGGACCCTGATTCAAACCAACAGTCAAAAACCTCCTCTACTCTTTTCATTTTACTGCCGCACTTACATTTTAGTTCAATCTTATCAATATACGGACGATGCAAATCCTTTAATTTAACGCCGAGTTCTTTTGTGCTGCCAATACACTTATACTCTCCGCATTTTCTACATTGCCAAATTGGAATCGGAGCGCCCCAGAAGCGATTCCTGGAAAACGCCCAATCCCTGGCAGCCTTCAACCATTTGCCAAATCTTCCGCTTTTAATATGGGCCGGAACCCAACGGATCTTCTTGTTATTTTCAATCAAGTTCTTTTTAATTTTGGAAACGCCAATATACCAAGTATCAAGGGCATAGTAAAGCAGAGGCGTATCGCACCTCCAGCAAAAAGGATAAGAATGCAAGATAACCTCTTTTTTGTACAAAAGCCCTCTTTTACTCAAATCCTCAGTAATCTCCCCTTCTGCGTCCTTGACAAAGCAGCCCGCCCACTTTTCTACCTCTTTCTTGAACTTTCCCGATTCGTCAACCGTATGATAGCTAGGCAGATTATACTTTCTGCCCAGGCGAAAGTCGTCTTCGCCGTACATCACCGCCGTGTGGACAATTCCCGTCCCCTCGTTGGTCGAAACAAAGGAAGCTGGCAGAATTTGGAAAGCATTTTCAATATTTTTGACTCCGCTTAAATAGTTAAATAAGGGATCATATCTTAGGCCTTTCAATTCTTTTCCCCTAAGCTTCTTTATTATCTTATATTTTCCCTTAAGCACGGACAGTCGGGCTTTAGCCAAAATCAGCGATTCCCCATCTTCTTTTACCAAAAGGTAGCTGGCTTTGGGGTCAACCGCTAAGGCGACGTTCCCGGGAAGAGTCCAGGGAGTCGTGGTCCAGGCCAAAAGATAGGAACCTTTGAATCGGGAACTCTTAACCCTGAATTTTACATAGATCGAATGGTCCTTAACGTCTTTGTATCCTTGATTAACCTCAAAGTTTGAAAGGGGCGTACCGCATCTGGGACAATAGGGACTAACTCTGTAATCTTTGTAGACCAGCCCTTCTTTCCACAGTTGGCTGAAAACCCACCAGACCGATTCAATATAGTCGTTGTCCAGAGTGGCATAATAGTTTTTGTAGTCGGCCCATCGGCCCACTCTCTTTAGGGTGACTTCAAAGTCCTTGACGCACCTGAAGACCGAATCTCTGCAGAGCTTGTTGAACTTTTCAATCCCCAAATCTTCAATCTCTCTTTTGCTTTTTATCCCCAATTCTTTTTCTATCAGATTTTCAACCGGAAGGCCGTGGCAGTCCCAGCCAACCCTTCTGGGAACCTGGTATCCTTTCATCGTCCAGTAGCGCAAAACCGCGTCCTTTATGGTTGTCGCTAAAATGTGGCCGTAATGAGGAATACCAGTAGCAAAAGGGGGACCGTCATAAAAGCTGAAAAAAGGCTTTCCTTTTCTTTCTTTGATTGATTTCTCAAATATTTTGTTCCTTTTCCAAAAATTTAATACTTTTTTTTCTATTTCAGAAAGCTCATCCATAATATTATTTTAATTTTAATTTTCTCAATTCTCCTGTTTTTATTTCTTTTTTTTCAAGAATAATTCTGACAAATTTTTTAAAACTATGATTATACGTTACTTTCTCTAATAAGGTCAGGGGACGCTGATGACCAACAATTAAAATATCCTTACCCTTATATTTTTTTTCAGTTTCTTTTATAAAATTAGATAGTCTTTCTTCTACATCGGTATATGTTTCTCCTTGGGGAGGAGCAATTTGAAATCTCTTTTTGTAATATTCTAAAGGCGAAAGCTTTCTTTCTTTATCCCAAAATCTACCAATTTCATCTATTAATTTTCCATTAAAAATTCCGACATTATTCTCTCTCAATCTCTTGTCAGTTTTCGGCTTTATACCTAATTCCTTTCCGATAATTTCAGCGGTTTGTTTTGTCCTCAATAAGTCCGAAGAAAAAATTAAATCAATCTTCTTGTTCTTAATTTTTTTAGCTACCTCTTTAATTTCTTGTTTTCCTTTTTTAGTTAAAGGAAGCAGTGATTTTTCCGGCCAACAAGAGGCAATATTTTTTGTGTTTCCTAAATAATGACCGTGGCGAATAATATAGTATTGATTACGCATAAAATTACATTTTTTCAGGCGCTGAAATTCCCATTAAATTCAAAGTGTTTTCTAAAACAATTCTGGTTGCCAGAATTAGACCAATTCTAGCTTCCTGCAGAGGCCGGGCCTCCGTTAAAACTCGGCAGTCACGGTAAAATTGATGGAAAACTGTTGCTAAATCTACTGCATAGTGGGGCAACCGCTGAACCTGATAATCTTTCGCCGTATCTTCAATAATTTCCGGCAATCTAATTAACTGTTTAATTAAAGCTAACTCCGAAGGATGTTTTAATAATTTTAAATTTTCGGTTTTCGCATTTCGGATTTCGGATTTCCCACATTTGCTCAATATCGAACAAATCCGGGCGTGGGCATATTGAACGTAATAGACTGGATTTTTTTCCGATTGTTCTTTAGCTAAATCCAAATCAAAATTTAAATGCGTATCTGGACTTCTGGTTAAAAAGAAAAATCTGGCAACGTCTAAACCGACTTCGTCGATTAGTTCATCCAAAGTTACATAAGTTCCTGCCCTTTTTGACATTTTTACCTCTTGTCCCCCCTGGATAAGACGAACTAATTGCATGATAATAATACGAACATTCTCTTTGTTGAAACCTAAGGCCTCGGCCGCTGCTTTAATTCTGTTGATATACCCGAAATGATCTGCCCCCCAGAAAAAAAATAGTATTTTAAATCCCCGTTTAAATTTATTTTTAAGGTAAGCCGTGTCAGATAAAAAATACGTTGGCTCTCCATCCGCTTTAATTAAAACTCTGTCTTTGTCATCGCCGAATTTGGTTGATTTAAACCATAATGCCCCATCTTTTTTATACGACAAGTCAGTTTTTTTTAAAAAATCTAAAGCTTTATTCACTTCTTTTTTTTGATATAAAGCCTTTTCCGAAAACCAAGTATCAAACCTAATTTTCATTTTATTTACTGTCGGCTTTATCATTTCTTCCAGAATAATTTTGGCCGCTTTCTCACCGACCTCTTCCGCGTTTTCTCCCTTAACTTTTTTTCTTAAATCTTCAATATAATTCCCTTTATAGACCGCTTCCGAATTGCCCAAAACAGAATGTCCCAATTTTTTTACCTGTTCTCCGGTATCATTAATATAGTATTCTCGTTCCGTTTCAAAGCCGGTTTTAATTAAAACATTAGATAAAACATCGCCGCAAAATCCGCCCCGACCGTTACCCAATGTCAGTGGGCCAGTAGGGTTAGCCGAAATAAATTCAACATTAACCTTCTGTCTTTTTCCGATTTTTAACTGCCCGAATTCATCTTTTTGATTTAAAATTTCCCCAACTTGTTTTTGCAAATATTCTTTGGAAAGAAAAAAATTAATAAAGCCGTTTTTTACTTCTACTTTTTCTAAAATGACAGATCTGACGGCACAGGCAATTTCTTGAGGATTTTTCTTTAGCGCCATTGCTACGTTAGTAGCGTAGTCGCCGTAAGTCATTTCGGCGGGCCTTTCTATCTTAACTTCAACCTCTTTTCTATAAAGGCTTTTCACCGTTTTTTCTATCAAACTTTTTATTTCTTCTCTGGCCATCATGTATTATTAGTTTAACCCATTTTATTTAAAAATTAAAGGATTTAATGCTAAAATTAACCAAGGCGAAGAGGACTTCGTCCGTCGAGTCAAAGACGAGACGAAAGAAGAAAAACTTTTCTTCGCACTCTTCTTCACCATTTCACTTCCATAAATGGAAGCTCGGTTTATGAAGATATTGGCTGAGAATAAAAAAGCTTACTACAACTACGAAATCCTGGAGAAATTTGAGGCAGGAATTGTTTTGCAAGGCCAGGAGGTAAAATCAATAAAAACCAGAGGAGTGAATCTGGCAGGCTCCTATGCGGTAATTAAAGACGAAGAGTTATTCTGGATTGGAGCGAAAATTCCTCCTTACCAACCCAAAAATGCTCCTTCTGATTATGAACCTGAACGCTCAAGAAAGCTTCTTTTGCGAAAAGAAGAAATCAAACGCCTAATTGGAAAATCAAAAGAAAAAAGCTTGACTTTAATACCCTTAAGGGTGTATACTAAAAACGCTAGAATAAAATTGGAATTTGGAGTAGCAAAAGGGAAAAGGAAAGTTGATAAAAGAGAGTTAATCAAAAAACGGGAGATAGAAAGAAACATAGAAAGAGAGTTAAAGTTGCGGGGGTGAAAGGATTCGATGAGGAGTGAACTAAAATAAGCGGGCCAAGTTGTTAGAACTTGTAAAAACTAACAAAAAGAATAAGTGCCAACTTGTTCAAACAACCTGCATTAGCATACGCTTAATGCCATTCGATTTACTAATTCTCGCTAGGTAAAATCGAGTGTCATAATCTTGCGAGATAAAATAGTTCTTTCAGAATCCGGAAAAACTATTGAAAAATATTCGGATTCAAGATATAGAAATTTTGTCCGTTTTAAATTCTGTATCTTTTTAAAAAAACTGGACTAATCCCGTAGAATTATTTTAGGAAAACGCCTCAGATGTGGGTCCAACTCCCACCGCCTCCACAAAAATAGGCGAAGAGGATAAATCCTCTTCTTTACCCTTCGCTGTGGCTCGAGTTAATGATTATTTATTATTACCTGTTAATAATTAGATTTGCTTAAGAAACTATTAGTCAATAACCAAATAAGGGCAAAGGAATTAAGATTGATTGATGAAACGGGAAAACAAATGGGGATAATTTCTTTGGAAGAGGCGCTCAGAATTGCCCGTGAACGCAATTTAGATTTAATTCAGGTAACAGAAAAAGTAACGCCTGCGGTTTGCCGATTGGGAGATTACGGAAAATATCTCTACCGAGAGGAAAAAAAAGAAAAAGCGACCCATAAACATAAAGGTGGAGAACTAAAGGGAATTAGATTGACTTTTAATATCTCCCAACATGATTTGGAGACCCGAGTTCACCAAACAGAGAAATTCTTAAAAAGAGGAGACAGAGTAAGAGTAGAATTGCCCTTAAGAGGCAGACAAAAAGCCCTTCAAAATTTTGCTAAAGAAAAAATAGAAAAATTCCTGGAAATTTTAAAAGGAATCGTTCCAATAAAAATTGAACAAGAATTAAAAAGAGAACCAAGGGGTTTTACTATGATAATTACAAAGCAATAATCGTCTATAGGGCGAAGAGGACTTTGTCCGTCGAGTCAAAGACGAGACGAAAGAAGAAAAACTTTTCTTCGCACTCTTCTTCACCACCTTCGCTTTCGCTACGCGAAAGCTCGGTATATGAAGACAAGAAAATCAATCACCAAACGTTTCAAAATTACCAAGACCGGTAAGCTTTTTAGAAGACCAACCGGTCTTGACCATTATCGGGCAAAAAAATCGGGGGGAAAAATCAGAGAAAGCAGAAAATGGGTTGAGGTTTCCAAATCTGAAGCAAAAAAAATAAAAAGGTTACTTGGGTGAAACCATATGGTTCGAGTAAAAAGAGGTAAAACAGCGCATAAACGCAGAAAGCACATATTAAAATATGCTAAAGGTTTTCGCTGGGGAAGAAAATCAAAATATAGATTGGCGAAAGACGCTCTTTACCATGCTTGGGAATACGCTTATCGCGACAGAAAAACAAAAAAAAGAGAGTTCCGAAAACTTTGGCAAACTCAAATTAATGCCGCCTGCCGAAAATCAGGAGTTTCTTACAGTAAATTTATTGCCAGTTTAAAGAAAGATAAGATTGAACTCGATAGAAAAATTTTATCCAATTTAGCCCAAAACCATCCCCCAATTTTTGAAAAAATTATCCAAAAAATAAAAGAATAACGAATTCCAATTTAAAAGAAAAACCACCTCAAAAAAGAAGTGGTTTTTTGATTGAAAGGAATTTATGCGCTTTCTTGAGTATTTCTTTGGCATTTTTGAAAGTTAATTGTTTTAATGCTTCTTCGTAAGAAAGCCATTTAAAACCCAGATGCTCCGAAGAGATTTTTATTTCTTTGGTTTTTGTCTCGGCCAATAAAGAATTGACCGTTTTAAAAATTTTCTTTCCCTCTTCTGTAAAAAAATATTTTTCTTGTTCTTTAAATCCATTAATAAATTTAATGTCCTTTAATCCGGTTTCTTCTTCAACTTCTCTTTTAGCTGTTTCTTCTATTTTTTCTCCTCTTTCAATGTGGCCTTTTGGGAATCCCCAGTATTCTTTTTTTGTGTTGCCTGAGCTGTTCGGATAACGCAAAAGAAGATAATAAATCTCATTATTTTCCTTGCAAAAAACTATTGCCCCGGCTGAGCGTTCTACCGGCATATTTTATCTAAAAAACTTTAGTAATTTTTCTAATGATTGGGTGTTAATAATATCTTCTGCAGTTGCCCAGCCTCTCCTGGCCTGGGCAATACCCAATTCTATAAATCTTAATTGGTCTTTATAATGGGCGTCGGTGTTAATAATCATTTTTACTCCCAATTCTTTTGCCTGGCGAATGTGCCGGTCGTTTAAATCCAATCTTTCGGGATAAGAATTTATTTCCAAAACTACATTATATTCTTTAGCTGCTCTTAAGATTTTGTCAAAATCACAAAGATACTCATCTCTTCTTTTCAATATTCTCCCGGTGGGGTGGGAAATAATATGGATGTAAGGATTTTTCATTGCTCTGATGATTCTTTCAGTCATTTCCTCTTTTTCCATTTTAAAATTTGAGTGGACTCCGGCAATGGCATAATCTAATTTCTTTAACGCCTCGTCTTTGATATCGATTAAACCATCGCTTAAAATGTTTGTCTCAGCTCCCTGTAAAATTCGAAATTTTTCATTTTTCCTTTTTAATTTTTCATTTAGTTTATCTATTTCTTTTCTTTGCAAAACTAATTGTCTTTCATTCATCCCGTGTTCGATTCTTAAAAATTTAGTATGACCAGCAATACCAATATATTCATCTCCTCTCTCTTGGGCTACCTTAGCCATTTCTTCGATTGAATGAGCTCCGGCTTCCCAATTTGTGTGACAATGTAAATCTCCTTTAATGTCTTTATAATCAACCAATTTTGGTAATCCATTGGGTTTATTCTGAGATTGTCGAAGGGCCGCTTCTATTTCTCCTTGATTTTCTCGCAATTCTGGTTCAATCCAAGAAAGACCAAGAGCTTTATAAATTCCAGCTTCGGACCAACCGGCGATCATCTTTTTTCCTTTGAAAAGACCGTATTCTGAAAGCTTCAAACCTTTTTCTATGGCAATTCTTCTGGTAACGATGTTGTGCTCTTTTGAGCCTGTAAAATATTGAAGAGCTGAGCCGTAACTTTTCTTTTTTACCACCCTCAAATCCACATCAAAACCTTGTTCCATTCTAACAGATGATTTGGTGGGACCCTTCATCCAAACTTTAATTATTCCCGGCAATTGAACAAAAAAATCCATTATTTTACCCGTCGAAGCCTTGGCGAAGGCGGGCTTTTTTGATTCCTTAACAGCCACTAAAATATCAACATCGCCAATAGTTTCTTTCATTCTCCTGACAGAACCGGCCGCATTAATCTGTTCAATTTCTTTCAATTTCCCCAATCTTTCTAAAATTTCTTTTACCCGGGGTAAAATTTCACCCAAAAGAAACCTTCCTTTGCTCTTTTTTAAAAAGGCAATCCCTTCTAAAATATTTTTTTCGGTTTTCTCGCCAAAACCGAACAAAGAAGCAATTTTATGGGCTCTGGCTGCTTTTTCCAAATCTTTTAGATTTCTAATCCCCAATTTTTGATACAAAACCCTTGCCTTTTTTGGTCCCATTCCCTCAACAGAAGTTATTTCTCCCAAATTAAGAGGAAGCTTCTTTTTAAATTCTTCATAATATTTAATTCTCTCTGTTTTTAGGTATTCTTCAATTTTTTCCGCAATGCTTTTTCCTACACCGGGAATTTCTTCGAGGGCTTTAACTCCTCCTTTTTTGTAGATTTTTTCAACATCTTCCTCTAAAGTTTCTAAAGTAATAGCTGCCTTTTGGTAAGCGTAAGGCTTGAAAGCTACCTCTTCCATTTTAAGATAATCAGCAATTTCGTAGAATATCTTGGCAAGTTCTTGATTCTTCATATACTACCGAGTCCCGTTTACGGGACGAAGGTGGAGAAGAGGACTTCGTCCTCTTCGACTCATTAAAATTGTCTTTCTGGTTTTTCGCCAGGCTTAACTTTGGGCTCAAAATGACCTTTGGGGAAAAGTTGATTGCGGATCAAAAGTAAAAGCGAAGAAGATATCAAGCCAAAAAAGCTAACTAAGACAAAAACAACCTTAAAGCCCAAAAAGGTTGCCAATATTCCGCCAAAAGCAGCGGCAAAGGCAGCCGCAAAACCAATGCCCGTGCTTTCAATGCTCCAAGAAAACGCTTCCCAGCCCTTGTCAATGTGTCTGGTGAAGATACCTGCCCAAGTAGGAACCACGCAAGCCATACATAATCCCCTAATAGTTTCCAATAAAAAAACGTGCCAAAGTTGAGTGGCAAAAATATAGCCAAAAGGAACCAAATTGGCTAAATACATACCTAAAATCAAAAATTTAAAATCGTCCTTTTCTCCTTTTTTTACATCAAGAAAATGAGCAATAAAAGGCTGGACAATTGATTTTACAAACCAATAGGTTGCAGCGATAAAACCAACGCTAGCCAAGCTTCCTCCTTGAATTTGCTGGGTTATAAATATGGCAAAAATCGGACCAATTAAGCCCCAGCCGGACTGAAGAAAAAAATCAGAAAGAATAAGAGTTTTAATAACTTTATTAATGCCTATCATTGTTGTTTTCAACAAAATTATTTATCTTTTTAAAAAAGCAAAAACTTCTCCATACCTTTACCGAGCTTCCGTTTATGGAAGCGAAGGTTAAGAAGAGAACGAAGTTCTCTTCGCATTATAACCTATTTAACATTTTAGCACACAAATTAATTTTTTGAACCAAGAAGCTTGGTTTTTTTATATTATTTTTAAAATGGAAGGTTGAATTTTCGTAAAATTTGAAATATGATAAAGTTATGAGAAAAAGTATTATCGAAAAATTAACTCAAGATGAACCAAAAAAGTGGAACAAAAATAAGGAAAAAGAATGGAAGAAAAATGCTGATTTTTGGATTAAGATTATTCGAGAAAACTTAGATCCCTACCGTTTGAAAGTTACAAATAATGCCATTTTAAAACCTCTAAAAGGAGAAAAGAACCTGAGAATTCTTGATGCTGGTTGCGGGGAAGGATATCTTTCTCGTTTATTAGCTAAGATGGGAAATAAAGTGTGGGCAATTGATTTCTGTCCAAAACTGATTGAGGCTGCTGAAAGATTGGAAAGGAAAGAGCTTTTAGGCATTAAATATTTTAGAGGGGATTTTCGGAAAACAAACTTCTCGTCCGCTTTCTTCGATGCAATTATCTCACATCAAACTATTAATGAAATTGAAAATCCAGGGAAAGCTTTCAAAGAATTTTCTCGAATTTTAAAAAAGAAAGGCAGATTAATTTTACTTTTCTTACATCCATGTTTTGAAATAGATCCAAAAAAATATTTCCAGAAAGCAAAAATAAAAAAATCTTATTATCTGGTCTCGGAAATTAAATCCCCCTCTCCTTATTTCTACATTCACCTTCCCCTTTTTGAGTGGGTCAAACTTCTTGCCGAAACCGGATTTTTAATAAAAAAAATTGGGGAACCCCATCCTCCTTTAAAACTTTTAATTAAAAATAAATGGTGGAGGGAAAATTTTAAAAAGCCTCTTTTTATTCTGATTGAAGTCATTAAACAATAATTTTTCTTTTTTGATAAAATTTTTCTTCTAAATCTTTAAAAAACTCAAGTAAAACCGGGTCATCTATAAAATGAATTATTTGCTCTCGACAGGCGCGAATTGGAAATTGAGGGTCTTCTTTTAAATATTCTAAGGTTTGGAAATAAAATTGAAGCCAATAAACTTGGTTAACAAATTTACCTTCTTTCGTTATTTGCCTCTTAAAATCATCCCATAAATCAATAATTTCTTTTCTTAAGTTAGGGGACAAACTTTGAGTCAGCTTTTGAAGGGCTCTTTTTTCATTTTGATAATCTTCTTGGAATATTTTTTCTTTTTCTTTTTTGGGAAATTTCGGCCAGATTTTATACGTTTCTCTTAAATACTCAATAACTTCTTTTCTTTCTTCTTTAGAGAATTTTGATGGGTTTAAAAACATTTTTTTTAATTCTTCTCGAGGCATCGGCAATAATCGATCATAGGGAGTAGCGTCACCAGCATAAACCTCGCAGATTTCATGAGTTAATGCTATCTTCAGCACTTTTTTCATATTGATTTCCTTTCTTTTGCCTAAAATCCAGGTCATAATCGCTGTTCTAAAGGTTTGTTCAGCAATGGTTTCAGGGTCTTTCACTCCTCTAAATAAAAGCCCGGTTCTTGGCATTTGTTTCAGCTGGTTAATTTTAATTAAAAAGTCAAGGAGACCCCTGAAAGAGGTTCTTTTTTCTTTTTTTATTTCTTTTAAAAATTCTAATAAAACTGGCTCATCAACTAACTCATGTACTTCTTCCCACCAGCCGAACACCGGAGAATTTCTATCACTTTTCCAATATTCTTTTGCCTGCAAAAGGGTTTCTATTTTATCTCCCTGTTTGACAAATCTTCCTTCTCGAGAACCTAATCTTTCATAATCTAACCAGCAATCCATTATTTCTTTTTTAAATTTCGGCTCAAGTTTTTTTATTAATTTTTCAAGGGATTTTTTTTCTTTCACAAATTTCTCTTTATCTCGTTTCTCCTTTATTTTTTGGGGCAATCTGACCCACCTTTTTAGAATCTCTTTTCTTTTTTTAGAATCCTTTGGCAATAACCCCCAATAAGGGGTCATATCGCCAGCATAAATTTCGCAAAGATCGTGGATTAAACTTATTTTGATTATTTTTTCTAAATTAAGTTTGGGCCTTACTTCTTCTGCTAAAACCCAGTTCATTATAGCCACCCTAAAAGAATGTTGGGCAATTGTTTCAGGATTTTTTATTCCCAACCAAACAAAACCGGTCCTTGGCATTTTTTTGAGTTTTCCAACTTCAATTAAAAAATTAAGAATGTCTTTCATATATAAATTTTAACATTTAATTTCAAAAAATTAAAGGGCGATTAATCTCGTTACATTTCTATTGAGATCGAATCGCCCTTTTTTTACGAAATAGATGGGATTGCTTTGATTCTTTCATTTTTTTCCTCCTCAGGAATTAAATCTAAATCTCTTGGACCGAAAGCTAGTGGCAACAGTTCACCTATGGTAGTAACAACCACTTTGTCAAATCTGGTAGTTGATAAGATTATTTTGAAATCTTCATCAACCCCGGACCGCTGGGCAAATTCATTAATCATTTGCCGGCAGCTCCCGCAAGGAGCTGTAATCTTAGTGGTCGGCGAATCCCGACCCCGAGCAACTACGGCAATGGCTTTACAGCGATCACCATATCCCAGAGCATTTGCTCCAACGAGAGCACTTCTTTCGGCGCAAATTGACTCGCCGTAAGCAGCGTTCTCAACATTTGCTCCTGTTACCACTTTCCCGTTCGCTGACACAGCTGCTCCGACATAAAATCTCGAATAGGGATTATGTGCCCTCTTCATAGTTTTTCTAGCAGCCTGGAGGAGTTTTTGTTCCTCTTCAGAGAGTTCCTCAAAAGGAACCTGTCTTCCGATTCTCATTTCTTCCACCTCCTTTCATGGTTTTTTCCCTCTACTTCTTTTTGCCTTAATCAAGAAGAAAAATTCTTTCCTCTTGAAAAAAGTCTTTATATTAAAGAGCTTTATATTTTATTTTCAATATTTTATAAATTATTTTTACCGGAGAAGAGATAAAAACTTCATCTCCGACCTTGCCACCCAAAAGGGCATGACCTACCGGTGATTCGTTAGAAATTTTTCCCAAAGATGGATTGGACTCCAAAGAGCCTAAAATTGTAAACTCGTCTGTTTGGCCGTTTACTTCAACTAAAACCGTTGCTCCCAAATCAATAATGTTTTGTTTTTCTTTTTTTGGCAGCCTAATCAATTCGGCATTTTTTATAATATTTTCAAGCTCAATAATTCTTAATTCTAAAAAACTTATATCTTCTTGAAAAGCAAGATATTCCGGATTTAAATCTTCGGAATGCAAAATCTTAGGAGATTCTCCTCTGGTTTTGGCAAGTTTTAACTCTTTCAAAGTCCTGTATTCTTTTTTAATTCTTTCTAATCCTTCTTTAGTTAGATAAAACTTTTTTTCTTCTGCCATATTCTTACAAAATCCCCCTTGGCTAGGGGGATTAGGAGAAAATTGTTTTTTATGTACTCGACTAACCCCCTTTTAGCAAGTTATTTTTCCAGAAGTTAAAATAATAATGTCATAGACCTTTTTTGAAATAGGCCAAACTCTAAGGGAATTATTTTCTTTTGTGTTTTTGACTAACATTCCTGAGAATACGATAAGTTTATTCCTGCCTTTTAATTATAGACGACAAAGAAGTTCTGTCAAGGGTTAAACTTATCAAAAAGCTTATTTTTCTTTATTCTCTAAAGGTTTTCTGCGGGCACAGTTTATCTTATTAAACTAAGGAAGTTTGTCAACCCCATTAGCAACATAGTATAATTAATATAAGCAACACTAAATAAAATTTTTTCCTATGTCATATCAAACTATTGAAATTGATGGGGCATACGGCTCTGGCGGAGGACAAATTTTGAGAACGGCCTGCGCTCTCTCGGCAGTAACGAAAAAACCTTGCCGGGTGTTTAATATACGCAAAAATCGTCTCAAACCCGGATTAATGCTGCAGCATCTTTTGGGGATTCAAACCTTAGCTAAGCTAAGCAACGCTGATTTGGAAGGAGATTTTTTAGGTTCAGAGGAAATAAAATTTTATCCCCGTGACATTGAGGCGAAGGACTTACATATAAAAATTGAAACTGCTGGAAGCATTACTTTAGTTTTGCAAACTTTAATTCCGCCAGCTTTATTCGCTCCCTTTCCTGTCAAAATTACATTTGATGGCGGAGCAACCGATACTTTTTTTTCGCCCACTATTGACTATTTTCAATATGTGTTTTTGAAAATTCTGAAAAAAATGAACGGCAAAGTAGAAATTAATATTTTAAGACGGGGCTATTATCCAGAAGGCGGAGCCAAAGTAGAAGTTACGGTTTTCCCTGCCAGATTAAAAAACCTTAATTTAACTGAAAGAAGCCAATTAAAAAAACTTTTAGCAATCTCTGGCGCTTCTGAATCTTTAAAAGAAAAAAAAGTTGCTGAGAGACAAATTGCCGGCGTAAGAGAAATTCTGGGAAAATTAAACTTGCCAACTGAAAAACAAGTCGAATATTATCAAACCAGATCTCCAGGCAGCCAAGTTTGTTTAATCGGAGAATTTGAAAACACGTTAATGGGAGTTGATAATTTAGGGAAATTGGGGAAAAGAGCTGAAGATGTTGGCAAAGAAGCAGCTTTAGAATTATTAAAGGAGCAAAAATCTGAAGCGTGTTTAGATCGACATTTAGCCGATCAAGTTCTTCCCTACATGGCTTTATCTAAAGGTAAAAGTCAAGTGACAGTTTCCGAAATCACAAATCACTGCCAAACCAATATTTGGGTAATTGAAAAATTCTTGGAAGGCAAATTTGAAACAAAAAATAATTTAATTTCATGGATGCCATCTTAATTCAAGCCAACGCCAAATTAAATCTTGATTTGAAAATTTTAGGAAAAAGAACTAACGGCCATCATCTAATTAAAAGCACCTTTCAATCAATTAACCTTTCTGATTTTTTGTTTTTTGAAAAACACAAGAAAAATGAGTTTACCGGAGCGATAATTTGCCCGAAATCAGAGAATATTATTTTAAAAGCTAAAAAAACCTTAGAAAGAACCTTAAATAAAAAATTACCTTGCCGAATTCATCTTCAAAAAACAATTCCAATTTCAGCCGGCCTTGGCGGCGGCAGCGCTGATGCTGCTGCTATTTTACTTGCCTTAAATCTACTTTATAAATTAAATTTAGGGAGAAAGAAATTAATACAAATCGGCCTAATGGTAGGCGCCGACATTCCTTTTTTCTTTTATGGTGGCACTTGTCAGGTAGAAGGAATTGGAGAAAAAATAACCCCTATCAAAAAGAAATTGCCAAAGTTTTTTGTTCTTTTTCGACCTCACAAAAGAATAGAAACCAAAAAGATGTATGAGCTTTATGATAAAACAGGGAGAGATTTTTTAATCCTGGCTAAAGAAATTTGTCCCGATATCTTAAAAATTGAAAATTATCTTAAAAAATTTAAACTTGAAACTAAACTTTCTGGATCTGGACCAACGTTTTTTTGTGAAACTAATAACTATGAAACGGCTAAAAAAATTACTGAAAACTATCAGAGATTTAACGGGGATATTTTCATTTGCCGCCCTGAAAATAAAGCCATAAAGATATTAAAGCCATGACAATTGCTATTATTTTAGCTGCTGGCGATAGCGAAAGAATGCGGAGAATTAATAAGATTTTTTATCGGATTAAAGGAAAACCCTTGATTTTTTATACAATTGAGGCTTTTGAAAAACATCCCCAGGTTGATGGAATAATTTTATTAGCGAAGGCATCGAATTCCAAGAAGTTTTTTAGTTTAATCAAAAAATATGGGTTTAAAAAAATTAAATTAGTAGCAAAAGGGGGGAAAGAGCGACAAGATTCAGCCTTTAATGGATTAAAAGCGGCTGGAAAATTAGGAGCAAAATCTGGAGATTTAATTCTATTTCATAATGGTGCAAATCCCTTGGTTTCTCAAAATGAAATCACTGATGTAATTCGGGCAGCAAAAAAATATAAGGTTGCTTTAGTTGCTCAGCCAACGAGAGACACGATAAAAGAAAGAGATAAAAATGGATTTGTGGTTAGAACCATCGGACGAGAAAAGATTTTTTTAGCTCAAACTCCTCAAGTAATAGAATATACATTGGCTAAAAGAGCCTTTGAGGAGGCTTTTGCTGAAAAGTTTTATGGAACAGATGATGTTTCTTTAGTAGAAAAGTTAGGAGTAAAACCAAAAATTGTCCCAGCTAGTTTCAAAAATATAAAGGTAACTTATCCTGAAGATTTAAAGTTTGTAGAGAGTCAATTATGAAAGTCATTTTTGCAAAACATATTGGTTTCTGCTCTGGAGTGAAAAGAGCAATCACTATTGCTGAAAAATCATTAGAGGAGGATCCGAAGCCAATTCAATTTTTAGGCCCATTGATTCATAACGAAAAAATAATTGAAAAATTAAAGAAGCAAGGGGGAAAATTTATTTCCAATTTAAAAGAAATTAGCTCTGGAACATTAATTCTTAGAGCTCACGGAGAAATTCTTGATTCAACGAAAATTGGAAAAAAAGTATTAATTAGAGACACCACTTGTCCATTGGTAAAAAGAGTTCAAAGGACAGCTAATTTTCTTTTTAAACAAGGGTATCAGGTGATAATTATTGGCGATAAAAATCATCCGGAAACAAAAGGAATAAAAGAATGCGTCAAGAATCGAGCAATTATTATTGAAAATGGTTTTCAAGCTAAAAATCTTCCAAAATTGAAGAAAATAGGAGTGGTTTCTCAAACCACTCAAAATTTAAATAAAGTTAATCAAATTTTAAAAATTTTAAAAAATAAAGTTAAGGAATTTAAATGGGTGAATACCATTTGTCCTGAAGTAATATTTCGCCAAAAGGAGTTGTCTGAAATTTTAAAAAAAGCTGATGGAACTTTAGTGATTGGCTCTCTTACATCAGCCAATACTCGACGTTTAGTAGAAATTGCAAAAAAATCTAAAAAACCAGCCTGGTGGATAAATTCTTTAGAGGAGTTAAAAAAAATCAATTTAAAAGGCATTTCCAGTTTGGGAGTTATATCTGGAACTTCAATGCCAGATCGGGAAATTCAAAAGATTAGAAAATATTTAAAAAAGGTGAAGGGGAGTTCGTCCTCTTCTTCACCTACCGAAGCTTCAATTGAGGTGGAGAAGAAGGAATCTTCTTCGACTTCGCTTTCATAAATGAAAGCTCGGTTTATGATTAAAAGGCGGAGAACCAAAATAGTAAAAATTGGCAATCTAAAAATTGGGGGAGATTTTCCCATTTTGGTCCAATCAATGACTAATACTCCTACTTTTAATGTCGAAAAGACTGTCAAACAAATAAAAGAATTAGAAAAAGCAGGATGTGAAATAATAAGAGTGGGGGTGCCTGATTTTAAATCTGCCAAAACCCTTTCTAAAATCAAAAAACAAATAAATATTCCTTTGGTTGCCGACATTCATTTTTCAGCAGATTTGGCTTTAGAGGCAATAAATCAAGGAGTAGATAAGTTAAGGATTAACCCAGGTAATTTTCCGAAAAACAAATTAAAAGAAATAGTCAAGGAAGCTAAAGAGAAAAAAATTCCAATTAGAATCGGAATCAATAGCGGTTCTTTAGAAAAAGATTTATTAGGTAAGCACAAAATAGTTACCGCTGAAATGATGGTTAAATCCGCTCTGAGAAATATTAGATTAATGGAAAAACTCGATTTTAAGGATTTGGTAATTTCCTTAAAAGCGCCGGACGCCCTAAGAACAATAAAAGCCTACAAACTACTATCTCAAAAAACAAATTATCCCCTTCATCTTGGCGTAACCGAAGCTGGTAGCAAATTTTCAGGATCAATTAAATCATCTATTGCTTTGGGCACTCTTTTGTTAGATGGAATTGGAGATACAATTAGAGTTTCTCTTACCGGGGACCCGGTTGAAGAAGTAAAGGTTGGTTGGGAAATATTAAAGAGTTTGGATTTGAGAGAAAGAGGAATAAAAATTGTCAGTTGTCCTACTTGCGCCAGAAGTTCAATTGATGTTGTGAGTTTAACAAAAAAAGTAGAAAAAATAACCAGCGAAATAAAAAAACCACTAAGAATAGCTATTATGGGATGTTTGGTAAATGGTTTAGGAGAAGGAAGAGAAGCGGACTTGGCAATTGTTGGCGCCAAAAATTTAACCTTGATAATGAAAAATGGTGAAATTATTCACCGAGCTAAAGAAAAAGAGATTTTTGAAATATTTAAGAAAGAGTTAAGAAAATATATTAAAAAAAGTTGGTCGAAGAAATAAATCTCTTCTTAACCCTTCATTATCATTCGGGTAGCTGAAAAAGAGAACGAAGTTCTCTTCGCCCTTTAAAACAAAGTTTTTTGTTTAAAGCTGTCATTTTTTCTTTCGCCCGGAGAAAAAATCCTGATTTTTCCGTAAACTCCATCGTATCCCGGTTCTTTAAAAACTTTACCTTCTCTCACTCTTATTATTGCCTCACTGATTTCAGGAAGAGTTGCGGTCTGCAGGCTTTCTGGCGGCACCTCAAGAAGAATATTAAATTCTGAGCCCAATTTTTCAATTAAATTTTTGTATTCTTTTTCAACTCCCTTGGTTCCGGTAGAACAACCTAAAGCATCGGCAATAATCTCTTCTAAAGGAACTAAACTTTTAAAAGGAATGGCTCTCTCCGGAATAAAATCTTCTTTTCTATCAGCCAGCTCTTCAACCCTATTTAAAACTCCGACCGTTAGCGGTCTGCCGCAGACCGGGCAAATTCCGTTATATTTTTTGGTTTCTTGGGGAGACAATCTAATTTGGCAATTTCTATGACCGTCAAAATGATATTTTCCTTCTTCCGGAAAAAATTCAATTGTGTACAAAAATTTTTGAGGATTTTTGGTTTTAATTGCTTCAATAATTGACTGATAACTAAGTTCTGTATCAAAAACATTTGCTTCTCTGCCCAATTTTGGTCCACTGTGCGCGTCGGAATTACTGATTAAAGTAATTTTATCCAAAGCTGATAACCGCCAATTCATTAAGGGATCGCTAGAAAGCCCGGTTTCTAAAGCATAAATATATTTTGAGTATTCTTCAAAACATTCTTCAATTGAATCAAATCCTGATTTTGAACCAAAAATAGAAAACCAAGGAGTCCAGGCATGGCTTGGTACAACTAAACAATCTTCCGAAGAGCTTAAAACAATTTTGGCTAATTCTTTAGCATCTAACCCTAAAATTGGCCTGCCATCTGCCTTTAAATTGCCAATCCAACTCAACTGGACATTAATTTTTTCTGCTATCTCAAAAGAGGGAACAAAAACTAAAATATGAATTTTTCTGACTCTTCCTTTTTTTGAATAAATGCAGCTAATTTCATTAGTCAATATAAAACGCGTCCCATTGTCTTGTTTTTTTAGCTTAAAAAGACCTATCTCTGCAGGTTCTAATTTTTCTTTTAAAGATTTAAACCATTCGGGATGGCTGAAATCCCCGGTTCCTAAAACCTTAATTCCTTTAATTCTTGCCCACTTATCAAGATTTTCCAAATCCATATACCGGGAAGTTGCCCGTGAATATCTGCTATGAATGTGAAAATCCGCTACGAACTTCATGAGTTTAATTTATCATTTTTAACATTTTAAAGCAAAAAAACACCAAGATATCGCAAATCACTGGTGCTTTTGGTTTATATAAAGAGTTTAAAATTTTTACTCTCTCTTAATTTTTTTTAACATTTTCTCTTCTAATAAACCAAAACCGGCAAAAATAAGAAGAGTTAAAAATGTTCCTATGATAGCTAAAAAATAAAGCTTAGCTCCAACCGCAATCCCAATTGCTGCTGCTGCCCAGAGACCAGCGGCTGTAGTGAGTCCTACTGTTCCAGAGGATTGCCGGAAAATCACTCCTGCTCCGATAAAGCCAATTCCTACGGCAATCGCCTGGATTACTATTGAAGGATCGAAATTAATACCGGACTTACCAAGAAAGGAATTAAATAATTGAAAAGAAATTACGGTAAAAAGGCAGGCACCCAAAACTACTAAACTATAGGTTTGCAAACCTGCTTCTTTTCTTTTAAGTTCTCTTTCCAAACCAATTAAACTGCCTAAAATGACAGCTAAAAATAGCTGAATAACAATTTGAAAACTTTCAGAAAAAGCCATTTTTAAACTTTATAGACTTTATAGCCCTCTCGGACCTTTTGTTCTACTTTTAATCCAATGGAATCTCCTTTTTTGGCTTCCTTAATCTTTTGATGTTCAGCCTCCATTGATTCCACCTGTTGAGTAAAATCAGTCTCTCCCCCAATAATTCTAATTGTCTCGCCTACCTTAAGTTTATCAGAAAGATCAATCACCGTTACTCCAATCTGGCCAAAATAATGAGTAACCTTTCCTATTAACTTTCCTTCAATTTCTTCTGGCATAAATATTTTAAAATATATTTTGTTAAATCAATAATTAAAAAAATATTTTCTTGCCCCGTAATGAGCTATGCTCTACTACCGGGGTCGACCTTTCTCCCGAAACCTTAATACGAATATCTGAGTTTCGGCTACGAATTAATTTTAATATTTAGGACTTTTTTCTTTTCTTTTTTGATTTGAGCAATTAATTTTTCAACCAGTTTCTTTGGATCTTTCTCATAAATAATTTTTTTCACACCCCGGTGAGGACCGGTGGCAATTTGCCTTATCTTGTCTGCCATTCCGCCTGTTTCCTCCAAAACGGCAATTGGTTTTTGAATTTCAAAAGCAGTGACAAATTCATGCAAAGTTCCCATTCTGCCGCAAATAATAATCACCCCGTCTACGGACTTGGTCATAATTACATTACGGCCCACATAATCAGCACCAGTATAAATCATGACATTAAAAGGATCAAGAGGCAATTTATAAATTTTCAAATGGGCAGCTTCAGAAGTGGCCGGCGAAAAACCCACATTAAAACCCCCGGCTTCCTCACATCCCAAAGCGGAAAAATAAGGAACACCGGTGGTAGCGCCGGTAACAAGGACACACTTTTTTTTAGCAATTTCTCGACCAACCTCTTTTGATAATCTTTCAATATCTTTACAGCAGTGGCTGACATGGGCTGCGCCAGAAACCGCAATTTTATAATTCATATAAATTATTATAGCATAACTTTAATTCAATTAAAAACGGGAAGGATTGCTTCCCATTTTTACCCCGTTAGAAATTTTGAATATTTTGTCTAAATTAAAACCCGCTAGAAAATTTTTCTAACGGGGTTTAGTGAGGGGGGAATAGCTTCTGACAAACTTGATTTTTACTTAAGTCCAGGTGGACATAACTAGGCAGCTGCTATCATCTCCTTTATCAAAAACCATCTGTCCTTGGGCAAAAAACCCTCACCCCCTCAGTTTTAAGTTTAATAAAATAAAAAAAGTTGTCAACTCATTTTTTATAGAGGACTATCCCCAGTTTATCCACACTCTTATGTTCCCAACAGAAATTTCTTCCCGGCGCTTTTTAATGTGTCCCTACTCCGAGTCGAACGGAGATCTCAACCTCCGGAGGGTTGCGCTTTATCCATTAAGCTATAGGGACATAAAGGGACGGGGCAGCCATGCATTTTGAGTTCCGGAAATTCATGTCCAGGCGCCCTTAGGAGAGTGACGGGTGGGTTGGAGTTCATTATAAATTACGGGCGCGAAATTTCATTTTTCTACTACAATATAAATGTTGGCTCTCGGATCTTCCCCGGCCCGCCAAGCTTTTTTTATCTCAAATCCAGCTTCTTTAACCAAACTCACGATGTTTCTTTTTGTGAAACAATGAAAATATCTCTGAACCACAACCTTTTCCTGAGAATCCTTCCACGGCACAAAAACGTCAAAAAAATCTAATTTTGATTCTCCGAATAATTTCAAAAAAGTGTATTTCAGAAAAAGTCTCCAGCCTTCTCTTCTAGTCCAAAAATCCCACACTCTTAGAACCAAAAATCCTCCCGGTTTCAAAATTCTCTTCATTTCTTTTAGATATTGCAGTTGTAATTCTTTTGAAGGAATGTTATGCAGAACAGAGATAGAATAGACTTTATCAAAATAATTTTCGGGAAAAGGCGCGTTTAGAACATTGGCTACTTGGAATTTTCCTTCCGGATATTGCTTTTTTGCGATATCAATTAGTTTCTCGGAAAAATCTATTCCATAAAAATCCGCATTTTTATCCTTTAAAACTTCATAAAATCTTCCGCTTGCGCATCCAGAATCTAAAACTCTTTCTCTCTCCTCGGTATACTCCCCAAGACATTTCAAATCTTCGGGAATAAAAGCTCGTGTTCTTGTGTAATCTTCGGCGGTCAGATTATAATTCTTTCTGGTTTCTTCCATTAAATATTCTGCATATTTTCTATCCATGGATTTTTTAGAAGCTACAATTAAAGAATTGATTAAAAATAAAGTTAGAACTTTGGATGGTTTAGCTAAAATTAAAAGGGGAATTGCCAAAAAATATAAAATCCCCTGCCTTAACAATATTTCTCTATTAAAAACTTACCATGAATTAATCAAAAAGAAAAAGATTAAAAAAACGGCGTTTGTGGAGCTTTTACTTAAAACGAGGCCAATCCGCTCGCTTTCTGGAATTATTAATGTTTCGGTTTTAACTAAGCCCTACCCCTGTCCTGGAAAATGTCTCTACTGCCCAATTGAAAAAGGAATTCCTAAAAGCTATGTTTCCGGAGAACCGGCAGTGGAAAGAGCCAAAAAATTAGATTATGACCCTTATTGGCAAACCAAAAAAAGAATTGAAATGCTGGAGATGGAAGGACACCCAACAGATAAAATTGAATTGAGAATAGTGGGAGGGACTTGGTCTTACTATCCGAAGCAATACCAGATTTGGTTTGTTACACGCTGCTTCGCAGCTTGCAACGCTGAACCACGCCGAACTATACGCAGAACTACGCTGAAAAACTTAGAAAAAGCCCAAAGATTAAACGAAAAAGTAAAACATAGAATTGTTGGGTTGTCGGTTGAAACCAGGCCGGATTTTATTACAGAATCAGAAATTAAACATTTAAGAAGGTTAGGGGTGACAATGGTGGAATTAGGAGTCCAATCAATTTATGACGATGTCTTAAAAATTAATTTAAGAGGTCACGGAATTAAAGAAACAATCTTGGCAACAAAACTTTTAAAAGATGCCGGATTCAAAGTTTTGTATCAATTAATGCCTAACTTGCCCGGCTCTAATTTAAAAAGAGACGAGAAAATGTTTGCTGAGTTGTTTAAAAATCCAAGTTTCCAGCCAGACCTTCTGAAAATTTATCCCTGCGCCCTTTTAAAAAAAGCTCCTTTGTACAAATTATGGAAAGAAGGCAAATATAAACCCTATAATCAATCGCAATTAATAAAGCTTGTTAAATCAATAAAAAAGAGGATTCCTTATTATATCAGAATCCAAAGGATAAGCAGAGACATCCCTTCTCCCTCCATTGTTTCTGGTCCTGCCAAAATTTCTAATCTTCGTCAGATTTTAGCAAAAATAATAAAAAAGGAAGGTTGGCGATGTAAATGCATTAGGTGCCGAGAGATAAGGGAAGCTTATAACCCGAAAGAAAGGATTTATCTATTTAGAGAAGATTATAAAGCTTCTGACGGCAAGGAAATATTTTTAAGCTTTGAAAATAAAAACAGAACAAAACTTTATAGCTTGCTTCGTTTACGAATTACTTCCCAAAATAAGGCGATAATCCGAGAAATTCATACATATGGTCAACTCCATCCCCTAAATCAAAATTGCACGGGTCGAACCCGTGTAATTTCACCGCAACATAAAGGTTTTGGAAAAAAATTAATCAAAGGGGCAGAAAAAATAGCCAAAAAAGAATTTGGTTTAAATAAAATTGCTGTCATTTCCGGCATCGGTGCAAGGGGATACTTCCGAAAGTTGAGATATCGATTAGAAGACACTTATATGATCAAGATATTTTAACTGACTTTCTTTTGTTTATATTTTAAAACCTGCTTATATTTTTGGTAAATAAATCCGCTCGGCGTTCGATAAGCTAACTTTCCTTTTTTAGCTCTTTTTGAAGCGTAGTTTCTCATCCTTTTTTAAATTCTATCAAAAAACTGGCTTTTCAGCCAGCTTTAGAAGTAACTTGCAATCGTGAGTTATTCTAACCTTAAGATTAGCTTCTTTTGATTCTAATCAATCCTGAACAAGAAATAATTTCTATTCCCTGTTTTTCCAACTCATCTAAAAACAAATTAACTCCTAAAGAATCTGAACTCATATGTCCGGCAACAACTACATTGATATTAGCTGCCTCGGCTTCTTTTTTATGCTCTTCAGAAATATGCATGCCAATTACTGTGCCGATGCCAGACTGAGCCATTTTTTCATAAAGTTTTGGCGAACCCTCTGTTCCTCCTGTTATTTCAGTTACAGCAATTTTCCCACATCTCCTCTCAGAATCTCCGACAAATATTTTTGGACCGGCTCCAAATTTTATGGCTTCTCTATATTCAGGAATTTCTTTTAAAAGCTTTAGCAAGTCTTCAAGCCGCATTAAGTTATTTTCTTTCTCAATTTTATCCTTTATAAATTTAGCCGCTAAATTATCGCAGGTGGTATGTAAGCAAATTAAATTAAATCCTAAAATCTTCGCCGCATCAACAGTTCTTTGATGGTTTACCGCATTCACTCCTCTGGCTACTTCTGAAATTCTTTCTTTCATCAAACCTTCAGCAACATTTATCGGTACTCCATATTGATTTAAAACATCGCACTGTAGCTCCATTACTTCAGATAAATGAGTTAATCCTTTTCCGATTGGATGATGGGCGATTATCAAGTCAACATTGCCAATTTCTTTTGCTAAAAGAATTTCAGCCGGTTCAATATCAATACCAACCAAAACTTTCTTAATTTCTCTATCTTGAGCCACATGTAAAATTCTTGAATCTAAATAAGGATTCTCCAGCGATTCTTTGTCAAATTCTTCTTTTTCCTTATCTGATAATTTCTCAAATTTTTCTTTTCTTCTTTTAAGAAGTTTTTCTATTCTTTCTTTCCCTCGAAAATCAGCTTCAATTCCTTTATTTATTGCTAATTGGAAGATTTCCTTGACGCTCATATTGTTTTAAAATTTTTTGATATAATTCTGAAATTAATTTCTCCTGTTCTTTCAAATCTAAAACTTCCCGGCGAATCCGAGCCTTTTCTCTGCGAATATATTTGCGAATACTCTTGGGAAGTTTTTTCTTCATCGAAATAGAAATAAAAAACTTTTGAAATTTCAAAAGTTTTGAATTTTAAATTGTAATTTTGCATTCTGACTTTTGAATCAGAGCACATAATTTTATGTGCTCGACCGAGCATAAAACTTTGTTTTGTGCTCTGGTTTTGAATTTTTTTATTCTCCTTTTATCACAGCTAAAGGAATTAATTTTGCCACTTTTTTTGATAAACCGGCATTATGAACTACTTCAACTACATCTTCAATATTTTTATACGCTTGGGGCGCTTCTTCGGCAATCCCTCTTTCACTCCAGCATTTTACAATAATTCCTTTTGATTCTAATCTATTTACCACTTCTTGTCCAGATGCCCGCCTCATGGCTTCATGACGCGACATAGTACGTCCAGCACCGTGACACGTACTAAAGAAGGCTTCCTCTCCTTCTTTTGTTCCAACTAAAACATATGAGGCAGTTCCCATACTTCCTGGGATCAAAACCGGTTGACCAACTTCTCGATATTTTTCAGGAATCTCAGAATGACCAGGTGGGAAAGCCCTTGTTGCTCCTTTTCTGTGAACTGCAACTTCAGTCTCTTTTCCATTAATTAAATATGTTTCTTTTTTAATAATATTGTGGGCAACATCGTAAAGAGCGACTAAAGGAGAGGCTTTTTCTCCTAAAACATCTTTCCAAGCTTTTCTAATAAAGTGGGCAATCATTTGACGATTTGCCCAGGCATAATTTGCTGCCGATGCCATGGCTGAAAAATATCTCTGGCCTTCAGGAGAGTTAAAAGGAACACAGGCAAATTCTCTATCTGGAACTTTAATTTTATATCTTTGCATGGCCGGGATCATTGTCCTTAAATAATCAGTACAAACTTGGTGGCCGAGACCCCTTGACCCGCAATGGATCATGATTACAATTTGATCTTTAAACAAACCAAAAACATCTGCTACCTTTTCATTAAAAATTTCTACCACTTTTTGAAGTTCCAAGAAATGATTTCCGGACCCCAGGGTCCCAACCTGATCTCTTCCCCGATTTTTAGCATAATTTGAAACTGCCGTTGCATCAGCCCAATCTAATCTCCCATTTGCCTCACAGTTTTCGATATCTTCTTTTTCACCATAGCCTTTTTCAACTAAATAAGGCACTCCTCCCTCTAAAATCTTATCTATTTCACCAATTGAAAGTTTAATTTGCCTTCCCTTTCCAAGCCCTGAAGGAACTTCCTTTTGAATTTCGGTGGCTAATTTATCCAAATGAGGTTTGATTTCCGTTTCCGAATATTCCGACTTCAGTAATTTCATTCCGCAGTTGATGTCATAACCGCAAACCCCAGGCGAAATCACTCCATCAAAAGTGCTTATTGCTGCTACCCCACCTATGCATGATGCGTAACCCTCATGCATATCTGGCATTGCTAGAGTATACTTTTGTATGCCTGGGAGGGTGGAGATATTGACTAATTGCTCAAGAGATTTATCTTTGAAGCTTTCTTCTAACATCTTTTCTGAAACATAAGCCCTGGCCGGAACTCTCATATCAGCCCTAAAACTCTTTGGAATTTCCCAGAGCCAATCGTTCAATTTTTTGAAATCTTTTTTAGAAACCATATATCAATTTTAACTGGATTTAATTTAAAACTCAATTCCCTTTATATATCGAAAAGAACAACTGCCTCCCAGGTTCCATCTTCTTTCTGGTAGATATCTAAATCGTGATAGGTAACTGCCTTAATGTCTTCGCCAAATCTTTCTGCTTTTTGACCAATTAATTCTCCTTCCAGCTCCCGGGCGGTATCGAAGGGGGAAGAAGAAGATTTATTTTCTTCGCCCACCCGAGCCGCAGCGAAGGGTAAAGAAGAGGATTTATCCTCTTTGCCCTCGTTATCAGAAAATTTAACAAATTTTATCTTATTATAAATTTCTTTATGAACCTGAATTAGATATAATGCCTCGTTCAAAAAATCAACTAAAAGAGCCGGTAAATCAATGGATTTTATTTTAATTTCTCTTTTGATTTCTTCTTTAGTTTCTTTAGTTTCCGGTCTCAATCCTTCCTCCATTCCCAAAAGAGCATTAAGAAAAAGTTCTTCTTTTGATGAACCTTTGACCTTAATTTTTAAATCAGCTTTATGCTCTAAAAATTCGTAGCGTTTCATTGTTTTAGTGAGTGAATTTCGTTAGAAATTTACGAAACTTCTTAGATGAAATTTCGCAGAAATTTCATCGTCTTAACTTTTCAAATTCTTCTCTTACTATTTTTCTATCATCCCAAGGAATCTTTTTGCCTCGGGCAACGCAAATCCATGGCTCACATCCTTTTCCTGTAATTACGACCATATCCCCTATTTCTGCTAATTCTAAAGATTTTTTAATAGCCTCTCGTCTGTCTAAAATCTCATAAAAATTGGAGGTTGGAAAATGCGATCTGAAAATTCCAGATTTTATCATTGATAAAATTTGGCGTGGGTCTTCGTCATAAGGATCTTCGTCAGTAATAATTATTTTATCACAATATTTTGCCGCAATTTCTCCCAAAACCGGCCTTCTCCATTTGTCCCTTCCTCCTCCGCATGAGCCAAAAACCGCAATTATCCTTTGAGGAGAAAATATCCCTTTTATTGTCTGGTAAAGCTTTTCTAAGGCGTCGGGGGTCACGGCATAATCAACAAAAACCTTGAAAGGTTGAGAAATTACTTCTTCCATTCTACCCGGAATTCCTTTGACTTTCTCAACAGCTCTTTTACAAGTTTCTAAATCAACTCCCTGCGACATACCGGCGCAAATCGCCGCTAAAGCGTTATAAATATTAAAATTGCCAATCAATTGCAAATTTAACTGAAGGTCTTTATTATTAATATCCCCTTTATTTAATCCGTAAGTATATTTTTTCTTGGCGGGAAATTGCAGAAAGTATTCTGCGTTTTCATCATCAATATTGATAACATGAATGTTTTTTATTGCTTGAAAAAGTTTTCCTTTGGCTTCCCTATATTTTTCAAACGAACCGTGGGACTCAATATGTTCTGGCGATAAATTGGTGAAAACGGCTGCATCAAAATTAATAAATTTGTGGCGATGCTGTTTAATGCCTTCTGAAGTCACTTCTAAAATCGCATATTGACATCCTGCATTTACGGCTTGTCTTAAAATTTTTTGAATAGTAAAACGACCCGGCATTGTCATTTTAAACATATTTTTCCATTCTTTATCTCCTATTTTGAATTTTATTGAAGACAAGGAGGCAATCTTATATCCTGCTTCCTCTAAAATTTTTGATGTTAACTCAACCACTGTTGACTTTCCATTAGTCCCGGTCACTCCGACTATCTTTAACCTGCACGAAGGAAAACAATAGAAAATTACTCCCAAAAGAGCTAAAATGTAATGATACCAACTTAACAAAAAGAGAGGAATAAATTTTTTAATCAATTCTTTCATGTTCTTATTTTATCATGTTTAAACTTGTTTCTCCATTCAAACCAACTGGCGATCAGCCCCAGGCAATTGAAAAATTGGTGAAAAATTTAAAAGCTGGAGTTAAACACCAGGTTTTATTAGGAGTCACAGGTGCTGGCAAAACTTTTGTAATGTCGAATGTTATTGCCAGAATACAAAAACCAATTCTTTTGATATCACACAACAAAACTTTGGCTGCCCAAACTTACCAAGAATTTAAAGAATTCTTTCCGGAAAATGCTGTTCACTATTTCGTAAGCTATTACGATTACTATCAACCAGAGGCCTATATTCCCCAAAGCGACACTTATATTGAAAAAGACGCCAAGATAAATGAAGAAATTGACAGATTAAGGCACGCGGCAGTCCAAGATTTGCTAACCAGAAAAGATATTATAATTATTGCCTCGGTTTCTTGTATTTACAATATTGGTTCGCCCGAAGATTATCAAAAAGTTTCTTTGGAAATTAAACCCGGCCAACAAATTAAAAGAAAAGATTTTATTTCCCATTTAACTTCTCTTCAATACCAAAGAAATGATATTGATTTTAAACCAGGAACTTTCAGAGTAAGGGGAAATATTGTTGATATTTTTTTAGTTACCGGAAAAGAAATCTTAAGAATTGAATTTTCCGGCGATGAGATCGACAAGATTTTAATTTCTCCAGCTGATTTAAATTCATCTTTTACCGAGCTTCCGCAGGAAGCGAAGGTTAAGAAGAGGATAAAATCCTCTTCGCCTATCGTCCATCGTTCATCGTTCATATTATATCCCGCTCATTTTTGGATAACTCCTCAGGAAAAGTTAAATATAGCTATTGAAAATATAAAATTAGAACTACGAGAACAATTGAAAAAATTAAAAAATGAGGTGAAATTATTAGAAGCTCAAAAATTAGAACAAAGAACAAATTACGACTTGGAAATGCTAAAAGAAACTGGTTTCTGCCACGGAATCGAAAACTATTCCAGACATTTGGAATTTAGAAGACCGGGCCAATCTCCTTATACTTTAATTGATTACTACCCTAATGATTTTTTGGTTTTTATCGATGAATCCCATATGGCGCTGCCTCAACTTCGAGTCATGGCCATCCAGGACCGAGCCAGAAAGAAAACCTTAATTGAATATGGCTTTAGATTGCCATCAGCCATTGATAATAGACCTTTAACCTATAAAGAATTTGAAGAGAAAACAAATCAAATTGTCTATGTTTCGGCCACGCCGGCTGAAGAAGAAAAGAAGAAAGCCCTTCAACAAACTCAGGGCGAAGAAGATAAATCTTCTCCTTTCCCCTTCGCTGCGACTCGGGATGGTAAACCAAAATATATTGTTGAACAATTAATCCGGCCGACCGGGCTCCTAGAACCCTCAATTGAAGTAAGGCAAATTAAGAATCAGGTTAATGATTTAATCGCAGAAATTAAAAAAAGGACAAAAAAGGGGCAAAGGATTTTGGTTTTAACCCTAAGCAAAAGGTTGGCTGAAGCAGTCTCTGATTATCTGACCGAAAATGGAATAAAAACCCAATGGCTCCATTCAGAAGTTAAGACTTTAGAAAGGCCTCAGATTTTAAAGGATCTAAGGGAAGGCAAATACGATGTTCTTGTCGGAATCAATCTTTTAAGAGAAGGGCTGGATCTGCCGGAAGTTGCTTTGGTGGCAATTTTAGATGCTGACAAAGAGGGTTTTTTAAGGTCAGAAACAACCCTAATTCAAACCATGGGAAGGGCAGCTCGCCACCCCGAAGGTCAGGTTATTTTGTATGCCGATAAAATCACAAAATCAATAAAGACGGCAATGGAAGAGGTTTCAAGAAGAAGAAAAATTCAAGAAAATTACAATAAAAAACACAACATTATTCCAAAACCTATTATTAAAGAAATAAGGGAGTGGCCTTTTGGCAAAAAGAAAGAGATTGCTTCTGAATTTTGGGCAATTCGAGATATTAAATTATTAGAGAAAGAAATGAAAATGGCTGCTAAAAATTTGGATTTTGAAAGAGCGGCTGAAATTCGTGACTTGATTAAAAATATTAAAAGTGGTAGAAACTAATTGTATGTGTCCCATTATCAAATCCGCAAAAAAGGCTCTTCGCCAAAGTTTTAAAAGAAGGGCCCGCAATCTCCGGAAAATGAGAGAATTAAAGAAACTCTTAAAAGAGATAAAGCTTTTGGCTTCGGAAAAGAAAATTGAAGAAGCAAAAAAACTTCTGCCCCAAGTTTACAAAGTTTTAGACAAAGCAGCTAAAACCGGATTAATCAAAAAGAATACCGCTTCAAGAAATAAATCCAGAATTACTAAATTAATTTCTAAATCTCGGCAGGCGAAGAGAATTCTATTCCCTTCTTCACCTACCGAAGCTTCAGCTGAGGTGGAGAAGAAGGAATCTTCTTCGACTTCGCTTCCATAAATTAAATCTCGGTAAGCAATAAATCCAAAGCGGTTTCCGGTGTTATCTTCCCAGTTTTAATATCAAGATCTGCCTTAAAAATCTTTTGGTAGATCTTTTTTAACTCTTGAAGAGTAAATTTATTAACTTGTTGGCAGCTTTTTTTAACAACAAAGGGATGAAGGTGGGTCATTTTTAAAATAGAATAGTACGGCCTATGTCTTTCAATAAGGTCTTTTATCATTAAAAGATTTCTAAATTGAAAATTAATCATCGAAAGAAGATAGAGAGGGTTGTCGCCTTTTTCTAAATGTTGGTGAATTAATAATAAAGCTTGTTTTTTATTTTTTTGAGCAATGGCATCAATTGTTTTAAAAATAGCTGTTTCAATTTTTGGTTTTACTAATAACTCTATATCTTCAACATTAATTTTTTCCTTGGGCGAAGAGTATAAATCCTCTTCTTTACCCTTCGCTGCGGCTCGGGTGCCCGACGAAGCCTTGGCGGAGGCGGGTCCTTTTTTGTAATTAACTAACTTCTTTATTTCATTAGACATCTGCCAAAGATCATTTCCAACAAAATTAATAAGCTTATCTATGGCTCCGGAGTCAATTTCCGTTTTAAATTTAGACAACTCTTGCCTGATCCAACTTTTTAATTTTTCTCCCCCTAAAGACTGGAAGTTTTGAGTTTTCGCTTTAGTTTTTAGAAAATAAAAAAATCTATCCTTCATCGAAATTTCATTTTCTTCATAAAACAAAATAATATCCCCCGCACCAGAAATTTCGTTTCGGTGCGGGACTAGTCCAGCACCGAGCTTCGCTCTGGTGGTGGGTTTTAATTTAAGAAAATCTTTATAATTTTTTAAAAACTTTTCTTTAAAATCCTGATTGGTAAAAATATTTAACAAAATCAGCAGTTTTTTCTCGTCAAACATTGAAGTTTGTTGAATTATGTCTCTAAAATCTTCAAATTTTAAATTTTCACCGTCAAGATATATTAAACTTAATCCGCTTTTGTGGATTTTTTTAATTCCGGCGGAATCAAGGTTCTCGCCAGAAGCGGGGTTCTTATACTGTTCAATAATTTCCTTTAATTTCTGCCGCGCCCTATAGGTATCTTGGCCATAAAGAAAGAGGATCATAATTTTATTTTTGACAGTTTGGGCAAAAGTGGGCGGAGCGACCGCCAATTTTAATTTTCTTTATTTTGGTGCCGCAACGAGAACACTCTTCGTCTTCTTTTTGATAGATTTTAAGATGTTTTGCGTAACTGCCTTCGCGCCCACAAGCATCACGATAATATTGTTTGGTGGTGCCTCGATATTGAATGGCTTTATTTAAAATTTTTTTGATATTTTGATGAATCTGTTGAATTTCTTTATCTTTCAATGTTTTGACTTGCCGCAAAGGGTACACTTTTGCAGCAAACAAAATCTCATCTGAATAAATATTGCCGATACCGGCAATAAATTTTTGATCCATAAGCAAAGGTTTAATTTTTGAATTCGGTCGTTTCTCCAAGAGCTCTTTGAAAGTTTTGAAATCAATTTCTAAGGCTTCCGGTCCAAATTCCTCTTCCATTTTTTTTGTTTCTTTTACAATTTTGTACCAACCAAATTTACGCGTATCGTTAAAAATCAATTGTGAACCGTCATCAAAAATAAAAACCTTGCGAGTATATTGCGAAGGTTTTCCATTAAAAATTAATTGGCCGGTTAATTTTAAGTGAAAAATTAAACTTGAACCATCGTCAAAATCAATTATTAAAATTTTTGCCCTTCTCCGCAGATCAACGATTCTCTGACCGTTTATTTTTTTGCCAACAATCTTTTTAAATAATTGACGTCGAATCGTTTCCACTTCGGGAAGTTCGGGCATGTCTTACTTAAGTATTAATTTTATTTTTTCAATAATTTCCCCGGGGGTAAAATGGGCTTTTATCAAATAATCAACTGCTCCCAATTTTAGTCCTCTTTCTACGTCTTCTCTTTGCCCAAGATTAGAAAGAATAATCACTGGAATTCTGGTTATACTTGAATCTTCCCTCATTTTAGACAGAACCTCAAAACCATCGATGCCAGGTAGAATTAAATCAAGTAAAACCAAATCCGGTTTTTCTCCTTTAATTTTTTTAATTCCCTCTTCCCCGTCAATGGCCTCGGAAATATTAAAATCTTCCTTAATCAGTTTTTTAGCAATTAATTCCCGAAGAAATCTATCGTCTTCGATGATAAGTATGTTTTTTGGCATAGATTACTATTTACCTATTTGTTTTACGACTTTATCTAATACTTCCTGGGGGTCAAAGTCGGTTTTAATTAACCAGTCTTTTGCCCCCAATTCTTTTGCCCGATCCAATTCCACTGGTTGACCGGAATTAGAGATGATAATCACCGGGATATTCTTTAAGTTTTTATCTTTTTGCATTACCTCCATTACTTCAAAACCTCCCTTTTTGGGCATAATAATATCCAATAAGACAAGATCGGGCACTGCTTCCCTTATTAATTTTAACCCCTCTTCCCCATCTCTGGCAACCGAAATCTCGTAACCTTCCTGGGTTAATTTCCTTTGGAGAAGATTAACCATAATCTCCTCATCTTCAATTAATAGAATTTTTTTAGCCATATTTTTATTATAACCTATTTAAAATTTTATTAAAAACCCGCAGAAATCATCTCCTAAACCAATACATCTTTTTTCCTCTATATTAACTTCGGTGATGCTAACTTCCTCCCCAGCTACTGCTATTGAACCTATTTTAGAAATAACTCCATCCAAATATCCCTCAATAAATCCTTCTTCAAAAAAGCAAAGGTTTTGCAAAATATTGGGGATTCCGCTGGTTAAAGAAGACTCATAAATTTTCAACTGAGCGCCTTCTAATTTTGGCATTATCTCAATTTCCACTCTTCCCTGTCTTAAATATTCAAGAAATTTTTTAATCTCTTCTAAAATCAGAGATAATTCAGTTTTCTCGCAATTAGTACCCAATCTTTTTCCGAGTTTCATCCCGGCTAACCTTAATGCCGACTGAAAACCAACCGATGCCCATTGCAAGCTAAAAACAACCATTCTTAAAAACCGAATATCGACCATGTCACCCAGTTCTTTTCTTAATAATTTAACCTCTTTCCCTTCAATAATATTTCTGAAATCTTTTTCAAGTTCCTCAATAATCTTCTCCATAAAAATTAAACTTATTGAACAGTATATTTTTTAGCTAAAAGATAAGTTCCCCAAACTAGATAAATTCCGGCTATTATTTGGATGAAGAAAAATACAATCACTAAAACTTGTCCAATCACCCATTGATACAAAATAGGAACTTCAATTAGCTCATGAATTGTTGCCCATACTATTGCTAACCAAAAAAGTTTCCATTCCTTAGGAATTGGTCTTTGGCCATAAAATCGGCGTAGATATTTAATGATGTAATAGGCAGCCATTCCAAATCCTCCAACGATAGGGATGTGTATCAAAAGAAAATAGAGACTTAATCCTAAAGGACCTATTGATAAAGGATTTATTGCATGAAATTCTAAAATTGGCATATTTTTAAGTTATTTCTTTATACAAAAAATAAGATCCAAGACCAATTAATGTTCCTCCCAAGGCATGAGGTAAAAGTAAAAGCAAATTTGTTTCAATTAATCCAGCATTTGGCCATTCATAATAACCAAGTATTTCTCCAGTTTCGGCAATGGCGGTAATGAAAATTCCCAATAAAATAAACTTCCAGGATTTAGGAATTTTCCTCCCGGCAAAAAATCCTTTAGTGTATTGAACAATATAATAAGTAGCGACTATAAAGGCAACAGCAGCAAAAACTAAACCAACCAACGTCGGCCATTTCAACCAGCCAAGGGTTTGGCCCATAAAGGTGTTTAAATTGAAATATTTAATTCCAATCAAAGAAGGATTAGGATTAGTCGGTACAATTGCTAAATAGGGTATTACTTTCCAAAAAGATTTTATTGACATATCTTTGAATGATTTTAGATTCGACCTTTGATATATTTATTTTACCTTTTTGTTGTCAAGTAGGCAATAGTTAACCACTTAAAATTCCTTTAAAAATTCGCCAAATTCTTCTTTAACTGGCAAAGTGAAATAAAAGGTGGTACCTTTTCTTTCCTCTGACTCAAACCAAATTTTTCCGCCATGAGCCTCAACGATATTTTTACTAATAAAAAGCCCTAAACCCGTTCCCTCGGTATCCATTCTCATTACGTTAGCGCCTCTAAAAAATTTAGTAAAAACGCGAGGCTGCTGATCCTGAGGAATCCCTACGCCGGTATCTTTTATCGAAAAAATTATCTCTCTCTCATCTTTATCATGGAATTTTATAATTTCTAATAAGATTGTAATCCTGCCGTGAAGCGGTGTATATCTTACGGCGTTATCAAGAAGATTTTGAACAACCAATCTAATTTTTTCAGTATCTATGGTTATTCTTGGTAATTTGGTTTTTGGTTTTTCAAAATCTAAAACTATTTTTTTTCTGGCAATTTCTTCTTGAAGAGAATTTATGACAAAATGCACAATGTTTTCAAAATCAGCCAAGGTTGGTTTGTAAAGATATTTTCCCTCTTCTATTCTGGTAATATTTAAAAGATCATTAATCAAACTAATCATTCTCTCGTTGGATTGATAGGTTTTGTCAAGAAATCCTCTCTGTTCCTTGGTTATCTCTCCCAAATCTCCATCCAAAAGCATCTTTAAGGTCCATTTAATAGCCGAAAGGGGAGTTCTTAATTGATGAGCAGCTAAAGAAACAAACTCGGTTTTTATCCGCTCAACTATCTTTTCCCGGGTAATCTCGTGTAAAATAACTAAGGTCCCCAGCTTCTCTCCTTTAATCATCATTGGCACTGCAGACACCTCTATGATTAAGTTTTCGCTGATTGTTAATTCTTTCCTAAAAATTCCTTTAATTCCAACGCCAAGCAAGTTTATTAGGACCCTAAGATTAGGAAATTTGATAAGCTCCAAAATAGAATTGTCGACAATTTCTTTTGCTTTAATATTAAAGAAATTTTCTGCTTGAGGGTTGACCAATAAAAGTTTATTTTCGCTATCAAAAATCAAAAGTCCATCAGCAAGACTATTAATAACTACGATGGTTTTATTCTTTTCTTCTTCGGCTTTTCCTCGGGCTTCTTCCACATCCTCTAATATATTCATTAAGGCTTTTCTGGATCCTTCCACGTCTTCAAGCATATTCATCAAAGCAGTTTTTGATTCTGTAATTTCTTGAGTCCGTATTTCTAAATCTTTAGTTCTTTCCTTCACTTTTTTTTCTAAATTTTTTCTCAGGTCTTCAAAGGCAGTGATATCAGAGAGAGCTATGAAATATCCTATAAAATTACCTTTCTTGTCCCTTCTGATAGAAATTGCCATATTGACCGGTATTTTCTTGCCTTCTTTAGTTAAAAGCATCATCTTTCGGGTTAGGTTTGTTTTTTCTTTGAGAATTTTTGACTTAATTAAATTATTGAGATCTTTTTTATTCAAAAATAAGTTCTCTATTCTCTTTCCAATTACATCTACTTCTCTATAACCAGTTAGATTTTGAAAGGCCAGATCGCTGGTAATTATCACTCCCAAAGGATTGAAGCTGCAAATCGCTAAGGGCAAAAAAGTAAAAAGCTCCTGAATATATCTTTCAGTATCTTTCAAATCCTCAATAGTCATTTTAAGCAAATCTTCTGTTTTTGTTTTTTCGCCCATAGGCCTAACTTCCATTACCGAGTTTCCATTTATGGAAACGAAGATGAAGAAGAGAACAAAATTCTCTTCGCCTTCTATAACTACCAACTTATCTCAAATTGATGAACATTAGATTCTTCACTTTTACTTCCTTCTACTTTTAAATTCCGCGATGGTACTATAAGAGACATTATTTGATAAAAATATCCTTCTAAAAAATGGCGGTGAACTGGATAGAGAATAAAATTTTTTAACGTCGCAATACCAATTCTCTTTTTGAAATCTAATTTAAAATCTAACTCGCCCACTGTATAATATTTTCTCCAGAGTTTAGGCGCTGATTTAACTATCGTTTGTTTAGAAATTAACCTGGTTAATAATTTAACAATAAAATTGGTTTTGGCTCCCCAACGACCCCACTCTCGTATTGTTTCGTCATCCCAATTAAAAATTTTTTGGGCCAAGAGAAGAGAAAGAATGTCTTGCTGGACCGGATACCATTTATATTTATCTATTTCCTCGTACATTAAAGGATAACCTAATTTTTCCATTTCTTCCTCTACTTTTTTTAATCCTCCCCTGTCTTCTTTTTCTATGATAAATTCCCTATCGCATTTCAAAGAAGAACCAATTATTTCTCCTTCTGTTTTTTTTATTTTTTCAAGGTCTTCTTCGGAAATTATAGACATAATTTTAGCTCAAACAAATATTATTTTATTTTCGACCTTTCAATTTTTATTGTTCTTTTTTTAATTTTCTTAATTCTTTTTTCAGTTCTATCATTTTTAATTCTCTACCAACAGCCAATCTGTTAAATTTTTCTAACTCCTCTATTTTTTCTTGAAGTTCTTTTGTTCTTTGTTCAACCTGTTTTTCGAGACTTTCTGCCAAATCTTTCAATTCTCTGGTTCTTGCCTGAACCTTTATTTCCAAAACCGATCTTGCTTCCTGAAGTTCTTCTGTTCTTTCTGCTATCTTTTTCTCCAGTCCATAGTAAGATTCTCCAAGTTTTTCACTCATTTCATTAACTCCCCTGGCTAAATCTCCAATCTCATCTTGACTCCTCGGGGTTATTCGCCAACTTAATTGACCTTGCCCAATCATTTCCAGTCCTTTTTTAATTTCAGCAACGGGTAGGACAACCATTTTGCTGAGTAAAAGAAAGAGAATAATAATGATAATCACAATACTCACTAGAATCGTTAAAACAACTTCTTTTTGTCGCTGGGCAATAGTTTTTTCTTCGGTCTCGAGAGAAAGTCTTATATCGTAAGTTCCGACTCTTTGTCCTCCGACACGAATAGGGATGATAGAGCTAAAGACTTTGGTGTCATCAGGCAAAAGTAAGGTTTGAGTTAAAACTCTGCCCTGCTCATAAGAAATAGTATTTTCTAGCCCAGTTAGAGTTCCAATCTCTTCTGTTGCATTAGAGGCTACAATTTTTAAACCTTCTGGACTGGGTACACTAATGGATATCTTGACAATCTCAGGGTATAACCATATAAATTTATAAATATTAGACTGAAGTTTTGCTGTATCTTTTAATTCCTCAAAACTCCCAATACCAGCATCAAGAGCTAAAGTTAAAACCTCAGCCTTCTCTTTAAAGCTGACTTGAAAAATCTGTCTTTCTCTGGAAATAGTCTGTAATAATAGAATTATCAATACAAGACTGACCACCATCACTACTAAAGAAAGCAATTTAATTTGAAGATTAAATTTCATTTTTTTGTTCTAATTAAAAATTCTTTCCGGTGCTCAATCTACTCTGCCAACCATTTCTTTTCCATTTCTTCTATTATATTTTCTCGCTTTAATCGCCTGATAGTTTTGTTAATTTCTCCCAAAAGCACTTTTTCTTCCTTTCTGACCGCTATCCCATAAAACTCTTGAGTAAAAGGTTCGCCAACTATTCTGAGGGTCTCTTCTCCAAAAACCATTCCAACAGCAGCAGGGTAATCAATAATAATAGCATCAATCGCGCCTTTCAAGAGTTCATCTTTTGCCAAATCGTTATTCTCAAAAGGTATTACCAATTCAAGGTCAGTATATTTTTGGGCCTCAATTAAGCTGGTGGTTTCTATTTGAACTCCCAGTTTTTTACCAGCCAAATTTTGGGTTCCCTTAATCTCATTTATCTTATCAAGGGTAGTGACAATAATTTGCCCGGCATTAAAATAGGGATCAGAAAAAGCCATTTTTTCGGCTCTTTCGGGAGTAATGGTAATGGCAGAAATTAACATATCTACTTCCCCGTTTAAAAGGGTATTAAATATTTCATCCCAGACGATATTTCTAAACTCGGCTTCTACTCCAAGATCAAAAGCAATTTCTTGGGCAATATCAATATCCATTCCAACAAAATTACCTGCCTCATCAATACTTTCCATTGGAGGATAGGTAGCCTCGGTACCAACAAGGATTTTACCCAAGGTCTTAATTTCCCTCAGCGTTGGGTCTTCAATTATTTCTTCTGCGGGAGGCCTAAAAAAAATATATCCAGCAACTGAAATTATTCCTATTGCTACAATTATTAAAAAAATTAAGTACTTTTTCCCCATATTTTTTCTCTTTTAATTAAATATCTTAAAACATTTTCGACCTTTATTTTATCATATCATAATTCTAACTTTTTTTCTAAAAAAGTTTTAAGTTTTCACTCTTTGATTGATGAGTTAGAATCTCTGGCAGGCGGACTATTAGGCTATTAAATTCTAAATCTTTTAGAATCTTGGTTGCGTTTTCTTTGCTATATTTACTCCAGCGGCATTTTCCCAAATTGAAATCCAAGGGAATGTTTTTATTAATTTGAGCCAAGAATTTGGAAAGAAAGGCCTGTTCTTTGTATTTTAAGAGAATTTCTTTTAGTTTTGGTTTAATGCTTTTTACTTTCTCAGAATTTTCTTCAAGCTCTTTGTATATATTTTCTAAACTTTCAAATTTTAAGAGAAGAGAAAGGGCTGTTTTTTCGCCAATTCCGGTCACTCCCGGAATATTATCCGAAGCGTCTCCTCTTAAAGCTTTGAAATCTAAAATTTGTTTCGGAGTTAGTCCTTGAAACTTTTCTTTAACTAAATTTTCATCGTATAAAACAATATCTTTTACCCCTTTCCTTAGGGTATAAGCTTTTGTCTGAGAATTAACTAATTGGAGAACGTCTGAATCACCGCTTAAAATAATTGTTTCAATTTCCCGGGCACCAACGAAGGGGGAAGAAGAAAATTTATTTTCTTCGCCCTGTGATAAAACTTGCTTTTCAGGAGCAAGCCGGCTAATGGTTCCGATAATATCATCTGCTTCAAATCTTTCTTTTTCAAAAATCGGCACATTAAACGCCTCCAAAACCTCTTTCACTTTTGGAATTTGCTGATATAGTTCCTCCGGGACTTTTGGCCTTTTTGCTTTGTATTCCTTGTATTTTTCATGCCTGAAAGTTGGAGCCGGAAAATCAAAGGCAGCGGCAATATAATCTGGCTGGAAATCTTTGATTGCTTTCAAAAAAACCAGTAAAAACCCATAGACAGCATTTACCAGTTCTCCCTTTTTTGTCGTCAATCTCGGCAAAGCATGATAAGCCCGGTGGATAATTGAATTGCTGTCAATAATAAGCAAACGTTTCTTTTCATTTTCCATTGATTAATTTTAACACAATTTTTCTTGTGTTCCTATTAATAAATTCAAATTCCAGAATGAGGACATTTTTAGGTAATATTTTTTTAATTCGCTCTGCCCACTCAATAGCCACAATATTTTGAGGATTGGATATAATTTTTTTAAATCCTAAATCTAAAATCTCTTTTGTTGTTTGGACGCGGTAGCAGTCGATATGATAAAAATGTTTGAATTTTGAAATTTCGAATTTTTTTAATATTACAAAGGTGGGGCTTAATATCTTTTCTTTTATTCCTAAGCCTTTAGCAAAGCCCTGCAAAAATGTCGTCTTCCCTCCTCCTAAATCTCCTATTAAACCCAAAACAATTACCTTTTTTGTAGGACTGCGTTTTAAAATGTTCTTGGCAAAAGATTCTCCAAGTTTTTTAGTTTGGGCGGAGCTTTTTGTTAGATAGATTTCCGCTCCCTTAGAAGTTTTCATTATCTTTTTCATATTTTAACTTCCGGTAAAAATCTTTTTGAATTACAGAATTTCTAACGGGGCTTATTGACTTTTCGCTAAATTTGAGCTAATTTTAACTAGGCGAAGAGAACTTCGTCCGTCGAGTCAAAGACGAGACGAAAGAAGAAAAACTTTTCTTCGCACTCTTCTTCAACTTCGCTTCCATAGTCGAAAGAGAATTTCATTCTCTTTCTCACCTTCGCTTCCTTCGGAAGCTCGGTAATGGAAGCTCGGTAACTAATTTAATTTTAACCTTTCATGCCAGAAATTTCAAAAAAAATTGTTGGTGAGATAGCCATTTCTCAAAAAAAATTTAACCTTTTTCAAAAAGAAATAAAAAATATTTCTGATTTAAAGAAAAAAATTGAAAAGGCTTTAACTAAAAGCGCCACTGAGATTTCAGAGATAATTTTAGGTGGAGCAATTGCCCTTTCGGCTTCCGATATTCATATTGAACCTGAAGAAGAAATGGCTAAGATTCGAGTAAGAATTGACGGAATTTTATTAGATGTTCTTAATCATGAGAAAAAAATATATGAAACTTTACTTTCCAGAATTAAACTTCTTTCCGGGCTTAAATTAAATATCACTGACCGGCCTCAAGATGGCCGTTTTTCTGTTTTAATAGAAGAACTGCCGATTGAGATCAGAACTTCTACTTTACCGGCTGAATATGGGGAAACGATTGTTCTAAGGCTTTTAAATCCGAAAAGTTTAATTGAGATTGAGGCTCTAGGTTTAAGAAAAGATTTAGTTGAAATATTTGAAAGAGAGATTAAAAAACCAAATGGAATGATTATAGTTACCGGCCCCACGGGTTCTGGAAAAACTACAACGCTTTATGCTTTTTTAAAAAAGATTAATAAACCAGAAATTAAAATTATCACCATTGAAGACCCGATTGAATATCATTTAGAAGGAATATCCCAAACTCAAGTTGATCCCAGAGCCGGATATAATTTTGCTAACGGTTTAAAATCAATTATGCGCCAAGATCCGGATGTAATTTTGGTAGGAGAGATTAGAGATTTAGAGACAGCTTCCATAGCCCTACAATCTGCTTTAACTGGCCATTTGGTTTTTACCACATTACACACCAACGATGCTGCTGGTACGATAGCCAGGTTGCAGGCCTTAGGAGAAAAACCAGTTAATATTGCTCCAGCTATCAATATAGCTATTGCTCAAAGGTTAGTCAGAAAGGTTTGCAAAGAGTGTTCAAAAATGGAAAAATCCCCGCCATCAATTTTAGAAAAGATAAAAAAAGAACTTAGGGGAATTCCAAAAGATATCAAAGTTCCTGAATTAAGGGCAGGGTTGAAAATTCCAAAAGCTAAAGGTTGCAAGGATTGTAATTTTACCGGTTATAGAGGAAGATTGGGTATATTTGAAGTGATTTTAATAGACGATGAAATGGAAAAATTTATTTTAAAAAATCCATCGATACCTGCCTTTAAAGAAAAGGCGATTGAAAAAGGAATGATTCCGATGTACCAAGACGGGTTAATTAAGATCTTGGAAGGATTAACAACTATTGAAGAAGTGGAGAGAGTAACCGGAGAGTAAAATAGCCCTGGGGCTGGGGGACTAGAGTACTAGGGACTAAAGTTTAGAGTCTTTCTGAGGAGTAATCTCGCCTAAGCCAAATTATCCATCAAGAAAAGATTCCATCCCCCCAGCCCAAGAGCTATTTCCTAACGAATAAATTCTAACAGATTATGACAATTTTGTCAAGCCCCCGCGTTAAATATTTAGCACAAGGATTAAAAGTTGTAGTTTTTTTATCTCTTCTTTTTATTGCGTTTGCTGCGCAGGCCGCCAACCCTTTGGATGTAGTTATCAACGAAATAGCTTGGATGGGAACTGAAGTTAATGAGATTGATCCTGGCCAATGGTGGCGGTATGAATGGTTAGAATTTTATAATAATACCAATCAATTAATTTCTTTAGACGGCTGGAAAATTGAACTTTATAGAACCGCTCTTGATTGGAGTTTAGAATTGAAAGGAAATATCTCGGCTCAAAGCTATTTTCTTGTTGCAGCTTCGGACAAAATCCCAAACTATGATTTTAATTATTCCAATCTTGGAGGAAAATTGAATAATAACGGACAAAAAATTATTTTAAGAAATGCGGCAGGAATAATTATAGATGAAATAAATTGTTCTTCTGGCTGGTTTGCCGGCAACAACTCAACTAAACAAACAATGGAAAGAAAAAACCCTCAGTTTGAAGGCTCTGACCCCAATAATTGGCAAACAAGCCAAAATGCCGGAGGCACGCCAAAAGCTAAAAATAGTATTGCCGTCCAAGCAGAACCACAACCTAAACCCGAATCTGAAAAAACTGCTGTGGAAGAACCTACTGTTGAAGTCAGACTTCAACAAACTTATCCTACAGGCGTTGTGATTAACGAAATTCTTCCTTCTCCTGAAGGCCCGGACTCGGAGGAGGAATGGATTGAGATTTTTAACCAAAATAATTTTGAAGTAGATCTCTCTAAATGGCAAATAGCTGACACGGCCGGCGGAACCACTACTTATATGCTTCCTGCTGGAACAAAAATTTCAGCCCAAGGATTTTTAGTTCTTCCCCGACCCGAGAGTAAAATCACTTTAAATAATGACGAAGACGGATTATTGCTTATCCAGCCAAATGGGAATATATTAGATAAGGTCAATTATCAAAAAGCTCCTCTGGACCAATCCTATAATAAAACAGAAAACGGTTGGGTTTGGAGTTCTGTTCTAACTCAGGGCTCCATCAATATAACGTCATTGCCGGCAACTCAAAACGAAATCGGCCAAAAAGAAAAAGTCGAACCAAACAAAGAATTACAAAAAAATCAATTTCAAAAACAGCAACTGGCAGACATCGGCGAACAACTTCCTAAAGCATTTAATTCTTTACATATTTTCTTAATCGCTTTAGGTCTCGCCGTTTTCTCAGGGATAATAATTTTAATACTTAAAAATAAAATTAAAAAGGGATATAATAAAGAAGTATGAGCGGTCACAGCCATGCGCGAACTATAAAACACCAAAAGGATATTACCGACAAAAAAAGAGGTCAGATGTTTTCTAAAATGGCCAGAGTAATTTCGGTTGCCGTAAAAGAAGGAGGAGCAAGTCCTGAAACCAATACGAAGCTAAAAGTGGCAATTGAGCAAGCCAAGGGTTTTAATTTACCCAAAGAAAACATTGAGCGAGCCATTAAACAAGCGACTGGCGGAGGAGAAGGAACCAATCTTGAGGAAGTCTTTTTTGAAGCCTATGGCCCAGGAGGAATCGCTATTATTATCGAGGGAATCACCGACAATAAAAACCGAACCCTGGGCGAAGTCAAGCAAATTTTGGGCCAATGCGGCGGGAAACTGGTCGGCGAGGGCTCTGTTAAATGGCTTTTTGAGAAAAAAGGCTGTATTACAATTAATCAACTCCTCCAAAATGAAGATTTTCAAAATAAGGAAAAATTGGAAATGGCGGCGATTGAAGCCGGCGCAGAAGACGTTTACTGGCAGGATGAAATACTGGATGTTTATATTAAGCCCGAATTATTGGAGGAAATCAAAAAAAACTTAGAAGCAAAAAATATTAAAATTGATTCTGCTTCTTTGGATTGGGTAGCTAAGGAGGAAATTTCTGTTGACGAGAAAGCAAAAAAGTCCTGCCAAAAACTTTTTGAAACTCTAGATGAAAATGAAGCAGTCCAGGAAATTTACTCTAATATCAAGCTTCCGTGAAGCGGGGTCGAAGAGATAAATCTCTTCTTCATCTTCGTTTTCGCTACGCGAAAACTCGATAAGCGAAGATAATAAAATTTATGCCTTCTGAAAGTATTATTAGAAAAAAAGCAATCGAAGAACTTCAAGCCGGGGGTTGGATAACGTGGTTTGGGCCGAAAGTGAAATTTAAACAAACCGATATATTCGGAATAATAGATTTATTGGCCCTAAAAGGAAGAAAGAAAAAAAACATTCAGCTCACCACCCTGTCAAACATTTCAACCAGAAGAAAAAAAATAGCAAACTTTTTAAAAAAAAATAAAGTTGAAATGACGGTTGAAATTTGGGCGTGGTCGAAGAAGAAAAAACAATTCAAAAAAGAAAAATTCAACGGGAAATAAATATATCCAGAAAAGACTTGACAAAATTTTTTTAGATAAATATAATTCTAATAGAACCATCTGAACACATAATTTAATTTACGTGTTCGGAAAAGGTCGAAATCTAAAATTGAAAACAATAAACTCCGCCCAAAAGCGGAGTAAAATAATTAATATAACAAGGCCTAATAATATGAAAGATGAAATTTTAACTCCCTTTGTCAATGAAGACGAAGAAAAAGAGGATGACGAAGAAAAAGAGGAACCTGATAAAGAGTCCTCTGAAGAGTAAAAAAATTCCCCCGCTTTTAGCGGGGGAATTTTTTAAACAAGCTTTACAAATTTTCTTTTCCCAACCTGGACTATCAGTCCTTTTTTTATTTCAATTTCTTTCCTCCAGTCGTCTTGGACTTCTCTATTAATTTTCACTCCCTTTTGTATAACCAATCTTTTAGCTTCGGCTTTTGAACTAACTAATTTTGTTTTCGTTAGCAGGTCTAAAATGTTTAGAGATTTTTCTTTTATTCTCATCTCGGGCATTTTTGAAGGAAGTTCTTTTTCTTTAAAAACTTTATTAAACTCTTCTTCTGCTTTTTGAGCTGCCTTTAGAGAATAACAAATCCTAACAATTTCCTTGGCTAATCTAGCCTTGGCGTCGCGAGGGTTAATTTTTTTCTCTTTAAGCTGCTCTGAAATCTTTTCAATTTCCTCTGTTTTTAAATCGGTGCAAAGCTCAAAACCTAGGGCAATCAGATCGTCGGGCCAAGCCATTATCTTACCAAACATTTCTTCTGGCCTGACATCCAGGTTGATAATATTTCCTTCTGTCTTCCCCATTTTCTTGCCAGAAGGATCGGTTAATAATTTTGTTGCCAAAACGAATTTTTCTTTGTTTTTTAATACTTTTATCAAGGAACGACCGCAAAGCATATTGAAGGTTTGGTCTTTCCCGCCAATTTCTAAATCAACATCCATGGCTACGCTATCATAAGCTTGAGCTAAGGGATATAAAAATTCGTGTAAAAATATTGGTCTTTTCTTTTCCATTCTTTCTTGAAACATATCTCTAATTATCATTTGCTGAACCGTGAAATTGGAAGCTAGTTCGATTAAATCCTTGAAGGTTAGCTTGTCTGACCATTGGCTATTGTATAGTATTTTAGCCGGGTTAGGTCCGGTAAATTTTAAAAATTTGCTTGCTTGTTTTTTGTAGTTTTTAGAATTCTCTAAAACCTCTTGCCGGCTCATCTTTTTCCGGGCCGCTGTTTTATCCGTAGGATCGCCAATCATCCCGGTAAAATCGCCAATCAACATTATAACCTCATGCCCCAATGACTGAAATTGGGCTAATTTTTTGAAGGTTATCATATGACCAATATGCAAAACGGAGGAAGAAGGATCATAGCCGCAATAAAGCCGTAATCTCTTACTAGACAACATTACCTCTTTTAATCCTTTATAGGAGGGGTAAATTTTTTCTACACCTCTCGCCAAGACTTCTTCAATTCTTCTTTTTTGAGAATCGGTAATAATATTCATAGTTTTATCTTAACAAAATCAACTTAAAATTGCTAATTGAAAAAAGGACTATTTTTTGATAAAATCAAAACATGCCCCAAAGAAAAACATATCGTAAAATCTACCAGAAAAACAGGAAAAAAGTTTTGTTTTTTTCTGTTTTAAAATTGTTTGGTCTCGGATGTCTTTTAGCGACTTTTATTGTTCTTTTTGTCTTTGTTTTCTATGCTAAAGATTTGCCAAGGCCGGAGATTTTCACCGAAAAACACTTTATCGAATCGACTAAAATCTATGATCGCACCGGTAAAGTCCTGTTGTTTGAAATATACGGAGAAGAAAAAAGAACAATTGTTTCTTTAGAAAACATCCCTGAATATTTAAAACAGGCGGTCATTGTCGCTGAAGACGCTAATTTTTATGAGCATTTTGGGATTGATTTTGAAGGAATATTGAGATCTATACTAATTAATTTAAGAATTGGCAGTCCGGTCTACGGCGGCTCAACAATTCCCCAGCAATTGATTAGGTCAACTTTTTTCACGCCCGAGAAAACTATTAAAAGAAAAATAAGAGAAATTATTTTGGCTTTAGAATTAGACAGGCGTTATTCAAAAGATGAAATTCTAGGATGGTATTTAAACCAAATTCCTCTTGGCCAAAACGCTTACGGAGTGGAATCTGCCAGCCAAATTTATTTTAATAAACCTGTTTCCGATATCACAATGGCTGAATCTGCCGTTTTAGCTGCTTTAATCCAATCCCCCTATCACCTTTCTCCATACGGAGAAAATAAAGACAAGCTTTTAGCAAGAAAAGATTATGTTTTAGAAAGAATGCTGGAAGAGGGTTTTTTAACTAAAGAAGACTTAGAGATAGCAAAAGAAGAAATAATTGAGTTCAAAACTCCAACAACAATTAAGGCTCCTCATTTTGTCTTATATATAATTGAAAATTACCTTAAACCAAAATACGGTCAGGACCTTGAATATTTAAAAGAAAATGGAGTTAAAATCTATACCTCTTTGGATTGGGAATTGCAAGAATTGGCGGAAAAAGTAATTAAGGAAGGAGTTGAAAGGAATAAAATATATAACGCCCATAATGCTGCCTTGGTGGCTATAAATCCTGAAAATGGCGAAATTTTAGCTATGGTCGGCTCAGCTGATTGGTACGCCACTAGTTCCTATCCTCAAAATTGCACTGCCGGCAGAGATTGTTTGTTTGATCCAAAATTCAATGTGGCAATTGGAACCAAAGAAAGTCCCGGAAGGCAACCGGGTTCTGCTTTCAAGCCTTTTATTTACGCTACTGCTTTTGAAAAAGGAGGGTATAATGATAGAACAAAAGTAACTGACGAAGCCTCCAATTTTGGTGTTTGGGGGAATAAAGAATACACTCCCCAAAACTACGATGGAATGTTTCGGGGTTGGGTTAATCTGCGGCAAGGTTTGGCTCAATCATTAAACATTCCTTCGATAAAAGTTCTTTTTTTGGCCGGACTGGAAAACAAAGTGGAAAGTTTAGGAATCAATAACTTTTTAGGGCTGGAAAACGTCTTTCTCAAAGGATTAGAAAATAGTATTGAAACAGCCAAAAATATGGGGATTACCACCTTAAATAAACCTTTATCTTCTTATGGCCCAGCAATTGTCTTAGGGGGAGGAGAAGTAAAACTTTTAGATATGGCTTCAGCTTACGGCGCTTTTGCCACTGAGGGATTGGCAATACCGCCGGTTTCAGTTTTAAAAATTGAAGATTATGATGGCAACACTATTGAAAAAAATAAAAAAACTCTAAAAAGAGTTTTACCCAAAGAGGTAGCCCGGCTCATTAATAATATTTTATCGGACAATGAAGCAAGAATGCCTATGTTTGGCGCCAGGTCCCATTTATATTTTGACGGCTATCAGGTAGCAGCAAAAACCGGGACAACGGATAATTTTAGAGATGCCTGGACAATAGGATACACTCCTTCAATTGTGGTCGGGGTTTGGGCCGGCAATAACAATAACGCACCGATGACAAAAAGACAGCCGGCAGCAACAGTTGCCGGACCAATTTTTCATAATTTTCTTAAAGAAATATTACCCGAACTTTCTAAGGAACAATTTACACCTTAGGTTCAATGAATCTTCGATTCATCTCACCTTTCAATAAATTTTTAATTTATTTCTAGGTTTAACTGCTTTTGATCGGCATGACTAAATAAAGATAACTCTCTTCGTCCTTTAATCTTAAAATACCCGGCTTTTCTGAACCAGTTAGTTCTAAAACAGCTTCTGGTTTTTTTTGTTGCAAGGAGCTAAGGTTTAAAAGGCCATCTAATAAAAATCGATAATTAAAAGAAATTTCACAAGGTTTTCCCTCTACTTTACCAATCAAAAAACTTTGATATTCTCCAACATCGGGGTTTTGACTAAAAAAATTAATTTGATTTTTTGAGGAATCAATTTTCAATTTAATTTCGTTGATTTTCCCGCTAAAAAGCGATGCCAATTTAATTTGGTTAATAAATTCTTCAAGAGAAAAAATAATACGAGTATCGTATCTTTTGGGAATAATTTCTTGGTAATTTGGATAATCTCCCTCAATTAATCTTGAAGTAAGTTGAATTTGGGGGTGAGAAACCTCTGAAAGAGAAGTCTCAAACAAAATTTGATTAGGAGAAAAATAAATTGTTAAAATACCTTCTTTTTCGCCAAAAATATTAATAATTTCCTTGGCCGCCTTTTGGGGAAGAATCAATGAATAATCTTTAGAAATATTATTCAAAGGAGAATCTAAATAAATTTTCTTCTCTCCTAAACGGAAACTATCGGTAGCTGCCATTGTTATTAAATTTTTTTGAAAGATAAAATAAACTCCTGAAATTTCTGGTTTAGTTGAAGAAAGACTGGCGATATCCACCACGCTACTTAAACTTTTACAAAAAGATTTAATTTGAACTTCAATCTTTTCTTCGTCAGAAACTTGAGGAATGATGGGAAAATCTTCCGGATTAACACCTTTTATTGTTGTTTCATAATTTTCACATTTAATTTTTAAATTAAAATCTTCTAATTCTAAATTTACCAATTTGTTCGGTAAAAAATTAATAAAACTGGATAGAATTCTTGAAGGGACAGCAACTTTTCCTTCTCTTTCCGTCTTAATAAGTGACCACCATTTTAATCCGACTTCTAAATCAGTAGTGGTTAAATTTAAAAAATTTTTTTCCGCCGAAATTAAAACATTATTTAAAATTGGTAAACTTATCGATTTGGCTGAAATTTTTTCAATTATATTAATACCTTCTTTCAGTTTATCTTTTAAAATAGTAATCTTCATAATTATTTTATTTAAAATTTTTATTATTAATTATTATTAGTGTTGTTAATTAATTTTTATTTGAGTTGATTTTAATATATTTAAAAGGGGTTAAAGAAGCGTGAAAAAATATTTAATTTTTTGTGGATTTAAAAGTTTTTATATTTTCCCCCAACTTACGCACTAAAAATGCGCTGTTTTATCAAGTCAATTTCATTATTAAGATTTTCGTTATTTTCTATTTCTTTAACAATTTTTCCACAAGCATGAATAGCCGTGGTGTGATCTTTTCCCCCAAGCTTCCTGCCTATAAAAGGATAAGAACTTTTTAATAATTCTCTCAACAAAAACATTGCTACCTGGCGAGGCTCGACTATCTCTTTTTTTCTTGACGAAGAAAGTAAGTCTTTTTCTTTTAAATCATAAAACTCGGCCACGACCTGAATTATTTTTTTATAATTAGCCACCTTGTTTGGAGAAAGAAATAGCGTTTTTAATAAAGATTTAGCTATTTCTAAATTAGGCGGTTGATTGTTTATTTTTTGATAAGCAATTAATCTGTTTAAAGCCCCTTCAAGCTCTCTTATGTTTTTTTGAATATTTACAGCAATATAATCCAACACTTCATCGGAAAAATTTACTCCTCTTTCCTGACTTTTAGTTTTAAGAATAGCAATCCTTGTTTCGTAATCAGGATAACTTATATCCCCGATCATTCCTCCTTCAAAGCGTGACCTCAGTCTTTCAGCTAAGGCCGGGATGGCTTTTGGCGGTCGATCCGAAGAAATAATTATTTGTTTATTTTTTTCATACAAAGCATTGAAAATATGAAAAAACTCTTCTTGGGTTTTTTCTTTTCCGGCCAAGAATTGAACATCGTCTAAGATTAAAACATCGATGGCTCGATATTTTATTTTAAAATCTTCGATGTTTTGGTTTTTTATAGAAGAGACCAGGCCGGTAGTAAACTTTTCAGATGGTATATATCTTATTTTTTTTTGAGAAAAGTTTTTCATTACTGCATTGCCGACAGATTGTAAAAGATGGGTTTTGCCCAGTCCTACTCCTCCATAAATAAAAAGAGGATTATAAACCAGCCCTGGCTTTTTTGAAACCGCCCAGGCGGCAGCGTGAGCCAATTCATTAAAGGGGCCTACTACAAAATTTTCAAAAGTGTAACGAGGATTAAGATTTGTTTCTTTATCAATTTTAAATTCTTCAAACTCAAGTTGTCCGGCACTGGGAAACGAAATTGTCGGTTTTTTAATTGTTTTTAATTCCGATTTTCCAACCGTGTATTTAACTTCTTTAATCCTTTTATCTAAATTATAAAAAATCTTGAAAATGGTTTTTCCGTATTTGTTTTCCAGCCATTCCTTGGCAAAAGAGTTTGGAGTGGAAACAATTATCTGACCATCTTTATAAACGGCTATATTGGTATCTTTAAACCAGGTGGCAAAGTTAGCTTGAGAGATGTCTAGTTGGATTTGGGCAAGAATCGCTTGCCACAGTTCATCTTTGTTCATGATGGAGTTAGAAATGTTCATATTGAGTATTATATCACATGTCAAAAAAAATCAAAATGAAGGAGAAAAGAACTTGGGTTGTTGAAAAATTGAGGAAAAACTGTGGAAATTGACTTCAATGTTCTTCTCTGTTAAGATTAAAAAGATATTTAATATGTCCATCACTTATCAAAAAAAAACAAGGAAAAGAAAAAGGACGCACGGTTTTAGAAAAAGAATGAAGACAAAAGACGGAAGAAGAATATTATCCCGACGAAGAAGAAAAAAAAGATCAAAGTTGGTAGTTTAGACAGCTTAGTTTATGTTGTCAAAAAAACATCGGATCCAAAAAAAGAAAGATATTGAGAGAATTTTTAAAGAAGGGAAAAGCTTTAGAGAAGGCTTTTTAGTCTTAAAAACAGCGAAGAATAATTTGAATATCGCCCGTTTTGGTTTTATTGTCTCGCAGAAAATCTCAAAAAAAGCAAATGTTAGAAATAAAATTAAGAGAAGATTAAGAGAAACAGTCAGGTTAAAAATGAAATTACTGGGTTCGGGCACCGATAATTTATTTATTACTCTTCCCGGAATAGAAAAAAAAGAGTTTAAAAATATTGAAGAAACAATTGAAAAATTATTTAAGAAGGCGAAGATCAATATTCGATAAATTTTCAATTATCGAGCTTCCGAAGGAAGCGAAGATGAAGAAGAGATTTATCTCTTCGACTTATTTCGATGGTTAAAAAAACAATTTTAAAAATTATAAAATTTTATCAAATGTTTATTTCTCCAGGGCTGGGTTATAACTGTCGTTTTTACCCGAGTTGCTCTAAATATGCAGCAGAGACGATTCAAAAATACGGAACACTAAAAGGGCTAAAAAAAGGGCTTTGGAGAATATTAAGATGCCATCCTTTTAATAGAGGAGGAATAGATCTGCCGTAATATGGATTTTTTTATTAGTGCCTTTAATATAATTTTATATCAGCCCCTATTTAACGCTCTAGTTTTTCTTTATCAATTCCTGCCAGGAAAAGATTTTGGAATAGCCGTAATCGTTTTGACAATTATAATCAGAATCATTCTTTATCCTTTAATGCTGAAATCTATTAAATCCCAAAAAATGCTTTCTGAATTACAGCCAAAAATCCAAGAAATCCAGCAGAAATACAAAAACGACAAAGAAAGACAAGCCAAGGAAATGATGGGTCTTTATCAAAAAGAGAAGATTAATCCCTTCGGCGGTTGTCTTCCCCTTTTAATTCAACTCCCGATTTTAATCGCTCTTTATAGGGTTTTTTGGAGAGGATTGCAGCCTGGAGCAATAAGTCATCTTTACAGTTTTGTGCCTAATCCCGGAGTGATAAATCCAATTTTCTTTGGGTTGATAAATCTTGCTGAGTCAAATTTTGGACTGGCAATTTTTGCCGGAATTAGCCAATTTTTCCAATCAAAAATGTTAATGTCAAAAAACCCCTACCAGCAGGTAGGTTCGGGGGAGGTAAAAAAAACAGACCAAAAGGCCCAGTTTTCAAATATAATGCAAAAACAAATGCTTTATTTTTTCCCAATTTTTACGGTTTTAATTCTTTTAAGGTTGCCCTCAGCTATTGCCCTTTATTGGATAGTCACCGCCCTTTTTTCAATTTTCCAGCAATATTTAATTATTAAACCGAAGAGGACTTCGTCCTCTTCTTCACCTTCGCTTCCTGCGGAAGCTCGGTAACCGAAGTATTAAAGCAAAACTTATATGATTTCTAGAGAAAACCTTGAGGCAATTAAAAAAATTACAAAAGAATTTTTTCAAAAAACAACTTTTGATATAGAGGTTGAGGTTTTACCAGAAAAGGAAGGAACCATTCCCATTAATCTTAGAACCGAAGAGCCCCAAATTTTAATCGGCGAAGGAGGGCAAACCTTGGCAGAAATTCAACATTTGTTAAAAGTAATTTTGAAAAGAAAACTCGCCTCGCTTCCCATTTCCGAGTCCTTTTATATCAACCTTGACATAAACAATTACAAGCAAAAAAAGTACGAATATTTAAAAGAGTTAGCTCGCTCAGCAGCCGATGAGGTTGTTCTCAGTAAAAAAGAAAAAACACTGGCCCCGATGCCAGCTTACGAGAGGAGAATTATTCATCTGGAATTAGCCAATCGTCAAGATGTCACCACCGAAAGCATAGGACAGGAGCCAGAAAGAAGGATAATAATTAGTCCCTATCCTCTAACTTAGGCATATTTTTTATTCTCCGGCTAATTCTCGTTTAGCCTTTTTTATTTTCACTATTTCTTCCGGAGAGGTGGTGATAAACTGGTCTTCGGCATAAGAAGCCATCACTTTTATGGCCACGTGTTTTTGCCCGGCAAAAAATATTCCTTCACCCACTTCGCACTCTAATAACAAATATTTTTCTTCGTCAGTTAAGTTAAAAGTTTTTTGAATGGTCTCAATGGTGGCCGAAGATTGTTTCATTAAAAGCTGAAGCGAAGAGTTGGTGATAATTGGTTTGCCGTATTCTGATTTCATAAAATCGTTAAGATCCTGAGTTATAGTTGTCACTCCCAGCCAATATTTTCTTGCTCTTTTGCACATTCCAAAAAGAAAAGAAGCGCCATCTTCCGTCCGCATTATCCACCAGGCCTCATCGACAACCAAAATTCTTTTTTTCATCTCCGATTGAACTTTATTCCAGATATATCTCATAATCACAAACATTGCCGTTGGTCTTAACTCGTCTTCCATATCTCTTATCCCAAAAGCAACAAAGGGCTTTTCCATAGAAATATTGGTTGGCTGATTGAAAAATTGGGCAAAAGTTCCTTTGGTAAATTTTCTCACTCTCCTAACTAATGATTCTGCCCCTTCCATTCCTTCAAGAACTTGTTCAAGATCAGACATTAAAGGAATTTTGTCTTTCCAGGTGGCAGGGTCTGTTTCCCGGGTAATATCTTTGGCAGCATAAGTTTCAGTCAGAGCCATGTCAACAATTCCATCTTCCTCCGGAGACAAGCCGCCCAACATGATTCTTAATAAACTAACTAAGTTAATAATATTCGACCTTAAAACATCTTCCGGATTTTCATCTTCTCGAGGAGTGTTTAGATCGAACGGGTTAATATGATTTGGCGAAGCCAAAGACATGTTGAAAAATGAACCGCCAACAGCGTCAACTAAGGGACGATATTCGTTTTCAGGGTCAATAATTATACACTCCACCCCGAGCATTAAAGAGCGGAGGATTTCCAATTTGACCGCGTAGGACTTACCAGCTCCGCTCTTAGCGAAGATTACGCTATTCGCATTCTCCAAACTGAAACGGTCAAAAAGTATCAAAGAATTATTATGCATGTTTATTCCGTATAAAATCCCATCGTTGGAACTTAAATCAAAAGAGGTAAAAGGAAAGATAGAGGACAGGGGCTCTGTGTTCATTGAGGTGTGGACTTGAATTTGGTCTAAGCCATAAGGCGAGGTTGAATTAAATCCTTCTTTTTGCTGGTAAAGGGTAGGTTTAATATAAATTAACCTTGATTCCAGAATTGATCTTAAAGTTATTTCTACTTCTTTTATTTCTTCGAGAGTTTTTCCATAGACAGTTAAATAAAGGCCAATTTTAAACATTTTTTCTTGGGCAGTTTGCAGGCTGTCTCTTAAGTTTTCTAAATCCTGATAAGCCGTTTCTAAGACAGGATCTCTTATTAGCCCTTTTTCTTCTTTTTCCATAATTTCAGCCTGAACTTCTGTCACTTTCTTTCTTAATTGTTTTAAAACCTGTCCCGTATCGATCGGGTGGGCATGAAAGCTAATGTCCATCGGCTGATCAAGATTGATTACCGGTGACAGCCAGGCAGTGCTTAAATATCTTGGATAAGAAAAAATAAAAAATGATTTGGCAAACCTTTCACCCAATTTTATATGGTCGGGCTTTATTTCAATCGAAGAAGGAGCAATAATGTCTTTTGCTTCTATTGTTGATGCCTCAAAAATTTTTTCTGGCATCTCAATAGTTTTTTTCTTTTTTAAAAAAGGAAATTTCATATACCGAGCTTCCATTTATGGAAGCGAATCGAAGAACATTCGTTTTTCTCTACCCTTCGTTGCGACTCGGGTAGGTGAAGAAGAGGACGAAGTCCTCTCCGCCTTAATTATGTAATTATTTCAGGTGGGATTTCAGGGTAATAACCAACCTCAGCTTCTTCCGGGTGATACAAACTCCAAAAAAGCTCAATTAATTCCAGGGTATTAAGAAAGGAACATTGTAGTCCGCATCTTCTTAATCCCAAAGCCGCAAACTCCATTCTTTGCCATAATTGGGATTTGGCTCTTTGAAACTGTCCTTCGCTAAAATCGGCTTCTTTTTTGATTCCTATTTTTGGAATTTCAATTAAAGTAAAAGGTATCGTGACAAAAAAGGTTTTGGAAAGAATTTGCCGGCCGACAACCAAGTCGCTGATAAATTTTCTATATTCAGCGGTTTGAATTTTCATTAGTTCATTTTTCTGAGCTGTCTCTATTTCTTTTAATTTATCCAGGTAGCCGGTAATGTTTAGAATCCGGGACTGAACAACAATTTCAACAGGAAAGTCCAAAGAGTTTAAAAAATTCTGGAACTGATAAATAATTGCTTGTTGTTCGTCGGCCGACTTTAAGGCAAAATTCAAAGAGGAGATCATTAAAACACCCCTGAGAGATTTATTTTTCAAGAGTAAAATCCCTTCTCTTATTTGTTCAATTTCTAAAAATTGTTGGGTTGATACTTCTGCCATAAATTATTTTGTTTTAATTTCAATTTCAGTGTGTAATTTTTTAAGCTGGCTTTTCCCTCCGATTTTCAAAGGCGACCCTTCTCCGTTCCCTACAGATAAAGCTGCGCGGAACTCCGTTTTCTTTTTATAAATATTTATCCCTGGCTGCTCTCTTTTTTTCCAAATATAGATTTTGGGCATAACGCTGAATTTTGAAAGGTTGACTAAAGTTAAAGGCAAAGATCTTCCCCCGATTTTCAAGAAAGCCAAGGCAATTCCCCCGCCTACCAGGATAACACAAGCAACCAAGAAGACCGAAAAAGGTACCAAAAAATAAAGAATAAGACAAACAACCCCAGCTGTTCCAATAAAAATAACCTGTTTAAAATTCAAGGGTCCGATGATTTTTGCTTCATGTTCAATAAATTGTGGAATAGTAAATCTCATAATAATTAATTTTCAATTATCGAGCTTCCGAAGGAAGCGAAGTCGAAGAAGATCTCTTCTTCTCCACCTCAGCTAAAGCTTCGGTAGTTGAAGAAGAGATTTATCTCTTCGACTCTATTATAACAGGCTTTGCCTGACATATCAAAATCCTGTTTTATTTATAACGTAAAACTTTTAGTTAAGTTAATCCAGTCGCAAACCTTAAGAGTTTCTGCTCTTTGGATAGGCTGAATTTTATTTTTCAAAAGCCAAGACTTTGTTTTCTCCTTGTTGAATTTTAGAGTCTTTGACAAATTGTTCAATAATTGCTTTCTGGGTTGGGAAAACCCGGCCCTAACAATTTTAAAAAACAAATCAGCGTTGATCAGTTTTCTATCAGCGTTAATCAGCGGTGCGATCCGTATAATCGCACTGTCAACTTTAGGTTTCGGCCAAAAGGAGTTCTTGGAGATATAAGAAACGATTTCGGGTTTGGCATAAATTTGAACAGAAACCGCCAGAAGGTTCATGTCCGGCGGCTTTGCACAAATTCTTTGCCCTACTTCTTTTTGAACTATTAGAATCATTCCTCTTGGCTGATAATTTGACTCTAAAAATTTTCTAATTACCGGGACCGTCAGATAAAAAGGCAGATTAGCAACAATTTTGTATTTAGTATTCGGTATTATATAATAGTATTTAGGATTAATTTTTAAAATATCGTCTTTAACAACTCTAACATTTCTAACATTCCAACAGCCCAATAATTCCTTTAGGACTTTCACCATGCTTGGATCTTTTTCCACAGCAATTACTCTCCCCGCTTTTTTAGCCAATTCCTGAGTTAGAACGCCAAGACCAGGACCAATTTCCAAAACAACATCATTCGGTTTGAGTTCAGCGGATTCAATAAACTTTTTGACAACCTCTTTATCAATCAGAAAATTCTGTCCTAAACCTTTTGAAGGCCGAATTTTATGTTTTTCGAGTAAGTTTTTAATATTTCTTTTTGAAAATAAGCCCATTTAATCATTTTAGCACTAATTTCAGGGCTGTGGAAAACTAATCTTGAAACCCTTGACTTCTTTATCTCAAAAGGTTAAATTAAAGGAAGTTCGTCATTTACCGAGCTTCCGCAGGAAGCGAAGGCGAAGAAGAAGACAAAGTCCTCTTCGACTATCAATGCTGGACTATTTGCGTAGTAAAAAACTTTTAAATAATCTAAGAAAAAAAATCAAGGGTTCCCCAAAGACCCCTTGTCTTTGTTTAAGGATAATCGCTGTTTTTTTGCTTATTTTTGTTTCTGCGGGTTCGGGTTTAATCGTAAAATCTTTGGCTGGCAAAAAAGATTTTTATTTAGCTAATATTTCTAAAATAATAGGTTTTGAAGAGTCAGAAAAAGACAATTTATTTATTAGTCCGACAAAAAGATTTTTGCCAGAATCCCCAGAATTTCTTTTAGTGGAAAATTCCAGCCTTAAAGCTTCTTCTCCTCCCACCACTTTTTCTTCTCAGGTTCTGGGTTCTTTAATTGCGGGTTATGAGCCAGAAGATGTAAAAATGGTGATTACCGAGTATATTGTTGAAAGCGGAGACACTTTGTCGTCTTTGGCTGCCAAATTTAATATTTCTTTGGATACCATTCTCTGGGCAAATGATCTGAATAAAAATTCAATATTGAAAGTAGGTCAAAAGCTGGTTATTTTGCCGATTTCCGGAATAATTCATCATGTTAAAGACAAAGATACTATTTCTGGCGTTGTTGAAACTTATAAAGGAAAAACAGAGGAAATAATTGATTTTAATCATCTTTCCGAAGATGGCAGAATTTATATAGGAGATATTATTATTGTTCCCAATGGCGTAATGCCGCCCCCTCCTGTAAAGCTATCGCCTGCCCCTGCTAGCGTTCCTTTGGCCGACACTTATTTTATATGTCCCCATTCAGCTTGCCGTATTACCCAAGGACTCCATTGGTACAATGCAATTGATTTTGACGGCAAATGCGGAGACCCAATTTACGCTGCAGCAGCCGGACAAGTTCTTAAGGTTGCTTTAACCGGTTCTACTTCTCGCTGGGCTTGTGGCGGAGCCGGAAGTCATATAACAATATTGCATCCTAACGGTGTGGTAACAATGTATGGTCATATTAGCGCAAGCTTGGTTAAACCGGGAGACAGGGTTTCTCAGGGCGATAGAATTGCTTTAATGGGTGGCCAGCCCGGCACTGCGGGAGCAGGGCTTTCAACCGGTTGTCATGTACATTTTGGAGTAACGGGCGCCAGGAATCCTTTTGCTCGGTAATTTTAATCTTCCCTGATTCTATACATTAAGGCCTCTGAGAGATGATGGTATTGGATGTTCTCCGAATTATCCAAGTCAGCGATTGTCCGGCCCACTTTTAAGACGCGGTGGTATCCTCTGGCAGATAGTTTGCCAGAATCAACATATTTTCTCAAAAGTCCTTCTGATTTACTGTCAATTTGGCAGTATTTTTTTATTTTTGGGATATCCATTTCAGAATTGGTTAACCCGAGCACATAACGATTTATGTGCTCGGTAAACCTTTCTCTTTGAATTTCTCTTGCTTTTTCCACTTTTTCTCTTATAACTTTACTGGAATTTTCTTCGTCCGGAGCAATCAGTTTATCGTATTTTAATTGAGGCACGGTAACAAAAATATCAACCCTGTCCATCAGGGGTCCTGAAAGCTTTCTTTTATAGTTTTGAATCTGGGAAGGATGGCATTGGCATTCTTTTTCCGGGTCGCCAAAATAGCCGCAAGGACAGGGGTTGGCAGCAGCAACGAGCGTAAAGCGGCTAGGAAATTTAAGATAATGTTTTGATCTTAAAATTGTAATTTCCCCTTCCTCAATCGGCTGGCGTAAGGATTCTAAAGCATCGCGGTGGAATTCCGGGAATTCATCTAAAAATAAAACTCCTCTGTGGGCTAAAGTTATTTCACCCGGCTTTGGCGGATTGCCGCCGCCGATTAAAGCAACTTCTGAGGCAGTATGATGAGGAGAGCGGAAAGGCCTTTGACTAATTAAAGGTTTTTCTTCTGGCAGAAGACCAACCACGCTATAAATTTTGCTTACTTCCAAAGCTTCTTCAAAAGAAAGAGGAGGCAAAATCGAAGAGAGAGATCTGGCTAAAATAGACTTGCCAGCTCCCGGAGGGCCGGTCATTAAGAGGTGGTGGGAGCCGGCAGCTGAGATTTCCAGAGCTCTTTTGGCATATTCTTGCCCTTTTATCCAGCCAAGGTCTATTGGATAGTTTTCTTTGTCAAGAAATCCTTTGGGATTTATTTTAGTTTGTGATATTTCTTTTTTGCCCAACAAATAATCGATTGTTTCTTTTAAGTTTTTGACCCCGATTGCCTTTATTTCTTTTATTAAGGCTGCTTCGGCGGAATTTGACCAAGGCAAAATTATTTCTTTAAAACCCTTTTCTTTTGCCGCTAAAGCGAAAGAAAGGGCCCCTTTTATTGGCCTTAAATTTCCGTCTAAAGCCAATTCCCCAACAAAAATACGACTTTGGAAGTCGAATTTTATTTGTTTTGTGGCAAATAAAAAACCCAAAGAAATTGGCAGGTCATATAGAGAACCTTCTTTTTTTAAATCTGCCGGAGCCAGAGAAACCAAAGTCCTGATAGGTTGTTGGTGGGGAGATTGAAAGCCCGAGCTTTTTATAGCTGAAGCCACTCTCTCTTTTGATTCCTGAATGGCCTTGTCCGGCAAGCCAACGATATTAAAAGATGGAAGGCCATAAGAAGCATCTACTTCTACTTCAACAATTTGAGCGTTTAAGCCCGCGAGAGCGGCTGAAAAAACTTTTGACGGCATATTATTTATTGTAAAACCCGACGCTAACAAGGTCAACGTCGGGTTTTTTGTTTTTGATTTAAAAGTAATTCACGGCTATCAAAGAAGGAATGCTTTCTTGAGTGATTTTCATTTGCAGTTTTTGCTTTGATGCAAATGGTTTAATTTTTTAGCGAATTTCTCCCACTTTTTTTACGGTAGGATCGTCGGGCAGAGTAGTATCTATTGGTTCGTCGCTTGAAGAAACGATCATTTCCGTCCATTGGTCTTTTGCTGAAAATATAACCTCGTTAATTAGCGTTGCGATTTTCCCTTTCTGAATTAAATCAGGAACAAAAGCGATTTGGAAAGCAGCAATCCATGGATCTTCTAAAACTCCTACTCCGGGATTGACATTTTCGATTTCCCAAATTACTTCGGTAGGACCCAAAGGCATCCCTTTAATTAATAATTCATTAAGTTTTAGCCGTGTCATTTCGTCAACATAGCCTGTGGGTTGTTGGAGGTTTTGAGGCTCTAATATTTCTTTTCTGTATTTTTCTTGAAAGCCTTTTACAGCAGCAAGAGTTGTTCTTCCGAAATAACCGGTAGTTGGCACATTTGCCGGATACCAATAGGGAACCTCTCTTTTAAGTATAATTTGGAGATACCGAACCGCTTCGCTACTTAGTCCTTCGTATAATGGCTTTTCAAACCTGAAGGTTGTTGGAATTTCCGGATAAGAACCTCTCATTTGAAGAGGATCCGTTATAACCTTCATTTCTCCATGGGTGGGTTTAACGCTTCTAAAATAGACTCCCGAAGGAAGGGTGGCTTTGATTATGGCGTTTTCTATCCAATTATAATAATTTTCAAGCTTCCAAACAATTGTATAATTAGTAGTTTCGTTTACTTGAGGAGGATGTTGGCCGGGGTTTTCAAAAAATCCATATTTGTCTTTAAAATAACCTTCCTGAGAGATTTTTATTTGAGAATTAACTCGGTTTCTAAATTCTGCTTCAAAACCGGCCAAGATTACCCTATTTTTTATTAAGGCGTTGGTTTCAGTTAAATCTTTTGGTTTGAAATCTTCTTTCAATTGGACCCAAAATTCTACTTTGCCTTCTTCGCCGGGCGTTAAATATCTAAGCTGGGGAATTTTTTCTCCATTCCAAGAGATAGAGTTTCCTCCTTTGGAAAATTCTCCCAAAGGAGCTTCAATGGTAAACAGATCGTAAAGATTTCCTTCTAAAACAGTAGTTAAAACCAAATCTCTCAAAGGCTTATCTTGGATGTTTTTAAAATAAATTTCGTAATAGAGTCTTTCTCCGGAATAGGGAAAGTATTTTTCTTGATTATTAATTTTTTGAGAAAACAAGAAATTGGGTTCGTAGGTGACAGAGCGGGCCGAAACTTCTTTTAAGAGAATGTCTTGGCCGTTAAGATTAATGAATAATTGAGCGCTGAAATCTAATTCTTTTCCGATCTCTTGTCCCTGGGGAAAAGATCCTGTTATTTCCACTTCTTTTCCGCCAAGATATTCTAATTTTGGAATTTCCCATTTTTGCTCCTCCGTCTTCGAAGGCATTGACTCTTTAAAAGTAAAATCAAAAGGAAAATTTATAGATAGTTTTAAATTGGAAATAGCGTGGTCAATTAAGGAAAAATATCTTAGACTAAAAATGAATTCGCTTTCCGTTTTGGGAGATATTGGAATTTTTTTAGGGATATCCAAAATAAAATCTATTGGTACTTCGGAAATAAGACTAGAAAAATTGGCAACTTTTGACATTGTTATTGCTGATTGCTTTCCCTTAGAATAATTCAACCAAGTTTTGGCTTCTCTTCTTTCGCCTTCCGTTCCAAAAAGCTGCGCTTTAAAGTTAAGCACCTTCTCTTCGTTGGGGTAAAGAGATTCCCCTAATATTATTGTCTCGACTAAACTTTTTTCCGGCAGAGAAAAAGACGGATAATTAAAAACCAATTCCGGATTTTTTAAAACAACATTACCTGTGTTCTTACAAGTTACGGTATAAGTTATTTCTTCTCCGGCTTTTGCTGTTTCCGGTCCCGAAATATTAACTTCAACTTTGGTTCTGGGTAAAACGACCCTTATAATTAAGAAAAACACCACTAAAATTAGAACAAAAGCCAAGATGGTGGTCAAAAGAGCTGACCGCTCAGAAAACTCCCGTGTTTTAAAAAAAGAGATAGCTGATTTAAGTTTTTCTTTAATTGTTTCCATTATTTGTTAATTATATCAATAAGAAGAAAGAAAACAATGATTTAGCCATCGAAATAAATTGAAAATTTATTGAAGATTGAAATGAGTTAAAAACTCATTAACCTCGGAAAAGAAGAATGATAACACTAAGAAAAAGAATTAAAACTATTACCGCAAAAACTAAAACAATCCGATTGAAGACTCTTTTAAACGGTTGAGGCCGAGGCGGAAGATTTTCTACCATTTTTTTAATTTCATTTTCTTCTTTTTCCATAAAGAAAAATGTTTAAGCTTGAGTTTTTTTGGGCTTTTTGCAATTTAAGCAATATTGGGCAGCAGGATAGATTTTGAGTCTTTCTTCTTTGATTCTTTTTTGGCATTTTTCGCAAATTCCGTATTTGCCCATTTTGATTTTTTCCAAAGCTAAATTGATGTTTTTTAACCGTAATTCCAAACTATATTCAATAGGTAAAAGAGTGCTGTATTCTTCTACTTCGTCAGCTGCCTGTTCCAGGGCAGCTGACCCTGTTTCTCTGCTATTAAAACGGGGAAAACGAGTATCCCAGTCGTCCTTGAGTTTTTCATCTTTAGTGGCAAATTTTTCAAGCTGTTTTTCAATATTCTCTTTATCTTTCTCTAATTTTTCTTTTAATTGATTTATCAGGTTTTTATCCATTGAAATAAATTGAAAATTTATTGAAGATTGAAATGAATCGAAGAGATAAATCTCTTCTCCATCTTCGCTTCCTTCGGAAGCTCGATAATCGAAGATTCATTGAATATTGTTTTTTTTTACATTAACCTCTCTTTTATTTTAATAATTTTTGATATCGCTTCTTTAATTTTAGATTGAGAAACTCCTCCTTTTTTAAAAGTATCAAAAAAAACATCCAACCCTTCGGAAACGTTTATAGCCCTACCGGAAAAAATCAAAAGATTTACACCCGCCTGAACTGGTTTAATTATTATATCTTTTAAAGAAAAATTTGCCAAGAGATACTTTTGGGCTAAATCGTCGCTAATGATTATAATTTCAGATCCTAAATTGTCTTTTAAAAATTGGATAGCTGTCGGAGAGAATGTAAAGAGTAGATTTGGGTCAAGATTTTTATAAACCATATTGGCGGTCATGATAAATTCAGGATTAGCCTCAATTGCTTTTTTGAATTGAAATATTTCTGGCAATGTTTCTGTTTTAGCTAAAGTTTCCTCCGGGTTAAAAGAAATTCCGCCATATCCCGGGAAGTGTTTAACAGCAGTTAAAATGTTTGCTGTTTTTTGTCCTTCAATTAAAGATTTTGCCAGATTTCCGGTTTCGGCTGCATTTTTTTGAAAAGAGCGATTGAATAAAAAATCTGTTTCCTCGGTGATATCTAACAGCGGAGCCAGATTAAGATTAATTCCTAATTCTTTTAATTCTTGGCCCCTTGTCAAGCCAATCTGGTAAGCTTCATCTGGGTCTTCAATTTCTGACTGAAGGGTTTTTTCTTGGAGAAAATCCATTCTGGAGATAATTCCGCCTTCTTGGTCAATCGTGATAAAAAGAGGAAGACCGGTTTCTCTTAAAGAAAGATTTTGGAGATCTTTGGTAAGTTTTTTTAATTGTTCTGCGCTTTCAATGTTTTTTGACAGCAAAAGGATACCTCCAGGTTTATATTTACGAAAAAACTCCTCTAATTGAGGAGTAACAGTTTTGCCTTCAAACCCAATAATAAACATCTGACCAATCTGATTTTCCAATGTGCCGGCCTTTATCAAATCAATTGTCTTTTTTATGCTTTCAAAGGAAGAGGTAAAAACAAAATAATCATCAAACCAGGCATAACAAATTCCAAAATCTTCTTGGGAAATGGTTAAAAATCTAAAACTTATTTCTTCGTGGAAACTGGTTTTAAAACTTGAAGACAGGGCCGGCCCTTCTTTGCCCAAAACTTCAAAGAGTTTTTCTGTATCTTTTTCCATCGTTGCCTCCCAGGAGAACAATGAATTTAGAAGGTTTTCTTTGTTTTCAATTTTAGTTACAAAACCTAAATGGTTTTTATTTCCACTGGAAAAAATAAATAAAGTGAAATCGTTGTTCAGTTTTTCTAAAAGCCCTTCGGGAGTTTTAACTTCAAAAGCTTCAAAAAACTCTTTTAGACCGACAACCTTATTTTCGTTTATATTCTTAAATAAAATTCTGATGTATTTTCCTGTTTCAAAGGTTTTTTCCAGAAGTTGAGGGAGCAACGCTGGAATTTCTGAAGAATTCATAATTTCCAGAGTTTCTGTAGCGTTTACTGAAATTAAGGAAGCAGGAATTATAATTTCTGGGTATTTGTTCCTTTCTTCTTCTTTTTTTTCTTCTGGCGGCAGAATTATTTTCTGCGATTCAACTTTTTTCACCGTAAAAAACCAGTAAAGAAATCCAATTACAGATAAAAGAATGGCAAATATTAAAGCCCTAATTAAGATTTTTTGAATAGGAGAAGGTTTTTTGGGTAATTTGGGAATTAAAGTTTCCGGTGTTTCTTCTTTTTCACCTTCACTTTCGCGCGGCGAAAGCTCGGTGGCTGAAGAAGAGGATTTATCCTCTTTGACTACCCGAGCCGCAGCGAAAGGTGAAGAAGAGGATTTATCCTCTTTGACTTCTGAACTTTCAAAAGGAGGCTTTTCTTTAGTTATTTTTATTTGATTTTCCTCTAATCTTCTTTTTTCTGCCAAAAGTTTCTCTTTTCGTTTTTTTTCTTCTTCTTCGGCGATTCTTTTTCTCATTTCTTCTTCAGCAATTTTCCTCCTTTCCTCTTTTTCTTTTGCCCTTTCTGCTTCTACTTGCTCTTCATCACCAAATTTTGGTGAGGGGGCTTGGGTTACTGCTTCTTTTTCTAATCCTATTGTTGTTTTTTCTTCTTCAAGTTTTTTAAAAAGTTTTTTTTTATCTTCCGTTATTATTTCTTCCTCTTCTTTTTTCTCTTCTTTTCCTTTCTCTTCTCTTTCCCCTTCTTCCTTCTCTTTTTCTGGATATTCCTCCCCTGGAGATATTTTTAATAAACGATTAATTTCTTTTAACCTTTCTCTTAAAGGGATTTCTTTTTCCGAAATTTTCTGATATTCTTCTTCTATCTTTTCCAATTCAGCGGAAAAATCTTTTTTTTCTTGTTCTAATTTCCACCTTTTTCCTTCCAATGTTTTTCTGTCATCTTCAACTTTCCACCTGTCTTTTTCAATCTTTCTTTTCTCTTTTGGGTCCGAAATTTCTTTTTCTCTTTTTTCAATATCTCTAATCACCTCTTCGGTAATTTGTTCTTCTTTTAAAAATTCTTTTAACTCAGTTTCAATTCTGTTTTTCTTTGCCAAAAGTCCATTTTCTTTGTTTTCTATTATTTTTTTCTCGTCGATTAACTGAAAAATTTCGTTCTTCAAGAGAGATTTTTCCCGAGTTAATTCTTTTTCATGTTTTTTTCGGAAAATTTCTTCTTTTTCTACTTTGAATTTTTCTTCCTCTCTTAAAACTTCTTGGTATTTTAATTCAATCGTTTTAATTTTTTCTTCTGTTTTTTCTATTTCTTCCTGGATTGACCATTTTGTTTTTTCAATATCTCGTCTTTCGGCATCCGTTTCCCATCTTTTCTTTTCAATTTGACTTCTTTTTTCAGGAGGAGCTGTTTTTTCTAATTCTTCAATTTCCAAAATTTTATTTTCAATAATCTCCTCTTTTTTCAAAATCGGTTCTAATTGAATTTCAAAATTTTTAATCTCTGCTAAAAGTCGCTCATTTTCTTTGTTTACTCTCTCTTTTTCCAGGCCGATATTTTCAATTTCTTTATCAATTTCAGCTATTTTTTCCTCCTCGGTTCTTTCTGCCAAGAGCTTTTCTTCTTTTCTTCTTCTTTCTTCTTCTTCGGCGATTCTTTTTCTCATTTCTTCCTCGGCAATTCTCTTCCTTTCCTCTTCTTCTTTTACTCTTTCTGCTTCTGCTCGGGCTGCCGCTCTTTTTTCCGCCAAAAGTTTCTCCTGTCTCTTTTTTTCTTCTTCCTCGGCAATTCTCTTCCTTTCCTCTTCTTCTTTTACTCTTTCTGCTTCTGCTCGGGCTGCCGCTCTTTTTTCCGCCAAAAGTTTCTCCTGTCTCTTTTTTTCTTCTTCCTCGGCAATTCTTCTTCTTGCTTTTTCCCTGGCAATTCTTATCCTTTCTTCTTCCTCTCTTTCCTCTTCTTCTTTTACTCTTTCTGCTTCTGCTCGGGCTGCCGCTCTTTTTTCCGCCAAAAGTTTCTCAAGTTTTTCTCGTCTTTCTTTTTCTTCCTCTTCGGCCTCAGCCTCTACTTTTTTTTCTGTTTTTTCTTCCTTTATTTCTTTTGTTTTTTCAACCGCGACTTCTTCTCTCTCCTCATTTTCTTTTTGGCCCCCCAATTCTTCCAAGCTAGCAATATCTTTTTGCATTGTTCTGATTTTCTCTTTTTTCAAAAATTCTACTTTTTTATTTTCTTCCTCCATTTTTAATTATGTTTTATGAATTATTATTTACTTTTTGCCTCTTTGAGAGACAGGTTTATTCTTCCCTGTTCGTCAATCGAAATTACTTTAACCGGGATAATATCCCCCGTCTTAACAATGTCTTCTACTCTATTGACGTGATAAGGAGCCAATTGAGAAATATGAACCAATCCTTCTTGTCCGGGCAAAATTTCAACAAAAGCTCCAAAATCCAAAATTCTTTTAACTTTTCCCTGAAAAACTTCGTCTACCTTAACTTCGTGAGTAATGTTCTTTATCCTTTCAACGGCTTTTTTTGCTGCCTCTTCCTTTTCGGCTGTTACAAAAATTCTGCCCGAGTCCTCAATGTCTATTGAAACTCCGTACTCTTCAATAATTTCATTGATTACTTTTCCGCCAGGACCAATCACTTCTCTTATTTTAATAGGATTTATTTGTAATATTAATATCCTGGGAGCATAGGATGATAGTTCTGGCCTTGGTTTTGAAATTACTTTTGCTATTTCGTTTAAAATTTGAAGCCTTGCTTTTTTTCCTTGAGCCAAGGTTTTTTCTAGAATTTCTTTGTTAATTCCATCAATTTTAGCATCCATTTGAATGGCGGTAATTCCTTTTTCTGTTCCGGCGATTTTGAAATCCATGTCTCCGTGATGATCTTCCGGGCCCTGGATGTCAGTCAAGATTTTGTAATTTCCCTTATTATCCTGCATTAATCCTAAAGCAATTCCGGCAGCCGGTCTTTTCATTGGCACTCCGGCATCCATTAAGGCCAGAGAACTACTTGAAACAGAGGCCATAGAGGTTGAACCGTTAGACGAGAGAATTTCGGTGACTATTCTAATGGTATAAGGAAAATCATCAAAACTGGGTACCAATGACATTAAAGCTTTTTCTGCCAGCATTCCATGTCCTATTTCTCTTCTGCCCGGCCCCCTCATTGGTTTTACTTCTCCTGAACAATAAGGAGGGAAATTATAGTGGTGCATAAATCTTTTTTTGCCGGTAATTTCCATTCCCTCAAGCAACCTTACATCCCCTGGCGCCCCCAAGGTTAAAATGGAGAGAGCTTTAGTTTGTCCTCTAATAAAAAGACCGGAGCCATGGGTTCTGGGTAATAGTCCCACTTCACATTGGATATTTCTTATTTCATCAATTTTTCTATTATCAGGCCTTTTTTCAAATTTAATAACATTTTCATGAACTAATTTTTCTATTTCTTCTTCAAAAACCCGAGCCGCAGCGGAGGGTAAAGAAGAGGATTTATCCTCTTTGCCAACCCGAGCCGCAGCGGAGGGTAAAGAAGAGGATTTATCCTCTTCGCCTCTCTTAGCGGGATATTTTCCTTGAATGTAATAAATCAACTCTTCTTTCAAGGCATTAACTTCATCCATTCGGCTAACTTTGTCTTCTTGGAAAAGAGCTTTTTCTAATCTTGAGCCAAGAAAATCTTTAATTTCTTTTTCCAGTTCCAAATCCTTTGCAGGTGTTTCTATTTTATCTTTTTCCTTGCCAACTTTTTTAACAATTTCTTTTTGAAAATCAATCAGTTTTTCAAGAGTAGATTTAGCAAAATCTACTGCTTTTAAAATCATATCTTCTGTTGCTTCGTTTCCCTCCATTTCAATCATATTGATTAAAATTTCATGAGATTTCACCCCCGCTATTGCCAAATCCAGATCATTTTTTTCTCTTTCTTGATAAATAGGATTAAGAATAAAATCTTTTTCGTTTTTGCCAACCCTTAAAACTGCTATCGGGCCTGACCAAGGAATATTAGAAATAGATAATGCCAGGGAAGCAGCAAACAAACCAATAATGTCAGGATCGTTTTCCCTGTCCCAGGAAAGGCAAGTAACTACTACCTGAACCTCTTTTTTTAGGTGCTTGGGAAACCTTGGTCTTATTGCTCTGTCAATAAATCTTGAAGTTAAAATGGCCTCGTCTGAAGGTCGGCTCTCTCTTCTGATATATCTTGAGCCCAGAATTTTGCCGGCGGCATAGTATCTTTCTTCGTAATCAACCGTTAAAGGAAAAAAATCTATTCCTTCTCTTTCGTAATTTGACATACAGGCTGTCGCCAAAACCATAGTTTCTCCATACTGAACTAAAACATCGCCTGAAGCTTGTTCGGCTAAATTTCTGACTTCAACCTTTAACTCTTTTCCGCCAATATTTAGTTTGAAAATTTCTTTATTCATTGAAATAAATTAAAAATTTATTGAAAATTGAAATGAATTGAAAATTCATTGAACATCATTTTGTTTTTAATAAATATTTTTCCAGGCTTTTTTCCAAATCAATAAACTCATCTGCAACTTCTTTTAATTTAGAAGAAGACGATCTTCCAAAAGCAACAATTTCCACTCTTTTTCCTTGGTTTTTCAAATATTCTACCAACTGGATAAAGTCGCCATCGCCAGAACACAAAATAATTGTATCGCAACTTTGAGCAATTCTTATGGCATCAACCGTAATCCCCACGTCCCAGTCAGCTTTTTTTAAGCCGCCAAAAAATTCCTGCAGATCTCTGACCCTGGTTTCAATTCCTAGCTTGATTAAGGCCTCAAAAAACGGCTTTTCTTCTCCGCTCTTTGTTCTGACAACGTAAGCAAAAGCCCTGATTAGGATTCTGCCAGAAACCGTTGATTTTAAAATGGTTCCAAAATTAACGCGGGCTCCATAAAGATTTTTGGCAGAGTGATAAAGATTTTGAACGTCAATTAAGACGGCTACGCGTTGTCCGAAATGTTTAATTATCATAACGTAAAAATTTATTTCTTTAGCCCTATTTTTTTAATTATACTATTATATCTTTTTGTGTCCTCCTGCTTTAAATAATTTAACAAAGTCCTTCTTTTTGAAACCATTTTTAATAACCCTCTTTTTGAATGAAAATCTTTAGCATGCTTTTTCAAATGTAAAAGCAATTGCTTGATTTCTTCTGACAACAGGGCAACCTGAACTTCGGGAGAACCAGTATCTAAATCGTGCAGTTTATAGCTTTTGATTATTTTTTCTTTTTCTTCTGGCGTAATCATATATCGAGCTTCCGAAGGAAGCGAATCGAAGAACATTCGTTCTTCTCTACCCTTCGTTGCGACTTGGGTAGGTGAAGAAGAGATTTATCTCTTCGACTATTTTAAAATTAATAATTGAAAATTAAAAATTGTTTTTGGTGCCCCCACCAGGATTTGGACCTGGATTTACGGATTAAGAGTCCGCTACTCTACCATTGAGTTATGGGGGCTTGTTGGTGCCCCCGGCAAGAGTCGAACTTGCACCTATCGCTCCGAAGGCGATAACGCTATCCATTACGCTACGGGGGCATTTCTCTTTTTATTATTCTAACAGACGCATTGAAAAAAACAAGTTTTTGAGATAATATAATGATATGCAGGTTCCAAAAGAAGTAAAACTTGTTATTGAAAAGTTGGAAAAGGCAGGAAGGTTTGAAGCTTTTGTTGTGGGCGGCTGCGTTAGAGATTTTTTGCGGGGAGCGGAGCCGGAAGATTGGGACGTGGCAACTAATGCTAAACCAGAAGAAATTCAAAAAGTATTCCCTAAGAGTTTTTATGAAAATAAATTTTTAACAGTAACCGTTCAAACCAAAAGCAAAAACCCTAAATTAAAAGAAATTGAAATCACCACTTATCGCTCTGAAGCAAAGTATTCTGATAAAAGGCATCCAGACGAGATAAAATTTGCCAAAACCATTGGAGAAGATTTAGCCAGGAGGGATTTTACAGTCAATGCCATGGCAATGGAAATAAGAAAAATACTTTCGATTGAACCAACTCCTCTAGGTCAAATTTATGGAAAAACGGCAGGAGGAGTTTATCCGGGGAAAAAACTAGAGATTAAAATTGTCGATCCATTTAATGGCCAGCAAGACCTTAAAAATAAAATTATCAGAGCGGTGGGGAGTCCGGAAGAAAGGTTTTCAGAAGACGCTTTGAGAATGATGCGCGCTGCAAGATTTGCTGTTGTTTTGGGCGAGGGTTGGCAGGTTGAAACCAATACCGCCAAAGCTATAAAGAATAATGCGGTTTGGATTCAGGCAATTTCTAAAGAAAGAATCAGGGATGAATTAATGAAAATTATTATATCAGAAAGAGCGGCCGAGGGCATCGAACTTTTAAGGAAATTAGGCCTTTTAAAATATATTATTCCGGAATTGGAAGAGGGCTACGGTATTTTACAGAATAAACATCATATATACGATTGTTACGAGCATAGTTTAAAATCATTGGATTATGCTGCCAGAAAAAATTTTAATAAATGTGTAAGAATGGCTGCTCTCTTGCACGATGTTGCTAAGCCCCGCTGCAAGCGCGGTGAGGGACAGGATGCCACTTTCTATGGCCACGAAATAGTTAGCGCTAAAATGACCGCTCAAATTTTAAACAGATTGAAATTTTCTAAAAGAGATATTGAAAAAATTGTCAAATTAGTTAGATACCATCTTTTTTATTATAACACTGAGGAGGTAGGAGAGAGTTCGGTCAGAAGATTGGTCCGTCAGGTTGGTCCGGAAAACATGGAAGAATTATTACAGGTCAGAATGGCAGACAGAATTGGCTCTGGCGTCCCCAAAGCAGAGCCATATAAATTAAGACACTTAAAATATATCGTTGAAAAAGTTAGTAGAGATCCGATCTCTGTTAAGATGCTTAAAGCAAATGGAAAAGATGTAATGGAAATTTTGAAAATTCAGCCAGGACCAAGTGTAGGACAAATTTTGGATGTCCTGCTTGGTTATGTCTTATCTGATCCAAAGAAAAACAAAAAAGATTTTTTAGAAAAAGAAATTAAAAAATTAGGAAAATCGCCAGAAAAAAAACTTCAGAAGTTGGCTCAAAAAGCCAGAGGAGAAAGAGACAAAATTGAAACAAAAAAAGATGAAATGACAAAAAAGAAGTACTGGGTAACATGATTTAATTACGGGGTGTAGTATAACGGTAGTATGCAGGTTTCGGGAATCTGCGGCCTGAGTTCAACTCTCAGCACCCCGAATTAAGCTGGAGGTAAAAAGGGCCTATAGTTTAACGGCAAAACACCTCATTCGCATTGAGGAGACTGAGGGTTCAATTCCCTCTGGGTCCACTATGGATTCAAAACAAACAGGAATTTGGGGAGAGAAAATTGCCAAAAATTATTTGATAAAGAAAGGATATCAAATTTTAGATAAGAATTATTCAACTAATTTTAATTCCGGCCCCAGAAGAGGAGAAATTGACATTGTGACAAAAAAAGATAACATAGTTTCTTTTATTGAAGTAAAAACCCAAACCCAAAATCAACGAGAACTGTTCTCGTTGATAAGGCCGGAACAAAAAGTTAATTTTTTAAAACAAAGGAAAATAATCAAGACGGCTGAATTTTGGTTAATGGAAAAGAAAATTCATTTGGATTCAAAGTGGCAGATTGATGTTATTGCCATTAAAATAGATTTCAAGAGCAAGCTGGCTAAAATTCGGCATTTTAAAAACTCTGTTTTTTAGATGCACTCTTTGTGGCTTTTTATTTCATTGACGGATAGTTTTGTTTTGTTATAATTAACATAGTCCGTGGAGTGCGGACACTTTTATTAAAATTATGGATATAAAAAACTTCATGTCAGCCATTGCTCAGATTGCCGAAGAAAAAGGTATTTCTACGGAAAAGGTTTTGGAAACCATTGAAATGGCAATTGCCGCTGCCTATAAAAAAGATTACGGAAAAAAAGGACAGATAATCAAAGCTAAACTTGATCCGGAATCAGGCGATGTTAAGTTTTGGCAGGTAAAATTAATTATTGATAAAGACATGATTTATTCTGAAGAAGAATTAGAGAAAATGAAAGCTTTGCCTTCCGAATGGATTCGACCGAGCTCAGCCGAGGTTCCTTTAGTGAAGGAGGGCGCAGAAAGTAAACTTTCTTCTTCCCCCTTCGCTATTGCTCGAGAGGGAGAAAAGCCCGTCTCTGCCGAAGTTTCGGCCGGTAAAAAAGTTCGTTTTAATCCTGAAAAGCATATCATACTCAAAGAAGCAAAAAAAATAAACCCAAAGATTAAGGTTGGCCAAGAATTAGAAATTCCCTTGGAAACAAAAATAGATTATGGTCGGATTGCTGCCCAGACCGCAAAACAAGTTATTTTGCAAAGAATTAGAGAAGCAGAAAAAGAAAGTATTTTGGATGAATACAAGGCCAAGGAAGGAGAAATAATTTCCGGAATTGTTCAAAGAATTGAAGGAAGAAATGTTTTTTTAGATATTGGCAAAACCCTTGGCGTCTTACCAAAAGAAGAACAGGTGCCGGGAGAATTTTATCGGCCGGGCCAGCGGCTCAAGGTTTATCTTTTAAAAGTTGAAGAAACGCCAAGAGGGCCGGCCATAATTTTATCTCGTGCTTACCCTAAATTAATTTCAAAACTTTTTGAGTTGGAGGTGCCGGAAGTCTCTTCAGGTCAAGTTCAGATAAAGTCAATTGCCAGAGAGCCGGGTTCCAGGTCTAAAATTGCGGTATGCTCCGACATTGAAGGAGTTGACCCTATTGGCAGCATGATTGGCCAAAAAGGAACAAGGGTTATGGCTGTAATTAATGAGTTGGCAGGAGAAAAAATTGATATTGTCGCATATTCTCCGGAGCCAGAAAAGTATATTGCCAATTCCTTGTCGCCGGCCAAGTCCTTAGAGGTAAAAATAATGCCCAAAAACAAAGCTCAAGTTATTATTTCCGAAGATCAATTATCTTTGGCTATTGGCAAAGATGGTCAGAATGTAAGATTGGCGGCAAAACTAACCGGTTGGAAAATAGACATTAGATCTCCAAGAGAAGACGAAAAAGATAAAAAAGAAGAGGAAGGAGAAAAATTAGAAACCGAGCTTCCATCTATGGAAGCGAAGGTGAAGAAGAGGACGGAGTTCTCTTCGCCTGTTAAAAAAGAAACCAAAAAGAAAAAGACAACCAAGGACTAATACATTGTTTTGATTATTGTTGGACTTTTGGTATAATTAGATTATGAACCTAATTCCCACGGTCATAGAGAAATCTCAATATGGAGAGAGGGCATATGATATTTATTCCCGGCTTTTAAAAGACAGAATTATATTTTTGGCAGGACCCATTACCGACCCTGTAGCTAATTCTATTATTGCTCAAATGTTATTTTTGGCTTCAAAAGATTCCCACAAAGACATTCAACTTTACATTAATACTCCCGGTGGCTCGGTTACTGCTGGCATGGCAATTTACGATACCATGCAGTATGTCAAACCTGATATTTCTACCGTTTGTTTTGGTTTGGCAGCTTCCATGGGAGCTACCTTGCTGGCTGCCGGAAAAAAAGGAAAACGTTTTGCTCTCCCCAATTCTCAGATTTTGCTGCACCAGGTAGCAGGCGGAGTTACCGGAGAAGCAGTAGAAATTGAAATTACTGCCAAACAGATTATTAAAATCAAAGAAAAACTAAACAAAATTCTGGCAGAACATACCGGCCAGCCCTTAGAGAAAATTGAAAGAGACACTGACCGGGATTTTTATTTATCTGCCGAAGAAGCTAAGGAATACGGCTTGATTGACCAGGTTATCAAGCCAAAAGAATGAAAATTGTCCTTAGATCGACCTATTAGGATAAGGATTTTAAAGAAACTTCAATTTTATCTTGCTCAACCCAATCCTCTGTGATAAAATAAAACAAGAAAAATTAATCCACCGCATTTTTTATGAATAAAAAATTTTTAGCGATTACAATAACATTATTTGCGGTTTTTGTTTTTCTTTTAGTCGGAGAAGCTGAGGCAGGACAAGAACACAATGTTTCTGGCTGGGCTTGGTCAAATATGGATGATCCGGCAACGCCTGCCGATGAAAGAAGCATTGGCTGGATTAGTTTTAATAACACTACTGGCGGCGGAACGATAAGTTACGGCGTAAACATAAATAGCGACGGCACTTTTTCGGGCTCTGCCTGGTCAGAAAACATCGGCTGGATTAATTTTGCGCCAGCCGGGTCCTATCCGAATTGCCCTATTTCTACTTGTCCGACTGGTTCGCCTAATTATTCAGCGAAGGCAGATTTGGACACAGGGAAAGTTACCGGTTGGGCAAGAGTTTGTGCCGCAGCTCCTGATCCTAGTACTTGTGGAGGGGGAGTAGGAGCAAACCCCAATGCTGGTGGCTGGGATGGTTGGATTTTGTTAGGACCGATTGTTAAAGGAGGTACTGATTACGGAGTTTCCATTAATAGAAGTACTGGTGATTTTTCTGGCTGGGCTTGGTCAAATATGGTTATCGGCTGGATTAGTTTTGAGAGAGTAAAAACAAGTTTTTCTTTTTGGCCCCCCAATGCCGTAATATCCTGCGAGGGAGTTGATTGTAATGGGCCTGGCTGTGAGTGTAATGGTACTTGGACAACTTTTAACGGTGATGGCGTAATTTATAGAATAAACAATGATTCTACTGACCCAGATGACAATATTGTTAAATCAACTTGGTCAATTGTTGGTTATCAAGATCCTTATTTTTCTTGTTCATCCCCTAATCCCCTCTGTGATTTGACAATGCCCAAAATTCCAAAGGGAGATTATATTATAAAGCTTACAGTAGAAGATGAGGGGGGGCTTTCAGATACTACTTCTCATCCAATAAAAGTTAAACAGGATGCTATTGCTGATTTTGACTGTTCTTTGAATGGCGAGAATTGGGGGACCGCCTGCGAAGACTTAGTAGTGTACCAGGGTCAGCTAATTTATCTAAAAGATAAATCCACAGCTTCTGAAGGTGCTTCTATTACTTCTCGAATCTGGAAAATAAACAGCGGAGTTTTTAACGGCAATAATGCAACTACTTCTGTTAATCTTACTGAATCTGAAAATACTATCACCCTTGTTATTGGAGACAGCCAGGGAAGAAGCGATTCAGAAGATAAAACTATCGAAGCTAGGCTGCCTCTTCCTGAATACAAAGAAGTGCCTCCGGTGATTTGGCTGGAGAAATTTTTTGCCGGGATTGTTAATTTATTTGATGGGTTTTTGAAAATTTAATTAGAATCCTGCTGGATGGCTTCCCAGTGTAATGAATATAACTTTATCAAAAAAAACAATTCTGTACTATCTCTATAGATTAGAGCCAGGTTACCCGCTTACGTAAAAGAATTTAAGGGAGATGATGGTTATATCATCTCCCTTTTATTTGCATTGATTTTAAATTGACAAGTGTTTATATAATAGTAAAATATCTATAAGGAGTAAAAGAACTAAATTAAATATTTTCAAAATTATGGACATAACTACAAAACAAAAAAAGCTAATTTTTATAATTTTGGCTTCGTCTTTGTTAATTTTTATTCTTGTCTTTGGTATTAATACTTATTATAAAGAGAATAAACTACCAACAAATCCAACAAATGATCAGCCAGTAACTAATGAAATGATGGAGACCGCGAAATTAGAATCAAATCTTTGTTCTTCAGATGAACTTGAGAATCAGTATAGAGTTTGTTGTATTATTCAAGAGGGTATCAAGAAAGGTTTATTGTATGATTGTAATTCACAAGAATCTTTTGAACCAGGGCAGAATATATATATTGTTTTTGATGCTTCAAGATTTGACATTTTTTATGACCCTTATTTTTTGCGTGTATATTCAGATTTGAATTATGAGGAAAATAAATTTATTTCAGATGAAACAGGCATCTTGGACAGAAAAGAGGTTTTTTTAATGAAGATACTTGGTACTGTGCCTCAAGAAGTTGAATCATTCACCCTGCTAAAACTCAGTGTTTATCCTGACAATAGTTTTGATGGAAAAGATGAACAGGTGATATTGAATCGTGAAGCAAAAATATTCAAAGAGTAATCAATCTATAAAAATATTAATATTATGGAGAAAACAATAACAATACAAAGAAATAAAATATTTTTTATTATTTTATTATCAATTTTTATTTTTTCTGCTTTTTTTCTAAATTATTTAAATGTTTCTGCTGCTTCTGGATATTGCTCTTTATTTGGTTGCGGCTCTGCAAACGGTTGTTGCCATACAAACATGTGCTGTGGTAATGCAACCGGTTGTTGTGGAACATCATGCTGTAATAAAACCTCTGGTTCTTGTGGAAGCACTAGTTGTAGCGGAGGTACTTCAGGAACGTGTTCTTTATTTGGTTGCGGCACTGCAAACGGTTGTTGTCATACAAACATGTGCTGTGGTAATGCAACCGGTTGTTGTGGAACGTCATGCTGTAATAAAACCTCTGGTTCTTGTGGAAGCACTAATTGCGGTGGAACTGTCGGAAGTTGTACACCGGGTAAAACACAATCTTGTTCAGTTAATGGTTGTCCAGGGACCCAATTTTGCTCCGTAAGTGGCAAATGGGATTCTTGTAAAAAAAATGATCCTTGTTGTAACCAATCTTGCCCTCCAGGCTCCACTTGCGTTAAAACTAATCTCGGACAGGGATACCAATGTGTTCTGCCGTGTAAAAATTGTGGAGAGATAAACTGTGGAGGATGTAAGAGCATGGGTTATAAATGCAAATGTAGTAGTCCAGTAAGTGGCGGTTATGAGAGTTGCGAACTTGTTCTTGATCTATCTTGTTGTAAAGAGCCATGCTACGTCGAGAATGGAGAATGCAAAGGTGAATGCGGGACGTGGGGAAAAACTTGCGGGAGCCCCGGGTTTATGTGTTGTGAAGATGGTTGTAAACCAGGATTAAGTTGTTGCCAAACCACAGTCGTAGTAAACGGTATCGTTCTATCCGGCCCTAAAGTATGTTTATCTGAATGTCCAGGCAATCCTATTTCTAGTTGTAACAACGGTGATATTAAACCTTGTACTACCTCTGATAATTGTCCTGGTAAGAGGACCTGTACGAACAATGTTTGGGGTATATTATGTGTAGACATTCCAAATGATAATTGTCCACCACCACCTCCTCCTAACAGTCCTCCCAATGCCGCAATGTCCTGCCAGACCGTTGATTGCCCTGGCTGTGAATGTAATGGTACTTGGACAACTTTTAACGGTGATGGCGTTTATATAATAAACAATGATTCTAATGACCCAGATGACAATATTGTTAAATCAACTTGGTCCATTATTGGTTATTATCAAGATCCTTATTTAACTTGTTCGCCTCCAAATCCTTTATGTAACATGACAATGCCCAAAATTCCAGCTGGAAATTACAGTATAAAACTTAAGGTGGAAGACGCAGGAGGATTCTCAGACGAAATCTTTCATGTAATAAAAATTAAACAGGATGCCATTGCTGATTTTGACTGTTCTTTGAATGGCGAGGATTGGGAAGCTTGTGAAGGCCTGGTTGTCTACCAAGATCAATTAATTTATTTAAAATGCAAATCCACAGCTTCTGATGGCGCTGTTATTACCTCTCGAACTTGGAAAATAAACAACGTAGTCTTTAACTCGGGCAATAATGCAGCAACTACTTCTGTTAATCTTGCTGAATCTGAAAATATTATTACCCTTGTTATTGGAGACAGCCAAGGAAGAAGCGATTCAGAAGATAAAACTATTGAAGCTGGGCTGCCTCTTCCTGAATACCATGAAGTGCCTCCGACTATTTGGTTGAAGAAATTTTTTGCGGGAATCATTAACTTCTTTGATGGATTTTTGAAAATTTAATTAGAATCCTGTTGGATGGCTTCCCGGTGTAATGAAATAAATATTAATTAAAAATTATATGTTATATTCAATAAAAAAATACCGTCTTTTATTTATCATTTTAGGAATAGCTATTATTGGAATATGTTTAATCTATTTCTTCTGGCAAGTTAAAAAAGAGGAATCTGGCAAAATTCCCTTGTCTGAGGAGGAAGCGATTACTTCCCTAGCCGAACCTGAAGCCGGTGAGGTTGGGGAGGTGAAAATGAAGGATGAGGCAACTGGCGAGGAGAAACCTTTGGTTACTCCGGTTATGCCCCTAGCTATTTTTTCAACTGCTGGAATCATTATTGAAAAGAGGACCGACTCTTTAATTGTTGCTGGTGAAGGTACTAATTTTGCTGACGGAATTTCCAGAAACTTAACTTGTATTTTTACTGATGAAACTTTGACTTTTGGAAAAAATCAATTAGAATATTACCAAGGGAAGGAAGGATTGGAATATCTGAAAGAGGGAATGAAAATTTTAGTTGACAATGATGAAAATATCCGCGGCAAAATTGAATTTAAGGTAAAAACAGTAAATATTTTAGAGTAAACTAACAACATAAAGGTCGTTAAATAATTTGAAAAAACTATGTTTAAATCAAAATTAAAATCCATTGCTTTTCTGATCAGCATTCTCGTTTTAACTTTTACTTTTGGTTATTTCATTTTTGCCTGGACTGAGCCAAGCAGTTCGCCTCCCGGAGGGAATGTCCCTACTCCTATTAATGTCGGAATAACTCCTCAAGCAAAAGCCGGAAGAATTTCAGCTACTGAATTTTACGATTACAACAATCCCAGTTATTATGTTGATCCGGCCGGCCAGTCAGTGCTTTATAAGATAAAAATTGGTAATTTTAGATTTGAGCCAATTTCAGCCACTGAATTAGGAATTTATGATTCAATAGGAAATTTGATATTGATTCTTGACTAATTTATTTAATTAGTTTTTATGACCCTTCTTGAAGAATTGAAAGAATTTTTGAAAAGTATTTTATTATGGATTTACTTTTTTCTGGGTTTTACTATTTTCTTTTTCGGATTTGGATTAAAACAAATTGAAATTTTTGGAAAAGAATTCTTTCTGCCAGTACCTACTATCTATTCTTTTGCTGCTCAATTTTTCAAGCACCTTCAACAAAATTTATTACCCCCTCAGGTTGAAATAGTCGTCCTTAATCCCCTGAATGCTTTTTTAGCCCAAGTAATGATTGGCTTGTCTCTTGCTTTTATTCTTACTTTTCCTCTTCTTCTTTATAGGGTAATCAAATTTATTTCTCCCGCCCTTTACAGAAAGGAGAAAAAAGCCATATCCAAGGTAGTGATTTTTTCCGTAATTCTATTTATTTCAGGTTGTCTCTTTGCCTATTTTATTTTAATCCCTTCTACCTTCAAAATTCTTTATTCATTTGCCTCAGTTCTCGGAGCTTCTTCCTTTTTTACTGCTTATGAGTTTGTGAGTTTGACCTTTGTTTTAGCCATAGCAGTAGGCCTAATGTTCCAGATACCGGTTTTTATGGTTTTGTTGAGCCGTCTTGGTCTGGTTGATGCTGATTTTTGGAAAAAGAACTGTAAGTATATTTTTTTGGGTTTTTTAATATTTTCTGCTATAATAACTCCAGATGGAACAGGAGTCACTATGTTGCTCTTATTCCTTCCTTTAGCCGGTCTTTATCTTTTAGGATATAGTTTAATTCCTAAAAAAAGAAAAAAAGAAAAGTCGAAAAATTAAAGATTAAAAAGTCGAAATCATTTAATAAAGAGTTTCTTAATTTAATTTAAACAAATGTTAGGAATTGGTGAAATACTAATCATTATAATGGTTATTGCCGTAGTGTTTTTCGGAGTCAAAGAGATCCCTCAGTTAGCCAGAACTTTAGGAAAAGTGAGTGGTGAGTTTAAAAAAGGAAAGAGGGAGATAGAAAAAGAGCTTAAAGATGCTGAAAATGAAACTTTGGAGGAAAAAGAACCTTCTAATTTTGAGAAAAAAGATGAAACAAAGTAGGAGAAAATTTCTAAAACTTTTATTAATCGGAAGCGGGATTTTGGTTTTGGGAAAGATAATTGGATTAAAGTGGTTAGCTTCTGACCATTCTGTGAATAAGAAAATGGCGGATTTAGGAAATTTTAAAGTAGCAGATTCAGGAGATCGGTTAGATTTCTTTAATAAAAAAGGGGAAAAGATATTTATTTTGCACGAGGACGGAACTTTAGAGGTTTAAGTTTATGGTTAAACGAGCTAACAAAGGTCGTATCAATGATACGAATTATATTATTTTAATATGAAAGAAAATTGTAGACATAAATTTGGCTTGGTATTAGTCCAATATAGGGGCAAAGCATTACCTAGTTCAGCTAGGATGTGTGTGAAATGTGGGTTTTTGAAAATAGGAAGTAATACCATTAAACTTTCTAAAGATAGATTAAATATGGATGGGAAACCTATTGATAATGCTGGTAAGATAACCGCTACTGAACTCCACGGTATCGTTTATTATTCGGATGTCCATTTTGAGGAAACAGTTTGCCCGCTCTGTGGGAAAGAGTTTAGAAAGAATGATAAAATTGCCCTTTTAGCTAGAAAGGCAAATAAAAAGGGGATTTCTCTTTTGCCAGCCCACTTAGAATGTAATAGAAGACGATAAGGTAATCTAATAACTATGGCTTTCAGCTGGACACCTCTTGGGGTGGGATATTCAATTGAAAACGAAGATTTTAATGAAATCCATGATAATTTGGATTCCATTTATTCTTATTTAGAACTTTCTAGACCAGGAGGTTCTGGTGCTGCTTGGTCTGATGCTTGGATTCTAAGTAATGGAGATCCTGTAAAATCAGATCATCCTCAAGAATTGAGGGATGTTACTGATTATGCTGATGATCATTGGTGCTCGACTCATTATTCCAGTTATAAGTCAGGAGTGAACAGTAATAATTAAAGCACGAGTAAATAGGGGTTATAATTTTAAGTGTAAAAAACATGGCATTTAATTGGCAACAAAATATATCAGTAGATGCTTCGATTGATATGGTTGATGTAAAGGAGATCAGAGATAATGTTGATATTGTTGATAACAAAAAATGTAAAACTCATTACAGCGGTCATGATGGTGGTTACAATAGTGGCGTAAATTCAACCTACAAATCTACCGATTACTCTTCTGACTGTTCTTCCTACGACTCTTCTTACGATTCTTCTTATCTTTCTACCCACAAATCTACCCACAAGGCTAGTCACAATGCTTCTTACGATTCTTCTTATCTTTCTACTCACAGGGTTGGTTACAATTCTCCTTATTATTCTAGCCACCTATCTAGCCACCTATCTGGCCACCTATCTGGCTACCTATCTAGCCACCTATCTGGCCACCTATCTGGCTACCTATCTAGCCATAGATCTACCCACAGGGCTAGTTACAATTCTTCTTACGATTCTTCTGACGACACCTCTGACTATCCTTATAACTACTCTTCTAACAACTCTGCTGTGAACGGCACCGATTACTTCTCTTACGATCATGCTGTCAACTCTTCTGTGAACTCCTCTGATTACTTCTCTTACAATTCTTCTGTCAACTCTTCTGTGAACTCCTCTGATTACTTTAGTTATGACTCCTCTTATTGGACTAGCAACCTATCTTCTTTCGATCTTTACGACGACAGTTTTCACAACTCATCTTATGATTCTTCTGACGATTCTTCTGACTATGCCGGTTACAATTCTTCTGTTCAGTACTCCTACCACTAATTATTACAACTGAATAACTTTCTTATAATTTACTTGTAATCGTTTCCAAGATAACGATTATTTATTTTTTAAGTTTATATGCTGAATTCCATTTACCAAAAAGAGAATAATGGCTTTGAAGCAGCCGAGATATTAACTACTGGATTTTGTCCTCTTAATTGCCGTTATTGTTATATTCCTAAAACTTCAGTAATGAAAGATTTACACCGAGAGATTGTCCAGAAATTAAAAGATAGCACTTACTTAAATAATTTAGAAAAAGTAGCTGGAAATAAAATTCATTGTTTAGCATTCTGGGGCACTGAACCGGCTTTGACTTTAGATGTAATTAAAGACAAATTGCCAGAAATTCATCAAAGATTTCCGGAACTGGAAACAATAAGTTTTTCCACCTCAATGATGTTCCCGGAACCAATCAGAGATTTTGCCGGAGCTCTTTCTAAATATAATATTAAATTAGATGTTCAGGTCTCCCTTGATGGACCGGCTTTTATCGCAGATAAAAATCGATTTAAAGGGGCGTCCAAAAAAATTCCTCAAAATTTCTTTAAATTAGTCTCTGGTCTTCAAAAACTCCCCTTAAAAATAAGCTTCAGTTGGAAATCAACTTTTACTTTAGAAAATATTAGAGAAATGAGCAAAAATTCAAAGATTGATGAATTTTTCAGTTATTTTGAAAAAATAAACAAAAAATTTAGAAAAATAAATAAAAATTCAAATATTAATTTAACTGAAGAAAGTTATTGTCCTACCTTAGCTGTCCCTGGCAAATACACCTCTGAAGATGGAAAAAATTTTGCAATTTTTCTCAATAAACTTCATCAAAAAAATTATCATACTACTTATACTGGAAGACTTTCCAGGATAGTTGAGTTTCAAGACGAATTAGGTAGTAAAAAAAGGATGTTCACTTGTTCAGGGGGTGATTCTCAGATAGGAGTTGGGTCAAGATTTCATATTTGTCATCGGAGTTTTTACTTGGATGATAAGAGATATGTTAAGAGTGTTTTGGAGCAATCAGGAATTGAAAATTGGGATGTTTCTTTATTTAAAAAAGGCTCAATTGATCTTTTGAGAAAATGGTATATTTCAGAAACTGGGAATAAAAAAGAAGAAACTCGATTTAGATATATAATGAGGAATTATCATGATTTCTGGAGATTCCAGATAGCTTATGTGAAGGCGATGATGATAGAATTAGCCTTAGCTAATCAAGCAGAAAAGAGATTTTTAGAAAATGACGATTACTTAACTCTTTTTGCTTTGTTTGTTAATACTGGATTATCTTGTCCTATGGAAGCAGTTTTAAATACGGGTTGTATCTATTTAACTCCTATTTCTCTTTTGAGGATGTTTGGCAATGGGGCATTTCAAGAGATATTTAAAGATTTTCAAAAGACCTACCAAAAGAAACAAAAAGTAATGGAGAGTAATAAAGTTATTTCTCGTTCCCAAGAACAGGTTGTTCCCCAAAAAAAAGAAAATCAATCCTTAGAATTAACTTTTCCTTCAAGGCCACGTTTTGATAAAACTCAAAATCCGAAAATTTATTTTTACAATTTGAATGTAGGCTCAGGAATTGAAAGAGCTGGTAATGCTTTTTTAGGCATGTTGGATGAATACAGAAAGAAACATCCAGAGAATGTTAAAGAATATAAATTACAGAACCCTTGTTGTATTCTTATTGAGGATTTAATAAAATTTAATCCTAAAGTAATAATTATGAATGAATATGATCCTCGACTTATTGAAGCTTGTTATTATTATAAAAAATTTAAAAAAGATACAAAAATAATATTATTAAATCACTGTTATGATAATTTAATAAATCTTCCAATATCTCAGAAGTTATCGGATGTTGACGTAACAGTTAATTATGCTTTTAGAGAAACAATAGACCAGATTATTAATTTAAATTATCATCCGGCGGATAAGCCATATCCATCTTTTATAAAAGATAAAATAATAGATACGTATTTCACATTAAGAGACGATGAATGGGAGAACAAAGTGTCATTTTTAGACAGAAAAAAAGATTTTTTATATGTAGGTAATCTATTACCCCATAAGTTTTCTTCAGAGTTTGTAGATAAATTTTCCAAGACTAATATGAAAATAGATATATATGGGAAAATGTTTAAGGAAAAGAAAGAACTGAAAGCTTATAATAACAAGATATTAAAGAGTAAAAACTTCAATTATCTAGGTTATTGTCCCCCAGAGAAAATGGTGGATATATATAATAAGTACCGGTTTCTGGTTCTACCCCATCATGGTTATGAACCTTTTTCATTTGTAGTTTTAGAAGCACTAAAGACAGGAACAATTCCTTTAATTGTTGAGACCAGGCCTGACCAGAGGGGAGATTGGATGGCTTGGACAGATGGTCTTTGTATTCGGCATAATACAGTGGATGAATTATTAAGTAGGATGAAACGATATTTAATCGATAAACGCAAAACTAATATTATGAAAGAATTAGCTACAAAATCAAAACTTATTTCAGAAAAGATAAATTCAAGAACCAATTATGGGAAATTTCGGGAAAGGTTTCTTCAGATGATTTTCTAATCAAGTTTTTAAACTTTCAAATGAATTACCAAAAAGAAAATAATAAATTAATAGAATCTTTTTTAAAAAGAACATTTTTTAGAGGTTGGCAAAATCCCGGGATAAAGGAATTGACAAATTTTCAAACAGTTGAAATTTGGTTAAATAATAGATGCAATTTAGGTTGTAAGTATTGTTATCTTAATCGATATGGAGATAGTTTATATCCGCCAGAGGTTCAAGATGACCAGAAAGTGTTAAAAAATTTGAAAATATTTTTAGATTGGTTGATAGAAAATAAGTTTGCCCCAAGAATAGAACTTTTTGGTGGAGAACCTTTAATTCAATCTGCTGGTTTTAAAGTCATGGAGATGATATTGGAAAAATATAAAAATATAAAAAAGAAACCCTGCTCTTTAGTTATTCCTACTAATTATACCTTCTTACTATCTGAAAGATTGACCCAGAGGGTAGAAAGTTTGCTCAAAAAATCTAGAAAAATTGGTCTTCCTATTTATTTAAGCGCCTCTTTTGATGGAAAATATTGTGAAAAAAACAGGCCTTTTAGAAACATAAAGAGTAATCAAGTTGACCCGAGAAATGATAAATATTACGACAAAGCATTTATCTTTAATAAGAAATGGGGTTTTGGATTTCATCCAATGGTTTATTCGGAAGAAATAAAGAATTGGAAGAAAAACTGGTTATGGTTTCAAGAAAACTTCCAAAAACATGATTCTCCCAGGGATAATATTTATCTTTTAGAAGTAAGGAATGCCGAATGGCGAGATAAACAGATTTTGGAGTTTGGAAAATTTATAGATTTTTTAGTTAAATGGACCTTTCATAATCTTTGTCATAATGATTCGGCAAAATTCTTGTTTTTTCTTTTCAAAAGGGGTTATAATATATTAGAATCTCCTTTTACTACTATTGGTAGAGGGATAGGATGCTCTATCCAATCTACTGTTCACGTAAGATTAGGAGATTTGGCTTTAGTCCCTTGCCATAGAACCTCTTATCCCCCTTTTGTTTTCGGACATTTTAAGGTTAAGAACAATAAAATTACCGGGATTGAAGTTTCTAATCCTGAATTGATGCTCGCTATTTATTCTTTTGACGCTAAGAATCAACCTCAATGTGAGAATTGTCTTTTGAAAAATCTTTGTTCCTTTGGTTGTTTGGGAAGCCAATTTGAGACGACAGGAGATTTATTTTCTCCGATTCCGACTGTTTGTCAATTGGAACATACCAAAATTGCCTCAATAATTAATGCTTTAAAAGAATTAAAAGTTTTCGAAGCAGTTCTGAATAGAACAGATCCTCAGAAGTCGGAAGCATTAAGAAGGGTCGAACAATTACTTTGCCAACAAAGAAAATAAGATGGTTTTAGTTCTAAGAAATAAAGGTCGTTAGTCAAAATTAAAATATTAAAAATATGGTGAATCAAGAATATCAAGCTTACAAAAAGACCCTAACTGAAATCAACAAGATTTTAGGATATGAAAATGACATGAGAAAGACATTTTCCGAAGATGGATCCAGGAAAATTAAACAAGCCTTAAATATAGTAACTAATCAGATGGAGCGGGTCTATAAAAATGAGCACATAGAACCCAGCGTTGAAGAAAAGTCATTAGTGAGAGAAACAGTGAATTTATTTGTTGATATTGCCTTGGGAAAACCCATTACAGCAATATTTCGTGATTTATCATCTACCTATCTTTTGCTAATTTTTAACTGGAATCAAACATTAGGAAAGAGACCAGATATTGAGAGGGATATCAAGTTGGTTGACATGGGAGTCAAAGGACAATTAACTATGTTAGATACTATTCGTGTTCTCCGCCAACTTTTACCAAAAATGGAAGCGATGGGACAATACGAACTGCCAGTTTTTAATTTAAGCAGAGCCTATCTGGATAGTTTAAAAGAAGAAATTGAGAATCAAGGGTCAAAATCTAAAAGGTCGAGATCTAAAAAGAAAAAACCCAATTCTAAAAAATCAAAATTAAAGAAAAAACGGAAAAACAAGAAGTAATATGAAATTATTTTATACAATCGTTATTGGAGTTTTCTGTTTAATAATAGGAATAGGGTTAGGTTATAGTGCAAAAATTAGTATGGAAAAAGAAAAAATTAGCCCAGAAAAAAAAGACGAAAATATTTCTGCCTTGTCAAGTGCTGAAAAATCCCCATTATTAGATGATATTCAAGTTCGATTTAGAGGCGAGGTTGCCAAGATAGATGAGAATTCTCTTTTAATCAAAAAAGGAGAGGATTCATTTGAAGCAAAAATTGGCGATTTTACATTGAGAATCATAAGAATAGCTTACGGGCCAGAAGGAGAGAAAAAGATTCTCGGGGAGGATCTTAAATTAGAGGATACAAAAATTGGAGACCAAGTGAGAATAAGATGTATTTTAAAAGAAGGAGATTGGCAACTAATGGATATTGCAATAGAAGAAATTCTTTCTGAACCTCAAAAATAGAATTAGTTCTGAGAGAACTTTAATATTTTCGGGAAGTGCTGTTACAAAAGAAATTTTATCTGCCAAAATTGAGTTTAAAGATGGTAGTGTAATCGTAGGTAATATCCAGGAACCTTTAGATACATTATTAGAGACAAAATACGGGAATCTAAAGTTGAATTAAGAGATATTGCCATGGTTAAACCCTAACACTGTTTTTTTGATCCATCCGAAGAATCTGAAATATTTGCAAATTTTAGAAGCTAAATATCCCAACTTGGTTTTTTTATCCTGTCATGAATTGGAATCTGAATTGAAATCCCATTTTTCACCTTTGCTCCATTTTTCTCAAGATATTCAGACAGGTAGAATTAGAGGAATTATTGTTGCTGACCACGTAGATGCGTTATTAGCGAAACTATTGAGTGCAAAAGGTGTACTTTAGATGTTTCTTTCCGGTATGAAAATTGGTAGTTGCAGATTTCAGATGAATAACTAATAACATTTTTACTTACTTTCAAGAGGAGACAACAAATTTTGCCTTCTCTTTTTGTAAGTTTAACAAGAGCTTGACAAGATAAATTAAAAAATGTATAATTAGGACAGATTTAATTTTTGTGACTTTAACAATTGAATACATAACGATATGCCAAGGATTAAGTTTATGTTTGATAGTTAACTAAAACTAAATTTTAAAGGAGGTTGATTTATAATGAAAAAGATATTGATAATTGTTTTACTAGTAGTGACTCTTTTGGTATGTATAGGTTTAATTGGCCATAGCCGTATTTATTTAGTAGATATAAATAATCTATATAATCTTAAATATGGGGCTAGGATTGTACTCGTTATTAAAGAATTATGCCTTATAAAAGGAAAAGATTATTTATTATGTGGTACAGAATTAATAGATACAAATAAAAATTCAATATTAATATATGTACCACCGGCTTTAGGGAGTGAGGTTAACTATACAGATGTTTTTGTTCCGACAGGGTATATTACTATCCAAGGGGATCCTTAATTGATCTCAGGGGGAGATAAATATTTTTATCTCCTCCTGTCATTTAATTAACAGCCGCTCTTTACAAGAAGAGCTTTTTTTATTAAAATGGGCCTAGAAATTAATCACTGAAATTTGGTGAATAATTTTGATACCCAAAGTATCAAATCTATGTTCAATTACCCGAATTATAATGAAATTATAATAAAGGGTGAAGAAGAGATTTATCTCTTCGACTACCAAAATTTTAGTTTAAACTATGAATCAATTTACCCCACTTATCGTAGGCATAATTGCCTTGGTAACAGGTTCTGTTTTGGGTTACTATGCCCGTCAATCAATTGCCAAAAAACAGGCAGGCACCTTAGAGGCCAAACTTCAAAAAAAAGTTCTCAAAGCAAAACAAGAAAGTGAAACGATTTTCTCTGCCGCCAAACAAAAAGTCCAGCAGATTTCAGAGGCAGCCCAAAAAGAAATAGACGAGCGGAGGTTTGAGGTTTTAAGAACCGAGCGTCTTTTATTAAAAAGAGAAAGTAATTTGGACCAAAAACTTTCTGCTCTTGAAAGAAACCAAAAGGAATTTGAAGTTAAAGTAGAAAAGCTTAGGGACATTAAAAAAGGCCTGGAAAATTTGAGACAGGAAGCAATAGACAACTTGGAAAGAGTTGCCAATCTTTCAAAAGAGGAAGCAAAAAAGGAATTGCTTCGGAATTTAGAAAAAGAGTATCAGCAGGAAATATTGGAGAAAATACGAAAGATTGAAAAAGAGGGTTGGGAAAAATACGAAGAAAAAGCAAAGGAATTATTAACTATTGCCATTCAAAAGTGCGCTCTTAATCAGGCCCAAGAGATTACTACTACCTCTTTGACCTTGCCCTCAGAAGAAATCAAAGGAAGGATTATCGGAAAAGAGGGAAGAAATATCAGGACCTTGGAAAAACTAACCGGAGTTGAAATTATTGTTGATGATACCCCGGAAGCTGTGGTTATTTCCGGCTTTGACCCCGTTCGCCGGCAAATTGCCAAAATCGCCTTGGAAAGACTAATCCAAGATGGAAGGATACAGCCAGCCAGAATTGAAGAGCAGGTCCAGAAAGCGGAAGTTGATATTTCAAAACAGATCAAAGAGGCGGGAGAGACAGCAGTTTATGATACGGGAGTGATTGGTCTTGATCCGAAAATAATTCAATTATTGGGAAGATTAAAATTCAGAACAAGCTTTGGCCAAAACGCTCTGCTTCATTCAATTGAGGTGGCGCATTTGTCTGGAGCTTTGGCTTCAGAAATTGGAGCCGATTTTTCAGTTTGCAAAAAAGCCGGGTTATTGCATGACATTGGAAAGGCAGTTGATCATCAAATCGAGGGCTCTCATGTTGATATTGGAATTAAGATTTTAGAAAAATTCGGCGTTGAAAAAAAAGTGGTTGATGCTATGAAATCCCATCATGAAGAATATCCTTATCAAACCCTTGAATCAATAATAGTTCAGGTCGCCGACCAAATATCCGGGGCCAGGCCTGGAGCAAGAAAAGACACTTTGGAAAATTATTTGAAAAGATTGGGGGAATTAGAAAAAATTGCTTTGAGGTTTTCGGGAGTGGAAAAGGCCTGGGCTTTACAGGCAGGCAGGGAGATTAGGGTTTTTGTCAAACCGGAAGAGATTGACGACTTGGAAGCAAGAAGTTTAGCCAAAGCCATTGCCCAGCAGATTCAGGAGGAATTGAGGTATCCTGGAGAAATTAAGGTCAATGTAATAAGAGAATTTAGAGTAATTGAACACGCTAAATAATTGATAATTGAAAATTGAAAATTACAAAAAGCGCCAAAGGGCGCTTTTTGTGTCTGACTATTTTGGAGCGGGCGAAGAGATAAATCTCTTCTTTTGCTTGTGCTATCGCTTGAGCGGGTGATGGGAATTGAACCCACATAAATAGCTTGGAAAGCTATCACACTGCCATTGTGTTACACCCGCATCGGGGTACTCGGATTTGAACCGAGACTAAATCCTCCCAAAGGACTCGTGCTACCGTTACACTATACCCCGTCTTTTTGAATTTATCATGTTTTCAACTTTTTTTCAATTGTGGTAAAATTAAAACGATGAGATTTCTGAGAAATTTCATCTAAGAAGCTTCGTAAATTTCTAACGAAACTTACTTGCTAAATTAATGGCTGTTAAAAAGATTCTTGAACAACTTAATATTATTAAACAATGTCAGAGATACAACTTATCTTTTTGGCAGTGCCCTCAGTTTCTTTTTCTGATAATGGGAGGCATTATTGTTGTTTCCAGTTTAGCAACTTATGTCATAGGGAATAGATATATTGAGGACCCTCTTATAATAACTCTGGTTGTTATTTTTATAACCACTCTTTTGTTTATTATTGCTTTTATTATTACCCAAAGTTTTGAAAGATTGGTTGAAGCCAACAGAATGAAGTCAGAGTTTGTTAGTATTGTTTCTCATCAACTCCGTTCCCCTCTTTCTAATTTAAAATGGGTTATCGAACTTTTAATGTCGGGAAGAATTTCCTCAGTTTCTGAAAAACAAACAGAATATTTCAGAATCTTAAAAGAAAACAGCGAAAGAATGAAAGAGCTGGTTTCAGACTTGTTGACCGTTTCAAGAATTGAGCAAGGGAAACTTTCTTTAAAAAAAGAAAGAATTTCTTTACAGGGTTTAATTGAAAAAGTGATAAAAGAAGTAGAGATTTTTTCTAAAACCTCCAATGTTGAGATAACTTTTGATTCAGAAGAAAATTTACCCCAAATTATTGTTGACCCTGATCAGATTAAATTAGTAATTGGAAATCTTCTGGATAATGCCATTCGCTATATTAAAGGAAGGGGAAAAGCAGAGATAGATTTAAAGAAAAAGAATGATAATCTTTATGTTGAGGTTAAGGACAACGGAATCGGCATTCCAAAAGATGACCAAAAATATATTTTTCAGAAGTTTTTTCGCTCGGCTAACATAAAAAGACATCAAACCGAGGGGTCAGGCTTGGGTTTATATATTGCCAAATCAATTATTGAAAAATCAGGAGGAAAAATGGGCTTTAAAAGCCAAGAAGGTATTGGGTCGACCTTCTGGTTTATCCTTCCAATTAAATAAAAATAGGCGAAGAGGACTTTGTCCTCTTCTTAACCTTCGCTTCCTACGGAAGCTCGGTATATGAAGACAATTTTATTTATCGAAGACGAGTCAGCTCTTCAAAAGACTTTTGGGGAAATCGTAGCCCAAGGGGGATATCAGATGATTTCTGCTTTAGACGGTGAGATAGGTTTGAGAGTGGCGAAAGAAAAAAAACCAGATTTAATTTTACTTGATTTAATTTTGCCAAAAATCCACGGCTTTGATGTTTTAAAAAAACTGAAAGAAGAAAATGAGACCAGAGATATTCCGGTAATTGTTTTAACTAACCTTGAAGGGTTGGAAGATGTGGAAAAAGCTTTGAAGCTGGGAGCCACCACTTATTTGGTGAAAGTAAATTATAGTTTGGAAGAAATATTGGAAAAAATTAAAAAAGCTTTGGGTGAATAATCGGGTTTTAGGTTTTAGCTTCTTAGGTTTTTGGAAAAATTCCTAAAAAGCTAATTCCTAACACCTAAAACCTAATCGATGAAAGTAGAACCACAACAATTAAAAGCTTTTCTTTTGGACGCTAAATTGGTCACCGAAGCACAGTTTAAGGAAGCTGAAAATATTGCCAATAAAACTAATCAAAAAATAGGAGATGTTTTTGTTTCCCAGGGCTTAATTTCTCAAGAGGAATTAATTAAAATGGAGGCTTATATTTTGGGCATTCCTTTTGTTAATTTGGAAAAAGAAAAAATTGAAGACGAAGTGTTAAAAATTATCCCCGAACCCATTGCCAGATCTCATAATATCGTCGCTTTTAGAAAAAAAGGAAAGGACTTGGAAGTTGCCATGTTGGATCCGGAGGATCTAAGAACGATTGAGTTTATTAAAAAGACTTCTGATTTAAGAATTTTACCGAGATTGACCACGCCAGAAAGCATTAAAAATGTTCTTTTGCAATACCAAAAAACCTTAGAAGCTGAATTCGGAGAAATAATTAAAAAAGAAGCCAGGGGAATTAAAACTGTAAAAGAGACAGGAATAGAAATGGGAGATCAAGAAGAACTAAAGAAAATAGCGGAAGAATTGCCGTTGGTAAGGATTGTTGATACCCTTTTGAAGCACGCAATTTTGGGAAGGGCTTCTGACATTCATATTGAGCCGACAAAAAAAGAGGTGATTGTCAGATATAGAATTGATGGCGTTTTGCGAGACGCCATGATTCTTCCAAAAACAGTTTCCTCTGGAGTTGTTGCCAGGATTAAAGTTTTATCAAATTTAAAATTAGATGAACATAGATTGCCTCAAGACGGCCGTTTTCGAGTTGAAGCCGAAGATTACAAATATTCAATACGCGTTTCAATTTTACCGGTTTTTGACGGAGAAAAAATTGTTATGAGACTTTTGTCAGAAACCGCCAAAGCCCTGACTTTAGAGCAGATAGGATTGAGAGGAGAAGCTCTAGAAACTGTTCAAAATAATTTAAGAAAACCGGTTGGAATGATTCTGGTAACCGGTCCAACAGGCTGCGGAAAAACCACTACTCTTTATTCAATGATGGAAATCTTAAATGTTCCCGGGGTAAATATTTGTACTATTGAAGATCCGGTTGAATACAGAATGCCGAGAATTAATCAAACCCAGGTTAATCCTAAAATTGGCTTAACTTTTGCTTCAGGCCTTCGCTCTTTAGTCAGGCAGGACCCGGATATTATTATGGTTGGCGAGATTAGAGACAATGAAACCGCAGGATTAGCTATCAATGCCGCTCTAACCGGTCATTTGGTTTTATCAACTTTACATACCACTTCGGCTTCAGGTGCTCTCCCCCGTCTTATTGATATGAAGGTGGAGCCATTTTTAATTTCTTCAACCCTAGACGTTATTTTAGCTCAAAGATTGGTTAGAAGGTTGTGTTCAGAAAAAGAAAAATACACCTTTAAAGAACCTGAAATAAAAAATTTAAAAAAATATTGCGATTTAGACATAATTTTAAAAATTCTTAGAGAAGAAAAACTAATAAAGCCAGAACAGACCTTGAAAGATGTCGTCTTTTATCGACCAAAAACCTCTAAAGATTGCCCGGAGGGTTATCATGGTAGAATTGGAATTTACGAAGTATTATCTGTTACAGAGACCATAAAAGAGCTGATAATAAAAGGAGCTGATGCTGACCAAATTCAAAAGCAGGCTCAAAAAGAAGGAATGAGGACAATGATTGAAGACGGTTTTATTAAGGCCGCTCAAGGAATTACTTCAATTGAAGAAGTTTTGAGAGTTATTGTCGAATAGGTTGCTTAGCTCTAAGCTAGTCGAAGAGGATAAATCCTCTTCTTCGCCCCTCGCTGCGGCTCGGGTAGTCGAAGAGATAAATCTCTTCTTCAGCCACCGATCTTTCACGTAGTGAAAGTGAAGGTGAAAAAGAGGCTTGCCTCTTTGCCTTCATTGCGATTCGGCTAAGCAACTACTAAGTAGCTATGCCAAGATATTCTTATACTGCCAAATCTTTAAAAGGAGAGGAAAAATCTGGGATTGTTGAAGTTAAAGACGAAAGACAGTTGTCAAAAACCTTAAGAGAACAGGGTTTTATTTTAATTAAAGCAGAGCTTGAAACAACTGAGAAAAAAAGAAAATTTAAAATCTCTTTGCCTTTTTTAGGGGGGGTTTCTTTAACCGAAAAATTGATGTTTACCAGAAACCTTCAAGTAATGATATCAGCCGGTCTTCCTTTACCGAGAGCCCTTGAAATTTTAGCTTCCCAGACCAAAAGCAAAAAATTTAAAAGAGCCCTTTTAAATATAAACGAAGAAATTATCAAAGGAAAAAATTTTTCTGATTCTTTAAAGGCACATCCCGATATTTTTTCTGAACTTTTCCAAAGCATGATTAAAGTAGGAGAAGAAACCGGCAATCTTGAGGAAGTTTTAAGAACTTTATCTCAGCAGATGGAAAGAGAGAATGAATTAAAATCAAAAATTAAAGGAGCTCTAATGTATCCGGCAGTAGTTGTTTCGGCCATGATTGGCATTGGGATTTTAATGTTGGTTATGGTTGTCCCAAAGTTAGCTGAAACCTTTGAAGAGTTAAATATTGAACTTCCTTTTACTACCAGAATGGTAATTGGGCTGGGAAATTTTTTAGCCGAAAAATGGTTTTTAGTCCTTTTAATTATGGTGGTTTTTTTCTTTTTTTTCCGGTTGGCTTTAAAAACCAAACGAGGCAAGGAAATAATAGATGCCATGACTTTAAAAATTCCCATTATTTCTCCTTTGATAAAAAAAACAAATTCTGCCCATACCGTCAGAACTTTAAGCTCTTTAATTGCTGCCGGCGTTCCTATTGTCAGTTCTTTAAACATTGTGGCCGGCATCTTGGGAAATATTCATTATAAAACCGCACTTTTACAAGCTGCTGAAAAAGTTAAAAAGGGAGAAAAATTATCCGATGCCATGGCGCCTTATAAAGAAATTTATCCTTTAATCGTTATGCAGATGATAAAAGTTGGGGAAGAAACCGGTGAAACATCGGATATTTTAGCTAAATTAGCCATTTTTTTTGAAGAAGAAATTGGCTATGCCACAAAGAATTTAACCTCTGTTATTGAGCCAATTTTAATGCTTATTGTTGGGGGAGCGATTGGTTTTTTTGCTATTTCAATGATCCAGCCAATGTATTCAATGCTGGAAGCAATATGATGAAAGGGAAACGCCAAGTTGCTAAAGGATTTACTCTTCTCGAATTATTGGTGGTCGTTGGAATTTTAATTATTTTGGCCGGAATAATAATTTCGAACATCGGTTTTTTTCGGGAAGAGTCTCAACTCAATAATTTGGCTGGAGAAGTTATAAACATTTTAAGATTGGCTCAAAACAAAACCTTGGCCTCAGAGCAAGCCAGTTCTTGGGGCGTTTATTTTTCAACCACTACCGATCCCCACCAATATACTTTATTTAAAGGAGGAAATTATGCTTCTCGAGACACTTCGTTTGACGAAATTCGTAAATTGCCAAAAGCAATTATTATTTCTGAGATTGATTTGGCGGACGGAGGCAGTGAAGTAGTTTTTGACAGGATAGTCGGTACCACAAAACAGCCAGGTAGCATTACCCTAGAATTAAAAACCGACTCAGCGAAAAACAAGGTAATTCATATTGAAGGTTCCGGCCAGGTAGGATTAACCTTCCCTTTGATTCCTTCTGACGAGAATCGGTTGAAAGACTCCCGCCACATCCACATTGATTATACCAGATTCATTTCGACCTCCACTGAAAAATTGATTTTGACCTTTGAGGGTGGCATCATCGAAACAATTATAATTAAAGATTACACAAAAGACGACCAAATTTATTGGGAGAAGGAAGTGAATGTTGGGGGAGAAATTCAAAAATTAAAAATTCACACTCATAGATTAAACGACCCCGACACTCTATTTTGTATTTACCGCGACCGAAGATTCAATAATAAATCTTTGAGTATTACTATTAGCGGCGATACTTCAGGAACCCTTATTGAGTATTCGGCCGACGGCTTAATTATAATAAAAACTTCAATTTATGCTTCAGATCCAATTTGGCAATAATAAAGGCATATCAATGATTGAAATGTTAATAGTGATTGCTATTCTGGCTATTACTTTAACCAGTCTTTTAGGTTTAGCTAGTTTTTCTTTGGGAGCAGCGAGTTTAATAAAACAAACTATCCAAGTTAATACTTTAGCCCAAGAGATGACGGAGGCAGTTAGAAATTTTCGAGACCAGACTTTTTGGAAAGAGAATGGCTTGGGAAGTTCAGCTGTAACTGTAGGTGCTGCCTATCATCCAGAGAAAACTGGAGATTCTCCACCAAAATGGGTTTTGGCTTCCGGAGAGGAAACCATAGATATTTTTACTCGAAAAGTAGTTTTTGAGACAGTTTATCGGGATACAGATGATAACATTGCCGAATCTGGCACCGAAGACTTAAATACTAAAAAAGCAACGGTTACGGTTTCCTGGCAAGAAAGGGGAAGAACTCACCAGGTAGTATTGGTTACTTATTTTACCAACTGGAGAAAATAACCTTATGAATTTTAAATTTAAAAAATATAAAAAAGGATTCACTTTAATGGAAATTTTAATTTATATTGCTGTCTTGGCAATTATTGTTTCAGCTGTCTCTGGGTTTTTGATTTGGGCAATCAAATCAAATACCAAGGCAATGGCAATGAGAGAAGTTTCAGATAATGCCAGAAGATCAATGGAAATGATGAGTTACGAAATAAGAGAGGCAAAAAGTATTTATACTCCAACCTCTACCTCTACTCAGCTATCTTTAGAGACCACCCACTATTTACCGTCGGGAGAAACTTTAACCTATATTGATTTTTACCTTTGTGGAGCGGCTACTACCACCCTTTGTCTAAAAAAAGAATCGCAAGACCCGATTGCCTTAACTTCGGATATGGTCGAGGTAAATAATTTAGAGTTTATCCAAATTGCCACCACTACTCCTTCAATTCAGATTAATCTGAGAATTAATTTTAAAAATCCCCAAAACCGACCGGAATACCGGGCCGAAATTAGTCTCACTTTAACTACCTCCCTCAGGTCATATTAAAATGCTTAATCTAAAAAATAATCAAAAAGGGTTTGCCGCATTTTATCTAACCATTTTAATTCTGGCTGTGGTTTTTGGAATTGCCGTCAGTATTTTTGTCTTAACTTATGGCGAACAAAAGATTATTAAAAATGTTGTTGCCTCTAGCCAAGCCTATTATGCAGCCGAGGCCGGCATTGAAGATAGTATTTATCGGATTATCAAAGGAAAGAATTATGAGGCAACTAATATTTTAACAGTAAATGGGGGAACGGCGACCATAAGCATTTCTGCTGAAGGTGGCTCTAAAATTATTAAATCAAGCGGTTATCTTTCTCAGGTAACAAGGAAATTAAGCGTTGTCTTGACTACCGAAACCACAATCATCTCCTTCCATTATGGCGCTCAAGTTGACCGAGGAGGATTGCAAATTCAACCAAATGCCACAGTTTATGGCAATGTTTATTCTAATGGCAGCATCAGAGGGGAGGGCAGTAATTCTCGGATTATTGGTGATGCCTGGGTGGCCGGCGGAGTGGCTCCCGATCCAGATCAGGAATGGACGGTTCAAAATTCCGATTTCCCCTTTGGATTAAAAGTCGGCCCAACCGATTATCTTGATACTGCCCAAAGTTTTATTCCGACAACATCAACTGTCTTAAATAAAGTTAGTTTTTATTTAAAAAAAGTTGGTTTTCCTCCTGATCAGACAGTCAGAATTCTAACCGATGATAACGGCAAACCCTCTCAAACCTCTTTATCCTCAGGCACCTTAAAGGACTCAAAGGTAACCTCAAATTATAGTTGGGTTGATATTAGTTTTGATCCGCCGCCCAATTTAACTGCCGGCCAGACCTATTGGATTATGATTGATGTCTCCCGAGATAATAATAACTATTGGGTTTGGGGTAAAGATAGCTCTGGCGGTTATTTGTCCGGAACCGGAAAATATACCAAAGATTGGACCCAAAGTAACGCTGTTTGGACAAGCGTTAGTGGTGATTTAAATTTCAAAACTTGGATGAGCGGAATTATTACTTATATTGATAATATCTGGATTGGAGTTGATGCCCATGCCAATACTATCACTAATTCTAATATTGACCGGGATGCCTATTATCAATATATTGAAAATACAACGGTTGGAAGAACAGGATATTCGGGCAGTCCTGATCCCCCAACCAAGGATTTTCCAATTTCTTATGCTCAAATTCAAGAATGGGAAAAAGCGGCCTGCTGTGATACCGGAACTGACTGCCAGTCAGAATGTATTTATATTGGAAATTATACTCCTCCTAACGGTTCTTCTTTGGGGCCAAAAAAAATTGATGGCGATCTGACTTTTCCCAGCGGGGGAACAGTTACTATTGAAGGACCGGTTTGGGTAACCGGTAAAATTTTAGCTGAAAATAACGTGACCATTAAACTTAAACAAGGTCTAACCTCCGGTTATCCCATCATTGCTGATAATCCTTCTGACCAGGATAATTTCGGCAAAATCGAGTTTAACAATAATGTTATTACTCAAGATAGTTCCGAAGGCGGCAAACTTCTTTTCATTGCCACCAATAAATCTATGTTTCTTTCCGATCCCGCTATTTGGCTCTATAACAATGTTAACAAGGATTTAGCTCAATCAATTGTTTTTAGTCTTCAAGGATTAATTCAAATAGAAAATAACGCTAAATTCGTTGAGATAACCGGTTACGCCATTTACTTAGCTAACAATGCTGAAATTGTTTATGAACAGGGCTTAATTAATAGTAGTTTTTCTTCTGGTCCCGGAGGGGGTTGGCAGATAGCCAATTGGGAAGAAATAGAATAAAATTACTATAAGATGTTTTCAATGAATCTTTGATTTATTTCGATCTTCATTAAATTTTCAATTTAATTCGATGTTCAATGAATTTTCAATTTAGTTACCGAGCTTCCATAAATGGAAGCGAAGGTAGAAAAGAGGATTTATCCTCTTTGATTAAATGTTTGATTTTCTTAGTTTAAAACAAAAAGCTTTTGGATTGGACATTTCTGACCTGTCTTTGAAAATTGTAAAACTTAAAAAAAATGGCCGGTTTTTCGATTTGGCTTCTTTTGGCGAAGTTCAAATTAAGCCAGGAATAGTTAAAAAAGGAGAAATTAGAAACCAAGACAAATTGGCAGAAATTATTAAAAAAGCAGTACGAGAAATAAAAGGTGAAAAATTAGGAACGAGAAATGCTATAGTTTCCCTATCAGAAGAAAAAGCGTTTTTGCAAGTAATTCAAATGCCCTGGCTTTCAGAGGAAGATTTAAAATCAGCCGTAATTTTTGAAGCTGAAAACCATATACCTTTGCCGATTGAAGAAGTTTACTTGGATTATCAGATTATTTCTCCCTTGCGTAACCATTTGGACCATCTTGATGTTTTAATTGCTGCTTTTCCCAAAAAAACAATTGATTCTTACGTAGCTTGCCTTAAAAAGGCAAATATTAAACCAATTGTTTTAGAGATTGAATCTTTAGCCATTAGCCGCGCTTTGATTAAAGATGAAACTACTACCCGACCCATTCTTTTAATTGATTTTGGCGCCAACCGAAGCGTTTTTATTATTTTTGCCGGTCGCTCTGTGAGATTTACTTTTTCTATACCTGTTTCTTCCCAAAGTTTTACCGAAGTTGTCTCTCGAGCAATGAAAATCGATTTAATCAAAGCTGAAAAATTAAAAATAAAATATGGGCTGGAAGAAAAGTCTACAAAAGCAGGAAAAGAGGTTTTCGAATCTCTTATTCCTGCTTTAACCGATTTAACCGAGCAAATTAAAAAATATCTTGATTATTATCAGACCCACGCTTCTCACGAGCACTTACCGCCAAACGGCAAAGGAATAGAAAAAATTTTGATTTGCGGAGGCGGATCTAAATTAAAGGGATTTACTTCTTTTCTTTCATCTGAATTAAAAATCCCGGTTGAAATTGGCAATCCCTGGATAAATATTTTGTCTCCCACCGTCCAACCCAAAGAGCAAATGTTAATTTATGAAAAAGAAGAATCTTTGGGATACACTACTGCCCTAGGACTAGCCCTCCGTGGCATATATGATTAATCTTTTACCGCACCAAAATAAAGAAGAACTTTTACAGAAAGAAAACTGGAAGGTTGTTATGATTTTAGGGATTAATATATTAGTAATTTTTGTTTGTTTTGTTTTAATTTTATATTCAATAAACATTTTTATTTCCGGAGAAATTAATTCTCAAAAAATTATTTATGGACAAAGAGAGAAAGAATTTAAAACTTCCCAAATGCAGACTCTTCAGCAAAATTTAATAACTTTTAACGAAACCCTCTCACTCTTAGATTCTTTCTATCAGGATCGGTTTAACGCAACAAAAATTTTAGAAGAAATTTCAGAAACTATTCCTTCAGAAATCTATCTGACCAATTTATCAATTAATCCGAAAACTATAAAAGAGAGAGAAGTAGAATGTATCCTGGTCGGTTTTTCTCCCACTAGAGAGGATTTGCTTTTGTTTAAAGAAAATTTGGAAAAAAAAGAAATTGTTGAAGAAGTTTATTTTCCGCCAGCCAATTGGGTGAAACCAACTGATATCAACTTTAGGGTTACTTTCAAAATAAAATGGTAATAAAAAAGAAAATCTATTTAACGTTAATAATTTTTTCGCTTTTGATTATTCTAATAATTGTTTTTGTTATTTTTCCTCTTTTTCGCGGGATAAAAAATAATTCCAAAGAATTAATTGTTCAAAAAGAAAAATTTGTCGCCTTAGAGGCAAAAATTACAAATCTTGAAAAATTCAAAGTTTTGTACGCAGAACTTCAGCATTTTTTAAAAGAAATTGACAACTTATTTGTTGATTCGGGGGTCCCGGTAGAATTTATTGGTTTTTTAGAAAAAACCTCTGAAAAATCTCAGCTTAAAATTGAAATTCTGCCTACCTCCGACAAAAAAATGGAAAAAGATTTTTGGCCCTATCTTGCCTTTCAAATAACCTCTACCGGCTCTTTTCCTAATTTTTTAAAATTTTTAGAAAAATTAGAAAATGGTCTCTATTTGGTTGAAGTACAAAATGTAAGCATCGGTAAATTAACAGGAGATAATGGCGCTGTTTCAGACAATGTGAGGGCTAATTTTTCCGTCAAAGTTTTTGTTAAATAAAATAATCAATGAATTTTCAATTATCGAGCTTCCGAAGAAAACGAAGATGAAGAAGAGATTTATCTCTTCGACTCATTTCGATCTTCAATAAATTTTCAATGTATTTCGATGCCTAAAATAAAATTTAAAAAAACTAAAAAATCTTTAAAAAATCTGCCAAGGACTTTGGCAGAAAAAAGTTTTTTGACTTTTTTGGGTTTGCTTTTCGTTGTTTTATTTTTAGGATTGGGTGTTTTCTATTATTCCTATGTTTTTTTAACCGAAATTTCCGATGAAACCATTGAGGAAGAAAAACTATTAAAACTTGACATGGAAAGCCAGCAGAAAGTTTTAAAGGAATGGCAAAAAAGAAACGAAAAATTCCTGGAGGCCGATATCAAAGAATATCCCGACCCCTTTAAGATTGACTAAAAAATAATTTGAGATAGAATATAACAGTTAAAAATCGCCCTCGTAGCTTAATTGGATAAAGCAGGGCCCTTCTAAGGCCAAGAGTGTAGGTTCGAGTCCTGCCGAGGGCATTAAATATGAAATAAGATATGGGGATCGTGGTGTAATAGTAGCACTAGGATCTGTGGAGTCCTCGGTACGGATGCAAATTCCGTCGATCCCCCAAAAATTTCTCGAGTAATCTAATCAAAAAACAGCCTTCAAAGCCGTTTTTTTGTTTAATATAATGAAACGCTTCTCGACCCCGTTTCATTTATTTCTTCTCTTCCAGTTTTGCTTTTAGATTTATTTTTTTGCCGGCTCTAAGAACTTTTAAAGAAATTTCTTGATTAACTTCGCATTTTTGGAGAATATGCGAGAGCGGATTTTCTTCGGTAATTTTTTCTCCTTGGCATTCTAAAATTATATCGAACTCTTTTAAACCGGCTTTTTCAGCAGCGCCTCCTGTGATTATGGCTGATTCTCCCAGGACCTCTCTGACAATTAAAGCGCCGTAATCCACCGGTAACTTATCCTTATCTGCAATTTCTTTGTTTAAAATAATATATTTTACTCCCAAAAATGGTCTCTTTATCTTTCCGTATTTTTTAACTTCTTCCAAATCTTTTTTGGCATAATTAATCGGAATGGCAAAACCAATGTTTTGAGCGCCCATTACGGTCGCCGTATTGATACCAATTACTTTTCCTTCAATATTGACCAAGGGACCTCCGCTATTTCCCGGGTTAATAGCGGCATCGGTTTGGATTAAACCCCTTAGCATTTCTGCTTGTCTTGATAAGCCAGAAAAAGCAGTGATATAGCGCGATAACCCGGAAACCACTCCGGTGCTAACCGTATCGTGGAATTCACCAAGAGCGTTGCCAATAGCAATTACGGTTTCTCCCAGTTCAATTTTATCCGAATCGCCTAATTCTAAATAAGGAAAATTTTTAATGTTTATCTTTAAAATAGCCACGTCATTAATTGGATCCCGAGAGATTACTTTAGCCGGATAAGTTTTGTTTGGTTCGTAAATAACGGTATAATCCGCATCTCTTTCGGCAACAACATGGTTTGAAGTGATAATATAACCATCGGGGGAGACAATAAAACCAGAGCCACCTCCGATTTTTGTTTTTTCTCTTTTGCCTTTTTTCATTTTAGGAACAACAAATTCTTGGCTGCCATAAGGAAAAAAATAAAAGCCCTCTATCTTGGGAAGGTCGCGGGAAATAACAATAGTGACCACTGCCGGACAAGCCCTTTTAACAATTTCAATAATTGGTGACTTTTCCATTTTTTTATTTTATCATCAAAGGTGAAGAGAGACAAGCTCTCTTCTTCACCTTCGCTCCGCTCGGTAAATGATTGTCAACAAGCAAAAATTATGATAACCTTAATAATTGAAAATTATTATTTGCCCCCGTCGTTCAACGGATAGGACGAGGGTTTCCTAAACCCTAAATATAGGTTCGATTCCTATCAGGGGCACAGATTGGTTTGCACATTGATAAGTTCCATGGTACGATTAAGAAATGAAATCACGTTATCACCATTTAAAAGAGAAGATAATTACCCTTCGTAAATCAGGTAAAACATATACCGAGATATGTAAAATTATTGGTATAAATATTTCGAAAGGCACTTTATCTGATTGGTGTGGTAGTATTTCATTATCCCCTAAACAACAGCAAAGAGTCGAACGTTTAGTCAAAAGAGGCACAAATAAGGGGCGAGCAGTTGCATTAGTTGTTAATAAATTGAAAAGAGAAAAGTATATCCAGGCCGTAAAGGATCAAGTAAGTCATCTTTCTGGCAAGTTAAAAGATAGGAATACTTCAAAAATTGCGCTTGCGATGTTGTACTTAGGAGAAGGATCAAAAACTAATAAAGGATCTTTAATGTTTGGCAATTCGGATCCACTCGTTGTACGTTTGTTTTTGAATCTATTAAGACGTTGTTATGATATCGATGAAAATAAATTTCGTTGTACCCTCCAGTGTCGAGCAGATCAAAATATTAAAAAATTAGAAAAGTTTTGGTCTAAAATTACAGATATTCCTTTATCGCAATTTTATAAAGCGAGAATTGATCCTAGGACAATTGGAAAACCATTAAAAAAACTTGATTATAAGGGAGTATGTCGAATAGACTATTTTTCTGGAGATGTATTTATGGAATTGAAGCAGATTGTAAATGTAATTTCTGAGGGCCTGTAGCTTAGAGGAAAAGCGTGTGCGTGGCACGCACAAGATCGCGGGTTCGAGTCCCGCCGGGTCCATAAAAAGGAGGGTTGCGATAATGGCTATTCGGCTGGTTTCGAAAACCAGTGGGAGCAATCCCTTGCAGGTTCGAGTCCTGCACCCTCCGCAGTGTTACCAATATGTTTTTTTTAAAAAAACAAAAAAAAGAGCCAAAAGACTTAAAAGAAATTTTAGAGCAATTTAAGGTTTTAGAAGGCAGTTTTGATAAACTTTCTCTAGAATTTGAGAATTTAAAGAAAGAACACCAGTTTTCGGTTCAGAAGGTTGGAATTATAAGATTCAATCCTTTTTCTGAAGTTGGCGGAGACCAAAGCTTTTCTATTGCTTTGCTTGATGGAAACGATGACGGTTTGGTGATTACCAGTTTTTATACGAGAGAGGGAAACAGAGTCTACGGAAAACCAATAAAAAATGGAAAATCTCAATACACGCTTTCTCACGAAGAAATAAAAGCAATTGAAGTAGCAAAAAGAAACAACAGGTATGATGAAGAATCAAAAAACAACAACTCGGCCATCTGAGCCGCAGCGAGAGGGGAAGAAGAGGATTTATCCTCTTCGCCCGCCGAGCCCCGTAAGGGCGAGGTCAAGAAGAGATTTATCTCTTCGCCCGCCAATCGTGGTGGTTCTGGGACATATTGATCATGGGAAGACCTCTCTCCTTACCGCCATAAAGGATTTTAAAATTTTAGAGAAAGAAACCGGAGGCATTACTCAACATATCGGGGCTTACCAGATTGAACATCAGGGTAAAAAAATCACTTTTCTTGATACACCGGGCCATGAGGCTTTTTCTCAAATGCGCTCCAGAGGAGCGAAAGTGGCTGATATCGCAATTTTAGTTATTGATGCGGCAGAAGGAGTAAAGTCTCAAACAAAAGAAGCAATCTCACATATTAAAAAAGCCGGAATTCCGGTAATAATTGCTTTAAATAAAATTGACAAGCCGGAAGCCAATCCGGAAAAAGCAAAAAGAGAATTATCTCAAGAAGGTTTTTTAGTTGAGTCATTGGGAGGTAAGGTTCCTTCGCTTGAAATTTCAGCTAAAACCAAAAGGGGTATCCCCGAACTTTTAGAATTAATTTTATTGGTAGCAGAAATGGAGGAACTAAAAGCCGATTCTCAAAAACCGGGAGAAGGCCTGGTTATTGAATCGTATTTGGACAATTTAAGAGGCCCTACCGCCACCTTGCTTTTAACCGACGGCCACTTGAAAATAGGAGATACGGTTGGCACAAATTCAGCTTCTGTCAGAATTAAAAACATAGAAAATTTTCAAAAAACTTCCGTTCAAAAGGCGCTTTCTTCAGACCCCGTAATTATTTTTGGTTTTAATCAAGCTCCCGGGGTTGGTGAGAAATTTAAGGTTTTTCCGGATTTGGCAAGCGCTGAAAATTATATTAAAACTTCAAAAACCCGAGCCGCAGCGAAGGGTGAAGAAGAGGATTTATCCTCTTCGCTTATCGAGCTTCCGAAGGAAGCGAAAGTTAAGAAGAGGATGGAGTCCTCTTCGCCAGAAGAAAAAGCTCCGGAAGTTTTAGAGGCGACTGATCAACAAAAGGTTTTAAATTTAATTTTAAAAACCGATGTTTTGGGATCTGCCGAAGCTATGGAAGGAATTTTAAACTCTCTTCCACAAGAAAAGATTTTTTTAAAGATTCTAAAATCAGAGACAGGCAACATTAACGAATCTGATATTAAATTAGCTCTCAGCAGCAGGGCAACAATTTTGGGCTTTAGGGTGAAGATGGATTTTATCGCTAAAAAGATGGCCGAACGGGAAAAAGTTAAGATAATAATTTTTGAAGTTATTTATGATTTGGTCGAGAGAGTGCGTAAAATAATGGAAAAAATTGTTGAACCGGAAGAAGTGAGAAAGGACCTGGGAAAAGTAAAAGTTTTAGCTAAATTTCTAACAGAAAAAAACCGCCAGATTATTGGCGGCAGAGTAACAGAGGGGGAGATAAAAAAAGGAGCTCTGATCGAAGTTTTTAGACCTGGCCGCGGCGCAGGCGGAGGGGGGACAGAAGAGAAGATTGGACAAGGAAAAATGATTAACCTTCAAAGAAACAAAAAAAATGCAGCTTTAATCTCAAAAGGAGAAGAGTGCGGAATTTTATTTGAGAGTATTTATCCTCCCGATGTAATAATTGAAGAAGGAGATATTTTGTTGTTTTATACAGAAGAAAAGAGAAAAGGCTAGTTGTAAAATTTTTAATCTTCAAACCTACTGTGTCTAATCGCCTTGCCCGCGTTAATCAATTAATTAAAAAGGAGTTATCGCAGATTATTCTAAGGGAAGTTAAGTTTTTATCGGGCGTTTTGGTGACCTTAACCAGAGTTGAAACAATTTCTAATCTAAACGAAAGCAAAGTATATATCGGCGTAATACCCGAAAATAAAACCGAGAGCGTTTTTCAAATTTTAAACAAGCAAATTTATCGGCTGCAGCAAGAATTAAATCATAGATTAAATATGAGGCCGGTTCCCAGGATTTATTTTGCTAGAGAGAAAGAAACAATAATGGCAGGTAGAGTTGAAGAAATTCTGGAAAAATTGAAAAAAGAAAAGAAATAGAATATAATCCACACGAATTAGGATGCGAATTATGTGCGAATCTTATACGAATATGGCCAGGTAGCCAAGTAGTAAGGCATTGGTCTGCAAAACCAATATACATGGGTGCAAATCCCATCCTGGCCTCAAGTTTGCCCGGGTGTTGGAACTGGTAGACAAAATTGACTTAAAATCAATTGGGATTTATTCCCGTGAGGGTTCGAGTCCCTCCCCGGGCACAACAAAAACCCGCCAGAATATCTTCTGGCGGGTTAATTTATTAAGAGGCTAAATTTTTTCTTTGTCAGTTTAGCTTTCAAGGACTTCAATATAAGTTCTCTTAGCGCCGAACTCTTTCGCTTCCCAATAAGAAGGAAACCAGATATCAATGTGATAATATCCTTTTTTCCAATTCATTCTGTCTTCAACCACGAATATTTTTTCGCCGTAAAGTTCTGGAAGCTTGATTTTTGTACCGAAAGGAAACAGGTTATTTGCTATAATTCCTTCTCTAACTTGAGTTCCGGCAGCGGTGATAAAAGGATCTGAATCAGTTTGATCTTCAGTGCTTGAGTAGCCGGTTATTACCACTCTTATTCTCCTAACCGGCTGGGGTTCGGGGTTGGAAGGATCGACTATGGGTAATAAGCTATTTCCTTCAATTATTGCCAGTTCTCCTAAATATTCAGGAAGAGAAATTTGAACAAAATCAGCTTCGGCCTGAGGCGCATTTAATATTCCAGGAAAAGAAAAACCAAAGAGAATTCCAGAAATTACTATAATAAGTGAGAGATTTCTGCCCCATTTGGGGCATTTTAAGTTAGTATCCATCTTAAAACCCCTTAAAGGGGTTTTATCATAATAGCTCATCCCTGGTCGGGTGTCAAGCGGGCGAAGAGATGAATCTCTTCTTTCGCTTTCATTGCGATTCAAGCGGGTGAAGGGAGTCGAACCCTCTTCTCATCCTTGGCAAGGACGTATAATAGCCGTTATACGACACCCGCATTAATTCTTGTGCCGCGGGCCGGACGTGCGCCGGCTACCTCATCTTTTTCAGAGATGCGCTCTACTACATGAGCTACCGCGGCCCGCTTTTAATTTTAATTAAAAATCTTTTTTTCAAATGGGTAGGAGAGGCAGGACTTGAACCCGGAAGTATCCCGCTAAAGCGGGAACTACGCGGTAGGCCTACGTACGATTTGTGGACGGTACAGGATTTGAACCTGTAACCTCCGCGATGTAAACGCGATGCTCTGCCATTGAGCTAACCGTCCAGTGCGCGGGAGAGGACTTGAACCTCCACGTCCATAAGGACACTAGCACCTCAAGCTAGCCTGGCTACCAATTACAGCACCCGCGCATATACCAATTCCGCCACCTGGGCTTATTATTCTTTCATAATAACTTCCTCTCTCTTCAACTTTGTCTTTTTTCCTTTGGTTTTTCTTAAATAATAAAGTTTTGCCCTTCTTGCTTTTCCTCGTTTAATCACTTCAATTTTATCAATAATCGGCGAGTGAACGGGAAAGATTCTTTCAACTCCAACTCCGGAGATTACTTTTCTGACAGTAATAGTTGAGGTAATTCCTTTGCCGTGTTTTTTGGCTATTACCTGACCTTCAAAAACATGGATTCTTTCTTTTTCTTCTTGTTCTTTAGAAGATTTGTCTTTTTTCAAGACTTCTTTTTTTATTTTTTGGTGAATTCTAATCGTATCACCCGGACGAATATCGGGCAAACCTTGCTTAAGTTGAGTTTTAGTGAACGTTTCTAATTTTGAAGTCATTTTAGTGAGTGAATTTTGTTAGAAATTTACGAAGTTCCCTAGATGAGATTTCGCAGAAATTTCATCGTTTTAGATTCTTTAATATTTTTTTTAAATCATTGGGCAATTCTGATTTAAATTCTTTTTCTCGACCATTTGGCAAATTTATCTTTAAACGATAAGAGTGTAAAAAATGTCTTTTTAATTCTTTGGGCGCAGGCTGATTTTTGAATCCGTACATTTTATCTCCGGCAATCGGATGGCCGAGATGAGCAAAATGGGTTCTGATTTGGTGCTTTCTACCGGTTTTGAGTTCAACCTCAATCAAATCATAATCTTTAAATCTTTGCAATACTTTATATTTAGTAATTGCCTTTCTTTTTCTTTGAGAGCCGGGTTCGTGGGCTAGATATACTTTTTGTTTTTTTCTGTCTCCGGTTGAGCGTCCGATTAAAGTTTCAATTATCCCTTCTTTATTTTTAAGATTGCCAACTACTAAAGCCAAATATTTCTTCTTGACTCTTCTCTCTTTGAATTGCTTTTGGAAAAACTCTAAGGCCTTGTCATTTTTGGCTATTAAAAGTACTCCTGAAGTATCTTTATCTAATCTGTGAACTCTTTTTTGAAAATCATCGGAGTTTATTCCTGCCGACTTATCTATGACCAGCAAATCTTCGTCTTCGTAAATAATATTAAACTTCATATGGGCGGTAGAGGACTTGAACCTCTGAACCTCTTCAATGTCAATGAAGCGCTCTAACCAACTGAGCTAACCGCCCCTGGTGGGATTATACAATTCTGCTCTAACCTATTTTATCAAAAATTTCTGAAAAAATCCAATCGCTCCGCCCCCTCGCCCCCTCCATTTTTGCCCGCTCGCCTCCGAAATCTTGCGGCGGTTGGGCAATTAATTAAAAATCGGATATAATAAAGCTATAAAGATTCAGTGTATATTTATGCTTAATCAAAAATCAAAATATCTTCAAATAGCTTTCAATCGTTCTCTTGATGAGGTAAGAGATATGATTGCGATGCTTCCCGCTTCGGAAAAAATAATTATTGAGGCAGGAACTCCATTGGTCAAAAACTATGGGAAGAAAGGCATTACCGCACTAAAAAATTGGTGGAGCGAGAAAATACAAAAACCAGGATATATTGTTGCTGATTTAAAATGTATGGATAGGGGCTCAAGAGAGATTGAAGCAGTTGCCGAAGCCGGCGCTTCTGCGGCTACTTGTTTAGGTTTGGCGCCGGTAGAGACTATAAATGAATTTATCAAAGAATGCGAGAAAACTGGCATTGACTCAATGGTTGATATGATGAATATAGAATTTCCATTTGAAATTTTACAAAAATTAAGAAAACTTCCCACCATAGTTGTTTTACATCGCGGAGTAGATGAAAACGAAAGGAACAAAGAAAAACAAATACCGCACGATCAAATTCATCGGATAAAAGGAACTTATGGAAAGGTTTTAATATCGGTTGCTGGAGGAGAAACACCGCGCGATGTTATAAGAACTTTTTTCAACGATTCGGATATTTCGGTTATCTGGCGTTCCTTTTATGAAGCGCCGGAAAATACCGCTAATTTAGCTAGAGAATTTTTAAAATTAGTTAAATAAAGGTTATGCAAATTCAAAAAAACCGAAATAAATTTAATCCAATCGGCTTAATAATTTTCACTTTTTTTATCGCATTTGCTATAAATCCGATTTTAGGCGTAATTTTTATAATTGCAATTGTTTTTTTTCTTAAAAAAAATCCCAAATATTTAACTTCCTACTTTTCCGATTATCTGCGAAGGACAACTAAGTTGCGCAGCAATTTAGCCGAAAGCAATCTGGGCATTATTAATCTAAATATTCAAAAAATTTTGGCAAAAAACGAACAGCCAACTTTAGAAAAAATGGCTTTAATTAAGTCCGCTATACCGGCCAAAATTTCCAACTCTTTATTTAATCAAATAAGACTAGAAAAGCGAAAAAAATATCTTCATATCGCCCTCAATAGCACTCTTGAAGAAGCGAGAGAAATTATTTCGCAACTTCCGACTTCGGATAGAATTTTAATTGAAGCAGGAACGCCTTTAATAAAAATATACGGAACAGACGCCGTATCGCAAATAAAAGAAATGGCTCCAGCCGGAACTTACATAGTTGCTGATAACAAATGCGCGGATTTGGCGGCGCGCGAAGTGGAAATGATGGCTAATGCCGGCGCCAATGCGTCAACCTGTCTTGGGGTTGCTCCGATTGAAACAATTGATAGTTTTATAGAGGAATGCCAAAAATTCAATATTGATTCAATGATTGATATGATGAATGTTGAAAGCGCCCTTTTAGTTCTGAAGAAATTAAAAAAACTCCCCGATGTGGTAATGCTACATAGGGGCGTTGACGAAAGCGAATTTTCGAAAGAAAAACAGATTCCCTATTATCAAATAAAACAGATTAAAGGGAATTACGATGTTTTGGTTGCCGTTGCCGGAGGAGATACTATTAGAGAAGTGCAACGGGCAATTTTTAACGACGCGGACATTGTTGTCGTTTGGAAAAATTTTTATCAGTCCAATACCGAAACTGCCCAATTGGCAGAGTCTTTTCTAAAAGAAATAAAGTAATAAACTTTTTACTTTGGTTTAACTGCCTGAGATATCGCTTTAATTCCTTCAAGCACTTCAACTGGCAATGCAAAAATTACTGTCTTTGACGGGTCCGGATTTATTTTTTCGATTGTCTGCAAGGTTCTCATTGAAAGACCGCCTGGAATTGAACTAAGCACTTGAGCTGCTTGTGCTAATCGTCCTGATGCTTGATATTCTCCTTCTGCTCTAATAATAATAGCACGGCGTTCTCGTTCAGATTCGGCTTGCTTCGCCATAACGCGTTTCATGTCAGCCGGCAATTCAATGTCCTGTATTTTTATGTCCGTAACCAATATACCCCATGACTGAGTAGCGGCTACAACATTTTTTTGAATTTCTTCCGCTATTTTTTCTCTTTCCGAAAGCAGAGAATCAAGTTCAATACCGCCTATAACATCTCGGAGGGCGGCTTGGGCATATTGCGAAACAGCAAGAGTGTAATCTTTAATATTCAAAATTGCGTTTTCTGCGGATTGCACTTGAAAATACACAACCGCATTTATACCAACAGGTACATTGTCTTTTGTAATAACTTCTTGTTGCGGAATGTCGGTAGTTGTAATACGTATATCAACTTTTATCATTCTTTGAAAACCAATCAAAAGCCAAGTTAAACCCGGTTGTCTTGTACTTGTATATTTTCCAAGCGTCAATACAACGCCGCGATCATACTGATCAATAATCCTCAGGCCAAGGAGGATAAAGAAAACGACGATTATGACCGGCCAAATTAAAAGCATTTCCATAGTTTTAATATAACACAAGCTTTGACAATGCAATAGTCAAGTTTTGTGGAATTCTTAATTATTATACTCGACCAATTCCATTATACAATACTTAATAAAATTCAACAACAGCCGCCACAAAATTCTAGAAGCGAGCGGGCAAAAATGAAGGGGGTTGGGGGGAGAAAATTTTTGCCCGCGAGCCGTAAGCAAAACCCCGTCGCCCACGAAGGCTTCCAAAAAATCGGGAAGTCTGGTCTTGGTGCGCACGGCAGGACTCGAACCTGCGACCTTGGCCTTATAAGGACCCTGCTACTGCCACTGAGCTACGTGCGCATTTGATCATATTACTTTGATTTTTAATTTCGTTGGTTTTTCTCGTTTTGTCGGCGATTTTGTTTTTGTAATTTTAAGCTTTGATGAAAGCGGTTTTATTAAATTTTCAAATTCTTCTCTTTCAATAGTTTCTTTTTCAATTAAAGTTTTTCCAATTTTTTCAAGCAATCTTCTCTTCTTCGTTAAAATCTTTCTTGCCTGATTTTCTGCGTCTTTAATGAATTTTTTTACTTCTTTGTCAATTTGGCTGGCTATTTTTTCAGAATAATTTCTTTGTTCTGAAATTTCTTTTCCCAAGAATGCCAATTCTTCCTTTTCTCCAAAAGAAATCGGCCCCAAAGAAGACATGCCGTATTCTTTGACCATTTTTCTGGCTAATTGAGAGGCTCTTTCCAGGTCATTTGATGCTCCGGTAGTTATTTCCCCGAATTTTATTTTCTCGGAGCAGAAACCTGCCAGTAAAGTTGCCATTTCTGAAATGAATTCCGATTTTGTTTTAATGCTCTTTTCTTCCGTGGGCATTTTAATCGTATAACCTGCCGCTACTCCTCGTGCAACAATGGATATTTTTCTAATAGGTTCCGTTCCCGGTAGAGAAGCAGAAACTAGAGCATGGCCGGCTTCGTGATAGGCAGCAATTTCCTTTTCTTTTTTTGACAAAACATGACTTTTTCTTTCCGGTCCCAATAAAACCTTTTCAATGGACTCTAAAAGCTCTTGTTGAAAAATCTGCTGTTTGTTTCTTCTGGCAGCTAAAATGGCTGCTTCATTAACCGTATTAGCCAAATCTGCTCCGGTAAAACCCGGAGTTCTTTCAGCCACCTCTCGCAAATTTACATTTAAAGCCAAAGGTTTTCCCCGGCAATGAATTTTTAAAATTTCTTCTCTATCATTAATATCCGGTATATCCAAAACCACTTTTCGATCAAATCTCCCCGGTCGCAAAAGAGCAGGGTCCAATATATCTCCCCTATTTGTAGCGCTTATAACTATCACATTGGTATCTCTTTCAAAACCGTCCATTTCCACTAAAATTTGATTTAGGGTCTGTTCTCTTTCGTCGTGGCCACCACCAATTCCCGACCCTCGAACTCGACCAATAGCATCTAACTCATCAATAAACAAAATAGCCGGAGTTACCTTTTTGGCAGTAGCAAATAAATCTCTTACTCTACTTGCCCCAACGCCAACGAAAAGTTCAACAAAGGTCGATCCGGAAGTATGAAAGAAAGGAACATTAGCTTCCCCTGCCACTGCTCTTGCCAATAAGGTTTTGCCAACTCCGCTTGGTCCTAAGAGCAGAACTCCTCTGGGAATTCTGGCGCCCATCGCCAAGAATTTTTTAGGATTTTTCAAAAAATCTACCACTTCTTTTAATTCTTCTTTGGCTTCTTTCAAGCCGGCCACATCTTTAAAGGTAATTCTTTCTTTGGGATGGCCTTCGGCTCCAAAAAGCCGAGCTTTGGCTTTTGTAAAATCAAAAGCCTGCATTGCTCCTCCTTTTGCTTGTCGGAAAATCATCCAGAAGAAGAATCCAAAGACCAAAAGGGGAAGAATGAATAATATGGGCATTAACCAGGTCCAAACATCTTTTTTTTCTTTTGTTTCAATTTCAACTGTTTTTAACTTTTCTTTATCTACGCCATAATTTATTAGAGATTGGGAAAGAGCGGTTTCTCCTTCTTTTACGGAGAAGACCTTTGTTTCGTCTTGATAAATTATTTCAAGGTCATTGTTCAAAACCGTAATCTTTTTTATTTCACCCTGATCAATTTTTTCAACAACTTGAGTTAAAGACAATTCTTTTTTCTTTTCAAAAGGCTCTGAAAACAAGGTAAAAATACTGGAAATTACCAGAAAAATCAACAGAATAATTATGAAATTTTTCGTCAAATTTTTCATTATATACCGAGCTTCCATTACCGAGCTTCCGAAGGAAGCGAAGGTGAGAAAGAGAATGAAATTCTCTTTCGATTATAGAAGCGAAGGTGAAGAAGAGGACGAAGTCCTCTTCGCCTATTTAAGATTAACAAAAAAATTTTCAAAAATCAAGAACTAAAAAACCTTATACATTGAGGCGCAATAAGGTTTTTTGGGGTAAAAAGACGCTAATCAACTAATTTCAAGCTCATTCGGTGTTCAACAGGATCAATGGAAAGGATTTGAAATTTGTATTTTTCGCCTATTTTTAGGGCTTCCTCCATTTTTGTTTTAGTTCCAAATTCGGAAATATGGCAAAGTCCTTGAATTTTTGGAGTAATTTGAATAAAGGCTCCGTAATGATTAAATTTGGTTACTTTGCCTTCAATCACATCTCCTTTTTTATGTTCTTTTTCAAGATCTTGCCAGGGATCTTTTTTTAGGGCTTTCAAAGACAGGGAAACTTTATTATCGGAAATAGAAATAATTTTTGCCTTAACTTTCTCACCCACTTTTACAACATTAGCCGGGTCTTCGATCAGTTGCCAGTCCAATTCGGATATATGTATCAACCCCTCGATAAATTCAGGACAAGTTATTTCTAATTCTTGCCCTTTACGAGTCTGAGCTGAAGATTCAGCGGGGAACTTCATAAAAGCTCCAAAGTCGGTGATACCGGTGATTTCTCCTTTAACCACATCACCGACTTTATAATTTTTTAAAATTTCTTTTATTCTCCCATCTTCTTTGGCTTTTTCTGATAAAATCAATTTTCCTTGTTTTGAATCTAAATCAAGAACTTTAACTTCCATTTCTTTCCCAACAAATTTTTGAAGTTCTCTAATAATTTTAGAAACATCCCCTTTTTCTACTCGAGGATAGTGTTCTGGCAGTAATTGGGAAACCGGTAAAAAAGCAGGGATGCCAAAAACTTCTGCTAAAAGACCGCCCTTGTTTATCCCCAAAATTCTAATCTTTAGAATTTCATTCTTATCTTTTTGCTGTTTCAATTTTTCCCAGGTTAGTTCGTCAGAGGCTTGGCTTAAAGAGAGTTCAATATAACCCTCTTCGTTCTCGAGGTCTATAATTTTAGCAAAAAGAGTGTTGCCAATTTTTGAATTTTTTATTTCTTCTCTGGCTTCTTGAAATTCTTTTCCGTAGATTATGCCTGTTCCCATCGGCCCCAAATCTAAAAAAACTGTAGACCTTGCTTTGCCGATAATTTTTCCTTCTACAATTTCACCAACTCTATGAGGCTTTAAGAGATTATTTTTTTTATTATTTTCCAGCATTTTTGTATAGTATAATAATAGTATAATATATATCACAGGATTCGTGAAAAAACAAGACCTTATCTCTCCAGAGAAGGAATTAAGAGAAGTCGAAAAGGTAAACCTCTTCTTCACCTTATCCGGGGATTCGGTAAATGAAAACCCAAGACAAGAAAAATAAAATCAAAATACCTTTTTTTTCATTTCTTCTATTTCTTTCCCTTTTTCTGTTTAGCATCGGCTATTTTACTACTACTAAATCGTTGGACCCGGATTTTGGCTGGCATCTGAAGACGGGTGAGCTAATTTTAGAACGGGGAATACCGCGGGTGGATTGGTACACTTTTACTATGCCGGATTTTCCTTGGGTCAATCATGAATGGTTCACTGATGTATTTATTTTCAAAATCAATTCTCTGTGCGGATTTCAGATTCTTTTACTGATTTTTCTGGCAATTGTGACCCTCGCCTTTTTTATTTCGGTAAAGTTCTCATATTTCTGGTGTTGCTTGGTGCCTTTAGTTTTGGGTTATTTTGCCTGCCTGCCTTTTTTTGGCGTACGGCCTCAGCTTCTTACAGCCTTTTTTGTGGTGATTTTGGCAAAAATCCTGAACAATTTTTTGGAAAATTCGAATTCCCGCCTAATTTATCTTTGCCCAATCTTGTTTTTGATTTGGGTTAATCTTCACGGCGGGTTTTTTGCCGGGATTTTTATTTTGTTTTTCATCACGACCTTAGAAGGATTAAAAAGAACCGCTATATTCAAAAAAATCATTTCCGGGAAGTTTTTTTTCGGGCAGAATTTTCAAGAACGCGGCCCTCGGCAGGTTGCTGTTTTGCTAATTGTTTTAGTAGTTTCTTTTTTGGCGACATTAATCAATCCTTACGGACTCCGAATTTACGAGGAAGTTTTCAGGTCAATCGGAGACAGCCATTTGGGTTTTTATATTCTCGAGTGGCTGCCTTTGTTCTCTACCGGGATATATATTTTTCAAATTCTATATTTGTGCATTTTTTTAGGACTGCTAATACCTCAATATAAAAAGATTGAGTTTAATAATTTAGTCCTGACCGCGGTTTTTTTGATCTTTGCCTTGTTACACCAGCGCCATTTTCTGATTTTCGTAATTTTAACCATTCCGATTTTTGCCGAAGTTCTTTTTCAGACAAAACAAGCAATTACCCCGGAAAAACTTCAATTTTTATTTGGCGGAGTTAAAAAATGGATATTTATTTTATTCCTACTTGGGCTGACAACTTACGGGTTATATCCTTTTTTGGTTGGTTTTGACAAAGACACCTCTTTCGATTATCCCCAAAAAGCCCTACCGGTTCTTATGGATTTGCCGCTTTCTGAAAATTTATTCAATGAGTACGGCTGGGGCGGATATCTAATTTGGAAAGTACCTGAAAGAAAAGTTTTTATTGACGGCAGGATGCCGAGCTGGCGGAAAGACGGCCGGTTTGTTTTCGAAGACTATATTAAAATTAGGAAAGCAGAAGAAAGTTTTCAGGAAATTTTGGATAAATACGAAATAAAAATTGCCTTACTGCACAACGATAAAAAAGAAGATACTCAACTGAATAATAAAAAAGCTGAAACCGAAAATAGGCTTTCTAATTTTCTCAAAAAACAGGATTGGCTTTTAAAAGCCCTGGGAATTTCTTTAGCGAAAGACTTAAAAAAAGAATTAATTAATTCGGGCTGGCAGGTCTTTTATGAAGACGAAATAGCCATTATTTTAAGACGGTGAAAGATGATTAAAATTAATTCACAAGAATGGAAATTTGTTGGCTGGGAGTCGGCATTTTAGCTGAAATTTTCTCTCTCTCTGCTTTTTCAATTTTTCAATTATAGCCAATGATTTAAGTTTATATCTTGAAAATTATGACGGAATGTATCTTAAAAAAGAGGTTCAGACAGCTATGCTTTGGCTAAGAGAAAACACTGAAGAAGAGAGCATAGTTTTATCTTCGTACGAGACGGGAAACTTAATTCCGGCTTTTTCCATCCGGCAAGTCTATCTTGGTCACGAACATCAGACCGCTCAATTTGAAAGAAAAGCGTCTGAAACTGAGAGATTTTTTCAAAAAAACAACGACGATGGAAAAATTGCTTTTTTAAAAGAAAACAAAATTGATTATTTCTTTTTCGGACCGGAAGAAAAAAAATTGATTCAATTTAACCCGGATGAAAAGGATTATTTAAAAAGAGTCTTTAGTAACAATCAAGCAACAATATACAAAGTGAATTATTAAGAGCCACCTGGGTTTACCGAAATTACATGGGTGCGATCCGTGTATATTTCTGCAATTCTTGTCAAAAAGAGTTATATTTGGACAATATCGAAATCTGTATTAAAATCGTAATAATCTTTAGGGTTTCTTTAAAATCAGGTTCATTCCTTCTTCAAAAGTTAAAGGGTGATAGTCAAAATCTTTTTTTATATCAGAAACATCTAATGGTTTATTCTGGAGCCATTTCTCTACTTGATATGAATTAAGTAAAGGATAAGGAATTATTCTTTCATAAATTTTCAATAACGGCAAGAAGATTTTTTTCGGTATTGGGACAATGAGTCGTTTTAGTTTTAAAATTCTGCTTATGGTCGTAATAATCTCAGAGAATTCATTGAAAGAACCGCCGGGTACATTATAGATTTTTCTACAATTATAAGGATATTCAATTGCCGCAAGTATCATTTTTGTTACATCGCCAACATATACTGGTTCCATTTTACATTTAACTACAGGGAAGAGAGGCCACTTTTTTATAAGAGAAATAAGAGTAGCAAAATTTTTAGTATCACCTGACCCATAAATTGGAGCGGGTCGAAAAATTATAAAATCAAGATTTGAACGGGAGATAATTTCTTCACATTGGAGTTTACTTTCTTTATAAGGATGGGCTATATTATATAAAACGACGTCTGTGCTTAGAAAAATAATTCTTTTTACTTCGAAAGTCTCTGCCAAGCGCACAAGATTCTCAGTGCCTTTTACATTTACTGTAAAATAATCTTCTTTTTTTGGTGGTTTTATAACTGCGGCTAAGTGAATTATTGTATCAATCGGGCCTTTTAAGAATGCGTTACGCAAAGATTCAAAATTTCTAATATCGCCATAGCTTATTTCATGAACCGATGGGTGTTTTTTAGGATTCTTTGTTCGAAGGAAGGTATGAACAAAAAAACTCTGATTTTTAGTAAGGTTATCAATGAGATGTTTGCCCACAAAGCCACTTGCGCCGGTAATGAATATGTTCTTCATAAGTTTAGTATATCAAAATTTATAAATAATGACATCTTGTATTCAAGTTAGTTTTTGATTATTATTCAATAATTATGAATTTCGATAAATTTAGCAAAGAATATGAAAAAATCCATGACAGAAATATTCGGATTTTTGACGAATCATCGGAGTATTTTACTAAATACAAAGTCAAAATATTAAATTATTTTTATCATAAAAATAAAATAAACAAAACAATAAAGTTTCTTGACTTGGGCTGTGGTATAGGAAAAATTGAACGCTATATTTTTTCTTATTTTCCTCAAATCGAGGTTTATGGAATTGACCCCTCTAAAGAGTCTATTAAAGTAGCTTCATCTACAATAAAGGGTAAAGCTATTTTTTCCACCTGCGATGGTAAAAATATTCCATTTGACAATAATTTTTTTGATGCTCATCTTCTTAATAAAAAAGAAGCAGTTGCGCTTTTTCAAAATTCCAATTTTTTTATTAAAGAAACAAAGTATATTGTATTTTTCCCGAAAATTCTAAAATGGTTTAGAAAATTTGAAAGAAAATTAGGGTGGTGTCCTTTCGGAGCGCAATATTTTATAGCTGCTCAGAAAAATAAATTTTTTAACACCAAAAATTTCACCTAAGCGAATAAGATTCTCTTAAAACCAGCTGCGCCGGTTATAAGTATCTGTTTCATATGTTTATTGTAATATTTTTTAAGAATTAGACAAGTTCTCTTTTTTTGAATATATCTTATGTTTCAAAAAACTTTCCAACGAATTATTAACTCTTCACTCCCTCTTTTGATTTTAGGTGGGGCGAGTTTATTTCTTTATTTTCTTCTCGGATTTTTAACCAGAAACTTACTTGGCGGAGAAATGGATACTCTTTTAATGCGATTTCCGTCTTCTTTCTCTTTTATCAAGAGTTCTAGCTATTTACTCTTCTTATTTTATACATTGGTTTTAATTTGGGCAGTAAGACAAAGTAAGTCAGTTTCTATCCGACCCAGTTATTGGGTTATTGCTATTGTCTTTTTTCTTCTTTTTTGCACTATTTTACTGGCTATTCCACCTCTTACTTCTCAAGATGTTTTTTGGAATTTGTTCCAGGGGAGAATTTTTACTCATTATCAGCAAAATCCTTATTTGGTTACTCCTCAAGAATTTTCCGAAGATTCTTACCTTGGATTAATTAGGGTTTGGCAGGATTTTCCAATGACTCACGGACCACTTTGGACCTTACTTGTTTCAGCAGTTTCTATTTTAACTCCCAATAATCTTTTTTCTTCACTTTTTATTCTTCGAATGATTCTTTTTATAATTCTTGGGTTGGTAATCGGACTTACTGTTTTAGTTGTCCGTCGGGTTAATCCCCGCTGGTCATTTCCAGCTTTTATTGCTTTATCTTGGCAACCTCTTTTGCTTATTAATACAATTAATAACGTCTCCAATGATATTATTATAGGTCTTACTGCCATTCTTGGTCTTTTTTTAATTTACCGGGGTCGTTATTTTCAAGGATTTACTGTTTTATGGATTGGGGTATTGGTGAAATATCTTATTCTCCTTCTAATTCCTTTGGGAATAATATTTGTAATTCATCGCCACGGGTTGAAAGCAATGATTAAAATTATTACTCCAATAATTGGAGTAATAATTCTTTTAACATTAATTGCTTATTTACCCTTCGGATATAATATTTTTCAATTTCCGGGTCTTTCATATCAAAGTCACCTTTTTGAGTATACTGTTTTGCCTCCGGTGCCCTTTTGGTTAGTCACTGTTGGCGCAACTATTAGTGGAACAGATATTAAAGAAATTATCGGGAATAATCAGCAAATTCCTTTATCGCTTTTTGAAGATAGGACTGCCCTGGAGTCTCTGGTACTTATTGTTCGAATTTTAAGTGTAGCAATTTTCTTAGTTTTTTATTTTTGGCTACTTTTCAAGCCATTTCAAAATGAAAGAGATCTTTTCAGGAGGGGATTTTGGATATTCGCTGTTTACCTTCTAATTGCCCCATTTTGGTTTATGAGTTGGTATCTCATTTGGTTAATACCTCTGGCAGTAGTAAGTGGGTTAGCTCCGATACTTATTGTTTTAGGGTGGAGCGTAATTGCCTTTCCTTACCCTTTCCCAAATTTGCAAATCATTGCCGCAATTGTTTTTATGTCAATACCTTTAGTATTAACCACGTCCATCAGTAAAAAAATTACCTCCGCTTTTAAAAATTAAGAAAATATGATAAGATAAATAAAAAACGATGCAGATTATTTGGCACGGACAATCATGTTTTCAAATAATATCAAGCCAGGGGAAGAACAATCACGTCAATATTGTTATTGATCCATATTCTGAAGATATTGGTTTGAAAGTTCCTAAACTTGAGGCAGATATTTTATTAATTACTCACGGTCATCATGACCATAACAATATTAAAGCAGTAGCCGGGACTCCATTTTTAATAAATGGGTCCGGCGAATACGAAATAAAAGAAGTTTTTATTCAAGGGATTCCCGCTTTTCATGATTCATCCTCGGGAAAAGAAAGGGGCGTCAACACCATTTATACTATAGAAGCCGAAGAATTAAAAATTTGCCATCTTGGAGATCTCGGTCAAAAGGAACTTACTCCGGAACAAATTGATAAAATAGGTCAAGTTGATATTTTAATGATTCCCGTAGGTGGAGTTTATACAATTTCAGCCAAAGAAGCAGTTAAAATAATGTCTCAAATCGAGCCAAACATTATAATTCCCATGCATTATCAGTTGCCAAAATTAAAATTAAAACTTGATGGATTGGACAAATTTTTAAAGACAATGGGAATAAAAAAATTGGATTCTTTGCCAAAATTATCCATCAAAAAGAAAGATGTTTTGCCGGAGGAAGCGAAAATAATAGTATTGCAGCCATAATTTGTTATCTTTTAGCAATGGTTGCCAAGTGGTTGCTTAGTTTAGCTAAGCAAATAGCCCGTTTCAGATGAATATCTTACAAAAAATCCGAAACCAACCGGAAAAGACTCGAAAAGTTATTCTATGGGCGATAGTGATTATTTTTGGTTTGATTTTATTCTTTTTTTGGATAAAAAACGTTCAAAGTAAATTAGAAAGTTTCCAAAAGGAAGAATTTAAAGAAAAATTAAATCTCCCGAAACTGGAAGTGCCAAAAATTGAAATGCCAGAGTTTGAAATGCCAGAGTTTTCAGAAGAGGAATTAAAGAAGTTAGAGGAGATGACGGGAGAAATAGAATAACCGCTTGATGAAGTAAAAATATGGCAAAAGATTCTCAAAAACAAAATACCGAGATAGGTCATATCAAGCCCCGGGAAATCACCGAGGAAATGCAGGAGTCCTATATTAATTATGCCATGTCGGTGATTGTTTCCCGAGCCTTGCCGGATGTCAGAGACGGATTAAAACCTGTTCACCGTCGGATTTTGTATACGATGCTGGAAGAGGGTTTGAGACATACCGCTAAATTCAGAAAATCGGCAAATGTTACTGGGAATTGCCTTGCTCGTTATCATCCGCATGGAGATATAGCGGTGTATGATGCTTTAGTCCGTATGGCTCAAGATTTTTCGTTAAGATATCCTTTGATTCAAGGTCAAGGTAATTTTGGCAGTGTTGATGGGGATAGTGCTGCAGCTCCTCGTTACACTGAGGCGCGGCTTTCAAAAATCGGAGAAGAAATGCTTAAGGATATTGAAAAAGACACCGTTGATTTTATAGATAATTATGATGGAACTAGAAAAGAACCAACCGTTTTGCCTTCTCCTGTTCCCCAGCTTTTGTTGAATGGCTCCTTGGGAATCGCTGTTGGTATGGCGACCAATATTCCCCCTCATAATCTGTCAGAGGTCTGCGATGCTTTAATTTATTTAATTGATAACCCAAAGGTTGATACTGAGGAACTTTTTAAATTTATACAGGGGCCAGATTTTCCTACCGGCGGCATAATTTATGACCAAAAAGGAATAATTCAGGTCTATTCTCAAGGCAAAGGACCTATTATTGCTCGGGGTAAGGTTGAGATAATGGAGCAGGAAAAAACGGGACGCCAACGCATTATTATTACTGAAATTCCATTCCAGGTTCAAAAATCAACTCTAATTGAACAGTTTGCCAATTTAGTTCAACAAAAAAAGATAGAAGGGATAAAGGATATTAGGGACGAATCTGATAAGGAAGGACTTAGGATTGTTATTGAGCTTTCTCGCGACGCTTATCCTCAAAAAATTCTAAATCGTCTTTATAAATTCACCGACCTTCAAAAAACTTTTCACTTTAATATGCTGGCTTTGGTTGATGGAATCCAGCCAAGAGTTTTGAATTTGGTTGAATTGTTGGATTATTTTATCAGCCACAGGAAAGAAGTGGTTACCCGGCGGATGAAATACGAGCTGGAAAAGGCCAAAGAAAGAACCCATATTTTGGAGGGCTTGCACAAGTGTCTGACCAATATTGACGAGGTAATTAAAATAATTAAAAATTCAGCCGACAGAGAAGAGGCAGAGAAGAATTTAATTAAAAGATTTCGTTTAACAAAAATCCAGGCAAACGCCATTTTGGAAACAAAGCTTTCAGCTTTGGCTAAACTAGAAAGAAAGAAAATTGAAGACGAGTTAAAAGAACTTGAAATAAGGATTAAAGAGCTTACGGGAATTCTTAAAAGTCCTCAAAAGATAAAAGGAGTGGTTAAAAAGGAATTAAAAGAAATTAAAGATAATTTTGGCGATGAGAGAAGGACAAAAGTTCATATTCAAAAAATAGGAGAAATTGCCGAAGAAGATTTGATTCCTCAAGAAGAAACAATTATTACCCTGACCCAGGGTGGCTACATTAAGAGAATTAATCCTAAAACCTATAAAATTCAAAAAAGAGGAGGAAAGGGAATTTTAGGAATGAAGACTCTTCAAGATGATGTTGTTGAACATTTCCTTTCTGCCCAAACCCATGATTCTTTGCTTTTTTTTACTGATTCCGGAAAAGTTTTTTGCGTTCCCGTATATGAAATTCCCGAAGGCCAAAGAGTTGCCAGGGGAAGAGGCCTTTTAAACTTTCTTGAAATTTCTCCTCAGGACAAGATTTTATGCCTCCGGACGCTAAGCAAAAAAGACCAAGAGCAGGGCATGAGATATTTGTTTATGGCCACCAAGAGAGGTATAATTAAAAAAACCCCTTTAACCGACTTTGATAATATCAGGAAAACGGGCTTAATCGCTATTTCTTTGAAAAAAGGAGACGAACTTAAAAATGTCCAAAAAACTATTGGCCAGGATGAGATAATTCTTGTCAGCAGAAATGGTCAATCCATTCGTTTTAAGGAAAAAGAAGCAAGGCCAATGGGAAGAACGGCTTCCGGCATAAGAGGGATTAGATTAAAAAAAGGAGACGAGGTGATAGCACTTGATGTAATTGGAAATATAAAGCAAAATGAAGAAATGCCAAAAGAATATTTGGCCGTTATTACCGAAAACGGATTTGGCAAAAGGACCGATATTAAAGAATATAAAGTCCAGGGAAGAGGGGGTTCAGGAATCAAAACTGCAAATATTAACCCGAAAACCGGAAACATAACTGCCGCAAAAGTTCTTACGGGCCAAGAAGAAAACTTAATTGTTATTTCCCAAAGAGGCCAGGTTATCAGAATAAAAATTTCCCAGATTTCAAAACTTTCCCGCGCTGCTCAGGGAGTGAGATTAATGAGGTTAGAGCAGGGCGACAAAGTGGCGTCGGTTACCTGTATATAATGCATATAATTAAGGCGAAGAGGACTCCATCCTCTTCTTCACCTTCGCTTCCTTCGGAAGCTTGCTATATGATGAAGGGAGATTTTCTTAAACCAAACGAAGTTTTAAAAAAACTTAAATTAAAAGAAGACATGATAGCTGCTGATTTTGGTTCGGGATCTGGCGGTTGGGTGATTCCTTTGGCAGAAAAATTGGAAGAAGGAAAGATTTACGCCATAGACATTTTAGAAGAACCGCTTTCAGCTTTAAGAGCAAAAGCAAAATTGGCAAAAATTTCCAACATTCAGACGATTCTGGCCAATGTTGAAAAGAAAACAGAAATTTTTGAGGAAAGCTGTGACCTAGTTTTAATGACCAATCTTCTTTTCCAGTCAGATGACAAAAAAAAGGTTTTAGAAGAAGCCAAAAGGGTTTTGAAAAAAGGTGGTAGGATTCTGGTGGTTGATTGGAAAGAAGACGTGTCCTTGGGGCCAGAAGAGGGTAGGGTTTCCTCGGAAGAGATAAAAGAATTGGCACTCGACCTTAATTTAAGGATTGAAAAGGAATTTGAAGCCGGCCCTTATCATTATGGTTTGGTCTTTACTAAAAATTAGGCACGGGGTAAAATAAATCAATGAGAAAAAAATTATTCATTTACCCGAGCGTTAGCAAAGGGTTAAGAAGAGGATTTATCCTCTTTGCCTTAGTTTTATCTTGTTTAATTCTCCCGTTATCGGTTTCGGCAATTAACATTGAAAATCCTATAAAATACAATACTTTTGTAGAATTAATTAATGCAATTATTGATTTTATTTATAAAACTTCTTTGGTTTTGGCCACTTTGTTTATTGTTATTGCCGGTTTTTATTTTGTTACTGCTAGCGGCGATCCGGCAAAAATTAAAACTGGCCAAGATATAATTAAATATACTTTAATTGGCTTGCTGATTATTCTTCTGGCCACAGGTTTGATCGCTGTTATTAAAAGCGTTTTGGGTGTACAATAATATAATAAAACTTTCAAAAGGTCGAAAACTTAAAAATCAGAAATAATAGGGATTAAAAAATGAAAACGAAAAAATATTTATTAAGCCTGACTTTAATAAGTCTTTTGGCAGTAAGCCTTTTGGCCTTACCCGCAAAAGGATTAGCAGCTGTAACCAACTTGACAAATATTGATGTGGAGACAGCCCTAGAAAGTATCGTTAACTGGCTTTTTACAATTTTGTTGGTAGTAGCAGTGATTTTTATTATCTTTGCTGCTTTCACTTTTGTTACGGCTGGAGGGGACCCAGAGAAAGTAAACACGGCGAGAAATCAAGTAATGTATGCTTTAATAGGAGTAGCGGTAGCCTTGTTGGCTAAGGGTTTAGTTATCTTAGTGCAAACGATAATAAAGTAATTTCTTGAAAGAGTGAACGTCTTAAACAAGAGGCTTAATTAATCCTGCTTTCTTAAACGCCTGTTTTTGGATAGAAAGCAGGATTTATTTTTATGTTCAAAATGTCGGAGTGGCGGAACCGGAAGACGCGCTGGGTCTAGGACCCAGTGGGGGAAACCCGTGAGAGTTCGAGTCTCTCCTCCGACACCCGAGCCGCAACGAAGGCGAAGAGAACTTTGTTCTCTTCTTTACTTCAGATAAAGCTTCGGTGGGTAAAGAAGAAGATTTATCTTCTTCGCCCACCTAAAAATCCTGTTTTTGGCAGGATTTTTTGTTTAGAAATTAAAAATTTCTAATTTTTAATTTATTCTCTAACAATAATTTTTCTTTTCTTTTCTCTTAAAATTTTAGGGATTCTAATTGTCAGAATGTTGTTTTTCATTTCAGCCACAGCTCTTTGCGGGTCAACTTCAGAGGGCAGTATCACTTCTCTTGAAAAAGGTCCCCAAAAACATTCTTGGATAAAATAGTCGCCGTTTTCTTCAAACAGTTTTTCTCTGCTTCCCTTGATGGTAATAATGTCTCTTTCCATTGAAATATCTAAATTTTCCGGTTTAACTCCGGCGATTGCTGACTGAATAACCAAATCATTTTCGGTTTGATAAACATCAATTGCCAATTGTCCCTCTTCTGTTCCGCCAAAAGAGGGCCATTTTTTTTCTTTTTGTTCCTTTGGTTCTTTTGGAGGTTCTTTTTCAGCCTGCTCTTTAATTTCTTCTTCTTTTTTTTCTTCTGGCATTTTTGTTTGGATCTCTAATTTTTTAATTTTTACTTCCGGCGGTTCCTTTTCTTTTTTGGCTTTTATTTTTTTCGGTTCTTTGCCCATTTTTGTTTCAACTGGTTTTTCTTCTATCTCTTTTTCTGGTTCAGCAATTGGTTCTTCAATACCCATCCCTTTTTTTAATTTTTCAAAAAATGATGCCATATATTATATTTTACACGTGCTTTTTAATTTTTTCAACCTTTTAAAAGCAAAAGCGAGAAAAATCGCCAAACTGATTAAAATAACAATTGGAATTAACCAGGAAAATATTCTTTCTAATTCCATAATAGAAAAATTATAAAGTCCGTGCAAGAGGGTAGCTATCCCCACCCCGATAATTAAAAGTACTCCTCTTTTTTTTGTGTCGTGAATAGATAAAGCCAAAAAATAGCCGAGAGTTCCGGAGCATAAGGCGTGTAAAAAAGTTGCTCCCCAGAATCTTAAAACGCTGATTGTAAAAACCTCCCCGAATAAAAAAGCTGGGCCCAAGGAAAATAAAATTAAAATATTTTCTGCGGCGGCAAAGCCAAGAGCCGCGATTATCATATAAAGCATTACATCTATCGGTTCGTCAAATTCCGGGTGGTCCAGAACTTTTTCTCTTACCACCAAGTATTTTAAAAGTTCTTCCACCAGAGCTATTCCGATAAAAACATTAAGAAAAGTTAAAAGAACTAAGGACAATTTTAATTCTGTAAAGACCTTAAGAATTCCCATCTCCAATAAAATAGCGGGTAAAGCTGCCAACATTCCATAAAAGAAAATTTTTAATACCATTTGATTGGATTCAGGGTGTGAATCTTTTCTCAAATAAAATAAAAGCCAGATAAGGCTGGGCAAAACTCCAAAAAATATATAGAAAGGATAAGACATTTTAAAAATTTCTAATTTCTAATTTTTAAACCGGCCAGTTTTCAATCATTAGACATTTCTTTTTGTTTTTAATCGGCAGCTTTTGATAAATTTCTTCGGTGATAAAAGGGATAAAGGGATGTAAAAGTTTTAAATTGGTTTTTAAAATTTGCAAAAGAAGGTATTGGCTAGCCACCTTTTCTTTTTTATTGGAGCCCTGAAGTCGAGACTTTTCTTCCTCAATAATTTTATCGCAAAAAATATGCCAGAAATAATGATAGAGTTTCTCGGCTGCCCTGTAAAATTTGAATGACTCTATCAAATTGGTAATTTCTTTAGTAAAATTGTTTAAATTATCTAAGATTTTTTTGTCTTTTATTGTTAAGTTTGGTTTTTTGTTTGGTTTAAAATCGGTTAGGTTCATCAAAACAAAGCGAGAGGCATTCCAGATTTTATTCATAAAATTGCGATAACCTCGGATTTTCTCTTCGTAAATTATGGGGTCGTTGCCCGGGGTATTGCCAACCATTAAAGCCATACGCAAGGCGTCGGTGCCGTAAATGTCAATCACGGCCAAAGGGTCAACCACATTGCCTTTGGATTTTGACATTTTCTGCCGCTCTTTATCCCGGACTAAACCGTGAAGATAAACATATCTAAAAGGCACCTTTTTTGTAACATATAATCCTAACATTATCATTCTGGCTACCCAGAAAAATAAAATGTCCCAGCCGGTTTCCATGACATCGGTCGGATAGAATTTTTTAAAATCTCCTTTTTTTGTGGTCATTAACGTGGCGAACGGCCATTGACCAGAAGAAAACCAAGCATCAAAAACATCACCATTTTTATTTTCTTTATCTGGGATTTTAATTCCCCAGACAATCTGTCTTGAGATATTCCAATCTCTTAAATTTTTCATCCAATGAAAAAATATTTTTTCAAAACGTTTGGGGATAAATTTAATTTCTCCATTTTTTACCGCTTTTACTGCCATATCTTTTAAAGAGATGGGGCCGGATTTTGGTTTTTCTGTCATTTTTAAAAACCATTGATTATCTGAAACCATGGGTTCAATAATTGTTCCGCATTTATAGCAGACTGCTACATTGTGTTTATAATTATGATCAATTTTTTCCAATAATCCTTTCTGTTTCAAATCAACAGCTGTTTTTTCTCTAGCCTCTTTAACTTTTAAGCTGGCGTATGGCCCAGTTTTTTCATTGAGTCTGCCATAGAAATCAATTACTTGGCGGATTTCTAAATTATGTCTTTGGCCAATTTCGAAATCAACCAGATCGTGTGCGGGGGTTACTTTTACGACGCCTGTCCCAAAATTAGGATCTACTGATTCGTCGGCAATTACTTTTATTTTGAAAAGACCCAAAAGCCCTTCAGCTTCTACTGTTTTCCCGATGTATTGTTGATATCTTTTGTCCTTAGGGTTGACTGCTAAGGCTGTGTCACCAAATTTTGTTTCTGGTCTAACTGTAGCTAAAACAAAGGGACCATATTTTATATAGTAAAGAGGGTCTTGGCGCTCTTCGTATTTCACTTCCAGATCAGAAAGAGAGGTTTGATGTTTGGTACACCAATTGACAATTCTTTTTCCTTTATACAAAAGTCCGTCTTTTTTCAATTTTTCAAAGGTTTTATAGACAACTTTAATAATATCTGGGTCTAAAGTAAATTTTTCTCTTGACCAGTCGCAAGAAGCCCCCAATTTTTTAAGTTGCCCTTCCATTATTTTTTTATTTTCTAAAGTAAATTGGAGCATTTCTTGATATAACTTTTCTTTGGGTATTTTGAATCTTGAACGGTTTTCTTTTTCTAATTTTTTATCAAAAACTACCTGGGTTTCAAAGCCGGCATGGTCGGCTCCGGGCAACCATAAAGTTTTGAATCCCCGCATTCTTTTGTATCTAATCATTACATCTTGGAGAGTAACAAAAACTGCATGGCCAATGTGTAGAGAACCATTAGCGTTGGGTGGGGGCATAATAATAGTGAAAGTTTTCTTTCTCTTTCCTGGTAATTTATCCGGATTAAAAAAACCCGATTTTTGCCAAAGTTGATTAATTTTATTTTCAACTTCTGCCGGCCTGTAAGTTTTAGAAAGTTCTGAGTTCATAATTTTTGACCTATTTTAAGATTAGCATTAGCTTCAATCTTTTTCCAATTTTTTTTGTTCTGCTTATTGAAATATCCGGCAATTGCTACCATGGCGGCATTGTCGGTGCAAAAATTTTTTGCCGGAACCAAAAAATTTATTGCTAATTGTTGATTGTCAATTGTTAATTGAAATTGTTTTCTCAGCTCAGTGTTAGCGGCGACGCCACCGCTCAAAATGATTGATTTTGCTTTATAATCTTTAGCCGCGATTATCGTTTTATGGATTAAGACATCAATAATTGCCTGCTGAGTTTCAGTACACATTTCCTCTATATATTTTTTTGAACTTCTGACTTTTGAAGAATGTTTTTTGAAATTATACAAAACCGCTGTTTTCAAACCGGAGAAACTAAAATCATAATTTTTTTGGTAAATCATCGGCCGCGGCAAAAAAACACGGGTCCGACCGGTGTATTTTTGTCTGTATTTTTTAGCCATGGTTGAAATAATCGGACCACCGGGGTAGCCTAAACCTAAAATTCTAGCTGCTTTATCAAAACATTCGCCAGCCGCATCATCGCGAGTTTCTCCTAAAATTTTGTATTGGCCGAATTTCTTCATTAAAATAAGCTGGGTATGTCCGCCAGAAACCACCAGACAGACAGCCGGAAAATTGTTAATTGCTAATTGCCTGCCCCGTATAATTCTGGAAGAATTTATTCGGGGTTGATTGTTAATTGTATTCGCGAGTATATGGGCTTCGAGGTGATTTATTGGGATTATTGGCAATTTCATTTTTTCTGCCAACTCCCTGGCAAAATTTATTCCTGTCCATAAGCAAGGTTCCAGACCGGGACCAACGGTAACTGCAATTAAATTAATTTTTGGGCAACCTACTTCTTTTAAAGCTCTTTTTAAAACTATCGGCAAATTTTTTTGATGTTCTTTTTTGGCTAAAAAAGGATAAACCCCGCCATATTTTGCATGCAGTTTTACTTGCGAGGAAACTATATTGCTTTTAATTTTGAATCTTGAGTTTTGAGCCTCTAAAACGGCTATACAAGTGTCATCACAACTTGTTTCAATGGCTAAAATAATCATATCTTTACAAATATCATAAATTAATCTAAGATAGAAGGGAAATTCGGGGCCTCATCGTCTAGCCTGGTCCAGGACACTTGGTTTTCATCCAAGAAACTGGGATTCAAATTCCCATGAGGCCGCATGAAAAGTGACTATTTAACTCTCTCTTCAGCCAAGGATTTAAAAAATCCAAAAGAGAGGATTATTTATAGATGCTTTGAGATTTTGCCCGCCTTTCTTTCTTGGGGGACTCTTTTTTTAGTTTTCATTTTATCTTGGTTGGTCCCTACGGTGGTGGCTATTTTTATTATTATTTTTGACTGTTTTTGGATGTTGAAGATTTTTTATTTATCTTTTTATCAATCAGCCGGCTATAGGTTGATGAAAGAAAATCTTTCAATTGATTGGCTGGAAAAAATCAAAAAACTAAAAAATTGGCAAGATATTTATCATTTGATTGTTTTGCCAATGTATAAAGAAGAAATTAATGTCGTCAGATCTTCGCTTCAGTCCTTGTTAATAGATTCGAGTTATCCAAAAAATAAGATGATTGTAGTTTTGGCAGTTGAAGAAAGAGGAGGGGAGGAGGCAAAAAAAGTGGCCAAAGAAATAGAAAAGGAGTTTGCTAAAAAATTTTTTCAATTTTTAATTACTACTCATCCAGAAGACATCCCGGGCGAGATTGCTGGAAAAGGCTCTAATACTGCCTGGGCAATTAAAAAAGCAAAAGAATTAATAATTGATAAATTGTCGTTGTCCTATGAAAATGTTATTGTTTCTAATTTTGACATTGATACCAGGCCTTATCGTCAATATTTTGCGGTTTTAACCTGGCATTATCTAACTACTGAAAATCCTTTAAAATGTAGTTATCAGCCAATCCCAATTTATAACAATAATATCTGGTTAGCTCCCGCCTTTTCCAGAATAATTGCAACTTCTGGCACTTTTTGGCAAATGATGCAGCAAGCAAGGCCGGAACAATTGGTAAGTTATTCTTCGCATTCCATGCCCTTTAAAGCGATAATTGAGGTTGGCTATCCTCAAAATATTGTTTCTGATGATTCACGAATTTTTTGGAAATCTTATCTTGCTTTTAATGGAGATTATAAAGTTGTACCTCTCTATTATCCGGTTTCAATGGATGCGGTAATGGCTAAAAATTTATTAAAGACAATAATAAATCAATACAAACAACAAAGAAGATGGGCTTGGGGCTGCGAGAATATTCCTTATATTTTTTATGGTTTTTTAAAAAATAAAAAAATTCCCTTAAAAGAGAAAATTCGCCACGCTTTTGTTATTTTAGAAGGTTTTTGGTCTTGGGCAGTGGCCGCTCTCCTTATTTTTTTATTGGGTTGGCTTCCTTCAATACTCGGCGGTGGGGATTTTCAGGTTACTCTTTTGTCTTATAACTTACCGAAGTTGACCAGTAGAATTATGACAATAGCTATGATTGGAATGATAGTTTCAGCTATTTTGAGCATATTTTTGTTGCCGCCCCGGCCCAAGAATTTTAGTAAGTGGAAAAATCTTTCAATGATTTTTCAGTGGTTATTATTGCCCTTTACCCTGATTATTTTTGGGGCTTTTCCGGCTTTAGAGGCTCAATTAAGATTGGCTTTGGGAAAATATCTGGGGTTTTGGGTAACGGAAAAATTTAGTCCCCCACCATCAGGTAGTAATCAAAAACCCGAGCCGCAGCGAAGGATAAAGAAGAGGACGAAGTCCTATTTGACTGCCAAAAGGTGGGGTGATCACTCAAGGTGTATTTTTTGTTGAAATTCTTTTAATTTGGTCCGCAATCCGGGATAATTTTTTAATTCCGGGTCGATTTGTAAAACTTCTTTGGCAGCTATTCTTGTTTTTTCAACTAATTCAATATTTTTTAAAGAAGCCATAACAAAATCAGGTACGCCCCACTGTCTTTGGCCGGTTAGGTCTCCAGGTCCCCTTAATTTTAAATCTTTTTCCGCCAACTCAAAGCCGTCTTGAAATTTTATCATTGCTTTTAACCGCGGATTGTTTGGAAATTCGGAAAGCAAAAAGCAGTATGACTGGTATTTGCTTCTTCCTACTCTTCCTCTAAACTGATGGAGTTGAGCTAATCCGAATTTGTCAGCGCCCTCAATCATCATTATTGTGGCGTTCGGAAAATCAATTCCTACTTCTATAACCGAAGTTGAAACGAGGATGTCGGTTTTTCTGTTTTTAAAACTTTTAAGCACTTTTTCTTTTTCTTCTGTTTTCATTTTGCCGTGGAGCATTCCAATATTCAAATCAGGAAAAATATTTTTTGATAATTTTTCGTATTCTTCCTTTACTGCTTTTACTTCCAGCCAACTCAGAGCAATGAGGTTCTGCCCCACACCATTATTTTTGGTGGAGGGTTCAATTCTTGGGCAAACCACAAACACTTGTTTGCCGGATTTAACCTCTTTTCTAATAAAATCGTAAGCTTGTTGTCTTTTTTCTGGCCGTATGATTTCAGTGATTATTTTTTTCCTTCCTTTGGGCATTTCTTTTATCAAAGATAAATCCAAATCTCCGTAAATTGTCAGAGTCAGCGTTCTGGGGATGGGGGTGGCTGACATTGAAAGAAGGTGGGGAATATATTTTTGTTTGCGGCATAATTTTGCCCTTTGTTCTATTCCAAAACGGTGCTGCTCGTCAACAATTACCAGCCCCAGTTTTTTGAATTTTACTTTTTCTTGAATTAAAGCGTGAGTGCCAATCAAAATATCCACCTTACCCTGCTTTATTTTTTCTATAATTTCTTTTCTTTTGATTTTTCTGCCGTTAGAAAAATTTTCTTTACCCGTAATTAAACCAATTTTTATCCTAAATCCTTTTAGTAAAGTATTTATGGTCTTGAAATGCTGTTTTGCTAAAATTTCGGTCGGCGCCATAAAAGCAATTTGAAGTTCTGATTTGGCCGTGTTCAAGGCTGCGATGGCGGCCACCACTGTTTTTCCAGAACCCACATCGCCGTCCAAAAGCCGATTCATTGGCTTTGTTTTTTCCAAATCTTTTAAAATTTGCCAAGCTGCTTTTTTCTGGTCAGGAGTTAATTTAAAGGGTAGTTTCTCTACAAATTTTTTGACTGATTCAAGGTTAATGGGAATAAGGATTGCTTCTTCTTTGGCTAATCTTATTTTTTCAGAGAGAATGGCTAAAGATAGGTCAAAAAGTTCTTCAAAAACAAATCTTTTTTTTGCCAATTCAGCTTTTTCTAAAGTATCGGGAAAATGAATTTGCCAAATTGCTTCTTTAATCGGCAAAAGCTCGTGTTTTTTCAATACTTCATTCTTCGGCAGGGTTTCTGGAATTTTATCTTTTATTTTTGTTAAAAGCGGTTTAATGATAAACCTTAGCCAGCGCGAGGACATTCCTTCGGTTTCAGGATAAACCGGAATTATTCTTCCGGTATGGACCGAGTCGTATCTTTCTCCGTTTTCCAAAGATTCAACAAATTGAGTGGGAATTTTTTCATAAGCCGGACTTGATAAATATTTTTTTCCGGGTTTTGAAACCATTTTACCGGCCAAAAAAACAAAATCACCCTTTTTCAAGGTGTTTATTAGATACGGCTGATTGAACCAGACGGCTCGAATCCACCCGGACTCGTCGTTTATTTTCGCTTCGGTTATATACATTCTTCTTCTAAAAGTTCTGATGTTTTTGATTTCAGTAATTTTTCCCTGGACGCAAACGATTTTTCCGGGTTCCGCCTTTGAAATCGGAATTATATCGGAAAAATCCTCATAGCGGTGAGGAAAATGAAAAATAAGTTGGCCAACAGTTTCAATCCCCAGTTTTTTTAATTTTTTTTGGGATTGAGGACCAACACGAGGAATTTCTTCAATTGGAGTAGATAGATCCATGTGTCCCTGGGCTGAGTCGAACAGCCACTCTTCTCCTCCGCAGGGAGACGCTTTATCCATTAAGCTACAGGGACATAAAAGTGTGGGGTGTTCTATTTATTGAGCTACGGGCACAAACTATTTAGGGTTAGTCTAAAATAGCATAAATTTAGATCAAATTCAAATAAATTTAAATTGACTTTAATCAAGCTTGAAGGTAAAATAAAAACAATTGGAGGAGTGCGGCGAATGGTAAGCCAGCAGTTTGCTAAACTGTAACCGTCTAAAAAGCGGTTTGTGGGTTCGAGTCCCACCTCCTCCGCTTACGAACAAAATAAAATTTGGTTGTGAATTTTGTGCTTAAATTTGGTTCTAATCTACAGTGTCGTTAAAAGTTGCTTTTTAGAGATTTTTTGAAACGATAAAAAGATGACAAAGCTAATTGATAAAAAAATTTGTTTACCAATAATGGGGTTTCACGAAAGTGTCGTGCCACAAGTCTTTGATGGGAAAATAAGCACTTGGAGAATTAGAGACCATAAGTTAAAAAAAGGCGATGTTGTGGCTTTTGAAAATAGCCAGACAGAAGAAATCTTTGGATTCGGAGAAATAACAAAAGCTATCATAACAACTGTCGGGCAGATAGACCTAAAGGATAAAACTCACTATAAAACATATAAAAACAGACAGGAACTTGTGAAAGCATTTAAGCGTCATAACCCTGCCTATAAAATTAACAATAATACGCCAGTTTTTGCCTACACATATAAATTTAGAAAAATAGAATTATAATATGTTAAATAGACTTGCAAGATTCCGGAATTAGTTTCTCGGGTCGTAAATCTGGGATATAAATATACTCTGTTTGTTGCTGAATAATAGTTCTAACATCCTTCACGATGTCCCGCTTTAATTTTTAAATATTTTGCTTCTTGGTGGGGTGCTAGAGCGGTTGAATAGGCCAGTCTTGAAAACTGGTATACCTGAAAGGGTATCGTGAGTTCGAATCTCACCCCCACCGCCAATTTAAAAATTCCGCCATGGCGGAATTTTTTGATTAACCGCGAGCAACAACGACTCCGATGATTTTTTTAGTGCCAGCTTTCTTTAAAACTATGGCGCATTCTTCCATAGTGGCTCCGGTTGTATAAACATCATCAACCAATAGAATATTTTTGTTTTTGATCAGTTCCCTGTCTTTTATTAAAAATACCCCTCTTACATTTTCTTTTCTTTCTTGGTCAGAAAGCTTAATTTGAGGAAAGGTTTCTTTTATCTTTGTTAGGCAGTTTGGAATTAAAGGAATTTTTAAAAATTTAGCTAATTCTTTGCTTAGTTCCTCTGCTTGATTGAATCCCCTCCACCTTAATCTCTTTTTGTCTAAGGGTACAGGAATTAAAATAAAATCAGCCCCATTAGAGGCTCTCTGGTCCAAAGCTTGGGGAAGAAAATTAGGCTTGTTGTCCATTAATTGAAAGTGAGTTATAATTAAACAAGAAAGAGATTTAGCAAGTTCCTTGACAAAAGGTTCATATTTAAAACGCTGAATTAATTTTTTAATCAAAGGATTTTTGTAATCAACAGCAAAATATAAATCGTCAAGATTCTGAGTAGAATAATTTCGGTGGAAGCCGGATATTTCAAGCAGTTCTTGACAATCTTGGCAGAGGTAATCTCCTTCTTTTTCACAGTTAAAACAGAATTTGGGAAAAAGAATATCAAGAATAAGGTTTTTAATCTTTATCCACATGACTGTTTCTTTATAATATAGTATAATAAGAAAAATACTATGTGGAATCCTTTCAAAACATTGCTGCCAAAAAATTTTTTGGGAATAGATATCGGGACATCTTACATTAAAATAGTGGAGATTTCTAAATCTGGTCATAAAAAAAAATTAGAAAATTATGGTCAGCTTTCCGCCTCTGCTTTTTATGAGAAGCCATTCAGAACATTGGAAAAAAATACCCTTTTGCTTTCTAACCAGGACATTGTCAAAGCAGTAAAAGCAATAATAGAAGAAGCAGGAATTAAAACCAGAAAAGTTGTTTTTTCCATTCCAGATTTCTCCTCCCTTTTTACTAATTTTGAACTTCCGCCAATGACCAAAGAAGAATTGCCCCAGGCGGTCAAATATGAAGCGAGGCAGCATATCCCCCTTCCCTTAACAGAGGTGGCTCTTGACTGGCAGGTAATTGAAAGCAGGCCTTTGGATGACAAAAAGACAAGTTTTAAAATTCTTTTGGTGGCTGTGCCCAATGAAGTTGTTAATCAATACCAAGAAATTGCCCGAATTTCTCACTTAGAATTATTTGCTTTAGAAGCCGAAGCCTTCAGTCTTATGAGATCTTTGGTTAATGAAAATGAAAAGAAACCAATTGCTTTAATAGATATTGGCGTTCGAAGCACGACTTGTAGTATTATTGATAAAAGAATTTTGAAAACATCCCACAGTTTTGATATATCAGGTAACGATCTTACGGCAACACTTACCAAAGGATTAGATATTAGTTTTGCCGAGGCCGAAAAATTAAAAAAACAATATGGCATTGAGGGTCTAAGGAATGACACTGGGTTGGGAAGAAACGGTCAAACTATCAGAGAAATCTTACTTCCTTTGATTGATGTTATTTTAACGGAAATTAAGGAAATTTTAAATAATTTTTACCAGCAAGAAAAAAAAGAGGTTGAAGAAATTATAATTGCTGGCAGCACAGCTTTACTTCCAGGCTTAAAAGAGTATTTTAAAGAATCTCTTGATAATAAAGAAGTGAAAATTGGCAATCCCTTTTCCAATATTTTTTACCCGCCCATTTTAGAAAAAACCTTGACTGAGATAGGTCCAAGCTTTGCCATTGCTATAGGTTCCGCTCTTAGGGGATTGGAACATTAACTAATATATGGTATGGTTTAATTAATAACCGAGCTTCCGCAGGAAGCGAAGTCAAAGAGATAAATCTCTTCTTCACCCTTCGTTGCGACTCGGGTAGGTGAAGAAGAGAACGAAGTTCTCTTCGCCAGATAATAATATGGTTGAAATCATTCCCAGAGAACCCAAAAAACTATCAACAGGATCAAATATTTTGTTTTATCTTGCTATTTTCCTTTTGTGTATTTGTGTTATTAGTTATTTTGTATTAAACAGTTCATTGAAAAAGGCAGAAGCAGAAATAACAGTTTTAGAATTAGATTTAACTAGAGAAATGCCGCCAGAAAAAATTTCTCTTGAGAAAGAAATTTTAGCCTCTAAGAATAAAATTGACGATTTTTCTTATTTAATTGAACAGCATTTGGAAGTTTCAAGAATTTTTGAAATTATCCAAAAGACAACTCATCCTCAAGCCTGGTTTTCTAAATTTGATTTGAATTCTCGGCAGGGAGTGCTTAAAATTTTCGGTGAAACTCAAAATTTCGAAACTCTGGGACAGCAAATTCTTATTTTAAGAGGGGAGGCAGCAATAAACAAAGTCAATTTAGAAAAAGTTTCAATAGGCAAAGAAGGAAAAATTAATTTTGATTTATCACTTTTTTTTAACCCCGACATTTTCAAATAATGAACAAATTTAATTCTCCAACCAATTTAATTGAGCATGCATCGATTATTACTATCGTCTCCTTTCTTATTGTTATAGTTATAACAGCTGTGATTTTATGGCCCAAGTTTCAAGAATTAAAAATTATTCAGAAAAACATCGAAGAAAAAAGACTAGAACTTCAAACAAAAGAAGAATATTTCTTGAAACTTAGTGAAACCAAAACTAAGCTAGAAGGATACCAAGAAGAGATATCTCGAATCAATTCTGCTTTGCCGGACGACCCTTCTCTTCCTTCTTTATTTAACTATCTTCAAAAAACTTCTTCTGAGTTGGGTTTGGTTTTAGAAAAAATAAGTCCTTTTACTGTTTCTTTTTCCAAAGACTTCCCAAATCTTCAAGAAACTGTTTTCAACATTGAGGTTACAGGTTCTTATTCTTCTTTCAGAAACCTTCTTTCAATTTTAGAAAAATCATCCAGATTAATTGAAATAGAAAATATTTCTTTTTCTTCGCCGGAAGAAAAGGAATCCTTTGTTTTTGATTTAAAGCTCAAAGTATATTCGTATTAACAAGTAAATTTCGTTAGAAATTTACGAAGTTTCTTAGATGAAATTTCGTAGAAATTTCTTCGTATTAACATGGCAATTGTTTTTACTAAACAAAAAAAGAAACAGAGCGCTTTAATTATAGTTCTTGCCTTTGTAGTTATAATTACCATTATTGTTCTTTGGCAGGGATTTTTTGAAAAAGAAACCCCGGTCTTTCCCGAAGAAGTTTTTAGACCTGCCCCAAAAGAAGTAAAAATTAATTTTGAAATCCTTGAAAACCCGAAGTTAAAGGAGCTGCAACCCTTTACAGAAATTGAGCCATTTAAAGAAATTCCTTCGACTGAAGACGAGTCAGGAAAGAAAATAGGCAGAGAAAATCCATTTTTACCTTATTAATCCTTATAATTAGGAAATTATGACCTTAGTTCAACAATTAGTTAAAAAGGGACTTTTGAATAGAGAAAAAGTTGCTTTTTTGGAACATGAAATTAAAGAATCCGGCAGAAGAGAAGAGGAAGTAATTTTAGGAGAAGGAATTGTTTCGGAAAGAGTTTTATTTGACTTTAAAAGTGAAAATTTAAAAATACCTCTGAAAGAAATATCTGTTGACCAGGTTTCTTTAGAAACTTTGGAATTAATTTCCGAAGAAACGGCCAAATATTATCAGATGATTTCTATTCAAAAAACAGAAAAATTTTTGGAAGTAGGAATGGTTTATCCCGAGGATTTAAAGGCTCAAGAGGCTTTGAAGTTCTTTGCCAGACAAGGAAATTTTGATTACAAAGTTTTTTTAATTACCCTCACTACTTTTAAAAATCTCTTAAAACAATATAGAACCTTAAAAAGAGAAGTGGGTATGGCCTTGGAAGAATTAGAAACAGAGCTAGAAGAAGAAGTTGGAATAAAGCCTCGGACATCGGCTGAATTTGAAAGAATGGCTGAAGAGGCACCCATTACAAAAATTGTGGCTGTTATTTTGAGGCATGCTGTAGAGGGTAAGGCTTCGGATATTCACATTGAACCAACAAAAGAAAAATTAAGAATCAGATTCAGGTTCCTGGGAGTTTTGTACTCGTCAATATTTTTGCCGCTAAGAGTTCATATGGCCGTTGTCGCCAGAATAAAAATTATTTCTAATTTAAAAATTGATGAAACCAGAATTCCCCAAGACGGCAGATTTTCCACCGAAGTTAACGGAAAATTCACTGATTTTCGTGTTTCTACCTTTCCAACCACTTTAGGAGAAAAAGTGGCCATCAGAGTGCTGGATCCGACAACCGGGCTTAAAAGCTTTGAAGAGTTAGGCATTGAAAGCAGAAACCTAAAAGCAATAAAAGAGGGTATTTCAAAACCATACGGTTTAATTTTATCTACCGGCCCCACCGGTTCCGGAAAAACAACTACTCTATATGCAATTTTACAACTATTAAACAAAGAGGAGGTGAATGTAGTAACTTTGGAAGACCCGGCAGAGTATTTTATTGAAGGGATTAATCAGTCTCAGGTAAAACCGGAAATTGGTTATGATTTTCCAATCGGTCTTCGCCATATTTTAAGGCAAGATCCGGATATTATTATGGTTGGAGAAATTAGAGACGAAGAAACAGCCAGTTTGGTCATCCATGCCGCCCTAACCGGCCACATTGTTTTATCAACCCTGCATACATCCAATGCCTTGGGGGTGATTCCCAGGCTGATTGATATGGGCGTTAAACCCTATTTAATTCCACCCGTTCTTCAATTGGCCATAGCTCAAAGATTGATCAGGAGATTGTGTGATAACTGCAAGAAAAAAATAAAACCGGGACCGAAAATTCAGGACCTTATTTTGAAAGAAATTGAAAGTTTTCCTCCAGCAATTAAAAAATCTCTTAAAATAGAAAAACCATTAAGTATTTTTACCAATAAAGGTTGTCCGAAATGTAGCAATACAGGATTTTCCGGCCGGATTGGAGTTTTTGAGATTTTGACAATGACCGAATCTCTTTCTGACATTATTTTAAAAGAACCCTCCGAAACCATGATTAAAAAAGAAGCAGAAAATCAGGGAATGATTACAATGAAACAAGACGGCATCTTGAAAGTATTGAATGGCATAACGACGATAGAGGAGGTTTTGCGGGTAGCCGAGGAAAAGTAGTCAAAGAGGATTTTCCTCTTCTTCACCTTCGCTTATCAAGTTTTCGCATAGCGAAAACGAAGATGGAAAAGAGATTTATCTCTTTGACCTCCATAATATGGAAGCTCGATATATGAAACAAATTTTATTAATTGAAGATGATCCTTTTTTAATAGATATTTATGTTACAAAGTTTAAAGAATCCGGTTTTTCAGTTGAAGTGGCAAATGATGGAGAATCAGCTCTCAGATACCTTGAAGAAAAAAAACCGGACTTAGTTATTTTAGATATTGTTTTGCCCCAAATCGATGGTTGGGAGATTCTTAGAAAAATTAAATCTGCCCCGGGACTAAAAAACCTGAAAGTAATTATTCTTTCTAATCTCAGCCAGAAAGAAGAGGTGGAAAGAGGAATAAATTTAGGATCAATGAAATATTTAATTAAAGCTCATTATACTCCCTCGCAAGTAGTCGAAGAAATAAAAGAAATAATATAATTATTAATATACTATGAACAACGATTATTTAAATCAATTAGAAGAATTGCTCGAATTTATAATAAAAGAACAGGCCTCAGATCTGCATTTATCTTTTAATTGCCAGCCGACGCTGAGGATGGCTGGCAGATTGGTTCCCCTTTTAAAAAAGGAAAAACTGTCTTCAAAAGACACTCAGGGCTTAGCTCAGACCCTGATGCAAGAGGAGCAATATGAGAGATTTTTAAAAGAAAAAGAAATTGATTTCTCGTATAATTTTAAAGATAAGGCCCGTTTCAGAGTGAATATTTTTTTTCAAAAAGGAAAAATTTCAATTGCTCTTCGGTTTATCCCGACAAAAATTAATACAATTGAAGAATTAAACCTTCCTTCGATCTTGCATGAATTTACAAAAGCTACCCAAGGCTTTGTTTTGGTTACCGGTCCTTCCAGCCAGGGAAAATCTACTACTTTGGCCGCCATAATAGATGAAATAAATCATACCAGAACCGACCACGTAATTACCATTGAAGACCCAATTGAGTATATTTTTGAAAACGATAGAAGTATTATTGATCAAAGAGAGCTTTATCAGGACACCTTAAGTTTCGCCAAAGCCCTGAGGTCTACTTTTCGGCAGGATCCTGACGTAATTATGGTTGGAGAAATGAGAGACCCCGAAACCATGGTCACTGCTATTACGGCAGCTGAAACCGGACACTTGGTTTTTGCCACTTTGCATACTAATTCTGCCAGCCAAACCATTCACAGAATTGTTGATTCTTTTCAATCAGGACAACATAATCAGATTAGAGCTCAATTATCCGGTTCTTTGCTTGGAGTAGTTTCTCAACGTTTAATTCCCAGAATTAAAGGAGGCCTTATTCCTGCCTGCGAAGTAATGATTTCTACGCCGGCCGTGGCCAACCTGATTAGAGAAAATAAAATTCATGAACTACCCTTAGTGATTGAAACTTCTGCAGAGAGGGGAATGATTTCTTTGAATAGGTCATTAGCCAATCTGATAAAAAGCAGGGAGGTTTCTTTAGAAAATGCTCTTAGTTATTCTCTTAATCCGGTTGAATTAAAAATGCTTATTCGATAATATAATCAGGCGAAGAGAGATTCGCTCTCTTCTTCACCTTCGCTTCCTACGGAAGCTCGGTTTATGAAGTTTAATTACCAAGCTCGTACCAAAAAGGGAGATGTTCATACGGGTTTTGTTGAAGCTTCTTCCAAAGAATCTGTCGTTACCATTTTGCGGGAGCGCGGGTTATACGTGACTTTTCTTGAAGAAGCCACGGCTCCTGTTTATGCCAGAAGGATAGAGTTTTTTGGAAGAATTACAAAAAAAGATATAGTGCTGTTTTCCCGGCAACTGGCAATTATGTTTAGGTCCAGAGTTCCCCTTATTGAATCCCTGAGAGTACTTTCCGTTCAAACTAAAAATGTTGATTTTAAAGAAAAGATTTTGAAAATATCAGAAGAAGTAGAAGGGGGAACCGCTTTTTCACAAGCTCTGGCTCGTTACCCCAAAATTTTTTCTTTATTTTATGTTGCCATGGTAAAATCCGGCGAAGCTTCCGGCAAGCTTTCCGAAGTTTTAAATTATTTAGCCGATCACTTAGAAAGAGAGTATCATCTCACAGCCAAAGCCAGAGGAGCCTTAATTTATCCTTGCTTGGTTATTATTGTTGGTCTATTGGTTTTAACATTATTAATTTTTTTTGTTCTTCCCAGTTTGATTGAAATTTTCGAAACGAGTGGTCAGTCTTTCCCCACTTCTACTAAGATTATTATAGCCCTGGCCAATTTTTTTAGAAGTTGGTGGTGGCTGATTTTTTTGCTGATAATTCTGTTGATATTATTCTTTTTTAAATATCGTTCAACCGAAGCCGGCAGAAACTTTTTTGACAGAATATTTCTTAAAATTCCAATTTTGGGCCTATTTTTGCAAATGATTTACATTAGCCGTTTTGCTGAAAATCTTTCAACATTAATTTCGAGCGGCTTACCCATTGTTCAAGCCTTAGAGATAGTCGGAGACATTATTGGCAATGTTTCTTATAAAGAAGTAATTATAAGAACCAGAGAGGAAGTGAAAAAAGGAGAAATGATTTCTTCTACATTGAGCAGGTTTCCCGAACTTTTTCCGCCTATTTTTATCCAAATGGTTTTAATTGGAGAAAGAACCGGGACATTAGACACTAGTTTGATGTATATCGTTGATTTTTATCAAAAAGAAGTGGACAGAACAATGGATAATATCTTAGTCATTTTAGAGCCGGCTTTGATTGTTTTTTTGGGTTTTATTGTGGCCGGCATAATGCTTTCAATTTTAATGCCGCTCTACCAGACAATCGCTTTGTAGTCGGGAGGTTTTTCACATCTTTACATTGACTTAGGATATGGTAAAATAAAATAAAACAAGGTCGAACAATTAACAATTAACAATTAACAATTAACAATGATTCAATATTTCACTAAAAAACATAGGGGTTTTACTTTGATTGAGTTGTTGGTAGTTATTGCCATTATTGGCATGTTGGCTTCCATTGTTTTGGTTTCTTTGGGCGGGGCCAGGCAAAAAGCCAGAGACGCAAAGCGGCAATCTGACCTGCGACAGATTAATCTAGCTATGGAAATGGCTTACGATGATTCTAGCGCTGATTGTTTTGGTTTAGATAAATATATTTATTTACCTGCAAAGCCAGCCAAAATTTGTCCTACTGGTGGTCAGTATTTGAATCCTTTTCCGGTGGACGTCGCGCCAAACAGTTATACTTGGGTAAGCAATACTGCTGTCTGTACGCCTACCGGCCTGACGACAGCAATTCCAATTGGTCAATGGTATTGTGTTTATGTCCAATTGGAAGGTGAAACCGCTTGGTTTGTTGCCAGTCAAAAAGGAACAAAAAAAGTAACGACCGCGCCTGCTGCTAATTGTAACTGCGGAGTTCAATAAAATTTGACATTAGTTCGGCATTGAGATAACCGTGGGCTGTTATTGCAGTTGGAGTTGTTTAAGCACAGAGAGTATTAGATTTTGTCAAAAATTAAAAAGGTCGATATTTTTCTTTAAAAAAATAACTAAATATCATGATTCAGTATTTTACCAAAAAACATCGCGGTTTCACTCTGATTGAATTATTGGTGGTTATTGCCATTATTGGAATTTTGGCCAGCATTGTTTTGGTTTCCTTGGGCGGAGCAAGAAGCAAAGCCAGAGACGCCAGACGAATGTCTGATATCAGGCAGATTTCTCTGGCTATGGAAATGTGCTTAGATGATGCAACTTGCGGCGGATCCGGGACTTATTGTACTACACCTGGTGGTCCAGAGGAGGTTACTAGAATTGGCGGAACAGGTACTTGCAATAATACAACGGGTGGTACAGATTATTTAAATCCTGTTCCTAAAGATCCTCAAAGCACTACTAAACAATATACATGGATTGTTAATACCACGACTCCGAGTAAATATTGCGTTTGGGCCCTATTAGAGTCTAACGTTTGGATTGCTGCGAGCCACAAAGGAGTAAAGACCGATTTAACTGCAGCTCCATTAGCAGGGTTTATTGATTGCTGGTAGTAATTTCAGATTAATTTCCTGCTAAAAATAAAGATTGATTGAATTGAAATAAAAGCCCCACAAGCCGGGGCTTTTCTTTTTTGCTTAGTTGCTTACCCAAGCCGCAGCGAAGGGCGGAGAAAAGATTTATCTCTTTGACTAGCTAAGCTAAGCAACTTATAATAGAGGAATGAGTTTATTTTTTTATTTTATTGTTTTTCTTTTCGGTTTAATAGTTGGCTCTTTTTTGAATTGCGTAATTTATCGTCTTGCCCTCCCAAATTTTTCTTTGAAAAGTTTAAGTGGGCTAAAAAACCGTTCTTATTGTCCCCATTGCAAGCACCTTTTATCCTGGCAGGACCTAATCCCTGTTTTTAGTTTCATTTTTTTGAGAGGCAAGTGCCGCTATTGTCAAAAACCAATATCTTTGCAATATCCGTTAGTGGAGATAGTCACAGGTTTATTATTCGTTTCAATTTTCAATCAATTTTCAATAGGCGAAGAGGACTTCGTCCTCTTCTTCACCTTCGCTTCCACAAATGGAAGCTCGGTCTTCAATTTTCTAAACCTAATTTATTATTTGATAATCGCCTCATTTTTAATTGTTATTTTTGTTTATGATTTAAAACACTATATTATTCCCGACAAAGTAATTTACCCCGCTATTTTGGTATCTGGTATCTGGTATCTGGTATCTGGTATTTTTTTTAATCTTTATACACTAGATACTATATACTCAGCCATTGGGGCAGCGGTATTTTTTTTAGCAATAGTTTTAATTTCGCGGGGAAAGTGGATGGGAGTAGGAGATATTAAACTTGCTTTTTTTATGGGATTGGTTTTAAGTTGGCCCAATATTTTGCTTGCTTTGTTTTTAGCTTTTTTTATTGGAGCTACAGTTGGCGTAGGACTAATAATTTCTAATAAAAAAACCTTGAAATCAGAGATTCCTTTTGGCCCTTTTTTGGTTACCGGAACTTTCCTGGCTTTATTTTTGGGGAAGGAGTTGATTAGTTGGTATCAGGCGTTATTTATGGTAAAATAAAAGTAGTATGAAGAATAAAGGTTTCACTTTGGTGGAATTAATGGTAACAGTTTCAATTATTGGTTTGCTTTCCGTTGTTGTTTTTGCCAATTACCGGGCAGGCGAGAAACAATTTGCTCTTCAAAGATCGGCTCACCAACTAGCCCAAGATATAAGACGAGTCCAAAATATGGCAATGGCAACCGCGGAATGTCCGGGAGGAACAGGATGTGCAGGCATTGTCCCCTCAGGATATGGGATTATTCTAAGAAGACCCGCTGATTGGAAATATAAGTATAGATTGTATGCTGATATAGATGGAGATAACGCATTTTCCGATTCAAATGATACCGTAATTGAACTTATCGATTTAGAAAAAGGGGTATTTATAAAAGCAATACGTAGACCTTCTCCCCCGAACCCGAATTTTACTTGGGGGTGTATTAATTTTAAACCGCCTGATCCTATAGTGAATATTTCCCTTAGGGATCCCGACGCATATTCTGCACAGCTTTGGACAAAGATAACTCTTGCCTTAGAATCAGATGACACTAAAATCAAAACTGTTAAAATAAATGCAGTCGGTCTAATTGAAATTGAGTAATAATGAAAAAAAATGGATTCACAATTTTAGAAGTAATTTTGGCAATTTTTATTTTAACCGTAGCTGTTTTTGCCAGTTTTTCTTTAATTCAACAGACCGTGGTTGGGGTTTCTTTAAACCAATCGAAATTAATTGCTTATTACCTTGCTCAGGAAGGAGTTGAAAATATCAGAAATATTAGAGACACAAATTGGCTTCAAGGGAAAGATTGGCTTGAGGGCATACCTTCGAGTCAGGACGAAATCGTATTTTTTTTAGACGGAACTCAAAGCAAGTTTAAAAGAAAAATTCTTGTTACTGAAGCGTGTTTAGAAGTTAAAGTTATTGTTGAATGGAGCGAGCGGGGGAGGGAGCACAGCGTAGAAGTCATAAATCATTTATACGATTGGTATTAAACCATATGAAAAAAAATGCCTTCACATTAATAGAAATTATGGTGGCCGTGGGTATTTTTGCGATATTGCTTACCACTTTTACCGGATTTTTTCTTAGCGCCGTTCAAGCACAGCGAAAAGCTTTAGCTTCGCAAGAATTAATAGATAATGTTTCTTATAATTTAGAATATATAAGCCGAGCCATAAGAATGGCAAAAAAGGATATGGCGGGAAGCTGTCTCACCACCGTTGGGGCAAAATATAATTATGAAACTAATGCAGAAAGAAACAGAATAAGATTTTTAAATTATCAGAATAAATGCCAAGAATTTTTCTTAGAGAATAGCCAGTTAAAGGAACAAAAATCAACAGACAATACCGCCAATTTTGAAGCGTCTTTGTCTTTAACTCCCGTTAATTTAGAAGTAGTTTCTTTTCAGCTTGGTCCCTCTGATTCATGGGGTCAAGTGCAAGAAACACAGCCAAGGGTTACTCTCTATTTAGAGATAAAAGGAAAAGGAGAGAAGCCGGAGCTTCAGCCTGAAATCAAAATTCAAACAACAATTTCCCAAAGAAACTTAAATGTCCCTTATTAAATCCAAAAATCAAAAACAAAAAGGAATTTCGGTTTTGTATGCGGTCTTTATTATGAGCATTCTTATGGCAATTTCTTTTGGCATCAGCGCAATTTTAATCAGTCAGATAAAAATGCTCGGTGAAATAGGTCATTCGGTTGTGGCTTTTTATGCGGCTGACAGCGGTATTGAAAGGGTTTTGGTTGACCACCAAAATCCAAATCTAGGCTCGCATTATTACTCCTGCTATTCTTTGTCTTCTCCTCCCTGTTCTTTAGATAATGGTTCAACTTATCAAGTTTTTGTCATTGGAGGAGGCACCGGAGACTGTCCTACTGATTTCACTTACTGCATAAAGTCAATCGGCGAGTATCAGAAGACAAAAAGAGCAATTGAAATTAATTATTAGTGGTAGTTCAAGTTTAATCGTTTACCTTCGGCGAAAGCCTGTTTTCCTATACGGGGAAACCGAAGGGTTTCCCCGACCCCCTTCCATTGTGGCATGTTGGAGAGTTTTTTATTTTGATATAATAAATAAAACAATATGAAAAAAGAGGAGGCAAAAAAAAGGATAGAAAAGTTAAAAGAATTGATTAACCATCACCGCTATTTGTATCATGTTTTAGATAAGCAAGAGATTGATGATGAGGCCTTTGATTCTCTAAAACACGAACTTTATAAATTAGAACAGCAATTTCCTGAATTTATCACTCCTGACTCGCCGACCCAAAGGGTGGGAGGTGAGCCCTTGAAAGAATTTAAAAAGGTGGAGCACGGGATTTCAATGCTTTCTTTGGAAGACATTTTTTCAGAAAAAGAACTCCAGGATTGGGAAAATTATTTAAAAAGATTGAAACCTTCGGCTCAACTTGAATATTTTGCCGAATTAAAAATTGACGGTTTTGCCGTTGCTTTAATTTATAAAAATGGTGTTTTTAGCGTTGGAGCTACAAGGGGAGATGGTAAGGTAGGAGAAGACGTAACCCAGAATTTAAAGACAATTGAAAGCATTCCCCTTAAACTCCGTGCAACACCCGACGTTGCACGTTTAACGTCGGGTGTTAAACAGCTGGAAGTCAGGGGAGAAGTTTATATGGAGAGAGCTGATTTTGAAAAATTAAACAAAGAATTAGAGAAAAAAGGAGAAAAAACCTATGCTAACCCAAGAAATTTAGCCGCGGGCTCAATTCGGCAATTAGATCCTAAATTAGCAGCTTCCAGACCCTTAAAATTCTTGGCCTACGATATAGTTACCGATATGGGTCAAACAAAACATTCTCAAGAGCATCAAGTTTTGCCGGCATTAGGATTTAAGGCCGGACTTGGAAGAATTTGTAAAAATCTGCCTGATGTGCTTATTTTTTGGCAGGAAATTGCCAGAAAAAGAGAGAATTTATCCCATCAAATTGATGGCATAGTAGTAAATGTAAATGACAATCATCTTTTTGAGAGATTGGGAGTTGCCGGCAAGAGCCCCCGTGGAGCCCGGGCATTTAAATTTTCTCCGAAACAAGCCACCACTAAAATTTTAGATATTAAGCTTCAAGTGGGCAGAACCGGAGCGATAACGCCGGTGGCTATTTTGGAACCAGTTGAGATTGGAGGTACTACCATTACCAGAGCTACTTTGCACAATGAAGATGAAATAAAAAGGTTGGGAGTAAGAATTGGCGACACGGTGATTATAGAGAGAGCCGGCGATGTTATTCCGGATGTTGCCAAGGTTTTGCCGGAGTTGAGAGTTGGCAGAGAAAAAGAATTTCATTTTCCCAAAACCTGTCCGAGTTGCTTATCTTCGCTAAGCAAACCCTTGGGGGAGGTGGTGTGGCGATGCCAGAACCCGAATTGTCCTGCCAGAAAAAGAGAAAATCTTTATCATTTTGTCTCAAAAAAGGCCTTTGACATTGAGGGGCTGGGACCCAAAATTATTGATAAATTATTAGATGAAAAATTAATTTTTCAAGCAGTTGATATTTTTACTCTTTGCCAAGGCGACTTGATTCCACTTGAAAGATTTGCCGAAAAATCGGCTAAAAATTTGATAGAGGCAATTCAAAAGAGCAAGAAAATTTCCTTACCAAAATTTATTTTTGCTTTGGGAATTCGCCACGTTGGAGAAGAAACAGCGATGGAGATGTCTAATTATTTTGGCAGTATTTATAAATTGAAAATGGTCTCAAAGGAAGAGCTGGAAAAAATTCCAGACGTGGGACCAAAAGTGGCAGAAAGCATTTATAACTGGTTCCAATCAAAGAAAAACCAGAAATTCATAGAAGAGCTTTTTGCGGCCGGAATAAGAATAGAAAGTCAGAAGCTTACCCCGTACCAGACCAAAGGTTTTGGTGCGGGGCTGAAAGGAAAAATTTTTGTTCTTACTGGAGCCTTAAAAACCATGTCTCACGATAAAGCAAAGGAAAGAATTCGGCAATTAGGCGGTAATGTTTCCGAATCTGTATCTAAAATGACCGATTATCTTGTGGTTGGAGAAAGTCCGGGCTCAAAACTTGCAAAAGCAAGGAAATTAGTGGGAGGAGGAGGAGGAGGAGTGAAGATAATTGATGAGAAAGAATTTTTAGAAATGTTAAGCTAATGTTGCGCCATTTAAAACAATTAGACTGGATTCTTATTATTTCTGCTTTTTTATTGGTTGGAATTGGTTTTTTATCTATTTACAGTTCTTCTCTCGGCAAAGAAGATTTTTTTAACCTTAAAAAGCAAATTGTTTTTTTTGGCATAGGAATTTTTTTAATGTTCCTTTTTTGTTTTTTTGATTGGAGAATTTTTCGCGAAAATACTTATTTAATTTTAATTTTATATTTGTTTTGCTTGTTAAGCTTGATTGGTTTGTTTTTTTTCGCCCCGGAAATCAGAGGAGTGCAGAGATGGTATAAATTAGGTCCTGTTTCAATTGACCCGATAGAATTTGCAAAAATTATTTTGATAATTCTATTGGCAAAATATTTTTCAATGAGGCACATTGAAATGTATCAGATCAAGCATATTCTGCTTTCGGGTTTCTATGTTTTTCTGCCTGTCAGTTTAATCTTTTTTCAGCCGGACTTTGGCTCAATAATAATTTTAGTCGCATTATGGATAGGTATACTAATTGTTTCCGGAATAAAGTTGCGCCATTTTTTGATTTTGTCTCTTTGCGGCCTTTTAGTTTTATCTCTTACCTGGGTTTTTTTGATGAGGGATTATCAAAAAGAAAGGATTATTAGTTTTGTTATGCCGACAGATCCCCTGGGCGCAGCCTGGAGCCAGAATCAGGCAAAAATTGCTATTGGTTCTGGAGGAATTTTTGGCCAGGGTTTATTTAAAGGTTCTCAAACCCAATACGGTTTTTTGCCGGAGCCTCAGACAGATTTTATTTTTTCTGCAATTGCTGAAGAAACGGGCTTAATTGGGGTTTCAATTTTATTGTTACTTTTTTTAATTTTAATCTGGCGAATCATCAAAATTGCCGTAAATAGTCAAAGTAATTTTCCCCGTCTTTTTAGTATCGGTTTGGCTATTATTTTGATTTCTCAGATTTTTATCCATATTGGCATGAATCTGGGCATTTTACCCATAATTGGCATACCCTTGCCCTTGATTAGCTATGGAGGGTCGAGTTTGATTGCTACCTTTGTTGGACTAGGAATTTTGCAAAGCATTAAAACCCACTGATTGGTTGAATTAAAAAATAATGTCAAACTGTTTAAGATGGTAGCTTGACACCCTGCTTGCATGGTATTAAAATTAAAGTATAATATAAACTAACATGGACTTGGTTCTCTTTTTTGATAAATTAAATAAAATCCCTCTTTACTTACTTTTATTTTTAATTCCCATTTTTTTTCTACCTCTTACTCAAAATGTTTTGGATTTTCCAAAACAAATTTTGGCTTTGATTTTAATTTTTTTAAGTTTAATTGGTTGGCTGGGGAAAAAGATATTCGAAGGGGGTTTAGTATTAAGAGAAAATAAAATTTTCTATTTATCTTTCTTTTTAATCTTTTTTTCTTTTTTATTTTCTTCCATTTTTTCTCTTTCGCTAAAAACCTCTTTTTTCGGTTATCCCTTAGATATTACAGATAGCTTTCTGACTTTCCTTTTGTTTTTGATTTTAGTATTTCTCGTTATTAATTCTTTTAAAAGAGAAACCGAATTTCTTCCTTTTTTGTTCCTCTTCCTTTTATCAGGGGCAATTGCCGGAATTCTCAATATCCTTCAACTTTATGGAGTTTTTCTCTTCCCATTTGATTTTGCAAAAACCATTTCTTTTAATACCATTGGGACTACAAATGCTTTAGCTCTCTTTGGAGCTGCCCTTTTGCCAATATCTTTAGTTTTGACTTTTATATCAAAAAATTTTTTAAAAATAATTTTAGGAATAATTTCTTTTATTCTTATTAGCAATGTTATTTTAGTAAATTTTAAAACTGCCTGGGTTGTTTTAATAGTTGGCATTTTAGTTTTATTTATCTTCGGTTTTGGAAATCAAAAAAAGAAAATCACGGCAGGTTGGGCAGTTTTACTGATGGCGGGGTTAATTCTTTCTGTCTTTTTTTATTTCTTTCCTGTTCACTTACCGGGATTCCCTGTTTTACCTCCCGAAGTTTCTCTTAGTTTTAATTCAGAAATTTATATTTTAAAAGGAGTTTTTGGCGAAGGAATTAAAAATATAATTTTAGGAACAGGGCCCGGAACTTTCATTTTTAATTATTCTAAACACCGTTCTCCCCTCCTCAACCAAACGCTATTTTGGGGAACAAGATTTTCAGACGGAAATTCATCTTTTTCAGATTGGATTTTAACCAAAGGAATATTGGTGGGAATAACCTTGCTTTTTCTTTACTTTTTAATAATCTATTTTATTTTTAGATATTTAGAAAAAACCGAAGTTAAAAATTTTTACGAGATAAAACTTGGACTCTCTGCTGGAATTTTAGGTTTAATTTGTGCCAGCTTTATTTATCCTTTTAATTTTGTGCTTTATTTTACCTTCTGGTTTTTAGTGGCTGGATTTATACTCTTTTTTAGCCCAAAATTAAAACAGATAAATTTATCCTCTCCTTTGAGAATGGTTTTAGCAAACTTAATTTTGGTGGTAGTTATTATTTTCAGCTTGAGTTTATTTTTTCTCCAGGGGCAAAAATATTTTGCTGAAATGAAATATTTAAAAGGAATAGAGGCTTCTCAAGTCGGAAACTTCGATCGAGCTATTAACTATATTCAGAAGGCAGGAAATTTAAACCCCTCTTTAGATATTTATTCGAGAGATCTCTCTCAGCTCTTTTTGGTTAAAGCCAATTTAATTTCTCAAGACCCTAATTTGTCTTCCGAGGAAAAAAGAAGATTGGCCAATCTAGCAATTGTCAATGGGGCTGAAGCCATAAATCAAGCTATAAATGTGGCTCCAATGAATGTGGCTAATTGGAATGTGAGAGGATTTTTTTACCGGAACCTAATTGGAATTGAGGGAGCAGGAGATCTCTCTTTAGCCTCATATCAAAAAGCAATCCAATTAGAGCCTGCTTCCCCCTTCGCTTTCGGGGAAAAGGGAAGAGTTTATATTTTAATAGCTCAAGATTTTGCACAAAAAGGAGAAGATGAGCTTCGCATAAAAAATCTTGATTTAGCGCTCGAAAATCTAAGGGCCGCTATTGAGTTAAAATCTGATTATGCTCCTGCCCATTATCTTTTGGCAGTAGCTTATGATCAGCAAGGAAAGTTAGATGAGGCAATTTCAAAGTTGGAAGAGACAAAGATGATTTCTCCTCAAGATCCCGGAGTAGCCTTTCAGTTAGGTTTACTTTATTGGCGGGAAGAAAAAACGAAAGAAGCCCAAGTAGAATTTGAGAGGGCAGTGAATTTAAATCCCAATTATTCTAATGCTAGATATATGTTGGGCTTAGTTTATGATAAAAAGGGAGAAGAAGAAAAAGCCAAACATGAATTTGAGACATTAGTAGTTTTAAATCCCCAAAACCAAGAGATAAAGAAAATTTTAGAAAATCTTGAAAAAGGTTTACCAGCTTTAGAAGGAATAACTATTTCCCAACCTCCTATCCAAGAAACTCCACCCGAAATTGAGATTCAAAAATAAACCCTATAAGAAAAAGGAAATAGGATTATATTCATCCCCACCCAAAAGGGCGGGGTTTTTTAACCGGGTAAATAGGAGTTCACCCCCTACTCTATTTTAATTGGTAATCCAATCCAAAAAGTTGTTCCCTTACCCCGACCCCCCGATTCTGCCCAGATTTTGCCACCGTGTGTTTTAATAAATTCGATAGATAGATTTAAGCCCATTCCTCTGCCGGGGCCATAAAGTTTTTTAGTCATCTCTCCTCTTTCAAAGAGTTTTCCTTGCAAAAAATAATCAATTTCTTCTTTCTCCATACCAATCCCGGTGTCAGAAATAGCAATCTTTAATTTTTCATCTTCAATTTTTGATGTGATAGTAACCCCTCCTCGGTTTGTGTATTTAATGGCATTATCAACTAAGTTCCAGATTGCCTCTCTGCTTCTCTTTTTGTCTAACTTTATCGTTGGCAAAGAAGCTCTTTCAAATTTTAGATAAAGACCTTTTTGTTCTGCTTGCGGTCTTAATTCTTCGACTATGCCTTCAATTAAATTTCCAATTTGGCAATCTTCTAAATTTAAAGTTCTTTTTCCCACTTTCAACCCCTGGACATCTAATAAACCTTCCATTAGAGAATACAAGGTGTCAGCTAATTTTTTTATCTCAATAAGTTTTTCTTTAATGACGGGATTTTCCTCTCTGCCATAAGTTCCTTCTAAAATCCTCTCTAAATATCCTTTAATTGGAGTAAGAGGGGTTCTTAGATGGTGTTGAAGCGACAATAAGAATTGATCTTTTGCTCGAGCCAATTTTTCCCATTCTCTTGCTAATCTTTCTGCTTCTTCTCTTCTTTTAGATTCTTCATGAGTTACTTTAATTAAATAATACCCCAAAATGCAGAATAAAAGAAAAATAATAGTAGTAAGAATTTTTAAGTTAAAACTCGGTATTAAAAAAGGCAAGATTAGCAAAGTTGTTCCTATCGCCCCCACAAACAACTTCATCAAAATGACTCTGGTTTCAAAAAGATAATAACGAATAATAGCAAAAGCTAAAAAACCAACTAAAAAAAGAGCAAAAATAGGACCCAGCCAAAGATACTCTCTTGACCTGGTGACTAAAGGAATAAAAACATTTAAGCAGGTTATAGAGATTATAAAGAACCCAAACCCAACCAATATATACATAGCCTGTAAATGTTGGATACCTGAACTTTTAAGGGACCTTTCAAATAAAATTGCTGCTCCAAAAGCTCCGTAGATAAAAAGTAATAAAAAAAAGATTGCCGATTGGGGATGAAGCATCATTAAATAGCTTTTTTCCCCAATCATAAAACAAAGCGCTAAAATTATAACTGCACTTAAAATAAAAGATATAATTAAAGGAATCTTAAATTTTTTAAAGGAAATATTGGAAATAACAATAATAAAACAAAAAAGTTCAAAAATACCAACAATCGTCAGAGATAAGGTTATTTTCAACCATTCAAATGCGCTCAGTAAAATAGGATTATTATAAAAATATAAAGAGATGGACCATAGGGTTATAATAATAGCAAAAATTAGAAAATGAGACCCAGTTTGTCTATTTTTCCCTTTTAAATATACAAATAATCCTATTATAAAACTTATTAAAATAGAAAATAGAATTAAATATTCTTTTTGCATAAAAAGTAAAGAATTTTGATTATTTTGATTTCAGGCCTTCTTTAATTATTTCAATTAACTCATTGAGGGAATATTGAACTTTAATTAAAATTTTATCAATTCCTTCGTTGGTAAGCTCTTGATTGGATTCGGGGCTGTTATAGTTAGTTAAGGCATAGATTTTAAGGTTTTTCGTTTCTGGATATTTTCTAGCTTCTTTTAAAATTGAAATACCATTCATATCCGGCAAAATTAAATCTAATAAAATTAAATCTGGTTTTTCCTTTTTTCCTTCCCTGATTTCTTTCAGTCTCTCAATTGCTTTTTGGCCTAAGTCCAAAACTTCAATTTCAAATCCAGCCATTGAGAAAACTTCTTCAAAAAGATCAATAGTTGGTTTATCGTCTTCAATTATAAGAATTTTCGGTTTCATTCTTTTAATTATTTTAGCACAGTTTCTTCACAATCCCAAAAAAACATTTACTTTATTTTCACTTACCTCCAATACTCCTCTTTCAAATTGGTAGGCGAAATTTTTTTTATCAGGAGTATAAATGATTAAGGTTCCAAAAATAAGAGTAATAAAATTGGTGTGTTCCGGAAGAATATCAAATTTACCCAATCTATTTTGGGAAGAAACAGCCTCAGCTTCTCCTTCAAAAGATTCTTTTTCAATGACCGGCGAGCAAAAGATTCTTACCTCAAGAAGTGGTTTTTTTTTCATGAAGTTGTATTACTGGGCATATTTAAATTAAGATTTTAAATCACTCAAACCACCGATGTACAAAAATGCTTCTTCTGGAATCCAATCTAATTTGCCTTCTAAAATTGCCTTCACTCCTTCAATAGTTTCTTCTCTTTTTACATATTGACCAGGTACTCCGGTTTGTTCGGCTACTGTAAAAAGATTTTGGGTCATAAAATTAAGGAGTTTTTTTGTTCGATGGTAAATAGTTCTATTTTCTACTGAGAGTTCGGATTCACCAACAATTGAGACTATTTGCTGGAGATTTTTGCGTCTTTCCAAAACTTTTTTTGCTTCTAGTAAAACTTCATAGTGTTCTTGGCCTAAAATAGTTGGGTCTGTTACCGAAGAAGAAGAATCTAAAATGTCAACTGCCGGATATCTTCCTTCTTGATAGATATCGCGGGATAAAATGACTACTGAATCAAAATAGGGGAGGACTGCCTGAACACCAGAATCAGTAATATCGTCTGCCGGGAGATAAATTGCCTGAATGCTAGTTATTGAACCATTTTTGGTTGAGACCAATCTTTCTTCTAGTTCCCCAATTTCACTATTAAGAGTGGGTTGATAGCCGTCTTCGGACGGGATTACTGAAAGCATTGTTGAAAGTTCATTGCCTGCCTGGAGGAATCGATAAACATTATCAATAAAGAAAAGAACATCCTGATGTAGGAAATCGCGGAGATATTCAGCGATAGTGGCGGCGGTAAACCCTACTTTAAATCTTATTGCTGCCGGTTCGTTCATTTGTCCAAAAACTAGAGCTACTGAAGGCAAAACATCACTTTTTTTTAATGTTTCATAAAGTTCATGTCCTTCCCTAATTCGTTCTCCCAGGCCGGCAAAAACCGAGACCCCTTTTTTAAAAAAAACAACATTATGCATTAACTCACAAAGAAGAACGGTTTTTCCCAAACCTGCTCCGCCAAAAAGCCCTAATTCCTCATCTTTTCTCAGGGGTGTGAAGAAATCAATTACTTTTATTCCTGTTTCAATTAGTTCTTTCCCGGAGACAATCTCTTGATAAGGAGGAGGAGATTGATAGATTAATCTTTTTTCTTTAATTTCAAGGGGAGGCAATCCATCTAGAGGGTTGCCAAAAATATCAATTACTCTACCTAAAAGTTCTTTTCCCACCGGCACTTTTAAACTTTTTTCTGTTCTTTTAACTTTAGCACCTCGAAATAATTTATCTGGCTCAGTAAAAGAAAGACACAAAAAAGTATTCTTAGCAGATGCGCTGTGAACCTCAAAAAAAGCTTTAGGATTTCCTTCTAATACTAATATTTCACCAATAAAAGGCGGGTTTTTATAAAATTCAACTTCAACCACTTCTCCTTGAATTGAAAGGATATAACCAGTTTCGCCTATATTTATATTTTGTTTTTCGGGCTCCATAATTGAAATCCAGAAAATACTTCAATTTGTTTTTTATTTAATAATTGACGTTCTAATTTTTTTTGTTTTATTTCAAATTTCTCTTTTATTTCTTTAGCATTTTCGGTAGCTTGGTACATTGCTATCATTCTTGTTGCATATCTTGATAACCGATGTTCTAAAACAGCTTGGTTGAAAAAAGCTGACATTAATTCAGTTTCAAAAAATTCTAAAACAGCTTCCGGTAATGGCTCAAATAAATAACTTTTAACTTCACCCAATTCTTCTTCTAAAGTGATACCTCCTGAGATATTACTTTGAATCACTTTTTGAGATAAAACAGTGTGAAACCTTCCGTGAAAAATTATAATTTCTTCATAATTTTTGATGAATTCAATGATATTTTTAACCTCCTCTTTTTCTGGATTGTCATCATCTAAATAAAAATAAAAAAATTTTCTTTCAGGATTTGTTGTTTCTAATAAATATCTGCCAATTTTTCCAACAATAACTAAATCCGTTTTATTTTCAACTAAATAATTTAAAAGTTCTCTCCAGATGTCTAAAATTAAAGTTCCATAAAAGTGTTCATTACAGGAAAGAAAAACAGCAACCCCTCCTTTTTTACGTTTGATGAAAGATTCTTCTTTTTTCATTACCTTCTTCTCTTTAAGCAAGAAAAAATAAGCTTTTTTCGCCAAAGCATAAACCCGAGATAATTCTTCGATAAATCCTCGATTATTTAGCACTGTTCGACGGATTTTATTCATTCTTAAATTAGCAATCTCTTGATAGCTCCTGGTAATCATTTCGATGTTAGAAATTGCTTTAAGATTTTCTTTAATTTCTCTCAGAATGGCCATAATTTAGAGGGGGAGATATAAAATTTCATTGACTTTTGGAATAATATTTTGAGTAAAAGTTTTAAGCTCATCTAAATTTTTTATTTTTTTGATTTCGCTCTTTACTTCAGAGAAGACCTCTTCTTTATAATTTTTCAATATTTCATCAATTTCAATTTCCATTATATTTTGAGGTTTATCTTCCCAAAAACCGTAAAATAGTAAACCAAAAAGAAATAATTGAAGGGAGCGAGGAATTATTGTTTTTGAACCCTGATTAAAAAGAATCTCTAATTTCTTTCCTAAATCGAGAAATTTTTGAGTTTCTCGAGACAATTCTACCCCAAACTGCGAAAATTCCATTAGTCTTTGATATTCAACTAATTTTTTTCTTATCCAACCGGCTAAAGCTTGATCCAAAGGTTCTTTGGTTTGATTCCCTACTCTTGAGACCGAAAGAAAAGCATTAATAGCCGGCCGTTGACCTTTTCTGAAATTATTAATATCAAAAAAAATATGGCCATCGGTCATCGCCATCAGATTGGTTTGAATATAACCTGAAATATCATTTTCTAAAGTTTCAGCCACCGGTAAAGCGGTAATACTTACCTCTTTATTGTCTGAAGTTTTGATGTTTGCCGCCCGCTCAAGCAATGCTGCCTGGATATGAAAGATATCCCCGGGATAGGAGGCTCGGCCAGGAATTCTTTTTACTAAGAGAGAGATTTCCCGATAAAATTTAGCGTGGCTGGTAAGGTCATCAAAAATAATTACTACCCTCTGGCCCCTGTCACAAAAGTATTCAGCAATAGTCATTCCAGAAAAAGGGGAGAGATAGTTTATAGTTGCCGGATTTTCAGAAGTAGCAATTACCATTACTGTTTTATCAAAAACATTCATTTCTTTTAAATAATTTTCAACCGCCTTTATTGCCGAGGTTTCTTTTCCAGTTCCAACATAAATACAGATTGCTCCTTTTTTTGCCTGGCTGACCATTGTTTGCAAAAGAAACGTGGTTTTGCCGGTTTTGGCATCGCCGATAACCAACTCTCTTTGGCCGCATCCAATAGGGACCAATAAATCCACTGCCATTACTCCGGTTTCCAAAGGTTTATTTATTCTTATTCTTTGGGTGATGCCAGGGGCTTCTCTTTTGATGTTTAAATATTTTTTTTCTCCGAGTATAGGACCCAAACCATCTATCGGTTGACAAAGGGGATTAATTATTCGTCCCAAAAATTCTTGAGAAATTGGAATTTGAAAAGATTTATTAGTTCTGGCTACCTTTTCTCCAACTTTTAATTTTTCAGCATCGAACATTAAAACTTCAGCTATCTCTTTGTCTAATCCGTAGACCATACCACTTTTTCCATTCTCGGTGATTATCATTTCCTCCGGTTTCAGGGTGGGAAGGCCGGAGACATAAACAACGAAGTGGCTGAGGGCGACGATATGACCTATTTCTCCCGTTTCTTCTAAATAGTTTCTAAAATCTTCCATCATAATTATTGATTTTTTTGAGAAATTAATTGGTCTATTTTTTTTGCCAAGGAGAAATCGCGCCAATTTCCGCGATAGTCTATTATTGCCCCGCCAACAACTCTGGGATTTATGATTAGGTCTAAAATAATTTTTTGACCAAGTTCTTTTTCAAACCATTGACTAATTCGGTTAAGAGAATTATCATCGGGGGAAAAAGCAATTTCTAATTTAATTTCGGGTAGAGATTGAAGATATTTTTCTAATTCTTGGAAAAAAGAAGATTGTTGTTCTGGGTTTTTAGAAATTACCTCTTCTTTTTCTAATCTTTCAAGAAACTTTTTAAATTCTCCGCTTACTTTTCCCTCCACTTTTTTGCTTAGCGATACCTCTTTATCTTTAAAAATAATTTGTCTAACTTGAGCAATTTCCTCTAGATAAAATATCAACTCTTCTTTTGTTTTTATTTTTTTTGCGAGATCCTCAAAGGTTTTTTTCATATTGACTCTAAAAAATTCCTTCTTTTTTTGCTTTTTGAAGGGTTTCTATCACCAATTTCTCATGAGTAGAAAGGTCAATTGCTCTTCCGATTATTTTTTTTGCTACTTCTCCTATCATTTGGTAAATTTTTTGGTCTATCTCTTTTAATTTTTCTTTTTTATAATCTTCGATATTCTTTTCGGTTTTGGCAATTTTTTGGTTTATAGATTCTGTTGCTAATTGGCAAATCCGATCGATTTTTTCATCCAGACCCTTACTTAATTCATTCGCTTTACTCTTTGCTTCTTGCAATATTAAATCTTCGGCTTGAGAACAGGTATTGCTAAATTTTAAAATTTCCTTTTTAGTTATTTCATCCCAACCGGCCATCTTGTTTTCTGCTTCCTGGGAAAAAGTGGCGATTTGTTTTTTATAAGATTCCATTGCTTCATTGGTAACTTTTTGATTGATTTCCGAAATAGCTCTTTTCATCTCTTGGTTAATTATTTTTTCTAATTCTGGTAAGAACTTTTCAGAAAATTTTAAAGACAGGACGCCCTTTTCTTCTTTAGGTTTTTTCGCTAAATAATAAATATCTAGGCCGAATAAAATTATTGCCAAAACGCCAAAACCAATTAAAATAATAAAGAAAATTTGATTATCCATATTAATAAAGTATAACAAATAAAGCTAAACCGAGTCCAGCCAGAGTTAAAACTAAAATTCCAGCTAGGTTTAATATCATCGCTGAAATGATACTTTTTTTTGCTAAAGGATTTCTACTGACAGCTATTACTTCTTCTCTAAGGGCTTTTGCAAAAGAGAAAAAACCAATAAAAAAACTTCCTCCTCCCAGGAAAAGAGCAAAAAGATAACGAAGAACTTCTGGAACATTTTCCGGCCTTCCAAATCCGGACATAATTTTGGTAACCATCCCACCTAAAGTGAATTTTTCTACTGAGATATTTGCATATTGAACATTAACAAAAACAGTTATTAATCCTTCCTCCTGGTTAAAATCTTCCATTGCTCTTCCGAGCACAATTCCTGATTGAGTAGCTTTTTGTCCAATTCCCGGATTATTAGAAGAAGTAATAAAATCTCCTTTTTTTATTTCTCCATTTATGTTGCTTACTTTTACCAATATTTCTCCCGAAAAAACTATTGGTAAAGTAGTAGGAGTTGGTCTACCGAAAACTAAAATTGGGGTTTCTCCCACAACTCCAATAATGTTTGCATCATAAGGAATGTTTGAACGGAATAGGCCTTCTTCAGTTTGAGAAATAATATCCCCGATTTTTGCTTCCGGATCATCTATTTCAAGATTTTTGGCCATTTGTGGTAATCCTTGAGCCAAAACAATTTCGCTTAAGACAAATAACCCCAAAAATATTAATGAAAAAAAATGAAAATTTTTCATTGTTTTATTATATCAAGATATAAATTCCGGTACAAGCTAATTTCAATTACCGAGCTTCCATTACCGAGCTTCCGAAGGAAGTGAAGGTGAGAAAGAGTGCGAAGAAAAGTTTTTCTTCTTTCGTCTCGTCTTTGACTCGACGAATGAAATTCTCTTTCGACTATGGAGGCGAAGGTTAAGAAGAGAACAAAGTTCTCTTCGCCTAGAAAGGAACAAGTTGGTTTAAATTTCCTAAAACGGATAAAGGGCCTTTTATTTTGAATTTTAAAACAAAAAAGCCCTTTTCACAAAAAAGTTCGAGTTGTTATCAGGATTTTGTTCTGATTATTGCGTCTTAACTCTAAAATGTCCTGAAAAATATGTAATAAACACTAATAAACATTAATAAAGATTATAAATAACAATTAATCTTACTTTTTCAAATAATCGTATTTTTTTGAGGATTATTTTAATTTTACTGCTCCCTCGGAACAGAAGTTATCCCTTTCAATTCAGGCCCAATCATTGAGAATCGCCGCTTACGGGTCAATTCATTTTAGCTGTAAGTTTTCCACAATTGTAGCTCTTGACAAGGGTGTTTGCTTCAAAGATAATGAAATAATATAGAAATTTCCCGTGACGGGAAAAATTTCTCGGAAGTATATCTATAGGGAGTCTATGTTTAATCGTATAAAAAAACCAAAAGGTTTATCAAATCCTCACGTTCAATATGTATATTGGGAGAGAAAATGAAAATTTAATAAGTATTGATGAAGTTATTCGCCAGGTTCAAGATTTAGGAGTTAATTTTGGGAATGGAGATCCTCGGAACCGCTTGCGTTATTATGTCAAAATTGGGCTTTTACCTCATGCCCGAAGAAAATGTTTTAATAATAATTCTCCCGAAGGAGCTTATTCAAAAGATGTGGTCGGGTTATTGTTTGAAATTAATAGGAAAATAAAGGCTGGAAAAAGTATTCAAGCAATAAAAAGAGAAATAAAAGAAGAGAAAGAAAAAAAAGAGAAAAGGGAAAAAGGTTTAGAGGAAAGGTTATTTAAAACGCCTTTTGCTCCGTCTTTGCCTATAGATATATATGATACACCTTCTCGTTTACCTTCTGGAATTAAGGAAGAATTTCAACCCGAAAAAAAACTAAAACCATCTTTCAAATTATCACCTTTTCTCAAACCAGTATTTATAGTTTTAATTTTTGGCTTAATTGTTTTCTTTATCAATGCAAAAATTAATTTTGTAGATTCGATTTACTATTTTTTAGCCAACATAAGTGAATTTAGAAAATTAGCTCAGTTGCCACCTCCTCCTTCTCACGGAGAAGTTTTTGGTACTCTTGCTGTTGAACCTTATCTTACTATCAATGCCGAAACTGCTATTAACTCTTCTTTAAATGTGAAAGAGTTTGTCAGTTCTCCGGCTTTTATGATAGATGAAGGAGATTTTAAAGGAACTCTTACTACTGCCACTCTTACTAGCGATAGAACTTATACTTTTTCAAACCAATCAGGCATAGTTTGCCTTTCCACTGGTAATTGTGTCGGGCTGGGAGGAGAGGTTCTTGCTGACGGTGGGACTCCAAATAGATTAGCTAAATTTATTAGCCCTCAAAGGATTGATGATTCTTCTATCATTGACCTTTATCAGGGAATTTCAATTACCATTGCTCCGACAGGGAATGTTGGTATAGGAAAAAAAGATCCGGCTTATGCTCTTCATGTTGAAGGAATAATTCAGGCGACCGGTGATATCTGCACTGATTTAATGGGCGGTAAATGCTTGAGTCAATTAGTGGAAGAGACCCCAAGATTTTATAGAGGTGGTGGCGGCATTAGTGGTATCACTGGTTCGGGTTCTGCCAATTATTTTCCGATCTGGACCGGGACCGCCACTTTAGGAAGTTCTATTCTTTATCAAACCGATGGGAATATTGGCATAGGCACTATTACTCCGGCTCAAAAATTAGATGTGGCTGGAACAATAAAGATGCTTGGTTTTCAACTTCCGACCAATGCCACTTCAGGTTATATTTTAACCTCTGATGCTTCCGGTTTTGGAACCTGGCAATCCGCACCTTCAGGTGTTATTCCTTCTGGAACAGCTGGTCAAACTCTAAGACATGACGGCACAACCTGGCTGGCCGACTCTTTTCTTTATAATACCGGCTCCGCCATAGGAATTGGCACTACTTCTACTTTGGCTGTTCTTACAATTGCTGGTGATGGATATTTCCAAGGGCCCATAACTATTTCTACTACTACTTTCCCTCAATTAGTTATTAAATACGATGAGACAAATTATTTCAAAATTTCAGTTGCCTCTGACGGAACACTTACTTTTGATTCTAGTTCAGGAAAAATTAAAGCAGCTACGGGAAATGTTTTTTATACTGCTAGCGGTCATCCTATAAGAGAAAGTGGCGAGGAAATATTAAAGGCAGCAGTACCCATTTTTCGCTATGATTTTCCTTCTCAAACTGCTTCTACTACTTTTGTGAGAATTTCTAAATATCTTGCTAGCACATCTGAAATTTCTTTGCCTTCTCCTATGGAAGCCACTAACCGAGTTTATAGATTGGCAATCAAATATGCTGATAATATTGCTACCTCCTCAGTTTCAGATTGGCGAATTGTTAATGAAGCTGGTACTACGGTTTACGACACCTTTACTTTACCAGGAAAAGAAATGAGCAGTTTTGAAGAAGGGGTTCCTTATATTACTGGATTAATAAATATTCCTGAAAATGATTGGCAATTGGAAGTAAAAGTTCCATCAGATATCATCAGAATTTTTAACATTTTTCTTTTAACATTTGATCAAGTTCAATAAAAATAAAGGTCGAACCAAATATAAGTTATATGTTTTGTAAAAAAATAAAAAAATACTTAAAAACCCCGTGAGATAGGCGTAGCCGCCATCTCACAGGGAAAGGTCGAAAAAAAATAATTAAATAAAAAATATGATTGAAAAAATTAAAAAAGCTTTTCAGCCAAAATTAAAACTGATGAAAAGAACTCGCCTTACTTCTTTTGCAATGATATTCTTTTCTTTCCTGATTGCGGCCGGAGTTTTATTCGGCGCCAACATGTATTACAACATTGACACCGGAGAAGTGGTGATGGAGGAGATTAACAGAGTAACGGGCATTATCAGAGCAACAGCTGGTCTTATTGTTGGTGGAACGGCCACTCAAAACCCTGCTGCGGGAGTGACATTAGAAGTCGCCACCGGAACCGTAAGTTTATCTGGAGCAAATCAGGTATTAAGATTTACCGGAGGCACTAGCTATTATGTTGGCTTTCAAGCACCGACTACCGTAACTTCAACCAAAACCTATATCTTGCCCCAGCACGGTACAAATCCTCCAAGTGCTGATTATGTTCTGACTTATCAAGCCGGAGATCAGCTTACATGGAAATCAGTAACTAGTACAGCAGGAGCTGGAGATATAACTGCCGTTGGTGATGTTACTTTAGGAGATGCTTTTACCTCGGGCGGAACCCAAGGAATAAGCCTTTGGTTTTATAATTCGGGAGGTAGAGGACAATTAACAATAGCCACCACCACTGCAGCAAGAACCTACACTCTTCCTAATTTAAGCGGTGTTGTCGCCCTGCAAGCAACGACCACATTAACTGCTGGAGGTGTTCTTTTAGCTGATGGCGCTGGTTTGATTGTTCAAGATGCCACCAATCTTTTTTGGGCTACCAGTACCGGGAGACTTGGTATAAAAACCAATGCTCCTGGTTATCCTCTTGATGTAGTCGGAGAAATTAGATCGGGTAGAGCTGGAACACCAGGTCAAATTATAATCTCAAACAATAATGGCTATGGTCTTGTTTTCCAACCCAATGCTTCAATGGCCGCTACTAACACTTACACTTGGCCTACAAGCGCCGGTACGAATAATTTTGTCTTAACCACTGATGGCTCAGGTGGTTTGACTTGGCAGTCGGTGGTCGGTGCTGGCGGAGTACAGAAACAGGGTACGCCTGTGGCCGGACAGGTCTCTTTCTTTGTTAATGAAAATACCATTGCTGGGGACACTGGTTTTAGTTGGGCTACTACTACAGGAACGCTCACCATTAGCGGAGCCGGAGGAATTAAGTCGGCCTTATATACTTCTACTGCCACCACCACCATTGGTTCAGGCACAGGAGGTATTATTTTAGACCCGGCCTCAGGCAAAATAATTCTGGCATCGGGTGATTGGATTGAAACTTATCAAGGATATCAAATTGGCAAAGGCGGAATCCAAGTTTTGAGAGAGATGATTCCGATTTTAGGATTTGATTTACCAGCTCAGACTGCCACCACAAGCTACGTTAAGGTTTCAAGAAAAATTGAGAACTATCCCTTTGCTTCAGCAGCTGCCGGAACAACTCGGGTTCATAAGTTTGTTATTCGCTATACTGATGACCTTCCAACCGCTTCTTCTACTGATTGGCGGGTTGCGACTACCACTGGTGCGAGCTATTACGATTTTACCATTTCTGGCTGTAATAATACTGCTTTAGATAGTGGAAAAACTGGTGTTACCACTACCACTATTCCTACTGATGGAACACCCTGGTGGTTGGATATCAAAATTCCTTCTGCTCAGTCCGGAAAGAAAATCAGAGTTTTCGAAATCTTCTTAGCTGCCTACGACCAAATCCAGTAAGCGTGAAATGTATAACGTATAACAAGGGTATCCATATATATTATAAACATGCCTAAGAGCATGCCTAAATTCTACAAGTTAAGAACCTGGAGAAAGGTTGTTTTGGCTGTCATTCGTAAAGGTCGAATTTTAATTCAACCTAAAATTCAAAATGAAATATAAAAATCTTAAGTCTTACAAAATTTTGGTAGTTTTTGCCATTATCATTGTTGTGGGAGTGATTAGTTTTCTGGTGGTTAGAGCTAGTCCTGATTTTAAAAACGATACTTTTACTGATGAAGCGAAAATTTTAGGAGCGGAAAAAGTGGAAATTGCTACTACTACCGGTCAGATTAAATTAGCTGAGTGTTACTCGCCAAACCCTTCCTGGAGCAAAATAGCAGATACCATAGTTCGGGATATCAGCAATCTTTCCAACTCCAACGCCACTACCTCAAAAGACATTTACTGCGACGGTTACAACTGCGTTCTTTGGACAGATGGAGCTGCCACCCCCACCTCTGCAGTCTGTATTGCCACTGATTCCAATGTCTATGCTAAAATTCTCTGGTCAAAGACAGATGTGGTAGGAGGAGCAACCAACTGGGGAAGCTCGACTGCTATTTCCGGTGAGGAAATTGGCGGAACCCATGATTCAAGTTTGAAGGCTGGTGCTGAAAATACTATTATCGGTGCAAAGAACTGGTTAAATAGATATTATTGGACCGGCACTAATAAATTTTCAGCTATGGATGCCTGCCGAGCCAAAGGAAGCGGTTGGAGATTGCCCACTATTCTGGAATTAGACAGCATTCGCGACCAGGCAAAAGGTTCAAGACCCTATTCCCGGCTTCCGGGTATTGCTGAGGACAGCTACTGGTCTTCTTCTGAGAGCAGCGCCACCATCGCTTTTACCCTGAACTTCTACGCTGGCTATATTTGCAACGGCCCAAAGATCTACAACAGTTATGTTTGCTTCGGTTATACGTGGTTCGGCGCCGAAGTGCGTTGCGTCCGTGGGCAATAGATATTTTCCTTTGGAATAGATAATTTGGAATTTGGAATTTGGGAAAATTTTTAACAATTGAAATCGCCAGATTCCCCGCCGCTTTCTGTAAAAAAACATGAAGATAAAATGATTTATCATAAAAAAATAACCTTAATTTTCCTTTCTGTGGTTATACTTTTAACTGGTTTTGGTTTTATCAATGAAGCAGAAGCTTACACTTACTATGCCACTGGAACCCTGGTTTCAAAGAATCTTTTCTCAACCTCAGATGTGGTGAGCAGTATAGATTATTTTGGCTACAACTGCACCACTACTGCTACCACCACTTTAAAAGTTCAATTTAGCCAGGACAATAGCAATTGGTATTCAGCCACCCATACCGCCGACACTTGGAATACTCTTTCTAACGGCGATAATTTAGCCACCAGCAGTGCTTTAAGTTTGTCCGGCTGGTCAAACGAACCCAATTTCTATTACAAAATGCAATTCGAAACCTCAGATACCAGCACTACCCCGGTTTTAGATGAGATAAAAGTTTATTGGACCCAGGGAACTGCTCCGACAGAGACTACTACTACTACCTCTCCAGTTTTTGTAAGAAATGCTGTAGCTAATGGCAATGTTACTGATGATGGTGGCGGAATCGTTACCATTAGAGGTTTCAAATATGGTTTAGAAGAGACAGATACCTGGAGCGTTTCTGAAACAGGAAGTTTTGGCGAGGGGGCTTATTCTTTAAATTTAACTAATTTAGAACCAAATACTACCTATTATATTAGAGCTTATGCTACTAATGGGAAAGGAACTTCTTACGGCTCTTATTATGTTAGTTTCACCACTAATGTCATTACTTACCATTCTTCAGGAACCCTGATTTCAAAGAATCTTTTCTCAACCTCAGATGTGGTGGGCAGTATAGGTTATTTTGGCTACAACTGCACTACCACTGCTACTACCACTTTAAAAGTTCAATTTAGCCAGGACAATAGCAATTGGTATTCAGCTACTCATACTGCCGGGGTCTGGAATACTCTTTCTAATGGTGACCATTTGGCAACAGGGGATGCAATTAGTTTATCTGGCTGGTCGGCAGAACCTAACTTTTATTACAAAATGCAATTTGAAACTTCAGATACCAGCACTACCCCGATTTTAGATGAGATAGGGATTTATTGGACCCAGGGAACTGCTCCGACAGTTACCACTGCTACCACCACTCCAGTTTATGTCAGAAATGCTGTAGCTAATGGCAATGTTACTGATGATGGTGGCGGAATCGTTACCACCAGGGGTTTCAAATATGGTTTAACAGAAACAGATACTTGGAGCGTTTCTGAAACAGGAAGTTTTGGTGAAGGAGCCTATTCTTTAAATTTAACTAATTTAGAACCCGAAACCATTTATTTTGTTCGGGCTTTTGCCACCAATCTAAAAGGAACTTCTTATGGCTCTTGGCTGAGTTTTACTACTGAACAATTCAGTTATTATTCTTCAGGAACCCTAATTTCAAAGAATCTTTTTTCTGGGGAGGAGGTCGTGATTATTGATAGTTTTTATACTTCTTCCACTGTTCCGGCTGGTACTGCTCTCTGGGTTCAATTTAGCACCACCAGCCAGACCTGGTATTCGGCTGACGGAGTGCAAGATGCCTGGACTTTTGTGTTTGATGGCCAGGCAAAATTCATTTTATACAATCTGAATTGGTCGGGCCACAATTTTTATTACAAAATGAAATTTGAAACTAATGAAGCAGAACTGAGCCCGGTTTTGGATGAAATTATCCTCAATTACAATCTTTTCCATTCTCCCTACTTAAAAGGCAGCATCCGGATCAAAGGAGGAGTGATACTGAAATAACCGCGAAAATTAAGAATTAGGTTTATGAGTAAAATCAATTTAAAACCAAATAAAGTAAGAAATATCCTTTTAGCTATCTTGCCCGGATTGGTCGTCTTTGGTTTGGTTTTTGCTGCCAATTTCTATTATGATTTAGACCTGCCAAAAGTCATTGTCCAAGAAACCCAAAAAATTATCGGCCAATTGGAAACCACCGCCACCACCACTTTAGCTACGCTCTCAGGTTTTGTCGGCATTGGCACAGCCACCCCTGCATATACCTTAGATGTTGACGGAACGTTCAGAGTAACCGGAACTTCTACTTTGGGAATAATTAATGCCGGTATTTGGCAGGGAACAGCCATAGGAACCCAATGGGGCGGCACCGGCTTAACCTCCTTAGCCAGAGGAGATATCTTAGTTGCCACTTCCAGCTCTGAGTTTTATCGTTTAGCCACAGGCACTGAAGATTATGTTTTAGCTATTGCTGACGGTATGCCTGCCTGGGCAGAAGTAGCTGGTGGCAAATGGACTCAAACAGGCAACTATCTTTATCCCAATAATCTTGCTTGGTATGTCGGCATTGGTACAAGTACCCCAGCCACAAAACTCAATGTCTATGATGATACCGACACCCAGCTTCGTCTGTCTTATTCCGGAACGGAGTATGCTGACTTTTTAGTTGACGCAGGCGGTGGTTTAACCATTAGCCCAACCAGCGGCAATCTTTTTATTAAAACCGAGGGCATTCAAAACAGACTCAAGGTTTTTTCAACTAGTAGCATCGATTATTTGGAACTTACCCATAGCGGTACTGCCGGACTTTTATCTGTCAGCACCGGTGATATTGAAATAGGCGGCCCCGGTTCTCCTGTCTATATTGAAGAAGTTACCTTCATCACTGCTTCCTCATCTAACCCCGTCCTCACCGTCACCCAATCAGGCACAGGCAATATCGTTGATTTCAAAATTGGCGCTAATTCTAAACTTGTCATCAATAATCCAGGCGAAATTACCACTGGTGTTTGGAAAGGAATAGCCATTGGAGCTCAATGGGGCGGCACTGGCTTAACCTCCTTGGCCAGAGGAGATATTTTAGTTGCCACTTCCAGCTCTGAGTTTTATCGTTTAGCCACAGGCACTGAAGGTTATGTTTTAACTATTGCTGGAAGTATGCCTGCCTGGCAGGCAGGCGCCGGAATAGGCGGCAGCGGCACAACTAACTATCTTGCCAAATTCACTGCCGCCACTACCTTAGGTACTTCTACTATCTATGCTACTGGAACATATGTCGGCATCGGGACGACAACGCCAGCTGCGCTTTTGGATGTCTGGGCTTCTTCAAGCGCCACCGCCCTCAATGTCACCCAATCAGGCACAGGCAATATCGTTGATTTCAAAATTGGTGCTACCTCTAAGTTTGTTATTGATAACTCTGGAGCAGTTACTACTGGTGAATGGAAAGCAACAGCCATAGGAACTCAATGGGGTGGCACCGGTCAGGATTGGTCATCAGCTGCTACTGGTTCCATTATTTTTACTAGCTCAATTGGAGTCTTTTCTCTTTTAGATCCGGGAGTATCAGGTTATTATCTCAAAACCCAAGGATCACTTCTACCTCCAGTTTGGGAAGAAGCAATAGGTCTTTGGACAGATGCCGGAACTTTTGCCTATTTAGCTGCCACTGCCGATGATTTAGTTATTGGTTCTAATACCACTTCTAGTGCTCGCTTTTTCTTTGATGTCTCTGAGGCCAAACTCCAATCCTATACTACTCTTACCATCAGTTCAGGTTCTTCAGGAGATATCATTCTTCAATCTGCCACAGGAATAGTTACTCTCAATGCTCCGGGAATCCAGAACAAACTGAGGGTCTATGATTCAGCTGGCACTGATTATCTTGAGCTTAGCCATGATAGCACCGATGCCTTACTGACCACCAATGCCGGTCAGATAGCCATCGGAGCTACCGGTACAGATATCTACATTGGTGAAGCCGGTTCACCAGCCAACCTCATCTTTAAAGGTTCTTCTGCTATCACCGGCCAGGGTTCAAACGCCGTTACTCTTGGAGCTTCCGGAGATACCTTTAATCTGAATACAGCCGGAGTGACCTATAACTATTCTGATTTAAATATTACTGGAGCAATCACCCAGACTGGTACCAGTTCAGTCACCCTTTCTGGTAATGTTACTGCCCAAAGCAATCTCACTGTCCAGAGTAATTCTCTTACCTTAGGTAATGCCACTACCACTGGTAATCTTAATGTCACCGGTCAAACTACTATTGCCACCACCACTACCCCTCAATTGACTATTAAGTATGACTCTTCAAATTATTATCAAATGAGTGTATCTTCAACCGGTTTAATTACCTTTGATGCTACTGGAATCTCAGCTGGCTTTGTTTTTGAAGATCTCGCCACTACTACCAAAGGTTTGGTATTTAAACCAATGGCTGCCCCTACCTCCCAGAAAGGTTATCAATACTATGATTCCTCCACTGATAAGATGTATTACTGGAATGGAACTCAATGGATAGATATGACTGGTGGAGGCGAGGGTGGGGGGAATCTCTGGACAGATGCCGGAACTTTTGCCTACTTAGCTGCCACTGCTGATGACCTGGTTTTAGGTTCTAATGCTACCTCCAATGCCCCCTTTTTCTTTGATGTTTCTGAAGCCAAACTTCAATCTTACTCTGCTCTCACCATTGTTTCAGGAAGCTTAGGAAACATCTCTCTTCAACCGGCTTCAGGAATATTAGAAATCAATACTTCTGAAGTCCAGAACAAACTAATGGTCTATGATTCAACCGGGACAAAATATGTTGAACTAACCCATGATAGCACCGATGCCTTACTGACCACCAATGCCGGTCAGATAGCCATTGGAGCTACCGGTACAGATATCTACATTGGTGAAGCCGGTTCACCAGCCAGTCTCATCTTTAAAGGTTCTTCTGCTATCACCGGTCAGGGTTCAAACGCCGTTACTCTTGGAGCTTCCGGAGATACCTTTAATCTGGATACAGCCGGAGTGACCTATAACTATTCTGATTTAAATATTACTGGAGCAATCACCCAGACTGGTACCAGTTCAGTAACCTTGAGTGGTAATGTTAC
>Ga0315294_10000007_pt1 | contig 259055 bp, 117 predicted proteins | sample YL17G13_40_MG_FD_203626 | JGI IMG/M metagenome (GOLD analysis project Ga0315294, IMG submission 203626) | Sediment microbial communities from Yellowstone Lake, YNP, Wyoming, USA - YL17G13_40 | ecosystem: Environmental > Aquatic > Freshwater > Lake > Sediment | place: USA: Wyoming | collected...
CGAGCGCTATAACACGCATTGCTAGGGAACGAACAAAAACTTTTCGGCTCAAGCGTTGAACGCGAGCTTAATAAACAATTAAACTTTGGCGGTAAAAACTTCTGACTTCGTCGCAAGAACACCGCCACTCGAGACAGCCCTGCGATTTCGCGATGAAGTCGTAGGGCTTTTTATATGTGATACAAAGAGTTGTGTCTTTTAAGAAGAGGTTCGAGCCGCAAATTTTCAAAAAATCTTTTTTGGGGCTTAAAATTTCCTGCCAAGCGACAGAACAATAACTTTTTCTAGGGAGGGTTAAGGCTATGCCAAAATACTACTTATACGCCCGCAAGTCAACTGATGATGAGGATAGACAGATTTTATCTATTGAATCGCAGCTTAATGAACTAAGAGAATACGGTAAACGAGAAAATCTGTTTATAGCGGAAGAGTTTATTGAGACAAAGACCGCTAAGAAACCCGGCAGGCCTATCTTTGATTTTATGGTTAAACAGATTGAGGCGGGCGTATGTGACGGTATTTTGGCATGGCATCCAGACAGGCTTGCCCGTAATTCTGTTGACGGCGGAAAGATTATCTATTTAGTAGATATTGGCAAGATTACTGACCTGCGCTTCCCCACTCTTCGCTTTGATAACTCCGCGCAAGGAAAGTTTATGCTCTCTATCGCCTTCGGGCAAAGTAAGTACTATGTTGATAATCTTTCCGAAAATATTAAGCGCGGGATGAGGGAAAAATTAAGGCGTGGTATCTGGCCTAATTGGGCCCCCCTCGGCTATCTGAATAACTACAAGGAACATAATATCTACCTTGATCCGGAAAAGGGCCAATTTGTAAGGAAGATTTTCGAGCTCTATGCCACAGATCATTATACCCTCTCATCAATGGTTGAAGAAATCCACAGGTGGGGCCTGACAGGAAGTATGGGCAAGCCTGTCTGTAAATCACAACTAGCAAGGTTATTGAGGAATCCAATCTATTATGGAGTATTTAAATTCAATAATGAAATGTACGAAGGAAGCCACCCGCCGCTTATCTCTAAGAAACTTTTTGATAGCGTGCAGGGTGTTTTAGACAACCGCCACAGGAATCATAAGAAGACAGAAATCAAATACGGATTTACCGGGTTAATAAAGTGTGAATATTGCGGATGCGCTATTACCGCAGAGAAACAGAAAGGACATATTTACTACCGTTGCACCAAGAAGAAAGGCCCCTGCCTCAGCAAAAAGTTTCTTAGAGAGGAGGCTTTGCTTTCCCAAGTGAATGAAGCTATCAAAAAAATTTATATAGACGATGATATTAAAGACAAGATGATTAACCGCTTTGATGAACTTTTCCAAGAGGAAAACAAAGCCTCCTTTTCTCTATCTCAAGAGGTTAAGAATCGCGTCAGCGAGTTTGATACTAAGCTTGAGCGCCTTGTTGACATCTTTATTGACCGCCAGATTACTCAAGAAGAATACACTAAGAGGAAGGCAAAACTGCTTAACGATAAGAAAGATTTAGAGGGTAAACTCAAGGAGATAGAGAAAAGTGGCGGCGGGTGGCTCGAACCGGCAAAACAATTCGTAACTACTTGTAATCAAGCAGGTTCTGTCGCTTGGCAGGAAATTTTAAGCCCCAAAAAAGATTTTTTGAAAATTTGCGGCTCGAACCTCTTCTTAAAAGACACAACTCTTTGTATCACATATAAAAAGCCCTACGACTTCATCGCGAAATCGCAGGGCTGTCTCGAGTGGCGGAGAGGGAGGGATTCGAACCCTCGAACCCTTACGGGTTACGGGTACTCCAGACCCGCGCGCTCGGCCTCTACGCGACCTCTCCTTATGCCTTATCTTACAAAATTTCTAAAATCGGAGGGAGAGAGATTCGAACTCTCGTAGGCCAAAGGCCCAACCGCTTTTCGAGAGCGGCCCGTTATGACCACTTCGGTATCCCTCCTAATTGTTCGTTAATCCTCTATAATTTTCATACTTATATAAGTGTTTTGCATTGTGAGTACCGATCTCATTGAAATACTTCTTAATACCCTCATTCCTATGAATGTAAATCCTATTCTTAGCAATGACAGGATCACAATGTTCGTCCTTAAGAATATTATAAATACTTTTTATCAACGGCTTCGAATAGGAGGTAAAACATAATGCAAAATTCCGATAGGTTTTATTATTGACTTTATGATTATAGAAATAGCATGAACCGTCGGTATCAAAAATTCCCCGTATACATGAAAGCCTATATTCCCGTCTCTGAATAATCCAGTTAGGGACATCAATTTTATTCTTGATCTTATTACCGGTCTTAAGGCCACAATTCTGCAAGAATTCTATCAAATTCCTGGCAGAAGCAATAATTCTAACCGCTGATTCGTTCTTGCGCAAGAGAACAACTGTCTGAATTGAAAATAGCTTTTTTACTAACGCTCTGATATATTCTGCGTATTCCTTGTCCGTTTCGCTATTAACGGTGATATTGATTTGATAAAAAGACATCCCTCCGTCTCCTAACATTATGCCGATAAATTCGGCTAACTCTGCCGAATAAAAAGGGATATTTACTTTCTTTCTTACAATAACGCCGCACTCTTTAGCAAATTCAGGATTTTTCCGGAACAGCCGCTGCGAAGCAATTCCTCCTTTTCTTCTCCCTTCGGGCGTACCTAACTGTCCATAAATCTCATAGCGCCTTTGAGCACCCAAACGACAGTATTGTTGTGCGCTCCAATACTCAGGTAAGATCTTCGCTGATTTTGGAATTACAATGCCCGAAATCTTACATAATTTTGTTAATGCTGCATTGCTCATATTATATTTTCCCCTCCGCCAGTCCCAGATACTTCTTTCGCAAACCCCAGCGATTCGAGCAATCTTACGCCAATTAAAGTTAAAATAACGGCCAATGCGTTTCAATATCGAACGTTGCCCGTCTTGAGGAAATTTAACTCGCGCCATAATGTTATAAGTAATAACGGAGGAGAGAGGATTCGAACCCCTGAGGCACCTTACGGCACCTAACTGTTTTCAAGACAGTCCCGTTCAACCGCTCCGGCACTCCTCCCTAAGACTTAACCTTAAACAACTGGGAAAAAATAGCCTTAAAAACAGAGCCGGCCATAGAATATGCGTTATTGAAGAAGTTCACAAATGAGAAATCCTTAAAGACAAGGTTTAAACAAAAAGCAAGCAACATCAGGTTAACAACATAGATAAAAGAAAATCCGAATATATAATTCGCTTTCAGAAAATCCCCCTTTTTTGAACGTATGGCCTTGGCGGAGAATATAAGGTGCAAACTAATAGTAAGGCCGGAAAGGAAAATAGAGTACTCAATGAGCCATCGGGATTTAACCACAAGAGACAATAACGCATACGCAACGAATAAGATTATGGTGTAAACGGGCAAAAGATAGGGTGCGACTCTTACCAGGGGCTTGAAGAAATTAAAAATCAATTCTAATAATTTATAGCCTTTTGTATAAATTATTACCGGCTCCCAGACGAATAAATAAACGAGCAACAAAGTAATAACTCCCACCCAGAAATAATTCTGCAGCGGTTTTTCAATCAGGCTGAATTCATTCAAGAAGGCAAGCGTGGATGAATACGTAAAAGGCAGGAGGCAAATTCCCAGGATAAGCTTAATCATAGCGAAGGATTTGCCGTAGAGCCCGGATAACTTACCGGAGATACCTGATGCCCTGGGTTGAAAATCGCCTTCGGCTTTAGGGAATTCTTTCTTTTCCATCGAGATAGGGCCTTAAGGCCTGCGGTATGATTACCGAGCCGTCTTTCTGCTGATAATTCTCTAATATCGCTATTACGGTGCGCGCCAGGGCGATGCCGGAACCATTCAGGGTATGTACGTATTCCGTCGTCCGTCTTCCGTCTTCCGTCGTCCGTCTAAATTTAATATTAGCGCGTCGCGCCTGGAATGACTCGAAATTTGAACAACTGGATACCTCAAGCCATTTATCTATGCCTGCCGCGTAGGCCTCAAGGTCATAACATTTGCTTGCCGCAAAACTCAGGTCTTCTGTGGAGAGCATCGCAACCCTGTAAGGCAACCCCAAAAGTTGCAAGACCTCCTCGGCATCACTGACTAATTTTTCTAATTCATCGTATGAGCTTTCCGGTTTTACGAATTTAACCAGTTCCACTTTATCAAATTCATGCACCCTGAGCAGGCCCTTGGTATCTTTTCCGTAAGAACCCGCCTCCCTCCTGAAGCAGGCAGTATAGGCAGTATAATAAACCGGCAGGGTTCCTTCGTCCAGGACTTCATCGCGGAAGATATTGGTTACCGGCACCTCTGCAGTAGGGATAAGGAACAGGTCATCGTCTTTTAACCTGTACATATCCTCTTCCAATTTAGGGAGCTGGCCTGTAGCGGTCATGGAAGCGCGGTTTACCAGAAAAGGCGGGAAGACTTCGGTGTAACCGTGTTTCCTGGTATGTAAATCCAGCATAAAATTGATAAGCGCGCGTTCAAGCTTTGCCCCCCAGCCTTTATAGAGTACAAAATTTGAACCCGTAATTTTTGTAGCCCGGTTAAAATCAATGATATCCAGGTGCTGGCTGAGTTCTATATGGGTAACCGGCTTAAAATCAAATTCTCGCGGCTCGCCCCAGGAACGCACAATTTTATTACAAGAGGTATCCCCGCGCGGAATAGACGCGTGCGGTATGTTGGGGACGTTCAATAACAGCTTATTCAATTCGCTGTCTGATTCTTTTAATTCGCCTTCTAACTTATCTATTCCTTCTGCTATCGCCTTCATCGAGGAAATCCTGGCCTTGGCATCTTTCTTTGCCTTCAACAGAAGAGTTATTTCGCCGTTCGCCTTGTTTTTCTCCGCGCGCAATTCTTCCAGCTTGTTTAAAGTTTTCCTCCGGGCATCATCAAGCTTGATTAAGCTGTCTAAATCTAATTTTAGATTGCGGTCTTTAACTGCTCTCTTTAGCAATTCCTGATTTTCCCGGATGAATTTTAGGTCTAACATTTTTTATCCTTTGATTACTCCGAGCGGTCTCATACGGCAGACGCGCTTAGAGATGCCGGCATTATGGACGACGTCTACTACCTCATTCACATCTTTATAGGCCTGCGGCGCTTCCTCCACAATTGTCCCGCGGCCGGAAGCCTTTACTATTATACCCTTAGATTCCAATTCTTTCAATAAAACATCCAAGTTTATCGACCTGGCAGCAGCAGTGCGGGATTTGACGCGCCCTGCGCCATGACAATTCTTAACCAAAACAGGAACAAACGTCTTTGTAAAAACAAAATAATTATGATTGCCCTGAACATCAATGTTATATAATTCGTTTATCCCTAAATCAATTATTTTTCTTACCCTGTGCATTCTTAGCGGAGAAGTAATCACACTGATAATCTTCTTTCTGTTATAGCGAGAACTGGACTGCCAAGCCAAAAATTGTGAAATTTTATCCCCTTCCATAAGATTATTCCTATCCGCTTTTCGCTGAAAAGGCCATTTTATATTAGAGGATTCCCAATTTTCAGTAAATAATTGGCGGACAGAAAATAACTTACTCCCATATTTTTGCTTAGGGGGGAACCCCTTGACTCTCTTAGTAAATCTCAGGATTTCTCCTAGATTCTCGGATATCTGTATTATGTAGCAATTATTTCTCTGGATAGAAATATACGGTAAGATCCCTAATTTCAGACATGCAAGAATAATTCCGCCAATCACTCTTTCTTTACTGTTAAATATAGCTATAACGTTATGTACGGGATTCCAGGTTCCATCTCCATCTATAACACCTGCTAAGAAATTCAGTGTGCTTTCCCGATTCAGACTCAAAATCCATGTCTCTAAATTGTCGTATATCCCTATAATTTCTTCTGTAGTATGAACCCTGCCAGTAGCAAAATCAGTAGCTGACCCGGTAATCGCTCTTCCTCTTATAAAACCAGCAGCATGTTTCGTTCTGCCTTCCCTCAACTCGTGTTCGAAGATAAACTCAAAAGATGACCTGACATATTCGATAAAACTTAATTTTTCACTGGTTTTCTTCTGAGTAAAAATAATTCTCTTATTCTTTTTGTCAATATAACCATCGGTAACAAGAGCACCTACTAAAAATGCCAATCTAGGATAGTGTAGCTTCCAAGGAATGTCTATTTTATCTAATACGCAAACCATCTTTAGCTTTTCTATAATTTTCCCTATTTCTTCAAATTTAAGTTCTGCGTTTTCGAAAATAGAGAATTTGTGGTCTAAGCTGGTGTCTACTGTACTAAATCTTGATCTATTTGTTTGTGAAACTGACACTCTTACCGCCGGACCCATCCTTTTATTTACGCCCAAAATTGGCTTCCATTCGGTAGTTAATGTTTTATCATTAACTGATAATGTATTGTAAGCTAAGCCCAATTTATTAAATTCATATATCTCCTTTAAGGTGACGATCCCTCTATCGGTAAGAATTTTTGTGTCGCCACTAAAACAGGTGCTTCCAAAAGTTTCATCCATTGCCTTTTCTGTTCCGACCAAAAGATACGAATTCCTTCCCATGTCTCCCGGGATAATCACTGGTTGGCCCATCTTTTTGTATCTATCCGGCAGAGCAGGATGCCCCGGCCCAAAGGCGCGGGTGGCGCCCTTACGATGCACGCATAAACTTTTCTCTTTGCCATCTACAGTGTGCTTCTCTATCTTGGCAATATTGTGGGCTACATCATAAATAAGATACATCCCCATCTTCTCCCAAGAGATACCGAATACCTTTTCAAATACCTCCCGCGTCAGGTGCATCAGGCACTGCCTATTCGCCCAGGCATAATTGGCCGCGCATCTCATCGCCCCCAGATACGCCTTACCTTCGCTGGAATTAACCGGCGCGCAGGCAAGCTGCCTGTCAGGAACATTGATCTGATATTTTTGCAAACAATGAATCATGCTCTTGGTATAATCGTCGCAGACCTGATAACCTAAGCCGCGCGAACCAGAATGGATCATTATGGTTATCTGGCCCAAGTCTAAACCAAATTCATCGCATAAATCGCGGCCATAAAGCTGGTCAATAACCTGAATCTCCAGAAAATGATTGCCTGAACCCAATGTGCCGGATTGCGCCTTACCTCTTTCGTATGCCCTGTCTGAAACCGCCGCAGGGTCTGCGCCCGCTATTGCGCCATACTCTTCAGTGCATTCCAAATCTTCCTGAGTGCCGTATCCTTTCTCCACCGCCCACTTTGCGCCTTTAACCAGAATCTCCCTTTCCTCTTTGGCGCTTACTCTTATATCCCCTTTTGAGCCCACTCCCGACGGAATATCGGAGAATAAAGCATAAACTAAATCTTTAATTTTATCTTTTATCTCGTCGTATTGGAAATTGGTTTTAAGTAAGCGCACGCCGCAATTTATGTCATAACCGACGCCCGCCGGAGAAATCACCCCTTCCTTTTCCGGGTCTGTTGCCGCTACACCGCCGATAGGAAAACCATAACCCCAGTGTATGTCCGGCATAGCCATGGAATAATTTACTATCCCGGGTAAAAATGCCACATTAGCCACCTGCTGGAGTGCTTTATCTTGATAAATATCCTTAAGCAGTTTTTCGTCGGCATAAATCAAACCCGGCACCCTCATCCCCGGTTTATAGGACTCAGGGATTCTCCAGCGATAATCGTCAATCTTTTCTAACAGGCCCTTCCAGGTCTCAGACATTTAATGAGCCCACAACTTACGGAACGCAAGTGACGTAAGTTGTTTGGGCGAATTAATCCCGAGCAACCTGCTATTACTATTCTGTTGCGAGGGACAAGGTTTATACATCGAGAATCACCTCTGCCTGCCAGCCGGATGGAACTTTTTCTAACTTCAATCCATGGTAGGTGGCGGCCTTAATCTCTGTGTTTATTTTATAATTCTTAATGCTGCTGCCGATGAGGGCGGCTTCCAGATTGTTTTCGTCTATCTTTTTTATTTGAAAATCGGAAAATATTAATTCTTTTACGGCGGAGAGAGAGAGTAATTCATTCAGCCAGTTGACAAAGAGTTCATCCGGGGTATCTGCTTTCTGTTTCAGGATTATTTTCTCTGTTTTTTCTACTGCGGCTTTATTTTTCTCTGAGATAATCTCGAACATGGCAAGGGCGGCATTCTTGAACAAAGTCTTTAAATCTTCTCCTCTTACCCTGATGCCTATGTCTGCGGTATGCTCTATTAATTCGTAATTCTTAGGCATGAAAGCTTAGACTGATGCTAAAATAAAAAAATGGGCCATGGAGGAATCGGACCTCCAACCTCTTCCTTAAGAGGGAATTGCTCTACCAATTGAGCTAATGGCCCGATGTTTTATAATTTACTCCGTCAATCCAACCAAGTACTTTATGTAACAAATTGCTATCGCAAACTCTAATTTTAATAGTCCCGTTATAGAGTATATTTTTCCTATAACCGCTGCTCTCTTTTTTAATATAACTTTTTCCGAATTGACGCATAGAAATATCTGTTATTTTTGACCAGTATCTTTTTATTTTTTTCTCATCTTGTCCAGAATGCAAATGAAGACTTGCCCTAAAACGTTCTTCCGGAACCTTGCAAACAATCCTCAGCCAATGAACCATGAATTTAATAAGCATAGGATCGGAGTTTGTAATGTCTATATACCTTGATTTTGCTCCCTCTGCCCAATACAACATTAGTCCAGCGAGTTTAAATTCTTTTTTGTTTAACGGACTGATTTCTAATCTTGCTTTTTCTTTGATACCCTTAATTTCTTCGGCTCTTCTAAGCTGTGTCGTCTTCGACCCCAGTAATCTTCCGCTATAGCTCCCGTCTCTAAAAAGCCTATCCAATCTTTCCTTCTGTTCTGTGGTTAATGCTATATCTTTACACCAATCGCTAATCGTACTTTTTGAAATATCGAATGATAATTTCTGTCTTAACTCTTTATAGCTCAAGCCTTGCTTACGTAAATCTCTAACTAACTCTTTTTTCTGCCAATTTTTCATAATATTAATTTATGACCCGGAATTTATCTTTTAGGTGATTTATTATAGCATAATTCCATTCTTTTTCTATCGGATTTTGATAAGAAGGATGTATTCTAACTTGAAACAGCAAGTGGGGTCATTACAGGGGCACTTCTATCGTAACTCACCGATGCGCCGAGGGTAATCAAGAAACGGTCCTACTCTTTTTCTTACGTCTTAGGATTGAGCTAATGGCCCTCTATTTCGTTTAGCCATTAGCGAAATCCTCCGAAGGAGGATGAGCTTACACTAATGGCCCTATTTCTTAAGTTTGATTATTCTACCGTAAAAATGCGGAATTTGCAATACAGAAAAATACGCCTGGCAGGGGTTGAACCTTCATTGTTTTTTATTCATCCACCCAAGCAATTAGAAATTGTCCTGAGAGAGTATCCCGTAATACTGTTTTAAAGACCTCAGGGAGTTAATAAGTAAAGAACCTAAATAATAACTTAAAATAATAACTATTATAGTTACGATTATCTTTGTTTTCCGGCTAAAGCGAGGATTTAACCAGACCAATGGCAAAGCCAGCGGACCTACACATAAGAAAGCAGTGACTATCAAAGAGGTTTTAAAATACCATTTGGTCTCTCGGGGTTTGCCTTCTATCATTTCTCCCTCAATGTCCTTAGTGCATCAAAAAAGCAACCCCCTATTTAGAGAGTTGCCTTAGATTTAACTATTTAAACCACATTACCACTCCTTTATGTATAGTCAAGATTATACCACTTTTTAAGCCTCATTTAAGCCTTTTTTTGGCCCTACTATAATAGAAGGGTTGCTCAAAACTCAGGTTTTTGCAATTTTTAGACCCGCTCACTAAATTGTTCACAATTTTTAAATTTGTGATAAAATATATTACAGAGGGTTTTTGTAAGATAAAAGAGTCTTAGTGTAATAGATAGCGGAGAAACAAATGAAAAGGCTATTAGATTTCAGCCGCACAAAATTTTCTTTGGGTCGGCCCATACTAAATTATACTAAAATCCAATATTTGGTAAGTTTTCTTATCCGAAACAAAAAAATCCAGTTTCTAGGAAAGGATTTTTCTTCTAAGGAATATCTTAATTGTGGCTGTGGTTCGAACATAAGGGAAGCATTTATTAATCTAGACTGGCGCTGGGAGCCAGGAATTGATTTGTGTTGGGATGTTACCAGAAAATTGCCACTTTCAAACAGTTCGATAAAAGGGATTTACACGGAACACATGCTTGAACACATTCCATTCCATAAGATTGTTCCTTTGTTGAGTGAGTTTAAAAGAGTGTTAAAGAAAGATGGTACGGTGAGGATTATTGTTCCGGATGCGGAGTTATATCTAGATCTGTATCAATCTGCGAAACAGGGTAGGAAGGTGTCGTTTCCCTATGATAAGAAAGATTTAAATGTTACTCCATTGATGTATGTTAACCAGGTATTTAGAGAGGAGGGGCATCAATATGCTTACGATTTTGAAACACTACGAGTTTTACTTAACCAAGTCGGATTTTTGAATGTAACAAGACAGTCTTTTAATCAAGGTAGGGACCCCACTCTTTTGATCGATTCGGAATCGCGCAACATTGAGTCTTTGTATGTGGAAGCGGTTATCTGAAAGCAGTTGCTAAACTCGTCCAATATGGAGGGTCAATTCTCCGACGAGAAAATAGTTTTGAGCAACCCTATAATAGACGCAGGAAGTGGGGAAATCTAACGGGGATTTTTAAAAGATTGTAGGTGGGGAATTTTTAAGGAGCATATAAAAAAGGGACAAGGGTAGGGGTTCACTATTAATTTGGAACGGGTAGCGATTGGATTCAGAGGTAAAGCTATCCTTGTCTCCGTGATATCCGTCTCTCTAATTCCCCTACCACCCTTCTCAGTTCCTCTATCTTGTGATCCTTGACTCCTGCCGTTCTCAGGGATGTCTCTAACTGCCTAATCTTCTCGTGGAGTTCATCTAATATCTTCCTGTGCTCGGTGATGTCTTCAATAGCAATTAGGATTAACTTCATGCGATTTGTCTCTAGATAAATTCGGCGGGCATTTATTAGCATTATTCGCTTGCCGATATCGGGAAAATCATGTTCAACCTCAAAGTTATCAAAACTTGTGGTTTTGGGAAGGATATCCTCCAGCAACTCTCGCAGTTTCGGGATATCCCACTGGCGATTTCCTAAGTCATAGATAAATCGCCCCTCGGCCTCCTCAGGTTTTACCTTGAAGGTCTGACAGAAGGAGCGACTGACTAAGGCTACCTTTAAATTCTCATCCAGAATTATTAAGGGTTCATGCACGGCGTTAATGATACTCTCGGCGTATTCAAGGGCATCCTGAATTTCCAGCTCTTTCTTTTTCTCTTTATATTCCATGGTTTCACCTCCATTGATTAGTAAAAGAGATGGACTGTGATTAGTGCCCCTTGACTAATGGGGATATCGCCAAAATTGCTAAAACGAGTGAAAAGCTAAAGCTATCTAGGGGCGGTCTGTGCGTTATACATCGATTGACATTGGTTCTTCAACACTCCCGCCGTAAGATGTATCCAATGTCCGTTATTTAGCAATAAATATTTAACTTCTCCGGTTATACGATTTACTAATACGGTCATTTTGTTGGCGAGCAGAACGACTTTTTTATACAGCACTCTATCAAAAATATTCACTGCATAGGCGGATGTGGTGAATATCGAAATTAGCAGTAAAGCAATGATAATCTTCCTCATTTTTCACCTCTCCCAGCTAAATATTATCTGTCTTATTCACGGGATCCCGCTTCAGATAAATTGAATAATCGAAGCGGGAAGCTACATTATTAAATGCGCCCAGCAGGAGTTGAACCTGCAACATCCAGTTCCGAAGACTGGCGCTCTATCCAGTTGAGCTATGGGCACGTAATCCTTTTGCATTACATAGCTCAAGTACCTTTAACCAGCGAGCCCCGCCGCTTTTGCGGGGCGAAGTCCCGCACGCCTTATGCGGGATTGAGCTATGGGCGCGTAATCCTTTTGCATTACATAGCTCAAGTACCTTTAACCAGCGAGCCCCGCCGCTTTTGCGGGGCGAAGTCCCGCACGCCTTATGCGGGATTGAGCTATGGGCGCGCTAAATAATCTCGCACTTATCGCCTAAGATTTCCTTAATCTTTTTCAGTTTGCTTTTATTGACGGGAAAAATGTTTTCTTCTGCGGTCGAGCGCACAGGAGAGTTCAGCTGGATTTTGTCGGGATTTATCCTTCCGATGGCCTCTTTTAATTTTTTGACCTGCCGCAAATCGTCATTTACGCCCTTTACCAGCATTACCTCCAGCCAAATCTGCCCGCGGAATTCTTTTCTTAAATTCACCAACCCCCCGATGACATCCTCTATCCTGATATCCGGATGGGGGTTATCCACTCTTTTGAATACCTCAGCAGTTGCCGCATCCAGAGAAGGGACAATCAAGTCGGCCCCTCTTATCTCCTCCCGCACCGAGGCATCCTGCAATAATGAAGCGTTGGTAATCACCGCTACTTTAGAATTGCTGATTTTCTTTACCTCTTTAATCAACTCGCCTATTTTAAGATTTAAGGTCGGTTCGCCTGAACCGGAAAGGGTGATAAAATTTAAGCTGCCGGCTGCCTCACTATTATTCTCGAGCCACGCCCTTAATTCCTCTACTATCGCCTGGACAGGGACGTACTCTTTTCTTTCGCAGGTAACCGCTATGGTCCTGCCCAACTGGCAATAAACACAGTTAAAACTGCATGTCTTCTGAAGAGTTAGGGATAGCCCGAGGGATAAGCCCAACCTGCGCGATTTAACCGGACCGTATATGTATTTCATGAGTTATATTATACCACAAAACAAAATCCCCACCTCCTTAACCTTATATAAATTAAGTGCTAAAAAGGTGGGGTTAGAATGTCTTTAAGGCCTATCTTACTTCTACGATGCAGTTCTGTGTCCCGAAAGAATTTACCACGCAGGAAGTGCAACGCGGGTCATTAAGCCAGGAGCCGTCTACAAGAAACTTATATTCATATTTTCCGGGCTTCAGTCCAACCTTAACTTCCCAGCTGCCCCTGGAATCTTTTTTTGCCTTGAGCGCTTTTGTATCCCAGCTGTTGAAACTGCCTGCCAGGCTTACCTTTTTTGCCTGCGGTGCATAAAGTTTGAATTCCGTTGGTTTTGCCGCTACCCTTGCCATAGTTACCTCCTTGTTATATGTTTATTTATACACAACAACTAAAGTCATGTCAAGGAAAATCTGCCTTCGCGGCAAGGTCCCTTATACCGCGACGATGGAAATGCCCCTCTTGTCTGCCAGCGCAATACTTTGCTCTTTATCTATAAAGAGCGTCTTCTCCGCCTCAATTGCCAGACACCGGCCGCCTGCTTTAATAAGATTCTTTATGGTAATTAAGCCTACTACCGGTATATCGAAGCGCATGTCCTGCTCGGGCTTACTCACCTTGACCAGGGCAAAACCGCCCCTGGTAATTTTACCTGCGCGTTTAATTATATTGTCAGTCCCCTCAAGCGCCTCTACCGCTACTATTGCCTTGTTCTTGACCGCTACGCTTTGGCCGATATCTAAATAAGCGATTTCTTTAGCCAGGGCTAATCCAAAGTAAACGTCTTCCCAGGCGTAGAAATCAGGCTCAGTCTTTGTAAGCGTTCCTTTTTTAGGAAGGTGCTCTTCAATAAAAGTAGTGGAGTCCAGCAACTGCATGCCGGCTTCTTTTAATTTTTCTGCCACTGATCTGAATATCGTATCTGCCTTCTTATCCTTTATCCCGCTCAGCAAATTTTTCAGTGTCCCGTTTTTTTCTATCTCTCCGCTAAATAGCCTATGGGGGCTTATCTGGCCTGCCATAACTACCTCGGTTATACCTTCCCGCTTGAATATCTCAAACATGGAACAGAACCCGTCCAGGCCTATCCAGTAGATTTTATCCACCAATGCCCTTAATTTAGGGGAGGTATCGCCTTTTATGGCCACCGCCACGATATAACAACCTTTTTTCCTGGCAGCTTCAGAGAACACCAGGGGGAATTTTCTGTTCCCGGCTATCAAGCCTATCTTTCTCATCTTTTATTTCTCTATTGCTTCAGGCAGGAGCGCGCTATGCCTCTTTGTGAGTTTCTGATAAAATTAACCGCGTAAGAAACTTCCGGGGTCTGCGTTATTTCTTTCTCAATCTTCTCCAGGGCATGCTTCGGGGAGAGGCCCTCGTTAAAAAGCACCTTAAAGGCGCGGCTAAGCTGGTGTATCGACTCCTTTGGGATACCGTGGCGTCTCAGGCCCACGAGATTCAGGCCGTATACGCGTGCGGGGTGTCCGTCGCAGGTAGAATATGGCGGGATATCCTGGACAACCTTGGAACATCCGCCGATAATAGAGAGCGTGCCGATCCTGACAAACTGATGTATGGCTACCAGGCCTCCGATAACCGCCTTATCTTCAATGGTCACGTGGCCCGCAAGCGTACCGTTGTTAGCAATCACGCAATTATTACCCACTACGCAGTCATGGGCTATATGCGAATAGGCCATAAAAAGATTATCATTACCTACGCTGGTCTTTGAGCCTTCTTCTGTCGCAGGATTAAAGGTAGAGTATTCGCGGATAATATTATTATCTCCTATCTCTAAGAAAACTTCCTCGCCTTTATATTTTAAGTCCTGGGGACGGCTGCCGATGACTGCGCCTGTAAAGAGCTCACAGTTACGGCCGATGGTGGTATTGCCTTCAATGAGGCAAAAGGCGCCCACCTTCGTCCCGGGCCCTATTACTGCGTTATCCCCGATAATAGCATAAGGGCCGACTGTTATATCATCGGCCAATTTTGCTTTTTTGGAAACTATTGCCGTATGGTGTATCTGCATAACTAACCTTCTACTAACGCAAACATAAAGTCTGCCTCTGCTACTACCTTGCCGGCTACCAGTGCCTTTGCGTGCACCTGGCCTGTCTTTGACTTTATCTTACCCGCCTCTACGTCCAGTATCAGCTCGTCGCCGGGAACCACCGTCTTTCTGAATTTTATATTGTTGGCGGATAAGAAGAAGGCGAGCTTTCCCCTGTTTTCTTCAGGCGAAAGCATCATTACCCCTCCCACCTGCGCCAGCGCCTCAACAATAAGCACGCCCGGCATAACGGGCCTTCCGGGGAAATGCCCTTTAAAGAAATAATCGTCCGTAGTCAGATACTTGACGCCTGTGGCGTGTTTGCCTTTCTCTAAAAAGGTTATTTTATCCACGAATAAAAAGGGCGGACGGTGCGGCAGGATCTTCATAATTTCTTCTCTATCCAGCTCCCCTCCCGCCCGGGGATGGTAATTTGCGCCTACCCCGCCTAAAGAATACCTCTGTCTCTGCTGGCTGAGCTTGTTGACAAGTTTTAGATTCAGGGAGTGGCCGCTGCGCAGGGCAATGATGCGGCCCTTCAAGGGGCAGCCCATAATATAGAGGTCTCCCATTAAATCCAGTATCTTATGGCGCACAAACTCGTCCGGATAACGCAATTTATTTTTTATGACTCCGTTTTTACCCACCACCAGGGTATTTTCATAATTTGCGCCCAAGCCCAATCCCTGGTTCTGCAGTCCGTCGGCTTCTTCCTCAAGACAAAAGGTGCGGGCTGAAACCAGCTCTCTCCTGAATACCCCGGGGTTAATATTTACTTCCAGGAACTCCGTCTTAATCAAAGCGTGGCCATAATCTAAAATGTAGGAAATCTTCAGTTCTGAAGAAGGCGATGCTATAATCGTCGAGCCGTCCTCTTCTACAAAAATGGGCTCTTTGATAGAGTAATACCGCTGTTCTTTTTCCTGTTCAATAACCCCCGCCTTATCCAGGACCTCCAGGAAATTTAAACTGCTGCCGTCTAAACCCGGAATCTCTTCAGCGTCAATTTCAATATAGAGATTATCTATACCCATGCCTGCTAATGCAGCCATAAGGTGTTCAATAGTCTGCACCTCAGCCGCATCGTTGCCGAGGGAGGTGCGCCGCGGAGAACGCGCTACAGGAAGCAGGTTATCAACCGATACCGCGATCACCGGTTTCTGGGGTAAATCTGTACGGATAAATTTAATACCGCTATCTATTTCTGCCGGCTTAAAGGTTATGTTTACCTTATTTGCCGTATGCAGCCCTATACCCTTTAAACTTAATTCCCTGGCAATCGTGCGTTGCTTCTCCATGTGCTTATGTTTTCTCTTTACCTTTTATTTTAGCTTCCAGGTCTTCTATCTTCTTTTTAAGCCCTGCCATTTCCTTGTAAAGCCTGGGTAGATTCTGAATGCAGGCATTTATGCGCTTTGCTGTTTCGTGCTCCTTTGCCGGGTAACCCGATACAGTGGTATCCGCAGGCACAGATTTAGTTACGCCTGCCTGGGCTGCCACTATCGCGCCGTCTCCTACGGTGATATGCCCGACCAGGCCTGCCTGGCCCGCCAGGGTCACGCCTTTTCCGATAGTGGTGCTCCCGGAAATTCCCGCCTGGGCAACAATGATAGAATCTTCGCCGATCACCACATTATGGGCAATCTGCACCAGATTGTCTATTTTTGTGCCCCGGCCGATAACAGTTTTATCAAAACGCGCGCGGTCGATAGCGACATTTGCGCCGATTTCCACATCGTCGCCGACCTCTACCGTCCCTACCTGTGGGATCTTATGATGTGCGCCCTTTATGGCCACAAAACCAAAACCGTCTGAACCGACCACGGCCCCGCTATGGATGATTACGCGGCTGCCGATAGTGACGCGTTCGCGGATAGAAACATTGGGATAGATAAGAGTGTTGCTGCCGATTTTGGCATGATGGCCTATGAAACAGCCGGCATAAATTATTGCCTTATCTCCTATAGAAACATTGTCTTCTATAACCGCATAGGGGCCGATAGCCACGCCCTCGCCCAACGATACATCCTTGCCCAGTATTGCTGTAGGATGTATCCCCTTGGGGTGGTTTACCTCGCAGGGCGCAAAAGAAGAAATTATCTTGGTAAATGCCAGAGACGGATTCTCTGTGCGGATAATAGGCCTGGTGGTTTTCTCTACTTCAGGCGAGGTAACAACTGCCGAGGCGCGTGTCTTATCTAAAAGAGAGAAATATTTAGGATTAGCCAGGAAGGTAATGTCCCCCTCGCGGGCTTCTTTTATCCCGGCAACTCCCGTAATAATAATGCTCTCGTCCCCTACTACTTCTCCCCCTATAAGCCTTGCTATTTCTTTCAGGGTCTTCTGCATTTTAAATGAGCACATAACTTACGAACACGATAGTGTGAGTAAGTTATTGTCCGAACTTATTTTTTTACGTAGCCTTTGTTGAGAACCTCTATAATCTTATCCGTAATGTCAAGGCTCTTGGTCTGATAAACCAAGACGCGGTCATTAAAAACTAAGGTGTAACCCTCCTTCTCTGAATACTGCTTCACCGCATCTTCAATATTCTTGAGGATCTCTTTCATCCTCTCATCCTGCTCTTTGCGCAGGTCAGTCTGTTTCTGTCTGTCATAATCCTGAAGGGCCTTGACCTTTGTTTCCAGGTCGGACTTTTTTGCTTCCTTCTCTTTATCGCTCAGCAAATTCATCTTGTCCTGGAACGACTTGATCTCCGTTACCTTCTTTTCTCTTTCTCCGCTATAGGCATCTTCTTTTTCGGATAAGACCTTATCGTAGTCCTTGGTTTTATTGTATTCGCTAAAACTGCGGCTTAAATCGACGTAAGCGAATTTGTCGGCTGCCCGGGCTGCGCCCGCAGAAATGCTTAAAGCAAAAATAACTCCCAGTAAAACTCCTGTTGCCTTCCTCATCGTCTCCTCCTGTTTTGTTTTTGTTATTGTTTTTTAAAAACCGTGACTTGCGCTGAAGTGGAATCTCCCGCTGCTCTTCGTATCTTCGCCAGGTTCTTTATTCAAGGGTATGCCGTAATCAAGCATTATCGGGCCGATGGGGGTCTTAATCCTCAAACCTAAACCAAAACCCGATTTAAAACCGCCTGAACCGATATCGTTCATCTTCTCCCAGACATTACCCGAATCAAAAAAAGCAGCAACTTTCAGGAAACCCAATAACGGATAGGTATATTCAATGTTGCCAATCAGCATTGATTCACCGCCCAGCGGATCTTTGGATGTCGCAATAGGGCCGACCTTCCTTTCCTCATAGCCCCTGATGGTATAGGCGCCTCCGGCAAAGAATCTTTCATAGATGGGTATCTGTTCGGAGTCGCTATAAGGCTTAGCGATACCGCCCGTCGCTCTTAATTCCAGCGCGGAGCCTCTAGGCATAGGAAAATAGTGCGATGCCCGGCCAAAGAATTTCCAGTAATCTTTACTTCCGCCGAGCGGCCCTCCTGCCCATTCGAGCGAGCCGGTCAACAAATCGCCCTTCCTGGTATCAAACACGTTGTCCCGGCTGTCATAGGTCAAACTGGGAGTGATGCTGCTGATAGTATTCTTTCCGTATTCTGCTTGCAAATTAGGGTCAGTGACGCCGGCGTCGCTGGAGATATTCGTAATATCTATCTGGTCATGCCTATACATTAAATCCGCTCTCACATATTCGGATATCTCCTTGCCCAAACGTATATCTCCGCCCGTCACGTCCTCGTCATAACCATAACCCACATCGGCGTCTCTCTTGTGGCTACGTTTATAGAGGTCAAAACCAAAGGACACCGGATAATCAAAAATCCAGGGTTCTGTAAAGCTTAAGTCAAAACCGCTGCTCACCGTTCCGAACGATGCGCGTAACTTTAAATCCTGGCCGCCTCCGGTAAAATAAGGGAAATTCTTCCAGTCAAAATTCTTCTGTTCGATCTCCGCAAACCCTACAAGTTGATCCACGGTGCTGTAACCGCCGCCGAAGCTAAACGCCCCTGTTTTTGTCTCCTTTACCCCGACCACCAGGTCTTTTTTATCAGGCACCTGTGTTTCTTCCGTATCATAACTTACCTCATCAAAGAACCCCAGGTTCTGTAATCTCTCCTTGCTGCGCCTTAGTTTGTCGCCGTCGAATCTGTCACCGGGGTATATCCTTAATTCCCTGCGGATTACCACATCCCTGGTTTTGACATTACCCCTGACCTTGATCTTACCCACATAGGCGATTTCATTTTCCCGGATGCTATAGAGGATATCAACCCGCCCGGTAGCGGAGTTTACTGCAGTGGTCTCCTGTACCTGACAAGATATATAGCCGCGGTCAAAATACAGGCCCTGGATATTGGTGATATCTTCCTTTAAGGCTTCATCACTAAAGACCTTGCCGGGGACGCACTCCTGTAACCTCATCAGAATTTCCTTCTCCGTAACATCTTTATTACCCTGTATCGTAACATTTCCCACCAGGTATTTCCTGCCCTCCCGGATCTTTATGGCGATATATAACAAAAACGGTTTTTTGACAGAGGGACTAATTTCGTAATCCACCGTTACGTCGGTAAAACCCGCTTTACGATAGAACGCCTTTAAGCGCTCGGCGTCTTCCTTCAGTACATCTTCTTTTAACACGCCGGCATTCAAAAGCCAGGCCCTCTTGGTCTTTATCAACCTTAAAATTTTAGCGCGGGATATGGCCTTATTCCCCTCGGTAAGGATATCCTTGATACGGACCCTTTTGCTCTCCACGACATTAAATTGTACCCCGGCCTTATTAGTCTCTTTATTAATATCCACCTGGTAATCTATTTTTGTTTCGCTGTAACCCATCTTTTCGTACATTTTTTTAAGCGTGCGGACATCCTCGGCTAAATTAGGATAATCCAGATACTGCGCCTCTTTCGATTTTAATGACTCTTTCAGCTTTTCGTCCTTCATCGTAATGCGCCTTATGCCGGAGAAATTAATTTTTTCGATTATCGGCCTTTCCGCAACCGTAATAATTATCTTGACCCCGTCTTTATAGTCCTCGGTATCAATTTTTATATCGCTGAAGAAACCTAAAAGATAAAGGCGTTTTAAATCATCGCTGATAATATTCTCCTGATAAGCGCTTCCGACGCGGACCTTCATTTTAGACACGATGGTATTACTGCTTATGGATTTATTGCCTTTTAGCTCTATGGCGGTAACTGTTTTGGCCTGCGCTTGAGCCGGGGCGGCCTGGGTCTCTTCCGGGGGGGATTGAGATTGCTCCTGCGCGGATAGATTAGTACGCAATATTAAAAATAATATAAAAAATCCGAAACATATTCTACGCATTATGGTTATTATATATGAATCGCCCGCACAAATCAATAAGTTTCTCTATTCTATGCGCGCGATATTCTCAAACCTGGTATATTCCTTGATAAATGCCAGCTTTAATGAGCCCACTGGGCCATTGCGCTGCTTTGCGATTATTACCTCGGCCACGCCTTGATTTTCAGGAGAGGGGTTGTAATACTCTTCTCTTAATAAAAGGACGACTACGTCCGCGTCCTGCTCTATCGCCCCGGATTCTCGTAAATCAGAAAGCTGGGGCCGATGGTCTGTGCGTGCCTCTACTGCGCGGGATAACTGGCTGATTGCCACAATCGTAATATTCAATTCCCGTGCCAATGCCTTTAGAGAACGCGAGATTTCGGAAATCTCCTGCTGCCTATTCTCTACATTACTGGAACCGCGCATTAACTGTAAATAGTCTAATATCAATAAGTTTATACCCTGATGCGCCTTAAGCCTGCGTGCCTTAGCGCGCAGTTCCATCACGCTGATTGCCGGCGTATCATCTATAAATATGGGGGCCTCTGAAAGTTTCCCTGCTGCTGCAGTCAGGCGCGGCCAATCTGAAGTGGCCAGGTATCCTGTCCTTACTTTATGCGCGTCAACCTTGGCATGCGCACAAAGCATCCTCTGGACGAGTTGTTCTTTAGACATCTCCAGGCTAAACATTGCTAAAGGGATCTTCTCTACCACCCCCGCGTAGTCTGCGATACCCAGCGCAAGCGCGCTCTTGCCCATGGAGGGCCTCCCTGCTATAACTATCAAGTCCGAAGACTGCAGGCCCGCGGTCTTGATATCAAAATCAATATAGCCCGTAGGTATTCCCGTTACATGCGCCTTCTTCTGATAAAGCTTGTCTATAGTCTCAATGCTGTCCTTGATGATTTCTTTAAGGTGCAGGGGGCCGGCCTGGAGCTTCCTCTCGCTTACTTCAAATATGAACCTCTCCGCGCTATCCACCACCTCATCAATATTACCCTCGCTCTCATAACACAGGCCCACTATCTTTGTAGCGTTGTTTATCAGCGTCCTTAAGGTGCTTTTTTCTTTGACGATAGCAACGTAGTGGCTGATATTAGCGGAGGTAGGGACAGAGTTTACCAGGGCGGTCAAGAAACTCACCCCGCCTATCTCTTCCAGGACTCCTTCTCTTTTTAGTCCATCGGTTAAGGTGATAAGGTCGACCGCCTTATTGGCATTGTAGAGGACCAATATTGCCGCAAATATTTTCTGATGGGTATCTTTGTAGAACGAATTCCTATCCAGCGATTCGCAGGCTATCGAGATGGCATCTTCATCCAGCAGCATTGAACCCAATACCGCCATCTCTGCTTCCAGATTCTGCGGGGGAATTTTTTCTAAGATTATTTCACCGGGCATGTTTAACGAGTTACGTCCTTACCTACTTCTTAACAATCCAGACTTTTACCTTTGCGATAATTTCAGGGTGCAGCTTAACGGGTATCTCGTAAATCCCTAAAGATTTTATCTGCTCAGGCAGCTCGAGGGAATTTTTATCAATATCGAGGCCTTCTTCTTTTAAGGCGCCCGCTATATTCTCTGCAGTTATACTTGCGTATAATTTATCCTCTTCGTGAGTCAGGACGGGAATGGTAAGCGATAGGGCTTCCAAGCGCATTTTCAGCTCTTCGGCTTCCTTCTTTATTTTCCCTAATTCCGCGGCCTTCCTTTGTTTTTTCTCTTCTACCCTTTTTAAATTCGCGCTCGTCAAGGGCACTGCGAGGTTATTGGGGATAAGGAAATTGCGCGCAAAACCGTCTTTTACCTCTACTACAGTACCGTTTTTACCTAATTTTTCTACATCTTGATTTAAAATAACTTCCATAATAAATGAGCACATAACTTACGAACACGATAGTGTGAGTAAGTTATTGTGCGAATTTATTCCGAGCGGCTATTGATAAACTCTAGCCGCGAGGAACCCCACTTAACGCGTATAAGGTATAAGCGAAATAAACCTCGCTTTCTTAATCCCCTCTGCAATCCGCCTCTGGTGCCTGGCGCAATTGCCCGAAAAACGCGTCGAGACTATCTTGCCTCTTTCTGTAATAAAGCTCTCCAGCCTCTTTGTATCCTTATAATCTATGGCCTTGGCTTCTTTATCTGCACAGAATCTGCAAAATCTTTTTTTGAGCACCAGGCGGGCATTTTTCTTTTTGACCGTTGCCTTGGTCTTGCTAAAAGACCTTGTCTTAACTTTCATCTGCTTGTCCCTCGCTTTCTTCCAACCATGCTGTCTCCGTCGATGGCTCCGGTAACGGCTCTCCTGACGGCGGCGCGGCTGCCTCTTTAGCCGGGGCAGCGCCTAAGAATTGCACGCGTTCCGCCCTCACCTCGATAACATTGCGTTTCTGCCCGGTATTATCCTCCCAGGAACGCGACTGCAGCCTCCCCTCCACGAAACAGGGGCTTCCTTTATGCAGATACTGGTTACATGCCTCTGCCTGCTTATTCCAGACCACCGCTGTAATAAAACAGGTTTCTTCTTTTAACTCTTGATTTTTGTTCCTGAACCTGCGGTTTACCGCCAGCCTCAGGTTGACCACTGCCGAACCTTGCGGGGTATAGCGTAACTCGGGGTCCTTAGTCAAATTACCCATCAGTAATACTTTATTCAGGCTAGCCATCTCGCGCTCCTTATTTATTCTCTACCCTGGTAATAAGCACCCTTAGGATATTCTCGTTTAACTTATATGCCTGGTTGACCTCTTTTACCGCCTGGCTCGCTATAGAAAAATTCATCAGGTAATACAACCCTTCCTGATATTTCCTGATGGGGAAGGTTAATTTTCTTTTTTCTGCCCAGACGGAAGCCGCCGTTACATTGCCCTGATTTTTAGATACCGCCTCATTAATCTGATTGAAGAGGGCCTTTCTATCTTCTTCCGTTAAATCCGGCTTAAGAATAAACATCGCCTCGTACTTATTCATTATATTTACTCCTTATGTTAAAAATATTCATCGTTTCTGTTATGCCTTTTGCAGCCCAGCTCTTACAGCAATTACCGGCATTCTCTATTATCTGTTTAAGTTGCGGCTTCTGTTTTCTGTTAAATTGCGATAATACGTAATCGCTTACCTCTATATCCGCATTTGGCCTGCCGATACCGATGCGTAAGCGCGCAAATTCCTTAGTGCCTAGACTTTCTGTTATTGAATCGAGCCCGCGGTGTCCGGCCGAAGAGCCGGAAGGCCTGATTTTAAGCCTGCTAAATTCTAAATCTAGATCATCCGCAACTACCAGCGTGTCGCGCAAAGCTATTTTGTATTTTTTAAGCAGGGCCCTTACTGCAGTTCCGGATAGATTCATAAAAGAAAGCGGCATTGCCATTATTACATTCCGGCCGTCAATCTTAACCTTACCGCTTAAAGAAAAAGCGCCCTTATCCCTCTTAAGAGATATTCTAAAAGCTTTAGCCAGTGCCCTTATCACAGAAAACCCGATATTGTGCCGGGAATCTCTATAAATATCGCCCGGGTTACCCAGGCCCACGATCAGCTTCACTTCTTCTCTTTAGGCTCTTCTTCCTGTTCGCCTTCAGCAGGTATTTCCTTCTTTTCCTTGATGACTTCGGGTTCCTGCATCTCGGCGCCTTCTACTGCCTCAGCCGGCACTTCTTCTTTCATCGGAGCAGTCACTGATAAAATAATCGCAGCCGGGTCATTCAAAACCTTCACGCCGGAAGGAAAGGTTATATCTTTTATATGTATCGAGTCCCCTATTTTCAAGTGGCTGGCGTCCACTTCAATACCTTTGGGGATGTCGACGGGCAAACACTCAACTTCAATCTCCCAGAGTATATGCTCCAGTGACCCCCCTTCCTGTTTGACGCCGACAGGCTCGCCCTTGACAACCACCGGCACATTGACCTTGATAACCTTGCTCAAAGAGATCTCGTTAAAGTCCACGTGCAGTATATCGTCGTGAACAGGATTATACTGGATTTCTTTAATCAAACAGGCCCGCGGCTTGTCCTTATTGTCATTTTTGACCTTAAGATTAATCACCACGCTCTCTATCCTGTGCTGATGTATAAGCCTCAATAACTCCTTGTGGGATACCTTTAGAGACAGGGATTCTTTGCCCTGCGCATAAACTACTGCGGGTATGAACCCCTTTTCCCTCAGGTCCTTAACCTTGCCCCTGCCTAATTCTTCTCTTGGTTCTGCCTCCAAAAATATTTCTTCCATATTTTTCTTATTTCCCCCGTTATTGAAAAATCATAGAAAATTGTTTAAAAATTTTTCTTTAATCAAACAATGAGCTTACCGATTCCTCGCGATGTATCCTTTTTATCGCCTCGCCTAAAAGATTAGCCACCGATAAGACTTCAATCCTGGAGTGCTTCTTCTCTGCCGTAAGCGGTATACTGTCGGTAATGAGCAATCTCTCCAGTTCTTTACAGTTATCTATGCGCTCTATGACCGGGCCGGACAAGACACCGTGCGTAATCGCAGCCCTGATGCTCCTGGCCTTTGCTTTTTTTAACGTCTCCACCGCCTCAATCAAGGAACTGCCGGTAGCAATGAGGTCGTCTACGATAATAGCATTCTTGTTTTCCACCTCGCCTAAGATATGCATTACCTCGGCCTTCTCGGGAGATATGCGCCTCTTATCTATTATCGCAAGGTTTGCGGATAATCTCTTGGCATAAGCCCTGGCCATTTTTATTCCGCCCACATCCGGAGAGACCACCACCACGTCCCTGGTGTCAGATTTTGTAAAATAATCTATGAAGACCCCCACTGCAAAAAGATGGTCTACGGGTATATCAAAGAAACCCTGGATTTGGCCGGCATGTAAATCCATGGTCAGGATTCTATTCGCGCCGGCAGTGGTCAAGAGATTCGCGACTAATTTAGCGGTGATGGGCACCCGGGGCTGGTCTTTCCTGTCCTGCCGGGCATAGCCAAAATAAGGGACCACTGCGGTAATGCGCTCGGCCGATGACCTCTTTAAGGCATCAATCATAATCAGAAGTTCCATCAGATTGTCATTGGAGGGAGGACAAGTAGGCTGAATTACAAATGCGTCTTTACCGCGGACATTCTCATTAATCTTGACGCGTATCTCCCCTTCGCTAAACCTGTCTACCAATGCCTCAGATAATTTCACTTTAAGATAATCGCAGATATCCTTAGCTAACTCGGGATGCGCATTACCGCTCAATATCGCTAATTTATCCATCTCTACCTCTTGGGTTTTAATATCCTTGCCGGCACGCCGGCAACGATTGCCTTATCCTTCACGTTTTTTAAGACCACTGAACCTGCTCCGGTTACAGCCCCTTTTCCTATCCTTACCGGTGCCACTAATACCGTATCCGAACCGATGGAAGCCCTGTCCTTGATTACCGTGGTATTCTTTTTCCTGCCGTCGAAATTGGCAGTAACGCTCCCCGCGCCGATATTAACCAGGTTACCTATGCGGCTATCCCCAAGGTAGCAAAAATGTTTTACCAGGGTTTTTACGCCCAACTTAGAACGCGCAATCTCAATAAAGTTACCTGCCAACGCGTCATCCTTAAGCTCCGTACCTTCTCTTAAATGGGCAAAGGGGCCGACCCTACAGCGCCTTCCGATTCTAACACCCCTTTCAATAACTGTAAAGGGATAAATCGTTGAATCCCTGCCGATCCTGGCGCCATAACCTATAAAAGTAGAACCGGGGTCGACTATTGTAATGCCATTGCGCATAAACTCTTCATTAATCCTGCGTTGCATAATGGAATTTGCCCTGGCTAAATCTGAACGCGAATTTATACCCAGGGCCTCATTAATATCAGTGATTCTTACGCTATCTACCAAACCGCCCTTTTTATAAAGTATGCCTATAATATCAGTAAGATAATATTCTTTTTTACGGTTGTCAGGCGTTACGTATTTTAAGGCCGCGGCTAAACTATCTTTATTAAAACAAATGATACCGGTGTTAATCTCCTTGATTTCTTTCTCGAAATCGTCCGCATCTTTTTCTTCCGCTATCCCGCAGATACTTGAGTATTTGTCTCTTAAGACCCTGCCGTATCCGCAAGGTTCATCTATTTTAGCAGTCAGGAGAGTGGCATCTAAATTATTTTCTGTATGGTATTTTAAAAGTTTGCTTATGGTCTCTTTTTTTAATAACGGGTTATCCGCGTAAAGCACCAATACCGTGCCTTTGAAATTCCTTAAGAGGGGCAGGGCTTCTTTTACGGCATCTGCTGTGCCGAGGAGCCTCTTTTGAATAACCACTTTTATCCCCGGCCCAATAAACTTTCTGACTTCTTCTTGCTGATGGCCAAGCACGGCAATGGCCTTCTTTATTTTTAAGTCTTTCACCAAATCCAAAACATATCCCAGCATCGGCCTTGCGCAGATTGGGTGTAAGGCTTTAGGGATAGAGGATTTCATCCGCGTACTTTTGCCCGCAGCTAAAATTATAACCGCTATCTTTTTATTCATTACCTAATCTCCCTTAATTTCTTAAGGAAAACTTTTTGGTTTCTTGGCAAAACACTACTAATGAACTCCTGAATTTCACGTAACCACTCCAATTTCTTTCTAGGAGGAATACTCATATAATATCGAGCCCTCTCTTCTTGACTTTTCCATTTTAAACCTATTTTAACCCTTTTTTGCAACTTTTTAAATTCTTTTAACTCTTGGAGATAAACCATAACGTCATTTACCCCTAGAACTCCCGCAATATTTCTTCGTAAAGTATCATAACCTGACTTGCTCAGACAGATCTATATTGGTTGCCGACTATCGATTATTCTTACTCTTCAAAATACGATTGACTTGCGTCTTCAAAGTTGGCAGCTTATTCTTAACGATATCCCACACCACTTCCAAATCAATCCCAAAATACTCATGCGCCAAGATATCTCTAAACCCCGCGATCTTCTTCCATTCAATCTCCGGATATTTTTCTCTGGTCTGACTCGGAATATTCTTAGCTGCTTCGCCGATGATTTCCAGATTACGCACGACACCATCAAGAACAAGCGTGTCTTTCTTCAGTTTTTCAAGGGACAAACCCTTTGTATACTTTTCAATCCTCTTTGCCGCCTCTAAAATATCGTCCAGATAAAGCTTATAATCACGCATATTTTACTTCCGAAAGCACCCGGTTTTTAATCCTTGCCTTTAAGGCATCTTTTATCACCAAATCGACTTTTCGGTGAAAGAGTCTTTCTAAAAAGAACTTAATGTCCATGTAATTGTCAAAGGTCTTATTACCGCGTTCAAATTCAACAAGAATATCTATATCGCTATTGGAACTCTGGCGTACCCGGGAAAATGAGCCAAAAATGCCAACTCTCTTAACTCCGTAAGCGTTAATTTCATCAGAATGCTGCCGTATTGTTTTTAATATTCTCTCTTTTGTAAGCATTTTACTCCTTATCGCGTATTTTGGTGCGACTGAGCGTCCAAAGTAGTTGCCCGGTGAGGAGCGATTTCGAGCTTAAGCGAGAAATCGTCCTGAGTCCCGATAGGGACGAAGGATCTCCTCCTCAATATAATTTCACTGGGATGTATGGATTCCTAATGACGGCACAATTTACGGAACGAAGTGAACGTAAATTGTATGCCGGAATTAATCCCGCTGCTTTTTGGCGGGAGAACCATTGCCCGGCAAGGATTCGGACCTTGACAGTCAGACCCAAATTCTGATGTGCTACCATTACACTACCGGGCAGATGTCGGTTCGACCCTCCCACTTCTATATGTTATAGCCCCGAGCGGGATTTCGCCACTTACTCGTAAAACGAGGGTGGCTTCAAAATTCTCGTGTCCTACCATTGGACGACATCCCAAACCTATATATTAGTCAGACCCTCCCGCTCGATATCCTGATGCGGGCGGCGGGATTTCGCCACTATATCTTTAAACAACACGGCTCAAAATTCTGATGTGCTACCATTACACTACCGGGCAGTAATTTCAGTTCGACCCTCCCCCGCCGTAGGCGGGGGATTTCGCCACCTGCTCGTAAAACGAGGGTGGCTTCAAAATTCTAACGAAATGGGCTGATCAATTCTAAAAAGCGTTATTGTTATTATGCAAACGGAGAACCTGAACCTGGCTGGCCCTTCGCTTTTTCCTGCTCGTATGCCTCTAAGACCCTCTTCTGCAGATATTCCCTAAAAGGCTGTGTTATGGGATGGGCGATATCTTTATGCTCTAACTGGGTGCTGCCTGCAGTCTCTTGCTCCCCTATCTTAGCTACCAGGGGTAATTGCGCACCGCATTGATTGCAAAATTTAGAGCGCATTTCATTCTTGAAATTGCATTTTGGGCATGGTTGTTTTATTTTTCTGGAAGGCATGGCTATAAATAAGCCGCTCGTGCCTTCTATCACTTTTATGTTTCTCACCACAAATGCATTATCAAAAGTTACCGTGGCATAAGCCTTTAGTTTTTTATCCGGTGAGTCCCTTAAAACCACCCTGACCTCGGTTATCTCCATTGTCTGGCCTCCTCGTGCTGTCTTTTTAAGCCTTAAGCCGTTCTCGTTACAAAAACCCGCCAAGACCTTTCTTCTGCCTTCAGTTGTTTACTCAGGGATACGGCCTCCTTTCTCGAAGAAACAATGCCAAATACTGCCGGACCGCTTCCGGACATCAAGATTGCCTTAACACCTGAATACCCGAGTTTTTCCTTAATACGCCGTACCTCAGGATAAAGGATAGTCGTAATTCTCTCCAGGCTATTAAAGAGCGCCCTCCCTAATAGAGAAAGGTCATTTTTTCTTAACGCTGAATTTAGTATTTTAACATCATACCCCGGCCTTGTCAATACCGCCTTTTTATTTTTTTTACAACTCTGCGGGGTAAAAAAAGGCCGGGTCAACCCTGAACAGGTATCCCATTTTTTATAGATAAGCGGGGTAGCAACTTTTATCTTAGGCACAACCAGGATATGCCAAAGCCGCACATTTTTAAGCATCTCTAATGGCCTTACTCTATCTCCCCGCTCCTGGGCTTGAGCAAAGGGAGTATTATAAATAAAGAAGGGGACATCGCAGCCTATTCTTTTAGCTAACTTAACCAGTTTGGTTTGAGAAAGACTGAGTTTCCAGAGTTTGTTTAAACCCAAAAGCACAACCGCGGCATTGCTTGAACCTCCGCCCAGGCCGGCGCCCACGGGAATACGTTTTATTATTTTTATATCTACGCCTCGACGGGTATGGAGGCTATCCTGCAGCAATTTCGCGCTAAGATAGCAGAGATTAGAATTATCTTTGGGGACAGAAGAATTTTTAGAGATAATCTTTATTAATTTGTCGGGGCGGGGTTTCAGGATTATTTTGTCCGAGAGGTCTATCCTTTCGAAGACGGTCTTTATATCGTGGTAGTTATCCTTGCGTTTCTTCAGGACTTCCAGATACAGATTTAACTTGGCGTAGGAATTAAAAACCAAATTTGCTTCCTTAAGATATAATCGCGAAAGCTGCTTTTTCTATGTCAGCGCTGGTCAGGTTATATTCCTTCAAAAGATCCGCAGGCTCTCCTGACTGGCCAAACCTGTTCTTTACACCCAGGCGTATAACCTTAGTAGGATGGTTTTCCGCTACAATCTCATCAACGGCTGAGCTTAAGCCCCCTATCACCGTATGCTCCTCGCAGACAATAATCCCGCGGGTTTCTCTCGCTGCCTTTAATAGTACCTGGCTATCCAAAGGCCTGATAGTATGTATATTGATCAGGCGCGCCTTGATACCCTTCTCAAGAAGATTTTTTACTGCTGTAAGCGCCTCAGGAATCATAATCCCGCAGGCAATAATAGCCACGTCATCTCCCTGGGTTAAAACTTCTGCCTTGCCAAATTTAAAATCGCCTTTATTTTCTATAGTAGGCACTTTTGGCCTGCTCAGGCGTATATAAAATGGGCCTTCGGTATTCGCTGCGGCTATTACAGCGTCTCGTGTCTGCGGCCCATCGCAGGGAATAATTATATTCATATTCGGGATAACGCGCATAAGCGCAATATCTTCCAGGGCCTGATGACTGGCACCGTCAGGCCCTACGCTAAGTCCGGCGTGAGTGGCAACTATCTTAATATTAAAGTTATTGTAGCATATAGAGTTTCGCACCTGGTCCCAGGCCCTGCCGGTAGCGAATATGGCGAAGGTAGAGGCGAATACTATCTTGCCGCAGCTGGCCAGCCCTGCCGCAGTGGCCATCATATTCTGCTCAGCTACGCCAAAGTTAAAAAATCGTCCGGGAAACTCTTTGGCAAATAATCTTGTGCGCGTGGAACAGGATAAATCCGCATCCAGGACAACGATATCTTTATTCTGTCTGCCTAATTCCACTAATGTCTTGCCGTATATGTCTCTCTGATATAATTGTTCCATTTTTAGGTGCTAGGTAAGTTTCTACTCCAGTTCCTTCAACGCCTTTTCCGCTTCCTCTTTTGTAGGAGCACGGCCGTGGAAATCAACCACATTCTCCATAAAAGAAACGCCTTTGCCTTTTACGGTATGGGCAATGATTATGCTGGGTTTACCTTTTACTGTCTCTGCTTCTGCATAAGCAGAAAGAATCTGTTTCATATTATGTCCGTCTATCTCTATGGTATGCCAGCCAAAGGCCTGCCATTTGGCTACCACCGGCTCTAAATTCATTATATCCTTAATTTTACCGTCTATCTGGAAGCCGTTGTAATCCAGCATAGCGCAGAGATTATCGCATTTATAATGGCTGGAGGCCATAGCCGCTTCCCAGATATTGCCTTCCTGTATTTCGCCGTCGCCCAAAAGCACATATACGCGATAGTTTCTCCTGTCAAGCTTTGCCGCCAAACTCATCCCTAAAGCAACAGATAGGCCCTGGCCCAGAGAACCTGAAGCCACATCGACTCCTGGCGTGCGTCTATCCGGATGGCCCTGCAACATAGAACCCAGTTTTCTTAAGGTTAGAAGTTTTTCCTTGGGGAAATAACCGGATTCCGCCAGGACCGCATACCAGAGCGGGCAGCAGTGCCCTTTGGACATATGGAATCTGTCGCGCTCAGGCCAATTCGGGTCCTTGGGATTATGCTGCAATACCGAAAAATACAGGGCAGCCATTAAATCCACGGCAGACAGACTTCCTCCCGGATGGCCGGAACCCGCCTCAGCGAGCATCTGGATAATCAGCCGCCTGATCTGTTTTGCCTTCTCCTCTAATTCTTTAATATCAGCTTTGCCGTACGCCATCATCTGCCCAGCTTTTCTAACTTCTCTTTAACCGGCTCCTGTTTGGGGTTAAGCTTTAAGGACTTCTGCCAATTTAACTTTGCCTTTTCAGTATCCTTTAGCTTGAAATACGTATCCCCCAGGTGATCGTATATCACCGGGTCCTCTAACAGGGAACTCGCCTTCTCTATTTCTTTTGCCGCTTCCTGAAAGTTCCTCTTCTTAAAATAAAACCAGCCCAGGCTATCGAGGTAGGCACCGTTATTCGGCTCTATCTCCAGGGCCTTCCTGATCATTGCCTCTGCCTGGCCTAGATTTTTCTCCTCTTCTACATAGAGATACCCTAAGAAATTCAGTGCCTGATGGTAATCGGGTTTTAACTCCAGGCACTTTTTTAGTTCTTTTTCCGCCAGGGCACTGTTCTTCAGCTCATTATAGATGCTCCCTAAATAAAGATGCGCCTCGGCATCAGCGGGAGAGAGGCCTATTATTAAACGGTAGGCGCCCTCTGCCTCTTTTAATTTCTTCTGCTGCAGATAGATAGCGCCTAAACTTTTATAGATATCTATATTTTTTGGTTGGAGTCCGGAGGCAATCTTAAGCGCCTTTTCATACTCTCCCGCAGCCAGCTCAAACTTATTCTGCGAGGAATAGAGGAGCGCCAATATCGCGTGCGGCTCTATTGCCCCGGGGTCAAGGCTTACCGCAATATTTAATTCCTCTGCCGCCTTCGGGATATCATTTTTCTTTATATAACTGGAGGCCAGGTTTAGATGAATAACCGTAGTCTCCGAATCTAACTTCAATACCTGTTTATATTCCTGGATAGCCTTATCTATATCGCCTAAATCCTCATACATTACACCCATGATATAATGGCTTAAGGCGAAAGATTCCTCTTTATCTAAGGTAGAAGCCTGTGCCTGCGCAAACAGCAATGCCGCCAGGCAAAAAAACAGACCCCAGCTTAATCTCTTTACCTGAGAAATCATAATGGTAATTTACTCGTGATTGGTGGGTAATTACAGACCCTGCCCGCCTCCCCCTCTAACCCCAGGCCCTCTTCTTCAAATGGCGAAGACGGCGGCGCATCTTTTTTCTCTTGTGGGTCCTGATCTTTTTCCTTTTTCTCTTCCTACCGCAAGGCATTTTTCTTACTCCTTAATAGATGACTTTATTCAACGGATATTCGATAATCCCCTGTGCCCCTGCCTTTTTTAATTCGGGGAGCAGGACACGCACAATCCTTTCATCTATAATCGTCTCAATTGCAAGCCACCCTTCTTCCGACAGCCCGGAGATGGTAGGTTTCTTTAAAGCCGGCAGCCGGGCGAGCACCTTTTTAAGGTCGGACTTTTTAACATTCATCTTCAGGCCTACCTTCTCCTCGGAAAAGATAGCGCCTTTTAGAAGCATCGCTATCTGCTCCATCTTGGCCTTTTTCCAATTATCTTTATAGGCAGACCTGTTGGCAATAAACTGGGTACTGGACTCGCAGATGGTGGCAATCTCCGTTAATCTATTTGCCCTGAGGCTCCTGCCGGTCTCAGTCAGTTCCACAATCGCATCAACCAGCCCGGCGCTTACTTTGACCTCGGTTGCCCCCCAGCTGAACTCCACCTCTACCCTGACCTTGTTTTTCTTAAAATACTCTTTGGTAACATTTACCAACTCGGTGGCAACGCGTTTTCCCGAAAGGCCCTTAACGGACTTCAGTCCCGAGTCCTGCGGCACAGCCAGGACCCATCTTACCTTATTTAGGCCCTGTTTGGCATAAACTAAATCCGTAATCCTCAGCACATCGGATTTATTCTCCAATATCCAGTCGTTGCCGGTGATGCCGCAGTCTAAAGCGCCGTCCTGGACGTATCTGGACATCTCCTGCGCGCGCAATAAGACCGGCTCAATCTCGGCGTCGTCTATCGACGGAAAATATGAACGCTCGTTGGAGAGAGAGATATTAAAACCGGCCTTTTTAAACATCTTAAAGGTCGCCTCCTGCAGGCTTCCCTTAGGCAGTCCTAACTTTAGTACCCTGTTCTTCATTTTTTAATTATCCTTTTTGCGGATACGCCCTTCTAAATTAGTCATTATACCTATATAATAATATTTTGTAAAGGAAAATAAATTTGTAATTGCAAAATTGCAATTGCAATATTTCTAATTTCTACTATAATAGTTCCCTAAACAGAGGAGCGACTGCATGCTTAAGAAACTGCGTAATAAGAAGACCGCAAAAAAGATATGGATAGTCCTGGCGGTATTGATTGTGCCGGCGTTTGTGCTCTGGGGTTCAGGCAGCCTTACGCGCAGCAGCAAAGAAGAGTCCGGTTATGCGGGGATGATCTTCGGCAGAAAGATTCCCCTCTTAGAGTACAAAGACGCGGTGGAGGCGACGAGAAACCAGGCTATGATGCAGTTCGGAGAGAAATTTTCGGAAATGCGGAAATCCCTCAACCTGGAATACCAGGCCTGGGAAAGGCTTATCTTATTGTATGAGGCAAAGAAACGTAAGGCAAATGTAAGTGACCGCGAGGTTATAGAAGCAATTGAAGGTTATCCTTTCTTCCAACGTAAAGGCCAATTTGATGAAAGGATATATTCTGAAATGCTGCGCTATGTTTTTCATACCCAACCCCGCCTCTTTGAAGAACAAACTCGTCAAAACCTGATGCTCTCCAAGCTTTACAAGCAGGTTACGGAAAAAATAAACATAAGCGAAGAGGAAGTTAAAAAAGAATACCGCAAGGCCAATGAGGAGATAAGCCTGTATTATATAGCCGGGCTGCCAACTGATTTTGCAAAAAGCATAACCCTTTCCGAAGAGGAGATTAAAGATTATTTTGCCAAGAACACCCTGGAATTCAAGCAGCCGCTTTCTTTTAATCTGGATTATATTTCTTCTGAATCCGAAAATAAAATAAAAGGCGCGGCCTTGCGCCTAAATAGAAAAAGCGATTTTGAAAAGGCCGCGAAGGCGGCGGGCCTCACCGCCAAAGAAACCGGCCTCTTTGCGCAGACAGAACCCATTCCCGGCATCGGCTGGTCGCCGGAGATCTTAAATCTAATCTCAAAATTTGACATAGGACAATCTTCTCCGCTGCTGCAAATAGATAAAAACTTCTATATATTAAGGCTGAAGGAAAAGAAGGAAGCCTATATACCGGAGTTTGCGAAGATTAAGGACAAGGTCAGGGAAAGGCTGCTCAAAGACAGGTCTGAAAAAATAGCAAAAGAAAAAATTGAAGAAGCCTTCAAAAAACTAAAAGAATTATACGCCCTCAACCCCAAATCCGTAGACTTTGCCAAGACCGCAAAAGAATACGGATTAAAATCAGATTCTACTAATTTGTTTAAATACGGCAGTTACATAGAGGCAATCGGCGCATCAGACAATTTCTGGATAAATGCCCTGGATTTAAAAGAAGATGAGTTCAGCCAGGTGATCACCGTGCCTTCGGGTTTCTATATCGTGAAATCAAAGAGCAGGATACCCGTCGATGAGAAGAAATTCGAAAGCGAAAAGGAAGAATTCAGCAAAAAGGCGCTGCTGGAGAAAAAGCAGGAATATTTCAGTCTATTCCTCGAGGATCTAAAAAGAAAGGCGCAATGAACTCTTGAGCCGTCAACTTACCTTAATAGCATTCACGGGACACTGTTCGGCTACCTCCTGGAGATTACAGGTGGCGCAGGCGCTTGTCTTTACATGGGCAATACCGTCACCCTGGACTTCAAATACTTCGGGACACGACTGCTCACATAAACCGCACCCCACGCATGTCGATGTATCCACGCTTACCTTGGACATTTTCCCTCCTATGACCTCTCTAATAGATTTTCAAACATTTCCTCGTGCGTGACCTCTTCGGATAATATATGCGTTACCAGTTGGTAGGTAACATTGTCCTTACCCAGGGTTTTCTTGGCAATCTTATTATAGACTTCGATTGCGCCTGCCTCTGCCTCGGTAACTATGCGGATTATCCTGTTGATATCGGCGGTATTCTTGGGCGGCATCAGATAAGGCGAATTGGCATTCTTCTCCAGATCCATAGGGTTAGCAATCGGCATATCGCCTAACTTTACGATTAAATCCGCTAATTCCCCTGCGTGCTCCAGTTCATCCTTAGCAATTTTGTTCAGCATCTCTTGAATATCTTCGTAGGCACGGCCGGAAACAACCTGAGCCATATACCAATAAAGATAAAACGCCAACCATTCATCCGCGTACGCCTTATTTAAGTCCTTGACTAATTCCTTCAAACTCAAATCCACAATTGCCCTTGCCTGTTTTCCCATATCGATACACCTCCTTTTTTAGCCAGCTGTTTGGTTTTCTAATTTCAGGTTATATTTTTTTATATTATTATCCGCGATCTCCTGAATCTGCTTAATCCCCGCGGGATTATCAAGCAGGTGTTTGAATCTACCCTGGACCTTCAGGTATTCTTCAACCGGTTTAGGCACAATCTGCCTTCGAGAAACAAGGATACCATTTTCGTATTCAATCAATGGATAAAGTCCGGTCTCTACTGCTAATTTTGCCACCTCTAGCGTCATACCTGTCTCATGCCGCCAACCCAGGGGGCAGGGCACATGCACCTGGATATATTTCGGCCCTTTAATGGAGAGCGCTTTTTTCACCTTGCGCTGTAAATCCTGGATGAACCCTGCGGAAGCAACAGCCACATAAGGTATGCCGTGGGCCAGGACAATCTCGGGCATGGGTTTTTTATGACGGGCGTTTCCGGCCGACTTAACACCGACGGGGCTGGTAGTGGTATTGGTATCAAAAGGAGTGAGGCCGCTGCGTTGCACCCCAGTGTTCATATAGGCTTCGTTGTCGTAACAAACGTATAATATATCATGCCCCCGCTCCAGCATCCCTGATAATGCCTGGAGTCCGATATCAGCGGTGCCTCCGTCTCCTCCCTGCGCAATCACATTGGTAGTCTCTTTCTTACCTAAATAAATAAGCGCTGCCTCAACACCTGAAGCAACTGCTGCGGCATTCTCAAATAAAGAATGTATCCAGGGCACGCCCCAGGCAGATTCCGGATAGCGTGCAGAAAATACCTCAAGGCAGCCTGTATTATTTACCACAATGGTATTAGGGCCCGTTGTCTCTATGATTAAACGCGCGGCTATGGCCTGGCCGCAGCCGGCACAGGCAGTATGCCCTGGTTTAAACAAAGGCCTATCGTCCATATTCCTCCTGAAGGAGCTCGGGTTTCAAATCAATAAATTCCAAGCTAACTTCTCTCTGGGTCAGCTTTCCGAATATTTCTCTTATAGACTCCGGCGTTATATCTCTTCCTCCCAGGCCTGCCACAAAGCTGCTGATTACTCCGGGAGATTTCTTTTTGCCGGAGAAGGCTGCCTTTATCTCAATAGCCAACGGCGCATAAGCGCCTAAAGACACCGCCTTATCCAAAACCGCAACTTTCGGTACACTTTTTAGCGCCTCGTATACCCCTGTATAGGGGAAGGGGCGATAAGAGATAATTTTTAGCAGGCCGACTTTTTTACCTTTCGCCCTCAATTCATCGACCGTTTCCTTAATCGTGCCGCAGACAGAGCCCATGGCCACAATTACCTTCTCGGCATCGCGGGTATAATACTCTTCGAGCAACCCGCTTTTATAATCCCGACCAAATACGCTGCGGAATTCCTGGCTAACCTTGGGAATTAAATTTAATACGTCTTTAAGGGTCTCCTGTATGGCAAAACGGGTCTCCATATAGTAATCCGGATCTGCGAGAAGACCCATAGTCAGCGGTTCAGCGGGGTCGAGTTTGTATAGTGGATTGTAGGGAGGGAGAAATTTATCCGCCTTTTCCTGCTCAGGTATATCCACCGGCTCCATGCCGTGCGTTAAAATAAATCCGTCCACGCAAACCATCACCGGAAGCATGATGGACTTGTCTTCGCCGATACGATAACCCATGAGATGAAAATCCACTGCCTCCTGATTATTCTCCGCATACAACTGTATCCAGCCCGCATCACGCAAGGATACGGAATCCTGCTGGTCATTCCAGATATTGATGGGTGCTGATATTGCGCGGTTGGCGCAGGCTAAAACCAAAGGCAGGCGCATCCCTGCGATATTGAAAATTACCTCTGCCATATAAAGAAGCCCCTGGGAGCTCGTAGCCGTGTAAGAACGCACACCCGTAGCTACCCCGCCCAAGACTACGGATGCTGCGGAATGCTCGCTCTCCACATTCACAAATTGCGAATTCAGTTCGCCGTTGGCAACCATCTGAGCCAGCTCTTCAACGATGTGGGTCTGAGGCGTGATAGGGTAAGCGGAGATAACACCCGGCTTACATAGTTTTACCGCTTCAGCAATAGCGCGTGAGCCTTCTAAGAATTCCTTCATCCCGTTAGAAATCCCCCTTTTCCGGTTAGTCTCGTTCGAAATAAAATTCTACCACAAATAAATAAAATTTTTAACGGCGTTATAATATTATTTCTAACGGGATTCACTTCTTTTCTCCTTCAGACTCTTCTTCCATTACAATATCTTTTTTGGGACAGACCAAGGCGCAGAGGCCGCAGCCTTTGCAATAACTGTAATCGCAGGTAAAGGTATTCTTTTCTTTACCCTGGATACAGCCTTCGGGGCAGGTTAAAAAACACATCTTGCAGGCTATGCAATTTTTCTGCAGGAACCTGGGTGTTAATTTTGTTCTCCAGGCCCCGGTCTTATCTCCTTTACTCTTACCGGGTTTTACTACTAACGGTCCGAACATCTTGCCCCTTATTTAGAATCTTTGATGAAACTGTATCCCTCTTTAACTGCCTGTATATTCCCTTCCTGTGCTTTTCCGGAAAATATTTTCTTGATTACCTCCAACAGCGTATCAAGTTTGAGTTCATCGGTTGCCGCGGCAAAAGCGCCGATTAAGGTGGTGTTACCTAGAGGCTTGCCTATAGTCTTTAAGGCGATTTCATTGGCGGGGACCATAAATACTTTCTGCCTTGCCTTTAACTTAGGCAACTCTAAGCCCTCCCTGCCGTTTATAATGGCAACGCCCTCTTCCTTTAAACCGGAAAAACAATTGTATCCGCGCATAAGCGTGGGGTCCACGACAATTACATAATCAGGTTTATAGATCTGGCTTCTGAGGCGCACGGGCCTGGAATCTACGCGCACAAAGGCATTCATCGGCGCACCCATTCGGGCCGCGCCGAAATGCGGGAAGGCATAAGGATAGGCGCCTTTCAAAAAATAGGCATAACCCAATAAACTTGCGGTGGTAATTGCGCCCTGGCCTGCGCGGGCATGAATGCGTATTTCCTTCATCTCGTTCCTCGCCTAAAAAGAAAGTTTACATATAATATAACTTTTAATTCAAATTGTCAAATAGTTTATTTTTTTATGTTTTTTTAAAGATTTTTTCTTAACAGAAAGGAAGCCTCGGAAAGAAGTTTTAATATCTCCTCTGATTTTTTGATTTCCAGCGTGCCCAAACCACAGCTTGGGCTCACCAGCAGGTTGTTAAATAACAGGTCCTTGTCCAGGCCTCTTTTTACCAATGCATCTATGCCCTGGGTAATGCTTCCTACCAGTGAATCCGGCGTCTGGCTGAGAGGAAAGTCCTGTGTCGGCACTATGCCCCAGCAGATAATCCCGCCTTTTTCTAAGAAACCTTTTAGGCTATCCGCGTAAAGCACGAATTTGTCTGAAAAACCAAAGGCGTCAAAACTAATAATATCGATATTGGCGATGTCCGTAAACATAGACCAGTCAGTATTACCGCAGCAGTGGAGGCCCGATAAAACATCTTCGGATTTGACTGCTTCGGTTAATTCCGATAATCCTTTTACCACCTCTTCTCTATTTATAGGCGTATAAGCAGAACCGAAACAACCAAGATACGGTTCGTCCAGGAACACGATTACCTTCTTCCCGAACTTGCGGAAAAATTTTATCTGCCAGAGCGCTTTCATTGCCAGGCCCTTTATGATTACCTGCATAAAAACCGGGTCGTGTAAAAGCGCTATCGCCTTATCGTCCTTTATGCCTGCCGCAAAGGTAAAAGGCCCGGTAACCTGGCACTTGATAAAAGAGATGTTTTCTAAAGACATTTTTTCTAATCTTTGGTAAAATCTATGCAAGCCTAAAGCGAACTCCTCGCTTATCTTGAAATAATCTACATCATTGGCAATGATGCGCTCATAGAATATCTCCAATTCCTTTTCTTTCTCGGCGGGATCAAACCTCAAGCCGTCTCTTGTCAGTCTCAGGCAGGGGATGTTCTCGCTAAACTGGACGAGCATGCCTTCGCGTAAATCCCTTCTGGGCAATTGCGGCCAGAAAGGAATAGCGGGAAGGTATTTAAAGATTAAATCCAGGGCTGCCTCTGCTTCCTTGTGTGGCAGGCTGCCTATCCCTATAGCTAATCCGTTTAGTTTGGGCATATAATTTAAACTTCTAAACTGTGCCTTGTTAATCCTCCTTAACAAAGAATCATTCAATTTCCTTTATCACGCTGTCCCGCAAGACGTTTCCAAAGGCGGACTCAAAATCATAAACATCTCTAAAATCCCCGATTGAATCCTCTTTGGTTTTAGAAAGCAGGTTTTTATCGATAAGATTAAAGACGATGTTTCCTAAGTCCTGCGTCTTATTTATACCCCAATGGTTCAAGACTACCTTAGCCATGGGGCCGTATTGCTCAATGGCAAACTCGCGTATGCCACCTGCGAGCTCTCCTCCGGTAACATGTGTTTCTCTTTTAAGTTTGGCTTGCGTAAAATGCAAGGCCTGTAATACAAACTCATAACTATCAGGCTTATAACGGCTGTCTTTTGCGCAGATATCTTCAACTATCTGATAGAAACTTTTTTTCTCTTCCATTATCTTAAGAAAATCCTGTTTTTGTCAACCTAAAAGCCTAAATTTTCCCCCACCAAAACCACCTTTAACCTATCCGCAGTAACCTCTGCCTCGATAATCAAAACCTGGCAGCACATCCTTTTATATTCGGGAAAGAGGCAGATTTCTTTGCGGCAGATACCGTCTTTAAAACAAGGGGTATTCCAGTTGAGCCGCTTGCAATTTAAGGGTGTGGCGTATTCCCTTGCACGCTTGAGCGCCTCATCAACATTTGGCGTAAGTTTATTTATCCCGCAGACCACAATTAAGTTTTTAGCATAGGAAATACCGGCAGTGCGGTTGCCATAGCCGCTATAAAACACAAGTTCTCCCTTAAGAGATATGGCATTGGCACTGGCAAGATAATAGTCGGCCTGCGCACCCTGTCTTCTCAACTCCAAATTCTCGTCTCGGCTTATACCGGCTTTATATTGGTTGAACACCTTATTGCCTCTGACCTCCAGGCGTTTTACTATACCAAGCTGCTCTAAAGTTTGCGAACCAGAAATACCGACGCTGGCAGACGGCGTGATTATCTCTAATATTTTATCCGCTGCCTGCTCTTTGCTATCGCAATAAATACCAAGGATGTTTCTTTTCTGCCAATTCTTGATTAGATTAACTATTTTCTCATCCATTCTACTGCCTTGCTTCTAATTGATGGGCTAAAGAGCGCCTTAAATTCTTAAGGCCAGGGCTGATAATAACAGGATATTTATATTTAGGATATACTTCTTTTAATTTTTCCGGAAATCTAGAAAGATTCTTTTTAGCAAAACTCCTTATCTTAGCCAAAGAGGGTTGCTTATAAATCACTCTGCCTCCAGCCACAACTTTTATTAATAATGGCCTGCCTTTTATCTTTTCTTTCTCCAGGGCCAGGACGTCTTTTATAAATCTTCCGCTTTTATCTTGTACCCTGAATACCTGTTTCCTGCCCGGATAGGTAACTTTGGCCTTACTTAATTTCATTGTGGGCAAGAACTTGCCATTCTCATCCGTAACCTCGCTTATTTTATAGATAATATCCAACGACGGCGCATCGATACTGGTGCCCATATGCGTTCCTACTCCGAAATTATCCACGCAGGCGCCTTTCGCAAGAATTTCCTTTATCTTAAATTCGTCTAAATTCCCGCTGGCAAAAATCTTGACAAACTTCAAGCCCGCCCCATCCAGTGCCTGCCTGGCAAACTTGGATAATGAAACTATGTCGCCGCTATCCAACCTTATCCCTTGTAGGCGCTGTTTCTTTTCTTTAAGGTATAAACCGATATCGATCGCGTTCTCAATGCCTTTTTTTGTATCATAAGTATCCACCAGGAGCGTCGTCCTGCCAGGGAAAGTAGCGCTATAGGCAAGAAAACTGTCTCTCTCTTTCTTAAAAGACATAACAAAAGAGTGGGCCATGGTGCCTGCAATGGGTATCCTGTAAAGCTTGCCTGAGAGTACGCAAGATGTACCGTTAAATCCCGCGATATAGGAGGAGCGCGCTACCTTTATCCCCGCATCAGAACCGTGCGTCCTTCTTAGGGAAAAATCATAGACCCCCCTGCCTCCGACGCTAGAAACCACGCGGGAGGCCTTACTGGCGATCATCGTCTGCAGGCCTATGGTATTAAGCAGGAAACTCTCGATGAGCTGCGCTTCAATAATCGATGCGGTAACGCGCACAACCGGCTCGTTGGCAAAGAATACCGTGCCTTCGGGCATTGCCCGGATATCCCCTCTAAATTTAAAACGGCTTAAATATTTAAGAAAATCTCCGGAGAATAGTTTCTGGCCATTTAAATATCTCAAGTCTTCTGTGTCAAGCCTCATCGTCCTTATATAATCCAGGACATCTCCCAGGCCCGCTGCTATCAGATAATAACGGTTGGGCGGTAAATCCCTGACGAACAAATCAAAGGTAGCAAAGGTATTTCTTTTATGGACGAAGTAGGCCTGCGCCATAGTCAATTCATAGAGGTCCATCAACAAAGTTAATTTTCCGTCCATGCCTTTTTTATTTTCCGATTAAATCTTTATATTCTTTCTGGGGGAAAAAGTTGTCATGAAAGAGGACGTAACCCTCTTTATCAATAAATACATAGGTGGGAACGCCTGCCACTTCATAGGACCGGCTGACCCCGGCATCTCTGTCTAAAAGGACATGGTAAGCTAAATAATAATTTTTCACGTAATCCTCTACCTTGGACTGGGGCTCTCCTACATTAATAGATAATAACTCTACCCCGTCTTTTTGCAGCGTAGCGTACATATTATTCAGAACCCTTAATTCACTGCGGCAGAAAGGGCACCAGGTAGTCCAGAAAAACAAAAGCACGGGCTGTTTATTTTTATAGCTGCTCAATACATAGGTATCCTGGTATGTATCTCGCAATTCAAAATCTGGCGCAGGGGGAAAAACCTTGCCCTGGGCCTGGACGCAAGAGGCGAATAAAGAAACGGATAACATCGAGATAAATACCAGGGCCATCGCGCGGTTTCTCATTTTTACATCCTCCTTATGGCAATGAAAATAAAATATAACCCTGCGCCTATCAAGATAAAGGCGCAGGTCTTTTTTATATATACCATCCACTTACCTGATTTTGGAAGTTTGAGTAATGCGGCGCTAAAAGTACCTATGATGACCAGCACCAGGCCCATCCCGTAGGCAAAACTGAACAATAAGGTTACCCCGTATAATAAATTCTTCCTGGTAGTTAAATAAACCAGTATTGAACCTAACACCGGAGTCAGACAGGGAGAGGCTATTAAGCCGGAAATTAACCCTAAGAAAAACGTAAAAAAATAACCCTGCTTCTTTAAGGGGGGGAGTTTAATTATATCGGGTAAAGGTATCCTAAGCAAATCTAACATGGAAAACCCGAATAAAATAATCGCCACGCCAACCAAGAGATGGCTTAGAGGGCCTGAACTAAACTTGCCAAAGAGCGTTCCGGTAAGAGATGCCGCTAACCCCAATACGGAATAGGTAACGGCTAAACCCGTAACATAGGCCAGGCTCAAGCCCAAACCTCTTAGCTTGGACTCAGCCGCCTTTATCCCGATATAGCTGGCGCTAATCGGAATGAGCGGATATACGCAGGGGGTAAAACTCACCAGGACCCCGCCTGCGAACGCAATGAGGTAATCAAGGGGACTTCCTGAGAGACTCATCTATCCACCTAAGGTATGGCTTATCCCCGCCGGTTAGCGGCAGGGCAATGATTTCCGGCATCTCGTAACTGTGCATCGACTTGACTGTCTTTATAATCTTGGTTAATTTTTCTTTTTTTGATTTTATGATTAAAAGCGCTTCCCTCGCCCGCTCCAGCTTGCCTTTCCAGCAAAAAAGAGATTCTATCTTATCGATAATATTGACACAGGCAGCGAGTTTCTTTTTTATAAGCGCCTGCGCGATATATGTCCCCTCTTTTTTATTGGCGGCAGTTATAAATATTACTATGTACATATTCTACGAAAATAAGTTTGAATCTGCTATTGAAGCCTTTTGACTAATTCAGCGACCCTCGAACCCATCCTTATACATTCTTTGCTGGACCTGGCATCAGGTGCGCCAATAGCCACTGCGCCGTAATGATCGCCCTGCGGGTCGCCGTGGATAATCATACCATGTATCAGCATGGCGTTCAAGATATCTAAAATCGTGGTCTCGTTACCGCCAGCCACATTGGCGCTTGAGGCAAAGGCCGCGCCCACTTTACCATCGAGCTTACCGTGAAACTTTACCGAATCATCCAGGAGCTTTTTTATCTCGGCGGCCATGCTCCCGTAGTAAGTAGGCGAACCGATGACTATCCCTTCGTATTGCAATAATTCATCGGCCTTGGTCTCCTTAACATCTTTTAATTGCGCATCCACCCCTTCTTTTTTGATGCCCTCTAAAACCAATTCTGCCATTCTCCTGGTATTGCCGGTCCTGGAATAATAAATAACCAATACCTTCGCCATTCCATATCCCTCCCTATTTGACTTCATTTACCTTGATCTTCCTTATCCTTCCCAACTGCGAACAGATATCAAAAATAACCGTGGGTTCATCTGTGCGCAGGAGAACTCTAAAATCTTTGCCCTTAGTATTAATATCTTGATGAATCTCTAAGCCCTCTGCGAACTCCGCAAGAGAATTTCTTATTACCTCGCTTGCGGTATTTTGCGCATGTAAGATAAATTCCAAAAGATATTTCTGCATCAGAATTAGCCAGAAATTATCGTAGACATCATCGGCATACCTGCTTTTTTAGCATAACCACAGACATTATCCTGCCACAGGAGACGCCTTCTTTACGGTAAGAAAAAAACTCAACATTGCGGCAGGACGTGCAGATTTCGGAATCAAAGATATTATTCTCAAGGACCCCTAAATCTAAAACCTGTTTCTTATTTATCCCGGCCAAATCCAAATAATAATGCTTGTCTCTCTCTATTAATCCGTAAGAGAAGAGGCCTCTAAAATTTACCCCTACTTCATAACAGCAGCTCCTTATCGCCGGGCCAAAGCCTATATATAAACTTGAGGGCCTGGTATTAAACCGCTCCTGCATTAACCGCACGGCCTTGGCTGTGATACCCTCTTTGCTGCCCCGCCATCCTGCATGGACTAAACCTATCGCAGGCGTTACGGGGTCATATAAAAATACTGACAGGCAATCCGCAGTAAATACGGCGAGCGGCAGGTTCCTTGTCCCGGTTACCAGGGCATCCGTATCGGGTATTGAGCTGTCATAAGACAGGGCGCCCCTGGCCCTGTCTTCTTCTTTTACATACCGAACACAAGTAGAGTGAATCTGTTTTGCACAAACTAAATTTTGATAATCTACTCCCGGGCCTTGCAAGAAATTTCTGCGGTTGGTTAATGATTCTTTCGTATCGCCGTAGAACAAAGACATATTCCGGAAGGCGCGGGTGCTTACGCTACAAACAAGATTGGCATCGGCTAAATATCCCAGCGGATAATACTCTTTGGTTTTAGAAACGGCTTGTTCAGGCATCGACCTCAACAACTTTAGACCTTGTCTTGTGCCCCTTAATAATTCTTATCTGATATTTCCTTACTCGCAGGTATTCCGAAAGCAGTCCGACGAGCTGGGTGTTAGCTAGCCCGTCTTGCGCGGGTTTGCTCAAATATACTTTAAGGCCTTCTTTTTCTTTAATAACTGAATTTCTGCTCGCCTTTGGTATCACGCGGACATTAAAAATCATTTCTTTGCAGCAACATGGTAGGCATCAAAGATGCTGTATATACCTAAGATGCAGATGGAGACCAGCCCGATAAGAAAAAACGCAAGGCCCAAAACCAACTCATTGCCGAATATAATCTTTCCCAATAACCAGCGTCCTAAAAAAATGCCGCCGATAATTAAACCCAGCATGCTTATCGTAGAAAGAAAGATAATCGCCAGCCCTTTGAAAATCTGCCCGTTATAGAGCTGGCCCAGGCCGCTAAAGATAAAGGAAAAGACCGCCGCCAATCCGGGATTTCTCGAATCCTGGTTCATATCGCGCCCCCTATTTTCTCTCTATTTGTTTTGCGTCCTGGATATTTGTCAGCCTGTCCTGGAACCTATCGAGCCTCTTCTGGCTGTCTTCGTATTTACTGCTGGCTCCGGAAATATGTTTGCCTAAAATATCAAAATCTTCCTTGAACTTATTGATTTCGATGCTAAGCGTGCTTAAGTTTTTTAAGATACCCTTGGCGTTCTCTTCTATTTTGAAGCCTTTTAAGCCAAGACAGATCACCTGCAGGTAGGCATAAAAGGTATTGGGCGAGACCGGGATAACCTTTTTTGACATGCAGTAAGAAAAGAGGTCTTCCTTGATAATCGTCTCATAATAGACATTTTCCGCGGGGATATACATCAGCGCGAAATCATAGGTATTTTCCTGAGGCAGAATATATTTTGCGGCAATCTCGTCAACGCGGTTCTTGACATCCTGGATGAACCTCTTGCGGAAACTCCCCTTCAGCTGCTCCTCATCAGTATCCAGCATCTTCTGAAAATTCTCCAGGCTGAATTTCGCGTCCACCGGAACCAGGCGTTCGCCCAGGCGGATTACGGCGTCCACGGCATCGCTTGACTTAAAGCGGTACTGCATCTGGTAATGCTCTTTGGGCAGGACCTGCGCTAATAAATTTTCCAGCAGTGTCTCTCCCATCTGGCCTCTGAATTTCGGTGCGCGTAAAAGTTCCTGCAGGCTCGATATATTCTTGCTGACCTCGAGTATCTGGCTGTTGGTAGCTTCCAGCCTGCCTAACTGCTCCTTTACATTGCCGAAGGTGCTGGTGCTGCTGCCTAAATTCTGGCTGATGATTTTGTTGGCCTCCTGAAGGGACTGGTTCATCTGGTTAAGCCGCTCGTTGACCTGCGAAGAAATCTTCAAAACTATCGTAATAATAAATACCGCCAACCCTATAAAAGCTATTCCTATCAACCAAAGCATTTCTTTGTCCCTTCTTCTACATTCTGCCTACTATATTCTACCTACTGACTTTTATTATAGCACTTCCTGTTCTCTTCTTAAAGCAAATAATCCTCTTTTATCCTTTTGACGCTCCTAAATATATTCGTCTTTACATCCGGGCAAACCTTCTTGAGCTGGCGGATGATGTTGGCAATCCTGGTGCGGCTTGAAGTAATGGAACGGGGGCAGACACAGGCCTGGTGAGGTAATTTTTCTAATTTCGCAAAACGCTTAATCGTATATTCTTCCACATAGGCAAGCGGCCTGATCAGGATAATCTTTCCGCCAAAGAGTTCCTGTTTAGGCGACATCGCGGAAATCTCGCCCTGAAAAAATAAGTTTAAGAGGATTGTTTCGATAATATCGTCTTTGTGATGGCCCAGGGCAACTTTGGTACAGCCGAAACGGACAGCTGTCTCAAAGAGCGCCTTCCTGCGGTTCCAGGAGCACCAGAAACAGGAGATGTCCTTAGGTTTAGTGCGCCTTAATACATCCACTTTTTCAATGTGGTATTTGATGCCTGCTTTCTTGAAATATCTTTCTAAGGGCTTGGCATATGAACGGGGATAACCCAAATCAATATGCACTGCCAGAATATCGTATTTTATGGGCACAAACTTACGGCGGTCATTCAAAACCCTAAGCAGGGTCAGGCTGTCTTTGCCGCCCGATACTGCCACAGCGATCTTATCGCCTTCGCAGAGCATCTTATAATCCATAATTGCCCTGCCGACACGTTTGGATATGTAGAATTCCGGTCCTTGTATTACCGACATTAATCGCCTTTCTTTAATAGGGGACAGCGACTATTTTTTCTATGTGAAAAACCGCTCGGGGGTTAATAGGGACAGCGACTATTTTTTCTATGTGAAAAACCGGTCGCTGTCCCCTATTTCCGGTCGCTGTCCCCTATTTCCTATTTCCTATTTCCCTGTTTCCGATTGTTCCCGTTGTTACCCGATGTTTTTCACTTGGATGGGCACATTTTGGGCACAAAAAACTTTATTACTTTACTTCATTATAAATCTTTATACTAATTATAGGGCACTACTATTCTGTAGTTTTACCATCAAACTCTTCGTCGTTAGCTTCGGCTTCTTTCTTGGTTGCGCGGACTATGCCGTCTTTGTGATGTGGCGGAGAATAGATGGTATACAGTTTCAATTCTTTTGAATCTGATATATTGATAATATTATGCTCCGCTCCGGCTGGCACAACTATCGCTACACCATCGCTAACTTCATAAACGTTCCCGTCAATAATTACTTTACCTTGGCCTGCCTCAAAGCGGAAGAATTGGTCATTTTCCGTGTGTGTTTCCATACCAATTTCTTCTTTTGGGCGAAGGCTCATCAGCACCAATTGGCTGTGTTTCCCGGTGTATAACACCTTGCGAAAATTTCTGTTTTCTAAAGTGTCTTTTTCGATATTCGTTTTAAATCCTTTCATAAATTTTCCTCCTTAATTTAAGGTTAATACCTTGCGCAAAATTATTAAAAATAGCGTGCTCTCCCACTTCCATTACACACCCTCCTTTTTAAGAGCCGTTGTTTATGCTACCACTGACTTTAGTTAATAGAGTTAATAGGGAGTTGTAATAGGGGACAGCGACTATTTTTTATATGTGGAAAACCGGTCGCTGTCCCCTATTTCCCTATTTTATTTCCTCGCTTTATTTCTGCTTCATTTTGCTATATAACTTTTGAGTCGCTATAAAATAAAACTTTCTTCCTTTCTTTATTTTATTCAAAAGTTGTTCTTTTGTAAGATTTAGTAAATCAGTCCGAGCAGTTTCATAAGTTATATTATTGATATTCTGGTGAGCATTAATAGTGAATTGAACATCTGGATTATCAAAGGCATGCCGAATTAATGCTCTTTGTCTTTCATTTAGCTCTGGATATTTTTTAAAAAGAGAGTCTATTTTTCGTACTTCTTTTTGTTTGCGTCTTATATACTCAATCAATTCCCTAATCGCTATTGTAACAACTTTAAGATGAAAAGAAATAAAGTAAGTAAGGTCTAAATCATCAAATTCTGTATATAAAAAGGCTCGCGCATATTGTACGGGCGCTTTTAAAAATACTCTTGAAATTGTTAAATATTCAAACATCCAATACTTTTGCTTTAGCATATACCAATAAAATAAAGCACGAGCTGTTCTACCATTACCATCCATAAAAGGATGTATATAAGAAAGGTAAAAATGCAAATTTATTGCCTTAATGACAGGGTGCGTAAATTCTTCATCGGTATTTTCATTAGCATAATCATAAAGAGTTTTCATCATAGAAGATATTTTATCTGGAGACGGTGGCGTATATAAAGTCTGCCCTTCTCCGTCTCTTATATAAATAGGCTCATCATTATTAGTCCTAAAACGGCCACATGATGATGGGTCTTCTAAGGTCTCAATAGTCATAGACCTATGTAATTCAAGAATCAATTCATCGCTCAAGGGCTTTTTAATTAAATCCTTTATTTTCATAATAGTTTGAAAATTATTAAATACCATTTTTTCAGCGTGTGTCCTTGGCTTTCTACCTTCCCTTAGCATTTCTTTGGCAACTTTTCTTGTGGTAGCGGCTCCTTCTAATATACTTGAAGCAATTGCCTCTTCCATTAAAGAGCTAATTAAATAGCGCTTCTGCTCCATTCCTTGGGCTATAGGTTCTTCTAGTAATATCTGTCCACCCGTATATTTGTCTATAAACGAAAGGTTTTTTAATACGCTGGCTGGAATCCAATAACCAAATCTCCTTTCTTCTTTACTAATAAGTTTTGTCGGTTGAATTTTTGCTTGTCTTGAAAACTTCAAATAAGCCCAAGCCAATTCTTGTTTAATATTTTCTGGAAGGGGTAAATATCCTATTTTATCCCAATATACATACTCTTCTCTCTGCTCTATTTTTCGTATAAAGTCATTAAGAGCGACGATATTTTCAGATTCAAGTATAGCATTAAGATTATCCTTTACAATAGCTAACCAATCAGGGGGTTTTTCTGGTATTTTCATATCATTATCTCCTTATCTTAATAAGTTATATCTGTTTAAATTCTATAACGATTTTGTACATTTGTCAAGAAAAATACTAATTTAGTATTTATTAGTATTTTATTAGTATTTCAAATCTACCTAGAATAAGTAACTTATAACATAAATAAGGATAATTTTATTAAATACTAATTTAGTATTTATTAGTATTTTATTAGTATTTAAACCTGGGCGCAATCTTAAATTGTTCTGTGCACTTTTTGCGGGTGGCTTGGGTGTGGTTGAAATGAATATATTAAATTCTTCCTGAGGCGGCAATCATCTTTTTGATGTCGCGATTGGCCTTATGCTTTAATAATGCTTCTAGCGCGACGGGGATTCTCAGCGACCAGTTTTTCTCACTGATGGTGCCGGGGGTATTGATGCGGTATTGATAGGAGTCGCCCTTGAAGATATCCGCCAGATACAGCCAGTCAACAAGGGTATTGATGCAGAATACGGAGCTTGAATTCAGGGTAACTTTTAAGGCCTCGCGCAGGATATCCTTATCGCATTTCTCGCGCATCGCGCCGGGAAGCTTCATCTGCTTCCAGAGCTTCTCTTTCTCATGATAAGAATTCTCATATAAATCTATAAAATCCGTCAGATGTTCTTTAGGGACAGTCCCCTTCGGGGACAGTCCCTCATTCAAAATAGCTACCAGCTTGTCTATCGAATCGATACTATCCAGCCAACGTAATCTTCCATGCCCGGAACGGCCGGCAGCAAAGAGCTTGGTTTTTACGCTGTTAAAGTCTATGCGCCGGTGGTCAGCGCACTTTCTGAAAAATGACCCCTCATCCACAGTCCCTGCCTCATTCTCCCACCAGGCAGGCCAGTTGGTCGTGTCATGCGTGGATAACATCGCCACTGAAAGAGCGCGATATTCCTGCGGCGGGAGAAAATCGTGCTTTAGCTTATAATCCTTCACCCAGCGCTGGACGTCATTACCCGGAATGCCTGATTCTTTCAAGGTGTCTGTGCATACTTTCGGTATGACTCCTAAATCTTCGGCACAGACAAGCATATTTGTATTATTGAGGATAACAGTCAAAATCTTGCGGCCGTGCTCTCCCCACCTATGTTCGTCCCTGGGGTCAAAAAATCCGCTTAGGCCCTGATTTTCCGGCGGTTCATCATAAGGAATACTCCAGATACGAAACAGGCCTACCACATGGTCTATCCTTAAGATGTCATAAAATTCACCGGCATACCTTAATTTCTCTTTTAAATATCTATAGCCGTCACCGGCTACTCTCTCCCAGTTGTAGGTAGGCATGCCCCAGCGCTGGCCCCTGGCGCAATACATATCAGGGGGAGCTCCGGAGACAAAATCCAATTTAAAAAATTCCGGATGCACCCAGACATCCGCGCTGTCACGCGAGACCAGAAAAGGCAGGTCGCCCTTTAAGAGGATTTTCTTCTTTTTGGCATAATCCTTTACTGTCTTAAACTGCCGAAAGAGTTGCCACTGCAGCCAGACTTGAAAAGCCAGCTCTTCTTTATACTGGTTCCTTAATTCCTCCAGTGCTTCGGGCCGGCGGTTCCTAAACCTGTCCTCCCAGAGATACCAGGCCTGTCCCCGGTGAAAATCTTTTAAGACCTTAAAGAGCGCAAAATCACCCAGCCAATAGGCGTTCTTCTGCGCAAAAATTTTAAGCTCAGCTGATTCGCCTCCCTGCTCAAGTTTATAAATTTCCTTGAGCAGCTTAATTTTCTCTGTCTTTACGGTATAATCCACGTAGGGTTTAGCGCAGGGAAATGTTTTCCTTAGATTTTCTATTCTGGCTGCTATGGTTTTGTTTTTGGCGCTAGGAAGCAGGTCAAGAGAAATGTAGGCAGGCTCAAGCGCAAAAGAACTCAAGCCATCATAAGGGCAGAAAAAAGGGCCTGCTTCATTCATAGGCAGGAGCTGGATTATGGAATTTCCCGTAAGGAGAGCCCAGTCTATAAGGAGTTTCAAATCCGAGAAGTCGCCTATGCCAATACTTTTTTTTGAATATAGAGAAAACAAAGGAAGGGAAACTCCGGACCTCATGGAAGTGCCGGTTCTTTTCCATTTATCTTTTGAGGCGGTATTAAACAGGTATCCGCTTGTGCAGGGATCCGGATTTTTATTTGTAGCGGAACTCATTGTAGAAAGATTAAATGCAGTATTTTATTCGCCCAGAATAAAGATAAAAACGCTGCCAAAGATAGGAACGGGCCGTAAGGTATTGTATGGTCTTTCTTTGTCAGGAGATTTATTATACCTATGACCGCTCCGAAGAACGGGGCGAGAAAGAACGTTAACAGTGCTCTCTGCCATCCCAGGAATGCTCCGATCATGGCTAATAATTTTACGTCTCCGCCGCCCATGGATTCGGTCTCCCCCTGGATGGCCGGCCTTTTAAGCAGTTTAAAATATACTAAATCAAAGAGAAAACCGCTCAGATATATAACACCTCCGCCGACAATCAACCCTAAAAAAGAATTAAACGCGGGCTTAATACTAAAGAAGAACGGGCTGAGCTTGATCCCCCTTACGCTGCTTAAGATAAGCCCCAGGATCATGCCGCCGATAGAAATTTCATCTGGTATGATACGGTGCCGGATATCTATAAATGTCGCTACGATAAGAGCGCAGAGCAAAACCATATAAAAGAAGAAATCATAACTCAGGCCGCTACGCTTAAACAATGCCAGAAGCATTATAGCCGTTAATAACTCAACCAAGGGATAGCGCAACGATATTCTCTGTTTGCAGAAACGGCACCTGCCGCCTAAGATTATGTAACTTAAGAACGGTATATTGTCGTAAGCGGGGATTCTCTTTTTGCAGTTGGGACAATGCGAACTCGGCCAAACTACAGACTCTGCCTTGGGCATCCGGTGTATGCAGACATTCAAGAAACTGCCTATAATAGAACCGAAAATAAAAATGACTATTTTCTGTATCATCTTTTTTCCCCTTTAAAAATTTTATTTTTTATTTGCGGCCTCAGTTCCTTTAAAATCGCCTCCGCTGCAACTCTATGGCCAAGAGGAGTAAGATGGCCATCAGCAATCCAATATAATCTCTCGTTCTTTTTGGCGGCTTGGCGAAAGGCCGGACGTAAATCTATCGCGGTCACACCGAGAGAATCCAAAATATTCCTTAGCCTATCGTAAGTTGAATCGTAAAAAGGGGCGTAAAGGTCGGGTGGCAGCAGGCCTTTTGCAACCAAAAGAGGCGTATAAACCTGTTCCTTAAAAGGCATCAAGACAACAAAGAAACCTGCTCCTGCCCGCCTTGCAAGGGCTATCGCTAAATTAATTTTATCAACGGAACCTTGGAATGCCTTATCAAATCCAGGCATATTGGGGTCTAAATTTCTTGCCCAAAAGGAAGTGGGAGCAAAAAGGAACTCAAGATTGCCTTGTTTAAAATATACCGGCTTGAAATAAATGTCGTCATGCAAATGCCCGAAGGTAAACATACGTTTAAGCAGTTGGTATAAAACGCTGCGCTGGAAAATATACTCCCTAAATCTTCTGATTCTGAGTTTGAGATTGTGCCGATAATCCTTCTCTTCGATAATGAAATACTTAGCAAACGTTTCCTGTCTCATGCATTCTTCTCTAATAATATCATTTGCAAAGATTACATAGACTATAAAGGAGGGTGGTTTGGGTAATCGGTTTATAGCATAAGCAAGCATATTATTATAATTGCAGAAAGCAGCGCCTCCGATTCCAAGATTTAAAACAGTTAAACCCGCCTCTTTACTCATCATATTCGTAAATAAATCCTTTTCTTTAACAAGAGTGCCAAAAACCATAGAGTCTCCTATGACTAATATATCTGGCGGTCTTTGAAAATCTCTTTCCCGCAAAATAATCTGTATGTTTTTAGCAACGCGGGAGGCAGAGTTGGGTAAACGCAATGCGTCCTCCTGGATAAAGGTGCGCAATATCGGAGTAAAAAGGGGAGAGAAAATTCGTAAAGAAATATCAGTTAAAAACAAGGATATAAAAATTATACCTATAATTAGCATTATTGTTCTTGTTAACTTAGGAATTATCATATAGCCTCTAACAATGCCTGTCGCATAACTTCTTTTGGTGCGCTTTGCCCTGTCCAGATCTCAAATGACCGTATCCCCTGATATAAAAGCATGCCTAAACCGTTTGAGGTTCTGGCTCCTTTTTCTTTGGCTATTTTTATTAGTTTTGTTTCGCAAGGAGTATAAATCAAATCGTATATTAGAAGACCGGAATGCAATTTATCTGGGCTTATCAACAACGGGTCATTCTCTTTCATCCCTATCGGCGTGGCATTGATAAGTAAATCCGAATTCTTTATATCCAGTTCCTCAATAGAATTTGCAGGTATTGCATTGCACTTTGGAAATTCTTTATTAATTTTTCCTGCCAAACTTAAATTTTTATCTTTATCTATATCGTAGAGATATATTATCTTTACTTCTCTCCTGGCTAATTGATTTGCTATTGCTTTAGCTGCTCCTCCCGCCCCGAGAATTGTAGCTGTCTTATTTGAGAGGTTGAATTTTAAATCTTTAGTTAAATGCCTATGGAATCCTATACCATCGGTATTCCACCCTTCCAAATAATTCTTATCTTTAACTACTATTGTATTCACTGCGTCAGTAAACCTTACTTCGGGAGACTTCCATTGTAAATATGCCAGCACTGTTTCTTTATGGGGTATAGTTACATTCAAACCATGGATATTTTGTTCTGAGAGTGACTTTAGGAAACCTTCGACTTCTTCAGGCCTTTTCTCAAATATTTTATATTCAGCATTTATTTTTAGTGCGCGGAACGCCGCATTGTGCATGGCGGGCGATAGGCTGTGCCTGGCAGGATATCCTAAAACACCGTAGATTTTAGGGCGAGGATTCTTATCCATTAAGGACGGGGTTAAAGACTTTCTATTTTGTTAAGGGCATTGATATATGCCCTGACCGAAGATTCGATTATATCGGTGCTTGAACCTGTGGCAGTCACTAACTTGCCTTTGGCTTTAAGCTTGAGGCTCACTTCTCCCAGGGCATCCTTGCCCTTGGTAACTGCTTCGATACGGTAGTCCTGGAGTTCTCCTTTTACTCCGGTAATTTTATCGATGGCTTTGAAACAGGCATCCACCGGCCCGTCGCCGGAAGACTTCGCCGAGCAAAGCTTGTTTTTGTATTTTAAAGAAACTTCCGCAGCAGGCACGATATTCGTCCCGGAATTTATGGCAAAACTCTCCAGCTTCCAGACGGGTTTGATGATGCGGATTTCGTCTTCTACTATCGAGACCAGGTCGTCATCGAATATATTTTTCTTTTTGTCGGCAAGCGCCTTAAAACGCCCGTTTATTTTATCCAGCTGTTCTGCGCTCAGGCTGAAGCCCAGTTCTTTCAGTCTCTCGTTCAGCGCGTGCCTTCCCGAATGCTTGCCTAAGACTATTCCCCTGCCGGTGAAACCCACGTCTTCCGGCTTGATAATCTCGTAGGTAGAGCGTTCCTTCAAAACTCCGTCCTGATGGATACCGGATTCGTGCCTGAAGGCATTGCCGCCTACCACTGCCTTATTGGGTGCGACTACGAAGCCGGTAAGCTTGCTTACCAGGCGCGAGACTTTATGAATCTGGCTGGTGTTGATACTGGTCTCAAGCGCAGGGTAGATATCTGGACGCGTCTTGATGCTCATTACAATCTCTTCCATGGCAGCGTTGCCTGCCCGCTCTCCTATACCGTTAATGGTGCACTCTACCTGGCGGGCTCCGTTCTTAACCGCCTCCAGGGAATTGGCTACGGCAAGCCCCAGGTCATTATGGCAATGCACCGAGATTACCGCCTTATCAATATTGGGGACGCTCTCCCTTATGCCGCGGATGACGCTGCCGAACTCAGCAGGCTCTGAATAACCTACCGTATCGGGGATATTAACCGTGGTAGCGCCTGCCTCTATAACCGCCTCTACCACCCGGTAGAGAAAATTCCTCTCCGTGCGCGCAGCATCTTCAGGAGAGAATTCTATGTCCGGGCAGAATTTCTTGGCGTATTTCACCGATTCGACAGCCAGGCGCAAGATTTCGTCTTCGGCCTTCTTCAATTTATACTGCATGTGAATCTTGGAGGTGGCCAGGAACACGTGTATGCGCGGCTTCCTGGAATATTTAACCGCCTCTGCAGCAGCGTCTATATCTGCTTTTATGGCGCGGGCCAGGCCGCAGATAATCGGCCCCTTGATCGCCTTGGCAATCTGCTGCACTGACTCCAGGTCTCCTTTGCTGGATATCGGGAAACCTGCCTCAATCACATCCACGCCCAACTCAGTGAGCGCGTGGGCAATCTCTAATTTTTCCTCCGGGTTAAGGCTTGCTCCCGGCGCCTGTTCTCCGTCTCTTAAAGTTGTATCAAATATAATAATCTTTCCCATGTCTTACTTGTGACGTGGTGACTTTGTGACTTGGTGACCTACTTCCTCATCCACGGCATCATCTGCCGTAGCTGTTGCCCTACTTTTTCTATCTGGTGCTCATCGCCCTCTTTGAGCAATCTATTAAAATTCGGCCTGCCTGCCTCATTTTCTTTAATCCATTCGCGGGCGAATTTCCCGGATTTAATCTCTTTGAGCAATTTCTGCATGGTCTTACGGGTCTTCGCCGTAACAATCATCGGGCCGCGCGTCAAGTCTCCGTAACAGGCAGTATTGGAAACCTTCCGGCGCATCCCGCTGATGCCCGCTTCCTGGATTAAATCCGTAATCAGTTTCAGTTCATGGAGCACTTCAAAATAAGCAATTTCCGGCTGGTATCCCGCTCCTACCAGCGTATCAAACCCTGCCTTAATTAATTCTGTGACCCCGCCGCATAAAACTGCCTGCTCGCCGAATAAATCGGTTTCGGTTTCTTCGTCAAAGGTCGTCTCAATTACCCCTGCGCGCGTTGCCCCGATTGCCCTGGCATAGGCTAAGCCCAGCTGTTTTGCCTCGCCCGTAGCATCCTGAAAAACTGCCAATAGGCAGGGCACGCCTTTGCCTTCCTCAAACATGCGCCTCACCAATGCACCCGGGCCTTTGGGAGCTACCATGAACACATCCACATTTTTTGGCGGTTTAATCTGTTTAAACCTGATATTAAAACCGTGCGAAAAACAGAGCGCCTTTCCTTTTTTCAGGTTAGGCTTGATGCTTTCTTTATAGACCTTGGCCTGCACGTGGTCCTGGGTGAGAATCTGGATTATATCCGCAGCCTTGGCTGCCTCACCCGCAGGAACCGGGATAAAGCCGTCTTTTTTCGCCTGCTCAAAATTTGGCGTGCCTTCGAGTTCTGAAACCACCGCGCGGCAGGCAGAGTCTCTTAAACAAAGGGCCTGTCCGCGGCCCTGGATACCATAACCGATAATCGCAATAGTTTTGTCCTTTAACAGGCTCAAATCCGCGTCCTGGTCATAATAAACCTTTGCCATCTCTCTTCTCCTTTAATAAGCCATAGCCACCCTACCGGTCCTGACTAACTCTTTAATACCGAACTGGTTTAAGGCTTCCAGTAATTGTTTAATATGCGGCTGGTCTCCTACTGCCTCAATAATTGCGCTATCGCCCTTATGCTGGATAATCTTAGCCAGATACTTATTAAGCACACTTTCTAACTTAACTTTGTCTTTGGTTGAATAACTGACTTTAATTAGAACCAGCTCGCGGTCGGCGTGCTCCTTTTTGGTAAAGTCCGTTACGGTAATCACGTCAATGAGCTTATTCAGTTGTTTCTTAATCTGCTCCAGCACCTCCTCGTCCTCTGCCTCCACCACTATGGTCATGTAAGAAACGCTCGGTTCGAAGGTCTCGCTTACTGCCAGAGAAGCGATATTGTAACCGCGTGCGCTGAATAAGCCTGCGATGCGCGCCAGGACCCCAAATTTATTTTCCACCAGCACCGAAATTGTGTGCCTCATTTTATGCCAATCCTTCTATCATTCTGTTAATAGCTTCTCCGGCCGGCACCATCGGAAAGACATTTTCTTCAGGTTCTATATGAAAATCGATAAACACCACGTTATCCGTCTGGATTGCCTTCTCTATCGCCGGGCGCACCTCTTCTTTCTTGGTGACCTTTATACCCAGCGCACCGTAACTCTCTGCGAGCTTCACGAAATCAGGGCTGGTAATACAGACCTGCGAATAACGCCTCTTATAAAATAACTCCTGCCACTGCCTGACCATTCCCAGATAACCGTTGTTTAATATTGCCACCTTCACGTTGATTTTATTGCAGACGCAGGTCCCCAGTTCCTGGATATTCATCTGGATCGAGCCGTCGCCGGCAATATCAAAAACGATTCTATCGGGGCAGCCGACTTTGACGCCCATGGCCGCCGGAAAACCAAATCCCATTGTCCCTAACCCGCCGCTTGAGATAAAGGTGCGAGGATGGTTGTATTCATACCACTGCGCAGCCCACATCTGGTTCTGGCCGACCTCCGTGGTAATAATCGCCTCTCCTTTAGTCAGCTCGTCTATCTGCTGGATAACATACTGGGGCATAATCTTTTTCTTTTCGCTGTAAACCAAGGGGTGCTTCTTCTTCCAGCTTTCCACGGAATTAAGCCATTCCTTTGTGTCAGGGGTATTTTTAATCTCTTCAAGCAGCTGGCCTAAAATATTTTTCGCATCACCGACTATCGGGATGTCAACTTTAACATTCTTGCTGATGGATGCGGGGTCTATATCAATATGGATAATCCTCGCATCGGGCGCAAAGGCATCGAGCCTGCCGGTGACCCGGTCGTCAAAACGCGCTCCCACGGCGATAATCAAATCCGAACCCATAATCGCGTGGTTGGCATAGGCAGTCCCGTGCATGCCCAGCATCCCTAAAGAAAGCGGATGCACCGCAGGAAAACCTCCGATACCCATCAGCGTCCAGGTAACCGGAGCCTGTATTTTTTCCGCCAGTTCCTTTAACCGGCTATGCGCTCCGGAAGTAATGACTCCTCCTCCGGCATAGATAACCGGCCTTTTTGCCCCGGCAATCAGTTTCGCTGCCTTCTTAATCTGCCCGGGATGGCCGAAGTAAGTGGGTTTATAACCGCGTATCTCTAACTCCTCCGGCCAGATAAATTCCGTATCCTTAAGCTGTATATCGCTGGGAATATCGATTAAGACCGGGCCCGGCCTGCCTGTGGAGGCAATATGAAAAGCCTCGCGCACTACCCGCGCCAGGTCTTTTACGTCTTTTACCAGATAATTGTGCTTGGTGATGGGGCGCGTAACACCCGTAACATCCGCCTCCTGAAAGGCGTCATTCCCGATTAAAAAACTTTTTACCTGGCCGGTAATGGCAATAATAGGGATAGAATCCATATGTGCATTGGCAATGCCCGTAGTCAGATTCGTTGCTCCCGGGCCTGAGGTAGCCAGGCAGACCCCCACCTTACCCGTAGCCCGGGCGTAACCGTCAGCAGCATGCGCCGCTCCCTGCTCATGGCGGGTCAGGATAAACCTTATATCCGAATCGTAAAGACTATCAAATATAGGTAAGACCTGTCCGCCGGGGTAGCCGAACATCACTTCTACGCCTTCGCGTTTTAAACACTCAAGCAATATTTGCGCACCGGTCATTTTAATATTGCCCCTTTATCCGCCGAGCTTACTAATTTAGAATAACGCGCCAGATAACCTGTTTTAATTTTTGGCGCAATGGGTCTCCAATTTCTAAATCTTTTTTCTATTTCAAGATTGCTTAATTTCACTTCTAATTTTCTATTAGGTATATCTATGCTAATTATATCACCGTCTCTTAAAATAGCAATCGGGCCTGCGCTTGCCGCTTCGGGAGAAACGTGCCCGATGCAGGGGCCTTTTGTGCCTCCGGAAAATCTTCCGTCGGTAATCAGGGCCACTGATTCGCTCAATCCCATACCCACGATAGCAGAAGTAGGGGCGAGCATCTCGCGCATACCCGGACCGCCGCTAGGGCCTTCATAACGGATTACTATGCAATCGCCTTTTTTTATTTTACGGTTTAGAATCGCGCTCATCGCCTCTTCTTCGCGGTTAAAGACCCGTGCGCGGCCCTTGAATCTCATCATCTTGGAGCTCACTGCTGACTGCTTCACTACTGCTCCGTCGCAAGCGAGATTTCCAAACAAAACAGCAATACCGCCCTGTTTATGGTAAGCCCTGGAGAATGGCCGGATAACCTCCTCATCAAAAATCTCTGCTTTGTTGGCAATATCAAATATTCTCTCTCCGCTTAAGGTCATGGTATTGTTTAATTTGCTCTTCAATCTCTTAAGCACTGCAGGTATTCCTCCGGCATATTCTAAATCTTCCATAAAGTGCGTGCCTGCCGGCTCTAAATTCGTAATATGCGCTGTAGCCTTACCTATTTTATCAAAGGTCTTAAGATCCAATTCTATCCCGGCTTCGTGCGCAATGCTCATCAGATGCAAAACCGTATTGCTTGAGCCGCCCAAAGCCATATCCACAATAATAGCATTCTCTAAGGATTTTTTATTGATGATATCTAAGGGTGCGATATTTTTCTTAACTAATTCCACGATGCGCTCGCCGCTTGCCTGGGCAATCCTGCGCTTCTTGGCGGAAACTGCCAAGCTCGTCCCGCAGCCCGGTAGAGACATGCCTAAAGTTTCAGTAATACAGGCCATGGTATTTGCGGTATACAAACCTTGGCAGGAACCGGCCCCTGGACAGGCCTCCATTTCTAAACAGGCGAGTTCCTCAGAAGAAATCTCTCCTTTTTTCGCCCGGGCTAAAGCCTCATAGGTATCATGCACAAAGGCGAGCTTTCTCTGCCGGAGACGGCCGGAAAGCATGGGTCCTGCAGTGACAATAATTGCAGGAATATTCAGACGCGCCGCTCCCATGAGCATCCCAGGAGTAATTTTGTCACAATTAGTCAGGCAGACAATTCCATCCAATTGATGGGCATTGCAGACTGTCTCAATGGTATCCGCCACTATTTCTCTTAAAGCCAGGGGATAACACATGCCTAAATGACCCATGGCAATGCCGTCGCAGATACCCGGCACGCCGAACAAAAATGGCACGCCCCCGCCGTAACAGATACCGCGCTCAATGAAGCGCTCTAAGTCCCGCATGCCGACGTGCCCCGGTATTAAGTCCGTAAAAGAAGAGGCCACGCCGATAAAAGGCCTGCCTAAATCCTTCCTGCTTAATCCCGTAGCATGCAAAAGCGCGCGATGCGGAACACGTTCCAATCCTTTTTTGATTTTGTCTGAACGCATATTTTACTCCTTTAAAAATTAAGGGTCGATAGTCCATAGTCAATAGTCGATACTAAAACCATGGACTATTGGCTATCGACCATTGACCCAAAGCTATCAATTGTTTCTAGTCTGCCCCTTCTGTATCATGCACTACGGCTTTTTTGTCTTCGCTTTTGCGCGGACGCACAATCACCCGTTTCAAAGTCACGTATTTATCCACCAGTTCTTTATTATTTATAGCATTCAATTGTTTAAAAAGAAAATCAAATTTCTCCTCAATTTCTTTGGCAATCGCCTCCCGCACCTCTTTGCTTAAAGCCATAATCTCTTTTTTAAAAGGCCCTAATGCCTTTTTACGCGTCTTATAGAAGAACTGCTCTTCGGTCTCGCCTTCTTTTTTCTCGCCTGCTGCATTGGTCTTTAACCATTCGTAAATCTTTGCCTTCAATTCTTGCGGAAAATGCTTGCTTTCATAAATCATATTCTGGAATTCCGTAGCCAGATGCACCTCCGCAGTCTCGCATTCAGCAAATTTATGGAATGCCTCAGGAGGCAGAGTGGATGCCCCGTGCTGCACTGCGCCGGAAAGCCCAAACTCTTCCTTTGCAATTTTAGATAATGTTTTCAAGGTCTCAAAATCTAATGCTACTTGCGCAACTGAACCATCGGGTAGCACCACTCCGCCGTGCGAAGTGCCGGTCTGCACGCTTATCTTGCTTAGACCAGTGCGGCCTTTGCGTAATCTTTCTTTATAACCCTGCATAAATGCCCTTAAATCTTCAGCTGTGGAATTCTTGCTGCCCACTTCTCCGATTTCACCGCCCACAGAGACCTCAACACCGCGTGGCTGAATCTGACGGATAAACTGCGTGAGTTTAGCACAGACTTCATAATTATTAAACTGCTGTTTTTTTACATCTGCCTTTGATAAATCTACCAATGTTGAGGAGTCGATATCAATATTATAGAAGCCCGCCTCTATCGAGCCGGCAATCAAAGATTTTAAACCCTCTATTTCCTTCTCAGTATCCTCCTGAAATTTCTTGGCATTAAGCTGGAAATGGTCACCCTGTATAAAGACAGGCCCCCTAAAACCTTCTTTTATGGCTGCTGCCAGGATTACGCTGGAATATTCAATAGGCGTTTGAGCAGTGTATCCCATTTCAGACTTAGCAATCTCAAAGATAAAAGCGCCTGCGTTATTCCTCTTTGACACCCTAAAAATAGCCCTGGCTAAATCGTAGGTCATGCCTCTTAAGTTTATTGCCGGCACGGTAAAACCGCCGAATTCCCCCCTGCCGCGTGCCATATAAAACTGATGGATGCTGGAAGGGTAAATCCCTTTTTTATAGGCGAGGTCTTGAATCTTTTTAGCTAACTTTTCTTTCGCCATTGCATCATCGGACATAATCAAATCTATCGCAATCTTTTCAATATCAAGCGGCCTTCTTCCCATAGACGGCTCCTCGTCCTTAAGTCAATATCTTAATCAAATTATATAAACTATCAACTTCTAATTTTTTCTTGGTTATAGCAAATTCTAAATCGACAGTAACTATCTTACCGCCGGATAAACCCACGGCCTTATCCGATTCTCCCTTTAACAGGCAATCCACTGCTCGCCATCCCAGATTCAGAGCTAACTCCCTGCTTGCTGCAGTGGGACGGCCCCCTCTCTGAACATGGCCCAGAACAACGGCCCGTGTTTCTAAGCTGGTAATCTCTGTTATCTTTTCTGCAATCTCTTCGGCGCGACCTGCGCCTTCGGCTACGACGATAATCCAGCTTATCTTGCCCCTGATGTTTCCTTCGACAATATCATGGCAAATAGCCTCTAAATCAAATTTTCTCTCCGGGATGATGGCGTCTTCGCACCCGCCTGCCAAGGCAACTGAAAGGGCAATATATCCCGAATCCCTGCCCATGACCTCTACCACAAAAATCCTCTCCATGGAAGTCGCGGTATCGCGGATGTTGTCAATAGCATTCAGGGCAGTGTTTATAGCCGTATCGGAGCCGATGGTTGCGTCTATCCCGTTAATATCGTTATCAATGGATGCGGCGACGCCAATGCAAGGGACCTTGTATCTTGTGCCAAATTCATGCGCACCGCGAAAACTGCCGTTACCGCCGATTACAACCATACCGTCGAGGGAATTCTTTTTTATTGTCTGGTATGCCCTATCCTGTCCTTCTTTAGTTTCAAATTCGGGACAGCGTTGTGTCTTTAGTATCGTTCCGCCCTGATTGATAATCCCCGAGACCGAACGGTGGTCCAAAGGCTTCATCTCCTCATTAATCAGGCCCCAATAACCACGGAATACCCCCATAATTTCTAATTTCTTGCTTGAGCCGTAACGCACCACGCTGCGTATCGCGGTATTCATGCCCGGGGCGTCTCCGCCGGTGGTTAAGACTGCGATGCGTTTTATCATGTGCCTGATTCCCAGCTTGATAAATACCTCTGCTGTTCTTTAGTCAAACTGTCTATTTTAATACCCAGGGATTTCAATTTTAAAGCCGCAATGGCCTTGTCGATGTTCTCGGGGACCTTATAAACTTCGTTCTTTAACCTGCGGCTGTTTTTCGCAACGTACTCCGCGCTTAAGGCCTGGTTGGCAAAAGACATATCCATAACCTGCGCAGGGTGGCCTTCTGCTGCTGCCAGATTGATGAGGCGGCCTTCGCCCAGGAGATAAATCCTGCGGCCGCTCCTCAAGATATATTCATCCACGGAATCGCGGATGCGTTTTTTGGCCTTGGTTAATTTTTCTAACGCCGGGATGTCTATTTCCACATTAAAATGCCCTGCGTTCGCAACAATTGCTCCGTCCTTCATTATTATGAAATGTTCCTTGCGTATGACGCCGGTATCCCCGGTTGTGGTCACAAATATATCCCCTATCTTTGCCGCTTCTCTTATAGACATAACCTCATATCCATCCATGTTCGCTTCCAGGGCGCGCAAAGGGTCGACCTCGACTACAATCACCTTGGCTGCCATACCCTTAGCGCGCATAGCCACACCCCTGCCACACCAGCCATAGCCACAGACCACGAAATTAGTCCCTGCCAATAATTTATTTGTGGCGCGGATTATTCCGTCGATAGTAGACTGGCCTGTGCCATAACGGTTATCAAATAAGTGCTTAGTCTCTGCATCATTTACCGCGATGATAGGGTAACGTAATTTCCCCTGATTTGCCAGGGCCCTTAATCTTATCACGCCGGTGGTTGTCTCTTCTGTTCCGCCCAATACCGCTGACCCGGTGACTTTGCTTGTCCTGAGCGAAAGCGAAGGATGACCTCCTGACCCCTTATGAATTGTCGATACAAGGTCCGCTCCGTCATCCATAGTTATGTCCGGCTTGATTGCCAGGCAAGAAAGAATATGCTTATAATAAGTCCTGGTATCTTCGCCTTTTATTGCGAATACAGAAATTTTCAGATTTTTCACCAGAGATGCCGCTACGTCATCCTGTGTGGATAAAGGGTTGGAGGCGCAAAGCGCCAGGCCGGCGCCGCCTGACTTTAATACCTCCATCAAAACCCCTGTTTCAGTAGTAACATGCAGGCAGCAGGCAATCTTAAATCCTTTCAAAGGCCTCTCTTTTCTGAAACGCCGGGCAATCAAACCTAATACAGGCATATTATTACGCGCCCACTCAATCCTTAACGCGCCTTTTTTAGATAACTTGATATCTTTAATATCATAGTTCATATGAATACTCTCCTATATTCAGCACCAATAACGTCTGGGCCTATAGTCCCTATCTATTTCTTATAATCTCGCTGCCTGCTTCTTCAGGCCTGCTGCCTTATCCATCTTCTCCCAGGTAAACTCCGCTTCTCTCCTGCCAAAGTGCCCGTAGCAGGCAGTCTTAAGGTAGATGGGCCGTAAAAGATTTAATTCCTTGATTATGCCCTGCGGCGTAAGTGCGAAATTCCTACGAATAAGTTCAACTAATTTTTCTTTAGGTAACTTTCCTGTCCCATAAGTATCCACAAAAATAGACAGGGGTTCTGAATAACCGATAACATAAGCTAACTGGATGAGGAATTTATCTGCCAGTCCGGCAGCAACCATATTTTTGGCAATATAGCGGCCCATATAAGCTGCAGAGCGGTCTACCTTAGTAGGGTCTTTACCAGAAAACGCACCGCCGCCGTGGGGAACGGTCCCGCCGTAAGTATCCACGATTATCTTTCTACCGGTCATCCCCGTATCCGATTGCGGCCCGCCAATAAGAAATTTCCCGGTCTGATTAACATAATACTTAGTATTCTTATCAATCAGGCCTTTCAATATCGGCTCGGCGATAACTTTAATAATCTCCTTCCGTGCCCTATCAGTTATATGTTTACCACTTTTATCCAATACCTCTTGCGTATGCTGACAAGCGATGACCACCGAATCAATACGTTTGGGTTTTTCATTCTGATATTCAACCGTTACCTGAGATTTACAATCCGGACCAAGATATTTCAGAGTATTGGCCCGACGTACATCTGCTATACGTTTTACTAATTTATGCGCCAGCGTTATAGGAAGAGGCATGTACTCCTTGGTTTCATTACAGGCATAACCGAACATAATCCCCTGGTCCCCCGCACCTCCGGAACTCACTCCCTGGTTGATATCAGGTGATTGCCCGTGTATGGTATTTACAATGGCGCAAGTTTCACAATCAAAGCCATATTTAGGATGGGTGTAACCAATATCTTGAATGATACGGCGTGCCAATTTTTGTATATCGACATAAGCGCTAGTGGTAATCTCGCCTCCGACTACCAAAAGCCCCATAGTGACATAAGTTTCGCAGGCCACCCGGATTTTTTCTTTATCTTTATCCAGGCTTAAAATCTCATCCAGAACACCGTCGGATATCTGATCGCAGAGTTTATCGGGGTGGCCTTCTCCCACCGATTCCGAAGTAAAGAAATGCTTGCGCAAACTCATATAAACCCTCCCCTTTATTTAAGAAAACTCCTTTTTGCCTCGTTATAAAATTCATGGTCCCCGATATCATACCAGCGCCCCCCGAATACAAATCCGTAAACCGGCGCCCTGTTTATCAGCCATTCTATATAAAAACCCGTTGCGTCATGTTTATCGGTTTTGGTATCCAGATATTCCTCTATAAGCCCCAGCTTATCCTTCGTAAAATAATAAAGACACATGGCGATCAAAGTGGATTTGGGCGCCTTGGGCTTTTCCTCGAAATCAATTATCCTCTTTTTTGCGTCCATTTTAATCACGCCGTATTTACCGGACTGTTCTTTATGCTTGATGTCATAGACGCCGATTACGGGGTTTGATTCCTTGCCTTGCGCAAAAGAGAAAAACTCAAGCAGCCCCCCATCAAAGAGATTATCGCCTCCCACCACTAATAAGTCATCCTCAATATGTCTCTGTTTAATGACGAAATGCATATCTCCGATTGCGCCGCGCCTGTCCGCGTGGTCTTTAGTCAGGTCATCAACCAAGGTAAGCGGCCTATCGAGTTGGAGTCCATCGGCCCATCTTTTGAAGCTCGAGATAAATTTACTGTTTGTAACCACGATAATTTCATCTATTGCCTCTACTGTTTTTATCTTATCTACGATATAATCGATTATGGGTCTCTGTTCTACCTTCAGAAGCGGTTTGGGATATTCTACTGTCAGGGGATATAACCGCGTAGCATAACCGGCTGCCAATATTAATGCCTTCATTTTGAGTTCGTTGAGTTCGTTGAGTTCGTTGAGTTCGTTGAGTTAATAAAAGTTAAACTCAAAAAACTCTATGAACTCAATAAACTTATTAATCTTCTGCTAATCTTTTCTTTAAATAGGTAACCCTCTCTACTGGCGTGGGATCAATCCCATAAAGTATGGCTAAATAATAAGAGATAAAATCTCCGATATAAATTAAAGAAAATATCCGGCTTAATAAATCTTCTCCGCGCGACCAGATTTCAATAATCTTTATACCCTCTTTATGCAGTATATCCTCGGTGATATCCATCCTCAAGCTTACCCTCGGGTGCGCCCCTTTATCCCTGAGCATCACCACTACAAAATCCTTAAAGAGCTTTCTGGGGTTTTCCCAGCCCACGATTTCGTTATGGTTCATCTCGGGGAATACGTGGCTGGAGCTCAATGCCTTCGAATTCTCGGCAAGCTGCCCCCTCAGGCGCACGGCGCAGATATCAAAATGCACGGAAGCAGAATATATAACCGCAAATTTATTAAATAATTTGAGGGCCGCGGACTTTGCGATGTTGTCCTTCTGACCTATGCGCGGAGAAAGGCCCTTTTTCAGGTGCTCTAAAACTGCGACCGTCTGGTTTATGGAACGCCCAGCATCTTTAACCAACCCTAATTTTTCCAAGATACATAAAGGGATAATACTCATGTACCCCAGGGCGCATCTCGGCGGCAGGCCCCCGGGTATCTCAATGAAACCAACTTTATCTCTCTGGGCATATTCCTTTAATTGCCCGCCTGAAGAAAGAGCAATTAAGGTAGCGCCGCTTTCCTTTGCCTGGCTATAAGCGCTTAATGTCTCCTCTGTATTACCCGAATAACTCGATAAGAAGACGAGAGTTGTATTATCCACGCAGGCAGGCAGGGTATATTCGCGAAAGACCTGGATAGGTATCTTACTCTCAAAATATAAATATGACCTGATCAAGTCTGCGCCGATTGCCGAACCGCCCAGGCCGCAAAAGACAATTTTTGTAAATCCCCTCTTTGTAAACGCTACCTGCGCGCCTCTAGCAATATCTACCGCGGCCTTGCATTGCAGGGGAAAATCAAGCAGCAAATCCAGCATATTAGACTTATCAAGCTTCTTTAAACTTTCAAGGCTTAAACTCTTTTTCATCCCAGAATTTCCCTTAACCTTGCCTGGCTGAATTCTTCCACCTCTTTACCCGTAGAAAGCTTTAAGACATGCTGGGCAATCTTCTGTACCTCTTTTAAAGTGACTGAACGGATGATATATTTTACCTCCGGGATAACCTGCGGCGGCATACTGAATTCATCCAGTCCCAGGCCCAGGAGTATTAACACCAGGCTTGACTCGCCGGCCATCTCTCCGCACATGCCTACATTGATATTTGCAGTATGCGCTGCATCAATTACATTCTTAATCAAGCGGAGCACCGCGGGGTGCGCGGGTTCGTATAGATAGGCGACCTTTTCATTTACGCGGTCAACAGCCAGGGAGTATTGAATCAGGTCATTAGTGCCTATGCTAAAAAAATCCGCCTCTTTTGCCAATATATCCGCGGTCACGGCAGCGGAGGGGACTTCAATCATCGCGCCAACCTGTATATCCTCGTCAAAAGGTATGCCTTCGCCTTTCAACTCCGCCTTTACCCCGTCCAGTATTTTATTTGCCTGCCTTAACTCCTCGATACCGGAAATCATCGGGTACATGAGTTTCAGGTTCCCGTGCACCGAAGCCCTTAATATCGCCCGCAGTTGCAGTGTAAATATATCCGGCCGCGCCAGACAGAACCTTATGGCGCGCCAGCCCAGAAATGGCTCCATCTCGCGGGGAATTTCAAACTGGGACAGGAATTTGTCGCCTCCCAAATCCAGGGTGCGGATAATAACCGGATACGGCTTCATCTCCTCGGCTACATATTTATAAGCCCGGTAGTGTTCATCCTCGGTAGGCAGGCCCTTCCTGTTCATATAGAAAAACTCGGTGCGGTAGAGGCCTATACCCTGTGCGCCGTGGAGTTTTACCGAAGGGACCTCTTCGGGAAATTCTATATTGGCGTTTATCTCCACCGTCTGTCCGTCGGCGGTAACAGCGGGCAGGTCCTTTACTGCTAAAAATCTTTCCGCGATGCCCTTAAGCCGCTCTCCTTCCTGACGATAAATACGCAGCGTCTCTTCATCGGGGTCTACAATCACGATGCCCATGTTTCCGTCGACTATCAGCAAATCGTCGGCTTTGATCTTTGCCGTTACCTCCCCGACGCCCACCACCGCCGGTATCTCCAGAGACTTAGCCATAATTGCCGTGTGCGAAGTCTTCCCTCCGATATCCGTAACAAAGGCGGCAACTTTCTGCTTATGCATCGCTGCGGTATCCGAAGGAGAAAGGTCGTGCGCCACCACAATCACTCTTTCTTTTAAATCTCCTAACCCCTTCCTCTCCTTGCCTAAAAGATGGCGTAATATTCTCCTGCCCACGTCATTTATATCGGCCGTACGCTCTTTGAGATACTCGTCTTCAATTTTGGAAAAGACATCGATATATTTCTTTAAGACCTCCGAGAAAATATAAGCCACATTGAGCTGTTCTTTTTTCAGGCGCAAGATAACCTCTTCGATAAGCATACGGTCCTCTAAGACCAGAAGGTGGGCGTCAAAGATCTGGGCCTCTTCCTGGCCCATCTCAGTGCCTATCCTCTTCTGCAATTCTATGATTTCTCTGCGGGTCTTAATGAGCGCCTCTTCAAAGAGCTGTATCTGTACCGGTATATCCTCCTCGCGGATAGGCTGCTTTGGAACGATAAATTCCTCTTTGCCTATCTTGTACGCCGGGCCGATACTTATCCCTGAAGCCGCGGCTATACCTTTAAGCTGTATCATTGTTATTCCTCATTAGTGACTATTTTCTCTAACTCCAGCAAGGCGGCGGATGCATCGTCGCCCTCTGCCTCAATTACAATGGAACTGCCCTTTTCCGCGCCCAACATAAGGATGCCCATAATAGATTTTCCGTTCACCTCTTCATCGTCACGGCGGACCGTGATGCGGGCGTCAAATTTATTGGCCACCTGCACGAATAATGCCGCCGGACGCGCATGTAAACCCTGTTTATTTTTTACGATTAATTTCTTCTTGATTAAAGGCATCTCTTAGATCTCTTCAATAAGCCCCAAAATAATCTTGGCTAATTTTTCCGGGTCGTGTCTTACGACTTCTCTCTCGATAATACCGAAGTCGTCTTCGACAACGCGGTAGCCCATATTCTCAATCTTCTTTCTGTCATTGACGACAAGGTAAGAGTTGTCTTGCGCGTAACGCTTGAGTATCTCCTGGGGTATTTCGCCGTTATTGACAATACAGTAATCAATTATACGCGGGTTGCTGTGATTTATAAGTGCCCTTACATGGTCTGACGCAGAATAGCCGTCGGACTCTCCGGGCTGCGTCATCACATTGCACACATATACCTTAATCGCCTCCGAGGCAGCTATTGCGTCCGTGATCTCTTTGATTAAAAAGTTCGGTATGATACTCGTATAGAGCGAACCGGGACCCAAGACAATAATCCGCGCTTCCTTTATTGCCTTTATCGCATCCGGCGTTGCCTCAGACCCCTCCGGCTTAAGAGAGACTTTATCTATGGGTCTATGGGCCCTGGGAATCTTATCCTCCCCTTCCGTAAACGAGCCGTCTTTATGCTGCGCTACTAACATTACCTTATTCAATGTGGAAGGAATCACCTGCCCCCTTAACGCCAAAACCTTGCTGGTCTCCTTAATGGCCTTCTCAAAATCCCCGGTTAATCTGGTCATCACGGTAATAAAAAGGTTGCCGAAACTATGCCCGGATAACTCTGAATTCGTATCGAAACGGAATTGGAATAAATCGCGCATCAATGCCGGCGCATCGGCTAAAGCGACAAGACAGTTACGGATATCTCCCGGAGGCAGAATATCAAATTCCTGCCTTAACCTTCCCGAAGAACCGCCGTCGTCAGCTACGGTAACTATGGCTGCAATATTAGCAGTGTATTCTTTAAGGCCGGTCAAAAGCACTGACAATCCCGTCCCTCCGCCTACGGTTACAATTTTGGGACCACGCCTGAGATGCTTCTTTTGATATAGGAGATCGACTAATTCCGTGCTTCTGGAAGAAGGCAAGAATGCGGCCATTAAAGAGCGCAGTATCCTTTTGATACCTAAGATTAAAATTATGATGCCTGAAATTACCACTATTGCGTCTAATATCCGGCTCGCCCAGTATTCTGCGCCGCGCAGGTGGTCTGTGCCCAGAACCAAGAGGATTACGCCAAAGGTACTCAAACCAATCCAGCGCTTGATACCTATGCCCGGGTAGAGCCACTTAAATATTTCATTAATTCTGGCTTTCATTTCCTCCTCTTGCGTCTTTGGCTATTAAACCTTTTTTTCGTCTTCCTCGCTTATTATCTTTATAATGGCTTTTTCATCTGCGGCGTTACGCAGGGTATCGCGGAAATATTTATCCTTCAGGAGCCGCGAAATACGCGCCAATGCCTTAAGGTGCGGGCCGGCGGAATCCTGGGGAGCGAGCAGTAAAAAGAATATATACGCTGATTCACCGTCTAAGGAATCAAAATCTACGCCTTTTTTAGAAAGGCCGAAGGCTGCCACTAATTTATCCACGCAGTCTGCTTTTGCGTGCGGTATGGCTATACCCTGGCCGATTGCGGTCGAGCCCAGAGATTCTCTGGCCATAAGGGCATCCATAATCTTATTACGGTAGCGCTTTTCAATATCGCCGGCGTTGACCAGGGCATCCAACAGCTCTCTAATCACATCTTCTTTTTTTATGGATTTTATATCAGTAATAATTGCCTTCTTCGACAAAAAGTCTATAACCTGCATACGAACTTCTCCTTTCGTGATATTAATATCATTTAGGCCCACGCTAAAGCATGGGGTAGTTTTACTCTTATCGTCGTAAAACTAAGCGGGAGACGGGATTCGAACCCGCGACATCAACCTTGGCAAGGTTGCGCTCTACCAACTGAGCCACTCCCGCAAATCTCGCATGAGTGGCGAAATCCTTGAAAGCTTTGGTCAAGGATGAGCCACTCCCGCATATCTCATACGAGTGGCGAAATCCTCAAATGCTTTGGTTGAGGATGAGCCACTCCCGCAAATCTCGCATGAGTGGCGAAATCCTTGAAAGCTTTGGTCAAGGATGAGCCACTCTCGCATTATTTCGCTATAATATCCGCGCACCAAAAAGTGCGGACGGAGGGAGTTGAACCCCCAAGGGTTACCCCATATGGTCCTAAGCCATACGCGTCTGCCAGTTCCGCCACGTCCGCGTCGTTCGCTATAACTCAAGAACTAAAGAACAAATTTTATGAGCCTCCCGAGACCAACATCCCCCTCATCTTTCTTCCGGGGATGGAAGTACCCCCTTCACTTGACCGTCGGGGGTATCTTACTCCACGGATATATTACTTATTGAGCCTCCCGAGACCGACATCCCCCTCATCTTTCTTCCGGGGATGGAAGTACCCCTTTCACTTGACCGTCGGGGGTATCTTACTCCACGGATATATTACTTATTGAGCCTCCCGAGACTCGAACTCGGCACACGCGGCTTAAAAAGCCGCTGCTCTACCAGATGAGCTAGAGGCCCAAGTCTGATATTAAAAGAACAAGCGGGTCAATGGTCGATAGTCTATAGTCAATGGCATTGAACTTACTATAGGCCATAGACAATAGACCATCGACCCGAATATTTTAGAACTCTAATATTTCTTTTTCTTTGTTTTTTAAGAGCTCGTCTATTTTAGCGATGTATTTATCTACGAGTTTCTGCAGTTCATCAATACCCCGGAATTTATCATCCTCGGGAATAATCTTATCTTTCTCCAGCTTTTCCAGGGCCTCTTTGGCATCTCTCCTTATCGTACGCAACGATACCCTGCCCTCTTCAGCCATTTTGTGCACCACCTTGGCGAGCTCCTCGCGCCTCTCTTTGGATAAAGGCGGGACGGATAAACGGACTAACTTACCATTGTTAGAAGGGGTGATCCCCAAATTAGACTTCATTATCGCCTTCTCAATCTCAGCGATAGCGGTTATATCCCAGGGCTGTATTACGATAAGATGCGCGTCGGGCGCAGAGATAGAGGCCAATTGCTTTAAGAGTGTCGGCGTCCCGTAGTAATCGACATGTAACCCCTCGACGAGGGCCGGGTTTGCCCTGCCTGTCCTTATTTCGGCGAACTCACGTGTTACAGACTCCAATGACTTCTTCATCTTTTCTTCGGTACCATGCAAGATCTCTTTGGTAGTCATAGCCGGCCTCCTGCTATCTGACAACAGTACCTATTCTTTCCCCTAATACCACGCGTTTGATATTGCCTTCTTTATTGAGGTTAAACACTACGATAGGCAATTTGTTATCCATGCAAAGGCTTATGGCAGTCGCATCCATAACCTTTAGCCCTTTCTTGAGCACATCGATATATTTTAACCTCTCAAACTTCTTTGCACCCTTTACCTTCAGGGGGTCTGCAGAATAAACCCCCTCTACTTTTGTGGCTTTTAATATGGCGTCGGCATTTATCTCCATCGCCCGCAACGCTGCCGCAGTATCGGTGGTAAAATAAGGGTTGCCTGTCCCGGCAACGAATATCACTACCCGGCCTTTTTCTAAATGCCTGATTGCCCTCCTTCTGATATAAGGTTCGGCAATACGTTCCATCTCTATGGCGGTCATCACCCTGGAAGGCAGGCCTATCTTCTCTAACACATCCTGCAGCGCCAGGCCGTTAATGACTGTGGCTAACATACCCATGTAATCAGCCACAGACCTGTCCATATCCAACCCCAGGGAAGCGGTATTCTCCTGCCCCCTGAAGATATTACCTGCGCCCAGGACGACCGCTACATCCACCTTCAAATCTCTTATCTCTTTTATCTGGCGGGAAATGGAAAGTAAAACAGGGTGGTCGATACCGTGAGGCTTCTTGCCTTGTAATGCTTCGCCGCTTAACTTCAGGACTATCCTTTTATAAATAGGCTGGGCCATTATTCGCCGACTCTATAACGTATAAACCTGCGGATAACAACATTCTCCCCGATTTTAGCTACCATATTCCCCAGATAATCTTTTACGGTGATAGCGGGGTCTTTCACGAAAGGCTGTTCCAATAAACAATTAGTCTTATAGAACTCTTCCTTATTCTTTTCTTTCTTTATGACACCGGCAGGCACGTCTTCCTTTTTTATGTATAAAGGGTCACACGCCGCTATCTGCATAGCCAGGTCTTTTGTAAATTGACTGAATTCGCTATTGCGTGCCGCAAAATCAGTTTCGCAGTCGACCTCTAATAATACTCCGATTTTATTGCCCAGATGGACATAGGCCTCAATCCTGCCTTCCAAGGCTCGCCTATCCTGTTTTTTTGCCGCTATCTCCAGCCCGCGTTTGCGCAGTAAACCGGCTGCTTTCTTAATGTCTCCCTTTGCTTCCTCAAGCGCCTCTTTGCAATGCGCGACACTAGCACAAGTCATGTTTCTCAATTCCCTGATTGAATCTATGGATATAGCCATTTTTATATTTACACCTTCCTCCTGGCTCTTGCTTTTTCTTCCGCTACCTGTTTTGCGCGCCCTCTCTTTGCAAGTTTGGTTTCTTCTCCGACAGGTTCTGCGGTCTCTACTATTTCTTCGATCTCTTTTATCTTTATCTCCTCTTCAGGCAGCACTACCGGCTCTTCCTCTTTTTCCTCTTTTTTAAGCGTGGCCCCTTCCTGAGAAAGATAGGAAAGGAATTTCTTTCTGCCTTCATTTATGGTATCGGCTATGAGGACCGTGACCATGCGTATGGACTTAGTGGCATCATCATTGCCCGGTATAGGATAGTCAATTAAATCCGGGTTAGAATTGGTATCAATAAGGCCCACTATGGGTATGGATAACCGGTTAGCTTCACGGACTGCAGTTTCCTCTTTTTTGGTATCCACCACAAACATAGCCTTGGGCATGCGCTCCATTGGGACAATACCGGCAAAATTCTTATTCAGCTTACCCAGCTCCTTCTCCAGGCCGGCTACCTCTTTTTTAGTGAGCTTAGCAAAGGTGCCGTCTTCGCGCATCTTCTCTATCTCCTTTAGGCGATTTATGCTCTTTTTTATGGTAGCGAAGTTAGTAAGCATCCCCCCTGGCCAGCGCTCAGTCACATAATACATGCCGCAACGTATGGCTTCCTGGTGCACGACCTCCTGCGCCTGCTTTTTTGTGCCTACAAAAAGCACAAATTCGCCTTTAGAGGTTATATCCAGCAAGAAATCTCTGGCACTATTTATGCACTCCTCGGTCTTTTCCAGGTCAATGATGTAAATACCGCTCCTTGAGCCGAAGATAAATTTTTTCATTTTGGGATTCCAGCGTTTGGTCTGGTGCCCAAAATGCACCCCCGCTTCTAAAAGTTGTTTGATTAATTCTGAAGGCACGTCTTTATTCCCCCTTTTTAATGGTTAGACTCCTCTCCCTGCCATCTTTTGGCAAGAGATTAATTTTATTACTATACCACAAATTCTCCAGGATACAACTACTTTTGTAGCTCTTGCGTCTGATAAAGCCGTTTGTATAAACCTTCCCTGCTCACCAGTTCGCTGTGACTGCCCTGCTCTACGATACTGCCTTTATCCAGCACGACTATCCTCCCTGCGTTCCTGACCGTAGAAAGCCTGTGCGCGATGACAAATACCGTGCGGCCCTGGATAAGCCGGTCTAAGGCCTCCTGGACAATGCGTTCTGCTTCCGAGTCTAACTGCGAGGTGGCCTCATCCAGGATTAAGATAGACGGGTTCTTAAGAAGCGCGCGCGCTATGGCGATCCTCTGACGCTCTCCTCCCGAAAGTTTCATCCCCCTATCGCCAATAACCGTCCCATAACCAGAGGGCAGGTGATTGATAAAATCGTGGGCATGAGCCAGAATTGCCGCCTCCTCTATATCTTTCTCCGAAGCCAAAAGATCACCATAGGCAATATTGGCCTTGATGGTATCGTTAAAGAGGATGGTCTCCTGCGTAACAATGCCGATCCCTTGACGCAGGGATCTCAGGCTTACCTCTTTTGTATCTATGCCATCAATCAAAATTCTTCCTTTTTTAGGGTCGTAAAAACGCGGGATTAAATCTACAAGGGTGGTCTTTCCCGTGCCGCTGGGGCCGACGATTGCCAGCATCTGCCCTCTCTTTACCTCCAGATTTATATTTTTTAAGATTTCCGCGTTTCCGTAATTAAACCAGACATTATCAAAGACAATGCTATTTTTGAATCCGGGCAATTCAGAGGCGTTTATTTTTTCTACTACCGTTGGCTTGGTTTCCAGGACATCGTAAATGCGCTCGCTGGCTGCTACTGCCTGCTGGTTAAGGGAATTCACGTTGCTTAATTTCTTAAACGGCCTGATCAGCGAAAGCAGGGACCCCAGGAAGAGCCCGAATACGCCGAAAGAGAGTTTTCCCGCGATTACCTCCCTGCCTCCCCAGAAAAAGACGAATATCCCGGCGATACAGCCTAAAAATTCAGTGGCAGGGCTTAGAAGCAGAAGCCGTTTTATAGACTTCATGGAAATTTTATAATAATCCTGGTTTATCTGGTTGAACTTCTTTACTTCATAATTCTCCATATTAAAGGCCTTGACAATCCTTGTGCCGATAATGGTTTCGTAGAGGAGCGAGTTTATATCCGCCATCTTCTCCTGCGACCTCCTGGAGAGTTTTCTCAAGACCCTGCCCACCTTGACAATGGGAAAGCTGATCAGCGGGACCAGGATAATGGAGACCAGCGCCAGCTTAAAATAGATAAAAAAGGTCACAAAAAGGAAAATAACTATCTGCAGGGTTTGATAGACCAGGTCTGTTGAGCCGTAAGATACGGCATTCTCCACTATCTTTACGTCATTGGTAATGCGCGAGATGAGCTCGCCCCCGCGTTTATGGGTAAAATATTCCAGAGAGAGCGTCTGAAGCTTGGCATATAGCTTGGCCCTGATATCCCTCACCACCAGCTGGCCTATGTCAGACATCAGATACCCCTGCAAAAAGCCGAATATCCCCTTCAGGAAAAAGAGCAGTACAACGCTTATGGCCATGTAATTCAAAAGCATCTCCGGAGGCATATTATTGATTTTATCCACAAAACCCTCTAAAAAAACAGGCAATTTTGTGGGCATGATGATCTTTTTGTTGGTTAAGACCTTATCTGCGAGGGGCACAATCATGGCTAAGGATATGCCGTCAAAGACAGCGGAAAAAGCCATATATACCGTGGCCAGCGAAAATTTAGCCAGATACGGCCTGACAAACCTCAGTAACTTCAAATAATCCCGCACGTTTAGTTCCTCCTGAAAGGAAAGGTATTGTATCATAAACATTGACTTTTGTCTATCAGTTTGCTATTATTTTTGCTATGCGCAAGTTAAAAATAGGCGTGGTAGGCGTAGGGCACCTAGGCGGCATTCATGCCAAGATATACAAGGAAATTGAAAATTGCTCCCTCCGGGCAGTCTGCGATATTGATAAAACCCGGCTTAATGCGCTAGCGCAAGAACTGGATATACCCGGGTATGCCGATTACCGGGAGCTTACCGATAAAGTCGAGGCCGTGAGCATTGCCACGCCCACCAGGTCACATTATAAAATAGCGCATCACTTCCTTAAACACAATGTGCACTGCCTGGTGGAAAAACCCTTTACCCCCACCCTCAAAGAAGCAGATGACCTTATCAAAGAAGCCCGGAAAAATAAACTGACCCTGCAGGTCGGGCACATCGAGAGGTTTAATGCCGCATTTGCCGCGACGCAAAGATTAATCAAAGAGCCCAAATTTATAGAATGCCACCGCCTAAGCCCCTTCCCTAACCGCTCCGTAGATGTGGGCGCGGTGCTGGATATTATGATCCATGACATAGATATAGTGCTGGGGCTGGTCCCTTCTCTTATTAAAAAGATTGAATCTGTGGGCGTAAATGTGCTTACGCAATTTGAGGACATTGCCAATGCCCGCATTACCTTTCAGAACGGCTGCGTGGCAAATCTCACCGCCAGCCGCGTATCGGAGGAGGTAATGCGGAAAATCAGGATCTTCCAGGAAGATACCTATATATCCTTAGATTACAAAGAGGCTACGGCATGCGTATATAAAAAAAGCGGACCCGCCATCACCAGGGAAAACCTGCCCATTGAAAAAGAACAACCCTTAGAGAAGGAACTGAGGTCTTTTGTCGACTGCGTCCTCGGGCACAAAGAGCCCCTCGTCTCAGGCAGGGTTGCCAGAGAGGCGCTTAAAGTGGCCCTGGAAATCCAAAATCAGATATGGAAGAAAAACGCATCCTGATTATCTGCGGAGAGGCATCGGGAGACCTTAACGCCGCAGGCCTTGCCAGGAAAATATTAGAGATAAACCCCGGGGTAAAAATTTCCGGAGTCGGAGGAGCGCTCCTGCGCCAGGCAGGCGCCCAAATCTACTGCGATATCAAAGACCTGGCAGTAATGGGTTTTTTTGACGCCTTAAAGAAACTCCCCCAGTTCTTCGCGCTGCAGAAATTCCTGCTAGAGAGGATAAAAGAAGAGAAGCCGGATTTAATCATCCTGGTTGACTTCTCAGGTTTTAACCTGCGCTTTGCCAAAATCATCAATAGAGCTATCCCGGTTATCTACTATGTCAGCCCGCAGGTCTGGGCATCCAGGCCCGGGAGGCTCAAGACCATAAAAAAATATATCAATAAGATGATTGTCCTCTTCAAATTTGAGGAGGAGTTTTACAGAAACAACGGCATGGATGCGGTTTTTGCAGGGCATCCCCTCTTAGACATCGTCAAGCCTCTAATCCAGAAGAAGGAATTCCTAAATAACTTTTTTCTCGATGAATCCAAACCCGTTATTGCGCTCCTGCCCGGTTCACGCCGGCAGGAAGTGAAAAATATCCTACCGGTAATGCTTAAGGCTGCCGCGCTTATCCTGAAAAGTATCTGCGGCGTTCAGTTTGTGCTGGCAAAATCTCCGCAGGTAAGCTGGGACGCCTATAATTTCATAACCCGCACATTTAGTAATATAGAGGTAAAAATTATCGAAGGTAAGACCTATGACTGCCTGAATATAGCTGACTTCTGCCTGGTGGCCTCAGGCACAGCAACACTGGAGACCGCCATAATGCAGAAACCTTTTGCGGTTATTTATAAGATGGGCCTCCTGAATTATCTCCTCTACCGTCCGCAGGTAAGGGTGCCTTACATAGGTATGGTAAATATCGTGGCGGGTAAAAAAATAGTGCCTGAATTTATCCAGTTCCGGGCCAGGCCGAAGGCAATAGCAGAGACGGTGATAAAGTTTCTCGAAAATCCCTCCGCATTAGAACACATGAAAATAGACCTCGCGCAAATCAGGCCATTACTCGGGGAAAAAGGGGCGAGCCTGCGCGCCGCTAAAATTGTAGTGGACTTCTTAAAAAATAATTAGGCTATATCTATAGACTCTAATTTGCTGATTAATGCGGCTACCTCTTTAATAATAGCGGCGGGTAGTATTTTTGAAACCTCGATCTCTTTTTTTAAAGACTTGAGGGTGTTTAAAAATCTTTTGACTGTGGCAAACCTTCTTTTCTGGTATGCCTCTTCCGGCTCCAGTTCCTCTCTCTGCCTGATCAGGCTGGTCAAGTCCTTTCTTACCTCGCGCGCGTCTCTTCCTTTTTCAAAAATCTCTTTTTTAAAACGGCCGTAATCCTGGCTATCCAGCTCCTTCTTATTTTTAGCCAGCCGCAGGACGTCAATGGATTCATAGCCCGGGACAATTGCCGCCTCTCTAGACTCCAGATAATCCTTTTTGAGATATTCCGGCTCTTCCTTTTCCAGAAAATAATAGGACTTGAGGAGTTTCATCGCTGTCTGTTTTCTGATGCCTATCTCGCGCGCTGTATATATGTCAAAGGTAGCGTAGCCCCACTCCTTATACAGCTTGTCCTTCCATACCGAATAAAGCGCCCTGCCCAATTCTACCCAGGAGGTCTTGAAGCCTTTGGCGCTCTCCAAGACCTGATACCGGAGTGAATCGGGCTTGAGGTCTTCCATTTTTTCTTCAATACTCTTTAATGATTTTGTCTTTACGCTTTCCATTCCAACTTTCCTTTCTATTAAAATTTTTTTATTCTAAAACATGTTTCCTTGGCTTAGCGGCATGTATTTGCCATATTGATACGTTCGTCTATAGGCGGGTGGTCAAAGAAGAAAAATTTTATTACAGGATGGGGGTTTCTGTCGGCAAGGTTCTGCGTGCCGAGCTTGTCCATCGCACAAATAAACTCCGCTTTTAAACCTGTCACGGAAAGCGCGAGTTTATCCGCATTCTTCTCTAACCTGCGGCTGATATAATTTCCCAACGGCTGCATAATTATCCCGGCTAACACAAAATAAACGAGAATGAGGGGCAGGGCCGCAATGTCAGATAACGAAGATAACCCGAATAGCTTCAAGGCATAATCGCTGGTCTTAAAAATCAGGTAAAAAATTACTATGGTCGCGGTTGAATTTACAAATATAAGTTTTAAGAGGTGCCTGAGCTTATAGTGGGCAAACTCGTGCGCCAGGATCACCTCGATCTCATCGTAGGTGTATTTATCCTTTAAGGTATCTGCTAAGATTACCCGCCGTGTCTTGCCTATCCCCACAAACGCGGCATTCCCTTTCAGGGTCTTCGAGCTGAAATCTATCTCGAAACAGTCCAGAACCCTTACCTTCATTTTATCTGCCAGGTTCATAATGCGTTCTCTCAATATGCCGTCAGAAAGTTTTTTATACTTAAAAAATAAAGGTATAATCGCGACCGGTGCCAGCTTTGCCAGGATTAAAGTAAGAAATATCCAGAAAAGCGAGATGACCAGCCACCAGCTATGCAGAAAGTGTTTCAATATGTAATAGAAGGCAGCGGTGAGGATAAGGGCGACGATGTAAGATATGCCTCCGGCCTTGGCTTGATCCCGGAGCCAATCCTTGACCTTCTGCCGGGAAAGGGAAAAACGATGCTCCAATACATAGGAATGGTAAAAGTTTAAGGGGAAGTTTAAAAGATAATAACCGAAAGAAATTATAAGAAGGTATAAGGGGACGGCAAGATAGTTTTTAGCGCTAAATTTTAATAGCCCGCGCGCCATGGCCTCGGAGAGCCCTGAAGCTAAAAATATTAAAAGAAAAGCAAGGAGATAGAATGTCTCTACAATAGTTAAAATGTATTTAAGAGAAGAATATCTCTTGGCCCTATCTCTATCTCGCCCGGCCATTTTTATTTAGAGGGTTTTTCTGCGAGCGGCGTGATATTGATAAATGTGCGTGCCTTGCCGTGGCTAGTCTTCCTCTTGGAAAAATAAACCTTTCCCGGGCAAAGGGCATACAATGTACCTAATCCTTTCACGTTGGCGCCTGCTTTATAGGCCGCCATGCCTCTGGTGAGAATCTCACCCGTCTTCACCAGCTTTCCGCCGGAAACCTTAATTGCCTTGTCTTTCTTGGGCGTAGAAAATCCACCTATCACTTTAGCCTCCTTTCCATAGTTTAAATATTAAAATCATATAATCCCTAATTAAGCAAGACCTCTTCATCTTTATCCGGTATCTGCACTTGGAGGCCTTTTTGAGCGAGCGTATCAGCCAGGGACTCTGATTGCTCCTTATCGCCATGGACTAAAAAGATAGTCTTTAAGGGCAGGCATCCTGAAACAAAATCCAGAAGCCCGTTTTTGTCCGCGTGGCCTGAAAAGGCATTGATAACCACTACCTCTGCATTAAGCTCGTATTCCACTCCGAATATGCGTATAAAAGGCACCCTCTCCACGATTCTCCTGCCCAGTGTATCCTGGGCCATATAGCCCACCACCAGCACAGTGTTTCTGGAATCCTCGATATTGTTCTTTAAGTGATGCAGGATCCTTCCGGATTCGCACATGCCGGAGCCGGCAATGATAATCATCGGGCGTTTATCGATATTCAGCGCCTTGGAATCCTTCTGTTCCGGGATAAACTTAAGATTCACGAATTCTCCCGCCTCGGCGGGATCCCGCCCGATACCATACGAAAGGCGGGAAAAAGGGCTTTCTCCTCTACTTATTTCCTGACGGGTCTTCTCATTAAGATAGGTAAGGTGATATTTGAAAACCTCGGTTATATTGGTAGCCAGAGGGCTGTCCACATATATAGGTATGGAAGGGATGGACTTATCTTTCAGGAGTTCATTGAGGAAGTAAATTACCTCCTGCGCGCGCTCTAAGGTAAAAGATGGGATGAGGATTTTCCCCTTGCGCTCGACAGTGCGGTTAATCGCATCCTTTAGTTTGGCCTTTGCTTCTTCAATCGGCGCATGGAATCTGCCTCCGTAAGTGCTTTCTAAAACTAAATAATCAAGCCCTGAAGGTATAACCGGATTATTCAGCAGGGGCAGATTATTTCTTCCTAAGTCCACCGCATAACCTAAGCGGACATTCCTTAGCCCATCCTTTATATCCAGGACGATGATGCTAGAGCCCAGGATATGCCCGGCATCAAAAAGAGTGGCAAAGATATTTCTCGCAACACAGAACCTCTGGTTATAAGAAATCGAACGGAACCTTTTTGCGGACCTGAAAACCTCTCTCCTCGTGTAAAGAGGTTTTCTTAAAGGCAGGCCCAGCCTCTTGTTTATCTTATTGACGTATCTTACGTCTTCCTCTTGGACCTTGCCCGAATCCTCGAGCATTAACTTAGAGAGGTCTCTTGTAGCGGAAGTGGCATAGACCTTGCAGTTCAGCCCCGCCCTTATTAGTGTGGGGATGTTGCCGCAGTGGTCGATATGCGCATGGGATAAAACAAGCGCATTGACCTTACGCGGGTTATAATGGAAGGCCGTATTCACCTGATAAAATTCATCGCGGTGCCCATGGAAGAGGCCGGCATCAAGCAGGACCTGTGACTGCTCTGTCGAAACCAGAAGGCTTGAACCGGTAACGGTCCTCGCCGCGCCTAAGAATTTTAAAGTTACGGACATAAAAAATTAAGCTTATGCATTAAGTTACGAAGAGATTGCGGGAAGAAAATTTCCCATCGGTAGTAAGATTCACGCCTAATCTTTTCAGGCCCACCTCATCTCCGGGGGTAGGGATATGGGTCATATGGACCTCGCAGCCTTTCAATTCCACCAGCTTATTCATGGCTAATTCCGCCGTATGATTGGTGGTTGCGCTTATGGCTAGGGCGATCAGGGTCTCCTCCAGATCCAGGCTCTCTGACTCTGTCTCTAAAATCCCTTCTTTTAATTTTGCTATTTGATTTATGATATGCGGAGAAAGCAGGAGTATCTCATCCGGAATATTGGCGAGGACCTTTAGCGCATTCAAGATGAGGCTGGAAGCGGCGTGCATAAGAGCTGAATTCTTCCCGGTGATAATGTGCCCGTCTTTTAACTGGATGGCAGCCCCGCAAAATATCCCGGCATTGCCTTTGCCTTTTGCCTCTGTCTCCTCCGCTGCGCGCCTGGCCACCTCCACAACCGCCCTATCCGTAATCTTAACGCCTAATTCCTCCATCAGCAGCGCCACCCTATCCACCGTCTCTTTTTTCTCTATACCCAGGACATACTCTGTATTATACCTGAAATACCTGCGTATTAATTCCTGTTTTGCCGCCTCTTGCACTGCTCTATCATCGACTATGCCAAAGCCTGCGCGGTTAACGCCCATATCCGTGGGCGAATTATACATTGGCAGATTCGCGTTTTTCTCAAATATCTTACTCAATATCAATCTTAATATCGGGAAGCTTTCTACGTCACGGTTATAATTTATGGCCGTCTTATTGTATTTATTCAGATGGAAGGGGTCTACCAGGTTAAAATCCTGTATATCTGCAGTGGCTGCCTCATAGGCAACGTTTATCGGGTGTTTAAGGGCCAGATTCCAGATAGGGAATGTCTCAAATTTAGCGTAACCAGCGCTGAGCCCGCGTTTATGCTCGTGGTATAATTGTGAAAGACAGGTAGAGAGCTTGCCGCTGTTGGGGCCGGGTGCCGTAACCACTACGATAGGCTTTGCGGTCTCTATATATTCGTTTCTGCCGAAACCTTTCTCGCTGACAATTAAATCTATGTCGGCAGGATAACCCTCTATCGGATAATGCAGATAGACCCTAACGCCCCTGTGTTCTAATTTATTCTTAAAAATAACTGCGGATGACTGGTTCTCAAAACGCGTAATCACTACCGCCAATATATCCAGGCCCCATTTTCTCAAGTCATCGATTAACTTAAGCGTGGCGGCGTCGTAAGTGATGCCGAAATCTCCGCGCACCCTTCCCTTCTCAATATCAGAGGCATAGATACACAGGACTATATCCAGCTTATCCTTTAATTGCTGGAGTAACCTTATTTTTACATTATGGTCATAACCGGGCAGGACGCGTGCGGCGTGGTAATCAAAACAGAGCTTTCCTCCGAACTCTAAGTAAAGCTTGTTATCGAGTTTCTTAACCCTGTCTAAAATTGCGGCGGTCTGCTCTTTCAGATATTTTTCGTTATCGAAACCTATTTTTTTCAGCATAATCCCGGTTAATTATTTAAGGCATTATTATATTACAGGGAACAAAATTTGTAAATAAGCTTTTAGGGCAAGGGGACCGGGCCCTCAATTAAATGCAGGAACTCCTTACCCTCTTTCCAGGGGTTGAGAAAGCGCCCTATCTTTATACTCTCTTTTGTGCCTCTTAGATCGATAATCTCTCTTTTATCTGCAGGGTGAATAACCTCAACCTTTGGCGACAGTACATCATCTTCATTCTCTTCTATAACCGCGGCAATCCTTCCGTCGCTTAATGAGACTATCGAGCCTATAGGCCATACCCCCATAACTGTAAAGAATTTATCTATTAAAGCGGGTTCGAAGGAAATCCCTCTCTCCCCAATCATTAGGTTATAAATCATGTCCGGGGCATAATCTGCTTTATAGCTCCTCCTCTCTAAAAGGGCGTCATAGATATCGCATATAGATACGATCATGGAAGCAATATGGGGTTTCTGGGGTGAAGATAACCTGGGGTATCCCTTTAGGTTATATTTTAAGTGGTGCTCGAAAGAAACGACTACCGGCAGGATGCCCAGGGTATCCACGTATTTCAAGAGTAGTTCCGAGCCTAAGATGGTATGGCTTTTTATCTGGGAGAATTCCTCCTCTGTCAACTCTTCTGATTTTCTAAGTAGCCCTCCGGAAATGTACAGCTTGCCAATGTCGTGGAATAATGCGGCGACTCCTATGTCTAAAATAGCGTCTTTAGCAAAACCGAGTTTAGAGGAAAAATACATACTCAGGATGGAAACATTTATAAGATGCACAAACGTCCCGGGATCATATCTCTTTAAGGTAGCTAATTTCAATAATTGCTGGTGGTGTTTAATCAGCTTTTCCATAACATTATTTATGGCAAACCTAAAAGACAGATGGTCAATGTCCTGCATATTCAAGACGCCTTCCAGTGTCTGCGAGGTCTTATCCAGTGCGCTTTGGTATATATTTAAAAAAGTCAAGTCCTGAACCGGCTTAGCGGAAGAGGAAGCCTTCAGTTTTCCTACTCTTATATTTGCTATCCCCACTAGCGATAGATATTCCTGGGGGTCTCTTTCTGACCCTTCCTTGGGAACTGCCAAAAATGTAATAAATTTACTCAATTCTTCTCTCTCTACCCCCCGGGAAAAAGAAACCTTTTCTATGCCTTTATTTTTTAAATAAATAATTGCGGGCCCGGCCATTTGGCTTAATTCAAAAAATATTTCTTTTTCAAAGGCTAACTCTTCTCCTATAATCCCGATGGTCAGCTCTTCTCTTTCGCTTAATACATCCATTAAGCTGGAGTAGGCCTTGTCTACGGATTTATGGAATATGAGATGCTCGCCGCCGTAGAGTTTTGCCGTCTGCACTGAAGCTAACAGGTCTTTAAAAGAATTCTCAATTTTCTCTAGCATGCCACTTTTTTAAAACCTCCGCTGCCTTCTTCCTTACATTTCTGTTCCAGAAGAAAGGCCTTTTGCTCAAAGCTGCCAAATGCGCCCCTGCTTCTTTTAATCCTGAATCTTCTATAAGCCTTATATTTTCAATTATAACTTTATTCTTCCTGCCCCAGGGGCTCAGGATAGAAAGAAGGGCTTGGGCTGCCCTTTTTCTTGTGTTTTCCTCTCTGGCTAAAATTGCCAGGGCCTCTTTCTTTAAAGAGATGCTCTCTTTTTCTTTTTGCAAAACAGAGAAGAGGAATTCATCGTCAAGCTCGGCCGGACCTCGCATGGCTTTTAATGCCTCTATTTTTATAATCTCATTGGCAAAAGAAAATATATGTTTAAGTATTTCTCCGGATAATAAAGGACCTGCCTCAGACACATTCTCTATTATCTTCGCCAGAAATCCCATATCAGAATATTTCTTTTCCAGATTTTCATAAAAAAGGGGCAGAGAGCCGGGGAAAAACCTGAAGAGTAATTTTAATCCATAGGGGTTAATTTGTTCTTCGCGGAATATCTTATCAAGATAAAAATCAGAATTTAAGGAAGACTTCTGGAGGGCATTAGCTAAATATCCTAAATCATCTGAAGGGGTTTCCTCCCAGATAGCCTTCTCCACAAAGTCAGAAATGCCCCTCTCCAGTTCTTCAAAGACGTCCTTAAGGGCTGCTTCCTCCTTTTTTCTTTTATTGACAATATCCAATAAAAATTTTATGTATTGAAAATCTTTCTCTTTCGTTATGCCTTCCAGCTCTTTTGATATCCTGTCCGAGACTGACTTAAGCCTCGCATTATTTTTCTCATCGTTAAGTAAATTAAGGAGGGTAAAAAGATAATTTTTATGCAGAAGTTCCCGGTCAAAAAATGCCCCTTTATCAAAAGAAATATTTTTAAGGAGGGCGGAAAGGGTATGCCGATACACTTCTGAAATAGAATGCTCCCCGGACAGGGATAATAAATCCTGTATTTTCTTTATTGCCTTGGGGTTATTCTGTAAAGGCCCCTGCTCGGCCGCCTTGCTCAAAAAGGAAGAAGAGATTTCCTTGCCCTTCTCTTCTCCCGCAATCCGGGAAAATAGCCCTAAACTTAGTATATCAAAACTATCGTCTGTCGATAATTCATCCCATAACAAACTGGCGAAATTATCCGCCTTGAAATCTTTAAATAATGACTTTATTGTATCGAGATTCTCGCCTTGAAAGGCGTCCTTATATTTCGAAGCCGACTTAAACATTACCTTTGAACATTTGTAGAATTTTTCTTTCTGGCTATCTTTAAGATAATTAAGAAAACCGTATAGGTTTTTCTTTGTCTCTCCGTCTTCAAATAGGTCCTTCGTTTTGAGCTTCCCTATGATGCTTTCAAAATTATCCGCAAATTCATTGATTCTCTCGGCGTCTTTCTTATCTATCGCATCCTTGAATAAATATGCCCAGGCGTCTTTAAGTTCTTCGCCCTCTGTTCCTAGCAATTGGGAATAATCCAGTTCGTCAATATGGATATGCGGAGTTTTTTCTCTATTTAGGATGTCCTTCAACCCCCTATGCCTGAGAATTTCTTTTCTAGGCAGCGACACACCCCCCAGAAAATCAATTAACTCCGGGACGGTTAGGCCGCGCATCAGCTCAATGCTCCTTATCTTACGCTGATGAAAAATTGATGCGAGTTCAACATACAAAGCTGTCTTCTCCCATTTCCTCCCGTCGATAAACAAAGAATCTGGGGTAATATCTATTTTTATGGAATTTGAAAAAACGAATAGTGCGTCTATCTTCTGCTTGAAATTCTCAATGGATTTAATCAGGTAGGGATGGCCTACAGGGTAAGCCGAGGCGTTATTCAGGGCTATGCGTAGACCCTTTAAGAAATCGACCAGTGCTTCGTCTTTATCCATTTAAATGAGCACTTGGCTTATGGAGCACGAAGTGCGACATAAGCCAATCTTCTTGTTTTACTTCTTTGAAGGTGCAAATTAACCCCTTGCTTTCGCAAGAAAGCAAGGGGATATCCTCACTTATTCTACTGCTAAATACAGAGTTATTCAATAACAAAAACGCCCCGCTCTATAGAAGCGGGGCGTTTTAATGCTCAACAAAAATATGCTTACACCAGACCCTGGTCTAACATAGCATCAGCCACTTTTACGAATCCGGCAATATTCGCGCCGTTGACATAATTGATGTAATTGCCTTCTTTGCCGTATTTAACGCACTGTTCATGAATAGCTATCATGATATCGTGCAATCTCCGGTCTACTTCTTCGCGGGGCCAGGACAGTCTTAAGCTGTTTTGGCTCATCTCAAGGCCTGAAGTGGCAACGCCTCCGGCATTAGCTGCCTTACCGGGCGCATACAAAATCTTTGCCTTCTGGAAGACTCTTGCCCCCTCCGGCGTGGTAGGCATATTTGCCCCTTCGCCCACTGCAATGCAGCCGTTTTTGACTAATTCCTTGGCGTCACCCTCGCCTATCTCATTCTGGGTGGCGCTGGGAAAGGCGATGTCGCACTTCACCCTCCATGGCTTCTGGTTTTCGGAATATTCGCAGTTAAATTCCTTTGCGCATTCCTTTATGCGGCCGCGCCGCACATTCTTAATCTCCATGGCGCAGGCTAATTCCTTTTTATCAATGCCTTTTTTATCGTAAATAAACCCGTTAGAGTCTGATAGCGTCACCACCTTTGCCCCTAACTGGATGAGTTTCTCTGCCGTATATTGAGCGACGTTCCCGGAACCGGACACCGTGCAAACCTTACCCTCCAGGGATTCTCCTCTTGTCTTTAGCATCTCTTGTACGAAATAGACGCAACCATAACCCGTAGCCTCAGACCTGATAAGGCTGCCGCCCCAGCTCAATCCTTTGCCGGTGAGAACCCCTGTAAATTCATTACGCAGCCTTTTGTATTGGCCGAACATATATCCGATTTCGCGGCCGCCTACCCCGATATCCCCGGCAGGCACATCTGTATTCGGCCCGATATGCCGGAATAACTCCGTCATGAAACTCTGGCAGAATCTCATTACCTCATTATCCGATTTTCCCTTGGGGTCAAAATCAGAGCCGCCTTTTCCTCCACCCATGGGGAGCGTAGTCAGGCTATTCTTAAATACCTGCTCAAAAGCTAAGAATTTCAGAATACTTAAGTTCACGCTGGGATGAAAACGCAAGCCCCCTTTATAAGGGCCGATGGCGCTATTCATCTCTATACGGTAGCCCCTGTTTATATGTATCTGCCCATTATCGTTAGTCCATGGGACACGGAACATAATCAAGCGCTCCGGCTCCACCATTCTTTCCAGAATCCTGGCTTCTTCATATTTCGGATTCTTTTCGATGAGCGGTGCTACTGATTCCGCTACTTCGCGCACCGCCTGATGGAATTCGATTTCACCGGGATTTTTCTCAACCACCCTTGCCATAAACTCTTCGATTTTCTTTGACATCTTTCCTCCTCCTTTGACTTACTTTGTCCTTCGATTATGTCCTGACGTTGGACAGGTCGAAGCACTGCCATTAAATACGGCTAAAGGGACCCGATGATTGCTTCCGAGGCTTTCTTTGCCATACCCATTGCCTCAATTACCGTCCCCTCTCCTCCCACGATATCTCCTCCGGCAAAAACCCTTCTGATGGAAGTCTCCATAGTTTCAGGATTCACTAACACATCTGAATATTTATCTGTTTTTAATTGCGGGGTTACGCTGGTTAAAACTTGATTCGCCTTTAACCCGACAGCTATTATTACCAGGTCAGAGTCGATTTCAAAATCGCTTCCTTCAATCGGAACAGACCTTCTCCTCCCCGAGCTATCCGGCTCTCCTAAGCGGCATTTAAGGCATCTTATTTTCTTTACGAAACCGGCTTCATCTCCGATAAATTCTATTGGCTGGATGAGGAATTGAAAATTTATCCCCTCTTGCCTGGCGTGTTCAATTTCAAGCCTCCTGGCAGGCATCTCTACTTCCGTGCGCCGGTAAAGAATGGCGGTATCAGGGGCAAGGCCGTTTATTTTCTGCAATCTCAACGCTGCCCTGGCTGCGTCTATGGCGGTATTTCCTCCTCCGATGACCACGGCCCTCTTACCTATATTTACCGGGGTATGGGCCTGGGGGAATTTATAGGCGGACATAAGATTTACCCTGGTTAAAAATTCATTCGCGGAATAAACATTGCATAAATTTTCTCCCTTTATCCCCAAAAATCCCGGTACCCCTGCTCCCAGGCCTAAAAATATGCAGTTATACCCTTCGGAAAAAAGCTCATCTAAGGTTTTAATCCTGCCCACAACAAAATTAACTATACTCTCTACTCCCGAGTTCTTTAGATAATCTATCTCAAAGTCCAAAATATCCCGCGGCAGCCTGAAAGGCGGAATGCCGTACCTTAAGACCCCTCCCAGTTTATGCAGGCTTTCAAAAATAACTACTTTTATGCCTGCCCTGCTCAGTTCGCCGGCGCAGCATAAACCCGCCGGGCCAGAACCTACTACCGCTACTTTAAACTTAGAAAGTTTTTTATCTACTCTGACAGGGACCTTGAGCTTGTTCTTTAATCCATAATCTCCGGCAAACCTTTCGAGGTAATGTATATTAATCGCCTGCTCCGAAGCAAAAGGCAGGCCTTTCTTGCTCAAGACACAGGTCTTTCTGCATTGATATTCTGCAGGACAGACCCTTCCACAGATAGAAGGAAAACCATTCTTTTCCCTGATGGTAAAATAAGCGCCTTTATAATCCTTTTGCGTCATCTGGAAGATAAACTTTTTAATATCTATCCCCACGGGACAACCCGGAATACAGGCAGGATTTTTACACTGAAGGCATCTGGAGGCCTCCTGGAGCGCTTCTTCTTCCGTATAACCTGAGACTACCTCAGCGAAATCAGCTATTCTCTTTAAGGGCTCCAATTCCTGCGCCCTTACTGCTTCTTTTTTCATCTTTCAAAAATTATAATAAGTTGCCCAGTTTACAAATATGTTTTTCTTTATCCTCATAAATCCTGTTTCTTTTCTCTAATTCTTCCCAGTCCACTGAATGGCCGTCAAACTCCGGGCCGTCCACGCAGCTGAATTTTGTTTCTTTCCCTACGCTTACTCTGCAACAGCCGCACATGCCCGTGGCATCTACCATAAGGGCATTGAGAGAGACCACTGTCTTTACATCGAATCCCCTGGTCACTGCGGCAACCTTTTTCATCATCGCTATCGGGCCGACGGCATACACTAAATCATATTTTTCTTTTGAAAGCAGCTCCCTTAATATATCCGTGGTAAACCCCTTTCTAGCGTAAGAGCCGTCGTCTGTGGTCACATAGACCTCATCAGAAACACTTTTTAGCTCTTCTTCCAAAATCAATAATTCTTTTGCCCTTGCCCCCAATATACTTAGGACGCGGTTGCCTTCCTGTTTTAATGCCTTGGCTACGGGATAGATTTCTGCAATACCTACCCCTCCGCCTACCAGGATTACCCTGCCATATTTTTTAATCTCTGTAGGATGGCCTAACGGGCCAACTAGGGCGTATAAAGAGTCTTTGCTGTTTAGCCGCCCTAAAAGTTTAGTGGTTAAACCTACCTCCTGAAAGATTAGGCTAATCGTCCCTTTGTCTTTATCAGCATCTACGATGGTCAAAGGCACCCTTTCTCCTTCTTCAACGGCCATAAGCACTACAAACTCGCCCGGCCTTGCCTTGGCGGCGATAGCAGGAGAGGAAATTTCCAGCTTAGTGATTTTTGCGCCCGTATTTTCTGATAAGGTCTCTTTTTTTATTATCTCCATAAGCCTTGCCTTAAGCCATTATTACTATAAAAAAAGACGCCTTCCTTTTAACAAGAAAGACGTCTCTGTCCTTTCTAACTTGCCTGAAAATAATACCATAAAAAAGGGCTTTGTCAAGCAGCCTGACCCCGTTTTTCCCCGTTTTTCTATGCCTTCTTATCCGTTATATCCCTGGCCAGAATTATAGCTTCCGCAATTTCGCGCATGGATTTACGGGAATCCATACTCTGTTTCTGAATCAACCGGTAGGCCTCCGAAGGCAGAATATTTGCTTCCTGGGAGAGGATATCCTTTGCCCGCTCGATGGCTTTGCGGGTGGTTAATGCCTCTTCTGCGCTGCGCGCCCTTAAACCCAGCTCTGCATTCTCAATGGCTAAGGCTGTTTGGTTTGCTAGAGCCGTTAGGAGGTCCAATTCCGTCTTTGTGAATTTATGTTTCTTGGAAGTATAGCAGTTAAGCACGCCGATGACCCTGCCTTTTGTAGCTAAGGGGACGCTGGCCAGGGAGCAAAGGCCCTCTTTTTTAGCAATCTCCCTGTTTATATAGCTGGGGTCTTCTTTGACATCCAGGACGCAGATGATTTTATTCTCCCCTGCCGCCTTCCCCGCAATCCCTTCCCCCAATTTGATATTGGGTTTCTTATTGTATTCTTCGGAGACTGACTGCGTGGCCCTGATTGCCAGCTCTTTCCTGTCAGGGTCAAGGAGCATCAGCGAACAGATCTTGGAATTCATAATCTCGGCGGTAACATTTACAATCAGGCGCAGGAGTTCTTCCAGGTACAGGCCCGAGGTAATGAGGTTAGCTACCTTGGCAAGCGCCTCGATCTGCTTTAGATAGACCTGGTAACTTTTTTTCTTTTTCTCTCGGGCCATTTATAATATAGGCAGGTATCTGTCTATCTCGTATTGCGTCACCTGGGCCTTGTATTCATCCCACTCCAGCTTTTTGTTACGGATAAAATATTCAAAGACCTTATTTCCCAGGCATTCTTTAACGAGTCTGCTATTTTCAGTAATCTTAATTGCTTCAAGCAGATCCTCGGGAAGAGATTTTATACCCGCTCTATTTCTCCGTTCTTCGCTCATATTATAAATATTATCATTTGCGGGTTCACTTAATTTATAATTCTTTTTAATCCCCTCTAAGCCTGCAGCCAACATAACTGAGAAGGCCAGATACGGATTGCAGGCTGGGTCAGGCGAGCGATATTCAATGCGGGTGGCTTTTTCCTTTCCGGGTTTATACATCGGAACGCGGATAAGCGCAGAACGGTTCATCTGGGCCCAGCAGATATAAACCGGCGCTTCGTAGCCTGGGACCAGGCGCTTGTAGGAATTAACCCACTGGCTGGTTACAGAGGTAATCTCCTGAGAATGCCTCAGGAGTCCCGCTATAAATGACTTTCCGGTATCAGAGAGATGGTATTTACCTTTTTTATCAAAAAATGCATTTTTCTCGCCTTTGAACAAAGACTGATGCACATGCATCCCTGAGCCATTTATACCAAACACCGGTTTGGGCATAAAGGTGGCATGTAACCCCTTCTGTTGGGCGACTTCTTTAGCTACCAACCTGTAAGTCATCACGTTGTCTGCCATGGTAAGCGCATCGGTGTACCTCAAATCAATTTCATGCTGGCTGGAGGCTACTTCGTGATGGCTATATTCCACCACAATACCTAAATCCTCTAAGGCGCTTACGGTCTCGTTTCTTACGCTCTGGGCAACATCCAAGGGCGTTAAATCAAAATATCCTCCCCTGTCTAAGATAATTGTATTTTTAGGGTTATTAAAATAAAAATATTCTAATTCAGGCCCCACATAATAGGTAAACCCCATCTTTGCCGCTTGAGCAAGGTTCTTCTTTAAGACAAACCTTGGGTCAGCCTCAGAAGGCCTGCCGTCAGGGTCGTAGATATCGCAGAACATCCGTGCCACAGGCTGGTCTTTGGATTCCCAGGGTAGTATTGCAAAGGTAGAGGTGTCCGGCCGCGCAATCATATCGGATTCCTCGATGCGCGCAAAACCTTCTATCGAGGAACCGTCAAAACCCATGCCGTCCTCTAAGGCGCGGGGCAGCTCATTTATAGTGATGGTAAAACCTTTTAAGAACCCCAGGACATCGGTAAACCATAACCTGATATAACGCACATTACTTTTCTTAACCAACTTTAATATTTCAGCTTTTGTTTTTTTAGGCATTCTTCCTCCCCTTCAAGAAAAGTTCCATCCTGCGTAATGCCTCTTTTAAATTATCGAAACTCGAGGCATAGGATATGCGCACATAGTCATTGAATTCCCTGCCAAAGGCAGTCCCGGGGACAACCGCTACTTTCTGTTCTTTAAGCAGCCTTTGCGCAAAATCCATAGCTTGCATACCAGAATTCTTTATACAAGCAAAGATATAAAAAGCGCCTTCCGGTTTCCTGCATTCAAGCCCTATGCGGTTTAGTTCTCCGAATATAAACTCTCGCCTTCTTTTATATTCGCGTTTCATTTCTTCTACCGATTTTCTACCGCTCTGCAATGCCTCGCACGCTGCCATTTGACTGGTTATCGCTACGCACATAATGGTGTACTGATGTATCTTAGTCATTGCCGCGATTATTTCTTTCGGGCCGCAGGCAAAACCTACGCGCCATCCGGTCATAGCATAACTTTTGGAGAATCCGTCAAGGTAAATAGTATTGTTCTTTGCTTGCGGAAGCGCAGCAAATCGGGTATGCTCGAAATCATAAGTTAGATCCCCGTAGATTTCATCGGCTATGCAAAGGACTTTATGTTTCAGGAGCACTTTGTTGATTTCGCCTAATTCTTTTTTGGTATAGGAAATCCCCGTAGGGTTTGCCGGGTAATTTAAGATTATTGCCTTGGTCTTCTTATCAATATGTTTCTCCAAAACCTTTGCAGTAAGCTTAAATCCCTGCTTCTCTGTGTCTATATAGACGGGTATTCCACCGGACAATTCCGTCATTGGGCCATAAGAAACATAGCCGGGAGTGGGGATAAGAATCTTATCTTGCGGATTTATAATTGAGCGCAAAGTCAAATCCACTCCTTCGCTCACTCCCACGGTAATCAAGATCTCTTCATCGGGACAATATTCAAGGTTATATCTGTTTTTCAGATATCGCGTTATCCCTAACCTTAATTTATAAAGCCCTTTGTTCGAGGTATAAGAGGTAAAACCTTCCTCTAGGGAGAATATGCCTGCCTCGCGTATCTGCCAGGGAGTAACAAAATCAGGCTCGCCTACGCCCAACGAAATAACATCCTTCATCCCCAGCACTAAATCAAAAAATGCCCGGATTCCGGAGGGCTGCATATCTTGAACTTTTTTGGAAACAATATTCTTCATGGTTCTTGGGTTCTATAGTTCTAATGTTCTAAGATTCTTTGGTTTTTCATTTAACTTGCGAACTTGCGAACAAAAGAACTTGCGAACTTCTAATAGGAAATAGCTATTCTTTTATTTTCCTCCTTATGTTTCAAGATCACCCCGTCCTCTTTATATTTCTTAAGTAAGAAATGCGTAGTGGTGCCCTTTACATTCTCCAAAGGAGCTAATTTTTCTGCTATGAAGCTGGAGACTCTATGCAAATCTTTTCCCTCTACAATCAAAAGCAGGTCGTATGTTCCGGAGATAAGGTAGCAGCTGGAAACCTCAGGAAATGAATATATCCGTTCAGCAACCTTATCGAAACCCACGTCCTTTTGCGGAGTGATATTTACCTCTATCAGGGCCCTGACGCTGGCGTCCGTATCCTTAACCAATTCCTTATTAATCACCGCCTTATACTTTAACAACACGCCTTCCTTTTCGTATTTCTTTATTGCCTCTTTTACGCTCTGCGTTTTCTTCTTCAGCATCTTGGCGATCTCTTCCGGAGCCGTGCGCGCATCCTTTTCTAATATCTCTAATATCTCATCCATATCTTTCCTCCGTTTATTAGATATAACAAATCCGTGGCCCCTCTCTTTTATGCTCTGACTTTTTTATCATTGCCCTTACCTTATTTAGCTTTTCTTTCGAAAGCATCTGTTTATTCTTTTTTTCTAGGCGTTCTAAGATATCGTCCAGTTCAGGATAAGTAATGCCCATCTCGCCTTCATCAGTCTGGCCCGGCCAAAGGCCTGCACTGGGTGGCTTGGTAATAATACGCGTTGGGATTCCTAATTCCCCGGCTAATCGCCTTACCTGTCTTTTTAACAGGTCGCCTATAGGCAGGATATCCGTCGCACCGTCACCGTGTTTAGTAAAATAACCCAGCATAATTTCTGATTTATTTCCCGTGCCGCAAACCAGATAATTTAGTTTGTTGGCAAAATAATAAAGAACCGACATCCTGAGGCGCGGCTTGAGGTTGCTTTTAGCCAGATTACCTGCCTTGGGCAGAATCTTTATCAGGTTATCATAAATCCCGGATAAATCCACGCTCCTGGTTTGAATTCCAAGTTTTTTGGCTACTACCCGGGCGTCTTCTAAGTCCTGGTATTGGCTGCGGCAGGATAAGATCAAGGCCAAAAACCTCTTCCCCCCTACTGCTTCTTTAGCCAGGCTTGCTACCACAGCAGAATCCACTCCGCCAGAGAGGCCCATCACAATACCTCTTGCCTTTGCCTGCCTGACCTGTTTTTTAATCCAGTTAATTATTTTATTTTTCATCTTATCTATAATAACGCTTAAAAAATAAAAATTGCTGGCGTGCTACGGGCTAATGGCAAGATTATATAACAGTAAAAGGGCAGGGTCAAGGATATTTAGCCTCAAGGCTAATCCTGCAGGCCTTCTATTACTGCCTGGGCTACGTTGGTGAGATGGTCACCTATCTTTTCCAGGTTGCTTATCATATCTAAGAAAATTACCCCCGAGAGGACATTGCATTGCCCCTGTTCCAGGCGCTTTACATGGTTACCTTTTAACCTGTCCCTGAGGGTATTAATCTGGCATTCCTTTTCTAAAACCAGCTTTGCCTCATCTATATTTTTGATTTCCAGGGCACCAACCGCACAACTGATCATTCGGTTTATATCTTCATACATCTTTTTCAACTCTTCAAGCGCCACATCGGAGAAAGGCATCCGGTTATCTATCCTCTGCTGTGCCAAGTCTCTTAGGTTCTCGGCATGGTCGCCTATCCTCTCTACGTCATTAATGGCATGTATTAGCGGCGGGATCTTCCTGGATTCCTCCTGGCTTAATTCCTGCTGCATCAATTCCACAAGATAGTTGGTAATCGCCTCCCTTAATGAATCGACTGCTTCTTCGCCGCGGGTTATTTTTTCTAAGGGTTTAGGATCGTTTTTTAAAAAACTATTCATTGCTGTACCCACCATTCTCTGGGCCAAACCTAAGGTCCTGACTGTTTCTTTAATCGCCGCCTCTATGGCAATGGGCGGCGTATTTAATAAATGGCGCTCCAGATATTTGGGAAGATATTCAATCTCTTCTTCCTCTTCTTTACCTTTTACTATTCTGGTGAGTAAGCGCGCATAGAGACGGGTAAAGGGCAGAAAAATAAGGGTATTTACTGTATTAAACAATGTGTGGGCATTGGCAATCTGCCGGGGAAGTTCGCTAGAAGTGTGCGCAATCAGATTTTGAAAAAGATTAAGAAAAGGTAAGAAAATAGCCACTCCGATAATATTAAACAAGATATGGGCTACGGCTGCTCTCCTTGCGCCAATACTGGTACCAATAGAGGCAATTAAAGCCGTAACGCAGGTTCCGATATTACAACCAAAAACCAAACCTATAGCTGCCCTTAAATCAATTAAATTTGCCATAGCTAAAGCCAAAACCATACCTATAGTCACGCCGCTTGCCTGCAGAATTCCGGTAACCACTGCGCCAGCTAATACTCCCAAAAGAGGATTTCTGCTAAAACTCACTAAAATATTATTAAACAAAGGATACTGCCCTAAGGGTCTGACTACTTCTGTAGATATTTTTAAACCTAAAAAGAGAATACCAAAACCTAAGATAAACTCACCAATGTATTTATGGGTTTTCTTTTTGGCCAGAAGAGTAACGAGCATGCCCAGGGCAATAATCGGCAGTGCATAATCAGTAAGCTGAAAGGCAATTAACTGGGCAGTAATGGTGGTACCGATATTAGACCCAAAGATAACGCCTAAAGCCTGTACCAGCGACATTAGCCCGGCGTTCACAAATCCTACTACCATAACGGTTGTAGCAGAAGAGGATTGAATGAACACGGTAACGCCTGCGCCAACTAGTATACCTCTGAATGTACTACCGGCGAGATTATGCAGAATCCTCCTCATTCTTTCTCCGCAGGCCTTATGTAAACCGTCACTCATCTTCGCTATACCATAAATAAATAAAGCTAAGCCCCCTAAAACTCCGAAGATAATCTCTTTAGCCATCTTTCATTTCTCCTTTGCAAGCCTTAACGCAGATGCCGCAGATATACTGGTCCACTAAACGCTGCTTCTGGAATTCCTTTAGTTTCTCAAAACACCTGAGATGGTCGAATTCAGAAGCCTGCTCCTTTATTGCCCCAGAAGGACATATTTTAACACATATCCTGCAATCCCCGCAATCTTTTCTTAACGGCTTATCTGCCTCCAACGGCATATTGGTAAGGATGGAAACTAGGCGGAATTGGCTGCCCAGGGTTTTATTTACCAATAAATTATTCCTGCCTATCCAGCCTAAGCCGGCTAAAACCCCCAGTTTTTTATGCGATAGATGCGCCTTCTGATTCTGCCAGTCCAAAATCTGTGAGGCAGGTATGGGCAGGCCAAGATGGCCTTTCCTTTGTATATAATTGCTTGCCTTAAGCGCGAGCTGGTCAAGAAAAGCGTTTACTGTGCGGTAGTGTTGGAAATAAAGCCGGGTGGGGGCATTTTCAATTTCTTCTAAGACGCCTTGGGATAACCTTATGCCCAGGCAAACTGCCTTATCAATTTTTTGCAGTAAACCCTTGGAAAGCAGGAAATCTTTTTTTATGCGGCTGATATCCGCTACGCCGAATAAATCTATGCCCTGCTCCTGACAGAATTTCTTAAGGCTGGAGTAGTTTTTTCTCTTATCCATGGAGCTTCTTAAGATAAACCATCAATATGGAAATGGCTACGGGCGTAACCCCGGAAATACGCGAGGCCTGGCCTAAGTTAAGCGGCTGGAATCTATTCAATTTCTCTTTAATCTCTCTCGATAGCCCGGATATATTATCGTAATCCAAGCCCGCAGGTAATTTTATTCTCTCTAAGTTTTGAAACCGCTCTACCTCTTTAAGCTGCCGCGCAATAAACCCCGCATATTTTACCTCAATTTCCACCTGGCGCAAAGCAGATTCAGGAATATCTATTTTCAAATGATCCAGCCCTTTTAAGTTCTCTGAATTTATCTGCGGCCTTTTTAAAATCTCCTCCAGTGTAACCGTCTTCTTAATGGGTGCTGTTTTCAAGCGCTCTAGCCGGAGATTAATTTCTGCCGTGGGCCTTAAGCGCGTGTTTCTTAAAAGATTAATGCCCTGTTTAATGGCTTTAATTTTCCCTTCTGTTTTCAGGTAATCCTGCCTGCTGACTAAACCTAATTCATGGCCTGTCTTTCTTAAGCGTAAATCCGCATTATCCTCGCGTAAAACCAGCCGATACTCGACGCGCGAAGTAAACATGCGATAAGGTTCATTGGTGCCCTTGGTGGTTAAATCGTCAATCAGGACGCCGATATAACTTGAGGCGCGGTCTAAGATAAGCGGTTCTTTATTTCTGCTGCGGAGGCCGGCATTGATACCGGCAACTAACCCTTGAGCTGCAGCCTCTTCATAACCCGTAGTGCCGTTAATCTGCCCTGCAAAATATAAATTCCTGATTAATTTTGTTTCCAGGGTCGGGTAAAGCTGCGTAGGCTCTACCACGGTATGCTCAATGCCATAGCCGAAACGGATTACCTCTGCCGCTTCCAATCCCTCAATGGAATGCAATATTTTCAACTGCACGTCTTCAGGTAAGCTCGTGGCCAGGCCATTGGGATAAATCTCGTCAGTTTCATAACCTTCGGGCTCTAAAAATATCTGGTGCCTCTCTTTATCCTTGAATTTGACAATCTTATCTTCGATGGAAGGGCAATAACGCACGCCCGTAGCCTTGATTACCCCTGTATAAAGCGGCGAGCGGCCTAAGTTATCCAGGATAATCCTATGCGTATTTTTATTAGTATAGGTAATATGGCAGGGGACCTGCTTCCGGGTTATCTCTTTAGTAGAAAAAGAAAACGGCTTAGGCGGTATATCGCCGTTCTGAACAACCAGTTTAGAGAAATCTATCGTATTCCTATCTAGCCGCGGGCAGGTCCCGGTTTTGAACCTCAGCAGCCGAAAGCCCAGGTCCTTTAAGTTGTCCGCTAAAGCTATTGCCGCGGGTTCGCCGATTCTCCCGCCGCTAAAATGAGTAAGCCCGATATGCAGCAGGCCGTTTAAAAAAGTTCCCGGCGCAACCACCACAGAAGCCGCAAGAATCCTTTCTCCCCGGCCTGTAATTACGGCAGATACGCGATTATCCTCGACCACTAAACTTTTAACTTCTGCTTCTTTTACCTCTAGATTATCCTGTCTTAAAACCGCGCCCCGCATATATTCTTTATACAGATTCCTGTCTATCTGGGCACGGGATGACTGCACTGCCGGGCCTTTTGAGGCATTAAGTATTCTGAACTGGATAGCGCAGGCATCAGCAGCCCTTGCCATCTCGCCTCCTAAGGCATCTATCTCTTTTACTAATTGCCCCTTCCCGACGCCGCCGATGGCCGGATTGCAACTCATCTGCCCGATGGCCCCGATATCCATGGTAACTAAAAGCGTTTTAGAGCCCAGGCGGCTGGAGGCCAAGGCCGCTTCAGTACCGGCGTGCCCTGCGCCAATCACTATCACATCGTATTTATTCATAATAAATGCGTGGGTCTATAGTCTATGGTCGATGGTCTATGGTTTTTACTATCGACTATAGACTATCGGTCATTGACCCTTAATTTTTTTGACTTATTATTATACTACTCTTGAGCAGTTTTAATAAGGAGGGGCATGATATCCCGGCCGCTAAGCTCGCCTATCGAACCGAACGCGGCAGCCTTTTCAGAAAAGCTGAGTGAACCGTCGGGTCTGATACTGCCTCCGGAGACAAGTAATGGGACAGGGTCAGCGGAATGCGCCTTTATCGCAGAGACGGTAGAATGGTCGGCAGTTACGGCAATTATCGTATTATTGATCTCCAGTTTGGCTAGGAGGCCGGTAAAAAAAAACTTATCAATTGCCTCGATGATTTCTTTCTTCTTCCGGAAATCTCCGTCGTGGGCAGGCTCATCCGGGCCTTTGATGTGCACATAGATACCGTCGTATTTCTCAATCGAATCCAGGGCGACTTTTGCCCAGACCGGATAATCTACGTCCAGATGGCCCGTTGAGGCAGGCACATCGATAATCTCCATCCCGGTTAAAAGGGCTATACCTTTTTCTACGGGCATCTGCACAAAAGAACCGAATTTCAAATTGTAGAGGCTGTCTATCCTGGGAAACTTAGGCAGGCGGTCGCCTGCATCACGCGAAAGAATCACATTTGCGGGAAGCTTATTTTCAGAGACCCTCTTTTTATTGATCAGGGACTCGTCTAAAACTTTATGCGACTTTTGGGTGAATTCATTCAAGAGAAGGGCGGCCTCCCTGGCCTCAAGGGAATCCTCATAACCAGGCATAGGCTTTGCTTCTGACACAAAATTTTCGAATTTCTCCTTGGCTACGCCAAATACACCCTCTCTCTCATATGCAGGATCGGTATTAGTAATCCAACCCGATAATTTAGAACGCATTCCTCTTATAACTAATACCCCGCGATGGCCGATGGTATTTTTAAACTCGAAAGTAGCGCTTGAGAGAGTAACTTTGGAATTTATTTCTTTAGCTAACGCTGTTGCCTCATCGGTGTTTAGGTTCCGTCCTACCCTGCGGTCTTTGATAGTTCTAGCGTCCTGCTCAACAGTGGCGAAATTAACCCTGAAGGCCGCATCACCGTCATTGACGCTTAAGCCTTCAGCAAAAGATTCCAGGGGGCCTCTACCCGTATAATACTTACGGGCATCGTAACCGAGGAGGCTGATTACTGCGATATCCGACTCAGGGGCGATGTTTTTACCTACAGGATAAACCAGGCCGGTTTTACCTTTTTGGGCGAGCCGGTCGAGATTAGGGGTGAGCGCTGCTTCCAGGGGGGTCTTATTGTTTAATTCTTTTATGGGCAGGTCGCCTAAACCGTCTAAAACAATATAAAGAATCTTCTTCATCAGCACTTAGAAAAACCGCAGGCATGGCACTTTACACAACCTTCTTCATGGAGCAGTGCACCGCCGCAATCGGGACAAACGCCCACGATATTTGCGTGATGCCCCAAGTCAACGGCAACATGCTCGTCTTCATAGGAATGCTTCATGGCTATTGCCGCGGCCTCTGCAGCGACCTTTTCTGCCTGGGCGTTAACGAGCCGCCTCTCAATCACGCGCGCGATGGCATCCGCGCAGGAAAATATGCGCTGGCCTTTCTCCCAGGAAGGAGAAGGACAGCGGATATTGCGTAACTGTTCAATAATGACCTTTACCTCAATGCCTGAACGAAAACCCAGGGAAACCAACCTGCCGATTGCCTCAAGCTGCGAAGCGGCACAGCCGCCGGCCTTGCCCATCTGCGTAAAAAGCTCAAAAGGCTTATTCTCCTCGTCAACGTTTATGGTTACATAGAGGTTACCGCAACCCGTGGAGACCTTGGTGGTGGTCCCGATGATTACCTCCGGCCGCGGACGGGGAACAATCTCCCTCTTTTGCTCTAAGGTTTTTCCCTTCTGTTTTTGCTCAGGATTCCCGATATTCAAAACCTGCTCTTCGCGGCTCCTGTCACGGTATATAGTGATACCTTTACATCCTAATTCATAAGCCATGAGGTATGCCTTCCTGACATCTTCTACGCCTGCCTCGTGGGGAAAGTTTATGGTTTTAGAGGTGGCATTATGCACATATTTTTGAAATGCCGCCTGCATGCGCACATGCCATTCAGGGGAGATATCGTGCGCCGTGACAAATACCCTCTTTATATCCTCCGGGATGCCTTCAATGTTCTGGATGGAAGCGGTCTCGGCAATCTTCTCCATTAATTCCCGGCTATAAAATCCCCTCTCTTTGGCAATCTCCTCGAATAAAGAGTCCACCTCCACTAATTTATCATTATCCATTACATCGCGATAATAAGATATGGCGAACAACGGCTCGATCCCTGAAGAGCAGGGCCCGGCGATGATGCTGATTGTCCCGGTAGGCGCAATGGTGGTCAGGGTGGCATTGCGCATCTTCATGGGGTTGTCTTTTTTATCGTAGATGCTGCCCTTAAATGCCGGGAACACCCCCCTTTCCCTGCCTAATTCCAATGATTTCTTAGTTGCCTCCTCTAAGATAAATGACATTACCTTCTCAGCAAGGGCAACTGCCTCATCGCTATTGTAAGGAATATTGAGGCGTATCAACAGCGTTGCCCAGCCCATCACGCCCAAACCAATTTTACGCGTCAGTTTCGTAGCCTTCTCTATCTGCGGCAGGGGGAACCTGTTTACGTCTATTAAATTATCCAGGAAATGCACGGACAGCTGCGTTACCTTTCTTAAGCTCTCCCAATCAATTTCATAACGGCTGCCTGCCTTCTTGTGCATCAGGGCTAAATTTATGGAACCGAGGTCACAACTTTCATAGGGCAGCAAAGGCTGCTCTCCGCAGGGGTTAGTGCTTTCAATCCTGCCTAATTTAGGCGTGGAGTTATATTGATTGATACGGTCGATAAAGATGATTCCGGGTTCGCCGTTCTTATGCGCCTGTTTAACGATTAAATCAAATACCTCTTTTGTATTAAGCCGCATGGCCGCCTTTTGCGTGTGCGGGTCGATTAAATCATATTCCTCGCCCTTTGCAAGTTTCTGCATAAAATCATCGGTGACGGCAACCGAAATATTAAAGTTGGTAATATGTTTATTGTTTTCTTTACAGGCAATAAATTCCAGGATGTCGGGGTGGTCAACCCTTAAGATTCCCATGTTTGCGCCGCGACGGCTACCGCCCTGTTTTACAGCCTCGGTTGCTGCATCATAGACCTTCATAAAGGAAACCGGCCCGGAGGCAACCCCGCCCGTAGTCTTAACTACTGCATTTTTCGGCCTCAGGCGCGAGAAAGAAAACCCTGTGCCTCCGCCTGATTTATGGATTAAGCTAGTAACCTTTAAGGTCTCAAAGATTGATTCCATAGAATCTTCAATGGGAAGCGTAAAACAAGCACTTAACTGCCCTAATTCTTTTCCTGCGTTCATCAAACAGGGAGAGTTTGGCAAAAACTCTAAATTAGCCATAATTTTAAAAAATGAGTCCTGGAGTTTCTCTATATCCTGATCTGTCGCGCCATATTGTTTATCCGCAATAGCGATGGCCTTGGCCACCCTTCGGAACATCTCATCCGGCGTCTCGATTATTTTACCCTCGGCATCTTTGTTCAGGTATCTGCGTTGTAATACCTTCAAAGCGTTTTCCGATAACTCCAACGTCATATTGCACCCCTATAATTTTATCAGACAACCACCCCGCCGTAGGCGAAGAGGCAAGCTCCATTTTTGTGAAAGGCACTATAACACCTGTTCAATTATTTGTCAATAAAAATATACAACTGGTCGTAGGGTTTCAAACATTACCATACTATAAGTTGTAGTTAGAGCTACAAGGCGATCTTTCAACCGGGGCCGGATGGCTTACAGGATTCCCTGATTACTAATTCTGTGGGCAGAAATATCTTTTTTGCCTGCGCATTTTTTTTATCGCTCATCAGGCGGTTTAATTCCTTGACGCTCTCTTCTGCCATCCTAATCAAAGGCTGCCTTACAGTCGTCAGGGCCACAGGGCCGTAAAGGCCGGAGGGATTATCATCAAAACCCACGATAGATAAATCGCGCGGTATGTCTTTGCCCCGTTCCCTTGCTACCGCCATCACTTCCAGGGCCATGGAGTCAGAGGCAACAAATACGGCGCTGACAGGCTCGGACATCTTGAGCAAGTTCTCTGCGGCAACCCTGGCCTGGCCACGCGAGTAATCCGTTTTAAATATGCGCTCCTGGCGAAACCCGATATTATTTTTTTTGAGCGCCCGCATGTACCCTTCCAGGCGGTGGGCTGCAGCCTGCGTGAGCAGGTCGCCTGTGATATGCGCTATTTTTTTATGACCCAGGCCTATTAAATAATTAACTGCTGCCTCGGCCCCGCCTGCGTTATCAATAGCAATGCAGCTTACCTTCAAATCCTCAACATAGTTATTGATTATGACGCAAGGAACCCCGCTCTCCAGGGCATATTCAAGCTGACGGCGGTTCCCTATGATATCCGCGAAGATTGCCCCTCCCACGCTTCTTAGATTAAGAGAGGTGTGCGCATCCGTAAGATGCAGCAACAAATCCAGTTTTAATGCCTCGCAAAGCGTCCCTATCCCGCGTATTAATTCCAGGGCATAGAAGGAATAGAACACCCCTTCATAACGAGGGATGATCAGGGTCACCACATTGCTTCTGCCTGTAGCCAGCCTCTGGGCAAACACAGAGGGCTGGAATTTAAGTTGCTTAATTACATCCAGTACTTTAATCCGGTGTTTTTCTTTAACGGAAGGGACTTTATTTATGACGCGCGAGACCGTGGTAATAGATACGCCGCTGAGCCTTGCAACATCCTCTATGGAAATAGTTCTGGAGGGAGTGGTTTTTTTTCGCACCGGAATTCTATCTTACCGTGTCGCCTATCGTTATTTCCGCGGCCTCGTTCTTTATATCGCACGCCGAGATGTCCTGCCTAACCTGGATGACTTCTATATCGGAGATTTTATTATTCTCTCTATAAACCTGCAGGATATCGCCCTGCGTCAGGCCGGAGGTCTGGCCTAGGTTGATGATTACGAAATTATTTTCTCTATTTACCGCCAGGATCTTGCCCTCGCGGGGTGCGGTGCTTTCCGGAGCAGGTTCTTCTGGCTGCGGACGCACGACTATCTCCGGTAATTCTACGGCTTCCTGCTTCTCCTGAAACGCCTCCGTCTTAGCGCCACTGCCGCTACTTATAACATCTAATTGCTCCCTGAGTTCATTAATCTGGGTTGTCTTATCTGTTAACATTGTCTCCATCTCAGAGAACCTGCGTTCAATACTGCTATTTTTTTGCTCCAGTTCCTGCATCTTTTTCTCTAAATCAATCTTACGCGTATTGAGGCTATTTAAGACGCGCGTTAAGACTTTATTTTCGCTCTTTAATGTCTTCAGGTTATTCTGGACCTGAATTTTATCGTTCTTCTCCCTCACTAAATCCTGGCTTATGCTGTCTATCAGTTTCTGGTTATATTCAAATTGGCGCCTCAGGTCTTCGTCGTCACGGCCGAGATTCTTTATCTCTAACTGAAGAAGGGTTTTCCCCCGCTGCAGCTCTTCGTTAGCTATCTGGGTTGCCTTTAATTCATTGCGTAAAGCAGCTATCTGGAGTTCCAGTCCTGCCTTTGCCTTTAAAACCCCTCCCCAATAGGCATCTGTTGTCTGTGGTGCAGAGGCCTGGAGGAGCGGCGCGGCAGGGGCCTGGGCGGACTGCCGTAACTTCAATTTCTCAATGAGGTCTTTTTTCTCTTTAAAGATTAAATCGTAGCTTTTTTCAATCTCCTGCTTTTCTTTAGAGACTTTATCCAGGTCGCTGTTTAACGCGTTCAATTTATTTGCATTGTCGCGCAGGTTATTCTCAAGTTGAGCTATCCTGGTGTTCATGGCCGTATTTTCATTTTTTAAATCCTGGTTCTCCCGCATCAACGGCTGCTTGGAACTCAGCGCCTGCAAGAAGAGAAAAAAACTTACCACCGAAAGACCCACAAGGCCTATTAGAATTGCTTTTGTCTTCTGCTCCATAAAGTCTTTTATACTACGCGGCCTAAAATTGAGCACCCTAAGTTTTTATTTAGCGAAAATACGTTGTGGCCGCTTTAGTATTCCGCCCTAAAGGCAACCCCCCCGCCGTAGGCGGGGGGTGGACTCCATTATGCCTGGGCGAATACCTTTTGTATAACCAGGCTGGCAGCGCCCAGCGCTACCGCATTTTCCCTTAACTGAGAATACGCAATCTTTAGATTATTCGTTGCTTCCCTGAAGGCCCATTCTTTGACCGTGAGAGTGACCTTATTTAAGAAATCCTCGCCTGCTTCCTCAAGGCCTCCTCCGATAACCACTACCCCTGGGTTCAGCAAGTTAACAAGGGAGGCGATCTTTATCCCCAGCCTCTTGGCAGCTATATCCAGCGCGGAGAGCGCGATAGCGTCTTTTGCCCGCGCTGCAATAAAGACGCTTTTTAAATCTACGTTATCTTTATTGCTTGCGGTCATTTTAAAAAATTTCTCTGCCTTTTCTCTATCGCGGGCCAGCATTGACTTTATATCTTCGACGATACCCATGTCCATCTCCCAGCGCTTCAAGAAGCAGGAGTTGCCGAGTTTGCAATTGAAAAGGTCCTGCTCGTTGAAATTATAGACAGCTACCTCTCCGGCATACCCCTCTGCACCGCGATAGACCTCGCCGTTAATCATTATCCCGCAGCCCACCCCTGAGAACATGTAGATAACATTTTTTAAACCCTCCCCTAAACCCAGCCAATGCTCGCCAAAACAGGCGCTGGTGGCATCGTTTTCAATCAGGGCGGGTAAATTAAATTCCTTCTCTATCAGTGCCTTAAGCGGTAAATCTACCGAAGCATAGGTATAATAATGGTCCATCTTCTGGGGCCAGTGTATAGAGCCATTTTCTTTATTGATGAGACCGGCGATACCTATGCCGATACCTTTTATATCAGCTGTATATTCTTTTGAACGCCTGAGTATCTCGCGCACAATCTCCAGTAAACATTCGGCGATTTCCTTAACCGAGGGCCTGGGCCGTGCGATTTGCGTTTTAGTTACGATGTTGCCCTTTAAGTCTACCAAGAGCCCCACCATATTCATGAGATTTAACCCGACGCCGATAACAAAGCCCGCCTGGGGATTCAGGTCCAGAAGCACGGGCCTCCTGCCGCCTTCAGAAACGTCGAGCTCTTTCTCGTATACCAGGTTGCGCTTTATAAACTCGTCGATGTAATTAGAAATGGTCACCACATTGACGCCCATTTCTTTAGAGATACCGGGGCGGCTTATGGGCCCGCATTTTCTTAAAATGTCCAGTATATCAATATTGCGTTTTTCTTTTTCTGTGAGTTGCTCTCTTTGAAAATCTATCTCCCGCATTTAGTTCCCTGTTTCTTTCTCCGTGGCTTTAATGAGCAGCAAACTTACGTTCACTTCCTGCCTGCCGGCAGGCAGGCACTCCGTAAGTTTGGGTTTCGTTTATTTATACTACTAAAAAAATAAACATAAGTCAAGTATTTTTAATAAGTAATGGTAAAAACAGAAAAGAGGAGGGATTAATCTACATCCGCTATATCAATACTGCGGTCGACGATGCCTGCTGGCGAGACTACCACAAGATTTATCTCTTTGCTCCCGGGTTCGTTATAGGTAGTATTAAATTCTGCCTCAACAAGAGACGGTCTTTTAGTGCCGGTGTGTCCTGACCAGAGATACTGCAGCTCTACCTGCATACAACCGCCCTGCTCAAAATAGGAAGAGGCATTGATGTTTACATTTCCGTTTTTCTTTGCGCGGTAAGGGCGGGAACTCAAATCGAATTTTGTCATATTAAAGAATGCGTTTTCTTCTTTTAAGGAAACATCTAAAAATGTTTTAAGGTTGTGCTCTATGGACATTCCTTCGTCTATCTCTTTAAGCCTTTCTCTGGTTAAATTTAGGGTCTCGCTAAAATTTTCTCCTGCCGCAGCGATTAATTTATTGTAGTGTTCCTTTGCCTTAGGCACATCCCCTTCCCATTGGCTTAAGAGGCCCAACTGGTATAAACTTGAGATTACCTGGGGGCTGATTGTTTCTTTTTGCGCGAGTTTCTCAAAATAACTCCTTCCCTCTTTTATATCTCTCAAGGCATAGGCCGCAATGATGCCGGATTTAAAAACCGCCTCATCATTGTGGCTTGTTGCAGGATAACGCCCGACTAAATCAACGTAGTTATCTTTTGCCTTTGCATATTCCTTTGCTTTCTCTAAGTTGAAGGCGCGTAAATAGATAAGCTCCTGGTCAAAACTTTCCTTACCGCCTAAATTTTCTATCTGCTGAAACACCTTCTCAGCATAAAAGGCATCTTGCAGGCCTTCTTCCTTGCAGGAAAAGAGCCTGGCAATATTTATCAATAAAGGTATGGCTTTCTCTTTGGCAAGAGACTTGGTAATCCTGCTCATGTAAATATCGTAAATAGTTTCTGCCAGTTCCAGATTCCCCTGTTTATAAAAATCAAAGGCAATGCTGTTTAATGCTTCGTCTTTTATACTAGAAGCGGCGATCTTACCCGCGTAAATCTTATACAGCTCTCTGGACTTTGCCTTCTCTCCGTAAGATAAAAATTTATCTGCAACCTCTTTTATAGGTTTCGGGTCCCCGGGCGCTTTTGCATATTCCTTGACGGAAGACATCAAATCGGTCAGGGCATCTTCCGTCAAGGAATCCTGCTGGTCGCGGTGGAATTGCCAGAGAAGAAGCCGGCTATAAATATGCAGCGGCTCGCCTGGCTGCGTACCGCTAACCGCCTTGCCTGCGGCTGCGGCTAGCTCATCCCTGTAGGCGTTACCTTGAGCAAAATACTCATCCCAGTCCTGCTTATCTTCCAGGTACTTAAGCTGAGAATAACGGACAAGTGCGGTATAATAATTTATGCACGGCTCACAGTCCTTTTTCTTGGCAAGGAGCGATTTAAGAAAAACTACAAAATCGGAAAATTTAGCGTCTTTAAAATAAGCGCCCTTTAGCTCCTCCAAAGGGACTCTGGCATCCTCGCAAGACTTGGCCTCTATAATCCGCTTGCTCAAGGAAACCACAATGTTGGCTTCCTGGGCGAAAGCTGGAAAAACTCCCAGCACCAAGAGCAAAAACGGGGTCAGAATTATTTTTTTAATTCGCCGAAGGGAATAAAAAATAATTCTGACCCCGTTTTTTTTCATCTTTTCTTATTCTTTTTCCTGCTTAAAACAGGATTTTTCCAGAATTCCCTGATTACATAATAGGCCTTGCGCGGTATGCGCTTATTAATGCCGTTCTCTAATTCCTCTGATAAGGCCACGATACCGAACCACTCCTCGTTCATATTTTTGTTGCCTTCTGCCTTAATATCAAAATAATAACTGCCATTAGACCAGTTTGATGCCGTATCTTGCACCTTCCAGCTCTCGGGGTTACTTTCGTCGTGCTTCCACCATTCATCCGTCCACTCAAATATTGTCCCGCCCAGACAATTACCCTCGCCGTCTTTGTTATCAGCTAAATTCTCATAAATCTGGCGCCACTGCGACTCCAAAAAGAAGGCCTGCATATTCTGGCCTTCTTTTTTTAAGTAAGCGTCATAACTATCCGCTCCGAATTCTGTAATTACAATAGGCCGGTCAAAGGTTGCCTTTAACGACTTAAAAAGATTGCCGAAGGTTTTACCTCTATAAATAATACAGGCGACTAAATCAATATCAGGGCAATACTGCTTGGCAAATTCCAGACCAATCAGCTCGCCGTTACCCAGCGCCACCAGATGATTGGGGTCAATCTTATGTATCTGGCCTGCCAATTCATTGACAAAAAAATAGTAAATCTTGTAACGCATGGCCTTTTGTTTTTGTGGGTCTGGCTCTTTATCTATTTCCTCTATTGACCAGGGATTGATATGGCCCAAGCAAGAATAGTTATTCTCATTGCCTAGAGTCCAAAAAAGAATCCCTGGCTCATCCTTATATAAATTAACCATCTCCAAAACTTCTTTTTTAACTTTATCCTGAAAAGCCTTATCCCCGTAAAAAGGGCAGGGATATTCCCAGAAGCCCAGCCAGTGCCCTAAGATTGTACGTATACCGTAAAGCTCGTAGAAATCCCTGATTACCCTTTTTACACTCTCGGCATTTTCCCCCGGCTGATAAATCCTTATCGTATTTACTCCCATTTCCTGCATCAGTTTTCCATCTACAAGCCAGGGTTTATTTGTATCAGACCACCAGTCAAATTCGTGATTTTTCCCGATAGGGATAGGGCTGTAGCAGGCGCCCTTTACGATGTAAGGGCGGCCAGCGACTATAAGTTGATAATGTTTATTCCTCAACTGCTTAATATAGGCCTTGGGCTTGGGCGCGCAACCAATACCCAGCGTCATTAACAAAAATCCAATAATTAAGGTATGGGATATCTTTTTCAATACTATTTTTTGGTAGTTGGTAGGGACGGTTCTCAACTCGTTCGGGAACTGTCCCCGCAAGGGGGACAGTTCTGCTTTGCCTTGAGAACCGTCCCTAACTAAAGTTACCTAAGGTTATTCGTACTTGATCTCATCCAGATAGAAGGTTGCGCCTTCGGGGTTGTTGTCAATATTGGTGGACCAGCAGAAACCACCGATGATGTAAGACATGTCTTTGCCTTTTAAATCAATGGTGTACTGTGTCCATTCCTTATTAAGAATAACCGGGCCGATGGTGGAGCTGTCTGAATCGGAAAACTCACCCATAATCCCGCCGGACTTGAACTCTTCGATGCGTTCCCCTCCTTTTTCTCCACGCGCCCAGAAAGTGAGCTTCGTGGCCCTGGAGAGGTCGAAGCCTGCGTCGGCATTACCCCAGTTGTTCGCCGGATTCTGCCAGCATATCCCTGCCCAGCGCGCACCCTGCGTGGCCTTTGCGCTGTAGGTTATTTTCATGCAGCTGTCGCCTAAATAAGGGTCTTCTTTTGAGGTAGAGTCGTATTTTATGTCGCCATAGTCGCCCATCCAGCCGGAAGGAATAAAATGATTGTTGAGTGAAGAGCGGTCGGCATAGACATAAAAAGGCATTGCTTCCCGTTTCTTGGACTCTGGTTTCATCGCCGGGTCAGCCTCAAACTTGATATCATCCAGATAAAAGGTGCAACCGTCGGGATTCAAGTCTGAACTAGTCACCCAGCTGAAACCTCCGGTGATATAGGAGAGGTCACGGCCAGCAAGGTTAATCGTATACTGCGTCCAGGTATCAGTCAGCTCCACCGGGCCCATCTCCGCACTTAGCGAATCCGGGTAGGTGCCGGTGATGCCGCCGACGACAAACTTCTGAATTATCTCCCCGCCCTTTGCGCCCCTTGCCCAGAAAGTAAGCTTGGTCATCCCGGTAAGGTCAAAACCGCCTTTCTTGTTTCCCCAGTTGTTCACCGGATTCTGCCAGTAAACTCCTGACCATCCCTTACCCTGGGATTTCTTGGGGCTGTAAACAAACTGCACGCAAGTTGCCCCGGAATGCGGATCATCGGCAGACTGGTCGTTCAGTTTGACATCGCCGTAGTCACCCATCCAGCCCGAAGGAATATAGTGATTTTCGCGGTTATTCTTATCGGTATAGACCACGAATTCCTCGGCCTTATTATCCGCCAGAGCCAATATCGGCAGGCTTAAAATCAAGGCTGCTAAAACTACTACTAATTTCTTCATTCTTACACCTCCTTATTCTAGTTCTTAGTTCTTACTTTTTAGTTCTTAGTTTTAAATCTTAATTTTTACTTTCTAAACCCCCTCCTTTCTCCTCAAATTTGCGAAGCAAATTTGATCCCGAGCAGATATTTATTCATTTCAGTTGCGAGGGATCCTACGTTATTTCCATAACTTCTTATACATATAATATGACTTACGTAACTGCCGTAAAAATGGGCTTAATTTGCCGTCTCCCTGGCCGCAGAGGCCTAACCACTCCTCGTGCATAGTGCCGTCAGGAAAGGGGCCGATCCAGGTCCCTTTAGTGTCGTGTATTGCCGGCTCATAGGCCTTCCACCATTCATCCAGCCATTCAAAAACAACGCCGCCTAAGGCAGTGCCTGCGCCTTCGGCAAAGGCCATGTTATTTTTGATATCCTCCCAGGAGCCGCGATGGTATTCTGCCTGCGCTAATTCGCCCTCCTGCGCGCTTTTTCCATCGCTATAAGCCGGGCAGCCGAACTCGGTAATAAAGGCCGGCCGGTCTGCTTCCTGCTCTACCTGTCGCCACAAAGAGCCGAAACCGTAATTTCCGCGATAGGCATTGGCGCCGAAAATATCTATATCCGGGGCGTTCTGGCCGAACTTATCTAAGTATAACACATCTCCGTTACAAATTCCAACCGGATGCTCGGGGTCAATGGACTTGATATACCTGGCGACCTGGCTGGCAAATTTAAAAAATGCCTCCGGTTCCTTGTCGGCATTGCAGGCATAGCCATAGACATTCTCATTGCCCAGAAGCCAGAAAAGGATATAGGGTTCATCCTTAAATTCCATGACCATATTGGTGACTGACTGCATCATATTCCGCTTATGCTCCGGATTATTGTAATCTGTACCGGGATTCCAGGCTGCCCCGGAACCCAGGGCGTATTTGCCTAAAAAGTCGCCCATAATCACCCTAATCCCGTAATTTTTGTAGAGTTCTCTTAAGAGCTGTTTGTTTACCGGCATCGGCTGATGGTAAATCCGAATGGTATTTACGCCTAGCTCTTTCATTAATTGAAAATCTCCCACTGCAGGTTCATCCGTATCCTGAAGGTTATTCTTGTTTTTATCTACAAAAGAATCATAAGGGCCGTCAATCTTATGGTTCTGGTTTAAATCCGCATACATCCAATTACTCAGCGTACCCTCATCCGGAGACTCCCCAACTTTGGTCGGTGCATAGGTAAGACCTTTAATCACGTAGGGCTTGCCAGAGACGATAAGCTGCCAATCTCCGTTTTCATATTGCACCAGATGTACCTTGCCCTTGCCCAGGCGCCGCTTGATGCTTAATGTATCTGCCGAGGGTTTGGGTTTTTCCCGCAAAAAGCGGGATCCCGCTATGGCGGGAAATTCAGCCAGTAGTCCGTTTTTCACGAACCTCCCGGGGTTGGTGATCACGATATCGTTATAGACCTCTTTATCAAAGCCGTTGATAATCCGGATTTCTGCATCCTCCAGTTTATAGCCTATTTGCGGGTTGCGGCGCAAAAGAAATTGAATCTTAGCCAATGCAGCCTGGCCCACATACCAGGGAGTCTTAAAATAGGTTATACCGTAGCTGCCGGGATAATGCACTACAATGGCGTAGTAACATTTGATGGCGTGTTTAATTAGTCCAGCCTTCTCTAAAATCAACCCTTCGTAAAACATCTTTAGGCCCTGGGGCTCAGGCGCAGTCGCCCACTTCAAGAAAGCGGCCTCTAAGTCCGGGGAATGCATAAAATCCCAGTGGCTGCCTTCCAGCCTTTTTTCTTTCAGGGCCTTACGAAAAGCTGGATCCCATCTTATCGAGCCGGTATTCGGGTAAATGCCCTCGCCTACTGCTTGGCTTAAGCCTTCCTGGTCGCGCACGATATATTTATAATCCTTAGTCCCGACATTGGTAAATTCACCGTATTTTTCATAATCTACGACTTCTTCTTTGCCCGGGTCATAGAGGGTAATTTTGGTGGCTAACTGGCTGACCTGCTTTTTTTCTTCCTCTATTTCAATCGAGCCGGTCTCCATCTTCTTGATGCTCTTCTTGGAGGCCTCTGCCATCTGCCAGTACCAGCCGCGCTGGTCCCAGGCCTGGGCAAAAGGGTAATTATCAATAATCAACTGGAATATTTTCTTGGCCTCTTCAATCTTTCCCTGCCGCATATAAGATTCTGCCTGTATAAAATAAGCTGTGGCTACGTCGTTTAAAGCCGGCACTGCCTCAATCTCGTCTTTGCCTTTGGGCAGTTTTTTCAAAGAAGCCTGCTCTCTGTCTGCCTCATTTTTATAGAGGTCAATACACTGCAGGGTATATTTAAAGGTAGCCTCAATATCTTTTGCGCCGTGCGCCTCCCAGGCCTTGGTAATCAGTTCGCCTGAAGAAACTTTAGTAACAGGCTCTTCGGCAGACACAAGGTCACCAGGACACAAGGTCACCAGGACACAGGCTAAGGCCAGCATCAAAAAACCGGTGACTTTGTGACTTTGTGACTTTGTGACCTTGTGCATCATCCTACGATTGCTTTTTGGCGTTTTGCTATATTAACCCTAATCCCGTCTTTCTCCTCTTCGCCTTTCTTCTTCTCGTCTTTCTTCTTCTCGTCTTTCTTCTGCTCGTCTTTCTCCTCTTCGTCTTTCGACCTGCACACGAATTTCACATGCCTTAGCTTCTGTCATGTCAAAAGTCATAATAACAAAAATGGCGATTAAAGAGGTCACAATGGGAATACCGATATCAAAGATCCTCATCCACAATAAAGTTCCAGGTGCTTGGGCCAGACCAATCTCTTGCCGAAAACCGGTTGCGTTAATGAGTAATCCGGAGATAAACGATGCGAGCGCCACTCCCAATTTGACCATCCACCAGTACGCGGCACTGTACATACCTTCGCGCCGGGCGGCGGTTTGAAGTTCATCTAAGTCGCACACATCGGCGACCATGGAGCTCATGAGCGTAAAGAGCGACCCTAAGCCAAAGGTGATAAAAGGAGCGCTGATGAACAGTAAATAGGGATGATTGGGATTATATCCTATCCATTTCAAAGCGTAACCGATGATCGAAAGAGGAATAGTGATAAAAAATGTGTTTCTTTTCCCGATCTTTCTGGATAGCCATGTGGTTATGGCAATGACACCTAAAGTACAGACAGCGCTGAACGTTCCATACCAACCGAGCAATAAGCCACCTTTTGCATAGGCTTGATCAAGCACGGGAGAATTCTGAAAGACATAGAAGAAAACAACATAGAGAGTAAAAGCTGACGCGCACATAAATCCGCCAAAGATCAGTAAGGTGGCTACGCAAAGCTTGACAAATGGCTTACATTTAAAAGTGATGAAAGCCCCGGCAAAGAAGTCTTTCGTCACATTCAAAGCGCCCTTGACATCAGGCTTTGGTAAGGAGTGGAAGCGTTCTTTATTGAAGAGGGCCGGCATGATTCCACACCCAATGATAACGCTACCGATGATGATGCCAAGAACGCGTCCGCCATGAACGATATCGGGGAACCACGCCTGGTTGTGCATAATGGCCCAACACCAGGGAGCGATGAGCCAGGGCAATTGACCGGCAATATTGCTGGCCCCCTGCAACCGTGTTCGTTCGTGATAATCGGGTGTCATTTCATAGCCGAGCGCAATCCAGGGGATGGAAAAACAGGTGAATGCAAGGAAATAGAGAATTTGGAATATCAAGAAGGACCAGAAATAATATATTTCGCTATGCCCCTTATATAGCTGGAACATCAATGCGTAACAAATCCCCCCGGTAATCGCCCCAAAAAATATAACAGGCCTACGGCGCCCCCAGCGGGTCCGCAGATTATCAGAAAAATACCCGGTTATGGGATCTGATATGGCATCAACGATACGGGGAATGGCTCCCACCAAACCCACTAAAGCCGGATTCACGCCTAACCCGAGGTTCAAAACAATGACCATCTGCCCAATAAAAGCAGACTGAGCAGTATTTGCAAATGCCCCTATGCTGTATATGACTTTTTGAAAAATAGGGATGCGGTCTTCGCGGGCGGTAACATGGCGCCTAGGCTTTTCAGTTGATTGTTCCATGGATTAACCTTTCTCCTTTTCCCGCTTCTCAATTAATTCTGTGGCGGGATCCCGCCTATTATCATTTAACTATTTAGGCGGGACAAGTAAAACAACGATTCAACAATTTTTTCATTCAAATACCGCGGAAGTTACTCCCTTGACAATATACTTCTGCATCAACAGGTACAATATGATTATAGGCAGGGCCGTTATAGTCAACCCGGCCATCAAAAGCGGGTAATTAGTCAGGAACTCTCCCCGAAACATCATCAATGCCCGTTGAAGGGGCATCAAGTTTTTATTGTCGAATATTATCAGGGCCAGCACATATTCGTTCCAGACATTCAGGGCATTAAAGACTACCACCACTGCCAGGACCGGCCCAGACAAAGGCAGGGCAACATTCCACCAGATACCCAGTTTTGAGCAGCCGTCAATGCGCGCGGCATCCTCTAATTCCTGGGGCATCTTGTCAAAGAAAGTCTTTAATAAAAATATGCTGGTGGACAGCCCGACGTTAATCATACAGAGGATATAACCCAGCGGGGTATTACGCAGGTGTAATTTATTCAACAGGACATATAAAGCCACAAAGCTCCCCGGTATAGGAATCATCATCGCTGCCATAAACATAAAAAAGAGCAGGTTCTTTCCGGGAAACTTAAAGCGCGAAAAGGCATAAGCAGCAAGGGATGAGACAATGACTATGCCTAACACTACTGAGACGGTGTAAAAAATGCTGTTTAAAAAATAGCGGCCGAAATCGCCCTGCGTGAGCGCAAGGTAATAATTTTCAAAATGGAATTGCCGGGGGATAAGCGAGATGTCGCGAAATATGGTGCCTTGTGTTTTAAAACTTGAGGCCACCATCCACAGGAGAGGGTAAATACAAGTTACCGCCACCGCCAGAAGGAAAAGATGGATAAGTGTATTGATGGTAGTCTTTTTAGCCTGATAGTATATGCTCATACTTTTAAGCCAAATTGCGCGCCCTTTCGGAGAACTTGTATTGGATAAAGGAAATTATCACCAAGATAATGCCTAGATTAATCCCTAAGGAGCATGAATAGCTAAACCGCGATGAGTCGCGCATAACAGTCAGTATCCTTAGGACCGGAACCGATGTGTGCCCGGCAAGTTCTCCGCCCACAAGCCCGAGGATCAATACGAACGCCTGCATTGTTCCCAGGATAGTCAGGATCGCTACAAGAATAATTACCGGAATCAATAAAGGTATAGTTATATTCCTAAATGACTGCCAGGCATTGGCTCCGTCTACGCGCGCAGCCTCGTAAAACTCGGCCGGGATAGTTTGCAACCCCGCCAAAAATATCAAAAAACCCCAGCCAAACCCTTTCCAACTGTGCACCAGGGCCACTGTGGTCAGCGCCGTTTTCGGGTCAGAAAGCCAGCTATGCACAAACTGCCCCAGGCCCATGTGGCTGAGCAGGCGGTTGACAATATTGGCCCCGTCAATATCATTGATGATAAAACGCCAGACCATCCCCACCACGATCTCCGAAAGGATGGGCGGGATAAAAAATATCACCCGGTAGAAATTCTTCATCTTGATTTCGCGGTCGCAGGCCAAGGCCAAAAGAAATGCCAGGGCATTCTGAAGGGTCAGCGCGATCAGCGTAATCCATCCGGCATTACGCATTGCCTCCCACCAGTTAGGGTCCTGTAAAAGTATCTCTTTGAAGTTGTTCAGGCCCACGAAGGTTGCGGAGCTGATGCGGCCGATACCGTCCCAGTCAAACAGGCTTAAGCGCAGCACAAAGAAAAAAGGGATGATGTAGAATATCGTAAATATGGATACCGCTGGCAGGACAAATAAATAATTTTCTAGCGTAGACTTTAATTTCATACTCAACAAACTCAATAAACCCTATAAACTCAATAAACTCAATAAACTCTTTTCTTAGCCAGCTCCCGTTCCTTTATCTTCTGGACTTCGGACGCCACCTTCTCCGGCGTCTTTTCTCCGAGGATTATCGACTGAATCCCCCTGTCCCATGCCTCGATAACAACGGGAAATTCCGAAACACCCCAGATGTTCGGATGTGTGGAGTAATCCATAGCCTTGGAGAAACTGGCCAGCGCTTCGGGGATCTTGCGTAGACTCTCCTTATTTGCCGGCAGATTGTTGGTGGCCTCAGCCAAATATGCCTGCTGATCAGTATCAGTAAACCACTTCAAAAACCTAACTGCCGCCTCTTTATTTTTGGAAGTGGCGTTAACCATAAAAGAGGAACCTGCCCCACCCCAGATCGCCATCGGGTATTTATCCGAGGCCTGAGGCGGCAACATGGCCGCGTAATCCAAGCTCGGATTCATGGCCTTATATACATTGACACACCATGAACCGTTAAAGGCAAAGACTGCTTTACCGTTGGCAAAAAGCTGCTCCGCGGTCTTATTGATCATGGTTACCACGCCGTCGGCAAGCACCCCTGACTCCTGCATCTGTTTGAATAAAGTCAAGACCTGGATCCAGTCAGGATCCGTGTAGGGGACTTCTCCGCGGATGGTCGCCAGCACTTTATCCTTGCCCATAATATTAAAGGCGAAATTATTGGCGAAGCAGTCAATCATCCAGGTCTCAACCCATCCGGAGACCAGTCCCTGTAACTTTGCTGCTTTTATCTTCTTACCTATATCAAGGAATTCCGCAAAGGTTTGAGGCGGGCGTTGGTGATTAAGCCCCAGCTGGTTTAATAAAGTTTTATTATAGACCATCTGTATGGTCACTATATCTATGGGCACGCCGTAGATGCCTGAATCTATGCCATAGCTGTTACCTTCGCTAAACTCGTCCACTGCCAGGGCCTTGGCAAAAAATTTATTGCGCCAGGCAGAGTTGTTTTCGTCCATGTATGGGGTGAGGTCTAGAATGTATCCGGCCCTGATAAAGGAAGCGAAATCCCTCTTCTCACCCAGAATGCCGAAGATATCCGGCAGGTTTGCGCCCTGGGCAGCAGCGCGCACCTTCTGTGAATAGGCGTCCGAAGGGGCGTAAAGTTCAAAATTAACCTTGATACCGGTTTTCGCTTCATACCTCTTGACGAGCTCCTGTAATGCCGGTGCCCGGTCAGTCATCCAGTGCCAGATGGTAATGGCCGTCTTGCCTGTTTCTTTCTGTGGAGCGCAACCAACCATACTAAAGAGCAATAACAGGCTGCAGATTATCTTGTTAGCGAACATCGCTTTGTTCCTTTCGCAAATGCGATCTTAATAGTATAACATCTAAATGCGGCTTAATCAAGGTTCTCTCTAGAGACAGAGAACCCTATGCCTTTTTAAAAGACATTGGTTAAATTTAACACAAGTTTATAAAGCGGTCAAGAATTTTATTTGCTCTCTATCGCCCGCAATACTCTTGATATACCCATAAAATCCGCCTTTTCCAACTCAACGCCTGCCCTGAACTTAGCAGATTCGACCATCTTCAACCAGGCTACTTGGCCCCTTGCGTAAATCGGCTCGCCCTTATCCGGCACCTCAAACCACATCTCTAAGCCTGTATGCGGGACCAATTCCTCATCGGTCAGGAAACCTACCCCCTTAGCGCTGATGTCCTGGGTTATGGCCTGCCCTTCTTTATTTTCCACTGCGCTCAAAAACCGTAACGGGAAATGTGCGCTAAACCGCTCAAAGATCCTACGGTCTTCCATGTTTTCGCCTCCTTCCTTTATCGGAACGCCCTGCCACCATTGTTTGGTTATCTGTTCACGGAAATTATTATAGATAAAAATATAAAGCCTTTCCTTGTCTGTATCCCGCATCTTAGTAAAGAAGAGTCCATAAGTATGCAGGCCTTCAATAGTCCCCTGCCAGACCACCCAGGCCTCGATGTCAAAGCTGAATTCAGGGGATAAGACTAAAGTTAAATTCACGAAGGCATCCTTCTTTAGCCTCTCTCCCAGAGAAATTTGTATGCCTTTAAAGTTAATATCCCTGATGTAGCATTCAGTCAGGCCCTCTCTCTCAGGGATCCTGACCTGTGCCTGCCAATTTATCCGCCATCTGGAACAACTTCTATGGTCGTGCATGGGGTTACTCATCTCTTTTTTTGTTTACGCCAAAAAAACAAGAACTGGATTATGCGGCTTAATCCGCTGCTGGTAACAACTCTTTTCTGAAACATCCATCTGGTATTCTCTCCAGGAAAGACATTGTATTCCTTGGCTAATTCTAACAATCTGTCCCGGCCCAGCCCCTGCTCAACTACATTCTTTTCCCTGCGGTCCAATGCCCACACTTCGCCTTCTCTAAGTTTCCGCAGTCTTACTCTTATTAATTCCTCAGCCAGAAAACATAATTTTCCTAACATGCTCCGCGCCGCCAGAGAAAGAATATCAGAATTACCTGTCTTTCCCGGTACTTGTTCTATTTGAGGCTGCGTCTCTAAAATAACCGCTACCCTAGTCCCTAGCGGCAACGCATCTAGCCCCTCTTGTGTCTTAATAAAAAGCGCTTGCAGAACAATAACCGCAATTGAAATTACCCTGTTGATAATAAACGCAGTTGCGGCAATAAAAAGCAATGCCCCGGCTAGCGCAAAAAGATAATTTACAATAGATGGGCTTACGAAACAATGCGTACCGGAAGTCAGCGCAGCGACCATCCCGACGGCCGTAACTGCTGCGCCGAGGGGAGAGCTGGAGGCCGTCGCTCCACCGTCCTCTACCGGCGAACTTCCTGAGCTGCCGGCAGCGGACTTGACTTTTAACAAAGCTGCGCTTTTTGATTCGCTCTTAAGCTCATTATCTAATACCGCCAACTCTTCTAATACTTGCTGTAACTGTTCAGGGTTTTTAACTTGCCCCGAGGATAGGCCGTACCGGAGCAAGTCAATTGCCTTCTGAACAGAAGATTTATTCTCCTCTGCCGCCAGCGAGCTGGCAGCGGGCGTGCGGTCAAGGTATTGCTTTATCTCAATATAATTGCAGGCGCTTAATTCAGGAATATCGCGGCAGAATATGTAATTCCACACACCGTGTATATTGCCTTCTATAATTTTTCTAAGGTTCTCTATGGTTAAGATATTTCGGATGTGGTGATTTCTATTTAACTCAATTTGGCAATCTTCTTTTAGTCTCTCAACAAAAGAAGGTATTAAATCCATCTCATTTTGTTTGATTTCACAAGCCATACGTTCTAGGGTCAGGCCAGTTACATCGGTCCTGACAATATCAACTGTACTAACAATGATTTCTTCGATTATTCTCTGTCGCATATCCTGTGGAGCAATAAGTACCTGAATCTGCTGAAGCAATGTACGATGCATTTTCCTTAGTCTCTGTATATCTTCTGGGTTGGGAGAAGTCATTAGTGTAAGAATATTCTTTAGCTGTAAGAAATATTCCTCTGTCAACTTTAGATATCCATAAACGAAATTAAATGCTGCCGTCACTTTTGCCTCGCTCGATGGTGTTGGCAAACTAACCTCGCCCTCCCCCACCTCTTCCACCGGCGAGCTTCCTGAGCCGGGGTTGGCAAGTGAAAAACCAGATGGCAAAATAGCTTCATTTTCGGGAAATACTCCAAGATACAACGTCCTTAAAACCTTCAGGCTATCTTCATCGAGTTCGGCTATCTGTAACCGGAAGTAAAATTCTAATAAAATTTCTTTGAGAGAAATCGCTCTTGTAATCACTACTTCTTCCGGAAGCGTTGCTAGTTCTTCTACTGTGCTGGAAATCAGGATACCAATAACTTCATTCCGGCGATATACCGGTCCGCCGCTAAAACCTCTCTTTACAACCTGATCTATATCTAAGTGCTCTTGATTAGTGAAACAAGTAACAGGTAGTCCCTTGATACGAGCACAAATGATCTCGCGGGCTCTACGCCCCATCATGAAGACTTCGTCTCCAATCAACGGCGGCGATTTACCCAGGGGAGCCACAATGATTGTCTTAGAATCAATAGCTGATTTTGAAATTCTAATAAGAGCTAAATCCAAGGAAGGATTGACGAAGACTTTTTGTGCCAGCGCTTTTTTGCCATTAAAGAACGTTATCCGTATGTTTTCTCTATCTTTTCCTGTCCTATCTTGAATTACATGACAGGCGGTTAACCCGTAGAGCCATTTTTCGTCTTCAGCAATAAGGACACCCGAGGCAGCAAAAACATTAATAAATGCCTTTTGCCAAAACTCAATAAGATTAACTCCCGCCGGCGATTTACTAGCCGCCTCTACCCCAGTCTCCACCGGCGAACTTCCTGAGCCGCGTGCGGGTGTGCCAACTTGGCCTTCTAATGAACCTACGCTTCCCGGCTCGCTCTCTAATTCCTTCTCTTGCGTCGGCTCAGGCTGTTTCGGTCCGAGATTATCTTCGGTATAAAGAATTGATGTCCATGTCACAACGTTAAATAACCACACCAAACCCATGGCAATGCTTCCATCCCAGGCGCCCCAGCCGAGCATAAATCCAATGCTTGCAGGCAGGCCCTGAGTAATGAACTGGCTGTGGTCATTCTGGATTTCATCCCGGCCTTCCCGCTGCAAATAGCCGGGCACACCTAAAAGATGCAGGATCCCGCGGGGTAGTAGCTGGTTAAAAAATACCTCTATGCCCTGCAAAACAAACATTCCTAACGGTACAATAACACTTACGAAAAGAGGCCCGACAAATGCCAAAAGAATAACATGCCATGGCGAGCCAAGGCTACCCCTACCGTTAAAGTCAGCAAGCAGATGTTCTTTACGCTGTATGTCTTCGGCAAATTCCATAAGCCTCAAGCCCCCAAGAATCAAGGTGATACTCGTTGCCCAACACAGAGAATCCTGGCCGCATACAGGCTCTCTCAGCTTCTTTTCAACCACCCTCCCTGTTTCCTTAAGCGTCTTCCACGAGAGTGCCTGCTTAAATGAACTCATTTTATCAAGAACTTTTCGCATCAGTATACGCACTGCGCCCATGTTACGGACAACAATGAAAACAGCTATTGTAAAAACAAACGAACCTAGCCAGTCCACTATGATTGCCGGCTCTTCCATAACCAGCGGCGAAGACGACATTGCGGCACCAGGGGCGGCGGCGGGCGAGGCGGAAACTGGCAGTGTAATTATATATACTCCTTTGGCTGCATCCCACATGACATCGAGATTCTCCTCTTCTAAAATTTTATGGACCTTCACGCTCCATTTTGAGCCGGCCCAGAGAATGGAACGCCCCCCAGGATACAAAACACTATGTAGGCCTTTGGCAAAACGCAGGATAAACGGACGACTTTCGGTATCGCCGTCCCAATACGTCCGCAATGGCCTCCAAGTGATATTCCCCCATTTAACCCAATCCTTATAACCCGGCCCATTACAGACAACTAAATCGAATTTTCTCCCGGGAAAATAGGTTTTACCATTAGCATCGATAACATTATCCACAACAGTAGCCTCCACTTGAAATCCTGCGATAGCTGCCACTGCGCGGACATTAGCTACTGCTAACGGATTTATATCACTGGCATAAATACCCTGTGGCGACTTCAATGCAATCTCCATACAATCTCTACCAAATCCAGAACAGTTTACCAAAACACAAGCCCCCTCCTGGATGTTCTCCCGGACAGCTTTATAACAGCCCCTATCTAAAGTAAGCCACCCTACATTTTCACCTGGATATACTGTAGGAAATAACGGCAAAAGTAACTGCTGCTTATTGGGATCGCTCCACCTAAGAACCCTCTCTAGTTCCCTATCGTTTCTCCAGTTAATTTCGTGGAAATACCACTCTTTATCTATGAGAGAAAACGACGCCAAGAGATACGACCAGCCAGTATGGAGAGGCCACAGGCTGTATCTAAAGCGGCTTCTATTATAAATGGCAATCGCTTTTTCATTCTCATCCCAACTATCTAAATAATGCCTTAAAGAATCTCCCGATCTCAACTCGGTCAATGTCCGACAGGCCAAGTAATAAGGACCGATATCCAAATATGACAAGCACATTTTCTCATCTATTGCGGTGCCGACAGGCAAAACTGGGAAGATCGCAATCAAGCGGCCTTGACGGTACAGCAGATCAAACCTGGTAAGCAGAATCTGCTGCGGGTTAGCTAATTCATTCTGCAGTATCTGGGGACCGGCTGGAGACCTGGTTAGGTCTATGCCTGGGGCGGTTTCTACGGTTCTGATTGTTAATCCTGCCTCTTTATCTAATCGCTCATCAATTACCCTTGTATCTTCAAGACGCAATGCTTCAATCAAATATTGTGCTGCAACGGTCATCCCCTCTTCTTCTGAAGCGAATCCAGATTTAATCTCCGCCGGAGAGCTGCTGACCGCCGCTCCACCGTCCTCTACCAGCGAACTTCCTGACTCGCCGACGGGAATTAAGCGCGTTGCGGTCGTTTCGCTATTTAAGACATAGGCCGGCAGGGACGAAAACCCATATTCGCGGTCCAGCTCTCTTATTTCTTCAATCTGTTTCGAGTTGTTCGCTAAGATTCCCAAGAGCGCTTCGGGCGGTAAACGTCGAACATGGATTTCGTCAGGGAAAGGCTTTGCATCATCTAAACCTTTTACCTGAAAGCGGGAATGACGAATCAAACCCAGAAATAATAATCCTTCTTTATATAAAACTCTCCTAGGACAGCCGGGTTCAAAGGATGAGCCAACAAGCTTAAAATCTTCCGGATGTATACGGACATAGGCAGGGTTAATAACGTAGGCGATATTGTCAAGCATTATCGGGCCATACGGATGCAAAGCCGAGGAATCAAACTTAGAGTCATATGACAAGGCCAAAGATATCCATCCCGGGAATAAATTAACGTCCTCTCCGCTTGGCCATAATCCATTACTCCGCACCTCTCTGTAATATTCCTTGCGTTTACTGCTGGACCAGAAACGAATACCTCGGGCAAGCAATCCCCGCGGCTGGAGAATTAGTCGGTCGCCACTTTCCACCGGCGAACTTCCTGAGCCGCTTTCTTTCCTCTCCCATTCCTGCGCTAATTCAACTAATTGATCTACTCTTTTATAATTAAAAAGATTTCCTGCCCTAATGAGAATCTCTAAACCTCTTAATTCTCTTTCTACCTCAAGAACTCTCTCTTCTAATCTTGTTATGGCTACAGCTATGTTCATAGTCAGATCGTCTGCTAGTTGCGTCAATCCTCCTTGTATTAAGTCCAGCGCTATCCCATCGCCTAACGCCGCCATTGTATTATAGTCGTATTTACTTAATACCTTGATTTTATCCTCTGCAATCTCCATATATAATTGCCATAACGCAGATAATATGGGCCCGTAATCACGATTGGTAACATTTATAAGTTCGCGCAACTGGCTTATCTTTTCCTTCATGCTAGCTAAGGATATTCTAGTTTCAGCGATAAATTGCAAGACCGATGTTTCTGCTTCTGAAAAATCCCCCTCCGCCGGCGAGCTGGCGGTATTAAGCTTTCCCAAAGCATTACCAACAGCGCCTGCCACGGCTGCACGGGCCTGCAAAATCCAATCTCCGTCAGCCTCTGGGGCAAGATACTCTCTTGAATCCGCAGTGACAAGGGTCGGGAATATACTTAATCCTTTCAGGCCGCCTAAAAGACCGGCTATTTGCTCCTTTATCTGCGCCGGCGCAAAAAAGATAGGTTTTGCTTTCATCCACTCATGATAACGAAGACCAAATTGATCCAGATCAACTGTCAAATACATTTCATAGTACGGAAGGTCATTTAATACTTCCGCGGGATGCTGGAAGTCATTGGGGATACCAGTGTACTCACGAATCACGTCCCCGTCTCTATCCTTATGCAAAAGAAAGAAGAACCATTTAAGTCCGGTTTTTTCCGGATATCCGTAAGTCATAATAACAGCATCTGCCAAACTATCCCTTATGATAGCCGAAGCCCAATTACAATCCGTAACCCCCTTTACCCTGTATACATAATTGCTGTTTTTCCAAAATCGAACATCCCTGGTTCCGGTTAAATGCATATGATCTGGGTGCGCATCTACATTCATCACAATAACAGGAAATCCTGACCACATTCCAAGCAGCTTTCTGGCAAAAAGCCAGTAGTACATCCCCTCATGAAGAGGAAAATGATGCGCAAATTGATAGGGGGCGCGCAGTACCTGCAAGGTATAAGGATGGGAACGCCGGACAAGCTCCAATGCTCCATCAGGATCCGCTAAAACAACTTTGATTATTTGTTCAGTCAAGAATTCCGGAAAATACTTACACGCTTGTGTTACAGAAGCCTTCAGGGATTGTAACTCTGCTTCGGTCATTTCTGTCCATTTTAAAAAACTCAGATTCTGTAAAAGCTTGGTTCGCTCATCCTCTTGTTCTGGGATATCAATACTCTTTATTTTCTCCCATTGATCCCAAGAAAGAAGCCGAGCGTGTGTGAAATTATTTTCCGCCGGCGAGCTCCCTCGCTCTCTCTTGCCGTTAGGCGAGGGATCCCGAGCGCCATCGGCGCGAGGGATTTCCGGGTTGTCTAGGGTGCTGGCGGCGGCGAGGATGGGCGAAGAAACAACAAACCATTTTTTTATTGTGCCATCTATATCAAAATGAATAATAAAAATTCTATAAAGCTGACTTAATTCGCTATCAAATCTTGCAGAGTCTTGTTTCTCTCTTTCAGTATAACTATGGGGATCGCCAGGAGCATAGATATCATTACCACTACTGCATTTATCTAATAGTTGTCTAAAGGCATTATCCCAATTAACTCCATCTTTAGGAATGTATAATCTTCCCTCGTGCGAGAAGTTGATAACTAACTGCGGTACCATACTCCATGCACGATAACCATCTAAATACTTTCCATAAATGTCTAAAATATCGGTGCGCGATAATATGGGTGTAAATGTAGCGGTATGGAAATGATACCCTAGTAAAAACTCCATTTCCTGTGGACTTCCTACATCGAAGAATATCCTCTTAAATAAATATTCTGTATTAATCCTAATTATTTTTTCTCTGGTTATCTTTAATTGAGAAATATCAGGAAAACCAATTTGCCCAATCCCCCTTTGCACAATAAGGCCATTGCGCGTATCTAAGGTTATAGATTTTTTATCGCCTATTTTATAAAGACGTAGTTGACCGGACCTTAAATCTCGCACAAGAATGCCGTTGTTTTCAACAGCGAAAAGATTTGTACTACGCAGTTGTCCTTCTGCGAGCTTGATTGAAAATCTTTGCCTCACCCACTCCGATAAAGGAATTTCCTCTGCTTCATCAATAACATCAAAGTCTTCGGTCAATGATTTTGGCTCACCCGGAGTACCTTTAATTTTTAGGTCAAAGGACGGGAATCTCAAATAATCATTACCATCTTCTCCATCTTCAAGAGTAGCTGCAAACACCCTAGGTTTCCCTCCTGACTCTAATGAGGGATAATCCAATACCAATATTGGCACCTCGATATATATGGGTTTAACCCCTATTCGAAACGTCCTAATTGTATTTATACACCATTGTTCTCCTGGATATATAAGGTCATGAGTATTGAGTTCATGGGATAACTTTTTTCTTAAATGTTCGGAATTACTAATAAGTGCTATGACTTCTTCTGCCTCCGCCGGCGAGCGACCGAGCCTGCTATTTCCTGCTGGCGAGGAAGTCCTGAGCGAAAGCGAAGGACTGGCCCCGTTGGCGCTGGTAGGTCCTTCGGCCTGCGGCCTCAGGACTCGCTCGCTCATTGGCGAACTCGTGCTCGCTCGGCTGGCGGCGGCTCTGGCGGCAGCCTCCTCTAGCGGCGAAGACGACATTGGTTTGCGCTCCGCAGACAAGCTGGCAGGTACGGATGGGGATAATTCTCGGGCGAGCATTTGTTCCATTCTGGTTATACCTTTTGAAATGGTAAATATATTACTTCTATCTATACTATCCACCGCTGTATGCCAATAGACTACTCTTGCTTCAAGATCGTTTAATGCCGCTCTTAATTCTTCCGGTATTCTTTTACCGCAGTTAACACTAACAACACGCCATCTCCGTCTATATTGCTCGAGGAGTCCTGATATACGGGATATTTTATCTCTTATAGAATCCAAATTAGTTCTTGGCTTTCTGCAATCATCCACCAGTTCGCGAAAATGTTTCAGGAAGGCTCCCTGCCAATTTGCAATTGCCATAGAAATAGCGGCTTCTATCGCCTCCTGCCATCTCGCAAGGCCCCAGGTGCCCTTATGGTTTCCAAAGGCATGTACAAGTCGAGGGCATTCCTTGCGCATATCAGTGTTTGAGGAGGTACCCAATCTCAGTATTGCCCTGGCCAAGGCTTTAAGAAATGCCTCTCTGATCGGGTGTCGCCTTGCTGGAGTATAACCAGCAGCCCTTACCGCATCCGCCCACCTTATGAATCCCCACACCTCTCTATGTCGCCGGAAGGCCTCGTAAACAGGCGAGTCTTTTTTAGCAATCTTATGAGATGAAGAGGTATGAAATTTAACTATATCTTTGGCTAATCTCTGCAGGAACTTCTTCTTGGTCCAGCGAACCGGGGTATAACCAGCCGCCTCTACTGCCTCTGCCCAACTTGTAAAGCCCCATTTTTCCTTATGAGTTGTAAAAGCACTGTCGAGAACAGAGCATTCCTGTTTTACCTGCAGGTATGAAGAATTTCCCAAAACCTTTATTGCTTTAGCCAATTTCTTAAGGAAACTTTCTTTAGTCCAATGGAACACCGGCTTATAGCCAGCCGCCTCTACTGCCTCTGCCCAACTTGCAAAGCCCCATTTTTCCTTGTTAGTTCGAAATGCTCTGTGTAGGCGGTGATGTTTAGTAGACGCAGGAGTACCTGATTTACCGATATCTTTAGCTAATTCCCTAAGAAAAGTTCTCTTGGTCCACTGGGCTGGTTCCTGACCAGTTTCTTCAACCGCCTCTGCCCAAGCCGTAAAGCCCCAGGCGGCCCTATGGCGTCTAAAGGCATACCCAATTCCAGTGTATTTCTCGCGTATCTTAGCGATTGAGGAGGTTCTCAATATCTGTATCGCCGTGGCCAAGGCTTTAAGAAATGCTTCTCTGGTCGACGGCGGTCGCCTTGGCAGAGGAATTTCCGTTGAGCTTATCCCCTCCTCCAGCGGCGAAGCCGACCGAGCCGTGGCTAATTGCTGCCGAATTGATGGGATAAGCTGAGAGGATACCCAAAGTAGCCGCCGGTCCCCCGGCTTAATCTTAAGTGCTATATCTGCCGCCTCAAGCGCCTCATCAAACCTACCTACAGCATATAACAGTTTCGCGCGTAGCGCCCATGCCCAAGCATACTCTTGCTTTTGCGCAGGAGGATTATTTAAAACTGCCTCAACAAAGCGGCCTCGGCCTATTCTTTCTAATTTTTCTCCTCGCTTCTCCCATATATCTATTATATCTATGGCTAACTTATAAATAGCGTAAGCGCACTCATTCGGGTCTAACTTTACTGCCCGCCGTAACGCAGATATGGCCTCAGCATATTTTTCTAATTGTTTGAAGGCGACTGCCTTAGACAGATGAGCAAGGGCTATCTGGGGATTTATTTCCAGAGCACGCTTAGCATAGCATACCGCATCTTCAGAACGACCGCGCCCCATGCGGGCGTATATCATAGCTAACTCAGCCAGAATTGCTGGATTATCGGGGTTTAGGTCCATTGCATCGAGTAGCTTTCCTTCTGCAAATTCCGGATTGCCTCTTGCGCGCGCCTCCCTAGCTTCCCGGAGTAACTCGCCGGCTCTCTGACGTCTCAACTCTAAATCTGAATCAGTTAACGGACTACTAGAGAGGCTAACTCCGGAGAATGCCTCTCGTAAGGCCGGGTCTTCTTGTTCCATGGCCATAAGGACAGTCCTACAAATACTCTCCCATTCTTTTTGCATAAATCCAGCGGCCTTTAAGCCCAGGCGTACATTGTCGGCATTCTTCTTATCGCGAAGCAATAAGTTGACGGCATGTATCATTACCCGAAAACGAGGGTCGTTAAACAAAACTAAAGCCAGGGCAGCAATCATTGCGTTAGAAAAGTGGGGATGCAACTCTAAGAGACCGGTTATCTTGACTGAGTGTCCTTCTCCTTGATAATGAATAAACGGCATCTGAACAGAATCGCCTTCGCTTAATAAACCTTCCGGGAAGACCTCAATAATACAGATTTCCCGTCCTGCCTTGTCTTTACGTAGCGGCAGAAAAATGTATGCCCTGCCTTCTCCTGTAATCTCCAACACATACGTAAAGGACCTGTTTTCTGCATCAGAAAAATATACCCGGCTGCCTGCGCGAAGAGCTAACAGATTGATAACCGGCGAGCTGGCGGCGGGTGGCGTGGCTAATTTTTTTACAGAAATATAATTCAAAACTGTCGCCGCCTCGTATAATTGATTAGTTGGAACGGGTTGCGAAAAGCCTTGCTTGCGCCAAAATCTATCAAATTCTTCTGTTTCAAGACATCTGCCCAAAACCTGTGCAGTATCAAAACCACATTTTATAAGATACGGCTCAATATATTGATTGTACCAAGCTTTTCCTATTTCGTGATGACGCAAAGAATAGTCAATTTCAAAATATCGGATGACAGCCATCCAATTTAAGTTATAGTATACCCTAGCCGCCTCGTCACCACTTCCTTCCTCATAATAGTCACTTGTTTCATTCCATACTACATCTTTAATAAATGCAGGGAGGTCGAGATTGCGTTTTGAAATTCTAAGACCATTACTTGGTTGAATGGTTACAGAAGCTAATACTTTATTTTCTGGGTATAACAGTAAAGAAATTCTTATCTCGTCTTCTTTATACTCAGAGGCTTCTATTCTTAATTGGCCGGGTATGTTTTGACTTCTTAATACCTCAGAAACTTCTTTGAGGGGAAAGAGATTTTCTGGAGAAATTTCCAGATCAAACTTCGGCCTCTTAGGGTCTTTCTTGGCTAATGCTTCAATAAACGTGTCTTTAATAGATAATGCGCGAAGACCATCTATAATAACCTTAGTTTGTTCAGGATGTTCTGTGGCACAATCTGCTAGTTCCTTTACCATGTCCTCTATAACTTGCCAGTTTCTCGGTTCAGCTGCATAGGCTTGATTGACTGCATCGATCAACCCTCGAATTTTCCTAATTATCTCTTTGCCTTCTGCTTCGACCGGCGAGCTGGCGCCTCTGTCATGGCTGGCGGCTTCTAATAGAGCAAAAGGTTGACAATAAGGAAGGCTAGTGGTATGCTTTATACAATGAATATTATCTTCACTAGGCACGCCAAGACGAGAATACAACAGAGGGAAATTGCTGAAGAAATTGTAAAATCCGCTATAATCAATCCCGATACAACCAAAGATGCATTCCAGCACAGAATAGCCGCGAGAAAGAAATTCCCTCAAGGAACGCTGGAGGTAATTTACAAGGAATCTGAAAGCGGTGTTATTGCCGTGATTACCTGTTATTGGGTAAAGGAGGAATAATTGAAGATTACTTATGATGAAGTGGCAGATGCGCTCTACATTCAATTTCAGCCGGAGACCAAACTCAAGGAAACGGTGCAAATCAGAGAAGGCATTCTCTGCGATATGACCAAAGAGGGAAAGATATTCGGTATAGAAATCCTTGATGTAAGCAAGCGCCTGCCCATTGAAGAGTTGGGAAAGCTTGATATTGACCTTCCTGTGCACGCTGCTTAAGGTATTACGTAAAAGCCCATCAATAGTTTTCCTAGTCGGCCCTGCCCTTGAAGGCGCAACCGCGCTTTGTGCTCCCGACCTTTGATCTCTGACGCTATCTGAAATTAGTCCAGAACTATAACCGCATAAAAAGGTTGCAATCTTCAATATACCCGCTACAAGTGCACCAAAAGATACTACCCCGTTACTCCGATGCTCTTCTACTCTACCACTCTTATTAACAGGCAACGAGGCGGATCCCCTTCCTTCTAAAGGCACGGCTTCCCATTTTGCCCAATCCACTAATATATCTCTTTGACCGATAAATTTCGCTCGGACAAGACGAGCCAAGAAAATTGCTGCTTCTTCATCCATTCCTTTAATCAATGCCTTAAGAATAACCGCTGCCTCTTCTAGCTGTTTCCTGCCAATGTAGACTTCGGCTAAAATTATTCTAAGGTCGCAAATCTCCACCGGGGTAAAACACAATATTCTGGGCAACGATGCAAGTTGATCTAAAAGATAAAGTTGTTCTGTCACTGCGCGCTCAAATTCATCGCTACGGAAGGCGAAGCAATTAATAATTGCATCTACATGAAACTGGCCATTAGGCCCGATTGCCAGGTAAGCATTGAAATCTTGCACAAGTTTGGCCGGCGAGCTGGCGGCGGCGGGCGAAGAAACACTAGAAGATTTCCCACGGTCGCCTGAAGTATCGGGGGCAGGGCTTACAGCTTTACTGCTTCTATTATTTAGCTCTTGCCTGTAATACCTATAACGGCCCAATGGGTCAACTGTTCCATAGAGCCTGCAGAAGTCGCAGCATTCAACATACGAAGGTCGTTTGAGCTTCAATGCCTGTAAAATACCCAAGGCCTTTTTTCTTTCCATCAAGAAGATGTTATTGCCAGCTTCATCCTCTCTAATATCTTTAAAGTCATCCTGAATAACAGCATCCATCGCAGCCCTTTCTATTAAACGCGCTGCATGGCCGGAAGTAAGCCTTGCCACAGCATACTGAGAAAGGTACAGAGGAATACCTTTCCAGAAAGAAACTTCATTATGGTACTTGGCCACTTCCCTAAATATTTTTATTTTCTCTCTTGCAAGCTCTGGCCTGCCGATTAAACAATCTATAGTAAGCTCTAAGCCAAAGAATAGGGCGCCTGAAACCAGGCCGCCTAAACCAAGGATATTCTCAAATATCTTTGCCGGCCTTCTTATTATCTCTTTCATATCCAACACAGAATCTATGCCTTTAGCTAATGCTGCAGCACCTAATAAGAGCGAACTAATATTATATCCAACTGTATATCTGCCGCTCTCTTGAGGTGCCCCGCCTAAAAGTAGCGGCATGCCACAAATGACAGCAATCGTACTTAAACCAAAGATTATCTTGTATAATCCATAAGGCATTAAATTGTGTAATAAAAATGCAGCGAGGCCTGCAAGCATAATATCTCCGATAACCACGCTCGAAACAAACATAACTATTCTCGCCCCAAAGAAAAGATCTACATCTCTAGTCAGTTCTTTAAAACCCTCAAAATGAGGCTTGATTAGCGCCCTAAAAGGCGGAAATACCCCAGTGTCATTGTCTCTACTCTGTGGTTTTATAGCTGTTTCTACTCTGCCAAGTATTACTGTTACGAGTAAAAATGGTATAATAAGAGTAAGCAATGATACTAACGGCCATGTTAATGGGGCGTCAAACAGCACAAGCATTATAGAAACAATAATATTATATGCGACATAAAACCCATATATAACGTTCAAATTTACTTCTAAGAATTTATTAAACCTTTGTTTCCAAAAATTCCTCTTACTGACCGCTGGCGAGCTGGCCCCGCCTTCGGCGGGGCTGGAGGTCGGGCCTGGGCCTTTCTTTTCTTTCGCCAGCCGGTCCTGTTCTGCACATTGGCTCATAATCCGCTCTGCTATCCTGCGGCTCTCTGCGGCGCTTTCTTGGGCTTTCTTTGCTGAGCGCGTGGCTCTACGGTTTCCTTTCGGCGACTTCGGTTTTGTCACCGGAGCAGTGGTTAAAAAGGCTGGCAGATGCAACGCTGCCGCACCTCGGCTTTCACTCAAAGAAACGCTTTCTCTGGGTGACAAAGGCAAAACCTGCTGCTGCCGGCTGGCAGGGTATCTGGAAACATACTCTAAGCTAATCCACTCCTTCCCCTGAAAACTCCTGCTGATGCGCGTTATTTTCACCTGTACGGAATATAAACGCAGCTTTCTATTCAGCACATCTTCCTCCCAAGAGTCTATGCTATCAAATCTATCTACCTCAAATTCGTACGTTGCGCCCCCTTCAGTAAAAACTACTATAATATTCGGTAGTTCGCTGCGCCGGATAAGGCCATTCCTGTCCGGAGATAATTGCACAAACAATCCGATACCCGGCTTATAACTGTAAAACTTACCTATTAAAACCGCGCCTACTTGTATTTGGGCTGCCATTCGCGCTTCTTCTTCTCTCGACCGAATAGCTGCCTCTCTTTCTCTTTGCACTTCCTCTTGAGACTTTTGCGCCCTGACTTTCAGCACCCTCCTATCCCAATAGCTACCAGCATCGCCGTCTATCTCTAAAATCTTAAGCTCTACTTCTCTTCCTTTGACTTCAGCACGCGCTGACTTTGCCGCGCAGTTTATTTCCGGGGTAGCGCAACTAACCGGCATAAAAGCCAGGAATTTTACCAGCACATTCCCTTCAGGAGAGATTTCATCCGCAGCGAATGTCTTATCGGCTTTCAGTCGCAATTCAACCGCAACCTCCGCTAAATACCCCGCAATGTTTCCATACTCGCCTACCGCTTCTTTAATTTTTCCTTTCAGGGTTCTTTCTTTAATGCGGGCTGTTTTTAATTGCTCCCAAGCCATCTCCGGAATAGCAGCTACGGAAAAATAAGGGACGCCGTCTTTAATCTCCACAACCGTGGCATAAACTTCCGCTCCTTTATTCAAGAACCGCGGGCAATAATCGCCCAAAAGAATTCCCCTGCCTCTTCTTCCGCTTAACGACGGAATATCGCGCACTCTTAAAAGCCCTTCCACGCCCCTGTATGAAACGCGGTACTCCCTAGGCAATACATCGCCTAATATCTTCACCTTAACCCTCACACCCTGCCGGTTGCTCCAGGAGGATGCCGCGGCTTTAAGTTCTTCTTGGGCTTCTCTATTAAGTCCTTTCCGGCTTAAAAACGGTATGCCTTCGGCGTCACGGTCCACTGCGACGTCCAGCTCAAGAAAAGATTTATCCCGCCAAAATGCCGCGTCGCGCTCGCCTTCGTCTAAATACTCAGGCCAAATCCTCATCCAAATGGCATCGCCAAAGCAAACCGCAAGGCCTTGCAGCCTGCCTGCGGCATCAAGGATGGGCTGCTGCATAATAACTTCTACCGGCTCACCGCTATCTGCCGCCAAGCAGAGTTGTTCCAGCGCCTTTTTTCTGGCTTCTTCGCTAATCATTGAAGCCGTAAAAGCCCTGTTTTGCCTATCCACATCTAAAATATAAGCCGCAACTATCCTGCCGATATTCAAATGCTCTCCGCCCTTAAACAGCTGCTGCGCTTCGCTGATGGTGATATTTCCTGCTGATATAGTTCCTTTTATCTCATTAGAGTAGCGAACCTCGATACAATTCTTTCCCACGCTGGATATTTCTAAGAATAATGACTGGCCGGATTTGGCTGCTTTTTCTAATTCCAAAATCAGGCCTGCGCGCTTTTCCTCTTCATTTTGATAAGCCGGAAATTCATCATTGGGAAGAGCAAAGGTTACGCTCGGTGGCAGCGGCTCTGTAGTTACGCTAGCAATCTCAACTTCCAGTGTCTGCAGGCCGCGCAACTTATTCAGTGCCTCTGCGGTTAACATCCCTAAAGAAGCTTGGCCTATAATAATCCCGGCGCCATAGCTGCTGGAATAAGTTAAGGTTACTATTCCTGCTGTCAAATTTATATCCTGTTGCGGATAGTTGATGCTTACCCGGGCTCTCTTGACTTGCCTACGAAGCCCATCCAATTCTTTTGCCGCCTGCGCCCGGCTGCAATAAATAGCTGCCTTCTGGGAGAAATACTCTCCCTGCCGCAGCTCAAGGGGTATCCAAAACGGATGAATCAATCCAGACTCTACTAAATGTCCGATGGTGTTATCCAACCGCATTACTAAACCATAAGCATTACCAGGCTGAATTATAGCTCTTAACTTAAACAATGCCCTGGCAGTTGCTTGTCTAAAATCCACATCTGAAGCCTGTCTCTGAAAAGCTGTATTTATAATTTCAGCAATCTCTCTTACTACCTCATCAGCCCGCCGGCCATAAATAGCGATTTCCAATAACAAGCCGCCTGAACGCAATCTCTCTGCCTGCTCTTCTAAGCGTTGAGCCACATACTCTACCCAGGGAAGAATAAAATCTTCTCTTTCTCTCGGCTTGGCCTTGAGCCCATAAGCATCGCTGGTAAAGTGCATAACGTATCCCCTGCGGATAAATTCGCAAAGCAATTTATATAATAATTGCCTAAATTCAGGATTAATGTCAGGTTCATAAAATAACTCAAAGCAGGGAGTCATCCTAATCTCCATATGGTGAAAAGTAAGATTATTTTCTTGAATAAACTGCAGCAACTTATTGACTGCCTCTATTCTCTCGGGCGTGCCTTTATCTTTTCCGATGATTACGCGCAAATACTTCACCACGATAGCTGGCCTCGCGTCTTCCTCCGCCGGAGAGCTGGCGGGGGCGGCGGCTCGTACGAACAAGCTGGTGACGGGTACAAAATTACCTTGACTTATTAATGAACCGGTAGTATCCTTTGTAATAGAGGTGATTGAAGTGGTGCGAAAATTCAAAGTGATTATTGAACCGGAGGTTGACGGCGGTTTTAGCGTCCATGTCCCCGCTCTTCCCGGCTGCGCATCCCAAGGCGAAACCGTCCCAGAAGCAATGAAGAATATTAAAGAGGCCATTGAGCTGTATCTTTGGTCGCTTAAGGATGATAAACTGCCTATTCCTGATTCTGACGTAGAGGTTGAACTAAGAGAAGTAGAAGTTTCAGTATGACCAAACTGCCTCGTATTTCCGGCAGAGAAGTAATCCGTGCCCTCGAAAAACACGGATTTTTTATTAAACGCCAAAGCGGTTCTCATGCCATTATGAGGCATCAAACAGACCTCACCAGACGCTGCATTGTTCCTGTGCATGGCTCTAAAACCATTAAACTCGGTACCCTCTATTCCATCCTTAAAGGCGCTGGTCTTTCCATCGAGGAATTCATCGGACTTCTTAAATAGAATCCACTTCCTCCTCACACCCACATTCATTTCCGCCGGCGAGCTGGCGGCGGGTTCTTTCGCAGGAACATTTCCAATTGGAATACGAACTGTGAAAGTGCTACCTCGATCTACGCCGGCACTCTCAATAGATATTTTCCCCTCGTAAGCCATAAGGGCGAACATAGCACTTAATATCCCTATGCCTCTGCCTATCTTACACGTTGCTACAGCATTCTGTGCTCTAAATCCCATTTCCCCTATTCGCCTCAAATCTTGCTTGGGTATGCCTATTCCTGTATCTTGCACAACAAATATAATTTCATTTTTATCTCGACGTAATGACACCCAAATTTTCCCGCCTTTTCGAGTGTATTTTACTGCGTTATGGATCAACTCGGAAATAACGCTATCCTCTAAGGACACAAGTCCTCCCCTTATTTTTCCGATAATAAAACAGTTGCCTGACAATTCTATTTCTGTATTTATCTTCCTGCCCTTAGCTTTCTTACGCCAAAATTCAACTTTTTCCTTGACCGCCTGTCTTAAATCAATAATCTCGTTGATCTCCGCCGGCGAGCTGGCGGCGGGGGATTGACGCGGACGAATGAGCCAATCAACGGCCCGTTTAACGCAACTCGTTATCCTGCCCGAGCCCTCCGATTGGTCCCCATGGTTCGCAAAAAGCTCCCGCTCCCATCGATCTAATTCCTGCGCAATCATTTCCTGAAGGACAATTGCAACAGCTAATTCCGCGGGCGGTACTTTTTCGCCGCGAATAATCTGGTTCAAGACGATATACATACCAGCTAACCAAGCAACGCCATACCGCTGAGCTGCCCTGCGCACCCATGCATTAAGGCTCAGAGATGGGTCGTTCCATCTGGCGTTATCTAGCAAGGCCGCTCCATCCTTTCTTAGGAACTTCCTAAGGAGCGGTCGAACATAGGTGTCCCCAGAGAGATAGGTTGCATCATAAACGTAATCCCTTGAATTCGACGCCACCCGGATGGCCTTCGTCAAGATGTATTCCCTTCCAGCGCTCCCAGCCCACGCCATCCCCTCTGGGGCTGGGGCGGAATAATCGGCAAACGGCTTAATCGTGCCCAAGCACGGCGGAAATTTGGCTAAGGGGTCCTTAATAGGCCGGTCGAATGTGGCGCGCAAAATCAAACTGTCCTCTGCGGAATCTATTGATTGAACAGCGAAGTCCCGAAAATAGCACAAAAGGGGGAATTCCGGTTTCGGCCGGCGTATGAAGACTGCCGCATACAAAGTATCCCAAATTTTCACCTTCAGACCCCACAGGCTTTCTATCTGCTCTACGGTGAAATGAGCCGACGGGCAAAGTGGTAGGAATGCATAATCCAAAAGGTACTTACCCAGTATGCGCAGCAACGCATAAAGCTTGCGCGAATCTCGCAAGTGAGCCTGAGCGGTGAGCCATCGTTCAACTGACTCAGATTCGTCTCCGTGCTGAGCGACCCAGCGAAAGAAGGCAGCGATATCCGGGTTTTCCATCATATAGGCCGGATAGTCGTCAACTTGATCAGGGTTTCCAGCCGCCGGCGAGCTGGAACCGCAATCCGTATTGGGCTTTTGCAAGTCTTTCTTGATTATTCGTTCGCGCCGAAGCGCTGATCGACTCCTGGGGTCAATCCGTAATGCTTTCTGTATTGCCTCCCATGCCTCCTCATATCTCCCCAAGTCATGTAATAACTGTGCGCGTGACTCCCATCCAAACCTATCTCTCCTCCCAGGAGTTATTTTTAAGGCTGGGGCGACGAAACCATCTATCTTTTCGCCCTCCAGAACACCGCCTTGATGAAGAATATGCACACCAATAACATATGAGCGAAGGTTACCCGGACCTATCTCGATGGCTCTACGGACATCTGCCATCGCCTCCTCATAGCGACCAAGGCGACTCTGGATTCTTGCACGAACAAGATAAGCCTCTAGCGCACGAGGGTCTAATAAAATAGCTTGATTAATAAAAGGTAACGCTTCTGCAGCATGCCCCTCTTGCAGAACCATTATATATGCCTTCTCGGTTAACACTGCGGGGTCTTCCGGAGCAATACGCAATGCTTCATCAATCTCTCCTTCGGCATCCCCCAGTCTTCCTGCCCAGCGTAAACGCATAGCTTCACGAATCAAGCTCTTGACCCTGGCGCTATCTTTTTCGTTAGGAGACGGTATGAGAGCTGCGCTTTCCTGCATAATACGCTCAGAGACACCCAGCGACCAAGGGAATGCCAGCAATTGTTTGGTCACGAGGGCTCCCCCCCGACGATTCTTAAAAGCAATCCCCACAGCCACCAGGTATGCGGCAAGGGTAGCCCACACCAGCCATTGCCAAGACATGGCAAGACCTACCGTGACCAGTAAAGCAAGTTCGGGCAGGATTTTGGCAACCCCAATGACAAATAGTTGCAATAAGGCCACTGCCCCTAGCTCAAGCCAAGCGCCCCGCACTCCCAACCCAGGAACTTTTAGTACACCCTTCTGGACAATGACACGGAGCATAAAAGCACCGAGCTGAGGATGCCACTGCAGCAAATATAAAGGTACAGCAAGAAAACCGAGAGTTGGTATAGCGCTAAGCACCACCAGCCTCCAGTGAATAATCGGCCCCCGCCAACCAGCGATAATACACAACATTGCTGTCGTGGCGCAAAGCCGAATCAAGGGATCAATCAACGCGGGAATAAGAAACCACCACGGCCCGATGGTGAGGCCCATAATAAATAACCACATACCCCCGCCGGGAATATGTGTCCAGGCAGTGGGGTTTAAAAGGCGCAGCCCCGTATGTAATCCAAATAATGCCAGTAAATCCGCAACCATTCCATCCTGAGCGATGCTGCTGCGCAGGCAAGCTGCCTCCTCCGGAGAAAGGCGGCTCAGCTGTCCTTCTTCTTCAATCCAAGCCAATAAGGTGTTCTTAGTATAGGCAACCCACTTTTGGTAATAGCGTTGCAATGCTGCTCCAAACTTTCGCAATGCCGACATCATGAATGCAAACGGCAAACGCAAAATACCACTCACAAAAATCCGCAAAGACGCCCAATTTGTTAAGGCACGGTGGAGGGATACGGGTAGCATTAGCATATCAAAGAGGAGATGACGGCCGGCCCTGGGAAATGTGCCCTGTGTCTTAAAAGACGCTCTATACTGCTGTGCCTCCTCAGGGGAAATCGCACCTTTTACTTCCAGGCGAACTAATAGTGCTCGCCGGACTGCCGGCTCAACAAAGACCTGGGCCAGGCGCAAGGGAAAGCGTAAAGGCGAAGCCCAAAGCCGCGGCTCGCTTGCCTGCCAGTTTTTCACCAGCGACTTAAGAAAAGGAATCTCTGTGGCAATGGCTTGCGGGCAGTGTTGTGCGCAAAATCTTTCCAGTTGCCCAAAATCAATGGCATCGGCAAAGGCTGGAAACTCATCCCGCAGAAACCCATGCCATAGGTAGCGCGGCTCAAGAAATCCCGGCAACCCCGGAACAATATCCAAGAGCAAAAGACAGGAATCAGGCGTAATCCAGAGGTTGCTTGGGGCATTGAGATTTCCCGGGTCTACCTGACGGGCTAAACCCCATAATCCTATTTTCCAGAGAAAATCGCGCCAGCTCTCCATCACCGGTTTGACGCTGCCTAGTTCACCTAAAAGCGGCAAATCCCCGCTGCAGGGAGAAAGCGGCCTGCCTTCTATATAGGGAAGAGCAAACACATAACCGCCAGTCAGAGGGTCGTAACGCGTGTAAAGTATTGGCGGCGTCAGTGCACGCCCGAAATAAGAAGCTGAACAGGCAACCACAAGGATATTGAGCAAATGCATTGCCACTGCTGCCTCCGGAAGTTGACGAAAGGAAAGCGGGGCCTGCCGGCAGAGGCCGAAGATAAAATTAGCTAACCAGCGACCCAGGCGTTTTGTGCCAGTTGAGGGTAAAATCCCGGTGTGCTTTTCCACATAGCGGGCGCCTGTCTGATTATCTTGAACTAAATATGCCGTGCCTGCTAATCCTGAATCTAACCGCTCTATGAAGCGGATATCGCGCCATCCGCAACTGCCAGTCGCTTCGAACGTTCTTATCTGAAGGGAACTGCCCAATATTGGTTCCTGCGCTACAATCCGGCCGCGGCCTTCTGGCCTGCCTATCCAATGAACGATAATATCAAAACGCCGGCTCAACTGTTCTATCTGCATGCCATCCGCTGGCGAGCGACCGAGCCTGCTATTGCCGTTTTGCGAGGGAGTCCCGAGCGAAGCGAGAGACTGGCCCTTATTTGTAACAGGGCTGGCAGCGGGCGATTCGACCGCGGGGAACTCCAAAATAAAAACGGTTCCGCGGCCGAGTTTGCTGGCAACTGTAATCTGGCCGTCAAGACTCTGGAGACCTTCCTGGACAACGCTGAGCCCCTGGCCGTGACCAATGCCTTCAATTTTTGTCGAAAAGCCGCGCTCGAATATCTTGGAAAGATCTTCTTTGTGAATACCCTTTCCGTTATCTTGAATCTTCAGGGCAATCTTCTTTCCCGCTGCGTCGCACTCAGTCGAAATCCAGAGATGCTTATGGGCTCGGTCCTTCAAAGCATCCAGAGCATTGGAGAGTAGATTATTAACGGCGCGACGACAGGCTAACAGGAAACCAAACGCGGTCAATTCTCGAACGCTGTAGTTTTCGTGCACTTCTATATTCTCCGATTGTTCTCCGACAAGAACCAGTCTAAGAGCCTCTCTAACAAGGACATTCACATTGATTGGCTGCTTTTCCTGAATGGTACACAGACTATCAACCATTGCAATCGCCTCTCTTAGTCCGGCTTGCGCCTGCAAAACCCATTGCTGGCCTCTCGCATCAGGCGCCTCAGGTGTTTGCAGGCATTCGGTCCCTGCCAGAAGGATATCCAACCGCCTTCTCAATATAACCATAGGTTCGAAATGGCCGACAGGTAAGCGGAATTGTTCGGTAAAGAGCAATTCAGCATTAGCCTTCGCGCAGTCCGCATCGGATATAAACTGCTTAAAGGTAGTATTAGGCAGGTTTGCATTGCCGACCTCAGAAGGCCCTTTCAAGAAACGTAAGCGGCGAAGTACCACCCTGAGGTCATGCTGTACATTGAGTAGTGCGTCACTCAGCCAGCTGGGCGCTGGCATATTCTTGACGGCAAAGGTATAAGAAGGCCAATCGTGATAATCCGTAGTGGTAGCCGAGGGCTGCGGATATAGCTCTTTTTCGAAACACGGTAGATGCTCTGGATGGAGACGTTTACAAATGAAAGTGAGCTGCTGATTCTTTAATCTTCTTTCATAGAAATAATCAGCCAAGGCACCTACAGAGCTCTTGCCGCGATTGACCTTGTCTACCTCCTCTAACAATTCCGTTGCGGCAGCGGTTAAGCGATCTGTTTCCTTTCCACAGGTCTGCAACCAGATTCTTGCGCCTCTCAGTTCATTCAAATGCGGCAGTTCACCTGCTTCAATGGCACCCAGACGCACGCTTAAAGCCGCGCAGGCTGGTTCTACTCGCGCCGCCCAAGCCGGGTCATAATCCCGTAGCAAAGGCATTTTTAACCCCAGCCGCTTCAAGGTCAAACGGAGAACCAATAGCTGGCTGCGCTGCTGGATCTCCTGAATTGCTCTATCGGCCCCAGGGCCAAACTGTAGTTCCTCCAGTTGACGGAGTAAAGTCATACGCATGGCCTCAGACTCCTGGGTGAAGCCGGGCTCGGCAGTATTGAGCTCTTGTAATGGTTCGGCAATAGCGCGCAATTGCTCTGTAAGACCATCAACTGCTCTTTGCGCTAGAACCGTCAAAATTGAACACAATTCTTCCGCCTTCCTGTATAGGCCTTCCCAATCGGCCAGGCCCGCATCGGCTTTTCTCTCTAATAGGGCAACCTCTCGCTGAAATAGCAGAACTTCCTCTCCCGCAATTAGTTTTATCCTTACAACATCCGAACAGTAAATCAAGGAGTATAGAGTGCCAAGAGAAAGTTCAAGTTGCCTAAATTTCCGCTGAATTTCCTCCATCGAATTTGCCTGAGTATTCCATTCGTCGGATTCGTCATGACGGGCCGGCGAGCTGGCGGGCATACCCCCAGGCTGATTCTCGCTTACAATTAAATTCGTAGCGCCCACCGGCAGAGATATTTCAAATAGAGTCCGCCCACTTGATTTGCTTGACTCAATTCTAATCGCTGCGCCATGGGCTTTGATAATTCCCCATGCCTCCGCTAGGCCCAAACCGCCTCTTTCAGGGTCAGTCTTTGTCGTGAACTTGAAATCAAAAATTCTCGGTTTTCCGGGGACTTGCCCATCTTTCAAATTGTCTTCGGCGATGCCGCCGCAATTATCCTCCAAAGAAATGACGAATCGGCTCTCTGTTGGCAGCCATTTATAAAAAATTATTACTTTGGGTTTCTCAATGCGATTTTCTCTAGCAGCCATTCTTGAATTGATTAGCATCTCCATTAACATTCTACGGAAGAGACGCGGCTGAATAATAACCGAAGGCATCAAACCTTCGGGGGTTTCGGATGCAATCTCGATAGCCTTCAGTTTTTCTTTCGATAATGCAACGACGCTATTAAGAAACTCCTTAATGTTGGCGGGTTCCAAAGTCAATTGGCCTGCCATAAACTCTAGTTGACACCGGAACAGGCTAGAAATATTTTCTAACTGCTCCTCCAGTCTGGTTATCCGTGAGCCAACCCTCGCACGAGCTTCTTCCTTTGCCTTGTCTATTAATAATTCTTTATTGTCATGCAAATATGAACGAAGCCTTTGAGCTGCGTCCAAAATTAATTTAAAGAGCTCGGCAATCTTTTTGTCGCTGACAGATGTTAGATATTGGGAATTATTCTTGTAGGCTGCTTCTCTTGCGGCATATGCCAAACCATTAAGCCTAGCATAAAATCTATCCCAAGCTCTAAAATAGCCGAATAACGGATGTTTCTCGTTTTCGCCCCATAATTCTCTGGACAAGTAAAGTAAATTAGAAGCCACATCATCCACTACTCTATAATTCCCATCGGTCGCATGACCAGAAATGCTAATAATCGCTATAGCGCCCGTGTCCGTCAAAGAACCCTCCGCTGGCGAGCTCCCCGAGCCTTCACCTGCGTTAGCGAGGGGACCCCGAGGCCGCAGGCCGAAGGATTGGCCATCATTTTCTGCTGAGCTGGCGGCGAAATAACCAATATCCTGACTACGTAAAATCTCAGCAATCTCAGCATCAGACAACTTGTCTGACTCTAATACCCCTTGAGCCTCAAGTATTGCCAAATGAGGGACACCCATATACAAGAAGACCTTCCTTCGTGTTGGATGTTGTCTCAAGAGATACTTTAACGCCTGACTACTAATAGGGTTGGAAATATTATCGCACCAATCTAATATCTCTAAGAACCGTCTCTCAAAAGCCTCTGGATTGCTATCACACAACCTCCTAGCCTGCTCGATAAACTCCCAAATCTTTGACACTTCGAGTCCATATAAGGAAGCAATCTGCTTTAAGACGTCTAGATTCCAGCAGTAACTGCCCTTAAAGCCTGTCACAGTTTCATCAAATCCGAAAAAGCCGTACACCTCTGCTTCGGCCTCTGGATGCTCAATGACCACTCGCCTAAGAACATAGGCACTGCCTACCACAATTGGGTCTTCGATTGGAATAGCATGTGCCTTGGCGAACCGTTGAGCCGCTCTGACTTCAGGAATATTAACTCTGATTTTTCCACCTTCAACCAAAAACAACCATTCATTAGGATTCGCAATCTGAACGATAACCTGTTCAGCGAAAAGTTTAGATAACGTCGGATCGCGGTATGGACCGGATAGAACTAACATCTCTCTGCCTTTATACAATCTTGTTTCTAGCGACGGCTTACTGGTCTCGGTAATCGGCGAGCTGGTTTGCTGGCTACGCTCAAAATCAGGGACAGTCCCCTGATAATAAGAATTGGCTTTCCGCGGGGACAGTCCCTGCGAAACCGCCGGCGAGCTGGCAGGAGGTACCTCTTCGCCCTCGATCCTCCATTCTGTGGCAATGGCAAAATGTTCCTCGCCGATTGAAAGCATAAGCATTAAATTAATCTGCCTCAACTCTTGTAATAAAGTTTCCTGGGGAGGAGTCAAAACATAACCGCTGGTATCTTGGATTGCGTTGACCGCTTTTAGTTTTTTGAGCAGGATAGGGGTGCTCATAAGCACGGTGCTGCGGGCCGATATGACTACTTTGAGGCCGGGCGGGAGAGCATCTATCCTTCCATCATCCGGGTTGCAGACAAGGAGAAGCATTCTACTCATGCGGTACTTGGCGCGATATGCCTCCAGCAGTTTTCCTATAGGCTGGCCATATTTGACGGCATAAAGCAAGCCGTCTTTGGTGTAGCCGTGAGCGACCAGTACGGGACCGCGCCATACCACCCTTCTGCCTGTCTCGGAACCTATCAGGGTCAATCTAAGAGACGGGAAATAAATCTCGTCATCGGGATTGCAATTGGGCGAGATGATTGAGATGAGGCGCGGGTCGCCATATGCGGCTATTGCTTCTCTAACGCTCAGCCACTGCGCGTAGAGTTCTTTGAGGCCAAGCGGCCTATAGGTATGCGCGGCTTGTTGGTCCTGAGTGCTGCCAGGGTGGACATAAACTTGGGCCGGTATTTTCGGGGGCACCATGCAGAAAACTACCCATAGCATAACGGAAAGTACGAGGCGGGAGATGAATCTGAATAAGGCATTGTATGAAGCATAAACCGGTGAAGAAGCAAAAAGATATTCTATCGGCGGAGCCCGCGGCCTCTGCGCGTAGGTAAGCGAACTGCTTGAATGCTGGCCGACAATCCTCCCATCACTGATGCGATATTTGGGTAAGATACGAACCGGTGAGCGACCGAGCCAGCAGGGCGAGGAAGTCCTGAGCGACTGAGCCGTAGGCGAAGAAGTCGAAGGACTGGCGGCGGCGCCGTGCCGTCTTTGTCGCCACCGGTAAAGTCCGATCTCCATCCTCTTTAATTTGATTTGTCGGAGAAGATCCAACTCCACTCCCAGATGCCATTCGATGGCGCTCGGATCCGTGATCGAAAGCACGTGCGCGTCGACCCATTCTCTCTCCAATCGATGTAAGTCTTGTTGCGATTGTCTAACCTTTTCATCAAGGCCCATGCCAGCCTTATCGGAAGGCAAAATAGCCAGCCTCTCAATGAGGCTCCTTACCTCCACAGGCTCCATTTCTTTCATTTGAATCAAGAACCCCGTTGGAAGTTGCTTAATAAGCGCTACCGATTGGTGGACCGTATCGGCCAATTGTCGCAATCGTTTCTCAGCTTCTTTCAGTTCCTCCTCCGTTACTTCCGGATCCCCCCGTTTAGGCTTACGATTCATCAGGCCGTCCGCGATGCCCCACATCTCATCCCAAGTTGTCCCTGGCGTCTCACTCAAATATCTTAAAGCTACGATTTCTGCTTCGGACAAGGGTAAGCCGTCTGTTATCTGAAGCATGTAATCTTCGTCTAATAAAATTTCTCTCGCCCGCGGCCCGAAAGCAGCTTCAGTGACTGATGACCAAAGTGTCGGGCCCAACCAGTAATACATTCTTGTGAGCCTTTCTCTGATGGAAAGACTTGCCAAAGAGGGGCTTAAATTAGAAGTAAACGTAATCAAAGATTCTACGGGCCCGTTTCCCTGCCGCAGAGCGGCGGCTGCTAAATCGACCTTATCTAGCAATCTCTTAATATTGGATTCCGTTCGATATACATATACAGTCCCCGCTTGGCAATCCACGCGCACTTTATGAGAAATATACGGGACGCTAGGAATAATTGGAGTTAATAGATACTTAACATTATTCACGCCTATTCCAAGCTGTCCATGTAAATACTGCGTTACTTTATCTCTTTTTTCTAGATATTCTTTCTCTAGATAGTCCTGATAATCTCGATGGGGCAGCAGTGCGCTAAAGGCGTTTTCAGTCATAGGGCTATCCCCTACAATTAGGTAATTTGATTTTTGTATATGAAAACCGCTCTTTTTAAATTCTTCTATAACAAGCTTGATAATTCCTACTCTAAGCTTAGTAGCGTGATAGCCCATAAATCGCCGTGTAATCGGATCAAAAATGATAATAGCCGTGCAGGGCATAACGCTAAATTCTAAAACGAGAGGACTTCCTAAGTTTATTACTGAACTGAATCTGGCTGTCTTTACTTTAACCGTATCCAAAAGCAATACCTGATCTGAATTGAGAGCTATCCCCGCCAGAGTCTGCGGCGCGGCGGCGGGGGACAAGGAGTCAATTTTTCCATCCACCGGCGAGCTTCCGCTCCCCCCTATCATCCCCGCCAGGCCGAAGGCAAAAGGTAGAGATGCCAGTTGGGTTTCGGTATGGCCAAAAAGTAGCGCAGCCAAGGTAGCGCCACCCAACAATAATGCCACGATGATAAGACCTTTTAATGTTAGGCCTGATTTCGGTACGGCTCTGGGTGAAGTAGCCAGCGAGCCGGCCCCGTTGGCGGCGGTGGGCGAGGAAATAGGCCGAAATACAAAAGTCGGCATAGTAAGAATGCGTTGTTTTTGTCTCCCTAAAACCTCATTCACTTCAACAGGCATGTCAATTTTTAAATGGGTTTCCAGCCCTAAAGAGCAAGCCTCTCTTTCAAAATCTTCGGTCTCATCGCCCATTCCGCCGCTAGCGATAATCCAGGCCTGAGGAAATTTATCCCGGATGTCTCTAATGAGACTCGGACGTTCGACTACTTCCACAGCTGGGTCTATTGAATACCTAATGTTATTCTCCTTTGTCGAGGGACAGCTCAAATAGAAGCTGCCAACAGGCAGATTATGATATGGCATCCCGAAGTCAGGAAAGTTAAAAGCAACTACAGCGTTATTTAGCTGCCTTGGGACAAAATCGCCAAACGGGCCTTCAAAAACACTCACTGGCTGAGTAACCCTATTAAGTTTAAGGTTAACGGCAATCAAGTTATCGCCTTCGGATATTCCAAACTCTGCACGTTCCGTATCATTGATAAAGAATCTATCTTTAGGGATTACATTATCTACCGCAATTGCCTCAGCCGCCCCTAATTTAAACGCGGCATTTACCAAAAGCGCATTGCGTGAGCCTATATCTACGAATATCCTACCCCTAACCTTATCTCGAAGCTCCTGCATGGCAACCAATATACCTGTAACTGATGGTAAGGGATAATAGGCCCCGGATCCAAACAAACCGCCGCCTCCAAAAGAACTCCTATAACTGTAAGCAAACCAACCTTTGCCTGGTTCCCATGTTTCTTCAAGGACTATCCAGTACGGATACTCTCTCAAGGCCTGCTCGAATTCTGGGAACCTCTCCCGGACATCGGCAAGATACTGGGCACTGCGGTTTAAGACAAACACATCCCCTGCGCGGAAATAAACCGCCTCGCTTATAAGGCGCATAGGCGAAATAAAAGTGTATGGATATCTATTGCCTCTTATTTGGATAAGACCTTGATAGGCATATCGATCTTCCTTTAGTCCAAATATATCCAGAAGCCGAGACTCAAACTCATCTGCTGAAATTATATGATTAGCTGCCGGAGAGTTAGCAGCGGCGGGCGAGCTGGACTGGCCTCTGGCGGGGCTGGCGGCGGGTGGCGCAGAACTTGTCCTCTCAGTATCTGAGATCTTTTGCAATACAACACGACCTAATTCGATGAACTCCTCCGGTGAATTTAGGTCGATGCCTGGAGAGACAAACACGACTTCCAAGCCCCGCGCATGAAGATTCTGACGGATAAAATGAGGTAAGAAGGATTCCTCTACGATGAGGTAGCCGCCGATCTTGGTTTGCTTGACTACTTGATGCCAGAAGCCAACTTCTTTACTCATCTGACCGCATTCACCTGGACAGTAAATGAGCGCTACGGCGTAGGGCTCGACTGGCTGGTGTTTATAATAATCATCAGAACACAGCGACAATTCTAATCGTCTTCTGTCCAGCGTGGTAAGCGAAAAAGTGAATCCCCCTCCAGAAACAATGTGTGGTTGTAGCTCTTTCAGTCCTTCTTTTAGGAATTTCATAAGAACAGGTGGGAACATTTGATAATTAATATCCACTCCTACTGCGCGTTTGACACCAGGAAAATGTAGCATCCAATATACTGCTCTGAGGACATCCAAACCAGGTGCTGGATATATCAATGAACCTTCAACCGCGTAGTTGACATCCGGCCCTATAATTTGCGAATTCCAAACTTCTTCATAAAACATCGAAGGAAACACCTCTGCAGGCGCAGAGCTGCCTCTGCGATGGGCAATAAATTTTCTCACCGGCGAGCTGGTGGGTTCGACTCCTTCGCCCTTCGGGCTCAGTCGCTCACCACTAGCCCCTCGTATCCGCATGGGGCTGGCGGCGGCGGGCGAGCTGGAGGTTACGTTAGGGCGGCTGAGCACTCGGTTGTTTTTCAGTGGAGCAAACCAACGAGACCGATAAGATAATTGCCTGTCTTCGGCGGCATCGTTAACTGCTAATACAAGTTTAAAGGCTATCTCTATGCGCGTCCCCGGGCGGTCTCTGTGTATCTGTTCAAATGCAACCTGGATTTCTCTTCCGCTACAATTATTTATCTGAAAGGTTTTACGGAAGCTATCTTCTGCTACGGAAGTTTTTGTCTCAACCGTTAAATTTACCTCCTCTATGCCGTCCATATTGCCAGCTAAGCGGCAATTGCGTAAAACTTCTAACCAGCCCTTGCCTTGTTGGCCAAAAAGATAAACGGTTACCTCACCAGATTTATGGCTGTGCCTAACGGCTCCGAGATTGACCAAAACATTCCTCTCTATGCCGCAACCATTATCTTCAAAAGACATCCGCAGAATTGGATCCGGGCCAAGTGTCATAGCAAACAATATCTGCGGAGGATCGGCGATATCGCAAGCCTTGAATAGATTCCGTATTATCAGCGCATCGTAGCTATTCGCCAGTAAATGCCCAACTAAATTTGTAACTATTCCCGCCAGATATGGATTTAAAAAAGATAATTGCTTATTAAAAATGTTATTTATATCAAGACGCCTCTGGCACCACCACGGGCTAATCTCACTCTTGCAACGGGAAAGGTCCATCATCAAAATCCCCGCCGGCGAGCTCCCCGAGCCTTCGGCGAGGGGATCCCGAGCGCCGTAGGCGCGAGGGACTTTCGGGTTCTCTACGGGGCTGGCGGCGACGGGCGAGCTGGAGCCACGCCGCGATGAACCTGCACTTCCCGACTCGCTCTCTAATTCCTTCGCTTGCGTCGGCTCAGGCTGTTTCGGTCCGAGATTATCGTCGGTAGAAAAAATTGATGTGCATGTGACAACAATAAATAACCACACCAACCCCATGGCAATGCTTCCATCCCAGGCGCTCCAGCCGAACATAAATCCAATGCTTGCGGGCAGGCTCTGGGTAATGAATTGGCTGCGGTCATTCCGGATTTTATCCCGGCCTTCCCGCTTCAAATAGCCGGGTACACCTAAAAGATGCAGGAACCCGCGGGGTAGGAGATGGTTAGAAAATACCTCTATGCCCTGCAAAACAAACATTCCTAACGGCACGATAACACTCACGAAAAGAGGGCCGACAAATGCCAAAAGAACAGCGTACCATGGCGGGCCAAGGCTACCCCTACCGTTAAAGTCAGCAAGCAGATGTTCTTTGCGCTGTATGTCTTCTGCGAATTCTATAAGCCTAAAACCCCCAAGAATCAAAGCTATACTCGTTGCCCAACACAGAGAATCCTGGCCGCATACAGGCTCTATCAGCTTCTTCTCAACCACCCTCCCTGTTTCCTTAAGCGCCTTCGACGAGAGTGCCTGCTTAAATGAACTCGGTAACCCTACCAGCAAGTTGGTAGCGGCCCTGCTATTCCTATTTATCATTTTATCAAGAACTTTTCGCATCAGTATACGCACTGCGCCCATGTTACGGACAACAATGAAAACAGCTATTATAAAAATAAACGAACCTAGCCAGCCCACTATGATTGCCGGCTCTCCCATAACCAGCGGCGAAGACGACCCGCGAACGGCGGCGGGCGAGCCGGCTTGGGGATCCCCTGTAGCTTCCGAAAGGACCTGAGGAAACACTGCTAAGAAATCTTCGGGGATACCCTCAAAAACTTCTCTAAGAAGCCAGACAATTTTCTCTATATCTTTCTTACTGTAATCTCTGTATTTTAGTAAAGGAAACCTGTATTCACACTTCAACCAACTTAATAGTCTATCTCTAAGCACGCTATTTATTCTTGCGAATGGAATCGGCCCATACTTATGTTCTCCAATCCACTCCTGTAATTGACTAAGATGAAACTCCAAAATTCTAGGGTTATTACGTTCTCCGCATGCGTTTTCAATTGCCCTGTTAAATAGATCCATCTTTACTGTAAGCTCGAAGGCAAGTTTAAGCCGCCTCCAATTTCTTCTGCAATCTTCGTATAGAGAACCCTGTACTCCCGCGCCTAGTAATTTACGTAGTCCACTACCTACCTTCTCGGCAATATTCTTTAGCCTGCTCAAAGGCGAAGAGGCGGTTCTAGACGCAACCGGCGAGCTAGCCTGAACCTGCCTGCCTCCTAGCGCAGCAGGAAGATCTATATCTCCATTCGTCACTACCTCACCGTAGTATCCCCTATACAAATAATAGCCAATTCCTTTAATCCTTGTTGTGCCTCTTGTTCTCAATGATAATACTCCTAGCAGCATCTCTCTAGGTCCAAGAATGTTTATCGAAATTGAAACCGCCATGTCCCTTGGATAAAACAATGCATTTTGGATTACTTGTAAAACTTCCTGCTTAAGTTTGTTAATCTTTTTGGGAGTAAAACCGCTGGTTTCCCGAAGTTCTCTCTCAAGTGCAGGATCTTGGAACATCCTACGCGTTACTTCTGCTGCTAATATGTTTGCTCTCTCTATTGAGATCAGCGGCGAGCTGGCGCCGGCAGGTCCTTCGGCCTGCGGCCTCAGGATTCGCTCGCTCATTTGCGAACTCGTGCTCGCTCGGCTGGCGGCGGCGGGCGAGCTGGAAGTAGAACCATTCACTCCTTCAAAAGAAGACGAATAATCATCATCTAATTGCTCGTGATAATCGCTATTCATACATCTAATAATCCACCTTAAGCCATAATAGGCCGCGAAGAGGATAATTGTACCCGGTATAATAAAAGTCAACATTGGGCCAGAATAAAGCGCTGCTGCCATTGAAATCGCCATGGCAGCTAAAGAAATCTTTAAAAGCCCTCTGTTTCTCCCCTTAGCCGCCGGCGAGCTCCCCGAGCCTTCGGCGAGGGGATTCCGAGCGCCATCCTTAGGTTCAGCGGCGCGAGGGGTGGCCCCTTTGGCACCGGCAGGTCCTTCGGCCTGCGGCCTCAGGATTCGCTTGCTCATTGGCGAACTCGTGCTCGCTCGGCTGGCGACGGCGGGCGAGCTGGCGGCGGGGGAGCTGGATGTAGGTAAATCTTTGCCGGATCTGAATTGGTCTGCTATGCGGGGTGTAGTTTTCAAACTTGCAAACACTGGCAAGTCTTGAATAATCCTAAATTTGGCAGGAACTACCGTCTGGCCGAAAGAATATTCATAATCCTTTTTTCTTCCGTCAAACAAAAATAAACCCGCTGGTTTTAATAAATCAAATACATAATCACTTATCCTTTCATCCACTTCGGCCCCGCCTTCTAACCAATAAGTGACATTATTGGCAACAGCCATATAATACTTTTCGCTTTCTGCCTTTCTACTTTGCTCAATAGATTCAGTAGAATTTAAATCTAATATGTCAAGGCTCTCCAAAAACCTATCGTAATATCTTGTGTCGGGGAAATAACCACGTTCATCTGAATCAAAATGGTGTCTTGGCCAATGTGGAATGAAATCAACAGAAAACCTAAGCTGGTTGGAACGGTATAATTTGAAAATAATGTCATCCTTGTCTTTAATCACGAATGCAATCGGGTGATCTGCAAAACTCCATCCGCGCAAGGAATATAAATCTTCAAAAAGTCCTATTAAGTTAAACACCTCTTCAAAGAAGGCTGGTCCGAATAAAATAATCCTTATTGGATTATTTCCATCTTTCATCCCTCTCTGGATTCTGTCTTTTACGATTCTTTCTACATAGTCCTTAATAACGTTTTCTACTTCGTCTGTATATCTGTCCGTATTAGACATAAGTTGCATAATGCCTGTTTTAGATTTAACGGGCATGGACCGCTGCGAATAAAATTTTGATGTCTCATACTGCACAACATCTTTTTGTGTAAGTATAGTTTTAAAATATTCGATATATTCTTCCACGCTGGAATATCCTAACTCATTAACCGTAGCTACGATTTGAGGCCAGTGAGTCCTGATGAACGTATCCAGCGTAGCATCCCACATAATAGTTCCTGGATTTTCCCCTCCCAGTAAAACCACTTTAACCCAGAACATAACTTCATCTGTCATCACAAATCCTGACTTCTTATGCACACGTTCTTTAGATCCCGCCGGCGAGCTGGCGGCGGCTAACGATTGCATGGTTCTAGTAAATTCTGCATCAAAGAGTGGCTTAAGATCAAATAATTTTAAGTCACTTTTGAGTTTTAGATAACTATTATGACTAACCAAGATCTGTATTTGATCGTGATCGGTAAGGGCATAAGAATCTATCTGTTCAATTATAGACAGTTGTCTTTTTCTTAATCCCTGTAATTGTAAACTTAAAATATTGGAGTAATGGGGGAAGGCGATTCTAAATTCCTCTAATAAAACTGCTGCAGCAACAAAATTGTTTTGATCAACTGATTTCCAGAAGCATCCTAGCATTGCAACGATTTCTTGTGATAGAGTTATTTCATGGAGCGCTTGTTCTAACTCCTCTGGCAAAGGAAGCAGGGGGCCCCACATAATGGTATCCGGAGCTTTAGTCCTAATGATGTTCGACATGTCAAACGACCATTTCCATGCGTATCTATAACCATATACTTCAGCCTCGCATATAATAGAACGGCAAAAGATAAGAAATTGTATTAACTCTACTAAGACAGGAGAATCGCGATTTCTTATGATTGAACCAATATATTCTTCATTCAGATATGGATTATGTAAATTGCCTCTAAAAACATCTATATCTAAATGCTGGTAGCTTCCTCTCTCTTCAAAGGCATTGAAAACAGCTCCCACAAATATTATTCCTACCTTATCCGCAATCTCTCCCCATTGAGGCTGCCCAGCTATTTGGAGTTTTTCTCTACGCTTCTGAGCAAAATCGAGTAATTCTCGCCAGCTATTGATATCGAAATTTTGACCCCATACCGGTTTAACCGTGCCGTTCCAGATATCCTCGACTGCCGGCGAGCTGGCCCTATGCAAGGATACAGGCAAAGAAACACCATAAATTTCCAACATAGTGGCGAATCCGGGAAGATTTAACTGCAAGCCTTCACTCGATACGCAGCGAATATCTAATCTAGAAACATGTTTACCATTAACAAAGGTACGCCATCTACGATTAATCAGACTCCATTTCTCATTTGGGCGCTCTAAAGACGCTATCGCCTGCAATAATTTTCTCCGCATAGGCTCAACCGGGCCATAGTATATTAGGAATACATCTGTTATTGATGTATGGCTATGTCGTCCTGCAACATTTCTTAACATCTGACTTAAAAACCAGATTTTTTTCCCAAAAACTTTCTCTGGATGAAGCTTTCTAATGCCTGCCAGTTTACTGTTATCTATTTCCCTGTTAATTATGCGCCTCATCTCTAATACAACGGCTCTTTTATCGCCTTGCGCAAGTTTAAGATCAGCCGGGAAACGAGAATCATCTATGACGTAATAAAGGTCGATGTCGCTTCCCTCCTGCGCCACTCCAACGAGAGTACTCCCACCAAGAATGACAATTACTTCCAACGAAGAAAAGTCTCTATGAGGATACTTTTCGTGGAAATGGCGTCTGACAACATCACGCATTTCTTCATATGCGCTCTTCACTAAATTCCGCCGTTGGACTGTTCCAACACTTGGCTCTCCTTTTGGACCAAAATCAAAAATCTGCCTTAAAACAGCTCCGAATGCATCATTTACTTTGAGATGCGGGTCAATATTGTTATCCGAGTTGGCCGACGAGCTGGTTCTGTTGGCGGCGGGCGAGCGGGAACAGTATAATATCAACCTGTTCAATATTGCTCGCGCCCGATGGACTCTGCATTTAACTGTGCCCTCAGGAACCCTTAATAATCTCGCGATATCTTCATTCGTATATCCCTCAGCCCGAAGCTGAAGTGCTTGCCGGTAAACAGGGGTTCTGATTCTTTCTATCAGCCTTTTTAATTCGCTGACTTTAGCCTCCAAGTCTGGAGAAACCTCCTGCGATGTCAAATTAACTACTTCATCACTATCATCACTCTCCCCTAAAGCAAAAGTATTACCTCGTACCTTACGTTTACGCCAATAATCGTCACATAAATTTGAGACTGTAATACATAAATACCCGAAGATGCTTTCTCTATCTCTAAAAAGGTATTGACCGGATAAGAATCTACGTAATAATTTAAACCAGGCTTCTTGCACCATATCTTCGGCGTATACTTCGCTATCTCCTCCGCGTAGCTGTGACCGCGCCAAGCGTAAAAGCCGACCATAGAACAAGGGGAAATAGACTTCCAAAAATTCATATAGCCATATTGACTGCGCAGTATCTTTATTCGGCGCAATAACTAATTTTTTATGCGCCTTTTTTTGTTCCGCCGGCGAGCTGGAGGCAATGCGGGTGCAGGGACCAGCGTTATCAATATTTGGCAAATTTTCGGGATTGGTGATGATGACTTCTGAGGCAGCTTTTGAGGTAATCATGTCAATAGCAGCTTTAATCTTGGGAAGCATGGAGCCAGAGGGGAAATGTCCGCAGGCGATGTATTCTTTAAGCTGAGTAATGGTGACTGTTGTGATTGGCTGTTGGCCGGGAGTATCAAAATAAAGGCAGGCGCAAGGAACCTCGGTGAGAATAATCACGCGGCTTAAAGGCGGGCCGCGCGGCCAGAGGCTCTTTGCCAGAAGCGCGGTCGCTAAATCTTTATCAATGACCGCAGCTAACCCTTTGCCATTTTCATCAACCGGAATGCCTCCGCCGCCGCAGCAGATGACAATCTTCCCTTCCAAAACTAACTTCCTGATAAGTTTTATTTCAACAATCGCCTGCGGCTGGGGGCTGGGAACCAGGGGCCGTGGGATTTTTTTACCGGAGATATCTATTCGCGACAAACCAATAGGTTTGGTAGGATTTTGGAAGCTATTATCCCGAGTATTAACGCGGATATGAGTATTCACCACTACTATTCTTTCCTCAGGAATACCGCTGGCAACAAGGGCCGTTCTAATATCACTTCCTATCCATTGCTGCGTATCTCCCACGACACCAGCTAAATTCTGGGCGACAAAACCTTGATCTTTCCCTAAATCAAGGAGGCGGCCGAGGCTTTTCTCCAGCAACGCTCCTGCCTGAACGCCATTGCCATGGGTAATAACAATAACCCCTCCCTCTTTTAGCTCCCCCGCCATATGCTGGATAGTTTGCGCTATCCGGTCTTTCTGTATCTGGCAAATCCGGGCCCAATCTTCGTCTCGCCATGGCCGGAGCTCCGCGGTATCCTGCGCCAGCAACAGGGAATTCCCGCCAATGGTGTATATTGCCTGCGACGCAGGCGAGCCAGCCCCGCCTCTGGCGAGGTTGGTAGTGGCTTCTTTAGGCCACTGGCCTTGATAAAAAACATGACTTTGTGCCGGTTGATTTTTTAAGTCAAGTTGAAGGTCAATCTTTATACGTGTTCCCTGGTTTGTTCTATTTGTCTGAGCGGTCCGGAATTGGCCACAAGTCTCATTGCTAGAGTAAATAGACAATGTTTTATTCAACGCCGGCCCTGTCATTAATTTTGTCTCAATAGAACAGGTTGCCTGTGTGACCCATCTGCCTACAAGAAATCTGACAGTATTAACTACTGTTATCATGTCCCACCCTGCTTTTCCAAATAAAGAGAGCATTATTTTATCTCCCTTATTAGAATAGTCTTGTTCCATCACATAAAAGAGCGTCTCAGAACTAATACCAATTCCATTATCCTCGACCCTAATCTGTAAAGTAGCTTCGGGGGTTAGGATAATAGAAACATATATCTTGGGCATATACGATTGCTCATTTGAACCGTAGACTCGAAGAACTAAGGCATCAAAAGCATTTGGTAATAGGCACTCTATAATCTCGCCGACCATACCTGGAATTATAGATTGTGGTTGTGCACTAAAAAAAGTTTTTAAATTCGCTATAGCCTCATCTTGGACAGTATCACACCAACGGAGGAAATTTATTTTTGCCTCGGGTCCCAATAACACGGGCCATTTTAACCCAATATTTTTTCTTTCTTCCGTCGGCGAGCTGGCCTTATCTCCGGACAAGGAAGCCGCAGCAATTTGAGCTAATGCTTCTGCCTGTTCAAGCCGCCTAAACGACCCTCTACCAACCCGGCGACCGTAAGGAGTCCAGCTGCGCTGAAAATCCGCTTTTATCTGACGGACAAGTGCAGCCTGCTGGTCCAGGTTCTCTCGCAATCTTCCAGGTAGATAGTCTTCACTAATGACTGGCGAGTTTAAGGTGACCGGCGAGCTTCCGCCAAAAAGATTGGCGGACCCGCCTTCGGCGGGGGCGCGGTCGCTGGCGGCGGGCGAGCTAGCGGCTTCACTTGGCCATGTTATATCAACAGCTCTGGGATACCGAGTAACCTCCAAATCTAATCTTTTAAACAACGGCTCAATCATACTAATGAAAGGTTCATTATAACGTATGTGCCCTCCTTCATTTAAGAGTGTTGCTAAATCTATGATATGCCGTAAAAGCGGCAATGCACATGATTCAAACGAGCGGTTTTGAAGATCGGCGCGCAGCAGCTCGTCTTGCATTAAATACATCAAACCATTAAAACTATAGATAAGATCAAATTGAGCCGGCTCAAATTCTTGCAAGAGAACCTCCTTGACATCAAGGACTAAAGTTATCCCTGCTGACAGCTCAAGCCACTTCCTAAAAAACATATTAGAAAACCCGAATAGTTTAACATTGGTGATACCTCTCACGCTCAAATCTAAAGAAAGTTGCTGTAATGCAACCCCTTCACCACAGCCCCAGTCCAGGATAGCAACATCCCCATACTGAACACGCTTAGCACGCATCTCAACTTCTGAAGCAATATCCAAGGATAATCTTTCACTAACATGTCTTAAAGACGCATCTACTTGGCCCCAATCATGCGCAGTTATATAAGCGGACGGGTGGATACGCTGGAGGCTCCCATGCTCGTCTTCAATAACTACCGTTCTCTCATCGCCTGCCAACAACACTGTTACTTCTGAATCGTCGAGCCGTGTCAATAAAGTAGCTCCTTTGGGAAGTGGATATATATTAAAAGCACCCGACCGTTCGACCGCCGGCGAGCTGGCGACTTGGGCAACCGCTACATACATAGTAGATACAATATTCGCCTTGCCGGGGGGGATCTTCGGGCTATACAAATATACCGCCGTCCCGGCATAAAAATACACCAAGTTAGTGCCTGCGGGCAGGGCCGCCTCTGTTTTGTACCGCTCGTCTAAATTAATAAGGATAGATGCAGTCCTCAAGTCGGATTTTACAATCGTAAAACCATTATGAGCCAGCGCTTTTTCAAGGCGCCTAGCGAAAAAGCTAAAGGCATCTTGTTTCTCATATTGAATCCTGTTTAGCTTAAGCCAATCTTCAATCCTCTGCGCCAGGCGAATTGTATTCTGGGCAGGTATGCTATTAATACGCTTTACCTCTGCGACTGGATTGTCAAGATACTGGCGTAGGTGGGCTGCCACCTCAGGCGGCGGGCGTGTGTCATACTGATTCAAACGCTGCTCAAGTAATCTTTGGTTAATATGAATGAACCCGCACAGAGCGAGCTCACCCGGCCTGGTGGGTAAAGGCATGGGGACCGGGATAACTACATCGCCCTTAAACTGCGACATCAATACCTCATAACTGGGCATCAAGTCATGGAAGAAAACCGCCATTCCTCCGGGAACTAATATGCGGTGCGTTTCTTTCAGGGCTAGGTCAAGGTCAAAAAGAATATCAAAAACGCAGAGGCTTACCACCGCAGGCACAGAGTTATTCGGAAAAGGCATATTGTAGGCATTAACCGGAACCTGTATTTTCCGTGGGAATGGGTTATACTTAAGCAGCCTGGGATCCAAGTCGGATTGGATAATTTTTTCCTGAAGACCCGGGGGCAGGCCGCGCAGCAACTCTCCTCGTTCGCTTCCGATTTCTAAGATATAAGGCGCATTGCCTAAGTATTGAGTGAGCGTAAGCGCCATAATCAAACCCGAGGCAGGCCGCGCAGCAGCCCTTGGCTGATCATAGGCCTTGGATGCCCCTGGGGCAATTATCAATTTGGTCTGGCCAGATGCTACGATTGCCGTAAGACCAGTCAGGCCCAGGCCCATAAAACTGCGGCGCGTAAAAATAGCCGGCGAGCTCATTTGCCTTCTTTTACCGGTAGGCAAATGATCCTGATGCCGCAGGCCGAAGGATTGGCCCCCATTTGTAACGGAGCTGGAGGCGAAAAGAGCTGTTTTCCGCAACGACTCTATTGATTGCCTCATTTCTTTCTGCCTATTCCGCGGCAACAATTGAATCGCCTCAAAAATCTGCCTTTCTAATACAAAATTTTTCTCAGGCCCCTGCTGTAACAGCGCCCCGGTGACAATGTCCATCCCCTCTAATTCTTTTTTTACCCAGGCAGGGCTATTCTCCTGATAAGCCGGGGACAATAATGCGCTCGCCATTTCCTGTTCCTCTTTCACAAGAGGAATAAACTTCTGCAGGAAAAGAGATATCCGCTCCTGCGGTTGCGCAGCTTGCCTTAACGCTGCGAGTTCTTCGGTTGCCCTAATATATTGAAGGTTAAACCAAAGGACTACCGAGGCCGCAAGCAGTTCGGTTCTAAAACCGGCGTCACTTAATTGTCTATAGGTATTAATCCGCACCTGCTTATAAAGCCGGAATGCTTCTAAGGGCGCATCGGGATAATATCGTTCCCAGTAACGCTCGGTGTCTAACGTGTCTTCTAAAAATATCCAGGCCAGGCGCTCCCTGGTAAACGCGCTTCCTTCGCCGTGTAATATTTTATGCAGTGTACGGCGCGCGTTTTCTAAACCCAAGCGCACTATACCTAAGAGCTTTAAATCGTGAATGCTGAGCGAAGCCGCGAGAGCCCCTCTGCCTGCGGCTCCCATAGTAATTGCCCCAATGCATAACAAAATGAAGTTTCGGCGCGTGGTATTGGCCGGCGAGCTCATTGGTGAACTCGTGCTCGCTCGGCTGGCGGCGGGCGACCTGGTCCGGCTTGCGCCACTGTGTGTTTCAGGACTTGCGGTGCCAGAGTCAGAAGACGAAAGATGCCCGAGAATACCCAAGGTATACAAAACCTCTCGCTCTATAAATTCTTTCCGTCCATGCCATTCCACGGCTACAATCGCTCCCCTGTCAATCCTCCTGCCTAATTCATAGGGGTCAAGATTAATCCTTCGCTTGCCATAAATAACGGGTATTGCGTCTTGCGTACATTGACTATACAACAACCGTTCTAGCTCCATTCCATCAATGACCCTGGCCCCTGCTACTGGTGGCGCAGTAATATCTGGCTCAATTTCTACAGACATCCCGTTCTCCGCAACCATCTCTATAAGTTCCGCATCAGAATAACCAGGGGAAACAAGCTCATCTTTCTCTGGCAATAATGCCCCATATTTAAACATTACGGTTATATTATTTAATGCCCTTACTGCATCAGTATAAAGATTCCTGCGGAGCGCCATAGATTCTTCGTTTAAGGCAAAACGTAGCATAAGCTTATTCAGCCTGACAATCAAAGCTGCTTTGTTCCGGAATGCCTTACCAGAGCGGTTGTTAGAATAGCTTGGAATACGCAACCTATTCTGTTGCCCGCGGCTATGCGTATTCAATAAAGTATTTATCGCAGATAGCGCCTCTTCGTCATTGTATACTAAAGCAAGGTATGTGATAATTTCGCTTTCATTAAGATCTGCAGACTCTGGATGGTCTTGTGTAATAAATGAAGGTTCTAAATTAACTATTGCTCTAATAAATATTTTTAGCTGTGCTCTCAATCCTTGATTGTCAAGCCATGCCCTAAATTTATCTACTGTCCCTGCCTTATTCAACGGCGAAGACGACCCGCGAACGGCGGCGGCGGGCGGGCTAGCGGCGACTTGACGCAGTGGAGAACTTACTTCTGTGCATATACGGCTTAAAGCACGCTCAATTTTTCTTATTTGCTCTAACTGGGATTCTCTGAATGCCGGCGACCAACGCGTATACACTGGCAGAAGTTCAGAGAACTGAGGTAACTCAAGCAATGCCCGAGGAATAGCAACAATACCCAAGTCAGCCCTGAAGAACTGCTCTGCCACAAGCTCCAGAACAAAAACACCAAACGGAAATTCTACTTCCGCATAATGATGCACTCTGGCATAAGGCTGACCCGGGTTGCAGCATCTAACAAAATAGGCATTAAACCCATTTTTTGTGGCAATACGCCATGCGCCAAAACCTGCCTCATAGCATAAACGCGGAAAGTCGCTATTTTGTCTAAGGCTCTCGCGTAACTCTGTAAATGTCGTGGCGCTTTCCATTGTTGCCTCGGTATGCCGGTAGATTCTGCCGGTCTCGGCGAATAGTTGGGCAAACCTTATTGCCTCATGAATATTCTCTTGAGTAAGTCTGCTGTGTTTTTTAATCCACTCCAGGCAAACTGCTTCAAATTTTTCCGGCGTAAGATGTGTAAACGACCTTAATAAAGCGGGGATGCGCTCCAACGCGGCGGGCGAGCTGGTGCGCCTGCTCCCCACTGCTCCTGCCCACGGCAACGCCCGGCCAAACTTACCTACGCGGCTATCTAGCGTTTCCAATTTCTCTCTAAACCGCTCTACAAATAAAGATGGCGTCTCCACGCGCCATATATCTTCTTGAATCCTGCTGATAACCAACTCGGCTTTATCTAAATAAACGCCTGCTACCGCCAAGAACTCTTCCGGGTTTCTGGCATGGTTTATAAGTGCCTGTAGCGTACACCATCCTGCTCGCCATTGATAAGCTTCGGCCCTCTCCAGGCAGCGCTCCATTTCCTCAAGTAATCCTGCATAACCTATACTAACAGGCGAGCTGGCGACTGCTTTTATGCGCCGATTGATTATCCACGCCATAACACCATTAGCCAACAAAAGACCCGCTGCCGTAGAACTCAGCGGCAACAAAGGAAATAAACTATGCGGCTTGTATGGGTTATTGGAAAAAACCACATTAATCAGGCAAAGTAAAGAACCGTCATATCGAGACATATCCCTGGTATCAACTATCGTTACCTTATACCCCAAGCCTTCATATATTGTCTTTGATAAATTATCCAACGACGCAACCCGATATACCGGCATAACCATCTCGGATTTACTCAAGATAAAAACATTGTTGTAAGTAACAAATGGCGCCCACTCGCCAACCCAGGGAAGCCAGGGAATACGCGTCACTTGATAACCTAATTTCTGCAGGCGGTTTGCCGCTAAATTCAGCTTAACGTCCATATGTTCCTGCAGGTAGCTTAACCAGGGTACGTCAGCTTTTTGATAGAGCGCTTTTATTTCGTTTTGTGAAAGAGCCTGAACCGCAAGATTCATATTTCCCACGACCACCTTGTTCTTGCCTATAAATGTGACATAAGTATCAATGTGGCCTCTATCCAAACCTGGTGGATAAATATCTTCGTATACGCTCGGAAGAACAATCAAACTTTTTCCAAAGATGCCCTGAATTCGCTCAATGAGCAATTTCAATCCTTCCTGCCTATCGGTTCTGCGATAACTACGTAAGCCTGGGCTCATTCTTTTATTGGGAGGATATAAATTGTCATTGATAGTGGTAACATTAGTTATAACGTGCCGCTCTCCCTGAACAAAATTGCCGCCTTCAAAGTAGAAACCGGCATTCCAAGGCACTATCCGACTGGGATTCATCCTGCCTAATACGGTAGGAACCATGCCGTCATATGAGCCACAGGTAAGGCTATGGTGGTTTACGCGAGGCTCAATTAAAACCGACCTACCTTCTGCATCCATGCCAAAAATATATGTCTCTCTGGACCAAGGGCAAACTTTATTATCAACGATAACTACCTCAACTCTTCTCTTTTGTTCATCGCTTATAGGTAAAAGCGCAAGCCATGATTGCGGAATACCTGAAAGATCAAGCGGCCCTACCATAATTACCTTCATCCGCTCAGGCAACTGCGACAACAATGCTCCTATGGATTCTAGATACGACTGATTAAATAGAAACTGCAACAATATGGTTTGCGGATTAATCTCAAATTCAGCGGGAACCCACAAACCATTCGGCAATGGCCTGGCTACTCTTAGCTCTTGGCGGATATCGCCACTGGTTTCTTCATTTGCTATTATAGCCGCTTTCCCTCCGGAAGTTACAAGGCCAGCTGTAAATGTCTCAATGAAGTGGCGCCGATTGATAATTGGCGAGCTGGCCCCGTTGGCGCTGGTAGGTCCTTCGGCCTGCGGCCTCAGGACTCCCTCGCCTACGGCTCGGTCGCTGGCGGCGGGCGATGAAGAACCACGGCGCCTGTTTGCCTGCGCCTTGACTTCCTGGATGACATCATCCGGCAAAGGCGCGACATTCTTTTGTAAGTCATATTCAAATAAACCGGGGTTGTGCGTAAATGCCTCAACGAAACTGCGAATTGCCTCTCTCCTATCGCTTGCCAGCAAAATCACCCCGCGATTATACCAGGCCTCGGCATATTCAGGATAAAGCGCAAGGGCGACGTTAAGATGCGTTAATGCCTCCGCCTGTAAGAACCTTATTCTTTCATCTTTATAATGGGAAGTGAGGAGTTTTTTCTCTGCTTCTTGCGCCTGCCGTATAAAAATGAGGCCGAGATTATAATGAGGTACGGCATAGGCTGGGTCAAGGCTGATGGCCTTGCGGTATCCTCGTTCTGCTGTTTCAAATTTCTCCAAGGCAAAGAGAATACTCCCTACGTTATTGCAGATACTAAAGGCCAATCCGCCACCTTCATTAATATGAACATAGGGATAGAACAAAGAGAGTAATTCTAACTTGATTGGTTCAGGCAAACGGTTTAAATTTAAAACCTTGCCGCGCTGAGTATCTAAAAGGCGCTGCAAATCTTTGCTGGCCCCTTTGCGATATTCTGGCTTTAAAATCCAATATGCGCCTGCCTGGTCATAGTAGGAAGGCAAATATATTCTGCCCACCACGCCCCGGCCGATATCAACAAAATAGGCCTCTTTGCCCGAGCCCAGAAAGATAAAGCTATGGTTAGATGTAACCGCGCCCCGCACCTTCCATTCTGTATCTAAAAGACTTAAGGTAATATATAATAATTCTGAACCGGTAGCGCAGGAAAATAATATTTTTTTCTGGGCGAGCGCTTCCGGCATACCTTTCTGCGCTAACAAGGCAAAAATATCTCTGTTAATGAGAGCAAAGACCAAATCACTCATCAGCGGCTGGGGTTTCCCCGGGTTCATATAACCTAAACTACGGATATCCTGAATGAGTTCTGTCAGAAATGCGTTCAATTTGGCTGGGTCGCGCAAGAGGCGTATTGAGGCTAATGCTCTTTGCCGCTTGGGAAATTTTATCTTTGATAATAGACTATGAAATCCTGTGTTGAGTTCATAGATACGTTCATCCCAAAGGATTTCTTCTAATGTCCTGGACTGGGATTGGGCGAGAACTTCTTGTGCTTTCGCAGGAAAACCTAAAGTTATTATTAGTAATATTATTGCTAAAAGCTTTCGGAGAGATATGGGGCTGGAGGATGCTTTTAGTGAACGGGGCGGGCCGCGCGGCGTCCTGTTAGGAGTAAGCAGCCCGCCTCTGGGTTGGGGTATGCGATTTTTTTTACTTTGTAATCCACTGACGGAAATCCCGGATAAACTTGCTTTTTTGAGCGTAGATTTCCCGCGGAAAGGAGGGGTCTTTTTATTGCTTAGAGGCGAAGAAACCTTTACTGGTTGAGGCATCATTGCCGGAAGCCGAACAATAAAGGTCGTGGTTTTGTCGGGATTGTTCTTAATCTCGATAGTGCCTCCATGTAACTTAGCAATGAGTTGAGCTTTTTGGAAGGCAATGCCAACCAGGCCTTTCACAGAGAAATCGGATTGGTCTATACTGATACCCTTGACCTCGCTGGTTATCTTTAAGAGATTGGCCGGACCTTCTTCTATGCGTTTTGTTATACTGATTTGTTTTTTAGGCAGCCTTTTACCCGTCCTCCGATTGCCTGCAATGCTGATTAAATCCCAGAACATAAAGGTTAGCAAGTTTAGGTTTCCTCTTACCGGGAGTAAAGCATCTCCCACTGCCATCAACTTGACTTTTTTCATTCCTTCAACTATCGTTGATATTATGGGGCCTATTTCTACTTCTTGGGCTGCTATTCTGCCTTCGGCAAGCATTATGCAGGACGCCAGCATATCTTTTAATATAGAAATAGTTCGTATTACGAGAGGAAAATAATGCCCTTTCCGGTCTCTCATTCGCCTTTCATCTAAACCACTCTGCTTTAATAATTCTGCAAAAATTGTCTCGCAATCGCCTCCGAACCTATTGATTAACATATACATCGCCAACAACTTTTCGTGCCATTCCTTAGTAATTGTCCGCAGTTCTTTGGCTTTCAGCTGAGCCTTGAGTTTCAATAATGCCGGCGCCTGGTTACTGCGCACAGCATAAAGCTCGTTAAATATGTATTCCATCCTTTCTTTTGTCGCTAATATGCGGTCCTCGGTTTCCCTTTTGCCTACATCTGCTTGCAACATACCTAAACAAACCAGCAAAGCCCTATAATGCGTATCGAAATATGCAACCCCCTTATAATCCTCTGGATGCCATAAGCTGATTATGGCAATCGCTGCTCTGAAGAAAGCCTCATGGGCGGTTTCGCAGGCAAGGGGCGAAGACGATAACAGTGTGACGATAGGCGAAGACGCGCTGACGGGCGAGGCGGAAGTAACGCTGTGGCTCGTTGGCAAGGAAGCATTAGGAGGATTTTGGCGCTGGGCAATGAGTTTACCCAGATTCACCCATTCCTCTTCTCCGCCTTTCTCGCCCACTTGCACTTCAATTCTTTCTTTTGTTACCTCCATAATCTTAAAAATCCTAAAGACACACGCTCCTTTAGAATCTGCCTGCACGCGCATATTAACCCCATCTTTTAAAGTAACTCCTTCACGCAGATAAAATATTTCGCCAGCATATTTGTCTGAACCTGTATAACGAATGGCGACTCCAGCCGGCAACCTGCCAGCGCGAATATGAGCAGTTAAGACAAGTATCCTAAGTGGGGGCGGGGCAGGAAGAGCAGGGATTTGTCTGGCTACAGCTGCGGCTCGAGGGACCTTGGGTTTAAAGACCTTGGGAGCAGACGGACGATGCTGGCGTACCGACGGTTTATGAGACCTTTGTTTCAGCTTTTCAACCAACATATAGACTTCATCGGGATGGACAAAAAGCTGTTTTTCCGCCCAGTCCCGATGCAACCAAATCATCCGTACACGGTACCCATGGCTGGACGCGCGACGCAGGTATCGCGCAAGGCCCTGCTCTGATATAGCAACATCGCGGGTTTCAAGCTCCTGCCTAAGCTCTGATACCGTTAAAGCGCCCTCCCATCGACCAGCTAATAGACTCTTTTCTCTAACCATGCCGGTCTTTTTTCCCGAAAGCAGGCGTTGAATCTGTCTCCATATCGGCGTCATGACAAATTTGACCGCGAGGGAATCGCCGCCAGAGACAAGCCTGTTTACCGTCTTGCGCAACCCCTGATAGTCTACCTCGCCAAGCTGAAGGAGCCGCAAAGATACGGCTGGTCTGCGACGATTATAAACCAGATGTATCAACCGGCGGATTTCAGCGCTGTCAGTGACGCTGGCCATATCGACACAGGATCTGAAGAGATTCACCAAGTGTCGGTGGTCTAAGCGGTCGGTCAATTCCTGCACGGCATTCCTGCCTGCCCGCTGGAGCGCCAAAATAGCACGGCCGAGTTGAAGAGGGTGCTTTTGACCGTAGATGACAATAAGACGATAGGCGCAAAGGGCATCATGCCAAGCCCTGATACGATTCCTATAGGAGTGGTGTGTATGTTTGCGCAAGATCTTCTGCGTATGACGTAGCGCCGTATCTAACGCTGTCTCAAGCTGTTTAAGGCTGCGCGCGCCGCGGATTCGCTTAAAATAGAGTTCCTGCTCTTGCAAAAAGAAGGCTGCGCTCAAACAGTCTCGCTTAACGCGGGATAAGCCGCGCTCAAAAATCCTCACACCATACTCAAGCACATTAAGGCACTCTGCCAGCCTTTCCGCTGTATTGATGGCGTGACCATTTGCCGCAAAGCGGCTGCGCCAGGGGAATAACTGGTTGATACTTAAGCCGAATCGCTTGGCGAGCCGACGTTGAAAACGCAGCGATGGTATTCTCAGCCCACCCTCCCAAAACTCGACATCCAAGATATATGCCCGAATGGCGCGTGCTAACTGTTGCTGGGTCAACCCTTCAGCTAAACGACACAATTTTATTTGTTGGCCGTCGGCAAGATAAGGCAGTGCCCTATCCCGTTTGTTCCCCACGAGCATCACAAACGGATCTTCAACCTCTGTCCCTGCAGCCAATGCTGGCCAGCGATCCGGCCGATACGTACTAATTGACCGGCCTTGCTCTATGGCCTTCAGGACCTCGCTGTTAATCGTAGCGCCGGTTAGCTTTCTGGTAGCCTCAATTACTTCCCTATGGTTTCTACCAGTCAATTGCCGACGCTCTTGAATTCGCTCGCCCAGTTCAAGCATCGGGAGCACAGCGTCGAGCATTGCGGCGTACTGTGTCCGGCAAAGACCCGAGCGCAAATGAATGGATGAAACGCCCAGGCACATCTGCCACCGTTTTAGTTCCCGATCCAAAAGCTGTTCCTTGGGTGTCTTACTGTAATAACTCCATTTGACCACCTGTCGCTGCATGCGCCAGCTTAGCCATGACTGACCTAGGGCCATTTCTTCCCAATCCACGCCGTATACCCGAGTCAAATACCGCTTAAAAACCCTGAGGCGCAGGCCAAGCGCCTGCTGTGATTCAACTCCTTCGAGTTGCCTCCAGACTCGGGCCAAGGCAGCTGGCCAGCCGCCAGTATCCATACTGAAGAAAACTCTACGGGCAAGGCCACAGACAAACCACTCGCCTTGCTCCCGCAGAATAGGAAATCCTTGTAGATCCAGCCAACACAGACCGCGCTCAATCAGGGTGTTGGTATTAAGTATAAAATCCTGTCTGTGCCGCCGGCGCAGATACTGCCGAAGTTGTTGCGGTGTCCAGCGCCGGGCGCTCCGCCGAAGTAAATGATACGTTTCCAACAACTCTCTAATGGCTGATGCGCGCTGTTGAGGCTCAATTTGCCGGCCCCAGACATAGGTGTCAAAAATGAGCGCTCCGCGGCATTGGAATTGCGCTGAACAAGGTAAATCAATTTCTTCGATACCGTTCCAGCGAATGGACGACTCGGGAAACGTATAGCGATAGGTGCGATGCAAGCGCTTTCGACCATTTGGATTACGCCAGCGCCGCCAAAGGAGTTCAACACCTGACTCCCGTGCTTTACCCAGACGGCGGAGAAATTGGTAGGTTTTGGCGAAGTTGGGTTTAGGCTTTGTCATCGCCTGCCAAATCACTTTGGCCCCCCAGGAGCGAGCGCGGCTTTTCACGTTTCTTCCAGCCAACCACTTAAGTGCCTGAATTACTCGTTGCCTTAAAACTGTTATTTGGGAATCGCCCCTCTTGCGGCTCGCCGCCGGCGAGCTGGCCTCGCCTACAGCTCGGTCGCTGGCGGCGGCGGGCGAGATGGCGCGGCCTTTGGCGCCTGAGCCGGATGTTCTTGTCTTAAGCAAGGTCCTGAGTCGGTTATTCTCTCGTCTAAGGCGACGATAGTATGTCGCAAGGCTTTCGATCCTCTCTGGGGGAAGCTGAACTACCCCCTCCTCAACAGTATCCTTAGCTTCTCGGAGCATATCGTGACAAGCCACCTCATTTAGGATAGCTTCCAAAACATCTCTTCGTTTGCGCCCGGCGAGTAGCATCGGCAAGAGCCGCCGTCCATAGATAACCTGCAAGAGAAAGAAGAAGGCATTGGGATCAACTAACGCAAGGCGCTTGTCGATGCTCACATCGTCAATCAACAACCGTAGAACATTCTTTTCTCCGAGGATGTCCACAAAAACCTGAGCAGCTTGGATAGCTCTAGGGTAGAAGTTCCCATAAACCGACTGCCCGCGTTGGCGCAATATCGCCTCAGTGAAATACTGTGTGAGCCCTTCCATAAAGGGGCCGATGAAGCGTGAACCTCCGAGCATCACGTGCATTAACTCGTGGACGAGTACTTCCAAGTCAAGAGGGCCCAGGCCCAAGTCAATGGCAACATCACTCCAATCTAGCATCACTACCGTTTGGAGCCAGCAAAATGTTTCTGCAGGGTCCGGGAGATAGGAATAGGATTCAGAAGGAAGAAAACGAATCTGATATGACTGTGGCGGTTGCAACTTGATGCCGTATTTGGCGCGTACTTTAGTATAGAAATGGTTGGCGAGTTCCAGTGCCTCATTAACCAAACGCTGTTGACGGTCATTAGGTTCCCGTGACTGTTGGACAAGTTGGTACTGAGCAATAAATTTATCCTTCCAAAACGCTGCTAAATCTTCCGAAGATTCAAGCGGAAATTCGGGTACTAACTTTAACCGAAAAAGTCCGTAGTTTGTCTTGCTAACATACCGTTGGGTAGCATCACAAATGAGAAGCGTCCTGTCCAGACGCTTGGACACCCCAATGGTTAGCAGAACATCTCTAACCAGCGCGTCAACTTGTGGTTGGACATTGGCTGGGGTCTTCAGTTCGCTTAGTAGAATTCTCTTGGACAGTGGCATTGGTTGCTTTTTACTATCTGGCTTGGCCGCCGGCGAGCTGGCGGCGGCTTTCGTTGATACGACTGCGGACTTCCACAAATCGGCTGCATAGCGTAAGAACCGATCTTCTCTGGCCGTTGCTAATAAATCCAAAAGCACCGTGCATAAATCTGCGTAGCCTCTCCCATCATCCTTGCTGCTTTCTAGAATTTGATGATTCCTGTACTTTTCGAAAATGCAGGCCTCCCTATAATAATAGCCTAACCAACGCTCAGCTGCTTCTAGCTCATCCTTCCCTAGTAGTTGGGCAAACCGTAACTGCCCCTCTATTACAACCGGGTGTAGATGGCACATAAATTCCCTGAACAGAGGATCAATGACTCCATTGTGGCTGGCTGATGATTCAAGTATTTCGTGCATAATACTATTTCTTGAGAACTGTATCTCAATACCCTGTTCTCCTAGCCTTCTTTCTCTCATGGTTATTGCCACAGGACAATAATATATGCCAGGGCCGTTGACTTGGGGCGTAACAAAAGCTGCGCTGTCAGCCAAGTGCTGTAAGCCCATTGAACGTACATGCTCTATAGATTCCCAAAAATTCTGGTCTACAAAAAACATCGGATCATTCATTGTTCTTGCTCCCGCAAACGCAGGTACTTCTTTTGCTCCTACCAGGAAGGCGAATTCGTGTAATGACATTTTTCTGATAGCCTCCAGGGTTGCTTTTTTTGCTACGAAGCTAAAAGCATCAATAATAACCTTTCTTAAACTTCCAGGCGTATATTTTTTTTGTTGGCGTGACGAAACGATGTAATCAGAGTTGTTTCTATGGCCATAGAAACGGTTCGCTCTAGAGTCAGCTGGAGACGATGAAATTATAACAAGGTGATTTTCACCCCTCTCCTCCGGCGAGCTGGCCCCGCCTCTGGCGCCGGCAGGTCCTTCGGCCTGCGGCCTCAGGACTCGCTCGCTCATTGGCGAACTCATGCTCGCTTGGCTGGCGGCGGCGGGCGAGCTGGCGGCGGGCGAGCTGGCACCCATTAGTCCGCTGGTTCTATAGTCCGCTGGTTCTATAGTTCGGAACTTACGAACTCCTGAACTTGCGAACTTGCGAACTAAATCCGCCGGCGAGCTGGCGGCGGATATAACAATGGGCAAGCTGATGGTAAAAGTTGTACCTTGGCCTAATATTGAATCAGATCTAATCATGCCTCCATGCGCCCTTACTACATCCCAACATAACGCCAAACCTAATCCAGACCATGGATATTCGGCCTTATCGGAAGTAGTATAGTCTTCGTTAAAAACACGTTGCTTCCCTGTTACAGAGTCGCAGATTTCAAGCGCCTCGGGTGGCATGCCTTTGCCATTGTCGGCGATTGTAATGACAACGTGGTTTTTCTGAATTTTTGAGATAATCGTAATTTCTGCGCCTGATAACAACTCCCCTCCCATTCTACAACCATGATCTCTGGCATTAGTAATAAGGTTACAGAAAAGAATTATTAAAAGTAGTGGCTGATAGGTATAAAATCTCTCGATACCAGGATTGTTAGAGAGCACCTGTTTCAATGTAATCATCGTGTCTTCATCTACGGTGTCCCAACCGCACCGCCAAGCCGCCTTCTGCAGGAGCTCATTCAAATTAACAACTGCATATTTTAAGGGGCCCTCTAATGCAGCGATGAATTCCTGCATGGCCTTTTGAAATTTAGTAAGCTCCCTATCGGCTTCTTCAAAGGCCATATTTTTCTTATGTGCATCTTTCCAAGTTAAAGCTTTTAAAGCCTGGGTAACACTATCAGAAATATCCCTGAGCGCATTGAGGATATCGCCTGACTTAACATCGTTTATCGAGGTTAATTGCGCAACATTATTGCGCAGAGCCTTTAGTTCTTGGGCGATTCTATGTAATACCTTGAGGACGAATCGCGCAGTTTCTATATCTGCGTAATTGCTCGAGAGATACTGACATAATTGTTCGGGCGGTAACGTGGGCCTTATAAATTCCCCGAGGCTAATAAGACATGTACTTATTTTCCCGCTTTGGTCATGGTATAGCGCCCTTATTCCTGTCATCATTCTCCACTGTTTAAGGCGGTCCGGCGTTACACCTGTCTGCCTTACCGGCGAGCTGGTGGCGACGGGCGAGCTGGAACGGCGCAATATCAACCTGTTCAATATTGCTCGCGCCCGATGGACTCTGGCTTTAACTGTGCCCTCAGGAACCCTTAATAATCTCGCGATATCTTCATTCGTATATCCCTCAGCCCGAAGCTGAAGTGCTTGCCGGTAAACAGGGGTTCTGATTCTTTCTATCAGCCTTTTTAATTCGCTGACTTTAGCCTCCAAGTCTGGAAAAACCTCCTGCGATGTCAAATTAACTACTTCATCACTACCATCACTCTCCCCTAAAGCAAAAGTATTACCTCGTACCTTACGTTTACGCCAATAATCGTCACATAAATTTGAGACTGTAATACATAAATACCCTAAGATGCTTTCTCTATCTCTAAAAAGGCATTGACCGGATGAGAATCTACGTAATAATTTAAACCAAGCTTCTTGCACCATATCTTCGGCGTATACTTCGCTATCTCCTCCGCGTAGCTGTGACCGCGCCAAGCGTAAAAGCAGACCATAGAACAAAGGGAAATGGACTTCCGAAAATTCATATAGCCATACTGACTGCGCAGTATCTTTAGTCGGCGCAATAACTAATTCTTTACGCGCCGTTTTTTGTTCCGCCGGCGAGCTGGCGGGATCTGTAGCAAAACATGCGGGTGTCTTGCCGCTGATAAACCCAACTGCAGCCTGCGCCTCAAGCGGAGTAAAGAGCATACGTCGTTTACGCCAGGCATCTCGGATAAATTCTTTAGCGGTCGGAAAATCTTTTTTCACGGGGAAGAGTTCTAATATTGCCGGATGTAACCTGCGCACCTCCCAAACGAAACCGTAACGGCCAGAGTGAACCTGCCAAATCGTTCCCAGAGGGTCTAAAACCAGCCGCGATGGTTTACCGGAATCTTTGCGGCTATCAGGTTCAATTAAATGGTAATCGGGTCTAAGCTCCCTTGCCCTACCGTCCCAAAGCAAATAAATGTCAGAATTAAGTTTTTGCCGTGCGGCAGGAAAACCTTCTAAAATTTGCTCAACAACGTGGTTAAATTCTATATATGACTGACCTTCTACAGCGATTGGTTTTTTCATAATATTCAACAACTTCTTTCCGCAGTCAAAGATTTCAATTAAACGCCGCATATTCCCTATATAAGCGGGTATGCCAATCCGCTTCACAAATTTACTGTCAGTCACCAATGATACCTCTACTCCCAGGCGGCGCTCTACCGCAGGAGACATGAGATCCTTATCAGCGGCTATCAAGATAGCTGCTTCTTCAGAAGGAGTGCCAATTTCAATGCCAGCGGTAATGAGTCTGAATTTACCTCTAAAAGGTCTAATGACGTGGTAGCAATCTTTTCCATATAATGCATCAAAATAATCTTTGAGAGGGTCGCTGTTAAAATAAGGCCAGAAATACCAAAGATAACCAAACTCCTCCAATAGTCTATTTCTTACCTCAGCGATTTCTTTAGCCCAGACCCAGGGCATAATGCGCACCGGAGGCTTGGCATCAAGCTGGCAGAATCTGCACCGGATAGAGCAACCTTGCGTTAGATTTACCACATGAGAGTGGTGATGGAAAATTCTTGTTATCTCCTGTTCGGTCATCCCTTCAAAATAGCTTCTGAACCAATACTCTGGCGGTGAATCAAGGATAGGCTGCCAAGTCCAAAGCTCATCTGGATTACCACGCTTTAGGGTCTCGGCAACCTCCTGCAGCGCCTTTTGTCCTCTGATATCTAAAGGACATGGGTAATGTCGTAGTAATTCAAATTGTTCTTGAACTGTGCGCACTACGCCTTTCCTTACTGGAAGGTTTGTTACCATCGGCGAGCTGGCGCTGTTGCTGGCGGCGGTGGGCGGATTAAACTCTTGACCGGTTTCAATGGTCTTCGGCGCATTTAAAGGTCTATCCCTGGCAATATCACTCAACCCCAAGGTAATTATCCGTGGCCCCGGCGTAAGTATCCGCGCAGCAAAGATAAATACGGCGCCGATAAAATCGCGCGACGATTCAAATATCCTCAGCAGAAAGCCGCCTATAATAACGGGGGTATCCACAAAAGAGAGCCGGAAATAATACTGCCAGATGCTGGCATGCTCCCCATAGCCCGGAGCAAGGCCGGATATTTTTTCTACTAATGCCTGCCAGCGCAAAGCCGATAATTTCCAGAAACTACGGTAATGCTCCCGGTAGGTCAGGACAACTAAAGGAATAGCCCAATAACTTGCACCCGGAATAATACAAACTGACACGACACAGAATAACTTTGCGAATTGCATACGATAGGCTCGGCCAATCACTATTGCCATCACCATCACGTATATTAAAGTCGGAAGCCTCCATACGATTATTCCCACTAACCAGCCAGGAAGGCCGGGCACAATATCTACGCCTCCGGTGGCAAAAATACCGCCAATAAGCCCGAGCAAGGCAAGATACTTGACAGGCTTATACATTAAAATCAGAAAATAAAGGACAATCCAGTTTCTTATATCGGGCTTATTGTATAATTCCTGTAAATCATGATAGTACTTTTGCGAAAGATTTCCTTTTTGGTATTGCGTATCCATAAATTTTTGGAATCGGCGGTTGGAGACTGCTATTAAATAATCACTATCAAGCTTCAGCACCTTCTTTAGATTCTCCAATACCTCTTTTCGATATTCTGTATCGGTGAAAAATCTATACACCTTGGTGCTTTTTACCCAATGCTCAATGCGCGGGGCGATGTTTCTGATCAATCTTGCAAAATCAGTTAATTTTATTCTGACAAAATAAAACAGATATGCCGTATTAGACTTAGCAAGCGCGTCAAAAATATCCTCATCAATCCTTCCTGTAAATAGCCATTTTTCCAAGTTAGCCAGCTTTATGGCTAATAAGAATCCTCTTAACGAAAACGGCTCTCCTTTAATTTTATTTTCGCGCCAAGGATTGACCAGCCACCGAAATAGCCGATTGGTTAAATCCGGAGTCACCGCCTCAGATGCCTCCTGAAGCTGTTGGAGCCATTTAAGTTGCGGGGCTATGTTGCTGAATTTGGTTTTGTCGCGGTTGCGAATAAATTCTGCATACCGTAGGAAATCTGTGCGGCCATAGGAGACCGGCCAGCCGGATTTAATATTGCCCCAGAAATAGCTCAACTCAAAAGGATGAAACCAGGCCGGCGAGAATAAAATTACTAAAAATACGGCTGGATACACCGAGGGAAAAAATAACCAAGCTAATAAAGCAACTAATCCGTTCCAAAATACTGCTTGCGGCCAGAGGATGACGGTGTGGGAGAGCCCTTCGTCTATATCCTGCAGTTTACGGGTTACTCCCTCTGCCAGATTCGTATGCGCTTTGCGCACATTGGCCGTGGTAAAGAAACTGCTTCCTGCCGCATAAAAAGGCAAACAACAGCCCAACATAAAAACGTATAGGCTAAGCTGAGGGTGGCCGGCTATATACGAGGCCCAGGCGGCAATCCGAGGATGCGCAGCTGAAACCGCATTGAGTATGCCAACGAAATTGTCTCGGAATAAGGCCGCCAGAAGAAACGGAAGAAGCAACGCCGCCGCCGCAATAAATGCGCTAAACACAAACCCGAGATAAATTCTTCCTACCGGTTCTTTTTTTCCAAACAGCGATCTTCCGGCCATTGTCTGCGCTGCTGTGCCGGAAAATCCGGCTGCCTTTAGCAACTGATACAGCCGGCGCATAAACTCAAGATGGGCTTGCATATCTTCTGTCCCCTCTCCGGAGAGTCTGCCAAACTGCACATCGCAGGCATCAAAGAAGTTAATAAACCTTCCCCAGCTTCCCATTTCTTTGCAATAGGCGTAAGAACTATTCCATGAACCAATGACAAGAGGAACTCCGGTAGGCCCGTCAATAACCTGCGCGGATTCTATTGCGGTGAACCCGGCTAGGATGTCGCTGCGCAGTGTATTCATCTCAACCTGTGCCCTATCCCAGCCGGGCCTTAGGATAAGCTGCAAATTGCGGGTCCAACGTTTAATCAGCCCGGACGGCCGGTAAATCTTATAAAGTACCCGCTGGCCAATTTCCGCTTGGCTACCCTCGCCCTCCAAAACCCGAAGCTCCCAACCCTCTCCGGCAAAACCGCTGCTTAATCTACTTACCACCAAAAATTTCCGGTGCGCCAGGGCCACGGTTTTCGTCCGGGGGTCCATAGTATGCACGGTCAACGTAACAGTTTCTCCTGCGCGCCATACGTTTTTAGGCTCTTCTTTTAAAGAGCCATAGGTATGCAAAATGGCCTGGCAACTCTGCCCCGCCGGCGAGCTGGCCTCTTCGCCCGGAAAGACACCTCGTTCAAAGATAGGTGCGGCTAGAAATGAAGGGCCTAAAGAAATGGTAGCCGCCGTGCCAATCTTCACTCCGGATTTAACATCACGCACCGCATCCCTCAAATAGTCCCAAGGCCCAAGAGTCGAAAGACCCAGACCACTCCCGCTGATGTTCGCATCGATAGCAAGCTGCCTCTTTGCAGGGTCTATTGGCATGCTCACGGCGAAATCATATATATGGATACGGCGACCATCAAGTTTCATAACGATGAAAACAGGAAGGCTCGTATCCAGTTTATTGCCATGGTACAACGCGTTTCTAAGCAACTCAAAGATTGGAAAACTGATATCTACACCAAAATACTGCTGGAATTCCTGGTGAAGATATCCTGAGAAGCCGCTCAAGGCGATGCGTAAATCTTCATAACCTTTGCGGCTCACCGGAAATCCACTGAGGTTAAGCGCAATCGCCTGGCCTGCCTTGATGGCAAGAACAACAGGTCCGTAGGTTGTTGTATAGGGTAGAGATTGGTCGAGGATATCCGCCAATCTCACTTCAACTATCTTAGCGGCAGCGGGAGAGGAGACTTTTGCCACAAACGGCGTCACATCTGCAATTCTTCCCTCTAATTCCTCTTGCGCCAAGCGTAAGATCTCCTGCTTGGTTTTCTCGCTTAAGAGCTTCTGAACAATTTCTGATTTCTGGACCCGAGGATGAATCATCGCCCTTCTTAATATATGAAAGACTATAAAAAGCGGGTGGGTCTTGTCTAACTCTGGCGCAGCCCAGAGCTCTAAATACCTGTTATTTACCTTTATAAAATATGTTTTAAATAAAGCCTCTAATGCCTTTTGCGGTTGAGGAAAGAATAAACCCGCCTGGCCATTTTGCTCGGCATGCCAGAGCATATCAATCAGAGCTGCGAACTTCACTGTTAGGCCGGCAATACTTAGCCGCTTCTCCAACAGACCCATATTTTCATACCAATTGCCTACTCCTTCTCTTATCTTCGCCATATACGCATCATAAAATAGAAATTCTCCGACATCGTTTTCCTCTCCGGCCAAAGTCAAATCCTGCTCCTTAATCGTCTTTTTATACAAACCGCGGTTCTGCTTTATGGCTTCCTGCAGGCCAAACTCCTGCATCAGCATTATCATTAATTCATCGGGTAATAAAACCTTTCCTCGACGAAGCAGGCTGCGATTAACCAAAGCCCGTGAAATCCTTGTCCTTAAATAAGCTAAGCCGGGGTCGGTTTTTAAAAGCTGAGGGAATTTAACTACGCGGTGGGGCTCGAAAGTACGGCTGAAAAACAAGACCGGCTCTAACTTATTGCCGTATTTGCCAGTTAATCCTTCAATTGAAACAAGGTTGCCTTTGCCGTCAGGTAAATATTTAAGCGTGCGCCAAGCCAAGAAACGGGCAAAACGGGCCTTTTCGCGATTGCCCTTAAGTTTAGCGACAGCGGCAATTGCATCTCGTATATGTGTAGTTGTATTGTCAAACACTCCGTAATAACAGGCGCGCTGTGGATGCCATCTAGAACGCCAAAAATAATGCGGCGGTTTATTCGCATTCCCGAACTGTCCGCTACCTTTTACCCCTAACCAGGTTCCGTCGGATAATCTAAAATAAGCCTGGCGGTTATTCGCCACTCTCTGTAATCTATGCAAAGTAAGCCGGCTCTTTCTATCCGTAACTCCTACAATGATACGCTGGCCTTGCTTTAGCAGCCTTTCAGCTACCTTGGGATGTCCGACCAGAAAAACGCTATGCTGCTTTAAAAACTCTTCTCCGCCGATTTCTTTAACCGCTTCTCTATCTACAATCTCTAATGGACCGAGGCAATTCTCTGGCAAAACCAGCATACAAGTCGGCCTTAACGCTCTATCCTCTAAGAGTATTTTCTCTAGTTCCGGGGTAAATAATCTCCTTAGCGCCTCGTATTGATACAACCCGTTTTTCCAAAGATACATTTCAAATTCCCTGCCCCTCAGGAGTAACCAAGTATACAGATATGGCAAAGTAACCCGTAATATAACCAACGCCGCTATTAAACCAAGTTCAATCCAAGCCGAGAATGTCAAAGGGCTGACCAGAGGTAATGATGTTCCGGCGTCTGATTCATTTATTATTCTTACATCCACGCCAGATTTTTGGAATTCGCTCTGTAAGGCCTTTACTATGCCTGGCACCCTTGAGGCATCAGAAATTGCAATTTCAAATTCAAACCTGCGCGGCCTCAATAATCTGGTAACAGCGCCTTTCCTGCGCAAGTTTGCGTTAATTCCAAGAGCCCCAAACACATCAAGCAAGTATCTACTTATATCTTCGCGTTTTGTGGGTTTACCTGTCCGCGCTTCAATATCCAGAACAAGTGTCCATGTGGAATTATCCGCCGGCGAGCTGGCGGCGGAAGCTTTCTCAGCTACGGTAGCGGATTCAGCCATAAGATTACTCTTGACAAAATTACCCGACTGATTTAACATGAAGCCTATGAAGAAAGAACCTAAAGAGTACAATAAAAACAGGGAGTTTGGCGTAATATTAGAAAAGATACACAGCGAAATCAAGGTTATTATCGAAGGCCAAAATGCCCTGCGAGATAAATTAGATAGCACAATGGGCATGGTAGCTAAAAACAGAGAAGATATCACAATGCTAAACATAAGAACAGGTGGAATAAAAGACGATTTAACCAAAATGAATGACAAACTCGTCCAGATAGAAGAAGATATAAGGATAATAAAAAGCGATTTTGGTAAACGATTGACCACGCTCGAAGCTTCCCATAAATAACCCTCCCCACTCTTCGCATACTCTGAATTGCCAACAAAATTAAGCTTATATTCGGCGTATTGCCCCGCCGGCGAGCTGGCTTGTAATAAAACGCTTTTGATTTCTTGGTATCGCACTCTGGCTTCATCAGTCATTTCTGCTTGGTGCGCGCCAAGTGATTCCCAGATTAAAACAGACAACTCATCAGCCCGTGCTTTAAGGTATGCAGCCTGTTCAGCTCTTGACATCTTCTGACTTTGCTTTAGCCATTGTTCATCGGTAACAACGGGATAGCTTTCTGCTATTTTATTAAACCATGATACGATTAGCTCGTCAGAAAGAGACGCGGTCAGCTGATTGAGGCTTATTATGGCATCGTGTAACTGCTCTTCTGACATCCTGATCTCCCAATGCCTCTCTAGAAATATTGTTAATAATACTTCCATTGCAAGGCGACGGCCAATATCTATGTCGAGGCCAGCAAAATTAACAGCGGCAAGACGCACCTCAGGTACCCAAGGATTGTCGATACTAAACAAAGGGCTAATACCCACTTGTTCAAGCTCGCCTATAAGACGACTGGCGTGAGCGCCCCCCCGAATAACAACCTGGACATTTTCTGGATAATCGCTATTCGCCTGTGCGATTAACAAACTCAGTGCCTGATCGCGAATACGTATGTGCTCTTTAAGATAACTAAATCGGCTGTTCTGAAGTCGTAACGCTTCATCCATCTGCCCTGATACAAACGCCTTGAGGAACCGCACAACCATAACATCTTCCCGCAGGTGCGCCAGATATGCTTCAAAGGGAGGTAGTTCCACTCTTATTATGATACCCGATCTTTCGCGCTGCGAACCCTTACCCTCCAATTGTTCTATACATTCTTTGATGGCCCATAAGAACGGGTCTCTTGACCGGTCAATCTCCTGTAACCGCTTCCTAGGAGAGGAAAGCTTGTACCATCCTTCCTTTTTACTTATCGCCCAAATCTCCCTGAGCAAAGAATAACATCTTTCATCCATGGGATCCTCAATAACCCCACGATGCCAATCGATAGAACCAAACTTGTCTCTTAAAGATCTGTCATAGCCACGCTGTAATTCTGCAACAGAGTCTGGAACACCCTCTGGGCAGCCATTCTCAAACCAAATGACTACAGGTCGGTCGGGTTCCACGTCTTCCAAAAAGGTCCTAATCCAACGAACAACCCAGCGGCCTTCTGTTGCAGTATTGTGTCCGGATAAGATTAAGCGGACTGGATGCGACAGTGGCTCCAGGAACGGCTTCAGCCGACTGCGCAGAAGCCCAAGCTTAGCTCTGCCGATGCCTCGAATCTCTAGTAACTGGTCAAAGGATGTGAAATTGCCGTGTTGTTTTCGCCACTGGAGTATGCCTCTAATTGCGCCATCAGACAAAAACTCCTTCGTGAACGCCGACCGCAACTGTCTTTGAAGCTGCCCTAGATCTGGCTGGTTAAGACTAATCTTTTCATCATCATTATCGTCGATAGACAAACTTCTAACGGGGCTGGCGGCGGGTTTCTTTTTTTTCGGTGCACAAAAACGGACTATTTCCGCTAACGCGCGCTTGCTAATTTGCTGCCCCTCTAAAGCAATAATCAGCCGGGATGCTTCAAGTAAACTCTGCCGGGTCTCGCGCCCAAAATTTCTATCTTGACCGCGTAGAAAAGCACTGAAGTAATTTGGATCTATCTTTAGCCAGCGAGCAAATTCGCAATTAGGAATTCCCAATTTTTTAAGAATTGTAATAGCTTGCTTGGTTGCCGCTCTTGCTTCTCTGGAATGCGCACGCACCCCTTCCTTAATTTTAGTTGCTGGCAGGGTTTCTTGCTTGAGCAGATCGAGCGCCCGAGATAAGGCATCCGCTAACCTGTGTGTTAATCGCAAGGGACATCTGCTTATATTACCTGAGTCAAGATCCGAGGGATAATCAGGCAAAATATAGCGCGCCTGCATAATAATCTCTTGCCTCTGCCAGCCTCTTCTTCTGGCGCTATCAAACCTTGTGCAAAGCTGACGCCACCTTGCCGGCATAACCGGCTTTTCTTCGTTATAGCCCTTCTCCACCGGCGAGCTAGTAGTTTCTTCGCCGTCATTAGACGACCCAAGAAGTCTAAGACGACGCACTATTCCTGCTTTAGCATTCCTTATGAACGTAGTATCACCAGTAGAGTGACGACGGTCGGGCTCCCCCTTGTGGGAAATTCCAAAGCGCCATAGAAACAGCGGCCTCATCCCTCCCTCAAGCTCGCCAGCTGCGGTTTTAATCTGTCCTAAACGTCGCTGCACTATCTTATCTTTGGAAACAATATTAATGAATTCCCTATTAATCGTTCCACCAATCTTCCATGTAGGGAGCCGCTGAGTAGGACTAGCAAAACCATCGTCTATATATCCATTATCATCAGGATCGCCAGAATATAGTCTCTTTAAAGTTCCTTCCACTGTGACAGGTAATTTTTCTATTATTCTGCCTAGTTGTACTTCTACTTCTGGTGTATGTTTTTTGATCAAGTCCATACGATCTTTACTCGGCAGAGTGGCGAGAACAAATATAATAAGAGCATCGTGCCGCCAGGTTTTAACCCCCGGACCTTCCGAAGCAGCCCCTCTTTTTGGAGATGTTCCTCGAAGTGCTGTCTCTTTCTTCAGCGGCGAAGACGACCCGCGAACAGTGACACCAAGGTCGGCGGCGGGCGAGCTGGAAAGGCTCTTTATGACAGAATCTATTTGTTCTCTCAATATAGCTAATGGCGAGCCTTTGCCCTGTGAATGCTTACTTAACTCCTTTAAAACCATAAGCACATTTTTTTGATGATGGATCAAGGTGGAATGCATCACAAATTTAAACAAGTCAGAAAACCTTCCTCTTGCTGAATCCGGGTTAGTAAAATCAAGGCTCTGGATAAGCTGTCGTATCACTTTCTTTGCCTCGCCCTCACATATCCATTTCACTATAAAAGGCCAGACGCAATTCCAAGGCGCATTTATGAATTTAACTTTTTCTCTATTTCTTCCTGAAGCAGGGATAAAAACCAAGGCATCAGGCTGATGAGGCGATATCTCTACAGCCACTTCGCGCTTCCAAAGAAGCATTACTAAGCAGAAAAAGTGGTCAGATAACAACCTAAGCTCAGCTGGCTCAGCAGCAAGACAGCCTCTAAAAAACTGAAGGAAGAGACGTTTGATTTCCCACTTTAACTGCCATCTCGGAATATCTTGGCGTTCACTACAAAATTGTCCCAAGGCCATACGTTCAGATTCCGTATAATTAGGAAAAAATTTGAGGCTGTGCTCCTCGGTTTTTTGGTCTAAATCTAAATTGGTAAATCGAGCTGTCCTAAGCGATTCTGAAAGTTGGCGAATGCTTTCCGGGCTTATGCCTGTATAAAATCCAAACAGCATAACAAACGCTATATCTGATATAATATGCACAACTATATTGGAAGGAAACATAAGGCCAAAGAGAGAGATGGGCGGCAACAAAATCATAGTAAGAGTAAATACCGTTGCCATAGGCAGGCGTATTCTAAACACAAGGGAATTGCGTAAACATTCATGCCGAAGGTTATAACCGGGGAATAACTTCCGGGCGCTCCAATTGGCCAAGGGATGCAAAAGAGCAAAGCCCGGAATACTGATAAATAAGGCTACCGCCATAACAACTACTGCAGCGGATGGTACAGAAAAACCAAAAGAAGAAGTTAACGCCAAGGTAAGCCAATCGGAAAAAGGGCCAAAGACTCCCTGTCGAAAGATGAGTTCCTCCGCCAGGGCAAATAATGGAACAGCCAGAACATAATACAGGGCATTTAGCAGGCCCGTGCGGCCGAATGAAAATCTTTTATTCAGATATACTTTGGCGGCTTGCAGGAATGGGTCTAAAATTAAGGCTGGTGCCACGGCGGAGATAAGGCCTGGTGAGGATGAGGGGCTGGCGGCCGGCGAGCTGGCGGCGGGTAAAGCTGGCAACTCTAGAATAGCGAATCTGCCGCTAAAGCCTATGTTATAACCTTCAGAAACCAAATTATCGATAACCTCTCTAATATATTTTTCTGTAGTTGCGCTAACCCTGATATCATATTCGCCTTCGCCAAGCCAGCATTCATAAATAGCTATATCTCTGATAGGTATCTCTATAATATAATAAATACCCCCGTCTTTAATTTCGTATCTAATCCCCAGTTCGTATAGGCTACCTTCTGCTTCTTTCTCTTCTATTAATTTCACGCTTCTGGCTTTGATGCGTACCCAAACTGCAGTGCTAATACTACGCTTATCTACGGGAAATTCTGACAATAAATCTATAATGGATAAGATGTAGCCCTGAAGCTTGGCCATTCCGTGATAAACTGTCTTCTTATCCCGATAGAGTATTAAGTTTTCTTCTATATCTGAAATTAGGCCGGCTATAGTCTGGCGGCTAGTCCTCTCTCCCCATCTGGCGCGCTCCTTATCTACCCGGTTTATTAAATCCAGATACTTAGCTATATTCTTTAAAATTCTATCTATGGAAATAAAGTGCCGGTCTACTAAATCAGCTCTTTCTTGGGGCAAAGATGCAGCCATTTCTTCTAATTTTGCTAATAATTCTTTTAATTCTTTTTTATCTCCCCTAAACCAAATTATTCTCCTCCTGCCTTTTTCTGTTGGCTCCTCTAACATTTGTTTTATTCTAGCTGTTTTTTCTTTAATAAATCCGGGTATTTGGTTGAGCTCCCTATCTCCTTGCTTTCTTAAATCTATAATTGAATTAGTTAGGGGGCTACTGGAGGAAAGTTTGACTCTGCTTGCCTTTATTAACTTATCCCTGCCTTCTGCATCCAGATGATAATCATCTGCCAAGGCAGCTAATAATTCTGTCTTCTCTGCGGGATATAATCCATAATAATTGCCGCGGCTTTCCCATTTCGTAATTAGATTAACGGCCTTCGGTATCCTCTTTGTGCCTTTGCTTTTTGCAAGATGCGCAAAATCAGTTTCTTTAATCCGGATAAACGCGATTATAGCCTGGAAGGTGGGGTTGGGGATTTTTTGGGATTTGTCTTGCGGATCCTTTACTTCTAAAGGAATGAGTGGGCGATAGAATTTGGTGCGCAGCTGGTCTATGCCTGGAGGGCCCCTGCTTAAACCTGCCTTCTGGATAAATTCTCGGAAGGCAAAATTAAATGCCTCATCTATTGTTCTGCCTCTTTTCTCTAGGTGGCCCTTGGCATATAGAGAAATAAAATCTCCTACAAACTGGAATAAAAACCGTGATTCCTTAACCATAAACTCTATTTTATCCAATTGTGCCTTAGCAGCATCTCTCCTTGAGGTATCAGTGCCTTCCTTTGCTCCCAGCAACTTGATTATGTACCCTAACAATTGCTCCGTCCCTTTAAATTCAGGCTCGTTAAAAGCAACTCCTATTTCCTTATCCTCTTCGTGCTTTAAGAATTTTTTAACCTTACCTATTGCCACCCCCGAATAACCAGCTTCTAACGACCTGCTGATATTATGAATGCGGTTAAACAATTTTCCGTTTCTTGTCTTGGCAGCAATCATTAATGCCTCAACGTCAGCGGTATAGGTATATCTAATCATATTCGTAACTTGATCGCCCCTGGCGTGTATAAACCTCAAAGCCACAGCCAGAATATCCCGGGCTGCCTTATGTGTCTCGTCCCTGCCTATGCCAATTAAACCCGTGGCTAAATCCAGGCACAACTTAATAATATCTTTTACTCCCAGAATAGCATTTTCCAAATCTTGGCTTAACTGTATTAATTGGCCTGGGATGGAACTGGCTTCTTCCGGCCTCATCTCTGACAGGAAATTCTCTAACGTCGCATTGATATTACGGATAGTGCCGTAGGTCTTCCGCAGCCAGATTAACTCATCAACTCCGCTTATAATCTGTTCTATTATTGACCTGAGCGTCTTCCAGAGTAGACTATAGTGTATATCCGTAGGCACTCTAAAGATAGTGGCGGCAGAAGGACCGACCTCGTAGACTATATTTCTGCCTTGCTTGCGCAGATATTGCCCTTTTGCATCATCAAATTCAATTTTCACTTTTTTGCGCGGCTTTTCCTTCCTCTTGTTTATCCATTCAACCCACTCCTGCGCAAATAAACTTATCGCCGAAACTAGAACAGCATTTGCTGCCGGCTCATTATCGCCATTAATTAAGCCTATTGCGTTAGCGATTTTTTGCCGGGCTTCCCTGCGGTAGGGCGCCGGCTTCATATTCTGCATAAATGTTTCCATCTCTGCGACTAGATTATCGCGTGCAGTTATAATCCCTGCCAATTGCTCTCCTTGCGCCTCGCCAAGTCCTGTTAAATAAATTCTGCGCCGCGCAATATCAATTAACCTCAGGTTAATCTCACAGATAGTCTCAAAATAATACTTCAGGCGCGCTTCATCTTTATTATAAATCGGCGAACTCGCGCCCCACTCCCCAAGAGTGGTAACTATTGCACCTACCGGCGAGCTGGAGGCAGTCTCTTTCGACTCCACCGGCGAACTAACTCCGCTTCTCAAGAAAAGATAGGGACGCCCAAGCCCATAAGGGTCGGGGTAAATCCTGATTACTTGAGCGTTTAACTTTGTTAAGGCTTTGTTTACTCTTTTTTCAAGTTTTTGGTCTTTTTTGCGCTTACTAGGAATCTCTACATATACAAAACCATCTCGGAAATCTAGCAATATCTTTGACCCGAAATTAGGACCAATTCTACAGCCAAACGGAATACAAGCATCTTCTTTTTCTTTTTTATAATAATTTGGGAAATGTTCCTCAAAATCTCTTAAATAACGAATTATTATCTTTCTTAGTTCTTCTTCTGGGCGGCCCTCATGAAATATCCTGATATATATATCAAGCGCCTGTTTATAGAGAGAAATTAATACTTGAAGGCGTGCTCTATCGGGTTGTTTTGAGGATAATTGGTTATCGATATAAACCTCTACCCCTCGCCGAGCTGGCCGGGGGCCTGTTAATGAGACTGCTTCTAGAGTTTTTAGGTACTCTTCGGTGATAGAATAAGGTGGTCCTTTAAATCTAGATTTCTTCACCGGCGAGCTGGAGGAACCAGTTGGCATCCATTTTTGCTTCCATCCCTTCCACGCCTCGTTCTCCTTCAATTGGGGGTCAATGGTTTCCACCGCCTTAATGAACGCAGCAGGGTCAAAACCCGGACTTATAGTGCAACAGCGCTCCTTTTCGTTTATGCTAAATCCTGAAGGTAATTCGGCGTTTATATCGTAGGCAAAATTCCATGTTCCAGGGCCTCTGAGAGTGAGTTCATAATAATATTGGTAAGAACCCTGGCCTATCTCTTGGCTTGGCAATAAAATAGGGTTATTGTTGCCTGACCCTGGCCGCTCTATATCCTGCGGTGCTGCAATTAAACTTTTGGTCTTCGTCCCTGAAATTTCCCCCGGGTTTAATCCTTCAGCCGCCTTTACCGGGGTTACGTTTTCCGTCCTTAACGCTTCTATTCGCTTGCCCAACGCTTCTTGAGCCTCACGACGCTCTCTCAACTTCGGCATAAGCCACTCCAAGACATAAACCCATCGTTCCCGGAAATTCCGCAGCCAACTCCGCAGAGAAACCGGCGAGCTGGCCCAGCCTGTGGCGGGGCTGGCGGCACAGATGGACGAAGTAGATAAAGGTTCGACCACTAAAATACCGTTTTGATCTTCTTCGCTTATCCACGACCAATTCCGGTGGTTTCTTGCCCGGCTAACGGAGAATCTCACTGTAAATCCGTATCTGCCCGGTTTGAAAGTACGGTCTATTCTCCCCACAAAAGTATATTTACCATCACTGTCTCTATCACCCACGGATCTCATAGGAATCTCATACCAATTCTCAGGGTTTCCTGGTTCCTCAACTGAGGCATTAGTCCAAATTTCTGCCTTGATGAGGTCCGGCCGAACCCCTTCTGTAACCCATAACTTCGCGCTTACCTCAAGACTGTCCCCTATTTTTATTATGCTTTGCTCACCCATTGCCGGGTTCATCTCGCTAACCCCAAGAATGCGCTCATCCCCGATTGCCGGGATATACATCTCGCAGGCATATCTTTTGGCCACTTCCCTGATATCCACAGCATCTCTTGACTGATAAGAGTTCCAGATTAAGTTTAACCAGCTGGCATCCTTCCCGTGTATAAAGTCATAGTATAAGCCAGCAATTAAAGCTAATTTGTCTCTTAGGCCAACAGGAGAATAGGGTTTAATAAAGAAACCATTTCCAATTCCTGTCTTTCTATCAAATTCTCGGATATGTTCTATCGGGCCACCGGTGTAAGAACTCAAGACTACTGTTGCATTAATCCCGGCCTTGGCATAACTGGTTGCTGCTGCTTCAAATGATTTTCCGGTTTTGGGATCCTTGGGCATCGGGCAATTAAGCCAGACATCCGAGCCTCTTACTGCAAGCGTACCAAAATCAACGTGGTAATCCGGCACATAAACAAATCTTCCTTTTAATGCTAGGTCTTGGGCTAATCTCTTAAACTCTTCAACCAGGGCGAGGGCGGATTTATCGTTGTAATGGGCATTACCTGAAATAACTACCTGCAAGCCTAAGCCGCCTTCGCTTCTTTCTTGGCAAATATATCTTAGGTAAGGAATAATCATCTTCTGGTTCTTGTATTCCTGAATTCTGCGCATCAGCGAAACAATGGGTCTATCTAACTTCAAACGCACACCGGTGCGCCTTTCAATCTCATCAATGAGCCTCTGTTTATAGGCTAATTTTATCTGCCAGAGAAAATTCGGGATTACCCGGCTCATATCCAAAAGTTCAGGAGCAACCCAAGTCTCAATATCCACGCCGTTGACAATCCCGATAATCTTATTTCTATATAGGGTAAACATTCCCCGGGTTACATCTCGATGCTCCCGGCTTACGCCATTGGCTAAGAAACAAATCTCCATCAGTAAGGCAGTCATATCAATCATTTGGTAATGCTGGCCGTGTTCGTTGACATTATCCCGTAAAAATTGCTCAAATACCTTTGTCCGGAACGCCTCGCTTATGCCAAACTTATCCAACAGTTCTCTGGGGAATTGCTCCAACGCAGATTCAAGCGGGGCATGGGTGGTAAGCAAAAATTGCGTGCCTGTAAATAAATTCAAATCCGAATATCCGGGATGCATCAGGCAAGATATCGCTGCAAAAGCAGTATGCGCCTCATTCATATGAATTATATCTGGATGTAAATTAAATTTTTTGAGCACCTCAAGCGCACCCCGGCCCAGAAGTATCTCCTGCCTTAATCTTGCTAAATCCCGGAAGCCCGCATATATCTCATCGCAAATCTCAGGCTCATAAAGTAAAAATCCCGTTAGCCTGCCATAGGGAGTATCTTTGTAGTCAACAAAAATCTCGGCTTTTACCGTTTCGCCGGCAACCTCGACATCTGCATACTGGTAGGTTCTTTTCGCGGCAATTCTATCCAAGTCAGGGCCGATAGACCAGCGGCTATGCTTTTCTCCGGAGGGGCTGCCAATGCTGCGGTGGGCATAAAGGAGGCTGGCAAAATAGACATTCACACCTATCTCATATAAACCTTTGGTTAAATCTCCGGCTAATCCACCCAAGCCCCCCGTAAAACAGGTAGGCAGGCCATCAAGCATAATCTCAGGAGTGATATAGATAACGTTTCTACCCCTCAACTCGCTTGCGTTTCGGGTAAGCCAGGTATCTCTTCGATAAGGAGAGACAATGGCCTGTAATTGTTTTTGCAGGCTCTCCTGGGCAATTAAACCAAATTTATTTCTCGGCTTGGTTATCTTTAAAATCTGCTCAAGCGCCTTCTTATCTGCGCGCAGATAGAATTGCGTCCCCCGCAAGGCATCCTCTTCGTTGAGCCCTAATACTATATGCAATCTTATTTCGTGGTCGAGGATAGCGCGGCGGGCATGTCTAGGCAGGGCGAAAAGGGTAGGATTGATTTTAAAAACTCCTTCGGAAACTTCAGCTATCCATTCCAATTCAGAATCAACTTCGCAAGGTATGGTCTTAAGAGGCGGGCCTTGGGGAAGCGGGCTTAAGACTAAGGCAATATCTTTTTTAAATCCTTCCTCCTCCTGCCGGCTTAATCTTTTTGAAGCCTGATTATATTCTAGGCGCGGCTGGCCATCTCCAATGGTTAAATCAAATTTCGCCTGCCATGGCTGAGGTTTAACCTGAAACCTTATCGGGAATGTCAAAGGCGAACCGCGTGGATAAACCTCCCTCATCATTGGCCTGAAGTAGGCCGCCGGCGAGCTGGCGGCGGCGGGCGAGCTAGAGGCGGAACCACTCGTAGGCCTGGAAGAAGGCGGATTGCCATCTTTTTTAGGACTATTGGCTATGCGTCTTGTCTGAAAGTAGCCAATTACGAAAAAGGTTAACGCTCCAGCAAAGACACCCACGAGAAAAGTAATTAGCGTCGGTATCCGGTATATAGCTATAAACTCAAACCATATTGTAATTGCCACTGCCGACGCTAACTTTGCGTCGCGGAGAAAACCCGACTCGTGATAGCGCCAATTAACGTATGCAAGTATTGCTATTCCTACAATTACATTTAGTGGCTCCCCGGCATCCATACCAAAAATAGCAAATAATAGCCCAAATGTGCCTAAAATCGCTGCAAACGGCGGCATCTTAGTTACTTTTCCCGCCGGCGAGCTGGAGGTGGCTTCGTCGGGGCTGGCGGCATTACTGCCGTGGCCCAAGCTAAAATTTTGCCTTAACTGCCTAGCATATGCTTCAAGCTCAGGCAAGTCGTAAACGCGTATGTCCAAAAATCCTCCATATTCTATAATACTGATAAATACTTCAATAAGGCGGTCGACTCTCCTATCATTGATCCGATCTAACAATAAATCATCAAGAACAGCATAAATGTCGCTGAATCCCTCCGTAGCGAGGAAGTAACTATGCTCCATATGGATACGGTTAAGGCCACCGTCTATTCCCATGATCAAATTGCCTATTTTATCTTCAAAAGCATTTCGGTATATACCAGAATACCCTGCTTCATGCATATGTTTCGCTATCAGCCTATATGACCGACAAACACTATCCCACACTATGATAATCTCTCTGACATGTATGCCAATATTTGCTACCGTTTCCCTTAATCGTGAAGAACGCGACCGCATATCCTCAAGAATGCGAATACTACGTAGACGCGTCACAGAGACCGCTTCAGCCAGTTTGTACATAAACTTTAGCAGAATTTGTTCCTTGGGAACCAATAGCGCCGGCAAACCGGCAGTGCCTTTCTCTAACCTGCGAGCCAAAATATTCACAGTTCCAATCGAAGCGTTATCTAATCTTGATAAGGCCCTATCTTCAACTATAACAGCAAAAGAAACAAGCCATTCTTTAAGCTCAGGAATTCGTTCTCTCTGTAACGAGTCTAGGCTACTTCGCAGCTCTACTAAATTAATCTGCTCTTGTGTAATGGCATCTCTCAGTCTTTCTATACTACCCCCAATCTCATTTAAAAGGTTACCCCATCCATGATCAAACGCCAGAGCTTTTAGGTCCCCTTTGCGTTCTTCTTCATGAATCCACTGCTTACAGCGCCTTGTATAGTCAGCAACCATTGTCTTATAGAGAGTATCTGCCTGCATAAGCAATGTTTGTAATTCTATTTTTGGTAACGGCATTGTTGTTAACGCTCTCCGTATAGCAGAAATGCGCTTTTCAAATCTACTTAAATTTATCAGAGTATTGCGGAGTACACCTAACATATTCTGTTCCAGCACAGATAAATCAGGTAATTGATTCTGCCCTTTAGGTACCGCCGGCGAGCTGGCGGCGGCGGGCGAGCTGGAAGCTTTTTCTATAGCGAGGAAATTCTCTTGACTTCTATCCAAAAATCCATTATTATTTCTATCGGGACTAACTAAAGTGCAAGGAGGTATTAGATGAACAGCAGAATCGCCGAAACACTGGAATCTCTCGAAGAGCGGATTGAGAGTATGAAATGGCTGATAACCACTCCACCCTATATTAGGAAAACCGGTATTTCTGAAGCTATCAGCATTATCAGGAGGAGCGCTGGGATACTGGGTAAAGGCTTTTCCGCGGGGACTTCTTTTGAAAATAGAACCCGCGGGGACTGGAACAGTAACTTTCTGCAAAGAAAAAACTAATCGGTGAGATACCTCATTGACACCAATATCATTATTGACCATTTGCGCGGTGATGGAACTATTACTTCCTTCCTGGAGGAAACGGAAAATAAGAAAATTAAAGCAAGCATCTCGGTAATAACCGAATACGAACTCTTGGCCTATCCTACTCTGACGCACCAACAAGAAGAAGGAATTATCTCGTTTATAAGGCTCTTTGCTATTCTTAATATAACCTCTTCTATTGTAAGGATTGCCGCTCGCTTCAGAAGAACTTATAATACCGGCCTGGTGGACTCCCTTATTGCTGCCACTGCCTACAAAAACAAATCTATCCTCATTACCCGCAATACCAAACATTTTCAGAATATAAGAGGAATACAAATAAAAGCAGTTTAATTTGTTCCAAAGGCGCGCTTGTGTCTCCGCCGGCGAGCTGACCCCGGTGGTAGGCCCGATACTGAATACTATCTTTTTTGTACCCCGCCACCACACCGAACGCCCTGTCCGGCTATATACCTTGATATAAATTTTCGTGCCCCAGCTACCCGGTGCTTCCTCTTTATTAAATATAACTCTACCTTCTTGGTCTTCTGATAAGAAGGTGTAGCTATACTGATATCTCATTTGATTAGTTTCAACCAGAAGTTGAGCGTAGTTAAATCCTGTCAACAGCTCATATAAGTTACGAAATCCTTGGCCCCGATCATGCCTAGCCTGTCTAAAAAGGGTGTCTGGATACCTAATTATCTTTTTGATCCCGTCACCATTATCAACAGCCAGCAATTCCAAGGCATTGCCTGCTTCTTTGTCTACAATACCTCTACACACAATAACCATGTGACTTTGCGCAGGGATATGGGCAGTGTTTATTGCTAACTCGTGAGCAACTACCCTTGCCTGCCGTTTGATTTCCGAATTGTTTTCAAACACTCCCCTAACCATAAATCCGCTTTGGGCGGCAAAAACGCTGGTTAGCGTCTCCTCTTCATGTACATATATACGGTTGTCTTGCGATGCTTTAAAAGTAGAAATTAACTTGTAACCAGACTCTTGTAACCGAGATGCCGCATCTCTATCTGCGCCACCGGTAATATACTGCATTGCAGTGCTCAATAGTTCATCTTCTGTCAACGGACTGGAGGAGATATTGCCCATCACGTTGCGCCACCTCCAGCTGTCGCTGTTTAAGAGGGCCGGCGAGCTGGCCTGTTGGGTTGCCTCTTCCAAAAACTCGTTTTCAGGAACATCTCTCCAGGATTGGAGAAGCCGCTGGACAAGCAATCTATCCGATTCTGTAAGAGTGGGGTCAAGCTGGAAGAGCTCCAGATTCCCTCTAACAGAACCAAGTATTTTGTCAAAAGTAAGCTGCAGGTCTGCCAATCTGTTTATAATGGTGCGTACTATCACTGAGGGATAAAACTGCGGTATTGCCTCCTCTAGGAAATCCTCCCAAATTCTCTGTAGTTTTTGCTGGGCCTGGCTTAAGGGCATAGCGCTAAGAACCCTTACTACTTCCTGAGATTCCTCAGGAGAGAGAGTGTCTAAAGATCTTTGGTAATTACCAGTGAGTTGGTAGATTGCTTTGATTAAACGCCAGGCATCCAAGGCAATAGCCACCTCTTCCCAATTAACATCACTTTGCTGCGTTGCAGTAGATAAATACGATACTTCCATTAAAACCGGAGCAAGTGAAGCAAAATCTGGATTTCCCACCGCCTCCTGAGCTGCTGCTCTTAAAAGGACATGCTGCAGCTGATTAAACCACGCCCCTAATTCCGGATTAGTTGTCTCTAGGCCGCCCCTCCCTCTCCCTGTGGGTATAGCAAGGGCCTCAAACGCCTGCACTGCTTCCGGTATAAACCTCACTGTCTCTAACAGCCAAAGTATTAGTCTTTCTCGGAATTTATTGAATAAATCCGGATTTCTTACTAAGGCCGCTGCCAACAAGCCCTTACGCTTCAAATCTTCTCTATACGGTTCAGTTACTATAGCTCCTATCTGCCGTTCTCTTTTATTACAAAGCAGGCTTACTCTGCGCATTGCGCCATCCAAGATATTGGTCTGCGCGCCCTCACCCTCGCCCTCTAGGATTCCTGTGTAAGGGTTAACTGTGGCGCCGATATAGGTGTAGGCCTGACCCAGCTGCAACCCATAAGCGCTTGTCGCTGAATCTACGGTCCAGCCCATCGTGGTAAACATCAACCAACTGGGCCAAGCAAGGGCAAAGCTTGCCAGCAGAAACCAGGGGGCTTGAGCATGCCAATCTCCCTGAATACAGGTATGATACGAAAGCTGATAAGCCATGCCAGGAATTTGTTCCTGAAGCATCCCCAGCTGCCGCAATGTATCCACCAGCCGCACAAATACCGGCCAAGGCCCAGGCATCACCCGCAGTTCAAGCATTCTATCGCCTTCTTCAATCCAGGGAGCAATACCAGCTTCCCCTCCTTTCCACAAGGAACTAACGTAAGCTGCTAACTTTCTCTGTCTTCTCATTCCTTGTTCATTCGCTTCAGGAGTAAGTTCCTGATGGAATTCTGCGCCTAAGCTTGGTAAACCTTGATGCGCTGCCTCTATGACTCTTAACAGGGCCTTCCAAATTTTTAAAGTGGTTAGTGAAGAGAATATCTCGCCCAGAGTGCTCTTTGGCTCAAGATACCAGAAGACCCTCAACAAAGAGCGGCTGGCTAAACTAAGGGGCTGCTCCGATACATTTGCTTCTTTATTGCCTAGATTAAGTTTTAAGGCTCTCTCCAAACATTCTCTGGCTTTTCTCTCATCTCCGAGTTTCCAATGACATTTAACCGCTAAAAGCTGGATTCCCTCGTCATCAGGGGCTAACTCAAGCGCAGAATATAAGTCGTAAAGGGCATCGTTATACTCTCCTCTTACATAACACAATTCTGCAAGATTCACTCTTGCCGCAAGGTTCTTTTGATTCTCTATTAATGCCTGGCAAAAACAATGTCTGGCCTCAGCTATTCTTCCTTGTCTATAATGTATCGCGCCTAAGTTGCTCCAGGCAACATCATCCTGCGGCATAACCTCCGTAGCTTTTTGATAATATTTTAATGCCGTATCCAAATCGCCCTTGCGTTCATAGGCATAACCTAAGTTTGACCAATGGCTAGAATTTTGCGGATTAATTCTGGTCAGTTCAGCACATAATTTTAATAATCCATCCCAATCACCCGCCTCCTTTAATCTCATTACGCCTATTATCAAGGGCAGTTCTTTATCTTTAACAGGCAGAAACCGGATAAGGTCGCTTCTGGCGCCCGTGGTCGGGTCATAATAACGCTCTCCGTCTGCGGTTACTCCAACGCAAACATGGTCGCTAACCCGCTCTCTATTAAAAGGGTAGCCTTCAGAGTCCGTATATTGACGTTCGTAAACAACTATTACCCTGGAAGCCAGGCCCAGCCTTCTGGCTAAAAAGACATAGGCGATGCTCAAGGCCAAACAATTATCCTTTATGCCCGGTAATAAGCGCTGAGAATCTGGTTGACGAGCATAGTCATACACCCAACCACAAAGCGTCTCTGCCAAACTCTCCTGTAACATAGCTCTAAATACGGTATTTGGACAGAAAGATGCTTCCAGTGATTCAGCTATTATTTTTATATCTGTATCTAAAAATACTTCTAGCCTTCTATCAATGGAATCCTTGATTCCTAAGGCCTCTTCTAATGCCGCTGATTCATAAACAACCCTGGCATCTTCTCTCCCAAATCTAATTAACCTATAAACCTTAGCAAAGCTTTCTCTGGCTTTATCTAAGATAAGCAAAATATTCTCTTCGTTTACTTCTTTAAGATAAAGTATACGCTTGTTCATCGCCTCTAATATTCTGGGAAACTCTTTTGGCCTGGCCTGCGCCAATTGCATCAGTCTTTCTAAAACTTGCACAAAATTTCTTTCGGTTATCGCCCTATGTTGCAGGGCATCTAAAAGATTAACCAGTGTCTGTCCTAAATCCTGACGCTTATCGCTGTGCTGTTTTAATTCCTGAGTAAGCAAAACTCCGACATAAAACAGCCTCCACTGCGCTAATTCATCATCCGCAATAAACGGCCGCTGCTGAGACAATCTATCTGGCCCGATTAGCCAGCGTTCTTTTTCGCACCGTCGCAGCCATTCCAACCAGTTATCAATCCGTTGCCGTTCGGCTGGCTCCATTGACTGTAGAATTTTAGCGCGCATCTGTTTTATGGATAGCCCCTCTAAGCTAAAGTTAGCCTGTGCAGGAGAACTCGCGGTCAGAGAAAACGGCGAAAATGTTTGCCGTGAGACTACTCTCTGCTTCTTCACCGGTGAGCTGGCGGACCCGCCTTCGGCGGGACTGGCGGCGGCGGGCGAGCTGGAAATATTTTGACCACCATCGGTCCCCCAACGTATTAGCGCATCTCCATCTTCAAGAAGCAGCTGTCCTTCCGTTAATTCTTTCCACACATCCCCAACTCTTCTTGTCCGGATAGCCTCATCTGGAAAGGCATCAACATCTCGCTGCAAGTTTTCTCTGGTTGTAGGCGGCATCTCCGAACTATGAAAGAGCCTTCTCAAATAATCTCTGAATGCTCTCGTGCGCAAATCCCTTAGATAATTCTCAGGATTGCTCATCCAATCCTGTAGAGATAACTTTCTATACGCTACTTCTCGCGCGAAATCACCGGATATGCCCTGTGCTACTAACGCCTTTGCAAACTGAGACGGAACAGTTTCTCGCGCAGCTTTTGCTAATGAATAATCTATTGAGGCGTAAACCATGTCAGAAAGAAGCCCTATTACGTTTGTATATGTTTTTTCTCCTGTGCGAAGAAAATCAGTTATGGCCATGTCGATATTTAAACACGAGGGCGTTATGCCCGCCTCAATAAGCCCTCTTTGCAGCGGTCTTGCGCGGCCGGCTATTTCTTTTTCCACAATCCCTCTCACAAAGTCAAATGGCGATTTTCTTTCAGTAACCAAGGCCCGCTGAACATCTGCGCGGAGCTTATTTTCCTCAAGCCTCACGTCGCTCATTATGAGTGCCGACTGTAAGTGCCTGCTAATTAAGTGCACCAAAAATTCTTCGGGATTCTTAAGCGCATTTTGAAAGTGGAGTCGCCAACGATAGACACCAGATGCCTCAAGCGCCTGGTTACATTGATTAAGGTATGGCGCAAGATAGCTTTCGGCATCAACGCGCATGTGCTCAGGAACAGCCGCGCAACATTTCTTCCAGCCAATAAGCGCTGATGATAAATCAACCTGTAATGACGAAACATAGATAATCTCATCCATCATCGGCGCAAAGCCTCCCTGGCTACCTGCTTTAACTGTTTCTACAGCCCTTGTAATGGTAGCAATACATAAACTCGCCTGTTCCATTACCTGCGGTTTTCCAGCAAGCCAAACGTTAAATGTCTGTTGAGACCCGGGAGCCGGCGATTCTCCCATAAGCAGGGTGGCCCAGCGACTGAGAAACCTCCTCCGCGACACTCCAGCGCGGATAATCCGCTCCTGTGCCGCTACTGATGTCTGCCTGCCGTGTAGCTTATTCCATGCTATTCTAACCTTAGCTAAAATCTTTGCCGCAACATTGGCCACCGGCGAGCTAGCCATCTGCGCTATCCTGCTCCTAAACATATCTGTCAGTTCCTGCTCTCTTTGTGAATTTTGCGCAACGATTAACCAGCGGTCAATAAAAGCGCGGCCGCTGGTACGTGCGTCTACCAAGTAATCTTTTATAAACTTATTTAAGTCTTGCCCAGGCGCATACCCATTATCAGCAGGAAGAATTATAAAACGGCCTATGTGTATAGGAAAAGATGCTTGCATCCGTAAGCTATGAATAAAAGCGTTTACCCTATCTAGAACTGAGTGAACTGTGCAGTCATTGGCTGCGGCTTCAATCAAGGTAATTATATCTAAATCGCTATGTCCTCTAGCCTTGCCAGCCGCAGCGCTGCCGAAAACTAAAATTCCGGCAATATCTCTATTGGGGTGCTGGCGCAGATAATTCCTTAACCACTCTATCCGCTCTCGGCTAAAATTCTTTTCTCCAGTTAATGGCGAGCCGGTGCTAAAACCGGCCGCTGCGGTAGATTTGATCCCCACCAGCCACGGAAGGTAGACCAAATCAAAAATACGCCGCAACGGCCGAATCTCTTGTTTAAAACGAGTAGTAACTGCTGCGCCGAATTCTACCGGCGAACTGGCACTAAGGGCTTTCTTGAATCTATTCCTGAGGTTACTGCGCTGAATAATTGCCCGCAGCATCTCCCGATGCGACCAGATCAGGTTATTTGTGCCCTGGCTTGCGCCGCTATCTCTATTAATCTGCTCCGAAATACTGCCGTCGCCAGGAATAACCTTAAGCATCTCCTCAAAATTCCTCTCCACTGACTCCATTAATCCGGTAATTATCCTGAGCAAGCGGGGGTTCCTTCCTTTAATCACCTCACCCACCATTAAATTATCATTTACTCCTAAGGCTCTGAAAAATTCTAAGTGGTACTGAGTAAGAATGGCTATTTGTTTATCCACTAAGATCTGTTTTACTACAGACATCATATAGCGGATGCGCCATAAGCTGGTGATAAACCAGGGATTGCCCAGGCTTACGCCTAGGCCATCATAAAGGTCTTCTTGGTATCTGCCCCATAAAACTATAGAAGTATTCCTAAACTTATCGTTTACGCGGTAGGCCTGTCTAAAGCCCCTGTCTAAGGCAAGAAAGGTGCGGATTACTTTTTCATCCAAAATAGAGAAAGGTAAAAATTCCGGGCGGATATGACTAATGGCGCCAAAAAAGATACTATCTAAATTACCGGCTTTACGGGAAGAATAGCGCCTGGGGTCTTGATGCGCCCCAAAGAAGCCTCCGGAGACATTCCAATAAGATAAAATCTGGGCCCTTAATTCTTCTGCCCTTTTTTGCCATCTCTCTATATCTGCCGCTAAGCTCTCTCTATCTTCCCGGCTCTCTTCAGGAAGCATCTTTCTAATCAATCCGGCTAATCTTGCTCCGCCTAAAAGGGCGTCGCGTTGGATAAGGTCAGTATATATGGATAAATCAATAATCTCTTCCCAGGCGTCTGCAGAAGCAGCCCTTCCTTCTGGCGAACAGATAAAATTCAGGTTAAAGCGCATCGCCTCATAAAATTCCCTTATCTCGCCGATGCTGGGCTCTTTAGCGCAGCGCATCGGGCAATAATCCGCATAGACCCGGGCAGCGTGACCCGGGCCATCATTCTGCTGTGACCAGTTATCTCCGGGAACCCTGCCTCTTACATCTAACCTCTGAATATTAGGATACATAATCGCTGCAGAGCGTGTAATAAAGTCCATATACTTTTCAATCACCTCGCGTAATACCGGGTCTTTAGTTATGTGGTATATCCTAAGGAGTAATTTAATATATTTCCAGGCATCCCTGAGCCAGTTAAAATAATAATTGGGGTGCTTTTCATCGCCGGTATCCAAAGAAGCGACTACTGCTCCGGTATGGGTAACTCCCTCTAAAGAATATGCCAGGCTCTGCACAGCTTGGGTAACTAATCTCCTATCTAACTGGCTCTGATGCGACAGGCCCAATTTCGCCACAATATCCTGCGCCAGAATATGCCTCTTACCGCTATCAGGGAATTTCTTCAGTTCATCCGGCCTGACCTCTAAACGCACATTGGCAAAGGGATTCTCGTTCGGGCCTTTAGCAAATATCCAGTTGTGGCCATCCACCGAAAATCTTACGGTAAACTCGAATCTTCCGGGTGTGTCAGGAATTAAGGTGCCTTTAAATCTGAATACATTGCCCTTTTTCTCAACAAAGTCCATCCTTAATGATTCCACGCTTCCCCAGTGATGGTCTTTTTCTATAGTCCTGGAATTTGTCCAGATTTCTGCCCGCACAGATTCTTCTATGCCTTTTTCCAGTTCTCCCCCCGGGCCCGGGGTCAACTCCACGCTGGCGTATATATCAACTCCTTGTCTGGGCTGCACAGTTACGGTTGACCAAGAATGCGGATATAAATCACCTGCTTCCACTATCCAGATAAATTTTCTCTGCAACTTACGCTCCAAGAATAATTCTATGCCTTGGTGTAACTCGCTATTTCTGGACAAGGACTCCTGAACCTCGGCGATGAATCTCTCTGCTGCTTTATATTCGTCTTCTTGCTTTTCTTCCTCTCTTAAGGCAATAAAGACCGCTTCTAAGACTAAATCTATAGCTATAGCCGGTGCGTCCTCTGCGGCCCGAAAAGAATAATTAGCGTAGAGTTGATATAACCTATTAAAAACCTCTATAGGAGGGATTACCCTTTCAGTTAAGCTCGGCTCAATTATTTCCCCTAAACTGGTCAAGGTGGCCCGATATCCCCGCGGGGTCTCGCGCACAAAAATCTTGCCGGGGTCTATCGTCTGCACGAATCGCTTCATTCCGGTATGCCGATAAAGCAATAATAAAACAATAAACGCCCTTCTTAAAATATCCGGGTAGTCAGCGCTTCCGCCTTGAATATCGCCTAGCCTCTGGCCCCTGACAAACTCTTCGCTATAAAGTAAATTAACCCCATCCCACTCTCCGAAGCGGGGCAGGATGCGCTTTGTGGACAATAATCTGTTTAGCCTGATCTTTTTATATTCTTTAGCCAGCCCCGCGCTCTTAGAGATAACATTTATTACAAAAACAAAGTCACAAGATTCTATTAATGTGCCTATCCTCAAGGTAACCTTGTAGCTATTCTTATAAAGATTGGCGGCTGAAATGGAGAGCGGCTCAATCACCAGATAATACCAGGCCTCCCTGGGAGCAGGGAGCTTTCTAAATAAACTTAATCCCTTCGGCTCTTGCCGGGGATCTTTTTCGCCGAATATCCTTTCTAATGACCCCTGTAAGAACTCAAAGTTAGTGAGGCCCTGGATAATCCTTTCCACATCTGCGTCCTGGCAGCCGGGCTTGAGCAAAATTTTCTCTCTTTCTATTATTATCGGCGAACTGGCAGTGGCTGCCTTAAATAGCGGTAAACCTGCATATATCCTCTGGTATAGCCTCGCTGACTTATCCCAAGAGAAGTCAGCTGACATTGCATTTCCGACCAGGCGGCGGCGCAAAGGAGGAATATTCCATAGCTCTATTGCCCTGTTTGCGGCTGTGGCTAAGCCTTCTACTGACTCATTAAAGTAATCTAGAGAATTCTCTAACGGCCGAGTAGAAAATAAGAAGCCATTGCCTTCTCCAGTAGCACGAACAAATTGCCTTATGCTATCTTTGAATCCGCCAATATTTCTTGCCACCGGAACTGCTCCAAGTAGAGAAGCTTTCATATGGTCTATTTCGCAAGGCGCGTATCTACTTGGACCCGTAGTGAAATCAGCTGCAGCATATAAAAGGAAGGCGAGATTCTCATCAAAGGGACTAATCACTCTCACTCTGCCAGGAAACTCTGCTATTAACCTCTCAAAAAGCGCGTTTATTTCCTGGCCATACCCTAAATTCGCAAGTCCCGAGCCATGGAAAACAAATCCTGCGGGTGTCTGGCTAAACACCCTTCTCATTGCTTCAATAGCGATATCTATTCCCTTCTGCCAATCCACCCGCGCCGTCATCAGAATTAAAGGAGTGTCTTTGTCTAAGTTTAAACCAAATCGCCTTATTGCTTTTTGCTTATTAGCCCACTTTCCCTCTTCAGCATTTTCTCTTCCATAATTTACAATTCCCGGGGCAGTCTCAGGCGACCAATTGCCCGGCTCTATGCCATTGCGAATCCCCACTATGCCTTTTTCTCGTAGAATCCCCTCCAAGCCAAAACCATAATTGGCGGTGAGAATCTCTTCGGCATAACTGGGGCTTACGGTAGTAACCACATCAGCATAGATTATGCCGGCCTTAAGTAGGTTTATCCTTCCGTAATACTCAAATTTAGCAAATTCGCTGTCAGCCAGGCCTAACCAACGGAAACGCTCTGCAGAAAATAGGCCCTGATAGGCTGCATTGTGAATAGTGAAAATACATCTTACGCCTTGAAAGAAGGGGTCGTCTTTATAAATGGTCTTCAGATAAACCGCAGCTAAAGCAGTCTGCCAGTCATGGATATGGATAGCAGTGGGTTTAACCCCTGCTTGCTTTATGGCCTCTAAAATCCCGCGGGATAAAAGCACTGCCTCTTTCAGCTGGGTATCCACATCTCCCTGATAAAGCCCGCCAAAATATCCTTGCGCAGTTAGAAAAGATATGGGAATGCCATTAAGCTGTCCGCTTTTAGCCGTAAGTATGGCTTCTTCCTCTCCAAAATAGACAGGGAGCCTTAAACCTGTAGTTGAGAGTTGGCTCTGGTCAATAAAGGAGTAATTAGGCACGGCTATGCTGACCTCTTGGCCTGCGCGGAAGACTACGCAGGATAATTCTTTTATTACATCCGCCAAACCTCCGGCCCTGATTCGTCCTGCTAACTCGCAAGCCCCAAAAACAACTCTTAGCGGGGATGAAGATAACGGCGAAGAAGATACCTGCATAGCGAGCGCATATATGTCTACATATATTTTTGCTGAGGCCTGCCAAGAGGAATCTCTCTTCATACCTCTTCGCTGAATAATAAGCCAGCCCTCTGGGTCTTCCCTGAATATTTTTACTGCGAATTCTATCTCTGCCAGGAGTTCTTTTGGATCATTGCCATGGAATTTAAAGCCAGTGCGCGTATCATCTCCCTCCTCTACAGTATCGTCCAGCCCGCCGGTAGCTCGCACAATAGGGACTGTCCCGTATATTAAGCTATACAGCTGGTTTAGGCCGCAGGGTTCATAGCGAGAAGGCATAAGGAACATATCTGCTCCTGCCTCAATTTTGTGCGCGAGGGTATTATTGTAAGCTATTTTGACCCGGATTCTTCCCTGAGAATCTCTCTCTGCCTGCCTGAAGAGCTCTTCGTAGCGCGGGTGGCCTGAGCCTAAAACTACCATCACTATATCTAACTGCATCAGTTGCGGTAGAATCTGTTCAATGAAGTCAAAACCCTTCTGGCTATCCAGGCGCGAGACAATCCCGATAACCGGAACCCTCTGGTTCATAATCTCTCCTACGGCCTCTTCAGGGAAACCAAATGTGCGCAAAAGATCCGCCTTGCATGCTGCTTTTCCTGCAAGATCCTGCGCAGAAAAATTAGCCGCAATTAATTTATCTGTTGCAGGATTCCATTCCGCATCATCCACTCCGTTGACTATTCCCCCATAGCGGTTGGCCTGTCTCCTTCCTCTTAAGATACCATCCAAACCACAACCATAATCCGAAGTAAGTGTCTCTCGGCAATACGTCGGGCTGACTGTATTGACATAGGTAGCAGTGGTAATCCCGGCCTTTAAGAAATTCGCCCGGCGATGGTACTCTAATGCTGCAGGATAATTAGCCTGATCAGGCCTGAGGCCTGCCAAGTAAACCGTATGCCCGGGATTAGCAAAAGAACCTTGATAGCCCAAATTATGAATGGTCAGGATAGTGGGTATGTTCTCTAATGCTGGCTCGGCGCTGTATACGCTAGTGTGGGGAGTAACCAATAAGGGGATTAAACCTGCCTGCCAGTCGTGGGAATGCAGGATATCCGGACGCGGAACTCTTCCTTGCTTAATCGCCTCCAGCACTGCCCGCTGTAAAAAGACAAAGCGCTCCTGTTGATAAGGATAATCCTGGCTGGTCCCGGGCATAAAGTAGATAGATTTATTATCCACTGTTGCATCGTAAAAACCAACCTGTCCTTCTTTAGGGATGTGGCCAATAAATTTATATTGAACACCGGCATCATCGGTATAGGTAGCTAATGACGCTGTTTCTGTATGATAACCCAAGGGCACTTCTAGCACCGGCTCTGTCACTAGCTTTTCGCTATAATTCTTTGCTACCATCGCATAGGACGGGGTAAAAACCGTAACGCTATGCCCCATTAGTCTTAAGATACGAGCCAAGGCACTGACCACATCCGCTAATCCTCCGGTCTTGGAGAACGGCACTGCTTCTGAAGAAACCATGTATATAGTTAGGGGGCTGGAGGCTAAATCGTATTTTAGAGGCGAGATGGAGAGAGGCGAACTGGATTGCGGCCGCAGACTTGGACGCGGATGGGCGCTTAAATACGCCTCCGCTTCTCTTAATCTCTCAGGATCATCCACATTGATACTTTCATCTTTTCCCACAATCGCCGGAGCAATAACTAACCTTCCGCTTCTATTTAATATAGCGCAGGCCTGAACCAGGTTCATTTCCCCTTTCCTATTGGGAGAGCCATCGTAGGGATTAGAGTAATCGCCTTTTTCATCCCGAGGGTTTTTGGCTAAAGCCCAAAGTAAGTCCTGCGCCTTAGCCGCACATACGCCGACATCATTCTTGCCAAATGCTACTGCCATTCCTTTTTTGCCGCCTAAAACCCTGCCTTGCCTATCCTCAAATATTGGCGCATAAGGTTTCGCCTTCCAAGACGTGGCTATGCTAAAAGAAGCGCCTTTGACCAGATGTAAAATAATCAAGGCTAAAATCTTAAGCGGATGAATGGTGGGTATATCGCCCCAGATGATTAAGACATTGCCTTGGTAATTCCTTAAAGAAGAATTCTCAAGGGCCTGCCAAACCGCATAACCATCGCCTTTTAGATAATCCTGGCACACATACTCTGCCTGATAACCAGCCTGGCTTAAGGCCTCTTCGACTTCTCTTCTGTTGCCTCCTTGAAATTGCCTGCCCAGGGCGTCCCGATAATCTTCTGCCCTGACCACAACTACCGGCTTTTCATCTAACCAATTTATGCTATCTAATACCCAGAAGATGGTTGGCCTGGCGTTGACTTTACACAACACCTTCTCTTCCGGAGACCCGGATGGCCCCTGAAACCTCGTCCCTAATCCTGCAGCCGTAACCACTCCTCTTATTGTTGGAAGCAAATCTTTAAAAGATAAGATGAATTCAGGGGTAATTCTTGTTTCTAATCTCGTGAGGCTCTCTGAGTTTATTAACTTGCACAATCCCTCTAAATAATCCTGCTCAAAATTCAATCCGTTCTTGGTAATAATAGCTAAAGATACCAGGAGATTATCTAAATGCCGGACGAAATATTTATAACTTAATCTCTGTAGGCGTGATTTTAGGGGCGTTTTCCCGACGAGGTATAGGATATAGGAAAGCGCTTTCATTCCGAGGTATAAAAATAACCTCCTGCGTTGCGGATATACGCCTCCTTCTACCGACGCATAGGCTGTCCTATGACTTGGGATAATATTCGGTAAAGAAAATAAAAGTATCAGCCATAAAAAACAAAATCCCATACTAATACTATTCTTTGCCCAATCGATTCTTGGTAGTGTATCTAAATTTGCAGTAGTGCTAATAGCGCGTATCTCCTGTATTGTTCGATTTGGTAAATTTATTTTAGTGTTGGATAACATTGCCAAGAATATCTTCTCTAAATCTTCATTGGCGGGATGGGAGAGTTTAAAGAAAGCTGAACCAATCTCATGAATAAAAATCCTAAACAGGGCAGTTATTATTTGTGGGTCTTTATTTCTGATACCCTGATAAATCTCTTCTACGCTTAAGCGGCGGCCTATTATATCTTCAATACAAGATCTCTGGACATAGAATGTATTTTCTCTAAGTGTTGCTCCATAGGTTGAGCGCTCATTATCAACCAAATAAATATATAAATTACTTATATATTCTGTAAAATTATCCATGTGGCTGGGAAAAAGCTGCGAGAAAAATAGAATTAGCATTGCCAAGAACTCAATATCAAGTGGCATATCGTTTACTTTTTGTAATTGAAGTGACTGCTTGATTTCCTGTGCAATTGGGAGAGGAAAACCTTCTAATTTAGCTGGTAAATTTTCGGGTTTCTCTTTTGAAAGCTGTTCCAATAACTTTTTCAAACTATCCAGCCTCTCTCGATAACTGCCATTTTCTATTTCTGGTAAAGTAAATAATGCGGAACCGTTAGGCTCTTCTGGGGCTAATGTCTCTGTTTTCCGTAATGGACTCTTCTCACTAGGACTCCTCTGCCAAGATGTCGCCATACTATCCTGGCTAAACCCTAAGATTTCCTCAATTCTATCATCTAAGCTACTTACCCCTATATCCATACTTCTGCCAACAATCTGCGTTTCATACTCCTCGGCTAAAGAGTGAATATCTCTGGCTAATCCTAACCCCCATTCTATATTCCTTTGTCTGGCTAATTTTCTGGCTCCAAGTTCAATTGCCTCATGTGCCAGAAGAGCGACTTTTTCTATCAGCCTTAAATTGTTATAGGTTATTTCAGCGATATAAATGGAAGTGCGACTGGCTCCTGTGTGGGCTATCTGGTAGGTATACCGGCTTTTAACAATTAAACCGGGAGAATTATTAAGCGGATTTATGAGAATAATATTAGCGCTGCGTATAATCTCGGCGATATCTATTGAACCTAAGCCCTTAAGACGCAACCCTGGATAGCGTCCAAGTAGCGGCATCGCCTCCGCGATATCTGCCGAATATCCGCTTCCAATTCTCTTCCAGCCCTCAATGTTGCCCCAAATCAAAATCCCCCGTCCTTGCTGCTGGGCTTGTCTGACTACCTCATTTACTTCCATATGATATTCGGGAGCAAACATGCCCTTACCTTTGAGGGAATTGGCAAAAATAGGAGATGATACTTTATCAAAATTAACATTAGCTAATTCTTTAAAACCTTTTTCCAATAAATCTACATCTCTTAACAACTCCTCCCTTTCTTCTGGCTCTGGATTCTGGCTCAATTGAGTCCAGCGTTTTGCTATCTGCTTGGCAAGACATTCACCAAAAACTTTTCTATAAATATTCAATCTTTCTATCAATCCTTCGATACCTTTCTCAATCTGCTCAATTTCTGCTTTTCTTTTCTCAATTGCTTCCTCCAATGCCTGAACTATTATATTTTTACCTTTTTTTCTCTCCTCTTCATCGCGGCCTTTTTGAATTTCAGTAAACTCAGCTTGTTTTTGGCTAAGGATACTTCTTTTATCCAATAAATCTTTTTGATAACTTTCAACTAAGTCTTTTAATTTATACTCTAATAATTCAATTATTTCCCAGGGATGAAAAGTCCTGATATTATTTTCTAAAATCCTAAGAATTAGCTCAACCACAGCAAAAATATTTTTACTTTTCATTAGTATTATCATCAAAACAAAGTATTGATAACGGTTAATATCCTCTTTTACGTCTACGTCTTGTGCTCCAAATTGAGATATATAACTATCTATTTCTCGGAACTCTTGTTCAAGGTGAGGAATAATCCTTTCACCAAAGATATCTTCAAAGAATTGAGCCTCACACCCAAGTATATAGTGAGTTGTCAGGGGGGTAATTTGTTTTAGCCATTGCAGACCTAAAGAAATAAAACCGCAATTATCTAGACTATTGGCCAGCGTTTCAAAATCTAAAACAATCTCAGTTTCTTCACTATTAATCTCCATATCTATTCTATTAGTACCGGATAATATTTTAATTTTACTTATCTTCGCTAACGTATCTAAATCCAATCTTCCCTCTCCGCTATCTAATACTCCTTGCAAAAATGCTTTTGCATTTTTATGTAGTAAAACTATCTCCCTCCAATCTCTATCTCTCCATTTAAATTTAAAACTTGCTATTCTTCTTTTCACTCGTAATCCATTAATTTCAGCAATAACTATCGGACTAGTTCCATTTTGTTCTGTGGAAACCGGTGAACTACTTTCTCCTATCTTCTTACTAAATAATAAAACGCTTTCTGCCAACCACCGGCTTAGGGGGACTAAATGGTTTTCGATATCGGTTTCTTCTGAAGGACCATGCATGCCTATATGCGGTGCACGTATATTAACTACAGGGAATAACCCACCTTCTCTGAATCTGTGGTGATCTCCCACTCCGTCATCAAAAGGAGTACGGGCTCTTCTAATCCCCATATAATCTACTTTCTCTACTGCCATTTGTAAAAACTTGTATGGTTGCCTGTTTTCTTGGTAATCCGGGTCTGCTATAACAAAAGGATTATTTTTTTCTTCTTCTTTTAATTTATGTAAATCATTATCGCGAGGCCAAATCAAAGGCCCATCTACGGTTATCACTAAACCTTGATTATCGAATAATCGGCGATGATGTTTTACTAAGTCAGCTGCTCCTTCACCCACTTCCCCCCTCTCTCCATCTTTCAAACTATAACTACTATTTCCTTCTTCTAAATCGGTTAAAATAACTAAAATAGGTCCATAGGGGATGTTTTCTACATCGTATTTATTCTTTAAAATTTTTAAGGCACAAACAATTGAAGTTACGCCAGCTCTATCATCAAGACCACTCTTATTATAATCATTGCTTGTTTTACCATGATATTTTATACCATAAGCATGTGGTCTGACAGTGTCCATATGAGCGTTTAAAATAATCGCTGGTTGATTTTCAAATCCTTGAATTGGCTTTATTTTAATAATCAGGTTTTTGCGATCTGGGTAACCATTGATCTCCAACTCTTCTATTTCGACATTCTTTAAGCCGAATATATTCTTAATACACTCAATGAGCTTCTGCCTTAAACCAACTACATAATTTTCTTGAACTATATCCACCAAATCTTTGTATCCCATTTCATGAAGTTCCTCTAATGTATAACCAGTTGGAACAACTATGCCTTTTAACTTTTGGGCTTCCGCTTTTAATCTAATCTCTTCTTGTTTAAGTTCTCCGATGCTTGCTTGCAATGCTTCTCTTTGCCTGCACAAATCCTGCAACCCTTGAAGTAAGGCGTCCTGCTCTTTCCTTAATCTACCTACGGTTGCCTCTATCTCTCCAAGCTCTTCTTTAGTTCTATCTCTCACAGAAATTAACTCTTCTAACTCGCCTTGAACCTTAACTTCTGCTTGCTCTATTTCAGCTATACCAGCTTCGTATTTTATTCTTGCTTGGTGCAATTGTTCTTCTAAGGCGCCAATCTGAGCTGCGACTTCTCGTCTTTTATCTTCAAGCTGGTCAGCTAGCTTTCTTTCCTCTTCAGTTAAAGCTCCGCGGCTTAATTGTACTTGCGCCAAGACCCGAGCCTCTAATTCTTTTGCCTTACGAATTGCTTCTTGTGTTTCTTGTTGCGCTTGCGCCAAGCCTTCCTTGAGACTATTACGCTGAGCTTCTAATTTCTGGATTTCATCTCTTATTGTTTGCTTTTGTTTCTCTAATTCAGCTGCCTCTTGTTTTTGTCTTTCTAAATCAGCTGCTGTTTCTTGTTTTTGTTTTTCTAAGGCAGCTAATTCTTGCTTCTGTCTTCCTAATTCCTCTCTTTCTCGTTGTAAATCTCTTGCTTCCTGTTCAAGACGCTTTCTTTCAGCTTCAAGTTGAGCTTGCTGTTGAGCTATCTTTTTAGTTTCCTCTTGAGCTTCAAGCCTTGCTTTTTCTGCCTCTTGTTTTGTTTTTACCAAGTCTTCTTGTTCTGCACGCAGAGGAACAAGCTTAGCTTCTAAACCTTCCGTTTCTCTTTGAAGCTTTTCTATCTTATCTCCCAATCGCTTGAATTTTACCCATCTCTTTAATAAAACAATTCCAGCACCAATTGCGCCAGCAACAGTGAGAAGTAGAATGATAGCTAATGTTTTTTCTATCCCAGAAAGTCCATCCCAAAGATTCTTCCAGTTAGGCTGCGCCTTATGTCTTGCCTCATCTAAAATTCGTTTAGCCTCTGCTATTTGCTGTCTTAAACCTTCTAAATCTTTTTGTAATTTAGCCTTATCCTGATTAAGCTGGTCTATGCTTTTTTGCAAAGCATCTTTTTGCTCCTGAAGTCTTCTTAGTTCTTCTTGACGTTCTTTTTTCTGGATTTCTGATTTCTTAATTTCATCCTGTAAGTCTTTAAGTTGTGTTTGTCTTTGCGCTTCCCGAGGCGTAATCTGATGGGGTCTAAATTCGGGTGGTTGAATTGCTGCTATGGGTTTTTTAGAAATTAAACTATTTCTTGCTGCGGGGCTGACTTCGATATAAATTTTCTGGCCCAGATAAACAAAATCGGGATCAGCAATAGCTCCTGACTGCTGAAGCTTCTGGACTATGCTATTCTCTCCGTATAAAGGAATCTGTAATCTATTTCCCGAAACTCGCTCAGCCCGAAGGATATCCCGTCCTGCTCCCCCCAGGGTATTTTCTGCTGGATTATCAGGACTCCAATTCTCTATAACCAATTCTACTTTAGTAAAGCTGTTGGGGACGGCTTTAAAATGATGAGCAAAAGCTACTGAGGTATGAATAAAACTTAAGAAAAGAGTTAATATTGCGGTGGTTAATAATTTAGATGTTAGTCTGAATGGGATGTAGTTCTGGAGGCGAGATATTGTACTGGGCTTTTTATTATCTATGCTACTACAAGGAGATGAAGTTGAAACCGGCTTTAGGGGCGGAGCTCTTTTCTGATGTATTTTTCTTAAAAGTAATGTCTGTTTAGCGACATTCGGCTCAACTCTTTTACCAGGTAGCTGACTCCACTGAGGGCTATAGGTCTCAATATATTCATTCCGTATCGAAGATTCATTCCAAAGCCCTAATGCTTTCAGATGCTCAAAGCCCCTTACTTTTTCTATAGGTATGGGCTGAGTGGGATATTTTGAGCTAAAGTATTGATATATAACAGCGAAATTGGAAATAAAGCTGCTCATTAAAACTTCTCCAAAACCATTGGCATCAGCATATTCTAACACCTTTTCTAATACCTTATCGGCTATTTCAATTACTGATATGGGCCAAGACCGACCCCAAACAGATAGCTGCATCGCATCAATGATTAATACAGGAACTCCTTCTCTTTCTGCAATAATTGCATAAACATTACCCACCCATTTACCATTTTCCACAATCTTAAAATCAATAAAACCAGGGTCAAACATAAACTGCGGTATAGTGTTATAAAAGGCAGTGCTATTTATAGCAGTGCAATCACCGCTTACTACCCCTCTTAAAATATCATCGGCAGTCCGTCCAGAAAGCCCCACCTCATATTGTATATCTGCTATTTCTCTGATAATATCAACTTTGCGGGTTTTAAAAGCGATGAAGCGATTGATATGCCGGTGTATATTATTTAACTCTATATTCAAAACTTGATTTAATGCTTCTCTTAAATGAATATTCTGTTCAAGCGCAATCAACTCCGCTCCAATACCTACCCTTAAGAATTCCTCAAGAATGCTTAATGCTTCCAAATATTTATTTTCATTTAGAAGCTTATCTATAAAATCTAGCCTGCTAGAGAACCTTAAGAAAGCTAATGTCTTAAGTAATCTGTAATACTCCTGCACATTTATCTGCTCCTCAAATATACGCAATCCTCTTTTGCTCAAACGCCTTCTTTCCTGTGAGATTTTCTCTACTATTATATTCTCAGCGGGTTGGGATTCAGAAGCATCAACTTTACATTCTCTTTTTAATATGCCTAAGAATTCCCTGATCAACACATCAACCTTTCTATTCTCTTCATAAATAATTTTTTCTTTGCTTACTGTGAAAGAATAACTTTTACCCGGCTGGTCAAAATTTTCAGCCAAACCCAATTCCCTCGCTCTTTGTTTAAACCTTTGATAAAATGCTTGTTCTTTAAAAAACCCTAAAATAGAATTATGCTCAATAAGCTTAGTGAAGAGTAACCGTAAGGCCTTAATAGCTTGGTCTCGGCTAATGCCTTCTTGATAAGGAAGTCTTATATTGATATATCTAGGAATTATAGCTTTAACTTCAGAAGAAACTTTCGCCAATACTTGCCTTAATTGGCTTTTTATATCATCGGGTAATTGGTGTTCTGTGAATAAGGACTTAGGTGGATACCCTCTTCCGTAATCCATACCATAATATATTTCTTCATGAGAAGGCTCACCTGAAAGATAATAAAGCATTATAACTAGTGCAATCAGCCCTATAATAATTAAAGGCGCAAGCTGGTTAAAAATTTCTCCGTTTATAAATAATCCCTGTGAATTAAGGTAGTTAAATAAGAATGCGCTTCCAATTTCTGTTAAAAACATAAAGTGCAATACCTCTGTAATGGGGCTCGAAGTAGAAATAGCCATCTTTGAAGCAGATGCATTAACCATACCTAACTCTTTTCTTAAGCGTACGGCTTCGTGTTTTGTTTGCTGCATTTTGTTTCTTAATTCACCGAGTTCATATCCTATCTTTTGAATTTCCAGTTTTTTCTGTTCGTAGGCTGTCTTTAAAACTGCGGCTAAGGCGTTTTTGCCAGAATTTGCTGCCTCTTGGCCTTTCTGAGCAATTAGACCGAGTTCTGTCTGTTGGTCTCTTAGCATTGTATTAAGACGGGCTTCTTCAGTACCCATCTCCCCTAAGAGTCTTTCTAAACCATCTAACTCCTTTTGTCTTTGTTGAATTATTTGACGTGTAGATTTTTCTAAAGAAATTTTATAACCGGAAACGGGTTGAAAATTATTGCTAATGTAGTTTCCATTTAAAGTGCAAACGTATTCTTCGTTTACCCCTGCCTCTGAGAAAAATTCTGTGCCTCCAAGTTTTTTCAAACTTAATTCCTCAGAGGCATTTGTGCCGCTTATAGCTTTTGCTGCTTTAATTATATCCGGGCCTATCTTATGTTGTGCACTAGTTGTACTTATCAATAAATAATCAAACCCTTGGGAACTAAGGTAAATCATGAAATTCCTTAGGAATCTTGTTACAAATTCTAATCTAAGTTTATCCCAATGCTCCTGAGACTTATCAACTAAAGGATGGTGAATATTAATTTGGAACATATCCAGGAAGAGATAATAATTATTATCCTTATCTCTAAACACCAAAGAATAAATATTACCTACCCACTTATTTTTCTCAATTACCTTGAATAGGAAGAATCCCGGGTCCATAACCCAGGCCTGGGTATCCAGGAAATGAGGGTGATTTTCTTCAGTATTTCTTGTACAATCACAGCTAACCCAGCCCCTAAAGAAATCAGCAAGGGTTCCACCCGACAGATAAAACTGTAGTATCCCGTCTCCTCCGTAATAACCTATCTTATCGTGAATAGCGGCTATTCTTTGTTTTAAAACTCCGGATGCAATCTTATAGAAACTAGAATTCCATTCAATCCATTTATGTTCTGTAATCAATTCTAATATTCTTTCCCAATATCGAGAAATAAGTATCAATTTATTAAACTCATCTATATTACTGATAGCTATGCTTGCCCTTAGATCCGCGGTTTCTGTAAAAGCAAAAATTTCCATAATCTTAATTACGAATACCAATCTTTGCTGATCCGAAAATTTCCACTTGAGTACATTCCGTAAGAGTTGCTCGGCAATTTTAACCGCCGTATCAGAGGTCACAAATTCTTCTAACGGCCTTCCTTTAATCAATTCTCTTTTTGGACCGATAAAGTTATTGTAAAGATTTGGCCATTCCATCCGCAAATATCGAATAAGTTGTTTTAATGCCTCTACCCTATCTGTAATAGGCGTGATTTTTGCTTCCTCATTAGCCTCCCAGGTAATAGGCTTAGTATCGTAACTAACGCGGAATTTTTCTCCCGGTTGATTAAAATAAGGACTTAATCCGCTTCCCTCCTTGAGAAAATGGTGATAAAATGCTGGTTTATGTGATTGGAAATAACTATAAAGACCTTCATTTCCTATCTTCTCTAATGCTTTTCTTATGGATCCGTACTCTTGAATAAAGCCTTTAATAGTGCTCTCTCCCACAATCCTAATTAATTCTTCAAAACTTATAGCGTCTCTCATACAGAAAAGGCGCGAAGGAATGCCTAAAGAAATAATCTTTTGCTCGAGAATGAATTTTCTCGCACTTTCTACTCGCGCATCAACATCTTTTGAATGATCGGTTAATTCGGTGAGCAAGTTATCTGTTATGGCTACTGTCTCATGGTAAACTGCCTGATAACGGTTAAGCGCCTGAGGAAAATTATTCCAGTCCCTGCCTTTTCCCTGGTTGCGGTAATATGCAAATACAATATCGATATCTCTGGCAAAGACATCGAAAACTTGGGTATTAATTTCAGAGAGAGTACCAATCCAAAAAATAAATTCTCTGGGATTATTGGCGAGGTTTGCGGTTTTGCCAATTACATTGTTAACTAAATTTATGCTGGTAATTTTAGTAAAATCAATCCCCCTCTCTAGATTATCCCAGACTAAACTAAACCTTTTTCTCTCGCTATCATCAGTGGCAAATTTAGCAGATAATTCTCGTCTTTGTTTCTTATAAGCCTTTAATGCTTCGTATCCGACCAAAATCTGATTTGTGCCTCCCTGCCAAGTGGCAGCTTCAAAATTAACGCACATAGTAAGCCACCAGACAAAATCAGTCCTTCTATACTGTGGGCTAGCTAAAGAATCAATGTCTCTCAATATTTCTAAGATGACATCTTTAATTAGGCCGGCACAGCTAGGTCTTTTTTCTTCTAACTTTGCCTTTAAAGAATCGACGATTCTGACAAGATCATCTTTCTCCTGCTGGTTAGCGCAAAGCTTCTCAACAGCCATTTCTTTGGCCTGCTTAAAACCAGCCAAGTCATTGAAATTATTTATTAGTGTCTGGACTCCGCTTCGCCACACAGTCGTATTCAAACTAACCAATTCACCTAACCAATAAATGAATTCTTCTTTTGAGCGGCAGGTTTTTGTAAGTTCCGGAAGGATATCTTTAAGCAAATCGGAGGCCTGAGGAAATCCCTTTTGCACAAGCTGTGTCCTTAGGTTATCAATGTCTGAAAGGAATTTCTGACGGTTTGAGTCGTCCTGTGTAAATTTAGCTGCTGCATTTTCTCTTGCCTGCTTGTAGCTAACATGGTTGTTAAAAGCCTGTAGAACTGACTGTGTGCCATACCACATGTTCTTATCAAAGGCCTTTAACACTGTAATATAGTCAAAAAGCTCTTGTAAATTCCGGGAGACCTCGGTAACCCGCGGTATTACATCTTTAAGTATAGAAACGTCTCCGGATACCTGTTTTCCCCTTAGTTCGTCACGTAAACTATCAACGGTCTGAAACAAACGCGATGTTTCTTCAGGATTACGGCATAATTTCTTTGAAGCTTCTTCTTTAGCGCGCACATAGGCGATGAGATTTTGCAAAAGACCAAGAAAGCCTCCAGAAGACCATAATTGCTTGTCAAAATGCCTAACCTCATTTATCCAGAATAAGAATTCATCTAAATTACGCGATGCCTTATTAATCTCGGCTAAGGCTTTCTTGAGAATGCCTGGATAATTTAAGCCATCTCTTCCCAGCTTCTGCACAAGGCTATTTATAGCGGATTTTACTTTTGCAGCTGCCTCTTGATTAGAAGCACCAAACTTATTTAAAGATTCCTCCTGAGCTCGATCAAATTCTCTTAGGTCAGTAAAAACTGTTAAGACCTGCCTTGAGCCCTGTTCCAAAATATTCTTAGGCAAACCCACAACTAAGGTTAACCAATGCCAGAATTCATCTCTTGACCTTGAATGCTCTGTTACCTGCGGCAGGATATCTTTCATTAAGTCTACAGCATTTTGTATGCCTTTTTGGGTCAGTTTTTCTTTTTCCCGGTCAATACCGTCAAAAACAGCTTTTTGCTCCTGAGCAGTATTTGCAAATTTAGTGGTAGCTTGCCGTGATACTCTTCTATATTCTCCGATATCGCCATAAATTCGTGTTTTTTCGGATTTCCACTTGCCAAATTTAAATAATCGGGCAACCTTCTCCTCTTGCCCCACCTCCATCCAAGAACGGAAGATTTTCTCAAGGTATTCCTTAGACATGCGGGCGTATATCGGCGCCACAGCTTTTAGATCACTGTCTGAGAGCTCATCTGAAGCCAAAAGATTTACCTTCTGCAATCTGCGGTAATTAAGAGGAAATTTAAAAAAGCGGTAAATTTTCCTGATGCTATCTACGGTTTTTTCTATAAGCCACAGTTGCAACAAACCTGTAAAAGGCATTACACCAATTTCAACTACCCAAACGGTTATGCCTATCCAGGTAGGGTGTTCACTGGTACCTAAATTCCAATGCTGGCCATAAGGATATATCCACATCAGGAATGCGCCCAAAGCCCAGCCTAAGATAACGCTCCACCAAGCTTCTTCACGCATGCCCCATTTATCCTTTAACCAAGTTTCTTCTTTGTCTAAACGAAGTGACTCTGTTAATGTCTCACTATATTCAAGATTAACCGGCCGTTGTGTCTTAGGAATCCTTCCTGTCTGCTGAAGTATTTTATCTAATTCCTCAGCAATCGATACATCTGGTTTTATCTGCTGTGCCCTCTGCAAAACTCTGGCTGCCTCTAACAGTTGTCCCCTTCTACGCAAAACGCGGCCTAAATTGCCCAAAACTATAGAATCGTTTGATTCTAATTCAAGTGAGCGTCTGTAGCATTCAATACCTTTTGTATCATCTCCTTTTTCCACATAAACCATACCCAAATTGTTGTGTGTGGAGCTATTATTTGGCTCAAATTCTAAGGCTTTTTGATAAGCATCAATTGCCTCATCATAACGTTTTTCGCTTCTTAAGCACTCGGCTGATAAATAATAATCAGCAGCATCCTTTGCATTTAGCCTTATAGCCTGGTTAACTAAAGTTATGGCGTTGCCGAAATGGCCTCTTGCGAACTCGGCCTTAGCTTTAAGATATAACCTACTATGCGTTATATGCTTACCGAGTTTACCTCCGAATACCCCGCTAATAATAGTAACTGTCCAGACACTCAGAAATAGCCAGAAAATAATAACAGACGTGGTATCAGAAAAATTGGTTTCTCTGACTAAGTGTATATAACCTAATAAAGACAGGGCGCTTCCAAAAACAGAGGCGAACATTCCTAAAATCTTAGCTGCCCTAGTGTCAAAGTATTTATTGAGGATTTTCTTCGTAATATACAAGGGGGGACCAAAAAGGACTATGGCACCAATAACTAATATAGTAATTCCTAAGGCAACGACCGCTCCCTCTGTAGGACTTGATGCGCCTTGAGTTTTCCTAATCTGGTCTTCGTATTTTGCTTTTTCTTTACCTAGGCGCGATAAATTTTCTTTTTCTCTTTTTAACTTAATCTTCATGCCTTCAACCGCCGGCTCCAAGACCTCAATTATGACTCTATCGTTTTGTTTTCGCGCTTCTTCTAAGGCTTCAGTTAATTCTCTAACATCTGATTCTATTTTTTCAACCTTTGTTTCTTGTCGGCTGAATTTAGCTGTAACCTGGCGATACTCATTAGATAAAGCCGCTATCTTATCAGCATCCAAAGCTTCGACTTTTGACGCTTCCGGAGCTAGTAAAGCCTTTGGTTGTTGTGGCGCAGGTAATTGAAACGCGGTTTCTTCAATAACCGCGGGGCTTACCGGCACTACATCTTCGGGTAAATCCTTAGCTAATTCCAATTCTGTTTGCCGTTTAATTTGCATTACATCTATCTCTCTATCCCGAATAATATCTCTCGCTAAATAAGAAATAATCCTCATTGCTAACTCTGGGTTTAGATATAGTGACTTATTTAAGGCCTGCCGTGCATATCCGGTAATCATATCGGGGAACGGAGGCATCTGGGACATCCTCATTTGAATCCGGTTAAGCCATTCTCGAACAGAGGGATCATTTTCAAGTTGCGGATTCTGGGTAAGAAGCCATTTTAGATATCGGGGTAGGCGGGGATATCTTTCATTAATCTCTTCGCTTATATATAAACCTTGCTCTCGAGTACTAGGTTGATAGAAATGTTGCATATGCTGAATTTGCTCTCCAAAAATTCTCCGGAATTCTCCAATTAGTTCTTCAAGATAATTTGCGGTTATAAGCTGATATATTTGAGCATCGGATAACCTATCGAATTGAGCTAAGGCAAGTGCCGTAACTCTATCTCTTGCATTATCAATCGCTCTTTCAAAATCGCGTAAGACCTTCTCGTCCGTACCATCCATCATCCGCTGCATAGTTTCTACGATAAGGATTATTTGCTCTCTGTCAGGCATATTTTGACCAAGCAGGCTTAAAGGAACAGGTAGCGGTAATTCATGTGGCCCTGTGGGTATAAAACTTCTGATTAATGTTGCCCTTGAAGTCTGGGCAATATAACTACCAAGCTCCTGAATACATCTTTCTATTTCTTCAAGTAAATGGCTGGGTAAACTAAGTCGTAAACTATCACCGGCTCTTGAAGGCCGAAGAGAAGGAAGTTCTACCATTATTTGATTCTGATTAGGTGCTCTCGGGGGTAAAACAGTGAATTCTTGACCAGCCGCTGCTTCTTTTTTCTTTGAAACAATACCCTTAATAAAACGGTAAACAATATAACCGAGTATTATCCCCGCTGTTATAAATATAACTTTCGGATTGCTCAGATAATAAAATAACCTCTCGTAGAGGCTATCTCCAGCGATAACCAGGCCTTCAATCTGAACCACCGGCGAGCTGGCCCCGTTAGAAATCTTATTATTAGGTATAAAATAAGGGGTATTTCTAACGGGGCTGGTGGAGGCGCGTTTCTGAATAAGGTCATTGAGTTCGGAATCATCAATGGTAACTTCATCAACTCCTGCGCCTTTTTCCTGCATCAGCCCAATCAAATAATCCACTAATCCCGCCTGCCAGGCCATTGCGGCTGCCGCAGGAATTCTAGCAGTAATTTCCCCTCTAATTTTGAAGGGGAGTTTTCCAGTCATGCTCATAACTTCAGGGCTAGCCAAATATTCTTGCCAGGCCTCTCGATTTATCCGACGCAGCTCAGCAATCCTTACTGCGTCATCCGCGCTTCTTGTGCGTGTTGCCAGGGCATAGGTTGAAACTACGCTGACCAGCCTCCGTTCAGCCTGGCTGAAAGTAAGAGAAGTTTCGTCGCCGAACACTTTCCTAAATACATCAAACTCCGTAACCTCGCGGCACACCTCTTTGAGTGCCATTAATAAACCGTGAAATTTGCTCGCAGGTAGAATCGCGTAATAACCTTCATACTTTCCCTCGATCCCGAAAAAGTCCTGCACCATAATCTCCATCTCTTGCTCAATGCGGCTTCGATAAGACTCAATGTCTTCGTCACTATATGGCTTAACACCCAGGAGCCAGTTATAAGCGCGATTTGAATCTCCGGTTCCTGAAGGCCGATAAGTAACAATGGCTTCGCTCCCGGACTGAGTGCGTAAGTAAAGCCGCACTCCCTCTTCCGGAAAACCCAGATAAATCTCATCATATTTTCCATCGCGATAGATTTCAACAGCAGTAACCGTGTATCTTCCGTTAAAAAGGCGGACCTCTTCTCCTTTATCTAAACGCTTTTTGACTTCATAGGCAAATAGTTTTTCTAACCATTCGATTTCGCTGGTCTTACGCTCAACGCCAGTAAGGCCGGGATGGTATAGCGCGCTATTGACAGTGCAGACCATGCCGATATCTCTGATTAACTCTAAATACATCTCATAGGCAGTCTTGCCTATAAATTTTCCATAGGTAAGCAACTCCAGGAATTCAAAGGCTGCCAGGGAACCGTCTTTGTCGCTGATATGGTTGAGCTCAACAACCGCTCTTTCTCGATTCCATCTTCCGAGCTCTCCGTATCCATTTGATTCTTCAAGGCCTACTAAAATATGCATACGCGATAAAGCATTAAGCTTATCCTTAAGCGCCGTCCGCGCATCGGTATCTATGCCGCCGCCAGACACAACCTGCTCTATGAGTCCAATAGTCTCTTCAATAATCGGCAGACCTGCTGTTTGGTAGGGCACATTGGATTTCAGCTCGCGATTCGCTGCTTTATATTGACCCAGTAGATTTCTGAGACTTTCTATCTGGGGTTCAACTGCGGTCAATCCGATTTCTTCCAATGCTTGATATATACCCCAAGAAAGTTTTGCCAGGCTAAATAAATCACGGGCTTTTTTGCCAATTTCCGTAAATCCGACAAAGGTATCCACAACGTAGACACGGTAACCCTTTTGCCTGTAAAGCTGGGCTACCCGCTCAAGGGCAAGGGTAGTAACGTGTGATTTAAGGATGATATAAACGCGGTCTTTCTCAAGCCCCCCGTTTTCCTCCATAAGCTTAAGTTTCCAATAGGTCATAAATGTCCAGGCGTCATTGGCAGTTAAAAGCAGCTTGTCTCTTAGTCCGCCCCTTAATTTTTCAATAATTGTTCTCTTTACCTCAGGCGACAGATTTTGCGCAGGAGAAGAACTCTGGGCCTCCAAGTATGCCGCAACTCGTTTTAGCAAATCATCTTTAATATTGCCGCGTACTCCTTCGGGTAAATCAATCATCATACCTGCGCGGTCAATATCCGGGTCAGTAGCAACACCGGACTCTGTTTTATTGAGGGCTAAGATAGCGGCATCCACGTCTTCAAGCTGACGACCGCCTTCCTGCCGAAGGAAATCCCAGAGATTAGATATCCAACCCGCGACTATTCCCGGATCCGGCGAGGCGTGTCCTGGGAAGCGGCCATCCATAACTAGTGTCTGGGCTCTAACTATCTCAACATCGGTATAACCACAAGACTCAAGAAAACCGCGAAAATCCGCTGCAGGCGCTGCGCCAACACCAAAGAAAGCAGAATAAAGCACAGCTAGGGGACTCTGCCGTCTATAACCAATAACTGCTGCTTTCGTGTTTTCATCTAATAACTCAAGCGGAGAACGCTTCCGGACTAAATCGTAATACCAATTTCCAAAAGATAAGAGCTCTCTTCCATAATATTCCTTGCCTTCTCTATGCGCAGACCCGCCAATCCATTTCAGAATTACCGCTGAGCGCAATATGCCGTTAAAATCAGCTTCTTTGGCTGCCAGGTCAAGATTCATATCATTATAACCCGCGGCGTCCCTTGCTTTGACAATCATGTCTTTGCTAGATTTATCGACCTGGGACATTTGATGGCCGAGAAAGGCCTTGAAGCCATTGTAATTAGCTTCGGAGTGGCTGGCGGAAATTAAAAATCCGAACACCGCTCCATATTTCTTCGCAGCCCAGGCTAAATGCGGAACGCCTGCGGCGTTATCAAATAAATATACATTCACTCCGTCCCGCAAAAAGGCTGCGGTAAGAAGGTTAGCGAAGTATTCGCCGTTTATACGGCTATCGTAGGCCATAACCACCAGATTGCGCATTATATTATCCCTAAACTCAGGATCTAAATTCGCAACCGATGGCTCATTACTTCTAATCTTTTGCTGTAGTTGTCGCAAGATTCTGACTATCGCTGCTTCCTGCTGCAATAAGGTAACGGCATTAATCAGGTTTGGACCGGTCAAAACGGGTGCAAATTGATCCTGAGCGAATTCTTCAAGTTCTTGCTCTTGAATAGCAACGAAAGAGCTCTGCAGGCTAGGATTACGAATGCCGGCAGTGCCAAACATACGCCATCCAGAACCAAAGCAATAAAGTAAATCGGCGCTACGACCTTCTAACATGCCACGGTAAATACCCTGGACTATATAGTCGGGGATGTGGTTTTGGGGATCAAGCCACTCTTTTAGAAACTTCCTCGCTGTGGCTAAAGTTGCCTTGGCTTTCGCCTCTTTGGTCCTTCCGTATGCGACTTGTTCTATAAGGAACATTTCCATCATTTTGCCTGCTTCTGTTTCAACACTAGACAGAACCAGGCGTCCTTCAGGAGTTATAATTAATCTGCCGGCAATGTCGCGGCAAAGAATTGACTTTTCAATTAACAGCCGGTTAAATTCGGCAATGTTCAACTCTCGAGACGGCCTTTCCGCAAGAGCGTTAAACTCAGAGCTCAATTTCATGAGCCTTGCAACTAACGTCTTCCATTCACTAACCGTTGTAATTCTATCCTTGGCTATAACAATCTCAGCTAATTCTTGCTGCGCCTGCTGGATAGACAAATTACTGTTGGCCGGCGAGCTGGCGGCAATCGGCGAGCTAGCTGGTTCCCCATTAGGAGTTTTAACCGGTAATCCTACATTAGCGATCCCATTATCATTAAACTTAGCCAGAATTTCATCGAATCTATCCTGTCCAACCCCCACAGCCCTGATTTCTCCTTCTAAATCTTCTTTCTTGGCATTATCAAATATTTCTTTTGATTTTTTTTCATAAACAGGGTTTACTAATGCAGTCAAAGATTCTTTCAGGAGCTCTAGATTTCCTATATTTTGATAAAGATTACCTACTTGGACACCTGTTAAAGAAGCATACGTCATATAAGGATCATCAACATCAAGTACTTCCAACTGTATTTCTCGCCCTGACCTGCTAGGGCGAAGATAATACTGAAAATTCTCACCGTCACTTGATTCATACCACTCATATAATTGTTTTGGATTTATAACACGAAGCACCTCGCGAAGGCGCCCCTTCTGCTCATCCAGGCTACCCTTATCTTTACTGGTTAACACTATTCCCCCAAAATCCTGATTAATGAATAACACTTCCCCTGATAACTCTAAATAAGCCACACCTGTGCCAAATTTACTCGGCCCTTGCACTGCGCGGGGAAATACATAAACCTTATACGTTTCATCAGCAGGGCTATAGGTAAAAATAATATTAAATGGCTGTTGGGATTGTTGCAAAATAGATAAAATCTTCGGAAAATCTTCACCAAAGACCTCCGACATAGCATCTTTTACTTCGTTAAAATTTACCTTTAAACGGATCCCTGTTGAACTTTCTAGCTCTACCCACTCATTTTCTTTTTTGGTCATTTTCTTCACAAATTCGTCCCAATCGAGCCCAACTTTCTCAACCTGGGATTTTACAACAGTCCCCCTATATAGTATCTTTGTGAGTTTTAGAATTTGTTTTTGTAATTCTTCTCTGTGGTTATAATCGCTGCTTAATACGATAGTTCTAACCATCCAGTCATCAGGAGGAAGCAAAACTGAAACAGTTACTCCTCCACGGGTAGTAAAAAGTGCCTTTGGTGTCTGTCTCTCAACAGGCAAAGAAGGCAACCCTTGAGGATCGGAATAATCAAATCCCTGTAAGTGTAAATGATTTATCGACCCCCACGCTAACCAACTGTTAAATGTAGTTTTATAACTTGACCTATTGATATCCCGTAATACCGCAAGAGCAACCCTTGCTGACTCTTTGATAAAAACCTGATTATGCTTTCTTAGGCGTTCAGGAACGAACAAAACATGCCCGGAATAGAAAGGATTGGTGTTTACGATAATATCTGTATTTACGCCATCGTAAATAACATCCTTGGCAATGATTTCTTTTGGGTTCATCCGTCGGACATCTTTAGGATCCATCTGGCGTATTGCCTCGATACTTTCTTCCTGCGTCATGAAACAGAATACATTAGCTTTTTCCTCACCGAAATCTGGCTCCATAGTATCGAGTTTTGCAGTTGGAGGCCGCTTCCCTCCTCTGCCAGGATTAAACATACTTATCAATTCTACTACTGTTTTTCTGTCAAGGCGTCCAAGGGTATAATTGAAAATCTTTTGCTTGGGTTGGTTATTTTTGATGGCAGTCTCAGTTTCTTGCATTTTGCTATCCCACGCATCATTTATCTCTTTAAATGTTATCGGCGAGTTGGAGGTTAATCCCAACTTCGAGTTTATGAGTTTGCGTAGCTTATCGCTATCTTTAGCTAATGCTATAGCCTCGCTGGTATTTATCGAGCCCTGATAAAGATAACCAACATGATGGTCACTAAGGCCAGCTACGAGAGAAGAAGGACTTTTAACAATCTTATCGGAAATCAACTTCAGCCCTATACGCGCCTCAGACTCATTCCGCGCAACCTTCAATAGGCCATTCAAAATAATATCCTTAAAATCTGTTTCTGCTATATCGAATATGCTAGGGATGCTGCCGTAATATCCTCGGGCGTCGGTTTCCTGCTCTTCAAACTTTTTTAATTCCTGCCAAAGAGTATCTATTGCCCCGGCGAGTAAATCTCTTAATTGTGCCGTCGGTAAGCCCCTGGTTGCTGATAAAGCAGCTGGGATACTTCCTCCTCTTTGTTTAATCTCCTGCTCAATCAACTCACGTAATCGTGTAGCATCATTTACTAAGTCTACGGCCTCTTTAACCTCAAATTTCACAAGGTCATATTCAGGATATGCGTGATGATCACCATGTGTCGCCCACCCGCTGGTATCCTTTACTTCGACTTCTATCCTAGCAAAAATCAAATCTATAGCAACCTCAGCCTCCTCTTTACTACTTACTACATTAAGAAGCCTTGGCAAGATTTGCTTATTAAAATCTTCAAATTCAGAAAAATGAGCAGTAGTATAATGTTTATTATGCCACTTCCTATCTAATTCATTGCTAATAAACTCAGATAAGTCACCGCTGCCCCCCCCTCTCCCCTGACTAGGCTGCACTACCAGGACAAAGGCTACCTGCTCGGCAGCGTTAAGATCATTCTCCTTGATTATCCGCTGAACATCTTCATCACTTGGTTTACCCTGGATTTGCCTTAAGCTAATTAGGGCATTCCTTAAGGCGGAGTTCTGTGGTAAAGAACCGATTAAGTCATTTAAAGGTATTGGCTGATTATTCTTTACTGCATTGCGGATTCTTGTTCTGAAGTCGGAAAGATTGTTTTTATCTAAATGGGTAGTAGTAATTGGTGAACTTACGCTCAAAGGATCAGCCCCTTCGCCTTCCATCGCTATCAATCCTGCCTTTTCAGTAGGTATTGCAGGGGATCTTAAGTTACCGCCGAATACTCCAATACTTCCATTAGCCAGAGGATTGTTTGTAGTGGGTATGGCCATTGTTTTTCCGGTCAAATCCTCTCCACCGCTAAAATAGCTTCTTATTACCTGGCCTGTGGGCGTATAAACAGGCTCCTGGATGTTATATTCGCCATCTTTCTTTGACCAAGGCTCTTGAGAGATTAGATTGGTAAGGTTCCTAGTATTTATGAGAGAGGCGTAACTGCCGCCTTTTCCTGCAAAGCGTAACTTAAACCAACGGGCTAGAATAAGGGAATAATAGACCTGTCTTAGGCTTGCGTATCTTTTGCTTGAGTTTACCTCTTTGGTAAGCTTAGGGATAATAAGTTCTCTGATAAGCTGAGAGGAGTAATCATTAAGTTGCTTTGCACGCTCGTCTTTGAAGTTGTAGGTAGCAGAATCTTTGAGGTAGTCTTGCTCAAGCATTACTTTTAAAGTTGCCTTGGCTTTCGCCTCTTTGGTCCTTCCGTATGCGACTTGTTCTATAAGGAACATTTCCATCATTTTGTCTGCTTCTGTCTCAACACTAAACAGAACCAGGCGTCCTTCAGGAATTATAAGTAATCTGCCGGCAATGTCGCGGCAAAGAATTGACTTTTCAACTAACAGCCGGTTAAATTCGGCAACATTCAGCTCTCGAGACGGCCTTTCCGCAAGAGCGTTAAACTCAGAACTCAATTTCATGAGTCCTGCAACTAACGTCTTCCACTCACTAACCGTTGTAATTCTATCTTTGGCTGCAGCCATCTTAGCTAATTCTTGCTGCGCCTGCTGGATAGACAAATTACTGTTGGCCGGCGAGCGACCGAGCCTCCTATATTCTAGCGGCGAGGAAGTCCCGAGCGAAAGCGAGGGGCTGGAGGCGCCGAGCAAGGCCGCGTAGGTTTCATTGCTTAAAGCGCGGCCAGTAGCCTTTTCTATCCCTCTCATCATCCCAAAACTACCTTCACCGTCACTTATATCCCCAATAGGCAAAGATAAGTTTATATGAGTTTTATACATGTGCTTGGGGTCTATTATTATGCCTGCTTTGGTTATGGCATTATCAAGCTGGGAGCGGGAGTCGGCAGTGGGGCAAAGATAGAATATTTGCGTATAATCAATCTCCGGGAATCTTCTGTGGTCTAAAGCCGGAACTCCGCTCATCGCCAGATAAACAGGCCGAGCAGGCCTGTTTTGAATCTGGTCACAGGCATATTCCAGAAGAACGCTGTAAGCATAATATACTTGCTGGATAAGCTGATATCGGGACAGGGAAATTGCTGATGTGTACTTGGTCCTTAAAAGTTCCTGAATAAAGTAATTACCGAATGTGCCAAAGGTGAGAAGTTCACTACCTATTAATTTTTCTAACTGCGCATAGGTTATATCGCTGCGCCTGGATAGGACCAGATGGATGGCTTCCCTGACCAGTTCGGTGTCGGTTCTTAAATTCTCTAAAACTACTCTCGCCTTCGCTTCAGGATCATGACGCAAGATATCCTCAAAAGAAACCGCAGGCGCCTGCTCTCTAATCCTGGCGATGAGAGTATTAAGCGCAGAGAGGTGCTGGAGTAAATGGGTAATGCCTATGTGTTCCTGGCGCCACTGCCTGAAATTAGCCTCAGTCCCCGGTATAGGTTTTCCCAGTAATTTGCGGGCATCTTCACAGAGCCCCCAGGATACCAAATGCTCCCGGTGGTCTCTGTCTATCAGGAGGGTATTGGCAGAATTCGGTCTTACCTCATAGATTAATCTAGCATTTTCCTTGCCAGGCATAAAGCCGTAAAGCATACTGGCGGAGCGCCGTTCAGCGAGAGTTCTTTCAATTTCAGGCCTCAGCACTAAATCTCTGCCTGGAGTGAGATTGATTTCTGCCTGCTCAATATACCAATTGGGTGCAAAATCTAATCCGGAAAGCAAGGTTTGGGGTAATTTTAATTTAGCCAACTGCTCGCCACTCTGAAATTTTCTTATTTTCTTCAGCTCTTCCCGCGCCTGCGCTGCATCCATATCCCAACCAATAACTAATATCGTATTTCTGGGAACACGGATATGCATATTGGATAATTTCACCCGCCGGCCGATAAACACATGAGCGCCTTCTTCTACTTCAATAGCTACATTATAGAAGAAGGCCCCCCGGTAATCTTCAAAGGTTACTTTATCCGCAGGGAAATAAGACTCTATAATCTGGTAATTTACTCCGGGCAGGCCAAAAAATCTCCTACCGTGGTCATTAAAAGCCATAAAATCAGCGGTCTCCAAGTAAGAACGTGGATTGCCCACATCAAACCAGAATCCGCCGCCTGCCTCCTCTTTCTTGCTTTCGGCAATACCTAAATCCGCAACGTAGAATCTTAGTTCGACGTGCAACTGCTGCACGATATGCCAAAGCTGGAGACGGTCTTCGGCTTCAGTTATCTCATCCCAGCGCGCAGGAAGCAAAGGCTTTTGCTTGCTTTCTAATTCTTTTATGCTCTTCTTTAAAGATTCCTGTCGAGAAGGGTCTTTAGCTTCTTTAAGCCGCTCTTTCTGTTTCTTAGCTCCGGCAAGAAGCTTATTAGCCTGTTCGATATCCTCTAATCTGACAAACCTTCCCTCGCCTAAAGTAGCAAATAAGCCAATGGGGTAAGCCTCACGCAGAATCAAAGGCGCTGCCTCTAATGCTGCTATCTTCTTTTCCAGCTTAGCCGCCTCCTCCCATATCTCCGGGGCAAGTCTTTCTTCTACTGTCTCAAGTCTACGTCTTTTACGTTCAAGCTCATCCTTAAGTTTCTGCAGTTTGGCAACATAACTAGTGCAAGGGACATCTAAAAGTTCAAATACTCTTTTTAAGGCCTTATTTCTGAAAGCAATGAGGAAGGGATTGCGCATCACCCTGCCTTCTCCAGTAATGGCTAAGGCTATCACCTGGTTAAAACTGCCTTTTTCTTTAAAGTCAATCAATTTGCCTGCAGAGTCAGCAGCAATTAAACCTAAATCACAGAGTTTTTTATTTTTGACCTGATTCATCAGCTCAACATAACCCCGCTCACCCACCAGCCGGGCCAATTCTCTATCCGCCTCATCCTTAGGAAAGCCTCTATTCATCATATTTTGACGCAGTTGTGTTAAGTCGGCTATAAATCTCTCTAATTCCTCAGTATCATCGGCTAGCGGCACTCTGATTCCTGCGCCAAATAACAAAACATCTGCCTCCTTAGGAAGTTCGGCTAATGCCCTATTCCCAACTGTAACTGCTCCTGGACAGATAACATTATCGCTTCCGCCAATCAAAGTCCAACCTCTTCCCATTCTGGGGAATTGGGCTAAGATGGCCTGTTGAGTATAATAGCTTATTTCTAAGAAGATCTGGTTAAACATCCTAAAAAGGCCCTGGAACACCTTCAAGATAGCCAGGGCATACATTCTGGTTTTAAGCCCGGCATCAGTGATAAAGTTATGGCTAACCTCGTCTGTAAAGTGCGGGTCTCTAATTGCATCTTTGAAGGCCTCAAGGATACCCACAAGATCATGATCAAACCTCGTGTAATCAGAAGGTAGTTCGCAACCCTCAAAGGTCACATATTCTCCGGGATTGCTACAGCCTAAATCCTCAACGATATGGTCTTGATAGAGTCCCCTGCAGATTCCTTCCTGGCCTCTTGCCGGCCGTATAGCTACTTTCATCCGCCGATTCTGGAAGAAGGCTGCCGCCGTCTTGGAAAAGTCAGGGGCCTCGGTTATTTTCTTGGGCAATTCATAGCGGCTGAGATGAACAATAGCCTCCAATAAACTAAGCTGCTCTTCTACGTCAGCTGCGATTACCGATTCGCCCCTTAAAAGCAGGTTCTGATAATTGACGAATTTAATCAAATCTGCCCAAAGCTCAAAGATGAGCTCTCTATTTCTTCCGCTGGGCGGCAAATGATAGCCGTGGTAGAGATCCTGGTTTTCATGGCGGATAATTGCCTTCAGCCCGGGCCGGTGGTACGGACAGGTCTGCACAAATTCCAAGGTATTCAGGCCAAGATAGATGCGCTGAATTCCTGCTTCTTTATCGCCGGTAGTCCCGGCATGGCTGATTAAGGAAGCAAATTTCTTTTCAAAGTAGCTTCCTTTATAGATAATGGTAGGCTGCAGGCGGGCTGTCTCAAAACCAGGCTCAAGGATAACGGCAAACTCCAGTTGAGAAATCTGTTCATTGCCTAATTCCCGGATTAATTTCTGAAGGAAGATAAAGCTGTTTTCTAATCTCTTCCTTAAAGGTTGGCTCTTGAGGTTTTCCATCATTCTGGTGAGGACCATTTCTGGAGGATGATGGATATTCTTGTAGAAGGCATGGGCTAAGGCGGTTAAAGCTGCTCTTTGCCTGCTGGTAGTTATTTCTTCCGGTATACCGGCGAATAAATCAGGGATATTAAGATTAAGGATATCTCTTAAGACAAAGAATCTGCCTTCGGCTATAGCAGCGCGAATGGCGGGCTTGGTCTCTTCGGCATCGTCAATAGTCAGGCCTTCTTGCCACCTGAGGTCTTTGGGCTGGGAGCGCTCCTCCTCCAGCGGCGAGCTGGTGGTTCGACTATCGCTCACCACCAGTCCTGAGCTTGTCGAAGGGCTGGCTGCGCCGTAGCGTCTCTGTAAAAATTGGACAGTCTCAAATAATTCATGGAGGGCATCGTAGTTTAGCCTCTCGGTCATATCCTGGCAGGAAACATGGTCAACTTCAAAATAGCCCTGCGGAGGAGAGGTGGTTAGGCCAGCCAGCCATTTTATTAAGTCCATAAGATAAGCAGGTTCTTCCTGAACCGGCCAGATGGCTAGGTGCCAAAGGTCAACATCCTCTTTTAGCAATCTATTGATAGGTTCATCTCTACCCCTAATTTTTAAAGTCGGGCTTACCGGCAGCATTCTTGCTAAGATGTCTCTTATACTCTGCCCAAAGAGAGGACTTTTTCTTTTCGGAAACACCTCAAATACTTTCTTGTAAATCAGGGTCCAGCCCTTCCTGCCATCAGGCATGATTATCGGGACATAATTCAATAATTCTTCTTCTCCTACAGATAAGGCATTTACCCCTTCCGGAACTTGTATTACAAAGGCGTTCTTCCCTATTCTGCTATCAGGGGGCAATAAAGCCAGATAAACCTGGCCCCCTTGCTCTATAGTAAGGGGGCCTTCAGTAAATATATGGCACCTGATACTTGAGGGATCTATATTGCTTGTCTGCCTATTGAGCAGCACACAGCCATCCTCTAACCGCTTTGACCCTATGGCAGATAAAATCCTCTCTCCTTTTCCTAATTCAGACATATAACGGTGGGCGAGTATATATTGACTATCGCCACCATAGTCAAAATAATCTGTCCGCCTTTCCTCAACTGCCACCATAGACAAACCTATCGTCCCTCTTCTGCGGGCGCTCCTATGGATTATATTGTAATGATTGACATGGGAAACTATTAGGTTTTGATAGTTGAAACCATAAATTATGATTGTTTTTCCCTTTACTGTTTTTTCTACTATTCTGCCCCGGGCAAGGAGCATTATCTCGCGTTCGCTAAATACGCCTTCCTCAGAACCGGCTAATCCTTGATAATCCGGTATTTCGCTAAGTTTGTCTCGCAGGTATTGGCATTGAGACTGCACGAGTAAGGTATACCAGTCTTTGGAAAGGTTCCGCGGATATACGGGTAACCCCTTAAATAATCTTTCCTCCACAGCTATCCCCTGCCGGAGAAAACGCCATAATATGGCTTGATAATCAATGCTCCTGTTATAAACCCATAGAGAGGAAGCAGTATTAGCATAAAGCTGCGGTTTGTCGATATCTTGCGGGTCATCAATGCCAAGGGCCTGAAAGTTTCCTTTAAGCTCTTCCATGGTGGGCTTTTCTTTAAACCCGATGATGCGATGGCCTAAGCTACCGTCCGCATCTCTCTCTCTGATAAATACGCCATAGGTAGAGTCAACCTCGTACATACTCGCCGGGCTGCCAAAAAGATTTATCCCTTCAAAAACCTGCTCTATCTTGGTAATCAGACAGCCATCGCCATTAAATATACCCATCCACCCCTTAGCTGCCTTAGGTCTCTCCTTTAACACCTCTTTTTTATATCGGTTCATAAAGAGGGCGTATTGATATACGCCTATGGAGACCAGGTCTATAAGGGTGAGGCGTTTATTTCTTTTGCGGAATTCTTGGGCTAATTTTCCTTCTCCTAAATATGCCAAGATGGGCATAATAACCTTGGAAATAAGGCGGGCAGTAAAGCGGGTGGCAAAGCCCCCTACCTGCTTAAAGACAATGCGTTTATCAGCCAGGTATTCTAAAATCTCTTTCTCGTGCGCTTTGATATCTTCAATGGTGATATACTCCATGCTTTTATTCGGGATTATCCCTTCCTTAACCGCAACTACCTTCGCTAACTCCAACATGCCGCGGGCAACAATGTTGCTTTCCCCGACATTATATCTTTTCCCTGGTTGATACGGATCGCGGGGGTTAACCACAAAGACATATTGCACATCGCTGCGGTAGATAATTCCCTTGCGCTGCTCAATCATTTCTTTAAAATAGCCCGCTTGTCCTTCGTTCCAGCAACACCACACCTCATAATCATAAGCAGGCTCTCTTTGGGCCAGAGCCTGCTCCCAGGCAGGAAGAATGGTGTTGTAAAAAGTGTCTTTTAAGAAAATAATCCTCTCTAAATTATGGGCATTACGGGATAACTCCCGCAGGCATTCTATTTCATTTGGGGTCAAATCTTGGCGCCCCAGGAGCGCGTCGCTGTGCTGGATAAGCCCTGCTACCTCACTAAGAAATGGCGCGTATTTAAAATCTCTAACTTTGCCTAAACGGGCCCATATTTTTAATAAATGGCTGGTCAAAGGAATGGCGCGGTGTGAGGAGGTATATGTTTTTGCTGGTTGAGAAGTACCCGTGGTATCTTCTTCCTTTTTCTCTCTTGCTGTTAAACGCGACCTGGCCGGCTGGTATGGCCGCATAGGCGAAGAGGCTGAGGCAGCTACGTTCTTAGAAAATACTAAAACATAAGAGGGAATGTTAACCAACACCCCTGACCAATCCTCAATCTTAACTAATCCCTCTGTTTTAAAACCTAATCCTTCGCCATATTTCTTTAACGTCTCAAAATCAATGTACGAAGTAAGGTCTACGGGGGAAATAATCCCCCCCAATAATTTGCTTAATATACTCGTGACAGACTGGGGCCTAACAACCTGTTGTAAAGAATAGCAATAAACACTCGGTCCTCCTGTATAAAGATCCTGCCTTCTTTCCTCTCCATAGTCTATAGTTATAAAATAGCCTCTCTTTAAAATAGTAAATATCTCTTCTATAAAATGCAGGGCGTTTAAATTTACCGCAAATTCAATATCATCAGGTAAGGTAACCGCGCCTTCGGCGATATCAAAGTATGTAACGAGCTCCGGGGTTGAAGGCTCCTCTTCTACTTCTTGGAAAGTATCTCCTGATTTTTCCATATATATCTCTCTTAAGACACCGTTCCTCTTTATCACTCTATGCACGGGGAAAGTATCGGGAAGCTCGTTAGAAATCACAATCCCTTCAATACTATCTTTATCAAATTTAAGTTGTAATGCCAGTGCCGAGGTATTCACAAACGAAACCTTATCCCCAAAATTACTCTTCGCTACTCTAACTTGGGCAGCGGATAATAAAGCAGGGCTCATATCCACCATTATATAGGTAAGGGCTGGCCATAAATCTGGGTGTTCATCCCTAAATGTGCGCATCATATTGAGCATTAATTGCGCATCGCCTATGCCTATCTCAACTACCTTAAATTGAGAAGGGTTCCCCATTATCCGCCAATAACCGTAAATCTTTTTCGCGATATTTCTCGCTACGGCTTCTGACTTGGCATTAGTCTCGAATGGAATCGTTTCTCTATTATAAAAACCTCTATTGCTTATCTCTTGTATCTTGGCGCAAGTATACCTGCCCTCTTTACGGGCCACAGCTCCAACCCCAACCGGGCTGCTGGATTCTACAGGAGCCTTACCCCTTATCTCCCAGATATCACTTCCGTCTTGAGCTCTATGCAGATAGGTATGGGCGCTGCGGCTATTGATTCTAGTAATTTCCCCTTTAGAAAGGTCAAATTTTAAGTCATAATTATCCGCGCCAAGGGCAGGGCGTAACCTGCGGCTATTTCTGAGTATCCCTTCCTTTATTTCTCCGTAAGTTAAACTGGCTGCGCTATAATCAAAAGGCATAAATTCAAAAACAACGTACTTTTCAAACCTGATCCCTCTCTGCTCGCTGATCTGAAACAACCTATCCAACAACTGCCTGAAACGCTCTTCGCATATTTCATCCGCTCTATCAAAATCCACGCAGAGAAATGCCCCTACCTTTCTGCCGTCAGGCAAATGGCCGGTAAGGCCGATGACTTTTAAACTCCGTTCATTAACTTCTAATACGATAATCGAGGTAGGCCTGTCTAAAGATAGGGCCTTGGCAAGAACAAATCCGCTATGGCCCAGCGGAAAGATAAAAGAACCTGCAGGGTATCTGCGCATCGTGCGTTCGTGTGCGCCCATATCCTCAAATTGAACCTCTTCTTCCTGCAATAATAACCTGTAGTTTCTCCCTTCTGTCCCCAATAGAATCTCTCCATCCAGGTATCCTACAACTGTCTCTTTGCACCTTTCCCAGGCCGAAGTATCTTCTCCTGAATTCTCCTGTCCGGCCGGAAATTTAGTTAAACTGCCTTCCTGTATATCTAACCGAATATCCGATATATAATAATCGCAAGGGGTCACTCCTGGTTGAAATGCCTGCATTGCCTGTTCTTTTATCTGATCTAAGGTATCCTTAAGAGAAAATTCCTTCTTTTGTACCACCCCTTGCATATTTGAAACTAAATACTGTATTCCCGTAATTGTGGCTTTTCTAGTTCGAACCAAGTCAAAGAGTACATCCCCCAGAAGACCAGCAAAAACTTCTCTGTTTTCATTACAAACAACCAGTCCTGCTACTTTCTGGCCATTAGGCAAAACGCCAAATATGCCCAAGCCAACATTGTTGGCGATATCGCAACGAGGACTAATTAATTTAGTTGTGCCTTCACCCGGCAACTCTGGAGAAGTCAACCAAAAACTCTGGCTCCTCGCCACTATTGAAACAGGAAAATAGCTATTAGTGGTATAAACACTGTTAGTATTCAGGTCATAGACAGGCACCTCTAATTTTTCAGTTACTAAATAAATCCTACCACCCCTGTGTATGCCATAATGCACTGGTCCATCTTCAATAGGATTTGCTACATAAAGGTAATCGAGAGGGCTGGATGAATTAGTTCCAATCCCAAACGGGCTGCTGGATTTCGTCTCTTCCGGCCTGATTTTAGGATTGCCGGTAAATGGACCTTGGCCGACTACTATAATCTTAAGATTGTTATGTTCAAAACTATGGCCTGCGTTGGGATAAAGGATGACTGTCTGGCCTGCGGTTAATGTTACTTCTTGTTTATTCTGCCAATTAGAATCCGTAAATGTAGCGTTAGAGCTACCCTCAAGAATAATTAATGCTTCCATATAATTATCCGGCTCTTGGTGTAAGGCCTCCGGGCCATTGGCAGTCTTAACGCCTATACCAATTGCGGCAGAAATAATTGAAATCGGAAACATCTTAGGAGGGTATGTGGTTGCCCTGTATATTATTGCTGATAGATTATCTTGGCTGTCTATGATAAACTCTGGGGAAGGTACTCCTTGGGGGGCTTTCATCGGTCTTTGGGTGAGGTCGGGGATTATTCTTGATTCTAACGGCGGGCCTCTGGTAAGATTAGCCTTTCCTTCTCTGACTATTTTCACCAAAGAATTTTCTCTTGCGTACAATTTTCCGGCAATAAAAATAGTAATGATATCGCCTTTATTTAAAACCGCTTTATTTCCATCTGATAGCTCAATTCTCACCGACCCTTCATCTACATAAACTACCCTCTGGCTCCTTCCTTGAAATGGCACTTCTTCGCCTTCTGCCAACCGCCTTGTCTCTAATACCAAAGGTAACTTTTCGTTGCTCAGATATACCTCTCCTTGAGGAACGACCGTAAATAAAGGCGACCTAGCGGAGATAATTTCCTCCGCGGGGGATGACGCATGGTTAGAACGTATTTTGACTTTTAGGGTTCCGGGAGCACGGATAAGCCCAAATTTATCCCTGCCTAAAACTAACTCGCCTCGGTTGACAGTTACTTTCCCGATTGGGATATCCCTGCATCTAAGATTAATCGCGTTTACCCTTGCGAATAAATTGCTAAATATCTCTGGAGTAACCACTCCTGTGATTCTATTTAATACAGCGTGGACCAACGGCGTGCCCCGTTCAGAATCAGAAAATTCTTCGTCTAACTGCCCCCTTAATTCAAACAAACTTTCGTCTTCCAGATAGCCGGCAGCAAAGGTTACGCCATCAGGCGCCAAAATTATCTCACGGAAGCTAATTTCAATCTGCCGGTTAGTTCGCGCCCTAGCCACTCTTTCGGCCAACGCTTCAGTCAGGCTTAGTGTATTAGCATCCACTTTTTCCGGAGCAATCGAAACAAGGGCAAAAAGAGTGGTATGAATGAGGCCTTCTGGATTAGAAGTGAATGTGTCTTGCGGTAATCCTGCAATTAACTCCCTGTTAAGCTGAACTAATTTACCTCGCAGGGAATTATAAAGGGTTATAATCAAGCTAACATCATAGAGTGGGCCATTGATTAACGGCTTGGGCGCCCGGCCTTCTGCTACCATTTGGGCAGTCGCCTGCCGGATATTCGCATAGGCCTCGTCTAATGCCTGCACGCTCTCCAGGCGCAGGCGCGTCCCAACTGCTGCTCCAATCCCAATCGGGCTGCTGCAGCGGCCGCCGTTAAGATATAATCTATCCTTCCTCTCTTCAACCCGACGCAAGGATTTTGTAGAATCATCGTGGTCCTTCTTCAGGGCCTTGACCAAGTCGCCCAAGGTGATATCAATCCTGCTTCTAAATCCTAAATCATCTAAGATGTATTCTGCCTTGGCTAAGGCAACTTTCTCTTGTAACTTCTCCACCGCATTGTGTAGAGTCTCTTGCTTCGTGCCAAAGACAGAAATTAAATTATTAACAAAATCTATGGCCATCTGTAAATTCTTAGGGTTTGACTTCTGAGGCTCAAAGCGCGTAGCTAATTTGACTTCTTCCTTAGCCGTTGCGCCAGAAACCACTTCTACAAATAGCGTATCTGCTAACCAAGTGTGGTCGCCGGCCAGATTGGTGCATTGTTTCGCCGGGCGGCGCGGCGCATCTTCAAAGCACAAAAGTTTAAGTTTTACGGGCTCCTCAATCCGGGTAAACCTAAAATATGCCTTGACCACTTCATCCTGCGTAGCGAACTGGTCTAAGAATAGCTGCACTGCCTCCGGGCCCCTGCAGCCAAAGGCCTTTTCAGCATATCCTACTATGTCTAAAACATAATTGGCAGTATTAAAGAGAGGCATAAATACATCCAGAAGCAAAGAAAAGACGGTTTCGATATCTTTTTCGGATCCAAGCTTTAGGATACGCTTATTCTCCTTTCTTTCCTTTATTTTCTGTAGCAGCGCCTCTTTAACCGCAGGATTGTTTAAAACATTTCTAACCATGGGTTTGGCAACTTTCAGCGCGGGCTTCTTCGCATTAAACACAGCAGCCATCTGGAAGCCTTCAATAAGGCCGCGGATGCGCTTGGTAAATTCAAGCACCGCAGGAATAGCTCTTGGCTTAAATTTAGCGGGCGCGCCGCCGCGCTGTCCCGGCGGCTTAATGGCTACTTCATTAATTAAAGAGGTACCTGTGCTGTGCATCAGGGCTAATAAGACGGGGTCAAGAGAAGCCGCGCGGTTATCCACATTAGAGATAAAGAAATAACGGTAGCCTTCTTTTACCAAGCCGGCAATGTCGCCTGTAGCAATTAAATCTACAAAGGTGGAGTCATGCCCATCCGGCCAATATATCTCATCTAGGGGCAGCTCAGGCTGTATCCGCCTTAAGAATTCTCCGGTATGCTTATAGAGAAGATTAGACCTTTCTTCGTCAATAAGAATAACCTCTGAGGCATAGGGGTGCTTATGGCGATAGCGGTTCGGCCTGAAATAATCCCTCTCGTATCCTAATCTTACTAAATCAGACCTTATATCTCTCTCCGAGAGGTGGCTAATAAAGATGAGGGCGGGCGTGTTACGGGCGAGGACTCCCTTTTGCCTGTATTTCTGATTATGATAAGCCATCTGGGCTAAGAATACCTCTACAATGGAATGCGGGGCTGCGTCCATCTCCACAAAACAGAAACCCTTGGCCCTGTCTTCGCTGAATCTTCTTCCTTCTGCGTCAAAGAGCACTTCAGCATACCTTAATCCCCTTCCTCCCGCAGAGCAGACTCCCACCGCAAAAGGAATTAACCTCTCTCCTTCTGTATTCAACTCTTCGTGGTTGGCAACCCGCAATTCTCCTTCGTTATTGCGGAAAACTGTGTAGTGGCCCAGAAGCGGATAAGATACGGAGTCAAGTTCTAAATCAAGGCGCGTCCGGCCAAGGGCTTTTCCTAAAGAGCTAAACTGCAAGCCGCGCTGCCACGGCTGGAGCTGATTTAAACTCTTCAGCCTTATATTCTGCCGGCTGTTATCGCCCTTAATGGCAATGAGCCTGTAACTCCTGATTAACTCTCTGATAAACTTATAAGAAGGATACGACCTATTGGTTACCGGGTTAATATCAATAATCGAGCGCTCCACCATCAGCCGGTGCGCCTGTTGGAATAATTTGCTGCGCGGTTCGGTTAGCGCGAAGACGGCTGCTAAATGGTACTTGGCTAAAATAATGCTGGGAGGCTCGCGTTTTTCTAAAAGAATCCTGGTCAATCTAATCTGTTCTTCTAAGCAAGCCTCTAAGCCTGCGCTGGTCCTACTTAACCCTGCATCAAAGTAGGCATAGATGTAAGATATGAAATTACCTTTTGTGCCCTGCCAAACATCTAAGAAACGCCGGATATCCGGCTTCTGGCCTGTAACTATCCAGGCATATATAACCCGGAAGAGCTCCCTTGCGGCATAAGAAGGGGCTGTTTTGTCAACCTCTACTTCTGAAACAAAGGGGCCATGAGTGGCTTCAGTGACAATATGGGTGTTTTCGTGTAAGAAGGCCTGAGTCAGGATGATGCGCAACATTTCTCTGTAAGGTTCGGGTAGTCCTTCATAAAGCTCAGCTATCTTCTCTAGATACTCCCTGACCATATAGGTGCAATGATGGGTCCTGCTGGGATGCAAGACTACATCAATCAAGTCCCACAGGCTATTAGCCAAAAGGATTACTTCAAAATCAGGGATAAATATTCCTGCTTTCTGCAACCGGGAGAGCTCCTGGCGTAAGTCAGTATAAAGAACTTTGCCGGTATCAATAAGAGGCCTCTGTAATTTGGCCTTGGGGTTACCCAAAAGGCAAGTAGCTCCCTTTTCTGACACACTCGCAATTTTAACCGCGTGATTCACCAGATTATGCTCATCAGCATTCAGCCAGCCTCCCCTTAAGCGTATCGCCGGCCCCCAAGAAACCGGGCTGCTGGAGCGGCCGGTTTCTTCAGACCAGAATCTCACCAGCGCGCCGAATTCTGTAACCGACAAGCTGCTGGTATGCTGACGTAGTAACTCTTGAGCAACCGGGCTGCTGGCTTGCCTCTTGTACAAAACAACCATGTTGATTACTGCTTTGTTTTCCAAAATTGGACTTGATGATACTGCGCCTAATTCCCGAGGAGCCAAATTATAAAGCCCATGATCCTTTATATACTTGTAAACAGTATAAGATACCATTGCAAGAACTTCTTTTTCTCTCTTTCCTGCAAATGCTTCCCTAATCATCGTCGCTGAGGTCTCAAATGGCGATGGCATGGATTCTATCTTGAGTGTATCTGAAATTATCCCTTCACACTTCTTGCTATCCCGCTCAACAAAGATCGCAGATACCGAATGCTTGGTAACATCATATTCAACACCCAATTCTTTAAGAGTATCATGTTTACCCGTAAGAGCTGCCTCTAATTTCCCGATTGTATCAAGTACCCGCTTGCCTGTCCTCTCATCAATCTTGTCGCGTGCATAGTGATCTGCGCCAACAACAAGGAAAACATCTATCTTCTGTTGTGGATTAAGTCCTAAAATTCTGAAGATATTAGTTTCGCCATCAAACTCGGTGTCTAAGGCAATTGGTGAATAGCCAAATAATGGCTCAAATATATTTAGTATTCTCTGAACCATTGTATGACGGTGCTCCTGGTTTTTGCCTAAATCAGGCTTTCGAGCATCTAAGCCGGAGACAATATATATAACCTTATCAAGCCTGAATAAAGCCATGGCAACCAATCCAGCAATCAAGTGCGCCCAATGAATAGGGTTGCCTGCAAGCGGAAAGATACCTATGCGTAATCTCCTGTTAATAACCGGTTTTTCTGTATCATCTTCTGAAGTGCGAATTTCGAAATTAGGATCTATCCTCTGATGGATTAAGTGTTGAGCTATCTTGGTTAACGATGCTTCTGCTGTTTCTTCAATCTTATTAAATAAACCCTCTTCTATACTTATGCCCAACTCCTCTGCCATACTCCTAAGCTCACTCGTGATTCTTGTTTTGATAATAGAGGTAACAGGTTGAGAATCACTGGTAATGATGGGGGAACTGCTAACTTCTTTATCGCCAGATACTATATCTATGCTTAATCCCTCCCGACAAATACGAAAATCATAAACGGCGGCTTTATTCTCACGTAATTTATCGTCCTGCTGAAATAATGCATTCAAACGATTTATTAACTCCTGCTTCTTCCCTTCTTTAGCAATTAAAACAACAAAACCACCGCCGCCTGCACCACAAACCTTTCCGCCTACAATCAAATCCTTTACTTTATCAAAAATAAGTTCTATATTACTTACCGATACAAACGGATTTAATATCTTAAAATCCTCTGAGAATTTATTTAGAAGGTAACCCAATCTGTCAATGTCGCCATTTTGTAAAGCCCTAACGATATCTCCGTCTATCTCTTCTAATCTCTTGCGAGCTTCAAACTCAGGTTCACTGCGACTCAAATAATCCCCTATTAATTTAGTTAATAAATCTCCGGCAAAGTGACTGCATCCTGAATAACACAATACCATACGATCTTCTAAACTTTTTATAGCACCTTCCGTTAACTCAATCTCATTTACTATAGGTTTAGGCACTAATCCAGGCGGAGAGGTTATAACTTTTATCCCCCCATAGATGCCACCTATAGGATCCTGCCAGCCGCCCCCGATTCCTAAAAGCCATTCCATATAAAGTGTATGGCCCACAATCTCTTCTCTAGTCACATCCTGTCCCGAAACCTTAAACAAAGCTGCTAATAGTACTGCCTCAAGAATACCACTGGCACCCAAACCCGACCCTTCCGGGACTACCGCTTCTGTAACGACCTCCAAGCCTCCACCAAACGCATTCAAGATTTCTGTTAAAGTACGAGGGTCTTCTTCATTTATTATGCCAGTTACTACTAATGCGGCTTTTAATAAACGTAAAGGTTCACGCTTGCTTTTAAAACTAAATATGCCCCCTTTCTCAACTACAATCTCTTCTCTTTGCAAATCTTTTGATGAAAGAATAATTTTCGGTTCATCAATTCTTTTTACTTTCGCTGTAACCTTGGCATTTTCAATTTGTACGGCAAGATTTACAGCTCGTCCACCTCTATCAACACATATGGCAAGAAGATCTGAGCCGCCCCCATGCGATAAATCCACTCTTAGGGGAGCTTGACCAATAATATCCTTATCCCTTAAACCTTCAGGTATAACCAATGGAATATTTCTTCTCCTATATGTTTTATGTAACTCTCTATCCAGCGTCTCCATAGCCAAATCTTCGTAAGACCGAGATAATGCAGCTTTATACCTGACTCTGAATTGCTTGCCAAGCATCAATCCCGATTTCACAAAATAATCTATCGCATCTGAAATAAACTTGTAGGCGCGTGCTCGCTGAAATGGGTCTCTGCATCCGGAGGCAAATTCCTCCAATCCATTTATTAATTGAAAAATATAATCCTCTTCTAACTCTGATAAAAATTTTCTATGGCTTGCATTCTTAAGCTTCGGATCACCGGAGACTATTTGTATAGCCTTATGAATTATTAAATTGCCTTTTATCAATTTAATAAACGCATTCCTAGCCTGAGATAATTTATAACGAGAATTGTTTATCACTAAATCGAATTTTTCTGCTTCCGGTAATTCCTCTTCTGCTGTTTTCAATCTCTTTTCAATACAATCCGCCGCATCGCTTCCTCTCAGCTCTAACCTAAAGCGCAGTTCATCTTGAAGGGCTCCGATTCTGCTTTTTTGGCCTTCCTGCATCCGATCCCGTATCTCTTCTTCCGATAAAGGTTGCATAAATACCATAGGAGACTGGGGATAAACGGCTTTAATCTTTGTGGCTACAGCCTGCCCAACCTCAACAATACAAGGTTTTCCGCTAGTCAACGCCTCCTGTATATCTCTCTTGAGGGCGCCGTACCAATTACTATGAATTTTAGTCTTTAAGCTTTCATCACCGGCAAAGATTTTATGAAACACTTCTTCCGTTTCGCAGAAATGGTAATCTATACCGTTTTCTTCTCCCGGCCTTGGTTTATGTGTAGTGTAGAGAACTATCCTTTTAAAATCTCCACCCAGATAATCGCTTATGGCTGCATATATAGTGCCCTTTCCTGTTCCGGAAAATCCTGATAGGATAATTAAATTCAACCCCGTAAGGCCCGCGTTGTCCATCGCTGCATAGCTATCTTTCATAGGCAGGAGTTTTCCTTTGCCGTTAATAACGATTAATTCGAAAGGAGAAACAACAAAGTCTCTAGCCGCCTCCCCATCTACTAAAAATTCTATTCCCTGATAATCGCCCTTCTCCTTTGGTATAAATGTAATTTCCATCTCTAAAGAGTCGGGGTTGGTATTAAGGAACTTTACTTTACTGGCTTCGCAAAACTGCAGAGACCCATCTTTATATATCTTAACTTTAATCCTTGACGCTAATTCCTCGATTTCGGTATTGTTATTTTTTAGAAAAACTAAACGGCAATTTGGAATCTCCAGATTTAAGCGCACTACAACCTCCTGCCCTATTCTTGCCAGTGGTACATATAACAGATTTCTTGGATTGCGCAGCCTCGGGACTAACCGTATCCTTGATAACCATAGCTCCCTTATTATTCCCCAACCTTCTGCTGATGGGATTTGAGACTCATCAACAGATGCGCCTGGAGCTATCTCATCCTTAGTGGCATAGAGAAGGTTAACATTATTCGCGAAACCTTCCAAAGCCTTCGCTGCTTCTTCGGCTGCCCCTTCTCCATCACACAATAGAAGCAATCTATCAATACCTTCATTTAATAGTACAAAATTAGGGGCTATTTTGGGAATTATCTTTATAATTGGACAACCCGGCACAGGCTCGCCTTTTCCTAACTCCTCACTTTTCTTTTCGCCTTCCTCTCCCTCTACAAATTTCACATTCCTAGAAAACCAGGAATCAACATTCTTTATCCCTGCCTTCCTGGCAATTAGTTTAACCAAATCATCTATGCCTATTGGCCTGATATGGCTTTTATCCAAACTGAACATCTCTCCTTCTTTGCATATACAACCTGTTTTAATAGCAAGTCTAGCGGCTAAATAACGAGGTATAAAATATCGGTTTGGATATTCATATTCGCCATTTTTTTTCATTCTCCTTATTGTAACTGGCCTTCCATTTATGATCTGGTCTCTAAAAGTAGGGATGGCAAAACTGCCTGCGGCGTCTAATACGTTACAATATCTCATTGAACCAAATTTTATACGCGGATATTGGGAAGCAAATGCCTGAACTAACAATTCAGCAATCATCTTTGTCCTTCCATAACTCTGGCTAGGGTTTTGAGCTTTATCAGAAGAAATATAGATAAATCTCTCAAGGCTATCGCAATTACATGCTACCTCAAGCAAGCTTCTTGTTCCTCCTATATTTACCTTAGCGAATTCTTCGGGACTTACATTCCCTAATGCCAAACTTTTATAATTTGCATAGTGAAAAACAATATTGGGCCGAAATTGAGAAAAGATGCTTTCCATTCTCCGCTTATTCCTGATATCACCAATGAGGCATACCACCTGTGGATATTCCAACCCAAATACCTCTTCCAGTTCTCTTCTTATAGCATAAATTCCATTCTCGTTATTATCGATCAATATTATTTGTTTAATCTCCCTGCTTGTCAGTTGACGAGCTATTTCCGCCCCAATTGTCCCTCCAGAACCAATAACTACAACGACTTTTCCTCTTAAATATTCAACATCTTTAGGGGTTAACTCATATTTTATGTTTTGTTCTCTGAGATAATCTTCCAGCAATTGTTCTTCTGTCAAGGCAATAAACCTATTCTTCCTTACTTCTTCTTGTAACCCATTTAGCTTTCTCCTCCAAGGTAGAAACCTCTCTAATTTTAATGGTGAGCTTGCGCCCAACACAATCTCTTCTACACGATTAGTGCCAAAATAGTTTGTGGTAACGACTAATCTAAATCTATCTGTCGTTATCACGCCGAAATCTCTTTCGCGCAATTCTCTTACCGTTCCGAAAAGCTCTCTAAATTCCTCAAGGGTAATTGGTTTGGTAATTCTGCCGAAGCTAACATGAAGCAAAGGTGTGTGGCTCTTAAATGCTGGGAATTGCCTATTTAGTTCATCTCTTAAATCGAAAATATTACTACTCTCCGCGTAGCCTTCTACCATAACCGTGCCATTGGGAGTTAAGGTAACTCCTTTTAAATGGATGCTTATCGGTTTGGGTTGTGCGAAGAATTGTTGTAAGGCGATCTTTGTCGTCTTGGCCACAAAGCCGGGAGTATCGATAACAGTAACGTGTAATAAATTTTCCGGAACAAGTGTTAATTGCAGAGTTATGCGTGCTAAACCTAAACCCATGGCTGCTAAATTATCTGTTAAATCTTGCCTCGACTGGTCTGTTAAATTAATAACAATGGATGTAGTATCGAGCTTTCCATCAACTAAGGGCTCTGGCGCTTTGCCTGCTTCCACTAATCCACTGGTCTTCTGCCAGATTTGTTTATAAATTCCTGAAAGCCTGTCATTTCTGGTTGGGCTGCTGCTGGAGCGGCCTTGCTGCCTCTTCAACTCCTTAATCCTGGCCTGGGCGGTTCCGAAGGTTAAAACACTACTATCTTTCACTATTAACAGTATGCCTGAAGTATGGGTTTTCTGGAAAACAGAGGTATCAGTTGCTGATACAGCTGGCGCTTTTCTCACATCACTACCTTCAGAAAGCTGGCCAGCTACTACAACGCCTTGAGATTTTGCATATTCTGCTGCTTCGCGCATAGTTATACCGGTTTGCTTGCTAACTCCGTGGAATTCAAATGTCAACAAATTACTATCTTTATCTACCCCGATGAGATTAAACGGATAAACACCTTCTAATAAGGCAATCTGCATCTGATTTCTGGGAAAGTCTAAAGCATACCTTCCCCTCATAGTTATTTCTGAGACACTACTCACGCACTGATAACCTGAGCTCTCCATCTTTTCTACAATCAAGGCTTCCTTTTCCTCTTCCGTTACACCTTCACCAAATACCTGTTCATCGAGTTCGGCAAGGCCTAATTCTATAACTTGGCCATCAGACGCAGCCGATCTTTTAGCTTCATCAGCCAAAAGCTGGCGCGTACCAAAAAACCATACTCTCCAAGTATATATAGGTAAGCGTTCAAACTTTGGTAATTTAAACAGCCAATTCATATCTTCGCACCACCTCGCGGTTTCTGAAAGCGTAAGGACCTGCCCATTCTTTACTCTGGGTTTTAGAAAGTTGGCTGTTCTAACATTAAGCACTGGTTTATTATCGCTTAGCCGCAAAATTTGACCACCTACAAATTCAATTAATTCGCTGCCGTCAGGTCGAGTAACTGTTCTCTTTTTAAATCCTCTCACAATTACATCATCTATAAATCGACCTCCTCCTTCGGTGGTAATAAGCGCAAAGGAGCTATGCGGCAGATACCAACCTTGCTCATCCTCAATCAGCTGGCGAGCGCTTACATATAGCTTGCCATCCGCAAACATCCAAGAATGTCGTGGACAAGTATATAAATCGGCTTCGGTTAAAGCCTGGAGGATAACTTTATTCTTGCCTTCTCCAGAATTTTGGTATTCGCTAATTAATCTTTCAAATGACAATCCGATAATTTGCGGTATATGCCTATTGCCAGCAGCAATGGGAATACCTCCCATTGAAACCACTCCTACCTGTCTATCAAAATACACAAGTCCGTTTGGCGCAGGATTTACTAATATAGCTACTTCGCTATCTTTACCGAATTTCTTTACCGTGACATCAATCGGGCTGCTAGAGCGGCCTTGCGATTTGTCAAACTCAACACGCAGAGCGGTTAATCCTTTCTCATCGGCTGATAAGCTTTGTCTAACTGAGGTGAAACTATGCTCGGTTTCTTCTCTTGCCTTAACAGCAGCAGCTTTACGGATGGTTAATTGAGATACTGCAGCGACAATAGGATTAAGCTGGGCTTGTTTCTGCTCAAGTGCGGCTCTTAGGACCTGAACAGTCTGGCTTCTTCCTGCCTGCTCGGCTTTAACGGCATCTTCGCTAAGTTCTCTGACTGTAGGCTCTAAAGGTTGCTTTTCTTGCTCTTTTTTAGCCAGCTGAACAGCAAGATTTGATTCCTCTTGACGCTGGGAAGCAAGCTGGGATTCTAAGGCAGATACCTTTTTCTTTGCTTCGGCTATAGCGGATTCTTTTGTTCCAATCGCCTGCCTAAGCTCAGCTATGCGCTGTTCTTTCTTTTGTTTTTCAGCCTCTTCTTTCTTCTTCTGGTCAATGGCTGCGGTTAAAGCTTCAATCGTAGCAGTTCTTCCGGCAGCCTCGGCTTCCTGGAGAGATTGTTCGAGCTCGGATAAACTATCGGAAATTTTCTCAGCAAAAATATGTGTTTCTTGTTTATTAGCTGAGACAATAATTATGTAAAGCAACTCTGGGATGACATAAACGCCATAATCTATGGGAGCAGTTGACTCCCTTACGTCGCTTACGTCGAGGCCGACGGCGGTGCCACTACCACTATCGATATACTTCTTATCCCCTTGCTCTACTATAACGTGGTGCCCTATTTTCTCTGGTTGATATTCAAATTTAAAATCTAAACCTTGCTCTTTAGCTCGTATCACCTCAGGTAAAAATTTAGTTAGATATGCTTCAGAACATAGATAAACGCTATTGGTAGCCTGTCTTGCTTTTTCTTGTATCTGGGATAACAAATCCTTAATCCGTTTATCCCCTAATTTCATTAATGCTTGCGCTATGGCTTCAATTACCACCCCAGACCATTCTGATTTTAAACTATCAAACAATGGTTCAATTGTTTTTGTATCACCAATATTTCCTAGAGCTTCTGCTGCGGCGTGGCGAAAATCGCAATCTGAATCACCCAAGGGGTCTATATCACCCAAGACTTCTATCAACGGCTCAACAGCACGTTGGCCTCCTATTTTGCCAAGGGCTTCGGCAGCGTTTCTCCGAGTTCCCCTATTCGAACTCTTTAATCTCCAAATATACCAACTCACTGGGAAAAATATACGCCAGATGGCAAAGTACAGGCCAGTTAGTATCGGTAAGCCGATAATTAGAGATGTAATGGCAGGATAAGTACGGATAGATTCAAGGATATCAATTGGCGAGGATGAACTGCTAATCGGCGGTGCCTGGGCAATCTGCTGGGAGGCGAGCTCCTGAATGGACTTAAGGTTATTCTCTGCAGGAGGAGATAACTGCTGGGTATTCAACTCTGATTTCTCAACTCTTAAGCGCTGATTAACCATGACATTGACAGGAGAGGAAGTTTTCTTATCATCTCGTTGCTTTGTGGAATCTTCCGTTGGTGCACTGGTAGTGGGGGTGGTTGTCTTGTGGGACTTAGCTCTATTTATAATTTTTCCTATTCCTCCTTTAGCTTTTCTAATGAGTAGAATAAAAGGGGTCGCTATAACTATCGCTGCAATCGTTACGCCACCGAAAAGAATTAAAATCCAAGCGCTAATCCATAGGGGTGGATACAGAAGTATCTTGGTTATTAGGCTTCTATTTTTAAGCCATTTTAGTATTCTTTCAATTTTTAGCATGCTTTCAATCCATACAAATAATTTACCTGCTACGGGAATCTTTTTAATAACCTCCCGCCCTATTGTGGTTGAATCAACAAGAATAGGCCGGAAGAACCTCGTGCCTTTTGCTATTTGGTGCTGTTGTAAAATAGCATAAATTTGCTCTTTTTTACTCTTAAAGGCGGAACCTAATTTCATCTTAGAAGCGCCTTTTAGTCTATAAAACTTATTCTTAATCTTAATTGCGCTATCTTTATCAATATACCCATTGCTTATCAAATCTCTAAAAAGAGCGCCTATATCAACATTGAGTTCTGAAAAGTCTGATTTTCTAACAGTCCCGCCTCCGGCTATACATTGTTGTAAAATAGCATAAATTTGCTCTCTATGACTATCAAAAGCAGGCGCTACCGCCATCTCGGAGTAACTTCCTAACTTACCAAACTTATCTTGGATTACGCCATAGCCGTCTTCATCTACATTAACGGTATACCCATTGCTTATCAAATCTTTAAAAAGAGCGCCTATATCAACATTGAGTTTTGAAAAGTCTAACTTTCTAACAGTTCCACCTCCGGTTACAAATACATTAAATACGCGCATGCCGGAAAGGAACGCCAATGATACTGCTAGATACAGCAATAATACAACCGGGCCAACAGAGGTCATCGTAAAAAAGCCGATTGTAAATCCTAAAATACCAAGAATGCCAAGGAAACCAGCAAGAGGCACCTTTATATCAAGACGGCGTTGTAAAATATTATAAATTTTTTCTTTTGGGCTCTCAAAATCTAACTTCATATCAGAATATTTTTTCAGCGCACAAAAGCTAGTTTGAATTATGCCATTCTCATCAATGTAATCATTTTCAATCAAAATTTTAAATAACGCGTCTGTATCAATGCCGAGTTTTGAAAAATCTGATTTTGCAACAGAACGCTTTCTTAAGCCAAATATATTAAAAAGCATAATGTTGTTTAAATAGCCATTTATGTCATACCCGCCTATTTTGTCACCTTTACTGGTAGAAATGAATGAATAAACTTCATTAGAGGCATAAGTGCAGCCTTTTAAGAACATAGGAATGAGGGGAACATAGAAAGGAAATGCCGCAATGATATCGCGTAAAGTAAGGGCTATGGCTTTCAAAAAGCTTGCTGACTGCCGCCAATGGCGAAGGAAGTTATTAGTATTAATTGCTTCCATAAGAATAAGGCTGAAGGTGATAAAAAACACCATAGGCTTTAAGAAGGCAAAGGCGCTGAACGGAGAAAGCAGAGGCAATGTTACCAATAGAGCTAAAGAAAATGCGGAAATAAAGTAATGGAACCATAGTGCTAAGTGAGACAATTTCTTATCAGCAGGCACATCTTTGTTGAAGAATACGGCAAACTGGTTTCTCTCCATTAAAAACCTCGTAACGTTATAGCCATAACGCATTTCTGTTCCTGCAAGAGACATATCAAGATAAGGTGGACGGGCCCAATCCATCAAGAACCAATCTATCTGCGTTGCCTCAATGAGCGGCTGTTTTGCCTGGACAACAAGGAAAGAAGCAGAATCTTCGCCGGGTGACATCTGAATATTAGTCGCTGCCTCTGGACGGATACATCCTTTGCCATAGAAAGTTAACATTCTTCTACGTGCTCTTTGAACATCGCCAGTCCAGACCTCCTGGGCTATAGCATATAGGGTTGTTACAGGGTAGGGCCAGCGGCTTGGCCAAAAAGACTGAGCATCAGCACCCCAGACCATCATCATGGGATTAACTATTCCGATATGGGAATTCCTGCCTTGTAAGGATGCCCAAGATACTCTCCAGACATGTTGCCCAGGATAGGTACGCACCTGCGAGTCATAATTTGTTGCAATCGGATAATACATATAAAGGTTATTAGCAATATACTGGTTCTTTACCGCAGGTGGGATTTGTATATCATCCGGGTATTTATGCCGTGCCATAATGGTATTGGTTCTATCGGTGCTAATAATCAGGGATGCTAATAAAGTGGCTGCTTCTATGGCTGTCTGTTGTCCAACAAACGGGCTCAAAAAGGCTTTATTTGACATGATAATACGGATATTCTCTGCTTTCCACTTCATAAATACTTCTGCCCAACGGCGTAAACTGTTACCGCACTCTTCAAGAGAAGGTAATTCTGATAAGGCAGGCGTGGTTTGCTCAACCTGCCTTGCAAGAGCTACGAATTTGTTAATACCAATCTCAACTGAATAAGACTCAATGTTGTTATCTATCCCAAAGTATTGCGCCCAAGTAGATACCTCGTGGAATATATGGCGTAATTTGATATCAACCAAATGCTGGTAGGATTTATATTTATCCATAAATTCATTTTCTTCTGCAACCCTATCAGCATATTCTTTTTTGGATATTTGCTGATAAGCATCGGTAGGACTTATATAGTTGTTATCGTAGCGCATCTTGGCAATAACATCATAATAGCTGAAGTCGCCTAACTGATAACTTACATAAAGGTGATATTCAAACTGGTCAATACCAAACGACTCAACAACAGAGAAGTTGCTCGGCCGCATCTCTCCAATCCACATATTCAATATCCCGAACAACTCTGTTAATTGCTTTTTGTGAACTTCGCTATCACTAAATAAAGGCTGATTGCCGCCAAAAAGTAGCTTAAGAAGATCTGTTGTCTCATCAATATTACGCAAGGCATCAAAAACATCTTGACGGTTTATCTTTGCCTTAATCAAATCCAGCACATTTTCCCACACCGGCTTATGCATTCTCGCCAAATAACCTAAAAGATTGGTCTTTATGGGGTGCGTTGGATCTTCTTTGTTCGGAAAGTCAGTAAAGGTCCCGGGAAGGATATAATCCTCTGGACCATAGTAGAATTTCTCTGTAAAGGCGTGGACATTACTGCTGTTAGATTCAAGCACTGCATAGACATCAGTAAGGGGCTTTTTCTGGCTAATGCTGAAAAACTTATTATATAAGATTTCCTGGGCCTTTTTGGTTCTGGGATAAACAAACCTTCCGCCGGGTTCACCCTTTAATGCAACCAGCCACAAATCCCTTTCTTCCTCGTTAATATGGCCCTTTTTGTAGAGCCATACCACATCCTGAGCTATACTTTCTGCTACGCTCTGGCCGTTTGGCAATAAAGGCATATAACTATCTTCTATATCTTGGAACTCTCTGAACCATCTCTCATAGAACCCTTGCCAATGTAACCCAAAAGCTCTCAAAATGTTTAGCACCGAAGCTAAGCCCGTAAGCGAACGTGCGGTTTTACTCCATAATTCCGCCTGCAAGGCCCAATAACTTCTTACTGTTACCGCCAGATGATAGGTGGAAATAACTGTTGGTATCAAAGTTAAAATAACTAGCCCTAAGGTAATCCAGAAACCCAATGCTGTAAATTGGATAATAGCTAATTTTCCGAAGATATGATGCAGCATTACGCCAAACACATAGCTTCCGCTTAAACCGAATATTAAACCCCAGAATATTTTTTCTTTGAAGCTTGACATGTGGGAAAATAAAACTAATACTATGAGCGGAACAACCAATGCGATTACTGCGCCAATTGCTAGATAAGGAGTACTTACGATTAAGGTTACTCCGATAATGTGCATAAGAATACAAAAGGATGCCATGCTTATCCTTGCCCATATATGCTGGAAACCCCAATATTTTCCGATTTTAAAAATAAAAAGAGGATAGGCAATTCTCATAATGAATAAGTGCGCCAAACCATACCATTTTGCAGTAAGCCCATCAACCCAAGCTGCTTCCTTGCAGTCTTCGGCAGCTAATTTTAAAAGCGCCTTCTTGAGCTCTTTAAGAAGTTCAAATCCCCTACCGCCTAACAGCTGTTTCTTTAACTCTTTTATCCTGTCGCCACATTGCGTTTTTAAGGCTTTGGCTATAATATTTCTTCCTTTCATTGTTAGAGTATTAAGCTCAATTGCAGCGTCTTTCAATTCGGTCATAACCTGTATAAGCTCAGCGAAACTCATATTATTAGCAGCAAGCCAATCTTCAAAGGTTAAGTCTTTCTTTAATTTTAAGCCTTTCTTTAATAATAAGTCAAAGAGGTCATAAAAATCCAAGTCAATGAATAAATCGATTAAACGTATGGGAGCCTTAGTAGAAGGATCCCGTTTGGTTATTTCGTTAAACTTAACTAAACCAATACCTATCATTAAAGTATTAAATATTATGCGGTAGTTAACCAGATATTGCTGAACAGCGGAACGTATTTCTTGAGCAGCCGTAGCCCGGTTTTCCTTTAGTCTCCTATCAACAACTCTGGCTAAATACAACACATATGGGGTTGCGGCAATCAATTGGCCGGCACCATAAGTATTGGTATCCGAGAAATTACCAGCAATAAAGGTGCTCAATATTAACTCCCGCAAGGTTATCGCCTGAACTGTTTCGTGTAATGGATAGGGATTATGTGTGATATCGGCTTCAGCTACATCTTTACCTTTGATTTGCTCAAGTAAATGCGGAAAGACTGCTATGGCTTTGTAAATCCTGGCAAAAACAGTATAGAACATCCTGTTTTTGACATTCTCATCCGTAATAGCTCCCCCAAGTGTCCTTGAGAATAGATAATCAAAAATCGGCCTCTCTACTTTGTCTTCAATCAGGCTCTTCACAAATCTAACCATACTCGCTTTTTGCTGCTGGCGGGCTATTTCAATAAGCTCATTATTATTGAATACCTGATGATGCAAAATATACTGAAGGATACGTGCTTCAGGAGTAGGCGGTAATTCATCGATGCGAGTTAAGTTGATATTGCCGCTTCTTATCTGCAATAAAATATCATCTTGCACTTTATTCACCAAAGTCTTCATTACTAAATCCCATAATAATGCTTTTGCACGATAAGATGTACGCAAAATCGTGCGGCGGTTGAGATGTAGCTGCACAGCATCTCTAAAGTCATTAATGGTTATAAAGCCTTTATCTATCAATTGGTTGACGACTAAGGCTTTCGGATAGCCTATTTTGACTGCTTCATCGAGAATTTGCCGAGGAGTCTTTGAACCTACAAGTTGTATTTCCGGAGCCTGTTGCATTGAGCGGGGATCAATATCTTTTTCTTCGAAAGATAACTTGCCACGCTCAACTAACGCCGCAATTACTCCGGTTTCTTCTGTAGAAAACCCTGACGACAATAGATAATCACGTAATTGATTTAATTTCTCTTCTTTCGACCTAATTAATTTAGAAAGCACAAATGGTCCGGAAAGTTCGCGTAATATCGCGAGTTTCTTAGCAATTTCCTCAGCATTAAGAGGACTGCTTGCGCCTTTGTTCTGCTGACGGACAGATTTTTCCAATTTAGACTTTAGTTTCTCAACGCTAGCAGTGTTGGCATTTCTATTGAATCTTCCCAAAAATCTTGTGAGCCATCTATATATATAAGGCACTGCGAAGAATATTATAAGTAATATCAAGACCATTCTTCCTGTATGTTGCAATATCGATCGTTCCGTATCAACAAATACATCTTTTTGAATATGAGGTTCAAATTTGCAGGATAAATCTATTTCGTGTCCTTTTGTATTTATTTCATTAAACATTGTTTCTATTTCTACGCCATCTTTTATGTATCTACCGCCTCTCAATTTCCCATATAGCCATCCTGGGACAGAATTTAAGAATTTATCTTTGAGGGTATAATCATAAACCTCCGTATTAACGAAACTGCCTTCTATCGTAGCCCATAGGCTATTATTTCTAACTATCGTGTGTCTAGCGTCTCTAAGGGGCGTTGGAGACAAGATAAATTCTGAAGGCATAAGATAACTTTGATTTCTGTTATCACGATGTGCCCTAATGACAAAAACGCTATAGGGCCATTCAAGCGCATCTTTAGTCATTCGGCTATACAAATCATTATTTCCTATCCGCCGCTTCTCTTCAGCTCCCCTAACTCTGGTGATATAAAGCGGGAGGCCGTCTCTGGTATAAAGCTTCCACCCCTCATTAATATAATGCTCCCAGACAATACCAGTTATATACTCATACCCAATAAATATAGGCTGATTCTTCAACTCATTAGCCTCGCGGTATTCGTATAGCACTCTATAGATATACTCTCTTCTTTGTTCCGAGTATTCAGAAAAGTCTGTCTCCCTAATTCTTTTTTGTATCTCGGGAACAATTACGACTTCCCCATCAGATATACCAAATGGCACATGGCCTCTTTCATGAGCAAATTTAATAAACCTCAGCGCGCCCCTATCTAATCTGGCATAGTCTCTCCTTAAAGGATCTTGGAGCATAAGATATCTTGTGAGAATCGGTACGACAACCGTCTCGGCATCATGAACAAGAGATGTTTCCATCTCTATTAAGGATAACTCACTATTAATTTTTATCCCCTTATTTTGTAGTTCCTTACGCATAGACTCATTAATTTTATATTTCTCCAAAACATCATGGGGAGTTAACCCTATAGCTTTAGTTTCTAGCTTATAGATAACACCCATGGGCGTAAACTGATAACCCTCGGTAGAGCCTTGCCCCTGCCAGTGAGTATTTATGACGATATCTGCGTAATGCTGGCTTGATATATAGATAATAATCCTTGCGAAAGGATCCTCTCTAATCCTATAATTAAACTTTATTCCATCGCTGCTTATTTGCATCTCTTCTTTTAATAAATGGAGCTGGCCGTTTTCTACGCCTAAACTATCAACTGCCCGCGCCAGCCCGAGCACAAGCTTAGCTCTTGCGGTGGTCTTAATAGAACTATTTATAAAACTTAATCCATTTAAAATCTCCTCTAGTCCTCCAACGATATTCTTATTTTCAACCGTCAAGGTAAACTCTTCTCTATAGAACGATTTAATAAACAGGTCTGGACTTGTCAATCTCTCATCAAATCCATATTCGCCTGCTGCCTTTATTGCCAGGTATGTTGCTCTTTCTGGATCATTATCATAACCCACGGTTTCCTGCTCACTAACAATTTCCACTAAGTATCCATCTTCAAATTCCAAAGTCTTGGCAATATTAGCTCGTTCTGTGCCGGTAGGGTTAATACCGTGAGCGATTTCAAATCTTCCCTCCGGAGTAATCTCTTCTATAACTTTCCAATCATTATGGCCTCTAATTTTATCCCCCGTCTCCACCGCATAGCCTTTAATTCCTAGGTTAGCTAAGATATTATAATTCTTATCAATGTAATAAATTTCCTTTAAGGGCTCTTTGCCGCTATAATGCCGTTTATCCCTTATTGCTTTATCGAGGACGCTGGTAGTTTTACCTGAATCAACCACAGCCACGCCCTCAACTTCTATTTTAACTTCCCTGCCATTTATTACCTTAGTGATTGTTTCTGGTTTTATATATATCTGTACGAGCTCTTGGCCGGTTACAGAGTCAACGCCGTAACTTCTCAAAACTCTACCCTCCACATCTCTATCAATAATTCGCTTTACTGTTACTGGCTGTCCAGCCTTACCTAAATAAGTAATGGTCCCTTCTAGATAAGAACGGAAGATGATTTTGCCTAATTGCACGCCTAATTCTAGGTATTCATGGGTTTCCGTGCCGATCTCATTACCTTGTCTGTCGCGCACAATCCTAGAGGCTATCTTTTTCTCTAAATTAATCCTGTATGCCTCTTCGCCGGAATCTTTGTATATCGCGTAAGCTCGTTTCATTTTTCCGGCGGCACCCACCTCAATAATTACTGGTAATCCATTTATTCTGTAGTTGGTCTCAATAACCCAGCCAACGACTTTGTCAGCATTTTGTTCGGTTAAAAGTTCAGGGTTTCTTACGCGGAGATTGAAATCTCTATCATAGTAATACTTGCGCTTAAGTGACTCATTTCCTTTAAGGCCGAGCTTCTTTCGTATATTTTCATCTAAAATAACTGTCTTTTCACCAAGGTCTACTACCGCTTCTCCAGCTATCTGAGCTCTTTCTTTCTTACCTTCAATAATCACAGGCCTGGTATAAGGATAGAAACGAACGTCTTCTTTACCAGTAGATTCATTTACACTGATAATTCCTGGTTTAAGTAGATTGCTTTTAAGGTCAGTGTGCTTTATTATAGTGTAAGTAAGTGTTCTTACTGGCTGGCCAGGAACTTTAACCGTAAGCTTCTTCTCTCCTATGGTTATTGCCCAACCAATGTGCTTAGTCAAGTTACGCTTAGAATCAATGGTATATAAACGGACTCTATTCTTTCCATCTTGTTTACTTAAATCCAGCGTGGCTCTATTACCATAATAATTTACAATCACCCGGCCCCAGGCGTCAGTACCGATGAGGCCGCCTTTAAAGAGCGTGCCGGTGATATCGCGGTTCTCGATTAACTTGAATTCTATGGTCCTGCCGTCATTTAATTTTGTGGTTCTTATGCCTAATTCCTTGGATTCCCCTAATTTCTTTCCATCCGTCCAAGAACCCTCTCTATTTAAGCCAAAAATCTCGGAGGGCTTGCCTATAACGACCACGCGCGAGCGTTCCAAAGACTTTGCAGGATAAGCGCGCAAAATGGCATTGCCGAAATTCTCTCCGGGGGTAGCGTCCAGTTTCATCAAGTGAGCGCCTGCCCGAATCAGGTTAGCCAGCATTTGACGCTCTTTGGCATCAGTCAATCTTACGTTCTCAATATACTTAACTGAGTTCTCCTTTTCCTTAGCGTCATACTCTACCAGTATCCAGTTTGCGCGATAAATATTACCCAACAAGGCTATGCCTTCTTCATTTAATAAGGTATTGGCTGAAAGCAGGGGCAGGGAGTTATCTTTTAGCAATAACCTTACAGCTTCGGCTGACTGACGGTCATCTGCCCTTGCGCTACTCCAGACTCTTTTTTCTCCTTTATCATACCTCCCGTCCCCATCAGCATCCACGTACCAAAGATACTTCTTGGCCTGCTTATCATAAACCTGCTCTGCCTGAAGTTTCTTCAATTCTTCTTCGCTGGCCAAAGGAGTAACCAAATACTGGCCATCCGGGGAAGATTCGTTACGAAAGCCGATTACCTTGCTAGCGCCAGTTGTTTCACGGTAATCAAATCTACCCTGCGTATTAACCCAAAGCCGGCCTTCTAATAAGGCAAGCGTCCTTTCATAGACAGCGTTCGGCAGAGAAACTGCCAGATACGGCCTGTCAAAATCATCCCTTACCGCGTCTTCCCTCATCTGTCTTATGGGTTTGCCTAATATAGAATCCCCTATTTTATCGCTATAAACCCAGCGCAGTTCTCCTGCTTTTATCTTCTGCGCCATTACTGACTCATCCCTGATAAACTCAACCTTGCCATCCTGAGAAGAAATAGCAAAGTGGGTGTCGGATAATTCCTGCAGCACCTTGGCGCCTTCCAGGCCGATCTCCCAAATTCCCTCTTTGATACCGGCAAAATCCCTGATTTCATAGCGGTAAACAAAGTTTCCTAAGCCGTCTTGCTTAGCCTCAAATTTGCCCAAGACTGGATTGTATTCATCCACTAAGAAGCTGTAAAGTTTACCTTCCCGGATAGCTTGACGAATCTGCTCTTCGGATAAATCTACTTTTTGCTTGCCGACGTAAACCGGCCCGAATCCCTGCAAGTCTTTATCTGCCTGCGCAATCATCTCTAATCCGGCAACCACCAAAGCAGGATTATCTTTATCCGCAAGGAAAAGGGTATCAGATTTGATGGGAACGCCTTGAAGTGAGAATTTGGCCTCTTCAATATACTTTTGAGAATTGGGAATTCCTGCGTCTTTTTCTATCTTAACCTTCCTCCCGTTTTCTAATTTATAGTAGACTGCTTTATTTTCATCATAGGTTAACCCTAATTTCCCTAATGCCTCTACTTCTTCTACGTTTAGATACCTCAAAGCCCTGGGTGTGTCTTCCTTAGTCAATTCACGCGGCATCCTGTCACTAAAGATAACCGCGCCTCTGCCTTTATACGCCTCGAGCATAAATTTACGGGCAGCCTCTCCATAAACCACCTTTGAGTCTCCGATCATCGGAACCCTATCTATAATATCATTAAGAGTTACGGTAATAGGATTTCTGCTCTCACCATCCTTAACAAAGGTAACGGTATTACGCTTGGTACCGGTCAGGCGCTGTAAATCCTCATGTTTGGATAACTCGCTTTCAACCGGATTAAATTCTTTCTTATGGTTACGAAGGCCAAAGACCGGAACATTGGCTCCAAAGGAAGGTTTACCGTCTGTGCCAACATTACCGAATGCCTCGAGATGATTACCGATATTATGCTTTGCGCGAATGCTGACTTCGTTTACGCCCTGCATGTTCTTGCGGAACCCAACGGCAATATCTTTGGTAAGGGCGAGCTCTGCCCCGTAGGTCGAGGTACCTTCAATAAACGAATACGATCCGCTTAAAGGGCCAACTTTGACGGCCGCGCCGGTTCTATTGCGGCCGATTGCCTGCTCGGTAGAGAATGCAAATATCCCTTTTTGATAGCGGGCGCCGGCAGAAGCAAAGTTTGCTGTATTTGTACCCCAGGCATTGTCAACGCCTTCGACTTCGCGGTTGAAAGAAAGGTTAAGAGTAAGCGCTTCTTTATTTTTTCCGGAAAGCGGTTTGAATTCTGCGCTGAACTTCTGGAATTGATACCGGTCCTTTGCAGCAAGCAGGCGGTTGGAATTTACCACTTCGTCACCAGACCAGGTATCGACCAGTGAAACGCGGTGATTTTCCTGTCTCTGGGCAGTGCTCAACCCTGCTTCTATCTTTAACACGAAGCGCGGTGTCGGCGCATAGCTTATCACGCCGCCCACGCCATAAACAGTATTGTTCCTATCGGCTAAAGCGCTCTTAGGCAGGCCTGTCTTAGTAGTTCCGTCTACATGGGTAAGCTTTTGATCCCCGGCTGCAACTTCAACCAGGCCGGAAATACCCAGATAGAATTTTCCTTCATCGGCGTTGAAACCGAAGCTATTGACTAAGAACGCATATTGTTTATCCTGAATTGTTCCCAGCGGATGATCCGGCGTTGACCCGTCTTCCTCAAGGAATCGGCCGCGTTTCTCATAACCGGCGATGGCATTGTAGATCCACTGCGCCTGCTTGGGCTCAAGCCGTGCGCCTACTGCCCAATATTCGGTCCATGGCGCGTTTTCAACCATGGCGTTTACCTTACCTAAATAGGCATCGATGCCGATGATATCTTTAATCCTGACTGTATCAAAAGCAGCAAACTGAGTAGAAGTGGGGAATTGCGTGGCGCCGTTAGTATTGAAACTGCTAAATGTTGACTGGATGTACTGTTTTAAATCCTGGCTGCCGACATAAACCAGCCGGACACTCTTCTTGGCCTCATTGTAATACATGGTGTCGCCTTTTCTAACCACAGCAGGAGGAGCGCGGGCCAGGCGTACGAAGAATGCTTCCAGTTGCTTGGCCACTTCTTCCTTGTTTTTTACGGAAGTGCTGTTCTTTATTTGATTGATAACTTCTGCCTTCTTGGCAGTAAGAAGATCGTTGTAAGGCTTAATCTGATTTTCGAACTGAGCATAGGTTGTCGCGGTCTTTTCTTCAGCTGCCTTGCGGTCTTTGTTGTACGGCACCTTTGTTTCCAGACGGGCCTTATTGGCATAGGCCATTGCTGTCAGGCCTTCGGCAACTCCCTGCTGCGGGTTCCTGCCAAAACCAGTATAATCACGAACCGTGCGTAACAGTTTTTCAGCCTTCTGGCTTATCTTCTCTTTATCCTTATCAAGGGTGGTATTTTTATAAATTTCGCTTAACTTACCGAGTAATTCTCTGCGCGCGCTCAAATATTCTTTCTCTGCGGCGCGGGCCTTTAATTTACGCTCTATGACCTGACCAGAGGTCTCGGTACTGTTCGAGCCCTGGAACGCTTCATCCATATCTGCTTCCGGAAGGCCGTACTGCTTTCCGTAATTGTATTCACTCTGAAGGTTGGCAATAAATTCCTGGGCAATGGCTTTTTGTGCGGTGGTAGCGTTGGGATTAGCTTTTACCTTCTGCCAGTACCCGATATCTTCTGTCTGTATCCTGTCAAATCTACCCATCTTTGTCGCAGCACCCGGCTTGCTATCGTCGCTGAACCAGTATCTTCTTACATCGGCAACAGTAGGTATTTCAGCTTCGTTAATGGGTGTAGTTGGATCATCCTGAAGTCTTTCTATAGGAATAACCGGCAATCCGGAAAAATTATGTACTTCTATATTCGAACCCTCGTTTAAGATGGCGATGTTCTTGGTAAGGTAATCAACCTTGGTATTTAAGTAGGCGAGCTTTCTGGACTTGATGCCAGTGGCGGTTTCGCTGCCGCCGCTCAAGAGTGCCTGGTCAGCATTAAGGTCATTGATAGAGGCGGTGATGAATGAAGGCTTAACGTTCTGCACGAAGTTAAGCAGGTTGGTATAGAAGGTCACTGCCTTGGTATTATTATCCTGCCTGGCCCAATTGATCTTCTGGGTGATGTCAGCTACTTGTTTAGGAAGCTCAGGCAGCTGGGCTCTCCAGTAGGCTAAGCCTGCGGTTACCTGCTCCTGGCTCGGGACAAAGGCGCCGATGTCTGAGAAGTCACGGACGCTTACCGTGACGCCCTCGTTTAAGATGGCGATGTTCTTGGTAAGGTAATCAACCTTGGTATTTAAGTAGGCGAGCTTTCTGGACTTGATGCCAGTGGCGGTTTCGCTGCCGCCGCTCAAGAGTGCCTGGTCAGCATTAA